>Ga0156791_1104_pt1 | contig 1698 bp, 1 predicted proteins | sample RifOxyD3_FD_110740 | JGI IMG/M metagenome (GOLD analysis project Ga0156791, IMG submission 110740) | Ignavibacteria bacterium RIFOXYD12_FULL_36_8 | reverse complement strand
AGAAATATTACTGAGGTGTTAGGCACAGAAATTAAAAAGGAAGGCAAATTCTAACCTGATCAAACCGGAATAAAAAAGGAATAATGAATAACGAACGAGGAATGTCGAATATTGACCTGTCACTCTGTGAAGGTTAAAAACTTCATCATTCAGTATTCTTCCTGTTTTCCGCACTAAAATTAGAACATCCCGAAAAGGATTGAATATTTACAGAATTAGATATTTTTGTTACAAATCAGACTGACTCGTTTTAATTTAGGAGTATGTATATTCGTAAAAAGCCAAATAAAAGCGGAAGCATAAGTGTTCAAATAATTGATACCTCAGGAGAATATGATCGTTTAATAAAAACAATTGGCTGCACAAAAAACACGGAAAAAATAAAAGAACTTATTGAACAAGCACATAGTTTCATCTCAAATTATACCCATCAAACAGAATTAGTATTTGAATATAACGAAGATAAAGATTTTTTAAGTTCGTTAAACTCAGGACTTAAAAATATTCAGATGATAGGCCCTGAGTTAATCCTTGGTAAATTATTTGACCAAATAGGGTTTAACAAAATTCCCGATGATCTGTTTAGACACTTAGTAATAAGTCGTTTGGTCTTTCCTTTAAGTAAACTAAAAACCAGTGAATACTTGATGCGGTATCGAAACATTAGTGTTGATGCAGATCAGATATACCGTTACTTAGACAAACTTGAAAGTCAGCAAAAGCAAATCGTAGAGCAAATCAGCTATAATCATACTCTGCAATTATTTGATGGTCATCTATCTATTGTCTTTTACGATGTTACAACTCTTTATTTTGAATCCCCGGATGAAGACGATCTTCGTAAAACAGGATTTTCTAAAGATGGCAAGCATCAATGTCCGCAGATAGTTTTAGGATTATTAGTAAGCATAGATGGTTACCCATTAGCTTATGAGATATTTGAAGGCAACAAGTTTGAAGGTAATACAATGCTTCCTGTAATAGACGCCTTTAAGCAGAAGTATAGTTTAGATAAGCTAGTAGTAATTGCTGATGCCGGATTGTTATCAAATAAAAATATTAGGGAGTTAATAGACAGGGGATATGAGTTTATACTTGGAGGACGAATTAAAAATGAATCAGATAAGATAAAACAAAAGATTATATCGCATCAGTTCAAAGATGGTAAGAGTATGGTCATCAACCGTAGTAAAGGAATTAGATTGATTGTTGGATATAGTTCATCACGAGCAAAAAAAGATGTCCATAATCGTAAGCGAGGACTAAAGAAGCTTGAGAAGTCTTTAGAAAGAGGAACCCTTAACAAACAACACATAAACAATCGAGGTTACAATAAATATCTTAGAATAGATGGAAAAATTACGCTTAGCATTGATTATGAAAAATTTGAGGCTGATGGCATCTGGGATGGTCTTAAAGGATATATAACCAACAGCAAGTTAGACAAAGAAAAAGTAATTAAAAATTACAAACAACTTTGGCAGATAGAAAAAGCCTTTAGAATATCTAAGACTGATCTAAGGGTGCGTCCAATATATCATCGATTATCTAAAAGAATATCGGCACATATTATAATTGCCTTCTGTGCTTATAAATTATATAAAGAACTGGAAAGACAACTCAGAGAAAAAAACAGTAGATTAAGCCCAACAAAAGCCATAGATAATATGAAAACAATTTATCGGTTACAGGTTAAAC
>Ga0156791_1049_pt1 | contig 2383 bp, 2 predicted proteins | sample RifOxyD3_FD_110740 | JGI IMG/M metagenome (GOLD analysis project Ga0156791, IMG submission 110740) | Ignavibacteria bacterium RIFOXYD12_FULL_36_8 | reverse complement strand
ATAATATTGAGAAGATATATAAATTACTCATGTTACGCATGAGTATATTATAAGTTAAAATATAAAAAAGTAGAAAATGCAGATAAAAAAAATAGAAAATGAATAAAGAAATTTTGGATTTATATACCGACTATTTGATTTCCTCGACATCAAAAGTAACAGCAACAGGTTTATCAGAACTTTTAGACAATGAAATTAGTCATGATAAAGTAACAAGATTCTTATCAGAAGAAGATTTTACATCGAAAGAGTTATGGAAGCTTGTAAAACCGTTATTAAGAAAAATAGAATCAGAAGAAGGGTGCATAATTGTAGATGATTCAGTTGAAGAGAAAGCTTATACGGATGAAAATGATTTGATTTGCTGGAATTGGGATCATTGTTTTAACAGGGCAATAAAAGGAGTAAATCAAATGACAGCAATATACTACAATAAAGATATATCAATACCTGTAGTTTTAGAGTTAATAAAAAAGACGAAATGGGTAAAAAATAAAAAAACAGGTAAAGATAAGAGAATAAGTGAGCTATCAAAACAAGAAATATACAAAAATATGTTACGTGTATGTGTATCAAACCAGATAAAATTTAAATATGTACTTAACGATAGCTGGTTTTCATCAAGTGATAACATGAAATTTGTAAAAAAAGATTTGAAGAAGGATTTTATAATGCCAATAAAGGATAATCGTCAAGTAGCCTTGAGTTTAGATGACAAACGAAAAAGTAATTATCAAAGAGTTGATTCTATAGAGATAGAGCAGGGCATGACAATTTATATAGAGGGCTTGGATTTCCCATTACGTCTATGTAAGAAAGTCTTTAAGAGAAAAGATGGCTCAGAAGTGTCTATGTATCTTGTTTCAAGTGATTTGACCTTAGATGATGAAACGATAGGCATAATATATGAAAAAAGATGGAAAATAGAAGAATTTCATGAATCAATGAAATCGAATTGTTCTTATACTAAATCTCCTACACATACTGTAAGGACTCAATTAAACCATTTTTTCTGTTCAGTATATTCTTTTTTCAAGTTAGAGTGTATGAAAATAAAAACTAAAATTAATCATTTTGCTTTGAAAAGAAAAATTTATATGAAGGCTTTAAAAATTGCTTTTTCTGAATTACAAGACATTAAAGCTTTTTCTGAATTTTCTGTTGCGTAACATGAGTTAATCATTTGAATCAGTTCTTTTTTTGTAATTTCATGTGTCGGATGACCTATACCGGTGGGACGGGAAATAATGGCAAGAGCACCTGCTTCTAATGCTTTAAATATGTTTTGGGTTTCTTTGGGGTCTATAGAGCCGCTTACAATGATTATCGGTGTGGGCTGTTCTTCCATTATTTGACGGGTTGCCTCAAACCCGTCCATTTTTGGCAGATTAATATCCATAGTTATTATATCGGGTTTTAATTTTCGTACGGCATAAATAGCAGATTCACCGTCACTTACTGTCCCGACAACTTCTATTTCAGGGTCAGAAGTTAAAATATAGATAAGAAAATCTGTTACAACAGCAGAATCTTCAACTATTAATACTCTAATCATTTATTAATTTAAATCAGCCTCTCTATAACACTTAATAAATTATTCTGGTCAAAACCACTCTTTATTATATACGCATTTGCTCCGATATCAATACCATGCTCTTTATCTTCACGGCTTTCAAGTCCGGTGACTAATATGACGGGTAGTTCCGATAATTTTTTATCATTTCTGATACTGGCAGTAAGGTCAAAGCCATTTATTCCCGGCATCTCTATATCAGACACTAATATGTCGAATTTTTCACTGTGAAGCAGGGAGAGTGCAGCCAGCCCATCTACTGATATTTCAACTTCATATCCCGCGCTTTCAAGTATATTTTTGAGAAGGGTGCGTGATGTGATTGAGTCTTCGGCTATAAGAACGGATTTTTTTCTGATTTTCTTTTTATCAGTTGAAACAGCAACAGGTGAAAAGCTTTTATTTCCCTCTGCGTGTATAGCGGTTTTCATTAAATCAGGAACATTGAGAACAGGAACTACCTGTCCTGTTCCTGCTATGGCAGCTCCTTCTATATTTTTAACCCTCACCAGTTGTTTCCCCAATTTTTTTACCATTACTTCCTTTTCATATAATATTTCATTTATAGCAAATGCAATATGTTTTCCCATCCAATTAAGAATCACAATATAAATATTAGTTCCTGAATCTGTTATTGTATTTTGAAGCCCCAATACCATACTTAGATGAACAAGTGATATTTTTTCATCTTTAAAATCTATTATTTCACGGTTTTCTATAGTTTTAATATATTTTTTATTTACTCTCATAACTTTGCTAATATAAATCGTCGGAATAATAAATATTTTTTCATCAATTTTTATATATAAG
>Ga0156791_1053_pt1 | contig 5762 bp, 4 predicted proteins | sample RifOxyD3_FD_110740 | JGI IMG/M metagenome (GOLD analysis project Ga0156791, IMG submission 110740) | Ignavibacteria bacterium RIFOXYD12_FULL_36_8 | reverse complement strand
GGGCTTAGCTCAGTTGGTTTAGAGCATCTGCCTTACAAGCAGAGGGTCGGAGGTTCGACTCCTTCAGCCCCCACCAGATATTAAACTCCAATAATCAAATCCCAATTAGCAAACAAAATTCAAAAACCCAAATTTCAAATTTGAACATTGTCTTTTAGAATTTATTTGGTAGTTGTCATTTGTTGTTTGGAATTTAACGCGGGGTGCTTGGCTCAGTTTCAGCCAGAGGCTGATCCGCCTCAGGCGGAGGTTAGTCCCGATTTTAACGCATAGTCTTTAACTTAACGACAAGAAAAAATATTGTGAAGTAAAGATATTATTGTTAAATCATTAAAAATTGAAGAAAACATATAAAATGACAGAATTAAAAAATGTAAAGTCGTTATTGAAAATAAGTCTCTCCCTTCTCAAGGGAGAGATTAGAGAGGGTTCTGGGATATCTGTTAAATTAGCAAACTCATCCCAACCCTTCTCTTGCCAAGAGAAGGGCTTATTGGTAAATATACTTTGATTTATCATTCTGACATAACATTATTATATAAAGGCTTATGCTAATATTTTATAAAATTAAGTTGACGCTAATGCGATTTTAACGGGATCACACGCAGGAGGTCAGTGGTCCTCCAAAGGCGGATAAATTCGAATCCACTAGCGCCCACCAACTAATAAACTCCAACAACAAAATCTCAATTAGCAAACAAAATTCAATTCAAAAATTCAAATTTCAAGTTTGATTATTGACTTTTAGAATTTATTTGGTCCGCCTAAGGCGGATTGTCATTTGTTATTTGGAATTTAATTTGGGGTGCTTGGCTCAGTTTCAGCCAGAGGCTGATCCGCCTCAGGCGGAGGTTAGTCCCGATTTTAACGCATAGTCTTTAACTTAACGACAAGAAAAAATATTGTGAAGTAAAGATATTATTGTTAAATCATTAAAAATTGAAGAAAACATATAAAATGACAGAATTAAAAAATGTAAAGTCGTTATTGAAAATAAGTCTCTCCCTTCTCAAGGGAGAGATTAGAGAGGGTTCTGGGATATCTGTTAAATTAGCAAACTCATCCCAACCCTTCTCTTGCCAAGAGAAGGGCTTATTGGTAAATATACTTTGATTTATCATTCTGACATAACATTATTATATAAAGGCTTATGCTAATATTTTATAAAATTAAGTTGACGCTAATGCGATTTTAACGGGATCACACGCAGGAGGTCAGTGGTCCTCCAAAGGCGGATAAATTCGAATCCACTAGCGCCCACAAAATGAAGGTCGAAGGGTTTCTTCGACTTTTTCTATTTCAAAAACGGATTGAAATTCATAGAAAGGTAGTTTTATCTATATGAAAGTTATGCTAATTTTATCTCAGGTAATTTTACAATTTTATGCGACCAATTTATTTAATTAAAGATCACGATTCGTTTCAAAGAAAAATTATGCTTGATATGGCATGGTTATCTTCACATAAGCAAATAAGACTTCCAAAGTATTACTTAGAAGATGGTATTTACTTACCGTACAAATCGAATAATACAAGTGAAATCGAGAAGTATTTTTTAACAAAGGATAAAATTTTAAAGGAAGATACCGACCATTTTTTCTTCAAGTTTCCCTTTAAACCGGAAGAAGTGGAAAACGCTATTCAATCTTATTGAATGATATTGAATTGATTTTATTTTTTATTCACAGTAGACATTGCCTGCAGCTCAGCTTCAGAGTGCGAAGTAGCCCTTAACAAATCGGAGAGTATTCTTTTTTCTCTACTTAAAAGCAATGTAAGCTCGCTTTGTAATTTTTCATCCAATCTACTAAGCTCTTTAAGCGAATTGACCGATTTATAGATTTGTTTTTTCCTTCCTTCAATCTCAAAAAGTTCGATGGACAAATCTTCATAGTGCGAATTCTGATACAAGTAAAGCGAAATATTTTTATACACTAATGTCTCATTTTATAATTAAATCTACTCTGAATCATATTGCAAATCCTTCACGCAACCGACATCTTACGGTCTTAGCAGCTTAGATATGATCCTTTTTTTGTTTAGGCAATAAGAATGCCGAAAAATAGTTTTTACATATTTAGCTGATTTGTTATTGAAATACTGATATGCTATGATACACGCGAACCACTAAGTAAAAAATTCTGGATTCAATGAGATGATTTGACAGGAAAAAATTTTTACCGATAAAGTAAATTTATTCCTTTAAACATTCTGCAGTAATTATTTCCGACAATTTCACTCATATGATGAACCATCATAAAAGTATATCCGGTCAAATAAATTTCAGAGTAATCTAATTTAAATCTTGTGTTGCAAACTATATCCAAAAGAAAGAAGGTGATAAGGTTTTATTTCATTGGATTAATGGTTTTACTAAGGTTTAGGAAAAATATTTATCCAAATGCTGTTTGTAGGTCTGAAAATTTTAACCTTAGTAACTCATAATACGCTAAGTTTCTTTAACCTTATCACCTTCGTTCATAATTTGAGAATAATCTTATGAATAAAAATTCTTACCATCACGAAGAAGATTATTCTTTTAAAGGAGGAGAGAGGAATTAAATAATCGAGGTATTGAATTCGAAAATAATTAGAATCATTAGGATTCAGATAATTAGAGCAACCTTTTTCCTGTTTCAGAATTATCTTGGATAGCCGGGAACAAAATATTTTATTTGGGTTGCTTACTTATCTTACCCAAAACAGGAAAAATGTTATTCTAAAATTCTAAAGCATGGTTGATAGGTCGCTCCTATGGAGCTTTCAAGAAATTATCATTTATTATGTTCTACAAACAGATCGCCCCTGATGGGGCTAATTCTGATAAGTCTAACATTCTGTCGAGCACCGTAGGTGCGTCCTATTTGTAATTACTCTACACGACAGACAGATCAAGCTCCGTAGGAGCGACCTTGTTTTTGTTTTTGAGTAACATCAGTACCTTAATTAAAGTTTTCCGTTAGTTAAGGAACAGCTAAGTTTTTCCAACTATGTGGGTCGACCAGTCTGGTCGACCTACCAGTTATTGAACAAATACAGTGGTAGAGGAATTTGGTTTGCTTGTGAGTTTGTACTATTGTTTTACGTATGGTCAGTTTATAATTATCACAAAGTTTGCTAATAATTCTCAGTCAATTTTCGTAATTCATTCGAGTGATCGTAGAATTCTTTCAAAGTTAATTCTTTTAAGAATATTAGTCCGTGAGCCGCTCTAAACCGAGGCATTGCACTATTTGAAAAGAAATCTTTTCCTACACATAATCTTATTTTTTCAAATTGATCTACTTGAATTTGCTGTGCTAATCTGCAGAAAGGTCCGTCATATTCCCAGCTTGGAAAGCTTGCTGACTTTTGCGATCCATAGCTGTTCATAAAAGTATCTTCCAAAATTGCCATCGAGTTAAGACTAACTGGAATATAAATATTGGCTTCTGCAGGATGGAATCTATACCAAATATTTCTATAACCCCATACCTTAATGTCAGATTTTCCGGTTTCCTTTTCGTACAAACGCAATGCTTTGGAAGTAGCTTGAAGCACTTTGTAGTGTGTGTCCGGCCCGCTGCCTTCAGGATCGAGTGCAACAGTTACAATCGTCGGTTTAATGTTCATCATTAATTTAAAGATGGGAATCACGTCTCGTTCCATTTCCGGATTTTCAGTGAATATATCACCTTGATAAAATCCAAGCCGCATGTGTAAAACATTTTTTATGTTGAAACCAAAGAATCCCCAGATCAATTCTTCCTCCCATTCACGCATCATCCCTTTTAATTTTTGAACATGCGGAATATCTTTTTTACCGGGATACTGAGTTTTGAAGTAATTTATCAATTCATCAACTCTATCCTCAAGATAGGTTAAATTATCCTCCTCATAAATTTCAATCATGTTTCTAAGAAGTCGCCGCGCAACTGCTTCATTTTTCATCGTACGGCTGCGGGCTGCAATTCCATCAAGATATATATTAACATCCTGGTTCCGCCCTTCAATAAACTCGGGATCAAATTGTCTCTTTGTTTTGATAGTTCCAAGCACAAGGTGATTCTTAAGATTTTCCATCAGCTCAAGCATAAATGAATTTGTAACTGCTGTAAATCCGCTTGTGAGAGTTGCAAAGAAATGCTGATTCAATGGAGTTCGCACTAGATGATTAATGTATGGCAGATATCCTAACATAATATCATCATGATGAGGCGCAGTATGAAGTATCGTCTGATTCTCAACTATTCCCAACCCTCTGTTCAAACGATTAATAATTTGAGCACGAATATTTTTGTTAATCCCAACAGGCTTCTGTTTTGATTTCTTAAGAATGTACGAACATATTTTACACGATTTATAATCATCTTCATTTAGGGTGTCAAGATCTTTATTCTGTTCGATGGCTAAATTAATTATCGCTCTCTCAATTGAGACTTGAGATAAATTTTCCTCCTCGACAACATCAAGATATCTTCTTTCTTGTAATCTTAAGCTTGCGCCATTAGTAAGATAAAATCTGCCGTTTTTTAATTTCTGTAAAACAGTAGCAGGATAAATATTTGAGGATTCGTTTTGTATGGAATCACGAACAATATTGGATTTAGCTTCACCGGCAGCAATTATAATTGCGACGGCATTTTTATTGTAGGTGATTGTGTCGAGACCGATTGTGATCACCAATCTATTCTTAGCGATTTCAATCCCGCCTAAGTCAGTTGCGGCAGCAGCTTGTGTTTCATAATTAGTTGCAATCAATCTTGTTGTAGAATAATGATCGCTACCTTGAACATTAAAACCTATATGACCATCAGGACCAATTCCACCGAGAAAGAATCCAATGCCGCCCATGTCTCTAATTTTACTTTCATAGTTTGTGCAGAACTGATCAACAATTTCGATGGTATGTTTCTGAAGGCGTTCAGCACGATTTTTTGCCCAGCGGACTCTTAATGATAAATCAACAACGTTATTTGGAAAGACAACGTCGAGCGGTAAATTTTCAGCTGTCCCAATTTCATTGATGTTCATGAACAATGCTTTTTTGGGATCGAGTCCAAGGTTTCTGAAATAAAATTTTTGAATGTAATAATAGAAGCTGTTGTGCTGGGCAACATCAATAGGATAGAATTCATCAATTTGTACAAAACGAAGTGAATCCATTTTTGGTTTTGATGAAGGATCTATATTCACCTTTTTAAGTTCTTCTTTTATCTCTTTCCTATCCCAATTTTTTAGGATGTGCGAAACCCATGTAATAAAATGTTCGGGAGTTTTACCCGTCGGCAGAGAAACAACCCCTTCAGAATTTTGCTGGATCCATTCAATGAATCTGAGAGCAGTAAGTTTTCCCAATTCCGGAAAGTTATCAATCTGGATGATGCCAATTTTTTCTGCGGGCTGATAGATCAGTTTCTTCTTTGATTTTTCGAGGTAGTATTTCTCAACGTTTGAGGATGTTGTCATAAAATTTTCCTAGTGATAATTCTATTAAATGAAGAAGTGACAATAAACTTATGGAGTAAAATAAATTTTACTTTTCTAATATAAATAAATAATTGGAAGTAGGTGAAATGTAGGTCGACCAGTGAGGTCGACCTACTAGTTAGTAAAAACTTACCGCAGCAGAATCATTTTTTTACTTTGGCTGAATGAACCTGCCTGTAATTTGTAAATATATACGCCAGAGGCGTATCCGCCTTTGGCGGAAACTCCACTTGCAATCTGTCGGCTAACGGACGATGCATTCAATTCAACTTCATAATTGCCGGGAGATTTTT
>Ga0156791_1030_pt2 | contig 7039 bp, 4 predicted proteins | sample RifOxyD3_FD_110740 | JGI IMG/M metagenome (GOLD analysis project Ga0156791, IMG submission 110740) | Ignavibacteria bacterium RIFOXYD12_FULL_36_8 | reverse complement strand
CTTTTGCTACGCATCTTTTAGAGTCTGGCTATGATATTAGGACAATACAAGAATTGTTGGGGCATAATTCAGTTCATCCCGTGAGATATGCAGTATGAGTTACTTTTATACGTATGTTCTTCAATCAGGTAAAGATGGAAATCATTATGTAGGGTTTACCAGAGATTTGATAAAGAGATTAAATGAACACGATCAAGGCAAAGTTAAATCAACAAAGAATAGATTACCTGTCAAGTTGGTTTATTGGGAAGGTTGCTTAAACCAAACTGATGCGATAAATCGAGAAAAATATTTAAAAACAACTTGGGGTAAAAGGTATATTAAGAATAGAATCAAAAATTATCTCACGGGATAAAAAACCACAATGATATATACTCATGTTATTAATTTAGGAGCTGGAGTTAAAAGTCCTTTAGATGATTAAGAATATGAGTTTGTTAGCAAGAATTAAATTTCTTGTTTTGAAATGTCGAATAAAATTTAGAAATTTTATTAAATAATTTTAATTAAATGATTTATGGCGATTAAACCAGGTTATAGAAATAATGTTAGTCGGAAAATATTTCGGGTTAACATTCCAAAGGATAGTCGGTTTTAATCGGCTCAATTAATAGTTATGTGTTAAAATAAGAGTATGAAATGGATTTAAGCACTCTCATTAAAATAGCAGTGGGTTTCATAAATTTTGTTATCGCTGCCTTTTTGATCAAAAATGAATTTAGTAAAATCAAATTGAAGCGAAAAGTATCCCCAAACGGAATTTATATTATTCTGTTAATAGTGATAATGATTTTGACAACTGTATATACAATTATAGATGGCTATGATGCTAATAAGTCTAGTATTCAAATACAAAATATGAACAATTCTCTTAATACAATGACTAGTGAATTAAATGTTGCTAAAAACGATCGTGATACTATCCTAAATAATTTGGTTTCTTCAAATGTAAAATTAAAAGAGATTCAAAATAAATTAGATCCATTTTTATCAATTGCTCTAAAAAAATATCCTAATACGGATACTACAGAAGCACTGAGAAAATTATTTAATGAGATTGATAAGATTAAGAAAGATATTGTGGAAGTTTCTCTTCAAGCTGAATTCAAGCCAATAATTCAATCTGTGAAGGAACAAATATTAACCGAATTAAGGAAATCTGTTACTTTGCAAAATAGCCAATTCTTAATAAATGATTGGTCTGGTAAACCGGTAAATCAATTAGTAGCAAAAGAAATTGGTGATATTATACGCTCATCCGGTCTGTCATCTGAATTACAAAATTCTTTTGGTGCTCAAGGAGGATACATCCCCCCGCCAATAGAGATAAATGTTGAGCCTGATAATGTTAACGCATATACAGAATTTGTAAGGATTTTTAAACCGCTATTTTTTGATTATCAGCCAAAATTGAGAGTAAAAAAAGGAATGGGAAATATTCTTAGAGTAAGAATATTTGGTAGTCCAAGTTTTAAAATGGATGGTAGAATAAAATATCAATAGTTAACACATAACCCGCAACTCAAAGCGACTGCTTTAAACGTTACGGCATTTGACAAATTTTGGAGTTGCGTTGTAAATGAAAATTGCTCTTTGAGTTTAGTGAACAAAATAAATTTATAAATAATTATTGGCGTTGGCTTTTCAGTGTTGCATTGTTGTGTTGGGCAGCGCTTTAGTTGCAATGCCGTTAGGCATTTAATCGATAAGTGAAATAAAATAAACGTAAGCAAAGATGTTTAATCTTATCTGTACGCTTTAATTTTAAGGAGGATTCTATGAAATCGTTTATCATTTTTTGTATCGGTTTTATTTTTCTGAGCACCTCTGCGTCTTTCTCACAGTTTGTCATTACCTCGTCAGTACCATCAGATGGCGCAGTGAGTGTGCCATTATCCACAACTATCAGTTTTACCTTTAGCGCCCCGCTGGATACAACGATGCGTTACGGGGAATTACAGTTTCCGATTTCTTTTATAGCAACTGACCCGCTCGACACTTTGGTTTTTGGTGCAATCTCCTACAGCACTGACCTCCAGACGATTTCGTTTGAGATTACTCATACCGCCAACACTGATTTTGTCTGGCTGGTTATTGGAGCGCGAAACAACACCGGGCAACCTTTGTCTCAACCTTATGTGTTGAATTACACGACCTCAGCGGCTTACGGCGCCAATAGGGTTAGCGGAACCGTCACTTTTGAAGGAGGAGATCCAACGAATGCTGTTGTAGTTCTTACAGATGGGCCTCTCTTTGGTGAAGAGGAAGGCATTGCTTTAATCGGAGCTATTGTGCCAAACTCTCTGGGAGCGTATATAGCTAATTATGTCCGTGATGGCGTATATTGGCCTATCACAGCAAAGGACATTGATGGCGACGGAGAGATCGATCCGATGGGAAACGATGTCATCGGTTTCTACGACCCGAATCACGATGGCCAGCCGGACAGCATAGTGGTATCTGGTAGCGATCTCACGGGAGTCGACATGACACTGCGCAGACTCTTCGTACCCGTCACTGCAAGAGCATATGTGGATACTGCTACGTCGATCGCCAAACAATATGCCGCCGACCAAGAGTTAAAAGTAATTGGTGTACATGCGGACCCGAAGGGAATTGACGTGGGACTTGATGGAACTGCCCTAATGTGGTGGTATCAATTCTATTCACCTTCTTTTCAATTATCTACACTGGTTTTAGTATCTTCATTTTTTACCATGGCAGACACGACGATGGAAGGATTTCCATCAACTGGGCTACCCATTCCAGAGAATTTTGTCGACAGTGATTCTGCTATGTCATTGGCTGTTGCAAATGGAGGACATGATTTCGAGGTTCAACATAATGTTGTCAGGCGTACACTATATGGTGGCAATTACTGGGCGGACCGCTTCCTGCAAGACTCAACAAAAATTATTTGGGTGGCCGAATACGAAGCAATTGAGCCGGATAGTTCCAGCCTCATCTTTAGAGTTTTTGTAGATATGATCACGGGTGAGTTAATTACTGGTGTGCAAGAACCGAGGGTTTCTGTTCCTCTCGGGTACTCTTTATCACAAAATTATCCCAATCCATTCAATCCAACAACAACAATAAATTATTCAGTCCCCAAACAAAGTTTTGTAACAATAAAAATTTATGATGCTTTGGGTAGAGAAGTTTCAATATTAGTCAATGAAGAAAAGTCCGTCGGTACTTACTCTGTAGAATTTAATGCCTCTGGAATTTCAAGTGGAGTATATTTTTATCAAATAAAAACAAATGAATTTGTACAGACTAAAAAGATGCTATTACTAAGATAAAAAATGCCTAACCCGTTCTTCAAGCCGCCCGCTTTAAACCTTGCGGCATTTTTGTGGTTATTAAGTTGCGTTACAAAAGTTAGTTGCTCTTTAAAGTTGAGTGCACTAAAAAAGTTTTTATAAAATTATTGGCGTTGGTTTTTCAAAGTTGCATCGTAGTTATGGGCGGCGGCTTAAAAACAACGTCGTTATGCGTCATTTTTAAATATAAACAATTTCAATAAATAGAATTATTTTCACAATAACTTAATAGGAGAAAAAATAATGAATACCAAGAAGATGTTATTAGCTTGTTTAGCAGCTTTTGTTGTGACCTTCTTGTTGTCTGGTCTTTGGCATATTGTCCTTTTGGGAGATTTCTACAAAGCAAATGACGTAGCATTGGCTCGGGCAGAACCGAACATGCTCTTTGTAATTCTGGGACAACTTATTCTCACTTTCCTGATGGCGGTGGTATATCCGATGGGATACAAGGGCGGTTCGCCAGTTAAAGAAGGTTTTAGATTCGGGGCAATTATAGGACTTATCTGGCTTCTCCCCTGGTCGGTCATGATGCACGGATTATGGAACTATCCTTTAGCGGGCGTCATAGTTGATTCCGCTTGGCATGTAGTTGAGGAGGGTGTTGGTGGTATTGTTATTGGGCTTGTCTACGGAACTAGCAAAAAATGAGACGAGGATAATTCCGTAAGAATACGACCTGACGGTGTGATGGCCCGAGCGAAAGATTATTACAATACTTTCTCTCACATTATGTTTTGCACCGCCACCAATGTGATTAAAACTTTATTAATGTGTTCTGTTTATTATAGAAAAAATGTTAAGATTTTTTAGAGAAATAAAAAACGCATAACCCGCTTTTCCACCCGACCGCGTTTTCATTGCGGCATTTTCAAGTTATCTGGTTGGGTGAAAAAGGTGAGCATTGTAAGCAACATTGTTCTATTAAACAAATTTGTTAATAATTATTGGCAGTAGCTTTTCAGTTCTGCATCGCCGTTAGGGGCGGACGGGTGAAAAGCCACGCCGTTATAGTTCAAAAAAAGACCTTTAATTGCAGGAGGAAAAAAATGGACCAAAATATCCGTTCTTTGGCTGTAAGAAGTTTGTTGGGGAATTTTTGGCGTGCTGTATCTATTTCTCTAGCCCGCATTAACCTTTACGGCATATTCGTTGCGATTCTTTTCATATTGAATATGCCGGACGTTGCAAGGGGACAGGAGTGTATTGGGGGAATACCGGTCAACCAGATGGATTCGCTGGCGCTGGTGGCGCTTTATTACGCGACGGACGGGCCGCACTGGGCTGCTCCGCTTAGCGGCGAACCGTGGCTGGGGGGCGCCCCCGTTACACAGTGGGATGGAGTGACAACATATAATTGCCGGGTATATTACTTAACGCGTCAGCAAGGTGTCAAGATGAAGGGGACGCTCCCGAACGACCTTGGCAATCTGACCGCCGTGAGTGCTATCAACATAAACGGACAGAGTGGAGAAAATGGTGACCTGCATGGACCGATTCTAAGTATTCTCGGAACGCTCGCCAATCTGGTAAATCTTTCACTCGGCAATAATAACTTAAGCGGCGAGATTCCGGCAGAGTTGGGCGAACTGGCCAACCTCCAAACTCTTTCACTCTCCGGGAATCGCTTAGAGGGTCCGATTCCACCGGAGCTGGGCGATGCGACCAACCTGTGGTGGGTCAGTCTTGACCATAATCAACTTGGCGGTGCGGTGCCACAGTCGTTTGCCAGCCTCATAAACCTGAAGTTTTTGCTGCTTCAGGACAACCAGTTGGAGGATTTGCCGGATCTAACCAGCTTGTCCGCGCTGACGAATCTGTATCTGGAGAACAATCGCTTCACGTTCGAAGACCTCGAGCCCAACGTGCCCCTATTTACTCAGGCACAAGTGTTGTATTCGCCGCAAGACAGCGTGGAAACGCACATTGATCATGCATGGAGGGTGCTGTATGTAAACGTCGGTGGGACACAGACGGCCTATCAGTGGTACGAAAATGGTGTGCTCATCCCGGGCGCAACGCAGTCCACCTACGCTGCGACCGAGTCGCAAACTTACCGTTGCCGCACCACGAATCCACTCCTACCGGGTCTCGTCATCTGGAGCAAAAACGTTGTGGCAAAATTTAAAAATTTTCAGATTCAGGCCAAGCCGGTCCGCAACGAAATTCGGCTCGCCGGCGATTTGACCGCTATCAAAGTGAGCATCATCGATGAAGAAACTAAGGAAGTCGCGACGGAGTTTGGCGGCAACGCGATCTATCGTATCCTCGATAAACTCGGCGTTCAGGGAGTCGGCCAGCGGCTAAGTGCCACCTTGTCGCTGATTGAAAATGGCGTGGCGCAAGATGTCTTCTATGAAAGCACGAAGGATAGTTTCAATGTCAACAAGCCGATCACGCTGAAAACCGAATTGTCCGGGCCGGTCTTTGTGGAAGTGAGCTTAGAAAATTCGGCGCTGCCGCCGGACACAGTGCGCATCGAGTTGAAGTCGCCGCTGGATTTCTTCGTCGAGCGCATCGAATTACAGCAAGGCATCGTGGATATTGATAAGGAAGTCACGCTGCTCTACAGGCCTGGGGAAAACAAAACTTTTCCGGCTCTGCCGTTGGTCGCCGAGCATAATACCGCTTTGCTTGCGCACGTTGGTTATGAATTGAAAACGCCGATTGCTTTTTCTAAAATTGAAGGCATTGCGGGCATTACTGCGAAGTTGCATATCACTCGCGGCAGCACGTTTCTCGGAACGTTTGACAGCTTCCGTTTTCCGTCACGAGAACTCACCTCGTTCATTTTAAAAGATCCGAAAGAATATGATCTGAATGAGCAGGCTGAATTGCGCGATGTTTTGGTTGCGCTCATTCCGTACGAGCTTGTCGAGACGCCTGCGAATGACTACGCCTTCGATGTCGAGCTTGAGTTCGAGCTGGGCCTCGATGAGATGGGATCCGACAAAGCAAATAACGTTGGCGTTATCACCGTGCCGTTTGTGGCGACCAAACCCTTGCGCGTTCTCGCGAGGGTGGCGAGGTGGAATGATCAAGCCGAAGTGCCGGAAGTGGAGCCAGAAGTCTGGGATTTCATGCGCTCGGCGTTTCCGCTGCAATGGTTAAAACTCACATTCAACAACCCGAACCGCACGGTCTATGAAGATACGAATCCGAGTCTGCTGAAGCTGGCGCAAATGCTGGCCGTCTACAACAAAGAGAATGTCAATGATCAGCGGCAGCGCCTTGTTATTTTTACAACTTCGAATGAGATGCTAACAACCGTTTGCCAGCAACCGGCGGCGGGTTGCGCTTCCCTCAATTCCACCGCGCTCATTGTGCGTCCGGATGCGAAGGGACTCGTCCATGAAATGGGGCATACATTTGGGTTAAGGGACACGTATAAGAACATGAGCTTTGTTACGCGCGATGGCGATCCGAACCCTCGGCGCGTATCCGCTGATCTTGTGGGCAATCTTGTTGAGAAAGGGAATATTCCGTTGGCAGATATTGAAGAGATCCGGCAAAACAAGATTGTCCGTGCCATCAATGAAAATGAGGTGAGTGTGGTTTACGAGTTTATGGGCGGCAATGAAATGTTCGGAAGATGGGTTGATCGTGTCACTTGGGATTATTTGTATCGCACACACTTTGACGCCAGACAGCCAGGCAATTTGCTCGCCGCAAACACAGCCGCAGGCTTCATCAATGTTACCGGGCTGGTCGACACG
>Ga0156791_1060_pt1 | contig 37425 bp, 32 predicted proteins | sample RifOxyD3_FD_110740 | JGI IMG/M metagenome (GOLD analysis project Ga0156791, IMG submission 110740) | Ignavibacteria bacterium RIFOXYD12_FULL_36_8 | reverse complement strand
ATTAATGATTAAAAAAGAACATAAAATAAATAACTCTCATGTTTTAGTTTTAGGAATTACATTTAAAGAAAATTGTCCTGATATCCGAAACTCAAAGGTAATTGACATAATCAATGAACTTAAATCATTTGGTTGCAATGTTGATGTATTCGATCCATGGGCGGATAAAGAAGAAGTTAAGCATGAGTATGGTATTGATTTACTTTGCAGCATGGATGAAATAAAGAATAACAACTATGAGGGGGTTGTTCTGGCTGTTGCTCATAATCAATTTATAGAATTAGATTTTCATTCATTGCGTACTAACGGTGCAGTTGTATTCGATGTTAAAGGAATCTTGAACAGAAAATTCATTGATAACCGACTCTAATAATGGAATTTTAATGCAGAAAAAAATTTTAGTTACAGGGGCTGCAGGTTTTATTGGATTTCATCTTTCCCAGAAATTATGCGCGAATAATTGGGATGTTTTTGGGTTAGACAATCTTAATAATTATTATGATTTAAGTTTAAAGGAAGATCGGTTAAATCTTCTATTGCCCCAAAACAATTTCAAGTTCTTTAAAATTGATCTTGTTGAAAAAGAATCTATTAAAAAATTATTTGAAGAAGAAAAATTTGATTACGTAGTTAATCTTGCCGCACAAGCCGGCGTTAGATATTCGTTAGAAAATCCTTATGCATATGTTGACAGTAACCTCTCCGGATTCTTAAATATTTTGGAAGGCTGCCGTCATAATCCTGTAAAACATCTTGTCTATGCTTCTTCAAGTTCGGTTTACGGAGCGAATACTAAAATGCCTTTCTCCGTTCATGATAATGTGGATCATCCTGTCTCTCTTTATGCTGCCACAAAAAAAGCAAATGAACTAATGGCTCACACATACTCTAATTTATATAAAATCCCGACAACAGGGTTAAGATTTTTTACAGTTTATGGACCATGGGGACGGCCCGATATGGCACTGTTTATTTTTACAAAAAAAATTGCTGAGGGAAAACCGATTGATGTTTATAACAACGGTAAGATGAAAAGAGATTTTACATACATTGATGATATCGTAGATGGAATATTTAAACTAATTCCCAGTATACCGGAACCGAATCCCAATTGGAATGGCAATGATCCTGATAGCGCAACCAGTTTTGCTCCTTACAAATTATTCAATATTGGTAATAACCAGCCTGTAGAGTTATTAAGATTTATAGAAGTTATCGAGGATAAATTGGGTAAGAAAGCAATTAAAAATTTTATGCCTATTCAGCCGGGTGATGTTCCAGCTACTTATGCAGATGTTGATGATTTGATTAACGCCGTCGGTTTTAAGCCCAATACTTTAATCGAAGATGGTGTTGCAAAATTCGTTGAATGGTATAAGGATTATTACAAAATCGGTAAGAATTAATGCCTCAAAATAATTTAGATTTTATGTAGTATGAAAAAAATGATGAAAATTAAATTAATGCTTCTATGGGTACTCATCTCACTCTATCCTCTGCAAGCTCAGATTGTATACGAACCTTTATATAAAGATGTTTACCCTTTCCTGGAACGCCTAAGCTTTAGGGGAATAATTGAGTTTACTGATCTGGTTAAACCATTGTCAAAAAAATATATTTCCGAAAAGCTGATCGAAGCTAAAAATAAAATTGAGATGCTTACTGAATTGGAAAAGGATGAACTCGAATTTTTTGAGAGGGATTATTTTTTAGAGATCCACGGATTTGTCGAAGAAAATAAAAACAAAAAGTATTTAAGCTATTTTGAAGGTGATGAAGCCGAACGATTCCGTTTTTTTTCATACGGAGATAATACATTTAAGTTTGTTGCCAGTCCTATCTTAGGATTTGATATAGCATACCCTGATAAAGACAGAGTCTTCCATTCTTGGATGGGCCTCTCTGCTTATTCCTATCTCCTAAACAATATTGGGATAAGTTTATACTTTAAAACCAATAATGAAAAAGGAAACAATCTGGATATCAAAAGGGGCTTCACACCTAAAACAGGGATTATTCCTGAACTGCATGATTATGGAAGGGATATTGCTTATACTGAAGTACGGTCATCTCTTTCCGCAGATTGGGGGTGGGGGGATATTGTGATTGCAAAGGACTACATCGAATATGGTTATGAAAAATTTGGGAAACTCGTTCTTTCAAATAAAGCTCCTTCATTCCCTTACATTCGTATTGACTTAAGACCAGTCGATTGGTTCAACTTTACATTTTTCCATGCATGGCTTTCATCAACTGTCATAGATTCAGTAAGGCTTACGGCTTATAATAGGGATATATATCGAAACAAATATTTTGCGTGGCACGCACTTACACTAACACCTATAAAGGGTTTGGATTTTACCCTTGGCGAATCAGTAATTTACAGTGATAGGATTGAGCTTTTATATATGATGCCATTCATGTTTTATTACCTCGCTGATGAATATATCAGTAATAGAACAGGCCAGCCTGGAGATGCAAACCAGCAGATATTTCTAACATTAAGCTCAAAAGATCACATAAGTAGTACACATCTTTACGGAACAATTTTTATTGATGAATTAACGATTGGGGGAATAAACGGCTCTTTATTCATCAGCACCACTTATGGAGGTGCCACACAAAGGCGGCAAAGAACTCAGATTGGATATACATTCGGATTATCAGTTACGGATTTGCCAATTGATAATCTGACCTTGTCTGCTGAGTACACAAGGATCAATCCTTTTGTATATGGACATCATGATCCTGCTCAGACATATACAAATTCATCTTACTTAATGGGGCATTGGATGGGTCATAACTCCGACCTTGTCTATTTAGATTTGAAGTATCGATTCATACGAGGATTAGAAGCGAATCTATGGGGAGCATACATTCGGAAAGGGAGTTCGGATTACAGCAAGCAATACGAACAGCCTGAACCTCATTTTTTATTCGGTTTGAGAACTAACTATACATATTATGGTTTAAATTTGAAGTATGAATTATTACATGAACTTAATTTTGAGACCCGGTTTAAGTTAACAAATCTATCAACTGAGCAGACTAATGGTTCATTTTTCGATAATCAGATAGGGGAATTCTCGTTCTCTATTTATTATGGACTATAAGGAAATAATTCTTAATTGATATTAAACTCGATGGCTGTTTTTAATCCTCTGCGAACCTAAAATTTACTGCTCTTTGTTTTTTAAATTAAGTCTCCTGGCAATTATAAACTAAAAATTTAATTTTTTGATTACCAAAGCGTAAGTATCTTATAACTCATTGGTACTGATCATTTCACTCCTCGTGTGTACACTCATATTCCATAATGCACCGATAAACTAAACGAATAATTCCTTCCAAGCTGGTAATCGGGAGTTCTTAAAGCATTTTCATCTGAGATGTTGGAATACGCAAAGCTGATTTGTCCGAATAAATTATGAAGGACTTCATAGCTGAGAATCAATCCGATGTTTGTCATAGAAAGCTTATCACCATAAAGAAACTTAGGATACGGCAACATATACTGTTCCTCCGGAAGCTCTTTTTGCCCTTTTCGCACATACTCACCCCAAATCTTTAATCTCAATCCGCGTAAAAATGATTGATTATACTCGGCATAAAATTGATGAGCATTACTGCCAATCCAATGACCCAATTGATAATTATGGCTCGTGAAAAGCTGTGCGTCATTTGAGTTTATATAAACAAAAGGATTTAAGCGCGTATATTCAAAACTTAATTCGGAATTCTCAATAAACGGATCGACAAAACTGATCCCAGCGGTGAATCCAATTGCAGAAAGATTGGTTCCCTTCAGAAAATTAGTGATAGATAATTCATCAACAAAAAGTGTTGTGTATAATTTGGTTCGCAGTTCATAATTCTTATAAACTGCATTAAGAAATAACTGTGCGTTATCGCCGGAGTTACTGCTGTCCGATAAATAATGATCGACTGTTCTAAAAAATAATATTGGAATAAAGTATGCAAACTCGAGCTTATCGCTGTAAACCATAGATTCGCCGAGTGAAACGGAAAGATTGCTGAATGGATAAACCGACACCATATGGGCTGCAATATATTTTTCTCTTTGTGAATAGCTATTTCTCTCTTTTACCAGGGTTGTCCGGGTAGTAGATGAATCAATTAAAGCTGAATGCAGCCAGCCATGAACGTAAACAAACTTCAGCCAATTAACGGGAGAAAATTCCAGCTTAACAAAAGGAAATGACGGCGCCTTATTGCTAAGTATTAATTTCCCGCTAACTCCGCTTCCCCATTCAATATACTGCTTGCCAATTGATATGTTACCATTGTCCCATGAATATGATACCAATCCTTGCACATCAACGTACTCAATTGTTTTAGGATTATTTTGTGAAAGATTAAATCCCGGTTCAGGTGAAAATGATCTTGTTCTGTCAACTCTTTCACCTCGTTCCTCATTATCCCTAAAGTAAAAGCTGTATCCAAAATTATTTTTAAGATAACCATGAAATTGAAGCCCGTTCCGTCTGTGAGTTTGTCCTTCATCAAAACGATTTTTAATATCAAACCCAAGAATAGGATCCAGGTTCAAAGTAAAGTCATCACTTCTGAATAAAAAAAATCTGAAACCTGTAACATCGTCAATGTTAAAAAACTGCAGATCTTCTTTTATTGTAACATTTCCCTTTAGTGCCAGTTCAGGTGTAAATTCTTTTTTGTAATAATCAATTTCTTCTCTTTCTAAGGAGGTCAATTTATCATTTTGATTAGCTGCTTCTATCAGCCTGTCTGCTAATTCCACACGCGATAACGGTTTTAGCTCATCGTTTAATTCTAATACACCTTTAACTGAAAGACGGTTCAGCAAATCATAAACAGATGAAGATGACGGCTCAAATACTACCTGTGCTGATACTTCGGCAGCTCCAACCATAAAAAAGAGTATTATATATTTCTTCATGGGAATGTCAGCGGTTGAAAAGAAGCACGGTAAGAATGATTATCGGAATGATGAACGATAAATAATAAAGCGAAATTTGAAACTTCACCTTAACTGAAACTATCACTTTATAAAATATGTAGAGCAAAAAGCTTTGGAAGACGATCGTATTAATGCTTACTATCTGGGTATTCGGCAGCAGACTTGATGATACTGTAAGCAGCACTATAAAAACTAAAATGATAAGATCAATCCCGGCAAGAAAGGTTGCTTTTTTCTGTAATATTCTTTCTCTGAAGAATAAGAAAAAAACTACAATTGGTATAACAATTAAAACCAGTAGTTGCCTGGGAGTGGCAAAGCTTAACAAGTTGAAAGAATTATGAATTGTCTCAGAGTAATTGCTGTAAAGCAAGAACATGATAAGATTAACAAATACTAAAATTTCACTAATATGTTTGTTTTTTTGATAATTAACGATGCTGTACATTAAAAGTAACACGATGAATGCAATTGACAACATAATTATATAATTGCCGACATCGGATTTTACGGGAATCAATTCGATTAGGACAGCAAGCAGAACCAATGACATTATAGGCAGGAGAAATTTTACGAAGAGAGTTATGAATACTTCGGGAATTTTTGCGTACAGATCACGAAGGTAGAATGAATGGACCCTCTGCTGAGCGAGATTCACTATTTTATCAACAAATAAAAACGGAATTGTTATAAGAATAAATAAGATAATACCACCATACTCAGGGCCTCTGATATAATAAATTGCCGCAGCAGCGTATAAAAATGAAAATCCCTGAAGTATAAAAACTGTGACCTTGTGCCTGATCTTCATTCCGAAAAGTATATGGTGCAAGTGACTTTTATCTGGCAGAAAAATATTTTTTTTATGAGTAGACCGAATCACAATAACCTTTAAAGTATCAATAATCGGAACGCCAAGAAGAATTACAGGAAATGTGAGATCAAGTGCGGTCTTACTTACATCCAAAGAAGCCAGCAAAGCCACTGAAATCAAAAAGAAACCGAGCGATTGCGAACCAGTATCGCCAAGAAATATTCTTGCAGGATAAGCGTTAAACTTTAAGAACCCGATCAGGGAGCCCATAAGACTTACGGAAAGAATCATCAATAACTTATTGCCGTAGTAATAGCCCATAATAGAAGTAACACACATAACAAGCAGTGAGAGACCGCTGACCAGTCCGTCGAGACCATCCATTAAGTTTACTGCATTGATACAGCCAATGATGAGCACTAACAGTAAAAAAAGATCGAAGGGATAAGGAATGCTTATACCAAAAAATGTTAATGTTTTAAAGAAAGGGATTAGAAAGAAAAGCAAAAATATGGCAGCTATTGCTTGAAAAAAAAGTTTTTTGTCCCAGTTTACACCCACTATATCATCAGCTATTCCTAAGCTTACAATAACGAGCGATGCAATTACAAAATATCTTACCTCGGTTAAGTCTCCATAAAAACTTATAACCGAAACCATTGCCATAAAATAAATGATTATTCCACCCATACGGGGAATTATATTCTCATTTATTCTGCGATCACCGTCCGGGTTATCAACCACTTTTACCCTCGTGAAAAAATTAATAAGATACGGAGTAAAAAAGATTGTAACTAAAAGACTAGTGAAAAAAACAACTAAATAAGACATGGTTTAATATGAAAAAAATAAATCACTTTTTGAATAGCGGAAGATTTAAAATAACCACGAGGATTTTCTCTCAACTGCATTAATTTTGGATTGAATAGCTGCATATCGGTGTGTAACCATGAAACCCAAAGTTAGAAATCCCAAACAACAATTACCAATCCGCCAAAGGCGGACCAAATAATTATCAATATTCAATTATAAAATTCAAAACTACTGATTGTCCGTAAGAGGCGGATGTCTTTTGGATTTTGGAATTTAAACTAGAACAATGTTGAGGGTGACCAAAAAGTAACATTTATTAGTAAATGGAACCACATAGTGGCAGGCACTTATGATGCTGATTTTGAATGATCCACCAGAGGCGGACAGGTTTTCAGAGATTTTGTAGGTGAATAATTACTTTTTGGTCACCCTCGTACTAAACTCAAGTTCATCAATTGACCAATTAACTTATCAACCACAGCCAGAGATGGGCCTAGCTGGTAGAGGTGAATTGGGATTTTGCTTTACCTGTCACGCTAATAACAAAATCAACAATCGTAAAATTAATTTTGTAACTGCCATACTCTCCGGATATTATTTTTTTCTTGTCTTTGATTTCCTTTTCTCATTTCCTCATTAATCTTCTGCAGCTCTACAATTATCTTGACTTTCTCTTCAAAGGGCATCTCTGCTCTTTTTTTGTGGAACCGCTTATTAGATTCAGTAATCTGATCAATAAGGTTTTTATTCATAATATTTCTCCCTAAAAATTTTATATTCTTTAATCAGATTAAACTTTTTGATTATAGCATTAAATTTTTCTACTGAAAATTTGGCTTCTTCAAAAAATCTTAATAATCTCTCTCTATCTTTTGGTCTATTTGTTTGAAGCATAATGGCCATTAAATATTCCGGTTCTAAAATAAATGTTTTCACATCGTACAGCTTTATTTCCTTTGCATTTTGCAGAGCTTCCACTACCAAGTTATTGTAAGCCGGCAAAAATTGCACCGGTATACCTTCAATAATTATGTGTTCTTCAACTGATTCATAGCTATTTTTTTCTGCCCATTTATAAATAGATTGAAGCGGCGCTAATCGGCTTCCTTCAGTAGCGAAATTAATGATGATAACTAAATCATATGTAACGGAAGGTTCTATGTAATAAAATTGCCCCATTCCGCCGCCAATAGCGTATGCTTGAACGATGTTGCGTTCGACTAATTCATTAATTTTTTCTAAGGTCTTTTTCATAAATAGCCAATAGCAATTTATTTGGGCATAACTTACTTAATATTTTTATTATTCACCTTATTTGAACAGCATGCTGATCAAGTCGGGTTGTAACATTGTCGGGGTAAAAATATGCGGCAATTGTAACGATGTCAACCATCGTGGCAAGAAGATCTCTTAGAAAACTCCAAATAACATATCTGTCCAAAACAAATTATTATATTCCGTCCCGATGGGACTCTTAAATAGACATAGGAAATTGTTCTATGCCAAAGGTATGGAGACTGTGTAAAAAGCCAAATTGATTGAATAAATATTTAAGTATTAGAAACTATCGATCATTCTAAACCTCAACCCAACCCTTCTCCTGTAAGGAGAAGGGCTTATAAAATATTATGACTTAATGTTAATAATTCTGCCTGTCTACCGCCAGGTAGATCAGAAAATTATCATTTATCGTTTTATTGTCCATAAGTCTCTCTCCTCTTAGGAGAGAGATTAGAGTGAGGTCAATTTATTTTGAATAACTCAATATTCATAAAAATTAATATCTATTCATGAAGAATTAGTTTTCACACAGTCTCCATGGCTATGCTACAAATATTTTGTCCCTACGGGACATAAAATGTTCATCCTAAATTGTTTTTAATTGTTAGTCCTGTTAAGGACTAAATATTTCTTGTCTTCCTTGACGGAATTAACATGTTAAGGTGCAACCCCCGAAGGGTCGCATAGGCGTCAACTTAATTTTATAAAATATTAGCATAAGCCTTTATATAATAATGTTATGTCAGAATGATAAATTAAAGTGTATTTACCAATAAGCCCTTCTCTTGGCAAGATGGCAAAGCCATGGCAAGCCAGAAGGGTTGGGATGAGTTTGCTAATTTAACAGATATCCCAGAACCCTCTCTAATCTCTCCCTTGAGAAGGGAGAGACTTATTTTCAATAACGACTTTACATTTTTTAATTCTGTCATTGTATATATTTTCTTCAATATTTAATTGATTTAGCAATAATATCTTTGTTTCACAATATTTTTTCTTGTCGTTAGGTTGACGCCTATGCGAAGGGTCGGGGCAAGCAATGACATCTCTTCACTTTTTGAATAGCTGCGGAAGCTTGGAGAGGTTTTTTTTGAAAAGAATTAACAAGGGATTATTGGAAGTATTTTTTTTAAGTGCACGGTAATCTTCGTAACTCTTTTGGATTATATTGCTCAGACTTTTATTGCTTTTACCGCCCCATCTCATCTTAACAAGCACTTCCGGTAAATATAAAGTGGATATTTTGTGTTTTCCTAAAAATCTTAAAATTAAATCGTAATCGGCGGCAATCTTAAAATCAGTATCGTACAGACCGTATCTATCGTAAATTTCTTTCCTAATAAAAAAGGACGGATGGGGAGGCATCCAGCCCTTGCGTAATTTATTTTCATTAAACTCTCCTGCTTTCCAATAACGAAAAACTTTAGTCGTATCTTTTTTATCTACATAAACAAGATCGCCGTAAACACTGCCAACATTCTTTTCTTCAAATAGTAATGCGACTTTAGCTAAAACATTCTCATCAAAATAAATATCATCGGAGTGAAGCAACCCGATAACATCGCCAGTCGCAAGCTTAATGCCTTTGTTAAGCGCATCGTAAATTCCTTCGTCCGGCTCACTAACCAAAACATACTTTATCCCTTTGACATCTGACATCTGACATTTGACATTTATAATTTCAACCGTTCCATCCGTCGATCCGCCATCAACAATAATATGCTCAACATCTCTTTAGGTTTGCGATGCGACTGAATTCAGACAATCTTCAATAGTATCTTTAGAATTATGTACAGTAGTTATAATAGTAAATTTCACTCGAGTCTTACATCTATTATAACTTGTGAATGATTGTATTCAAACAATTAAAATATGCGCTAATGATTTTACAATTCGTAAAAAACTATCCTGCATACTCTAAATAATCCTCCAGTTTAGAGCATAAATAAAAAGGTAAGTTAATTAAAGTAAAATTCTTGCCTTCTATTGTTTTTTCTTTTGAAATCGATAATCTGCCAGAGTAAAATCTTACAGCTAAGCTAATATCAGATAAATTCATAAATATATTTAGCGAACGCATTTTACCGCTTGCCCCCGATTTTACTTCCACAGGAATTACTTTGCCTTTATAATTTATCAGGTAATCCAATTCAGCGGATGACTGTCTTTTCTCCCTTGTCCAGAAAGTAAGATTTGCTTCCGGTGATTGATTCTTGCTCAGGAGCTCCTGCCCAACAATATGTTCAGCAATTTTTCCTCTGTAAACATCTGCTAACTCAACTTCTGAAAAAAATTCCTTTTCAATTCCACTTTTAAAGTTTACTAACCCGGTGTCGAGCAAATGTAATTTTGGAGACATTTTTCTATTTACAATCAAAGGTATTTTCATGGTGGTTGTTGGATAAACCAATCGTAATAGCATCGTTTTTTCCAGAACTTTAAAGGATTCAGATACCTCGCGTGAACGATAATTTGAACCGGCAAAATTATTGAAGGTAATCCTTTCGGCTGCATAACTCCATGCATTTTCAATAATATGCCTTATTACTTTGTTTGCACTTTCCTTCCGTGCATACTTTTCTATATCGTCTTTATAGCCAATAATCAAATTGTTAATAGAGTTTCTAATTTCTACTAAATCATTGTTTTCAAAGTATAATTTAACAATCTCGGGCATTCCACCCACTAATGCATATTTTCTAAACAATGCTAACAATTTGTCGTGCGCATAATCGGGGAAGGGTATAGTATTTAACGCCTCAAGCTCATTTTTATGATCTCCAGCAGTAAGAAATTCTCGAAAGGAAAAAGGACGAACAGCTAAATATTCTACCCTGCCGACAGGAAATGAAATTTCTTTATCGATCAAAGTCTCTAAAAGCGAGCCTGCAGCTATAACCGGCAGCTCTTTTTGCATCTCAAAAAAATATCTTAAGTATTTTATTGCTGCAGATGAGTTCTGTATCTCGTCTATGAATATTAGAGTATCTTTTTCTTGTCTTCGAGCATTTTTCGTAAAAAAGATTGCATCAAGAAGATCATCGAAAGATTGTGCATTTTCAAAAACCTTCCTTTCCTCCGGTAAATCCAAATTGAGATAGATATATTGACGAAATTTCGATGAAAATAAATTGACCAGAGTGGTTTTACCGACTTGCCTTGCCCCCCTGAGAATAAGAGGTTTACGGTTCTCTTTTTTTTTCCAATGATCTAATTGTTCTAATATTTCTCTATTAAACATAGGTTTTTGTAACATTGTCAGGGTAAAATTAGGCGATTATTGTAACGATGTCAACCATAATTGTTGATGTTTTTGTAACGATTTCCGGCAAAATCAGCGCTTGAGTAAAAACTGAACTGAAAGAAGCAATTTATTCCGCCTGAAGCGGACAGGTATTTATTAATTTTTTATTTATGATTTATTATTTTTTATTTATACCGACGGAGGCGAACAGTTCCAGCCTGAGGTGGACAGGTATTTAAAATTTATAATTTATTATTTATTATTTATTCCGCCAATCCTTCAAACATATAAGCATATGGCTTGGCGGATTATTGAACGAAGTTTCCCGAGCACAATGGTTTTTTATTTCATCCCTTTGACATTAGAACAATATTGAACTCCTACGGAGGCCGTTTTTTAAGTGGGTGTGTTTTTGTTACCAGGATGTAACTCCTAACGGATTTAGTGTGAATTTTAAATTTGTTAGCTGGTTATTGCTATTTGTTAAAATCTGTCATGGAATGGTCCATGACAGCCGAGAAACCTGTAAGCTCATGGCTTAGGCGGATTATTGAACGAAGTTTCCCGAGCACAATGGTTTTTTATTTCATCCCTTTGATATTAGAACAATATTGAACTCCTACGGAATTCGTTTTTTAAGTGGGTGTGTTTTTGTTACCAGGATGTAACTCCTAACGGAGTTATAGTAAAAATACAATTGTTAAGCACACACCTAATTTATACGTTTCTGCTGGAAAGACCGTATGAAAATTGTCATCCCCCTGGGACTTTCAAGTATGCTTTAAGTAAAGTTTGAGTAAGAGAGCACCAAAGAATCTTTCAATATACTTCCTCATGCGAACCTAAATTCATGAGAAGTATTTCAGTTTCTAAAGTGGATGGATTTTGAACGAAAGTAAAAATTATGCGTAAATCATAAGCAACCGAGCACGCCCAACTGTCTTCTAATACACCTTGTAATTTATGAGTCTTTAGTTTTGGATGGAAAGGATCCTGCTCAAGAAGATTCATTGTAACAATAATTTTCTCCTTCAGTTCCGGATCATTTTTAATGGTTTTTTTAAATGCTTTTTTAAAAGAAGAAGCCCAGTTGAGAATCATCACTCTTCTTTAATATCGTTAAGAAAATCCTTGACGGATCCTCTTCCGGTTTTATTAGAAAGATATTCTTCTTTACTTTCCTTAATGGAATCTGCAAGCTCTTTCCTCTTTGCTTCGATAACTCTTTTGTGTATGATCTCCGAAATCATTAACTGGTCATCCAGCGAAAGTTTAGAAATAGATTCAAGGAAGTCGTTAATAGATGTTTGGGAATTTATCCCTTTGGGCGAAGTTTGCATATTAAATCCTTAATTCTTAATAATGTTTAAATTAAACTTAAATTGATAATTATTCCAGTCTTGTCCCAAATAATTTTGTAAAGAAGAATTTGTTTTGAAAAAAATACAAATTCTAATGTTTTTATAAACCAATTGAACTCATCCCCACATTTTATGACTTAATGTTAATATGTGCTTGCCGCAGGCAGATGGTAAAATAATCATCTATCGCTTTATCGCCAACATGTCTCGCCATTGGCGAGCCAAGGCGGGTAAGTCTCTCTCTTTTTTGGCAGAGCCATTACTATGTGAAAGGGAGAGGTTATCACATAGTGATGCCTATGGCAGAGTGAGTTTAATTTATTTAAAATAAATACAATGTTCATAAAATTTAATATCTATTCATTGAAAATTAGTGCTTACACAAATTAAATTTTTATGGGAGAAGCTTGGGGTTTCTTAACTTTTGAATAATTCACTTCCTGTATAGCTGCGGAAGCTTGGAAAAGTTTTTATTTGTTTTGAAGGTTCTTTGCAAGAAAAGAAGTAATCTTTAGTTTTTTTTCTCGCGATTAAATAAACAAAAAATTACCCCATCAATTTGAAATGTATGAAAGAAGCGTCTTTTCAATTTGTGTTAACAATTTATTCCTATCAAAATTATCTAAATAATATTGACGTGCATTGTTACAATATTTATTAATCTCTTCCTTATTCAACCCGTACATATACAATACATTTTTTGCAAGCGAATGATAGTCGCCTGCCTCGCAAATAAGACCAGCTTTAGCATTATTTACAATAGTTGATCCTTCGCCGTCAAGCATTGTCAAAATTGGACGACCACATGCTAAATAAGATTGTAACTTTGCAGGTACTGTAATCGAAAAAATATATTCTTTTTTCAAAGTTAATAGCAGGGCATCCGCTTTTGAGTAAAAAGCAGGCATCGATTCAAGAGGGAATTTTCCCAAAAGATGGAAATTGTCTTCTAGATGTCTGACTTTTATTTGTTCCTTAACAAAATCATACCTTCTTCCATCTCCTAATATTATCCAATGAATATTTTTGTATTCTTGCAACAGTTCAGCAGCGCTTAATATTGATTCAAAATCTTGTGCTTCTCCAATATTACCAGCAAATAAAACCTTAAAGCCATTAGGAAAAACTACATCAATGTCATTGGGAATATGTTCGATAGGTTTAAAGATTGATTCTGCCCACTGCGGAAAGTAATCTATTTTTTCTTCAGGTATTCCTTTTTCTTTAATAGATGAGATAAATCCTCTAGAGCTAACGAGTATTTTATCACTATTCTTGTAAATCCAACGAACCATCGGCATTAGTAATTTGGGAATTAAACTCGACTTGAGATTACCTGCGGCAGTTACACTTTCAGGCCAAAGATCAAGTACCCAAAAAACAATCGGTATCTTACTTATTTTCTTAATAACAATAGCCGGAATGCCGATTGTTATAGGGGAAGTCTCATGAACAAAAATGATGTCAAAGTTTTTTTTTATAACCAAAGCATAAATGCAGCCCGAGATTACATACGTTAGATAATTCAAGAATAGCTGCCAGTTTTTACCTTTACCTCTTGGGATGACCGGGATTCGATATATATTAATATTTTCCCATAGTTCACGTGATTTCTTAAACCAACCATAACTCTTATAAAATTTTCTACTTGGATAATCTGGCGTAACAGTCAATACAGCTATTTTATGTCCCCTTTCATTTAATCCCTTTGCGAGATCATTGATGCGAAAATTTTCTGGCCAAAAATGGGGTGTAACGATCAAGATGTGCATGTCATTTATTTTGAAACGTATAAAAATATGTACTATTCAAAATTATATCTAACCGACTGCACTGCTCATACCAGGAGTAAAGTCTGCAAGTTTTTCAATTATTTCCCAGTTATCCTTAAACCAAACAAGAGTCTCACGAAATCCTTCTTCGAAATTGACAAGCGGTTCATAATGAATTAACCTGTTTGCTTTTTCGATAGAGGCAAGCAACCTCGGTTTCGTATCCCATTTACGCCTCGGCTTGAGTAAAATTTGAGCTTTGTTTCCAGCAGCTTCATTAACCATATTTATCATGCTTTTGATACTCACTTCTTTGCCGGATGCTAAATTAAAGTTTTCACCAATTGCTTCTTTATAATAACCTGACTTAACCAATCCTTGAACAAGATCTAATACATAAGTAAAATCTCTTGTCTCTTCACCAGTACCGGTTAAGGGTAACGATTTCCCTTGAAGTGCCCAGTAAAGGAAGTTGGGAATAACATTTCTATATTGACCAGGAACTTCACCAGGACCATAAGAATTAAAAAAACGACAATTTACAATTTGAAGCTCATAATTATGAAAATAGAAATTATTATACATCTCACCTGTCATTTTATTGATCTGGTAAGGTGTTGTCAAATGCATAGAAATGAAATCTTCTTTAAGGGGCATTTTACCATAGGAACCATATATAGCACAACCGCTTGACGCATAAATAAATCTTTCCACCTTTGCTAATCTAGAATATTCGAGTAGTTTTATCTGACCGATAACATCAACTTCTGCAGAAATTTCTGGGTAATCAACAGAATTTTGATTTGCAAAAAAAGCTGCTAAATGATATACTATAGAAATGTTCTCCTTGAATACTCTCTTCAAATAAATATCAGATCGTACGTCACCTTTTACAAACATTATATTAGGCAGAGGAGCTACATTCCATGGATTTTTTTCTTTAATAGAAGATAAATTGTCTAAGACTATTACTTTGCCAGTTGGCCCAACTAGAGTGGAAAGAGCTATAATCAAATTACTCCCAATAGCACCAGCACCACCTGTTACAAGGATTGATTTTCCAATATAATGCCGTTTCAATTCTGAATCTAGTTCTAATCTATTAAGATATTTTTCGACCGACTCAATTCTTTTTTGCATGTTTTTCATAAAGTTTCTCCATTAAAAAATTGATAATTCTTTTACTTGCTTTTCCATCGCCATAAGGATTATGAGCTTTAGACATTTTTTTGTAAGCTTTTTTATCTGATAAAAGCCGCTCAGTTTCACGTACAATTTTACTGCTATTTGTTCCTACAAGCTTTACCGTACCAGCCGTTACTGCCTCCGGGCGTTCAGTTACATCACGCATAACTAGAACCGGTTTTCCTAACGAAGGCGCTTCCTCTTGAATACCTCCGCTATCGGTAATAATCAAAAAGGATTGACTCATAAGAAAAACAAACGGTTCGTAATCCAGCGGGGCAATTAGATATATATTATCGATACCATGTAAAATTTTATTTACAGGATTTATTACATTGGGATTCAGATGAACCGGATAGACAATATCTATCTGAGGATTACGTTTCGCGATTTTTTTTAATGCCTCGCATATTTGAATAAATCCATATCCAAAATTTTCCCGCCGATGACCGGTTACCAATATTATTTTTTTCCCGGGCTTAGACTTTAAGCTGTTGATCCCTTTATATCCTGCCTTAATCAATATTTCTGAAAGTCTAATAATATTTTTTTGAGAGCGAGTTACTTTTTGTACAGTATATAACAAAGCGTCGATAACTGTATTCCCTGTGATAACAATATTCTTTTTTAAGCTTCCCTCTTTTAATAAATTATCTCTGCTTTCGCGTGTCGGGGCAAAATGAAAGGTGCTTATTCGATCTGTAATTTGTCTATTGATTTCCTCCGGCCACGGAGCATACTTATCATAAGTACGCAAACCAGCTTCTATATGCCCGACAGGAATCCTTTGGTAATATGCTGCTAACGAAGCAGCAAAAGTAGTGTTTGTATCTCCGTGAACTAGAACTAAATCCGGCTTTGATAATCGAATTATTTTTTTAATCCCAATAAGAGCTAATGAAGTTAAACCATAAAGATCTTGATCCTTCTTCATCAAGTTCAAATCGAAATCCGGTTTAATATTAAAAAGACGAAGAACCTGATCCAACATCTTACGGTGCTGGGCAGTTACACAGACCTTAACATCAAATTTATTTCTGAAATTTCGTAATTCTTTTATAACAGGAGCCATTTTTATGGCTTCGGGCCGGGTTCCAAAAACGATTAGAATTTTTTTCATGAAATTTTACCAATATTAAACTCCTGCCGGAGTTTGGTTTATGCAGTGTTTTTTTGGTTACCACAGTAGTGTCCAAAATAATTTTGTAATAGAAGATTTATTATTAAAAATCTAAATATTATAATGTTTTTTCGCTATCATGGAACTCATCCCAACCCTTCTCTTTCAAAGAGAAGGGCTTATTAAATATGATGACTTAATGTTAATATGTTATCAGAACACAGTCATATATTGTTTTAGTTACAATAAGTCTCTCTCCTTTTAAGAGAGAGATTAGAGAGAGTTCAATTTATTTTGGGCAGATATGGGTTACCAATATTTAATTCCTAAGGGAGATAGTAGTTAATACAATTTTGGAACCCAAATCTGTTGATTTTTTTCAGCTGTTAAAAACGATTCCTTTACGGAATTAACTTGGCGTGGTACGACCCCCGAATGGTGGGGGCAGGCAATGACATACCGGTAAATTTATTATGTAAAACGTTAGAGACGATATTTGTCCTTCATCCATTTCGCCGTTCTCCTTATTCCTTCTTCAGGTTCAACTTTTGGATTATGATCTAAATCTTTAATAGCTTTTGAAAAATCCACCGTTTTTATTTTTGTAGTAAAATCTTCTGAATCTTTATACGTAACAAGAGACTCATCTGCCCCGGTAACTTTAAGAACTATATCGGAGTACTCTTTAATATCCTTTTCCCACTCGACTTTGCCTCCGACATTATATACTTCCCCTGGAATAAAATTATCAGTTATATTTGCAAAAGTCCTGCATGAATCCTCAACATAATCAATAATTCTTTTATGACCTTTATAGACAGTATATGGTCGATTTTTTAGACAATGATAAATGAATTTGGGAATGAAACCCCTATAAGGTGTATATTCTTCATGCGGGCCATAACAATTTAACGGTCTTACTCTAACGATTTCAGAACCAAACATTGCGGCTGAGTTTAAGCACATTAATTCGCCAGCCCATTTTGTAATTGCATAATCGTTCATTTGATAAGTGTCTTTGATTTTATTATTAACCATGACATCCTCGTTCATTACCCCGGTATAGTCACCATAAACTTCTGCGGATGAAAAAAATATCATTCTAAATTTTAATTTTTCCTGCAACCGCAAAACATTTTTTGTCCCGATCATATTTGTCTGCCAAAGATTTTCATAAAATGCTTCGCCATTCCATCGTCCATATTCTGCAGCTAAATGATAAACAAAATCGAATGGACCTAATTCATCAAAAACCAGTTCAAGCTGACGATAATTTCTTACATCACTCCTGATATAATCGTCTCTTTCAGTATTATAAAGATCACAGGCAATTACTTTATATCCTCTATTTCTCAGTTCATTGCAAAGATTAGTGCCTATATTTCCTGCACCGCCGGTTACTAATATTTTCATAATTTAATTTCCTCGTAATGAATATGATTGTGATAGCAATTTGTATAATTAATCTCTTTGCGGTTTGTTCATCCCGCTTAAAAGTGGACAGGTTTGCGAGATATTTTTCCTACAAGAATTCAAATGATAACCCGAAAGGTTGAAAGTAATTACAAGTTGATTTTTCCTTATTGAAAAATCATAACTCAAAATGCTTTAATATTATTTTGATTTGCTTTTTCTTTTCAATTCAAGATATTTTACATCAATTAGAAAGGGGTACCACAAACCTTGCAGGAAGTGATAAATAAATCCTGCTTTACCGTCAAGAAAACCGAGACGTATAAAATATCTGTAAAAATAATAAATGAATGGTCTTATCAATGGTGGAAGAAATGGGTTCCAGATTTTTTCTCTTGTCCATCTTTTCCTTTCCGCCTGTGAACCGAAAAAATTATTTAATTGCGAATCCTTTGCTGCCTGACTTTTTGCTGCTACTAATTCCAATGCCTCGTAATCAGAGTAGCTGTTATGCTTACTAATCCATTCACTAATTCCTTTTTTATTATCGTCTATAAAATCATTTTTCAGATAACCGACTTTACCATTAACTACAAAATGCTCATTTATAGCCCTGTCAACAGAACCTTTTTCTTTTTTAAATAAACGTAAAATCCAAATAGGATAATAACCGCCATGCTTAATCCATTTGCCGTGGAAATAAAATCTTCGCTTTAAATAAAATCCGTCATATTCGGTTCCAGGCAGTGTTTCAGATATTTCTTTTTTTAATTCTTCCGTTAAGTATTCATCCGCATCTAAAAAAAGTATCCATTCAGTGGTAATAGGAAGTTCCTTTAAAGCAAAATTTCTTTGATTAGCATAATTATCAAATTTTCTATAAAAAACCTTTGCTCCATATTCTTCCGCAATTTTTAATGTTGTGTCTGTACTACCGGAATCAAGAATGAAAACAATAACGTTCAATTCTTCTATGGAAGTCAGCAATCGGAGAAGGTGCTGTTCCTCGTTAAAAGTTAGAACTATCAATGAATATTTTGGTAATTCCATTACTATTTTCTAACTTCAATAAACAGGTCAGTATTTGCAAAATTTACCTCAAAGGGTTTTATTTTGTTATAAATTTCTTGTGGCAAATTAGAAATTCCAAATTCCATTTTCATTATATTTTCACTATTAAAACCTGATATCATCAGTAGTTCTTGCAGATATGAGAAATCGTAGGTAATACGGTGTTGCGCGTCGCAAAATATAAAATTACTAAACCTACCACCTATGCTTTTATAGGATCTAGGAAAAGCACCAAAAAAGGAATATTTTTTTTCTTTATAAGCATCTACTGCTTTTTCAAGATCGGGTACCACTATTCTTATAATCCCATCACTCTCTAAATTTTGATAAATATTTCTAAAAATTTCAAATATTTCATCTGGGTAAAAGTGTTCAAATACATTAGATGCAAAAACGAAGCGTACTGAACCGGCTTTAAATGGTAATTTGTTTCTAATATCATAATAAAGGATACCTTTTCTCAGCGGATTTACATCAATATTTATAAAACCACTAATAATATTACTTCCGCTTCCTAAGTGTAAATACAGGTTCGCAGAATCTAAATATTTCATTACATAATATGGGTAAAGAAATTTTGTGAGATAATAAGAAAAATATAAAATTAAATCTTTAGTACGCTGATGTATCATTCCAGTCTCCTATAATGGCACTGAATATATCTACTAACTCATTCGCTATATTTTTGACATTATATTTTTCTTCAACAAACCTTAGGCCATTAGCCGCTTTGTTTTTAACAAATTGGTTGTCACTTAATAATTCAATTATACCTTTTTTTATACCGTCTGAATCATTATCCACAATAATACCTCCATCGTAGTTCATTAATTGCTGATAGATACCCACTTTTTTAGAAATAACCACGGCACAGCCACATGCAAGTGCTTCAACAACTACCATCCCAAAATTTTCATGATGTGAAGCCAAGGCAAATACATCTGCGTTATGCAGGAATTCTAATTTTTCATCACCGTCTAATTTCCCAACGAGAAAAACTTTATTATTTAGATTATACTGATTGATCATTTTTTCAAGATTTGATTTTTCTCCAAAGTCTTCGCCAGCAATTAAAAGAACAGCATTGCTGAACTCTTTTTGAAGCGCATGAAATGCCTCAATTAGTATGTCAAATCCTTTGATCTTATGGAGTCGTCCCATAGATACGATAATCTTTTTTCCCGCACAGCTGAAACCTGTATAAGTATCATAAAACGATTTATTCTTTTCGAACGGTAGCGAGCTGAACTCTTCAAGATCAATCCCATTAGGCAGTACGAAAGTTTTAGCATTTGGATAGACTGCCCTAACCATCTTCTCTTCATCTTCCGAAGTAACATGCCAATAAATTCTTTTAATAAAAGGACTAATAAAAAGCTTAAGCCAAAGCTTTTTAAATCGGCTGCCTTGATTTAAGCACCAGCTTCCAAGCTCACCATTCGGGGCAATTACTAAAGGTTTATTCAATTTTTTACTTAAATAAAGAGTAAGCGGCGTAGGGGGAGAGAAAACAGAAACTAAATAAATAATATCCGCAGCTTTTAAGTCATTTTTAAGATTTGTCAATAGACTAATAGAGGTTCCTCTAGAATCAAGTGATTTATAGTATTTTATTTGCAGATTCTCTGAATCTTTGATGAATATGCCGGTCGGTTTATCTAATCTTTCTTTCCCGTTCGCATTTGTACTAATTACCCTAATATCTAACCCATTTTTAGTTAAAGCCCGTGCTAAGTTGTAAGTAGAGAAAATTGGACCACCGTAGTATGTAGCAGGGAAGAATGATGGAGTAACAAAAAAGATTTTCATTAATGTTTTAAAGGTTTTTTACTTCTTAAAAGTGAAATATTGAATTAAAATAAGCAGCGGGTAATAACGGATCCAAGCAACAAATATTCCATTAACAGAAGTATCAATTAACACCATTGTAAAAAGTAGTCCTAAGAAAATTATCATGCCACCAGAACCGAGATCAAGGAAACGAAAAAGTGCATTTTGCATAATACCAAATATGAAAAAAAATAAGGCAATAAAAGGAACACCTCCGGCAAAGTACAAAAAGCCAAAAGGAGTAAATCCTGTAGAAGAATCGAAATCAAAACCAAGGACTCTATGTGTAAACCATATACCTGTGTTCTCAAAAGGTTTACCGGCCCATATAAAACGCGGAACAACTGCATGCAGCGGGGCAAAATATAACCTGGACAAAAAATCAGGATCATGCTCATTTAACCCTACATTATTTTCATAATCAATTGCCATAGCCGCTTCAATCATGTAATTGTTCCTGCTTAGAAAAGCAAATAAAAAAAACTCGGTGTCTTTTGCTTCTCCTAAACCAACTTGCTTATTTAATATATATGCATCATACAAGGTTTGAATAATATATTTAGGGCTACTTTGAAAATTCGGATCCATAAAGCGTAATATTCTAAACGGTTCTATTATAATATAAGCAATAACAATTGCAGCGACTGATAAAGCCAACAAAGATTTTTTAATTTTTCTTTTCAGTATGAAGAAAGCTACCATAGGGATTACAAAGGGCATGACTACTAATGATTTCATCCCGCTCATTATGCCAAAAATTACTTCCACAATAATTAACAATACTATAACCTTTAAGTAGGATTTATTTTGCCCTTCAGAATAATAGGCGAGAGATAAAACAAGCAGCGAATATTGAGCAAGTAAACCTAATAGATTAAGGTATTGTGAGATTCCTGCTGATTCTATTACCTGTTCCGGGTCTTGCGCATAACCATAAACACCAATAAAAATTGCATAAAACCGAACACCTATACTTAAGATAATAAATGTATATATCAGTTTGATATTGAAGTCAAAAGAGTTCTTAAAATACTTTTTAAGATTCACTACACTCGTAGTTAAGAATTTAAATAGAAAGAACCCCAAGTTTGATCTATATCCGATCCACATACTTACTAAACCCAAAACAATATAGTCCATTGTCTTGCTGAGTAAATTGAAAGGATCGTTTCCGAATGTAAAAAACAAATTATTACGTGCTTCTGAATCCGGAATTATGAACCTCAAATTTGTAATACCATAACCAATCAGAAATGTGAAGACTGACGCAAGTACAACAGGTTTTATCATCCAATTCTTGCGATCTTCCATTCTTACTGCAAGAATTTCTGTGACGATGTAAAGGGTAAGAAAAAGCGATTTGAACAGGAATATTGTTTCACTGCTGTAAAATCTGTCCAAGAACAGAATTAGCAAATAAAGCAGTCCAAAAAATACATACATCAAAAAACGCATTTATTTTTCGCTATCCCTATTATTTGGCATTTTGAAGATATTTCTTTTCAAGTCAGCGAGTCTAACTTTTATCTGTTCATCTAGTATTGACCAATTAAATAAATATAATGCAGTGAGAAGAAAAAGAGAGATAACTACTGCTTCCCATTGGATTTTGTTAATGGTAATAAAATAAATGGTTACAAAAAGTATAATGCCAGGCGGAAGAAGAGAAATGAAGATAAATTTTTTATCTAAACACGTGTTAAAATTTTTTAGCTGATTATTTACAAAAAAGATAAGCAGCCAAACAGAGCTAATGATTTCTGCGGCAAGAATTCCTATTCCTAAACTGACTAAACCATAATCTAAAAAAATAAAGCTGCAGATTAGTATGATAAGCACCCTTACAACAGTTATAATGGTCTGTGAAATTAAATGATTGATTCCCACAAGATATTGATACAACCCTGCACCAAAGTTTGCAAAGGAGATGCTGGCAGCTAAAAGAAGAAACAAAGCCAAATTAAAATGAAGTATGCCTTTAGTCCAAAAAAGATAAAGATTTTCAACGAACGGAAGAATTAATAGTAGTGCTGAGTTGACAACTACTCCTGTAATGAACCAATTAGCGTTTTGTGCAATAATAATTTTTTCTTCTTCGCCTGTAGCATGGAATCTTATAATATCCGGTAAGAGTGAAGATATAAATACATTGGTGATGGACAGTGCAGTGTTGGTTAATGTTCTGATTGTTGTAAAAACCGGAACTAAGCTTGTTTGTAAAAAATTTGAAATAAATAGAATTAAGCCATTGTTTCCCAACTGCTGAGCAATTCCATTAGTTGTAAGAACTAATGACTTCTTAAAATTCTGAAGACCTTCTTTCCATTCTCTGATACGCCACCATGGATAAAATTCTGGCAGCTTTTTTCTTATATAAAGAAAGGTTAGTGAAAAAATTAAAATTTGTACAAAGGAATATGTGATACAGACAGCCAATATATTTCCACCTAAAATCACTGTTAGGATGATAGCTAAGAATTGTAAAAATCTATACAGGATTCCCCACCATTGCGCCTGAAAAAGCATACCTGCGGGTAAAAGTAATCTATGTAATATCCCGCCAAAGCTCCCGAATAAAGCCCAAGTGAATATCAACAAGATTAAACCAATTTTAATCTGCAAAATATCCAAAGCGCCAACAGATATTCCCAGAAAATTTTGTATTTGATTAAACACTACAAGAAACAGAACAAAAATTAATTCAATTATGCCCATTGTTAATGCAATATAAAATGCTGAGCCTAAAGTTTTTTTAAGATATTCTTTATCTTGATGATAAAGCACATTGATTTGATTACCTACAAAATTAATGTGGCCTGTATCGAGTGTTTGAATAAGTGAAAAGCCTGCGAAGAGGGCAAGCCAAACAGCATAAGGTTGATTGCCCCAGTGCGTAAGAAGTATAGGTACTGAAATGATCGTTTGTACAAAGGACAATAAGAAAGAAATTAAACCAACATAACTATTCTGAAAAGCTCTGTGGTGGATTGTTGTTTTCATTTATTAAATGATCAAAAGCCCTTTTTTTGACTTGACGCTAAACGATAGTACTTCGTCAAATTATCCTCTATAATTGGATTTATATTTCATTTTTTATCGCTCTCCCAATTCTTTTTATTTTTTTTATTAGTGATCTTCCGAATCCAATAATATTTATTGGCTCATTTGAAACAAGATAAACGGCACCATCTGCTAATAATTGATAGTCAACATATCCAATGGATTTAAAATCTTTAACACTCCAATGCGACACATGCTCTTCGAATTTGCTCTCAAATAGGTACTGTTGAAAAAAATGCCTCGGTGATGCAATTAAAATTTTACTGCCTTTTTTCAGAAATTCTTTTAGCATAATCACTGCGGGTTCTTTTTCTATATGTTCAATTATATCTATCATTAATATCAATTCGTATTTTTCAAGTTCCGAATAGATTTCTAAAATATTTCCAAAAATAATTTTATTATATACATGTTCTAAATGCGGTAACATTAAATCCGAATCGATTTCCACTGCATCAATTATTACCTTTGACTGTTCTCGTAATTGCAAGTTGTGTATTATTTTTTTTTGATTATCGATCCCCAAGTACTCATGAATTAAGAAACCATATTTCCCAAATCCCTTACCAATGTCCAAAACCTTTTTAGGTGAAACCTTGGTTAAAATGTAAATAATTATCGGAATTTGGCCTAAAAAGCTAGATGCCATTGTAATGCTCTGTCATATTCTGTAAATATTTAACAAAAAAGAACGGAAAATTTTTACGAAAAAAAATTCATAATCATTCACGCCCTCATTTGCATCTTTAATTATCTTTTCTTTCTTACGTATTACTCCGTACATTAACCACTTAATAATCTCGTAGCTCACTTTGACTCTAAATTTAAACCAGTGGTATAAATTTTTCTCACCATAAACTCGTTTAATATTAACGGCATGTATGTCGAAGAGAATAATCCAGCGTTTCCATGAAAATTCAGTGTATTCTTTAGGATATTGTTCGGGTTTTACCCGTTTCAAATCCATAAGTGGCTCGTTTATATATCCAATATTCCAACTTAAGGCTATACGCATTGTTAAGCCTACATCAGGCAGTATTCCATATAAAGGATTAAATCCATTTAATTCTTTCCAGATCGCTTTTCTGGTAATATATGAACCCCATACAGGGCAACCCCAGTGATTTAAAAGATGATTCTTCAGAAAATATCTTCCATTTAAAATCTTGTCATAACTTTTTTTTAAGTGTTTCGCATGTAATGAAGGAATATTCATCTCTTTGCAGGAATAATCATTAAAGCATAATCCGACTCCCGGATTTTCTTCCATTACATCCACCCATTTACGAAAAAGGTCAGGTCGAAACTCGTCATCATGGTGTAAAATCGCGACATATTTTCCTTTAGCTTGTGTAACTGCAAAATTTGCATTTCCTACAACTCCCGCATTTCGGGGAGTTCTGACAGCAGATATTCTATTATTTAATTTTGTATAATCGTTTATTAGTTCCCAGCTTCTATCTGTGGAACAGTCGTCGCTGATTATTAATTCATAGTCTGTAAAATCTTGATTCAGTGCAGATTTAATTGCTTTCTCAAGTGTGGGAGCACTATTATAGGAGAGCAGGCAGGCGGATAACAACATCTATCTTTCAACTATAAAATAATTATATAAAATATTTATTATAACCTTAATAAGAATAGTCAACGTTATTATTGTTTAACTTTTACTGCTTTGCACTGAAGCAAAACTTTATTGCATTTTCAAATTCCTTAGCAGCTTTTTTATAGCTGATGTCCTCAATTTTTAGTTTTGCATTTCTGGAAATTTGTATTGACAAATCCTTATCTGTAATAATTTTCTGTATAAGACTAGATAAAGTACTTAAGTCACCTATTGGATATACAAACCCAAATTCTTCTGACGGCAATAAATCAAAACGGCAGCCCAATCCTGTAGAAACAATAACAGGTACTTGAGAAGCCATAGCTTCATTCACCGACAAACCCCAGCATTCTTCTTTTGCAGGATGAATGAAAACATTAGCTATGGAGTAGTATTTTGGAAGTTCAGAAAGCTTTAAATACCCCGGTAAAACAACATTGTGCAGCTTTTTTACGGCAATAAATTCTTCCACTTTTTTTCTTTTTGTTCCATCCCCTATTAGAACAAACCCGAGTGAAGGTATTCTGGTCTTTAGTAATTCAGCCACAGCTAAAAACTCAATTGGATTTTCCCTATCTTCTAATTTCAAAATTGCTAAGGCAATATGCTCGAATTGTTCAAGCCCGAGTTCCTTTTTAAGATTAATTTTATTTTTTCTATAGTTGTCAGCTAGTTCGTAGTACCAATCATTATTTAACATATAAGGACTTATAAAAATTTTTCCATTATGCACACCATAATGCTTAAGAAATTCTGAGGCTGGTGTACTTAAAGGTAAAAAAGATTTAAAAAGCTTAAGAAAAACAGGTAAAATGATTTTTCTTAAAATACGTTTTATAACTGGAGAATTATACAATAGTGTGCTATCAGATCTATAGATCATTGGCATTTTATTTTTTAGTCCATACCAAATTGCTTTCCTTTGGATTGTTCCATAGTGGCCTTCAATGATAAAAGCATCATATTTACCATTTATTTTTTTGAATAAACCAATTAAATCATGTTCATTTTCAATAAAATAATACTTATAGCCATCCATTAATCCAGGTATATCAAATTCTAATTTATACCCGCTTTCACTCTCACTTAATTTCTTAAATCCCAATTTGCTTCCATAAAATACTTCGATATCAATCATTGAATTACGATTTAAATATCCAAAAAAAGGGCTCTCCCACTGCGTGGGGTGATTCGAAAATAAAGCTACTTTAATATTATCCATGAATAAATAAGTTATATGCTTTAATTAATTTGTTATACATTTGGTTTTACTGCTTCAACGTACACACTCTCAGATTCGCGCTCATGCAAGTCAAGAGGCCAATAATCTTTAATATTTGTTTTTCCAGCAGGTAAAATTTCAGCGTTGATAAATCCAAAATTTTGAAGAAGTCTAACCAAAGATTTCCCATCATACATCCACTGATGGTTACGGGGACCAACTATTAATAATTGTAACCTTTGGCTAAATGAAATTGGACGATATGAACAAAGGTGTGTCAATTCCATGAATCTATCCGCATCATCATTTATATTGTATTGAGTCACTTGCTTTTTTATATCCGGTATTGTAAGTCTCATCAAACCGCCGGGCTGAAGTAAGCGAAACGCTTCTTTCAAAAAACGGGCGGCTCCATTCCTGTCAAGATGCTCAATCATATGGGAACTATACAAAACCTCAACCGATGAAGATTTAATATGTAAGCCCTTTGTTGCATCACCATACTCAATATTGTTAACACTAGCAAAGCGAATAAATTCATATTGTGCTTGTTCAATCCAACCTATTTTTTTTAGAAAATCGGCCGCAAATGGTATTTTTGCAAGACGAAGGCTCAATGAGTTATCGAAATTTCTCCACCCTAATGTTGGAGTTTGCCCGCAACCAATATTTACTCTCAAAGTTTTTTGGCTACCTTTCTATTAATTAAATTATTTTCTGCCATATTTCTTCAACTCTATCAGTATAAATATGCTTTGCCGAAAATATTTTTTCATGACCTGCCCTTGCAATTTTTTGTCGAATAGTCTCATTTTTTAAGTAAAATTTTATTTTATCAGCGCATTCTTCAACATCTTTAAAGTAATCTGCTTCAACTCCCGGTACGAAAAACTCCATAGCTTCTTCACTGTATTCATGAAGCATAAAACCGCCAATGGTAGGTATTTCAAAGGTTCTCATGTTATTAGAATTTTTATTCTGTACTCTAAGAATATTTAAGTTAATTTTTGATGAGAGAATAGCATTAATGAAATCATTTCCATGTACATTCTTTTTTATTACGTAATCATTCATTTTTTTCCACCATGCACCATAAATAATTTTTTTACAATCACTTCCCAGTTTCGAGGTCAGGATATTTAAAAAATCAGTTCTTTCTTTATCTGCGTTTCCAACAAAGCTTACATCCCAAGCCATGTCTGCATTATTAATATTGGGTGAATAATCTGGTGGATTTAATAAAACGTAGTCTGCAGCAAATGGAAGATAGTATACATTATTACTACTCATTTCTTTTATTCTTTTAACCAATGCTGTACTCCATATAAAATATGCATTGTAACATACAATACTTTCTTTAACGAATTGAGTAGAAGTACCTGGTAATATTCTAAAAGGATCATCAGGATAAAAACAAAAAACAAATTTTCCCAAAGACTTCAATTCTTCAATTGTTTCAGGGAGTAAAAAATATCCTTTTATCACAAAGACGTACTTCTTATCCGTATTTTTTAAGTAATTAAGTATAGGTTTTTGTTTGAGTCCGAGGTAGTAATTAAGTTGTTGAGGATAGAATTTGCTAAGCGCAAAATGTAAATAAGGATTGATGTTGAAAGAAATTAAATCACAATTGAAATCTTTTTGGCTGAATGCTCTTAAATAAGAATATTCTAAAGCCGTATAGTTGACTTTATTCCTTATACTATCACTGACAATAACAACTTCTTTTTTCATTGATTAAATCTATAGAGTAAAAAACTAATTAACATGCTTTGAATTAATAGATAGATAAAGTTCAAGATACTTGTTTGTAATTAAATTAATAGCAAATCTTTTAACGTTTTCTCCCCCTCTCTCAACAAGATCATCCCTGTAATTCTCATCTTCTATAATTTTCAATAAACCTACTTTAATAGCTTTCACATCCCAGGGATCAACTAAGCACGCAGCTTCACCTGTAACTTCAGGCATTGAGAAAACATCTCCGGTAATTACAGGTCTGCCAACAGCGTTAGCTTCAATAATAGGCATCCCGAAGCCTTCGTAAGTTGAGACAAATGTAACTAGGTCGCAGTAATTATATCTTTCTACAAGCTCATCTTCAGAAAGGTTAACGAAATTTTCATACTCAATCTTATTTTCTTTCAATAGCCGTATTATTTGCTCATCTAATTGTCCAACAATTTCCAGTTTGCATGGAATATCTTTTATTGCTTCGATTAAACGCGGTAAATTTTTATTTGGCGCTGTACCTATTTGAAGAAGAACAGGTTTTTCCGCATTGAATTTTTTTATGTTGAGCTTAAATTTTTCTGAAATAAAATCCGGAATGACGACTATCTTATCAGGGTCGCATTTAACATACTTAAGTATTTCTTTTTTTGTAGAATTAGAGATGGCAGTGATTATTTTAGATTTCTTGATGGGTATTGTGTACCAGAAAAATTTATAAAGCCACCTTTTAAATCCTTTAGTTCCCTCAAGAATAACACAATCATGAATAGTTAGAATTGTTCTATTTTTTTTAAGTAAGTACGTTAAAAAATGAACCTCACCTGTTACGTGATAAACAACGCCAAGCTGCTGCCGATAAGCTGCTTCAAAAATGTTATAAACTCGTTTGAATATTCCGTTACTCTCATATTTAGATACAGCGACAATTGGCTTAATATCTTTAGGTAAATTTTTACGTAGTATCTCAAAGATACTTTCTACACTGTAATTTCCACTTGGTCTCGGTTTACGCTGAAAAAAAACGACTTTCATTCTATTGTTCTGCTCAAAAATATCTTTGTGCTACAATAAGTGCCCAAACCCTCGACCAATGGACTTTACCACTTTCAAAATCCACAAACAATTTTTCAAGTTCACCGTTATTTACAACCGTTAAGGAATTTTCGCTCAGCAATTTATCTTTAACAACACTTTTAAGTTTACCGTTTCGCATCCAATGAGCAAACGGAAATGTAAATCCCATTTTGTGTCTGTGTACAATTTCATCAGGCAAATCACCCACAGCTTCCACCAGTATTTTCTTAGAGAAAGATGAGTTGTGACCATCATCAAGATAAGGAAGAACCGAAGCATACAGCAAATGATCAACAAACGGAACACGCAATTCAAGCGAATGGGTCATACTAAAAACATCAGAGTCGCGCAGCAGCTGGTTCGCCATGTACTGTGTGGACTCGAGGTACACAACATGCTGTAAGGGAGAGAAGTTAGCACGCTCGACTGTAGAAACGCTGTCATTCGTAGTCATTAAGTCATTTATAAAATTCGTTTGACCTTTGACCTTTGACTTTTGACTTTGAGCTTCCCATCCGAGCCGCAATAATTCATCATCGGTGAACAAGTCGCGGAAGATGCGGTAAGAAGCATTTGGAGCATCGGGATTTTTTAAAAACTCTGTGCCCTTTGCGGGGATTTTATTCTTTGCGATCTCTGCGGTTAAATTCATCAACGCCCCGCTAAAAGGAAGAAACTTTTTCATTCTCAGTAATTGCTCGATCCGGGGTATATGCTTGAAAGTTGCGTAACCCCCGAAAAGCTCATCACCGCCGAGCCCGGACATCACCACTTTCAGTCCAAAGCAGCGTGCCGCTTTAGATACAAAGTAAGTGTTCACGCCGTCAATTGTCGGCTGATCCATCGAGTTAAAAATTTTATCAAGGTCGTTTATCACTTCATCTTCAGTTAACCGGTACTCAAAATGATCGGTTGCATATTTCCGCGAAGTAATGTTAGAAAATTTAGATTCATCCAGCTTATCACCAGGAAAGGTAACAGATATAGTTTTAATTTTCTCGTGACCAATCTGCCGCATTAATGAAACAATGGCCGTTGAATCAATTCCACCTGAAAGAAAAGCGCCGACTTCCACATCGCTCACACAATGCGCTTTTATGGTGTCGAGAAGGGCGGAATGAATTTCTTCTTTTGCCTTTTGGTTATAAATAGAACTAACTTCTGACATTTGACTTTTGACGTTAAACAATCGCCAAACCACCAATATTTAGTAATCTCAATCTTCCCGTCCCTATCCACTGTAAGATAATGCCCGGGCAGAAGCGAATACACATTTTCATAAATAGTAAACGGCGGAGTGATTGAACCGTTACGGAGGAAGGAATAAAGTCCGTTTTGTGAAATAGAAAGATTTTTTTTGTAATTCTTTATCGCTTTAAGTTCGGAAGAAAAGGCGAAAGAAGTATTATCCATCAAATAATAGAAAGGTTTAATTCCGAATCGGTCACGTGCAGCAAACAATTTTTTCTCTTTCTCATCCCAAACGGCAAATGCAAACATACCGCGCAGATGATTTAAGCATTCAGCACCCAAATTAGCAAACAGCTTAAGCAGCACCTCCGTATCACTCTTCGATCTGAACTTTTGACTTTTGACTTCTGACTTTTGACAGATTTCAAGATAGTTATAGATTTCCCCATTATGCACAATAGTAAACCTTCCATCCTCACTTGTCATCGGCTGATGCCCAAGAGGAGAAAGATCAATGATTGATAACCTTCTATGAGCAAGAGCAGCGGTTTTATCTTCGCTTAAATAAAGTCCGGAGTCATCAGGTCCGCGGTGTGCCATGCAATCCCTTGCCGCGATAACCTTTGCCTGATCGATTTGACTTCCGTTAAAATTAATTGCACCGAATATGCCGCACAAAGTAATTTATTATTTATTATTGATGATTTATGATTTGTGATTTATGATCGATGATTTATTATTGATGATTTATGAGTATTATGTAGACGATATTAAATCCAGCTATGGTTCTGCAATATAACTTTATATGTGTTGTATTGGCGTGATGTTCCGATTTACTACAAAGCTACAGTTAATTTTAAAATCCTATCCAATGCCTTTCCATCGCCGTAGCAATTTACGACTCACTGCTTTTTTTATAATACTTTTTATCGTGCAGAAGACGTTTAACTTTTTTAACTATTACATACTCATCTGTACTAACCAGCTCAACACAGCCTGCATTTACTGTCCGTGTTCTGCCGGTGAAAGTATGGTTTGTTTTTTGTTGTCCGTCACCTTGGGAATTCTTTAATCCCCTAGATTTTTATTTGTTTGTTGATTGCTGCTCCACCACCCTAGATTGAATATTGTGGACTGCAGACTGCCGATTGTTGACTGAAGACTGGTGACTGACGACTACTCACTGCCGATTGTTGACTGAAGACTGCCTTTGTCCTTGAATGGAGCATGTGCGTCGTCAAGCTCAGCGTGTCGGCTTTGAAGGGATGAATGGGTGAATGAATAATTTTTAATGTTTAATGTTAATTTGATCGCCGCGCTCTAATCCATTGTTTGAAAAAAGGATCGTCTATCTGATATCCCGAAGTTGACTTACTTATAAAACCATTCTGGATTAATCTCTTTAGTGTGCTGAAAACAGTGCTGGCTGCACCAACGCTATGCAGCCTGGAAAACTCCTCTGATAGCGGGGAGCTATCCGAAAGCGACATCCCAATTAGAAGCTTCATATCAGTCCTATTTAGTGTATTCCATAAGCGTTCATAGTCTATATCATGATATTGTATTATCTGCTCAATTGCCTTCTGGACGGGGTTTTCAATTAGCCTGTTGGCTGATACTAATTCCCAAACAGTAAAGGCAATCTGCTGGGTATAATACGGGTGACACTTTGTTTTCTCAAGAAGCTTAATTGAAAGGTCATTATGATCATCGGTTATCTTTTTGAAACTATTTGAAAGGTATGAAAAGAACTCATTGTATGGAATTTTATCCAGAGGGAATAAATGCCCAAAATGGTAGAAGGGTGATTTTTTCTTTTCAAAGATATCCCTAATTAGAGATTCTTGGCTGCCAAGGAAAACATAATTAATGTTTTGATGGTGCTGCATAATTGAACGAAGAATTCTATCAGTGTTTTTTCCTATCCGTTTAATTTCCTGGAACTCATCCAAAATAACTACTGGTTTTGCTTTAGAAGCGCCTAAACTTTCAATAAGATTTAATACATCCTCAACTGCTGTATGCTCAGAACTTAGAGTTAAAGTTTTATAGGAAACATCAATTTTATTAGTTGTCGGATTTAATGTTATTGAAGGTGTAATTCTAAAGTTTTTAATTAAATCTCTAATTTTCTGTAAGGGATAGACTCTATAAACTCGTTTCAATAATTGTGATGCAAAATCTTGTGATGTTGTAATCAGCTGCAAGTCTAAAAAAATAAAAGGTCTTTTTGTTTTTTTAATTACTTTAATAATTAAGCTTGTTTTCCCATATCTACGCGGGCTTATAATTATTAGGTGATTCGGGCTGTTCAGTATTGAATTTACTTTTCGGATTTCTTCAATTCTGTTCGTAAAATATGGCTCTTCTACAATACTGCCAAATTTAAACGGATTTTTTCTATCAGGTTCGGACTTCATTTTGTTAAATACCTTTCTTTGCGATAATTTTCGCTGCGAATATTTTCGCAAGGAATATACTTAATTTTTGATGAAAAAGCACAATTCCTTTAATTATCAATGCTGGGTGTTGAATTGTTAATGCTAAATGTTAAGTGGTGAATGAAAAGTGTTTAATGTTAAATGTTGAATGCTAAATGTTAAGTTTTAAATGAAAAGTGTCAAATGTTAAATTTTGAATGTTAAGTGTTGAATGATTAATTATCAATGTTGAATGCTGAATTACAAATGTTAAATGTTGAATTTTTAATTATGAATGTTAGATGTGTGAAGTTTTATTTTTTATTATTCGATTGCGAAGTTTTGACTATGGATGTTAATATTTTAATTAATTCTTCAATTGAATTTAGATACATTGAAAAATCAAAATTTACAATTTTACTTTGCTGTAGTAATCTTAACCAGTAACGTGTTTCGCGTGCTTCTTTGGATGCAATAGACATTTTAGTAATAAAATCTTTTTTGGTCTGTGCAGCACTCGCTTCTTCAACATTAGCTCCAATGCTGGTACCACTTCTCAAAAGCTGTTTAGAAATCACAAATTCATTTTGCTTTTTTAAATTCTTATAAAGCTCAACGATATCAAGTGCGAATTTGAACGATTTTTCTTGAACTATATTCTTCATTTAACATTCATCATTTACAATTCACCATTATTGCTTCTTCCCCACTCCAATTGAGCAACCGATAATTGCAAAAAATAGACAGAATTGCCACGAACCTGCACCGAGCCACCATGCTTCAACCTGTGCATCAAAAGATAAAGCTACAAGCACTGCAATCATAAATGCCCCTTCCCATTTATCATTTAACATTTTTCCTTTAGCATTTATCAAACCCCAAAGCACATACCCAATTATCGCAAGAAACAACCCCAAACCAACAACTCCAACTTCCTCGACAAGCGCAAGCACGCTTATCATTTTTTCTCTATAGTATCTTGTTCCTGCTTGTACTTCACTAGGTATAACATTTTGGGGATCACTTATTCCGTAACCAAGGCCAATCAGTCCCCCATGTTGCGCGGCTGAAAGTGTTGCTTTTATCTGCGAGGTTCTTCTATCGCCAATTACGGTTTCGGTTTTAAATACATAATCTGTAACCGAAGTTCTGATTTGAGGACTTGCAAAAAAAAGTGCAGTAATAAATAAAACCAGGGTAAGTCCTGAGGTGATTAGGAGCTTCCAGTTAATTGTAAATATTAAGAAGGTTATAATCATTAATAAAATTGAAATAATCGATCCGCGGGATTGGGTGAGAATGAGAAGGTAGATATTCAGTAGGAGAAGGAGAAGATAGGAGATAGAAGATAGAAGCGAGACATGAACAAAATCGGAATTAATGATTTCAGACTTTTGAAATTTTACATTTAAAATTTTCAACGAAGGAAATAGAACAGCCGGGATTGTTAAGAGAATCATCATTCCCAAAGTATTTTGATGAGGTGCAAAACCCATAAAACCGATCCCGCATCCGCCCGTCCATGCATCAGCAGGTTGATTCGTAATGAGCGAGACAAGACTTATTACAACAATTATGATATTTGCGGGAAGAAGAAAGCTCAGAAATGATTTTGAGAAGTATGCGTACCACAAATAACCGGCAATAGCTGCGCCTACAGCAACATAAGCAAAGTAAAATGCACGGGGAAAAGTCACGATTGGATCATACGACCAGATCGTAGTTGCCAATGCCCAAAGTGCAAACAGCAGCACAAGAATTATATAAACTTTAAGCTGCTTGTTTTTTTTTACCTCGGTATACGCAAATATTAAAAAGTAGAATAATAAAGCCCGCGATAGAATGTAAACAGCATTTGTATGGTAAAATGTTCTACCGATTTCAAGCAGCACGATCAGCGGTAAAACCACCCGCACAATTTGGGGGTTGTTAAGCTTATCTATAAATTTTGTTAGGTTCAATTTTTATATTGAAATGTTGGCAGCCCATGACTTTAATCATGGGCGAAATGACATTTAAATTATGCTGATAAATAACGCAAGTTAATCCACCTTAGGTGAATTGCGGCTGTATAACCAATTCGTGACAGATGCGAATTCAGACAAGATGTGGTCTGCGATTGACAAGATCTTCAGAACTCAACCCCACAAGCCCCTTCTCTTACCAAGAGAAGGGGAAGAAAGGGGATGAGTTATTTTGTATTCATGGCTGTTACTGCCTGCACCGCTTAAGGAAACGATTCAGTTATGATGTAAATCGTGACTGCTGAAAAAATTAATTTACAATTTACAAACGATACCGCCGGGATAGTTTCAATCTCTAATGCCTTGCTCACGTTTACTTCTTTTAGCTTTATCACAAAACTTTTTTAGCATCTCAACGTCGGCTAAATCCTTTGCTCTGCCTAATGCCTTTTTATTTCGAATTAAATCTTTTGCTGATATAAAATAAACTTTTTGCTTACCTAAAAATCCTTCAGCTTTACTTTTATATGCGGTTTCAAAAGTAACACCAGTTATAGCATCTATAATGTCAATTCTATTCGGCTCAAATCCCAACTGAATAACTGTATTCTTTTCTAAAAAATCATTTTCTGTTAAGGATAAACTTTTAAATCCAAAATCATCAAGAACTTTTACTAACCTCTTTGCACTCTGCTTATTCCTTTGAACAAAAAAATCAATATCACCCGTATTTCTAGTGTACTGCATGAAAAGTCAACGCATAAGCGCCTATGATTAGATATTTTACTTTATGAAAGTTTAGTAATCTTATAAACTCTTCGTAGAGCTTTTCTGCTTTCATTATAAAGTTTTCTTTTATTAAAAAGATAAATGTATTGTTCTCTTAATTCTTGAAGCACACTTAGTTTTTCTTCGGAAGTTTTGCTCAGCCAATAATTTATGCTTGCTTCTTCGCTTTTTTTTAATTGGACTCTATTTCTACTTTTCTTCTCATAATGTTTACGGGTGAAAGTTATTTTCTGCCACTATGCCGAGTCTTCGCCACCAAGTATTATTTCCTTTAATCCCGCAGGGATGACATTTTCATAGCTGCCATTGCTTGCCTCGCTTAAGAAACAATTCATTCACGGTGCAGCTAATGGTTGGCAAATCATTTGCCGGCAAGCATCTTCAAATATTTTATAAAGCTATCCTTAAATAGGAAATAAACTGAACTGAGTAGAATTGAAAGAAATAAAATCTTTATAAAATTACTTACTCTAGCAGGTCCCGCTTTGTAAATTGGATCTTTCGCCCACTCTTTCACATTAACGACAGGAGTTTCTCGTATCTCGTCAATCTTAGTAACTTCAAGCTGCTTGTTTAGCTCGATGTAGACTGCATTCAGAATCTCTACATTTCTCATTAATCTTCCCCTTTCAAGAAGAAGCTGCGGAGATTGCTGAATCATTCTGTTCTGTTCGCTGAAATTTTTTAATTTATTTTCTGCCATGGTGAGTGAATCGCTAAGCTCTTCTATCCGTTTCTCAATGTAAAACTTCTGTTCGGAAGCGAATGATTTTCTTTTTGTCCGTATGTATTTGTCAAGCGATTCGGTGACTTTGTTCGCTACATCAGCAGAAAGCTGTGATTCAGGCATTGTAACTGTGATTGTAAGAATTTTTGTCAGCCTGTCAACATTGGTACGTATTGCATTGCCGGTTAGGTTTCTGTAAACTCCTAAGAAGATTTGACGTTCATTTTTTCCTAATAAACTATCATCCTTTTCTGGACTGAAATACTCAATTAAATTAACCAAGTCTTTAAGCTTCTTAGTTTTGTATTTCGAATAGATCACATCTTCAAGAACAATCTCGCTTAAGATAAGATTCTGATATATCTCTGCAGGCGCACCTTCAGCGGGGCGGACTCCAACTAATGTCGCTAATTGCGATAACCCGGCAAGTGTTGTTGATTTACTCCCAAATTCAGGAAGTATAGTAACAGTACTCTCAAAATATGGTCTTGCGATTAAGTAAAGATAAAGCAGCACCAGAACTGCAACAGCACCATTGAAGATCATGAGCTTTTTTCTCACTTCCCAAAGCTGCTTAATGTAAGGGCGAAGTTTATCAACCAGGTTTTTAAACCAATCTTCAAGCTTCTGCGGCTGAGCAGGGTCTTCTTTTTTAGTTTCTTGATCTGCCATGATTTTATTTCATTAAATAATTTTGGTTCTACCGTTAATAGTGTGAAAATAAGTTGAGTTTGCCGTTGAAGAAGAGAATGGCAATCCTCAGATTATCAAAAT
>Ga0156791_1069_pt1 | contig 166783 bp, 157 predicted proteins | sample RifOxyD3_FD_110740 | JGI IMG/M metagenome (GOLD analysis project Ga0156791, IMG submission 110740) | Ignavibacteria bacterium RIFOXYD12_FULL_36_8 | reverse complement strand
TATGAAGTTGAATTGAATGCATCGTCCGTTAGCCGACAGATTGCAAGTGGAGTTTCCGCCAAAGGTGGATACGCCTCTGGCGTATATTTTTACAAACTTCAGGCAGGAAGTTTTATTCAAACAAAGAAGATGATCTTGCTTCGTTAAAATTTTTTATTACAAGTGAGACTCACATTAACGATGATGTCTGGGTGTCAAGTGAGTCTCACCTAAATGCTTTCCTATGAATTTGTAACCCATTTCAAATCTTACCTCATAAAGCCAACTTTTTGATATTCATTACTTGATTTTTAATAAATAATAATTGATGTTAGCTAACAAATTATAAACCTGACTAATTTTACTCGCCATAATAGCATAGCTTGTTAAATTGAATTGACAAGAATGAAATAAGAAGAGATTTTTATTTCAAATAATTTCTAACTTTTATAAAAAAGGAGCTGCACTATGAAACTGAAAGCACTCTTTCTTCACTGGGGAATAATCATCCTAATAATTTGGATTAGTACAAATAATGTCAGCGCACAGATCACTGAATCATGGGCAAAAAGGTATAATGGGCCCGGTAGTGGTGCTGATAAATCTAATGCGATAGCAGTCGATTCCGATGGGAATGTTTATGTTACAGGTTCAAGTCCAAGCGCTGGATTCGGGACAGAAGACTATTATACGATTAAATATGATCCTGCTGGAGTTCAGTTGTGGGCGCATAGATATAATGGTTCTGGAAGTTCAAGCGATATAGCTTACGCAATTACAGTTGATACTTCCGGCTCTGCTATTGTTACAGGAGGAAGCATTGGCAGCGGAACTAATTATGACTATCTCACAATCAAATACTCTCCCACGGGTGATACACTTTGGACAAGAAGATACAATGGTCCTAAGAATTCTAAAGATATTGCATATTCAATTGCGCTTGATGATTCGGGAAATATTTTCATCACTGGTGAGAGCGAAGGAACTATCGGCACCCATGGTATTTTTGAAGATTATGCGACAATCAAATATAGTCCCGAAGGTGTTTTTCAGTGGGCTGCAAGATATAACGGACCCGCCGGTGATTATGATAAAGCAAACTCAGTATGTGTTGATACCGATGGAAATATTTATGTTACGGGAGTTAGCGATGGCGGAAGCAGCGGAAGCAGCGAACCTCATTTTGATTACGCAACCATAAAATATAATTCTGCCGGATTAACTCAGTGGATCAGAAGATACAACTATGCGAATGGTAAGGATGAAGGCGTAATGGTTAAGGCAGATAATCTCGGGAATATATTTGTAACTGGCTTTAGTACTGGTGTTACTTCATTCGCTGATTATGCTACAATAAATTATTCTTCGGATGGTGATACAACATGGATCAGCAGATATAATGGCCCTGATAGTGACGATGACATGGCAAGCGCTTTAACTGTTGATAATCTGGGCAATGTTTTTGTTACAGGAAAGAGTGATGGCGGTATTAGCACTGGCTTTGATTACGCTACAATAAAATATAATTCGCTTGGCGATTCTGTGTGGGTGAAAAGATACAATGGAGATGCAAGTGCTAATGATGGCGGCAGTGCTATTGCTCTGGATAAATCCGGGAACGTGTTTGTTACCGGTTCCAGTACAAATGTCACAACCGCTTTTGATTATACTACAATCAAATATTCTCCCGATGGGACAGAAGAGTGGACAATTAAATATACCAACTCCGATTTTGCCGGAAGCATTGAAGAACCTTTTGGATTATTTGTAGATACATTATCTAATGTTTATGTGACCGGAATGAGTGCACTCGATTATGCAACTGTAAAATATGTTCAGACCCCCACTTCGGTTGATATTTTCCCGCTAAATATTCCTGACAGATTTACACTTGAGCAAAACTATCCGAATCCGTTTAACCCAAGCACCACGATAAGGTACGCTATTCCCCTCTTGGGAGGGGACGAAAGGGGTGGGTTTATAACTATGAAAGTTTATGATGTACTTGGTAATGAAGTTGCAACGTTAGTTAATGAGGAAAAACCGGCAGGAAGTTATGAGGTTAATTTTGATGCTATTGGTTTACCGAGCGGAATTTATTTTTACAAACTGCAGGCAGGTTCTTTTGTTGAGACTAAAAAAATGATTTTAATTAAATAGAAAGGATAACAAAATGAAAAAGATTAGTTACACTATTTATTCATTTCTTGTCTTCTCTTCGCTGGTATTTTCACAGACCATTCCTCAAAAAATGAATTACCAGGGAGTATTAAAAGATGGTTCTGGAAATATTCTTCCCGATGGTAGTTATAATCTTGTATTTAGATTATATAATATCTCATCAGGAGGAACAGCTTTATGGTTTGAGTCTAAATCTGTTCAAGTATCAGGTGGAGTTTTTACAACACAGCTTGGCAGTTCAACACCAATAACCCTTCCATTTACAGAAGTATATTATCTTGGAGTTTCTGTTGGCACAGGTAGTGAACTTATACCAAGATTTCCTCTAAGTTCTGTTGGATATAGTTTTATGAGTCTTAATGTTCCCGATGGTTCGATTTCTGCTATAAAAATACCAGAAGGACAGGTCGTAAAAAGTTTAAATGGATTAAATGATGCTGTAACACTTGTTGCTGGTAGTAATGTAACAATAACTCCAAACGGAAATAACTTAACTATATCATCTACAGGTGGAGGAGGCGGTGGAATTAGTGGCAGCGGCACATCTAATTATCTTCCTCTTTTTACAGCGTCAACTACTTTAGGCAACTCTGTTATATACCAGACTGGCGGAAATATTGGTATAGGTACAATCACTCCAACTGCAAAATTGGATGTAAGTGGAAGTGATGCTTTGATTAACGGACTTACTATTGGAAGAGGTACAGGAAATATTTCAAGTAATTCTGTGTTCGGTTATCGTGCACTTTATTCCAACACTACAGGAAATGAAAATACAGCCAATGGTATGTATGCTCTTTATTCTAACACCACAGGAAGCTACAATAATTGCAATGGATGGGGTGTGCTTTATTCCAACACAACAGGATTCAACAATTCCGCTTTCGGATGGGGTGCACTTTATAATAACACAACTGGTAATTACAATACAGCTGATGGACGCGCTTCACTCTATTACAACACTACAGGATTCTCCAATACTGGCAGCGGAAGCGGTGCATTATATTCCAACACCACAGGAAACTCTAATACTGCTGTAGGAAGGGATGCCCTTTATTTCAACACCACAGGATACTCTAATACTGCCAGCGGATATTCTTCGCTTTATTCTAATACCACAGGGATTAATAATACTGCCGCTGGGATGCAGGCACTTTATTCCAACACCACCGGAAACTACAGTACTGCCTTCGGACATAGTGCGCTTTATTCAAGCACTGGCAGTTCTAATACTGCTGTCGGCTCAGAAACGCTATCTTCCAACACTACAGGATTCTCCAATACTGGAATCGGAAGACTTACCCTTTCTAATAACACCAGTGGAATAAGGAATACGGCCATTGGGGCGGTGGTGCTTTTTTCTAACACCATTGGAGGCAACAATACCGCTTGTGGATATAGTGCGCTTTATTCCAACACGGAGGGAACCAGGAATACTGCCTTCGGATTGAATGCGCTTTATTCTAATACAATAGAACAATTTAACACAGGGATTGGAGTTAGTGCAGGAGATATCAACGCTTCCTCATATTGCACATTACTTGGTGCTTATGCTTATCCCAATGCCAAAGGTTATACTAATGTTATGGGTTTAGGTTACGACGTACGACCCACTGCTTCAAATCAAGTTCGGATTGGCAACAGTTCTGTATCAAGTATTGGCGGATATGCCGGCTGGACAAACTTTTCAGATGGCAGATATAAATTAGCAGTAAACGAGAATGTTAAAGGATTGGATTTTGTTATGAAACTGCGTCCTATTACTTATCAGTTAGATATGAATCGGCTATCTGCTGACCTTAAAGAAAATCAGAGAAGAAATGAAAATGGAAATATTACTATTGAATCATCAGAGACAGATATAAACTCACGAAATGAAAAATCACAATTTGTATTTACAGGATTTGTAGCACAGGAAGTAGAAAAAGTTGCAATGGACTTGGGATTTGATTTTAGCGGTGTTGATAAACCCAAGAATGAAAATGATTTTTATGGATTACGATATGCAGAGTTTGTCGTCCCGTTAGTAAAAGCTGTACAGGAACAACAGAAGATAATTGAACAGCTGACAAGACGAATTGAAATACTTGAAGGAAGATAAATCTATTTATAAAAAAAATTTTATACATAAATATCTTATGGTGATACAATGAAAAATTTTGAATCTTTCGTCATCCTGACTATTAATCTGTTTGCAGCAACCGCATTCTCACAGGAGCAGATACCTTACAGTGTTTTCAGTAATATGGGAGGTATTTACTCCAACGCTGACAACAAGATTTTAAGCACTCTGGGAGAATCTGTTATAGGAAATGCAACTAATTCTTCAAATCAAGTTCTTAGCGGATTTTGGAATGTTTATAAACAGAATGTGATAACTTCAATTGAAGATGAAGAAACAGTTCCTATACAATTTAAATTGGAGCAGAATTTTCCTAATCCATTTAATCCAACGACAAAAATAAGTTGGCAGTCGCCAGTAGGCAGCTTGCCTGACGGCAAGGCAGGTTGGCAAACATTAAAAGTTTACGATGTTCTTGGAAATGAAGTTGCCATGCTTGTGAATGAAGAAAGAGCTGCAGGAAGATATGAAATAACATTTGATGCTGTACATTTATCTTCAGGAATTTATTTCTACACACTTCGAGCGGGTAATTTTGTTGAGATGAAGAAAATGGTTTTAATAAAATAAAATCAGGAAGATAATTTATAATGATTTTCTTAAAGGATATGGAAATGCGCAAAAAATATATTGCTTCTGTTTTAGTCCCTGCTTTATTTATTCAATTATGTGGATGCTATAGTATGAAAGAAATTTCTAAGGATGAAATGGCTGGATTGAATGAGGGGGGTGATCTCATCTTACATACAAAAGATTCAACTATTTATTTTTTTGAAAAATCCAATTATAATATTTCAAACGATACTCTTTATGGAAAAGGATATGCTAAATTTAGTGATGCCTCTGATTTCAAAATAGTAAATGAAAGTGCAGTTGCACTTACAGATATTGAAAGGATACAACGAGATGAACTAAATCTTGTTACAACATCGCTGGTAGTTGGAGGTATTTTGTTAGTAGTCATTGCAGGAATTGTGATATTATTTTCAGATAAAGGGCCAAACGTAATTCTAGTTAGTCCGGCATATTAAGTAATTAGTTCTAATTTTTAGTGTTTGACTAATGTCGAAAGTAATTAAACTCCACAAACTTTAAGTTGGAAGTCCTTCGTCAGGCTCATGACAAGTTTTTGTTGAGATAAAAAATAGTGTTAATAAAATAAACTCAGAAAGCTAATTAGTAATACTTTTTTGAAAGGATATAGAAATGTGCAAAAAATATATTGTTTTAGTATTAATTCCTTTATTACTAATTCATTTGTGTGGCTGTTATAGTCTGAGAGAAATTTCTAAGGATGAAATGGTGGGATTGAAAGAGGGGGGCGATCTTATCGTATACACAAAAGATTCAACAATTTATTCCTTTAAAGAATCCAATTACCATATTTCAAACGATTCACTCTATGGAAAAGGATATGTTAAATTTAATGATAACTCCGGTTTCAAAGTGGCAATTGAAAATACCATAGCACTGAAAAATATTAAAGCGATAGAACGGGATGAATTGAATCCGGTTACCACTACATTGCTTATAACAGGAAGTGTTATTTTAGTAGTGGGTGGGGTGTTTTTTATAGCTTTTGCGATTGGAATGTCTGGACATTGAAGCAAATTTACATTGATGTAAATAATGATTTTTGAATACTTAAGAATCCCAATATAATATTAGCGATTTATGAGAAGTATAAGTTTAATATTAGCAATCTTCCTAATTATTGCTTCGGGTTATGCTCAAGTTAATGAGAAATCAGAACGCCAATTTTATAAACAGGGCGATTGGGAATTTGGTTTTTCAGCTAACATTGGCGGGAGTAGTAAAAAAACTAAAGAAACTAACACATATAGTTACAATGACGGTTCACAATCTTCTACCTATACTTATGATTACAATGAAAAAGGAATTTATATTCATTTAGGTGTCTCTACAGGATATTATATAATTGACGGTCTTTCAATTGAACCGGAGCTTAATCTAAATTTATCCTGGGGTGGATTTTCAGTTTCTATGCTCGGTAACCTATGTTATACTTTTTATCTTCCGCAGAAGAATATTTACCCGTATCTGAAGCTTGGTTATGGACTGAGTAATGATGCTGAAAACTCAAATGGTCTGTTTGAATCTCTAAACCTCAAGACAATAAATGCAGGTGCGGGATTAAAGTTTATGTATTTTCCAGGTATGGCATTTAAGATGGAAATAAATTATAGAAATCTTTATGGCTCAAATACATATTCTTATTCAGATCAACACTCATCAACTTCAAATAATTACAAGATAACAACCTCAATTATCGCTATTTCAGTAGGCATATCTATTCTGCTTTGAACTTAATAGAGCTTATCAAGGATTGTTGTTTCAAATGTTATTTCTAAATTAAATGAAGACAGCATTGGTTAGTGAAGAAGAACCGGCGGGAAATTATGTAGTTGAGTTTTCCGCCAAAGGCGGACAGGCAGGCAGCAGTCTTCAATTAGCAAGTGGGATGTAGTTTTATATGCTTAAGGCAGGAAATTGCACTGAAACAAAGAAAATGGTTATCCTTCGTTAAAACCCTTTATTACTAGGTGAGACTCACTTTGAAAGAGAGTTATCATGCGAAGTGAGTCTCACCTTTGCATTCCTAATCTTCAGATTTATTGGCTTTCACTCTGATTTCGAATTTATCTGAAAGTTTGTTTTCACTCAACTGAAGATCGGCTTTGACACCCTTTTTACGTAAACGAAAATCTGATGTTGTAACGCTGTCTATTGTAAATCCATTCGATACTGATCCGGAAATACAAGCATCGAGGTCTTTCACTGCATCGTTTTTAGTACCATAAGTTTTTGAGGCTTCACTTTGATAAACTCCATTTTTATCAGAAACGAAAATCATAGTGTGTAGTTTGCTCTTGTAGAACATGCAAATCATATCGGGATTGCTATCATCCTTATGTGCAGGGTTTCCGTATTTTTTTATGACTTCACTCTGTTTTTTGCCAATCAGGAAATGAACATTTAAATCTTGCGCTTTTATAATAAGAGCATTACACAATAACAAGAAAAGAAGTAAGTAAAATATTTTTAATAATTTCATATTTACCTCGCTTGATTAAAGTTAATTCTGAAATTGAATCTTTTGGAAAGAGTAAGAAATTTGGTCAGGCTTAATGTCTTTGAGAAAGGAGGAAAAGAAAAACTCCAAATAAAACTGAACAAGTTCATTTTAGCTATACAGCAAAAATTACTACACGAATTTTATAATAAAATTCAATTACAATCAATTTAATTATTTGCGGTAAAGCTCACCTTAGAATATAATCCATTCCTTACATGGTTTAATAAATGAAGTTACCTGAGGTTTTTCATTCTAAATTCTTAATTATAAATTTAGTGCTGTAATTCTTCATTCTTATTTATTTATTCTAAAGTGATATGAACACACTTTACCTTGGCGATTGCCTAAATGTTTTGCGGGACAATGTGCCCGATGAATCGGTTGATTTGGTTTAGGATAATTGGGAAATTGAAATATGAAAAATAATTCTTAAATAATATCCGGATTGAAGACCGTCAATTCGGTTTAAGTAATAATTAGGTAAAGTTATGACAAGAAAAATTCGATCTGACCAAGAAAAAAAGCTCGCACGAAGGAATGTTAAATATGAACTGAACATACTCAACACCATTGTAGAAGCTAAGCTAAAACATCTCTGTTTGCCAAAAGAAGAACGTGATGCATCCATTGGAAGTGCATTTATGGACTCAATCCTTCTGCATGTGCGCAACCTGTTTGATTTTCTTGAGCATCCTCCTGCAAGCGATTACGTTCGTGCTAAAGATATCTTACAGGATAAATGGAAGCCCCCAAAATTCAAAATAATAAATAATAATCTAATGAAGGAAATTAATAACTATCGTATGCACATAACATATTCTCGAAAGATGGGGGAAGAAAAACCGGATTGGGATATAAAAAAAATGCGTGACGAAATCAATGCAGCATATCAAGAGTTCCGCAAGGAATTGCCTGATCCAGATCGTCCTCTCTGGAAAATCCAAAGTAAAAAGTCATGACGATATAAAAATTATAAGGTTATAAACTCAAAAAAAAGATTATGAACACACTCTACCTTGGCGATTGCCTAAATGTTTTAATGAAAATTAAATTATGATAGATCTTATTTACTAATAGTTATAAACAAATTTATGCTAGCAGATTCTGAGTTTGAAAATCGCATTTCGTCAATAGATAAAGAACAAAGGGAAGAAAATATTCCGATATATACTCGCCCTTTTAATGCAATTCATAGATATGCAGTAAATTATAAAATTCCAGTAATATTGGGCGGTTTTCAGTTATTTAGGTCCAATGATAAATATGACAGTCTTAATCTTGCTAATACTATTTCAGAATGGTATGACAAGAAATATGGCGATAGAATAAAGAAGGATTTTTCCAAAGGTTATGTCGCTTTATTTATTGCTGGTTCAGTTTATAAGATGAAAATTCCTTTAATATTTGGTAAATATATGATTTGCGCTGATGGGAAGTATAAATTAAATCAAAATCCCATTCAAGACGGAACAATGCTTCTAAATGTTATTGCTTTTATTGAAGATTTGACAAAGGAATTATCATCTGAATTATCGTCCGATGAAGAAAGCAACATTTTACAAGTTTTCGGTTATGCATCCGAATTATTTGAATTATTATCTAAGGATGTAAATAAAGATAATTTGTGTGAACCTGCAAAAGAAGATTTTAACTATGCAGTTAATAGTTTATTGAACAATCATTTAAATATTGGTCATTCAAAGTGGGCATCACTGCAAGCAACAGAGAAAATTCTTAAATCTATTTTACAGCGTAATAAAGTTGCATTTAATAAGAACCATAAACTTAGAGATTTGATTGATTCACTTCAAAAAATTGGATTTCCAGATGTAAGTGATGATTTAATTAATACGATTCAATGCAAAGCAAGTGTCAGATATGGTGATGTTCCTTTTAATATTGAAGATGCAATAAAAGCTCATCATTATTCTATTTATTTGTGCAAAGAATATTTAAAGTATAATGTATGCCATGTCATTTAAGTCAAAAGCGTTTTGTATTCGACACTTTACAAATTTTAAGAACCATCAATAATTAAATAAAAATCATATGAACACACTCTACCTTGGCGATTGCCTTAATGTTTTGCGGGACAATGTGCCCGATGAATCGGTTGATCTTATTTATAATGATCCGCCGTTTAACAGCAAACGTGACTACAACATTTTCTTTGATGATAAGGAAATTCAAACTCAGCGTATTGCTTTTGAGGATACCTGGACATTAAAGAACATACAAGATTCTCTCGCTGAGCTTCACACACTTAAAACCGATTACCTTTACTTTCTTTTACTCACTTACCAAAAAGTTGCGCCGCACGCTTTTCCTTACTTAACGATGATGTCTTTACGCATTCTTGAAATGCACAGAGTTCTAAAACCAACCGGAAGTTTTTATTTACATTGCGATCCGACTATGAGTCATTATTTGAAAACTGCTTGTGATATAATATTTGGAGAAAAAAATTATAGAAATGAAATCAGTTGGAAACGATCTAATCCTAAAAGTCATACTACTAATAATATCCCAAATTGTAGAGATATAATTTTCAGATACACAAAAAGTGATGACTTTACCTTTAATAAAGTATTTCAACCCTTAGAGGATGATTATGTTGAAAAGGCATATAGGTATGTAGACGATAGTGGAAGAAAGTATAGATTATTACCACTTCTCAATCCTAACGATAACAGACCGAATCTTACGTATGAATTTTTAGGTGTGAAAAGAGTATGGAGATGGACTAGAGAAAGAATGCAAAAAGCTTATGAAGAAGGATTGGTAGTTCAATTAAAAGAAGGATCAGTACCTCAATACAAAAAATACTTAGATGAATCCGAAGGAAGGACAATTACAAATGATTGGAATGATATTGACCAAGCAAGTGGTAACGAATCACTCGGCTATCCCACACAAAAACCAAAAGCATTACTTGAGAGAATAATTAAAGCAAGCAGTAACGAAGGCGATACAGTTTTAGACGGTTTCAGCGGATGCGGAACGACTGTAGATGCAGCAGAAGGTTTGCACAGAAATTGGATTGGAATTGATATTTCACCAATTGCAATATCTTTAGTTAAGCGCAGACTGTTAGACACATACGGCGAGCACCTCAGCAAGTTCGAGGTGAGAGGAACTCCAACAGATGAGCAAAGTGCAATCGAATTGTGGAAACAAAATCCAAATGCGTTCCAGGATTGGTGGCTTACAGAGTTTGAAGTCTTCTCCACGACTTTCGGAACAAAAGGTGCGGACAAAGGAATTGACGGAATTGCACAGTACCTAACCGATCCAAAAACACAAAATGTTATCCGCGTAGCGTTCCAGGTGAAAGGCGGAGTTCACATTCAATCAAAAGATATAGATGCACTACTCGGTGCAATGGATAAGCACAAATGCGAGCTTGGAGTTTTCCTAACAATTGCCGAACCAACAAAACCAATGCTCGACACGATTGCAAGTTCAGGATTCATAGAAATTCCAGGTTTCAAAATTCCAAGACTTCAAATTCTAACATTAGAAGATTACTTCAAGAAAAAGCTTTTAAAGCTTCCAAAGTATAACATCACATTTAAAGCTGCGCATTTGAAAGGGAAGAAGAAACAAAACCAAATCAAACTTGATATTTAAACCCAACTTTATCCGCTGTAGGCGGACCCGTCCCTCCCATTTGTCAACCTGTCTCGCCATTGGCGAGCCAAGGCGGAAGGGGAGGGTGGTCGGAGTGTCCTCCCCTTTAATTAAAGGGGAGGAAGAAGGAGGGGTTCCCTAAGCTATGACGAAACATTACAACAAAAAATCCGAAAAAGAAAAACGCAGACAGTTAAGAAAAAATATGACCTACTGTGAAAAACTCATCTGGATGTATTTACGAAAAAAACAGTATGGTTATAGATTTTTAAGACAATATTCCATAGATCAATATGTAGTTGATTTCTACAGTCCAAAACTAAAGCTTGCAATAGAAATTGATGGAGATGTTCACGATCTCCCAGAACAAAAAGAACATGATGTAGAAAGGCAAGAAGATATTGAGAAGTTCGGTATTACATTCGTGCGGATAACAAACGAAGAATTACTTGGTAATCCAAATAAAGCATTTGCTAAAATTGAAGATGCAATAAAAATATTGGAACGAAAGAAGTAACCCCACCCCGTTCCTCCTCCCGAATCAAGTTCGGGACAGGCACTTTGGCAAAGGGGAGGGTAAGGGGGTGAACAATTGAAAATTTTATTCCGCTTACTCTGCATCACAATTTTAATTCAACTCGCCTTTCTTAACCCAATCTGTGTTGTGTATCACTTATTAATAATTGACAAACGTGTATTTTTCTCTCGACCTAAAAACACGCACAACAACAACTATTTCTTATTAAAGATTTTTAAGTAAAAGTTCTCAAGCTCGCTTCATATTTGTCGCAACTTAAAATTCTGTTCTAAAAAAGTGTTCTCATAGTTAAAATTATTTTACAATAAATTTCTTGAAATGGTGTTTTATGAAACAGAAATCTTCTTTGCTCTTGCTCATGGTACTTTTTGTTCTTGCTTTCTTTGGTCAGTCATTTGCACAAAAGGAACTTCCGAAGTCTCAATTGTTTCTTATGCATGAGGATGATGTCCTTCCATACATGAGCGACCAGTACGAAGCTGCACTGAAGGATTTTGTCAAAATGTTCAGTGATGCCAAAATAGAAAGAACTTATAATGTCATTCAAACAGATATTTTTAAGTATACCGCAGTTATTCCGGTGACAGACTTTGATGGTCTTGCAAAATATTTTGGTATGTCTTCAGAAGTGATGGATAAAATTGGTAATGATAAATTCGATGCTCAGATGAAAAAATTCGATGGCTGCTATGATACTCATCGCAATTATCTTATGACTCTTCGCAATGACTTATCCTACAAACCTGAATATGGATTGAATCCTGACGACGGGCTAAACTATCGTCACCTCGACTATTTCTATGTTATCCCCGGTAAGGAAGACGAAATGATGGAGTTAATTAAAGAATATAAAAAACTTTATGAATCCAAAAAAATTGAAGAAGGTTTCCGCGTGTATGTGGGATCGGTGGGAACAGCAATGGGTATGTATCTATTCGTGCAGCCTGCAAAAAGCAGAGTTGATTTTGCGACGCTCTCCGATAAGCAAGATGAAATTTTAGGAAGTGATGCGCAAAAACTTTGGAATAAAGCCACAGCCATTACTCAGAAGTTCGAGCATCATGATGGAAACATGAGGCCCGATCTATCTTTAAGAACGAAAAAATAGTTGAGGATGGGTATATCAACCATTTTCTTAATTGCTGACTTAGGTTCTTGGGGATGTAGAGTGAATTTTATTTTTGTTTTACTTGAATGAAATTAATTAATCACGATTAATTAAAAGAAAGGTGTTCAAAATGAAAAGACAGGAAGTTTATAACCAGATTACTGAAATGTTTGGTGTTGTACCAAGCATGTTCAAGGAATTGCCCGATTCAACATTGGAACTTGAATGGCAATTGATGAAACGATCTCAATTTGACGAAGGTCCGATTCCGAATAAGTACAGAGAACTAATTGGGGTAGCAATTGCGGCTATCTCTAAATGTAAATACTGTTCATTCTTTCACACCGAAATAGCTAAGCTTAACGGTGCCACGGATGAAGAAATTGAAGATGCTGTACATTATGCCAAATCCAGTGCGGGCTGGAGTACTTACATCAATGGAATGCAGTTAGACTATGAACAGTTCAAGAGTGAAATTTTGCAAGCCTGCGAGCATGTTCGCTCACTTCAAAAATAAAGCTCGAATTTAAAATCGTTATAACAATTAATAAAACAAATCCTGAGGAGGAACAAATGATCGTAGTCCGTGATACATTCCATTTAAAATTTGGGAAAGCCAAAGATGCAAAAGCATTGCTTGGCGAATTCAATGAAGTTTTAAAAAAATATGATAATACTCCGAGAAGATTTCTAACCGATTTTACGGGAGAAGCTTATCGTTTAATATTGGAATCCACTTTTGCTGATTTGGCTTCATTTGAGAGCACACTTAAGAGTCATTTTGGGCGAGATGAATGGCGTCAATGGTATGAAAAATTTATACCGCTTGTTAACCGATCTGAAAGGGAAATACTAACTCTTGTCGAGTGAAGCTTAGTGTAAGTATCAGTTCCACACTTTTTAGCACACTGATAAAGTTAAAACAAATTCATGGGAACGGGCAGTGAAATATCTGCCTGTTCATCTATAACAATTAAGTACATAAAAATTTTGAGCAGCAGCCCAATGGACAGTAAAAAATAATTCAATATCTATTCAAACAAACAAAAAGGAACATGCTATGTTACAAACAACAAAAATCTTTGCGATAATTCTATTTGTAATTCTTTTCTTTAGCGGGAAAAATTTCTCCCAGCAATGGTCAGCCCAGCAAAAAGAAGTGTGGGCTGGTGTTGAAAAATACTGGGAAATAAATAACAGTGATCCACTTGCTGACTTTAAATACTTTGATGATTCATATCTCGGCTGGTCTTACAGTAACGAAGCTCCAGGAACAAGAGAGGATGCTTTAAAATCACGTAAGTACTTTTCTACTAAAGCGAAAAACCAATTCAATATTTTAACACCCGCCAGAATCTGGGTTAACGGAGATTTTGCGTACGTACATTACTACTTTACTCTGGTTACCGAAAGTTTAGATGGAAAACCAAATACTGAAAAAGGTCGTTGGACAGATATTCTGATGAAAAAGAATGGTACTTGGATGCTTGTTGGTGATCACGGTGGTGAAATTTAAAACGATAACTAGTAATAGTTAAAGTAAGAAAAATAAATTCATGGAACAGACAGTGAAATATTTGCCTGTTCCAATCAAACAACCAATCAAAAAAAAGGTACAATTCAATGGCACAATTTCTAGTTCATCACAAAGTTGAAGATTATAAAATGTGGAAAACCGTCTTCGACTCACATTTCTCTTTACGTTCTGAAGCCGGCTCGCTGGGAGGAAAAATATTCCGAAGTACTAATGACACTAATGAGCTTTTTGTTTTGCTTGAGTGGGATAGCTTAGAGAATGCTCAAAAGTTCGCTCAATCAGATAGCATAAAAGAGGCGATGAAAAAAGCCGGTGTTGTAGGTATACCCGTGGTTTATTTTGTTGATGAAGTGGCTGAAACGGCTAAATGATCATAAATTATTAATGATCAAGAAGAAACTAATAAAAACGGGTAAGCCGAAAACTAAATAGGGCAGACAAATAATATTAAAGGAGTAAATAAAATGGCACTTTCAATGATTCAGTTCGCGTACAAATCTGAAACGGTAGGGAAATTAATACATAATCCTGAAGACCGTTCTGTTGCAGTTAAGAATCTTATCGAGAAACTCGGGGGAAAGTTACTGGCATTCTATTATACATATGGTGATTATGACGGATTTCTTATAGTAGATATGCCTGATAACGTTTCCACTTTAGCGACTGTGATGGCAGCTTTCTCCGCAGGTGGAACAGCAAAACTAAAAACAACTATTCTCATCACTGTCAATGAAGCAATGGCTGCAATGAAGAAAGCTTCGGGATTAAAACTGGAGCAACCAAAAGGTTAACGAATTTTTTTATCACAAAATATTTAGGAAAACAATGAAAAATTTCAAAGCGTTCGTTCTACTCTACATGGCTGTACTGTTTGCATCTTGTACAAATCCAGATAGTCAAGTTCAAGAAAACATTAAAATGTACACCAATGTTTGGGATGAAATTCTAAACAAGGGAAACATTGATATGATTGATACACACTTCGCTTCAAACTACGTCAGTAAAACAGTAACCTCAACAGTAAATGGTAAGACTGAGGCTAAAGCATACTATGGTGCTTTTTTAACCGGTTTCTCTGATATCGAGTTCGTGGTTGAAGAAATTTTTGGTAAAGAAGATAGACTAGTTAAGCGATGGATTTTCAATGGAACACATTCAGGCGAATTCAGCGGCATACCGCCAACAGGTAAAAAAATTACTGTTAAAGGTGTTAGCGTAGCTCGAATCGTGGATGGCAAAATTGCTGAGGAATTAGACTATATGGATGATTTAGGATTCTTACAGCAGCTTGGTGTCATTCCTACATTAGGTAAATAATAGTCTATTCCGATTAATTGAGGATAAAAATGAAAACATGGCTCTCAATTATTACTCTGATTGTGATTAGTAGTTGCCTGGACAATTCAATGCTGGCACAAAATGAAAATGGGTTCGATTTTATAAAGGCAAATTATGATAGAACTTTTCCGGACGACTTTACTGTGGAGTTGATCAATCCAAATTCTCTTTTCATGGATTCATACGAAAAGTCTGAATCCATTCTGGAAGAACTTAGATTGACTACAAAAGACATTATTGGGAAAGAAATGATTTTTGATTATGACCTTTTTACCGTTGAAATGGTTGTGAGTTCGGATTCTATACTTTCGTGGAAAAGTATAGAAAACGAAAAGGTTGAAAATGAGACAACGCGAACCATCCACATTGATGAGCACACAACATTGAAATCCTGGTTAGAAGCGGATAATACTTTTATTACTGTGTATGCCGATTACCGCAAGGGCGAAACCCATGCTGTTTTGTACAGAGCCAGCGGTAAAGTTGAACCTATTTCAGGTACTATCAATTAAAAAAAATAAATTCAGTGTCGTAATAGATTTATCAACCAATAAAAAGGAGCTAGTACTATGAAAAAACTAATTCACACAATGCTAAAAGCTGGTCCTCTATTTCTAATTATAACGTTTATGATTTCAACTGGGTGCCAGCAGCAACCGGATTATTCTAAAGAATTAAAACCTCTTTTTGAAAAATATTACGATGTCTGGAGAACTGGAAACTTGGACGACTTGAATGCGATTATGGATCCGAATTTTACAAGACATTCAGACCCTGGTACATCTGCGGAAGGATTGGTGAATTTGAAAAAATTAATCTCAGAATTCAGAGCCATATATCCGGATTTTAAGTTAGAGTCGAACGAAGAGATTTACTCCGAGAATAAATTTGCAGGACGTTGGACAATGACATTTCCAAGTGCATCTGCCGGAAGGGAAATTAGCATATGGGGAGTCAATATTATTCATTTCAAAAACGGGAAGATAGTCGAAGAATGGGATGGATTCGATAACCAATCCTTTATGGAACAGCTTGGATATATAATGATGCCTCCAGCTGCTGAGAAAGAGTAAAACAAAATTACGATTGAAAATAAGTTTTCAAAAGCAATTAATAATTTCATTAACAAACAAAAAGGAACTAGTGCTATGAAAAAAGGAATGATTAAAGTAAGTGTGCTTTATCCCAACGGAGATGGCAAAACATTTGACATGAACTATTATTGCAACAAACATGTGCCTATGGTTGCCGGATTATTAGGTAGCTCAGTGAAAGGTGCAAGTGTTGAAAAAGGACTCGGAGGAGGTGATCCTGGCTCTCCAGCACCCTATGCAGCTATGGGAAATTTGTATTTTGAAACGGTACAAGAATTTGAAAATTCTTTCGGACCCAATGCAGAAACAATAATGGCAGATATACCCAACTATACAAATATTGAACTCACTATTCTTATTAGTGAGGTGATGATTTAATTATGTATGATAACCCAGGCCATAACATCGGGCGCAACCAGGTGTAATCCTGCAGGAAAACACTTGCTCGAAAATATGGGAGATAAAGCCTTTGAGCTCATCCTGGTTGAGTTGAAAAATAAATGATAGTAAGGATTAATTCTTTTAATTCATTGTAGTTAATGTGATTCTTAAATAAATCTTAAACAAAACAAAAGGAGCTAGTGCTATGAAACAACTAATTAACTCAATGCTAAAAGCAGGTTCTATGTTTATAATAATGACATTCCTTATCTCAACAGGATGTCAGCAGCAACCAGATTATTCTAAGGAACTAAAACCAATCTTTGACAAATATTATGAAGTTTGGAAAACGGGTAATGTTGACGAATTGGATGCGATCATTGATCCAAGTTTTATGAGACATGCTGATGCAGGTTCATCAGCTAAAAGTCTTGATGAACTGAAGAAAGTTATTACTGAATTCAAAAATACTTTTTCGGATGTAAAATTAGTTTCGGAGGAAGAGATTTTCACCGAGAATAAATTTGCAGGGCGATGGTCATTTACTGGTAAAACTACAGGGTCGGGTGAAAGGTCGTCAAATGGAAAATCCGTTTCGCAATGGGGAATAAATATAATTCACTTCAAAGATGGAAAAATAATTGAAGAATGGGATGGATTTGATAACGTACCGATGCTGGAACAGCTTGGCTTCGTAATGACTCCTCCAGCAACTGAGAAAAAGTAAATCAAGTTTTCAAAAGCAATTAATAATTTAATTAACAAACAAAAAGGAGCTAGTGATATGAAACTATTACATTCAATTCTCACTGTAATATTTACAGTGACAATCTTATCGGGATACTGCTTTGCACAGGATGCTGTAAAAGTTGATCCTAAACATTACAAAGTCGAATTTGAAAATAATCAGGTTCGCGTTTTAAGAATTACATATGGACCGAAAGAAAAATCGGTGATGCATGAACATCCAGATGCTTATGCAGTGTTCTTGACTGACGTTAAAGGCAAATTCACTTTTCCTGATGGAAAGACACAAAAGAATACACAAAATGCTGGTTCGACTATGTGGACTCCCGCAGGAAAACACTTGCCTGAAAATACCGGAGATAAACCATTTGAACTCGTTCTAGTTGAAATGAAAACCAAGAAATTGAAAAAGTAATTGGGAACTGTATTATAAGATCAATTCATGATTGTAATACTTTTTTTGAACTTAGAAGAAATTTATGCAATAACTAAAAGTCTATCTATAATAAATAAAAATATTCATTAACAAACAAAAGGAGCTAGTGCTATGAAACACTTGATCATGTGTTCTTTCTTCATGTTACTTTATTTTGCAGCAGGCAGTGATATGCTTGCACAACCGGCACAAGGTAATGCAGTTCTGGTTACTAATTTGGAAGCAGCTTTTCCGGAAAACGGATCAATGGCTGAGTTTGATTCACTTACGCACCTATTCCAGATGAACGTTTGGGATAAAAATCCACTGGTCATCAGCCACAAAACGATTCGACATTGGTGGGGAAATAATAACAGGGATATAATTGAAATAGCAGAAATAAAAACCTGGGAGGACATTCCAAAAGCCATGCAAAAAAATAATGAGCTATTCGAGGCAGCATGGCCTACAAAAGAAGCCCGCGAAAAATTTAACAAAGCTTATAATAAATATTTCACTGGTAAGCACTCGGATGAAATTTATAGGGAAGTCAAATTTGACTATAAACACTAATAAATAATGAATCATTCATTATTTCAAAGGAGAAATAAAATGTTAAATGAAATGAAATCCCGCAACGCGGGGAAAATGTTCAGACAGTTTTTTCTTCCATTATTACTTCTTGTACTTTTTACTTCAAGCTTACTTGCACAGGAACATTATACTGAGGGTCATGTTCGAGTAGTAAGTCTCTATAGAACCAGTCCCGGTCAGTTAGATAATTACATGAAATACCTTCGTGCAAATTTCCTTCCGCAGCAGGAAGAAGCAAAGAAGCAGGGCTTAGTTCTTGACTATTCGATTCTTTTGAATGTACCGCAAAGCCCGGACGATTGGGATATCGCTTTTGTGGCTATCTACAAAAGTTTTGGAGATGCCCTTGATTACAACCAGAGTGATGAGGATAAGATGCAAAAAATTCGGGAAAAACAATTTAAAACTTCAGATGAGGAAAAAATGCGTGAGATGACTTCAAAGCGATTTGGAATGAGGACTTATCTCGGGACAAAATATTTGCGTGAAATCAGTCTCAAACCGTTGAAATAATTTTATAATAAACTTAATCTATAAAAACAAAAAGGAGCTAGTGCTATGAAAATGTTCTCAAAATTATTTGCAATAATTCTTGTTGCATTTCTTTTCGTCAGCGAAAGTAATTTCGCTCAGAGCAATGACCAACCATTACTTATTGTGAGCTTTAACATGGTACCAATGAGTGACATGGGTAAAGTTAACAAAATGGTTGATTCGGTATTTACCCCCATACTTAAAGAACTTGTTGATGAAAAATTCATCTTTAGTTTTGGGCAGTTCACTCACACTTGGGGAGATGAATGGAATCTTAATTTTTGGTATACCGCAAAAGATATGGGTTCGTTTGATAAGTTTTGGGATGAGTATGTAAGCCGTGTTAATAAAATACATCCCGGAGCTTTTGCAGCTACAACAAAATATTTCCAGGCTCATAAGGACAATATCTACACCATCAGGGGTCAGTATCCTGCTCCGCCAATGCAATAGGCATAATTATACAAAAAGGACAATATTTAAAATCAAATTAATGGTTAAATTATGAAAAAATCAATCGCTTTTATTTATGGCCTATTCGCATACCTTATTTTCCTCATTGCTTTTCTTTATGCTATAGGGTTTGTAGGAAATTTTATTGTTCCAAAATCAATCGACGCTGGAACAGAAACTAATTTTTGGCAGGCATTATTGATCAATGCACTTTTGTTAAGCCTATTTGTAATACAGCATAGTATAATGGCAAGACCTGCATTTAAAAAATGGTTTACAACCATTATTAGTCCTGCTATAGAACGTAGTACCTTTGTTCTTTTGACAAGTTTAATTCTACTTTTAATTTTTTGGCAATGGCAGCCAGTAACAACAGTAATCTGGAAAGCCGAAAATGAAACTGTTGCTATGATTTTGTCTGGAGTATTTTTCTTTGGATGGCTTGTTGTATTTCTCTCTACATTTATGATTAATCATTTCGAGCTCTTTGGGTTAAAACAGATTTTTGATAATTTGAAAAATAAACAACCACAACCTCATGTTCTTCAAATAAATTTCTTTTACAAAATAGTAAGACATCCCATTATGTTAGGCTTCATTATTGCATTTTGGGCAACACCTTTAATGACCCTAGGGCATCTAATATTTGCTATAAGTACAACTATATACATCATTCTTTCAGTAAAATATTTAGAGGAAAAAGACCTTCGAAATTACATTGGAAATGAATACGAAGAGTATCAAAAGAGGGTACCAATGCTAATTCCCTATTTTAAATCTAGAAAATAATTAAAACTGTTTAACAATTGATTACTTCAACAATCTAAAAGGAGCTAGTGCAATGAAAATGTTCTCAAAATTATTTGCAATAATTCTTGTTGCATTTCTTTTCGTCAGCGAAAGTAATTTCGCTCAGAGCAATGACCAACCATTACTTATTGTGAGCTTTAACATGGTACCAATGAGTGACATGGGTAAAGTTAACAAAATGGTTGATTCGGTATTTACCCCCATACTTAAAGAACTTGTTGATGAAAAATTCATCTTTAGTTTTGGGCAGTTCACTCACACTTGGGGAGATGAATGGAATCTTAATTTTTGGTATACAGCAAAAGATATGACTTCGTTTGATAAATTCTGGGACGAATATGTTAGTCGAGTCAACAAGAGAAATCCAGGATCTTTTGCAGCCACTGTAAAATATTTCCAGGCACATAAGGATAATATTTATACAATTCGCGGACAGTATCCTCCACCTCTGAAGAATTGAACATTAAGTATCATCAAATCATTTTATATTAACTTTTAGCCGAATCTTTTGATTCGGCTTCTTTATATAAATGGTTTTTATCATCCAGGGTGAAAAAGCATTTATCAACTAAAAGTTCGTAGAAAATAAAATCATTATTTGATGATTTATGAATAAAATTTATTTAATTTTGTTAAAATAAAGTTCGACATTAGCCAGACCCATCCTGTTTATCTTCAGAACATAATTTGGCGTATGGGTCTCATTTTATTAGACATATAAGTAAATTATCGGTAATTGGATAAAAAAAATAAACACGAATGAAAATAGATTTTAAAAAAAATAGACCCAAAGGATTTAATTATAAAGAAGATGAGTTATTAATCTCATTAATAAATGAGACGGAGAAACTTATTGCAGAAACTCAAAATTTGTATTTTTACGATACTATAAAGCTAGACAAAAAGCAAAGACAAATATTATCAACTCTAATAATTGAATTTGCTGAAGATTTACATTGTGATATCGGACTTTGGAATAGTGTAGAATATTACAATAAACAATTGCTTAACACACCCCTGCCTCTTTTTGTAAATAGCGGAATTGAAATAAAACAAGTGTTCGATGTAAACAGAATAAAATGCTTTATTCACACACTGCTTTTTGAATTTGAACCTGATTTAATTTTAGCACCCAATCACAAAGATTTAGGATTACTTGCCCAAAATATTTCTGTATTTTTGTACAACAATTTTCATAACGCTCCTAAAACTTCAAGTATAAAAGAATACCTAACTCAACCAAATGATTTCGGTTGGGATTTTAAGCGGAAGTTGGTTTGGATTGGTACAAATTCATATTTATTCAGGCCTAGTTTTAATAGATACATAACCGAAAACAATAAAGGAAAAATTGAAATTACAGCCATTGACGATTTTGTTTGTCAAGAAAATACTATATGGACTGGATTAGGGGTAACGGATATATTGGCTAAAGCTCTTGATTTGCCTGCGAAAACGAATAATGATGTAAGGAGTTGGTACGAACGATATGTTTCATACTATCGTGTTATCTCGTCAACAAGCGACGTTTTGACGTTAGAAAATATAATTAACAAAATTCAGTATGAAGTACATTTAGCTGTTGAACAATGTAATGTATTTAAAATCGACAATATTATTTTTGGCGGTATCGTTCCTTATAATGATTATTGGTACTGGTCTGGAGTACAACTTGATTGTGGTAAATTAAACTCCAGTAGTATTGATAAATTAAAAAAAGATTTTATAAGAAACGCGTCAAGAATAGTGTATCGTTATGACAAGCAACTTTTAAACAAGGCTAAAGATAACTTACATCAACACTATAAAGATTTTATAGCTTTTTTTGGTAGTGATTTAGTAACCTTTAAAGATGGACTCTCAATGGCTGCCGCATTACAAAAGAAAGATAGAAAAAAATACGAATCGCTTTCAAAAAATGAATTAGAGACACATATGAAGAAACATGGGTTAAAGAACCCTTTTCCTCGAATGGACTTACCGAATGATTTACTCAATTCAGAAAATGGAGTGGGCGTATATTTTAATCCTGAAGAAGGAACAGAAATGATGTTTGGCTTTGATGACGTAATAAGGGGATTTAAAAAGAATGGTAAAAATTTAACAGATAATGAAACTAAAGCAATCAGAGATTTTATTACTTCGGATGCCATTAGTCCAAAATTTGTGAAAACAATAGTAGATAAGTACGGAACAAAATCAATAAAAGATTCTTTTTGCATAAATTCAGAAATAATCCCGAAAGATTTCGGGATAGATTATTTATTACGCAAATATAAAGGACAATATTTTAGAAATAAATATCCAGAAATAACGCTTATAGATGACTAAATCAACCGCCAACAGCAGGTTTAAAGAAATGCATGATGAAGTAAGTTGGTAATTGAACTTTGTGCTTCTATCAAACCTTTGTTCGGGCAGAAAGTTTATTGTTTCAAAATCGCCACCTTCGGCAAGTCCCAATCCGTCATGCAAAATTTCGATAAGGTGATATAGGATGTGTGAATTATTTGGAACATCATTCAATTTGCAAGTTAGAACTCGGGATTCTTTGGAGGGATAGGCGCTCAAGCACTTGATGCTAAAATCATAGTTAACAAATAATTATTTTTTCTTCGTTTATAAAGCCGAATCACGCGATTCGGCTTTATTATTTTTTTCAATCATACTTGTATTGAAAATCGATACTACATATTGTAATTTGACAATAAGAAGATAATTTTAAATGCATTAATATGATTATACAATCTCTCCATAAGCATTTTACCTCAAAGAGACACTGCACGTCCTTAATCCTAGTAGTTAATAAATCATTCAAATCAATAATTACAAATAAAATATTAGGTGAGTATTATGAAGCATTTAATATATGCCGGATCATTAATAATCCTGCTGATTTTAGCTTGTAATGATCTTGTGTGGGGGCAGCCATTTAAAAATTTGGTTGAAATTACTCCGCAGTTTACATTAAAATCTTTCTTATGGGGTGAGTATAACGATAATTCAGTTCAGCTTCTTGAGGAAAAGGGATTACTTTATAGCGGTGGAATAACTTCCAAAATAAAATTTAGCAGAAGTTTTGATCTGTTTACAAAGTTTGATGCCCACTACTATTCCGGTTTGATTGATTATGACGGCTTTCTTCAAAATCCAGATGGTACAACAGAACCTTATAAAAGCAAAACGGGGTATGAAGGTTTAGAAGCAATATTGAATTTTGGTTACGATATATACGCTGCCGATCAATTTATTATAGCGCCGGAACTTGGCTTTCAGTACGAATACTGGAATAGAGATATTGATAACGGAGGTCAATATGGTTACGACGAAGTTTATAATTTATTGTTCATAGATTTTGGCTGCAATTTCATTTATCAATTTTCGCGACCTGCAAAAATATTTTTGAATATATTAGGTGAGTATCCACTTCTAATTACTGAATCAATTGATCTAGCTTCCCGCGGGCAGGGAGGTCCGGCAGATATAAATCTTGAACCTCAATCAAATATCGGCTTGAACATAGAGCTTGGTGCAACAACTTACGGAGCATTTTTATCATTCTATTTAGATTACCTTTTATTTTCTAAATCAGCTTTCGATCAAGGATATCATCAACCGGAATCTGATAGAACTGTCGTCGGTATGAAATTGGGTTACACTTTTTCTATTAACTGAGAAGCAAAAAATGTTTAATAAAACATCAGTTACTCGTTTAATCCTGCAAGGATTCTTATTCTATATTTTAGTTATGAATGTATCTGCAAAAGAATTGGATCAAAAGGAAACTTCCGATGGTTTGAATATTGAATCAGAATCATCAATCTCAATTCCAACATTAGGCGGCAGTCATTATGTTTTATCAAATTATGCTAAAGAATTATCGAATTACAAAATGAGCAGACAAAGTAAGCCAAGCTATAAATCACCCTGGGTTGCATTTGTTCTTTCTTATATAATTCCAGGGAGCGGTCAGATATACAATGGCGAAATAGTAAAGGGCCTAATCTTTACCGGCACCTTTGTACTTGGAGCTACTATTGCTTTAATTCCAGCTATGGGGTCAACTTCAGGTTCTGCTTGGCCAGCAACGTCTTATATTGGCACAGGTATTGCGGGAATCGCATATGTATGGCAGCTAATTGATGCACCAATATCAGCCAGCAGGATAAATAATGAAAATAATCTTTCGCCATTAAAAATAAATATGATTAATAATCACGAATTGAGATTCGCAATTTCATATGACTTAGTTCATAATTTGCATAAACCGGAGATTAATCTTTTCTACACCATACCTCTTTTTTTTAATATTTATGATTAAATAAAAATATTATTCTTGACAAGCTTATTGTTCCATCGTATATTTACGATGAACGATAAAGGAGTTTACCTTAAATGGCTGTTTCAAAGAAAAATGAATTTACTCAAGAAGAAATCTGGCTTGCCGACATAGCCAAGTCTCTTTCACATCCAGCCAGGATAAAAATATTAAAAGTGCTCAACGAAATGGATCGGTGCATGGTGGGTAATCTTGTTGATCAGCTTCCTTTAGCACAAGCTACTGTTTCCCAGCATCTAAAAGAGTTAAAGAATGTAGGACTTATCAGCGGGGAAATTGATGGCCCCAAGGTTTGTTACTGTGTAAATAATAAAGAGCTTACAAAAGCAAAAACCGCACTTGATAAATTATTTAATAAAATAGGTTGTTGTTAAAAAGAAAAGGAGATTAAAATGAAAACATCAGAAGATTTAAAAAGAGTTGTAAGAGAAAAATATGGGGATATTGCTTTGTCTTCTCCAAGAACTTCATGCTGTGGACCTAAGTCTTCGTGCTGCACCGATTCATCAAATGCTGACTTTGCAATGATAGGTGATGATTATAAAAATATTGATGGTTACATAGCAGAGGCTGATCTTGGTTTGGGGTGTGGAATTCCAACGGAATATGCTGAAATTAAAAAAGGCGATACGGTTGTGGACCTTGGGTCTGGGGCAGGTAATGATGTTTTTGTTGCCAGAGCAATTACCGGTGAAGAGGGAAAAGTTATCGGCATAGATTTTACAGAAGAGATGCTCGCGAAAGCAAATCGAAATAACAAAAAGCTTGGCTATAAGAATGTTGAATTCAAGCTTGGCGAAATTGAGAATATGCCGCTTGATGATGAAATTGCAGATGTTGTAGTAAGTAATTGTGTCTTGAACTTAGTTCCGGATAAAACCAAAGCATTCTCAGAAGTTTACCGAATATTAAAACCTGGCGGACATTTTTGTATTTCTGATATTGTAATTCAGGGAGAAATGTCCGAGGAGTTAAAGAATTCTACTGCAATGTATGCCGGTTGTGTTTCAGGTGCTTTGAAACAGGAAGAATATTTGGATACGATTGCACAATCCGGTTTTAAGAATGTCGAAATCAAAAAAACAAAACGAATTGATTTGCCCGATGACCTTCTAAAAAATTATTTAGATGAAGAAGGAATTAAATCATATAAAGAAAATGTAGAAGGAATTTTCAGTATTACCGTGGTTGGGTATAAGAAATAATTCTTAGATGAATCTTTCACAAAAACTCAATTACCACTACAATGCTTTTGATAAATCAAAAATTTCTCCAGATCCTCTTCAATTCCTGCACTTATATAAAGATAAACGAGATATTGAGGTTGTAGGTTTCTTAGCTTCTGTTTTTGCTTATGGAAATGTGAAGCAGATAGTTAATTCTTTAAAAAGAATACAATCAATCGTGAATGAAAAACCATATGACTACATAATTAATTTTTCATCGAATAATCATAAAGATTTTAAAGGTTTTGTTCATAGATTTTACACTGAAGATGATATTATTAATTTGTTCTTAGCATTAAACAGCATCTATAAAAATTTTGGCTCTCTTAAAAATCTTTTCCTCACTTATTATCTGCCGGATGAACGGAATCTTAAAAACTCAATTTCACAATTTTCAAATTATTTCATAAAAACTGTTTTGGAGCAAACCAATCAAAATAAAGTTAGCCGAGGTGTTCAGTTCATGTTTCCCAAGCCTGAAAAGGGAAGTGCCTGCAAACGAATGAATCTCTTTCTTAGATGGATGGTTAGAAAAGATGAACTTGATTTTGGATTATGGAATGAAATTCCTACAAGCAAACTAATAATTCCTGTTGATACGCATATTGCGAAGATGTGTAAATCCCTAAAACTTACTAAGAGAAAAAACGTAAACTGGAAAATGGCAGAAGAAATCACTGAAAATCTCAAGAAATTTGATGCGATTGACCCTGTGAAGTATGATTTTGCACTTTGCCACATCGGAATGAGAAAACTGAAATTCTAATCATTGAAGGTTCATAATCCCAGTTCTTAACAAATTATTTTACGCATCGAGGAACTGGTTTTATTCTGGAGAAAAAAATAAAAGTAAATGCAAATAATCGTTGTAGAGGTTAAAAAACCTCTTTATATTTGGGCAACTATTTCTCAACCGAGAAAAAATTAATTAGTTACAATTTACATTTCTCACCCACACAAGGAGAAAATATGTCAGAGCATAAACCGTTTGTTCCGTTTGTCTCTCCACAGTCAGACATGCCTGAATTTACAATCAGAGCATTGATAATCGGATTAATTATGTGCGTTGTTCTTGGTGCTGCTAACGCTTACCTTGGTTTGAAAGCAGGCATGACTATAGCTGCCACTTATCCTGCCGCAGTCATCGGAATGGCAATTCTAAAAATATTTAAAGGATCTATTCTTGAAGAAAATTTTGCTCGAACAGTTGGTTCAATTGGTGAATCGGTAGCTGCCGGAGCAATTTTTACTTTACCAGCATTTTTAATCGCCGGTGTTTGGACAGAATTTTATACAACTCAGCATTACCTCGAAGCAACTGCAATAATGCTTGTTGGCGGTGTTGTTGGAATTTTATTCGTAACAATTCTCCGCCGTGTGATGGTTGAGGATAGAGAACTCCCATTTCCCGAATCCGTTGCTGCCGGTGAAATTCACAAAGCAGGAAGAAGCGGAAAAAGCGGTGCAAAATTTCTGTTTTGGGCAATGGGTCTCGGTGCGTTAATTCAAATATTAAAGCAAGTACAATTTTTTGCTGCTGCTTGGGAAAAATTTATTGCATTTGCTTATAAGAAAATCACCTTTGCAAATGGTGCTTCAGTTGAAGCGAGCGGTGGTGCATTGCTCAGCACTCCCGGTGTTAGCCCTGCCTACATGGGAGTTGGTTACATCATTGGTCCAAACCTCGCCGCATTAAACTTTACAGGCGGTTTACTTGCATGGGGCTTATTCGTTCCTTTGTTGCTCTACTTTCTTGGTCCTGAATTAATTGCATCTCTTCAAGCAAATGGAACCACTCAAATAACCGATGAAACTTGGGTTGGTTTAGCAAATCAGGTTTGGCGAACTATTGTGCGTCCAGTTGCAATTGGTGGAATGTTAATGAGTGCGGCTTTTACTCTTTATAGAATGAGAAAAAGTTTAGGTGCAGGTTTGGGTCATGCAATCAAAGATGTTAAAAAAGCTGCTACAGGAAGTTCGGTGGCACAGTTAAGAACCGAAAAAGATATGAACTTCAAATGGGTATTCATTGGATTAGCATTAGCATCTGTTTTCACGTTCGTTATTTATAATTACTTTGCTGAAGATGTGGTTGCAGCATTAGTTGCCACAGCCGTAATGGTTGTTGCCGGCTTTTTCTTTGCTGCCGTTTCGGGATATTTGGTTGGATTGATTGGATCAAGTAATAATCCGATCAGCGGATTAACAATTTCAACTTTAATTATTGCAGCATTGCTTATGGTTGCTTTGGGTGTAAAAGGAATGGCAGGAATTGCCGCTGTGCTTGGTGTTGCGGCTGTTATTTGCGTTGCTGCCGCAGTTGCCGGGGAAATGCTTCAGGATTTGAAAGTTGGGCACATTCTTGGCGGTACGCCCTGGAAGATGCAGGTTGGAGATATATTCGGAATTGTACTTGCAGCTGCTGTTATGTTTTTCCCTTTACTGATTTTACATCAGGGTGATATTAACACTGGCGGAACCGGTTTAGGAGGAAAAGCTTATCCAGCTCCTCAAGCAAGCCTAATGGCAATTCTGGCAAAAGGAATAGTTGGCGGTGATATGGCCTGGCCATTAATTATTGTTGGAATTATTATGGCGATAGGTTTCATATTAGTTAAAGTTAAAAGCCCGATGTTGGTTTGTGTGGGAATGTATCTTCCGCTTGAAACTTCTTTTGCAATTTTTATCGGTGGATTAATCAAAGGGTTGCTTGATAAGATGTCCGCAAAGAGAAATTTGAATGAAGCACAGAAAGTTCGTGTTGAAAATAATGGTGTTCTGCTTGCATCAGGATTGATTGCCGGTGAAGCATTGATTGGCTTGCTCTTCGCATTCTTTGCCGTGATGGAATGGAAAACGCCGATTGTTTTTACTGAACCATCATTTCTCATTAGTTTATTAGTTTTTGTGGTAGTTGCTTTTGTTCTCATTCGTACTCCGTTGAATAATGCCGGTAAACCGGATGAACCTGCACCGCCGAGTGCTGTGTTTTAGTTTTGAAGAGGTCGTTGCATGGTTGAATAACGGGATAAATCGATAACCGAAGGAGCGAATGACTGAATGGATGAATGGCTGATGCTGGATGAGGTAAATTTTTAGCTCCGAAATTATTTTGCAAAGAGATAGGGTTGAACCAAAGTTGATCATGATTGACTAAGCTTGATAAAATAAAGTGATAAGGTTAAAGTGTCTATCTATTAGATTATTATTAAGTTTAATGCAATTATGGAATGAAAATTAAAAATTAACCTTAGTAACATTGTTGAACTTAAATTTCCCAACCTTATCACTTTATTAAAGTATGTATAGGAATCACATTGAGATTTTAGATTCAAAACTGGCTTAGCTTAACACCATAAAATAAATGTGAATGGATAACGAGTTTTTGCAAATGTATTTAATATGATTGAAAAGATTTTCAAAAAGAAAAAGATAAACAGTTCAATAAATTATTTGGAGCTTACTCCCAAAAGAGTTTATAATTACGAAGTTGAATCTTCCGGGAAAATTTCTGTGCTCGTCCCAAAATTCAAAAATAAATTATTGGTGAACTTTTTAGCGCCAAGATTAAAAGCGCCATACATAAAAGCAAAGCTCGATGATTTTGGTTCTTTAACCTGGATCGAAATGGATGGAACAAAAAATGTTGAATCAATTTCTCAATTACTTACAGATAAATTCGGTGACAAGGTCCAGCCTGCCAACGAACGGCTAACAAAATTCTTAACTCAACTTTATCAATATAATTTTATAACTTTCAACGAAATCAATTCAAAAGGAGATTTGTATGGGAGAAATATTAGGTCATCTTAATCCGCAGGACGTATTCAATCATTTTGAGGAAATATGCAAGTATCCCCGACCTTCCAAAAAGGAAGAAAAAATTGCTGAGTATGTTCTGTCTGTCGGCAAAAGAAATAACTTAGAAACATTGAGAGATAAGTTTGGAAACATTCTTATTCGTAAAGCAGCTTCACCAGGAATGGAAAACTTAAAAACACTTGCGCTTCAAGGTCACATCGATATGGTTTGCGAAAAAAATAGAGATGTTGAACATGATTTTGATAATGATCCAATAATTCCATACGTTGATGGCGAATGGATAAAAGCAAAAGGAACAACGCTCGGTGCGGATAATGGAATTGGCGTTGCAACAGCTCTCGCAGTTCTGGAAGATAAAAATTTGGTTCATGGCCCAATCGAATGCTTGTTCACCCTTGATGAAGAAACGGGCCTTACAGGAGCTTCAAGCTTAAAATCCGGTTTTTTGAAGGCGCAAATTCTTCTCAATATGGATTCAGAAGAAGAAGGAAGTCTCTACATCGGATGTTCGGGGGGAAAAAATACTCAGGCGCGATTTAAATTCTCTGCAGAAAAAACTCCAGGCGGATCTTCAGCTTATGAAATTAACGTTGCCGGATTAAAAGGTGGTCACTCCGGATTGGAAATTCATACTGGCAGAGGAAATGCCATTAAAATCTTAGCCAGATTGCTTTGGACATTCTCAAAGGATTATAAAATCCGATTAGCAAAAATTGAAGGCGGCAACAAGCATAATGCAATTCCTCGAGAATCGTTTGCGGTTGTTACGGTTCCGAAATCATCAGACAAAGCACTGAAAAAATTCGTTAAGAATTTCAATCAAACTGTTAAGGCCGAATTAGCCACTAATGAACCTGATTTGAATGTATCATTATCCAAGCATTCAATGCCTTCAAAAGTAATGGATCCAAAAACTCAAAGAAAATTATTGCATGCGCTTTATGCAGTTCCTCATGGTGTGATAACAATGTCGCCGGATATTCTGGGATTGGTGGAAACTTCTACTAATCTTGCAACTATAGTTACTGAAGGTAAAATAGTCAATGTGGTAACAAGCCAAAGAAGTTCTGTTGCCTCAGAAATTGGTGATATTGTGAACATGGTTTCATCCGTGTTCGAACTTGCTGGTGCAGATTTAACTTTCGGTGATGGTTATCCGGGTTGGAAACCGGATGTTCACTCCGAAATTCTTGGTGTGATGAAATCAACTTATCAAAATATGTTTGGGAAACAGCCGGAAGTTAAAGCAATACACGCAGGATTAGAGTGCGGAATTATCGGCGAGAAATATCCCGGAATGGATATGATATCATTCGGACCAACAATGTTTGATGTTCATTCACCTGCTGAAAAATTAAAAATAGATTCAGTTTCTCCATTTTATGATCTTCTTAAAAATGTTCTAAAAAATATTCCGAAGAACTGATCATAGAATCATAATTCTATTAAGTCAAAGTCAATGGAATGAAACTCATGTTAATCCGGCGGCTTTGACTTTTTTATTTTCTTTCAGAAATAAGTAAAAAGGAAAAATGGGAAATACTTTGCAAGAAAAACTTCCGCAGCCATCGAACATTTTGCGATGGACAGTTTTGCTTTTCGTAAGTTTAGCAATGTTTGGCAACTATTACATTTACGATAGTATAAGTCCACTCGCCGATCTGTTAAAATCACAATTGGGTTTTTCGGACTCTAACATTGGTTTGCTCAATGCGATTTATAGTTTTCCCAACATCATAATGGTGCTTGTTGGAGGAATAATAATTGATCGAATCGGCACAAGAAAATCAGTTTTCATTTTTACATTTCTGATAATGCTGGGTGCTATCATCACTGCAATTACCGGTGAAATATTATTAATGGCAACGGGCAGATTGGTTTTTGGTCTTGGTGCTGAATCAATGATCGTTGCTATAACAACTGTAATCGCGAGGTGGTTCAAAGGTAAGGAATTATCTTTTGCATTTGGTTTGAATCTTACTGTTGCACGTTTGGGTTCTTTCCTCGCATTGAATTCTCCAACTTGGGGCAAGAGCTTGTTCACTGATTGGCAATCACCGTTGTGGGTTACTGTTGGCGCAGGAGTCTTTGCTTTGATTTGTGCAATAATTTATTTCTTTCTTGATGTTTATGCGACTAAAAATTATGCAATGCCCAAAGAAGGACAGCAGTATAAAATTGTCCTCAAGAAAATATTCAAGTTTGGAAAATCATTTTGGTTTATAACAGCTTTGTGCGTGACATTTTATTCAGCAATGTTTCCATTCCAGACTTTTGCAATTAAATTTTTCCAGGAAGCACACGGCACAAGCCGTGAAGTTGGCGGTAACTTATCGAGCATTCTTACATTAGCAGCTATGTTCTTTACTCCTTTATTCGGATTGCTTGCAGATAAAATTGGAAAGCGATCATTACTGATGATGTTCGGTTCATTGCTGATTATTCCGGTTTACTTGATGATGGCATACAAATTTGGCCGCCCTGATATACTAGCGGAAGGCGATTTTTTCAACATCAACATTAATTTTTTTGACATACATGCTGCTATCCCGAAATATTTGATTCTCCCAATGTCGATGATGGGAATAGCATTCTCACTTATACCGGCAATAATGTGGCCCTCTGTAGCTTTGATAGTAAATTCGGAAAAACTTGGTACTGCATACGGCTTAATGACAATGATACAAAATATCGGATTATTTGGATTTAATTTGTTAATTGGTTTTGCCAACGATATATCCAGTGCAAGCGCAGCAAATCCAGGGGGATATAACTTGGGTATGTGGATATTTTCTTCCCTTGGATTTTTTGGATTAGTGTTTGCTTATTTCTTAAGAAGGTCTGAAAAAGGAGCAGCTGGTCATGGGCTTGAGCTTGGTTCGATTCACAGAAAAGATAATTGAGCTGCAAGCATATTAAAATTAGGGCTACCATTTTATCTGTTATGTTCTTAAGTTTGAAAAAAGAAAGAACTTTGATGACACGGTTGGCTCTTAAATTAACTATAATATTTGTCGTTTTATTACAGACTTACATCTATTCCCAAACCTTTGGATTCGGATGTCTCGGTTTCACGGGAGGTTATGCGGGATACAGCCATCAAAAATACCAACCGGATGGATTGAACGAGTACATAAAAATTTTTAATCTAAATCGAAAAGATTCTTTAACCGAAAATCTAGACAGCTTTGGCTCTGCAAATGGATTTAGAGTCGGGTTGAACTTCTTTCGAAAAAAATTCAGCGGCGTTTTTGTAACTGCAAAAGGATTCTATCAATTCCTTGATGAAAAACATCAAGCCATTGAGAAGTTATCGTCGGGAAATGTTACGACTTCGTACGATGTAAAATTAATTAACTGGGGTTTAGGATTTGATCTCGGTACTCCGATAGTATCATTTCTAAATTGGAAAATAATTGATGCTGCACTTCTTTATAATCAAGCAAGGTTTTCTAGTTCTCAAAATTTTCCCGGAGCTTTAACAATAGTTAAGAATTACGAAAGCGATTCCAAGTTTGGTTACTCGGTAGGAACAGGAATCGTTATAGAAATTCTTGGTGAATATATTACTCTCGAAGGTTTAGCCGCATATTCAAAGCTTACAATTGATGAAATGAAAATGGATGACGGAAGTAAGTTAGTAAAGAATGAAAACTCAGCTGAAGTGATGAAAAATTTTATTGCTGACGGAGGTTTTAACGCTGTTGTTCAATTAAACATTGGAATTCCATTATAATATTCAGGTTTTTCTACTAGTTGTATGTTTAAAATATTAAAAATTGCTAAATCAATGAAAATGAATGCCCTGAAAGGGCATGAATACATCAACATAGGGCAAAGCCCTATTAATGAAGGACAATTAACAACTAAACCAGCCCTGAAAGGGTGTAACTGCTTATGGGACAATCACTAGTAAAAAATTATATTCATATCGTATTCAGTACTAAACATAGAGTTCCCCTAATTCATCAACCGGTGCAAGATGAATTATACAGCTATATAGGTAGAATCTGCAAAGAGATGGAATGCCAACCAATAAAAATAGGAGGTTATACAGATCACATTCATATTCTTTGTATGTTATCAAAAAAGATTGCTTTGATGAAGCTGCTGGAAGAAGTGAAATCGCATTCATCTAAGTGGATGAAAACAAAAGGTGAAATCCTAAAAAAATTTTACTGGCAAAATGGATACGGTGCCTTTTCAGTTAATCCTTCCCAAGTTAACATAGTAATAGCCTATATCGAAAATCAAAAGGAGCATCATAAGAGAAGATCATTTCAGGATGAATACAGAGCAATTTTAAGGAAGTACAAAGTTGAATATGATGAACGCTACATTTGGGATTGAAACTTATTCCGCCCTTGCAGGGCTTAAATAACCGTGGATTCCGGTACGCAGGGATATACCCTGCGTATATGTATATTGCCCCTTCGGGGCTTAGGAAAATATTCGAAAGTGAACCGGCTAAGATCGCTTTCAAAAATTGTTAACTAATCGTCTAAGAATTAAGAATTTATTAAAGAGAAATTTATGGCATTATCTAAACTCGATTCAGCCTGCATAATTGCTATTAAAACCTGCATGTGCACTAAAAAAGATGAAAAAGTTTTAGTAATAACCGATGAACAGAAAAGAGAAATCGGTTACGCTTTATACTCGAATGCTTTGAGATTAGGTCATCAATCGCTGTATGTAGAAATGAAATCCGGAAAGATAAATGGTGAGGAACCGCCTGAAGCAGTTGGGGAATTAATGCAAAAGTTTGATGTGGTTTTATGTCCGACAGCTAAATCTTTAACCCACACTAACGCTAGAAGAGCGGCTTCAGCAAAGGGAGTTCGGGTAGCAACCTTTCCCGGAATTACGAAAGATGTAATGATTCGAGGAATGAATGCCGACTACAATAAAATTTCAAAATTATCCATTAAGCTTAAAGATATTTTAGAAAAGGGAAGTCATGTTAGAATTACCTCCGCTTTGGGAACAGATATTTCATTCAGCATCAAAGGAAGAACATCATATGCCAGCAAGGGTTTGTTTCATGCAAAAGGGGAGAGCGGAAATTTACCAACAGGTGAAACTTTTCTTGCACCAGTTGAAGGAACATCAAACGGAATTTTTATTGTTGACGGTTCCATGGCAGGTTTGGGTTTAATTAAGAATGTTAATATCACAATCAAAGTCAAAGATGGTTATGCAACTGAAATTAAGGGCGGAATACTCGCAAAGAAATTATCAAAGCAGCTTGATGATGTTGGTAGGGATGCTCGCAACATTGCCGAGTTTGGAATTGGAACTAACGACAGTGCAAAGTTGAGCGGTGTTTTACTGGAAGATGAAAAAGTAATGGGAACAGTTCACATTGCATTAGGAAATAATGTCTCTATGGGCGGAAGTGTGAATGTTCCTATTCATTTAGATGGCGTAATTAAAAAACCAACTGTCTATCTTGATGGACAAATTCTAATGAAAAATGGAAAGCTTTTGGATTGGATTTATAATTATTGACTTTAGAAACTAATTTTTATATGTTTTTAATGACTAAAAAATATTTTATTTTTTATTCTGGTGAGGGTAATTGTATATGCGATATAAAATAGTTACTCTGATCAGAATTACTTCTGCGAGTTCCAAATAATAAAAGGAGCATGAGCTTATGAAAAAATTGTTATTGCTTGGTATCCTCTCCCTTCAAATATTCTCTCTTCAAATCATAGCGCAAGTTGGTAAAATCAGTGGTGTTGTAAGAGATGCCACTACAAGCGAAGCATTAATCGGAGCTAATATTCTAATTGAAGGTACAACCATAGGTGCCGCTACAAATGTTGATGGCTACTATGTGATTCTTAATGTTCCACCCGGATCATATAATCTTAGAGCATCTATGGTCGGTTATGCACCAAAAGTTATCCAACAAGTGAGAGTTAGTATAGATCAAACTACCGAAATTAACTTTGAGCTAACATCTGATGCTATTCAGACAGAAGAAGTAGTAGTAGTTGCCACAACTCCAATTGTTCAAAGGGACGTTTCTTCAAGCCGTGTTAATCTAAATGTAGCAGAAATTGAAAACTTACCTGTTTCAAGTTTATCTGGTGTAATTGGATTGCAAGCCGGTGTTAGAAGCGGCTTGGAAATTCGGGGTGGTTCAGCGAATCAAACTGCCTTTCTTGTTAATGGAGTTACTTTAAGAGATGAACGAGATAATTCACCATTTACTGGAATAAGCTATACTGCAGTTGATGAAGTACAGATTCAAACCGGTGGGTTTAATGCTGAACATGGTAACATTCGATCTGGTCTAGTGAATGTAGTTACAAAAGACGGCCCGAGAGATAAGTACACATTTAGTTTAATTTCGAGGTATAGTTCGGCTTCCCAAAAGCACTTCGGTTCTTCACCAAATCATCCTAATTCATATTGGATCCGTCCGTATCTCGATCCCCAAGTTGCATGGTTTGGTACTAAAGCTAATGATCCGAATACGGGTCTTCCGATTTGGGATTCCTACACACAACAACAGTATCCTGAATTTGAAGGTTGGGTATCTGTTGCCGCAAAGACTCTGCTTGATAGTGATCCAACAAATGATATAACCCCTGAGCAGGCACAAAAAATCTTTTTATGGCAGCATAGAAAAATCACTGACATCCAGGATCCCGATTACGATGTTGATGCAAGTTTTGGTGGGCCTGTTCCTTTTGCTAAAGACCTTGGAAATCTTAGATTCTTTGCATCTTATAGGCAAACACAAAGTATGTATGTAGTTCCACTTTCAAGAGATGGAGTTAACGATTGGTTAGGACAATTAAAGCTTACTGCTGATGTTGGTGAGGGAAAGAAATTAATGGTTCAGGGTTTAATAAGTAAATCGGAAGGTACAAACAATAATAATGCAGGTCTTCCGGGAGTCTTCAGATCACCTGAGAGTATCGGCGATGTGATGAACAGAGTTAGCTACATCAGTGCCCGAATTTTTGCTACTGATTACTGGGCACCCAGCAATATTGATAGAAATTCCTTTGGCGGTAAGTTTACACACGTAATTGATCCTACATCCTTATACGAAATTACTTTAAGTACATTTCAATCCAAATATAGTACAAACCCCGGACGCCTCCGCGATACTACTACACTTTATGATATCGGCGGAGTTTACATTGACGAAGCTCCCTTTGGTTTTGCTGATTTTCCCTCAACCGGTATTGATGGTTTAAGAATGGGTGTTGGTTTTAGCAATTCCCGTGATAGCAGTGTGGTAACTTCTTATTCTTTCAAAGGTGATTTTCAAAGTCAGATTGATAAATATAACAATGTAAAGACCGGTATAGAGATAGTTTATACAGACAACAGAGTTAATTATGCTTCTGTTGATAAATTCCTTCCAAGCGGTCGTTCTAGATCGGTCTGGAGCAATTTTCCAATAAGAGGAGCTTTATATGTTCAGAATAAACTTGAATTTGAGGGTATGGTTGCAAATCTTGGATTAAGGTTAGACTATTCAGATCCGCAAGGAAGTTGGTACGAATACGATTCCTACAATAAAGCTTTTGCCTCAGAAAATTCATTGGGTTTAGATACACTTCTTAAAAAAATTACTGTAGATAAACAAATTTATCTAAGTCCAAGAGTTGGTATCTCATTCCCCATTTCCATTAATAGCAAATTGTACTTTAATTATGGACATTTTAGACAAATGCCTACTCCAGAAAACTTATTCCTATTAAGAAGATTCTCTGATAATAATGCTGTTACGAGAATTGCTGATCCAAATAATCCTTTACCTAGAACAATATCTTATGAACTAGGATATGAACAGAATTTGTTCGACCAATTGTTGGTGAAATTGGCGGGGTATTATAAAGATGTTTCATTGCAATCAAGACTGGTAACCTACCAAAGCAGGGATAATAAAGTAAATTACTCAAAAACAGAACCTAATAATTACCAGGACGTTAGAGGATTTGAATTAACGATGACAAAAAATAGAGGTGATTGGGTTCAGGGTTTTATTAATTATACCTATGATGTACGAAGCGAAGGCAATTTTGGTTTTGGTACCTATTATGAAAATGCTTCTTTACAGAGATCTTATGAGGCAACAACAACGTCTACATATCAGGAGAAACCTATCCCACGCCCGTTTGCAAACGCTAATATTGATATTTTTACTCCCTCCGACTTCGGTCCTCAGTTAGGGAGTATACATATTCTTGGAGATTTCAGATTTGGTTTTACTGCTAATTGGTACTCGGGGCGCTATACCACATGGGCTGGAGGTGGAAGTATTCCCGGCATTGAAAACAATGTACAATGGAGGGATTTTTGGAATGTTGATTTGAGAATAAGCAAATCTTTTCACATTATGGGTGTAAATCTTCAAATCTTTGCTGATATAACTAACTTGTTCAATTATAAGTATATGCATCCTGATGGTTATGGGTTTGTTGATGGCAACGATTACATTGCCTACATGAAATCGTTGCATCTTCCAGCAGAAATTGGCGACCCGCTTGGTTATGGTAATATTCCGGGTGAAGATCAACCAGGTGATTATAGAACCGGTCCATACATTCCTTGGGATCCTAATGCCAGCGACAGCCAAAAAGAGGAATGGAAAGAAAATAAATCTTACATAGATATGCCCAATCAAGAATATTTTACATTTCTGAATCCACGAGACGTTTTTTTGGGGCTTAAATTATCTTTTGATTTTTAATTAGGTATAATGAGGAATTTATGAAACAAAATACATCAATAATTAAATCTTACATTTTTCTTTTGCTTCTCGGCTTCTTTGCTTATTCAGACACTGCATTTTCTCAATATGCATACAAGTGGATGTCTGTTGGGTCTCTACATAATTACTTTTCTGAGATTGGAAGCGAGATAGAAGAAGGAATTCAAAAAAATAAGCAGCAAAATGGACTTCAGTGGCCCGCAATTTATGCTAATCAGGATATACAATGTGCCAAAGCATTGTGGATTGGATGCACTAATTTTAGCAGCCCTGTTGATCCGCAAAGTCCTTATAACGTTAAGGTTGTTCATGTAGGTCCACGAGTTTCAGGAGCAGGTGAATTCTTTCCTCAAGAATTCAGGATGATAAGTAAGTTCGCAGCGCCCGAGGTTTTTGTTGACGGTGATCTTTCTTATGATAAGAGTGTGGAAATTGATGAAGTGGATCCAAATTTATTTGTAGACAGAATGATTGTAAACAAAGTTAACACGCAGCTTGGTATTACGATGACTAGAAAAATATTTCAGTTCAGTCAGGAGTATCATGAGAATTATATAGTTTCAGAATATACTTTTAAAAATACTGGAAATGTTGATAACGATGATGAAATTGAGTTACCAAATACAACCTTAACTGGAGTTTATTTCTATTTTCATTACAGGTTCGCTGTTTGTGCAAATACTCGCTTTGTTATAGGTAATGCAACTGGATGGGGGATTAACTCAATGCTTGATGTGCGCACTAAAAATGATCCGGAAAATTTTCGAGCTCAATATATGTGGCATGGGAAATATCCTCCGTTTACTTTGTACGATAATATCGGCGGGCCTATCTGGTCCTATCCTGGGGATGGCCGTTATGCTGAAAAAAGTGATACTGTAGGACGCCTTGGTGCGTATCAGTTTGCTGGTGTTGTTACCATGCATGCAGACGCCTCATCTTCGGATAAAAGCGACGACCCTAACCAGCCTTCCACAACATCTTATGAAGGTTCCGATGAGCCAAACACCTCAAACAATGATTCTTATAATAAAGTCAAAATGGAAAGCGAATACGGTTGGATGTCAAAAGGACGCAAATTGCCTACTCATGCTTTAAAAGTGGAACCCACAGGTCTTCTGGGATTCATACAACCGGCGGCTGATCCGTCGTTAGGAACACCTGGTGGTTTTTCTAATGCTGATGGCTATGGACCATATACACTTGCTCCAGGGGATAGTATTACAATTATCGTTGCAGAAGCTGTATCGGGCATAAGTAGAGAGTTAGCTACTACTACTGGGATACAATACAAAAAAGGTCAAATAAATGCATTGGAGAAAAATACAGTTGTATTTCAAGGGCGTGATTCACTTTTCCAAACTTTCAGAAGAGCAATTGCAAATTATCAATCCGGTTATAATATACCACAACCTCCCTTACCTCCCAAAATATTTAATGTTAATGGTCTTGGAGATCGAATATCTCTAAGTTGGGAAACTTTTGATAACCCTGGTTCAAGTTTGGAAGGATTCGAAATTTATAGAGCTGTTGGAAAATATGATAGTAACTACACTTTAATTCATACTGCCGCTCCAAATGATAGAAGCTACGATGATGCTAATCCTATCAGAGGACTAAACTACTTTTATTACATTGTTTCAGTTGGAGGTGCTTCTTCGAATACCGGTGTTGGTTTAACGCCTCTGGGAAAACTTAAGAGCAGCAGGTATTATACGCAAACTTATAATCCAGCAGTTCTCAAAAGGCCAGCCGGAGACAGCCCATATGCAGCGAAACTAAAAGGTAATAAAGCCGGTCCATTTACTATTAAAGCCGGTGTAAATGATAAACTAAAAATAGATATAGATAATGGGGGTCCGGTGGTAATTACAATTCCTGCGGATTCGGCGGCAGTGGATACTATCGAAATTAAAGATGTCGTAGCGCAAATTAACACTGCTTTAAATATGAATGTGGCATTTGATAATGGCTTCGGTTACCTCTGGTTCACTTCCCCCTCAATCGGTAATGATTCAAAAATAGAAATTATGGATATTGCTGATAATGCATATTCTGCACTCGGATTATCTCCCGGAATCTCAAAGGGTGGTATACCAACTAAACAGGAAGCATTAGATAATATCAGGGTAGTTCCAAATCCTTATAATATATCGGCTGCCAAAGAGTTGGGTTATGGAGATTTAGCTCAAAATAGACTTTATTTCTTTAATATACCTGGCAGATGTAATATTAAGATTTATTCCGAATTAGGAGAACTGATTGAAACAATTGAACATACAGACGGCAGCGGTGATCAAGCTTGGGATTCATTAACCTCTTCGGGACAAATTGTAGTAAGTGGAATTTACCTTGCGGTTATTGAAGACCTCGCTACAGGTTTAAATAAGATCGTAAAATTTGTAATCATTAGATAAATGGAGATAAAAAATTTTATGAGAACAATAACAAAAAATACAATAACAATTTTTGCTCTGATGTTTCTAATGATTTTAATTCAGAGCCAAAATATTTTTCCTCAGAGACAAAAGTTAGGGCAGACAGGAATGAAATTTTTAAATGTTTCTCTTGATGCCCGTGCGAGCGCATTTGGAGATGCTGTTACATCCTTAGAAAGTAACTCAAGTGCTATGTTTTATAACCCGGCTGCTATGGCTCGTTTTGAAGGTTATGCTGATGTCTCACTTGGTCAAACTAAATGGATCGCAGACATTAACTATTATAACGCCAGCATTGCTTTTGCTCCTTTCGAGGGCGATTATGGAGTAATCGGTTTAGGTCTCGTATCTGTTGATTATGGTGATTTTTTTGGAACGGTTCGAGCTGACAATGATCAAGGGTTTTTAGATGTTGGTACTTTCAGTCCGACCGCTGTCTCAGTTGGTTTAGGTTATGCTATAGCACTATCGGAAAAATTTGCCGTTGGCGGTAATGTCAAATACGTAAGACAATCATTAGGAACAAGCGTTGTTGGTAATGTTGCACTCAATCCGGCTACAACAGACTATGCCAGCGGAACCACTCAGGACAATAAGCTTGATGTTCTTGCTTTTGATTTCGGCGTGATTTATAAAACTGGATTTAAGAGTCTTAACATTGGAATGAGCATTCGGAATTTTTCGCGTGAGGTTAAATACAAGGAGGAAGGATTTCAGCTGCCGTTGATATTTCAGCTTGGTTCATCCTTTAATTTTTCCGATTTGTTAGAGTTGGATAAAAACGAACATTCAATATTACTAACAGCTGATGCAAACCACCCTAGGGACTTTCCAGAGCAAATACTTATCGGTTTTGAGTATACATTTATGAATTTAATATCCTTGCGAGGCGGTTATTCTGCACCAAATGATGAAAGAGATATCACCGCGGGAATAGGTCTTAAACAGAGTTTTGAAGGATTAAGTCTCGGGGTTGACTATTCATACACCGATTTTGGTGTATTCAATAGTGTTCATCGTATCACAATTAATTTTGCTTATTAGACTAGTATCTTATTAATTGAAAATTAAGTTCGGGATTAAAATGAAACAAAATATTTACAAAATCATAGCAGTATCAAGTGTTAGCCTTGCATTATTCTTCTTTGTGAGCTGCTCAGAAGATGTCACACCGAGTCTTTACGATCTCTCCTCACAAAGTATAGCTACGCCGGTGATAACTTCAATTACACCGCCTAATCAAGGACTTGCGGGGATTACTCCACTTACAATTAGTGGTTCAAATTTCTCGGCCACAGCAAAAAATAATTTTGTTTACTTTAATGGAAAACCGGGAACAGTGCTCTCAGCAACCTCAACTCAACTTGTTGTTTTAGCACCAAATGTGGTGGCAGACACCATCCTCGTAAAAATGGCTGTATTGCAATCTGACAAGTTTAGCAACATATATCCATATAAACTAGTAACAGCATGGGAAGAATATTATCCATTCGATCCTATTGCTGAAAAAGCTTATGGTATTATTATCGATAATAGTGGGAACCTTTTAGTTAACTTATTCGACATTGGAATTTGGAAAATTACTCCTAATAAACAAAAAACTTTATATATACCAAAAGGGAATACACAGAAATGGGACAATTTCAGGTTTGGCCCTGCTAATGAACTTTATGGTGCCCGATCTGCAAGAGGAATATGGAAACTTGTAGAAAATGTTGCACCAGCATCTCCTTGGGCTGCACCTTCAGCGGGTACATTGATTGCATTGGAATTTGATAATCAACAAAATATTTGGGCATTGAATGCAAGTAATAATCTATTTAGAATTAAACAAGATAAAACAATCACTTCTTTTCCTTTCACTGGTGTACTACGAGCAATAAGAATATTTGATAATGCAATTTATGTGGGTGCTACTAAAGATAATATTGAAGGAGTTTGGAAAATCCCAATCTTGCCTACTGGTGATTTAGGAACCGAAGAATTGTACTTCGACATAACTAACGTTAAAACTGCAGCTAAAGTTACAGCAATTGCTTTTGCTGCCGATGGAGATTTGATAATCGGAACCGATAAAGGTCCTAATCCAATATTAGTTGTAAAACCGGATAAATCGAGTACCGAACTCTATCCTGACGTTATTGGTGCTAATTCAGTAGTATCAATGTATTGGCCTACGACCGGCACAAGTTTATTTTTTGTGAGAGGTGAGGAGAGAGATGCTGCTGGTACTAAAATCTTGGTTTCTCAGACGCCGATTAGAGTTGAAATGGAAAGAATCGGTGCTCCGTATTATGGACAATAGAAAGTAACTAATGAGGAAATTGAGAAATTAATCTTTTGTTTTTTAGCCCTGAGAAATCGGGGCTTTTTTATTACTAATAAAAATTATTGTGCAGTTCATCTTAAAGAAAAAGATGTTTAATTTTGCATTAGCATTCAATCATAAAAATTGATACGGCATGAAAAATCTTATCACTTTAGTTTTAGTAGTATTTCTTTACGCAAATCTGTTTTCACAATCAATTCCACCTAAAAGAGAATTTAGAGCTGCCTGGATAGCTACAGTTGTAAACCTCGATTGGCCAAGCTCAAATGTACTTACTCCAGCTCAGCAGAAACAGGAATTAATAGACCTGCTTGATGAATTAAAACGTGATGGTATTAATACCATAATATTCCAAATTAGAACAGAATGTGATGCGCTTTATAATTCATCAATCGATCCGTGGTCGTATTGGTTAACAGGTTCACAGGGAACTCCGCCTTCACCATATTATGATCCACTTGAATTTGCTATTGAAGAAGCGCACAAAAGAGGAATGGAATTACATGCCTGGTTCAATCCATATCGAGCGGAAAGAAGTGTTGGAAATTATCCTAAAGCTGCTAATCACGTTACAGTTTTACACCCGGAGTGGGTAATTCAAATTTCAACATTGAAATTTCTCAACCCCGGTTTACCAATGGTAAGAAATTATGTTACTTCAGTGATCTATGATGTTGTCAATAGATACGATATTGATGGAGTCCACTTTGATGATTATTTCTATCCTTATCCGCCAAATCATATGACAGCAAGTTCGGCTAATAATTCTTTAGACGATGCTGCATTTGCTTCTGACCCAAGAGGATTTTCAGATAAGAATGATTGGAGGAGAGATAATGTTAATATTCTTATCAAGCAAATAAATGATACAATTCAATATGTAAAACCTTGGGTCAAGTTTGGTATGAGTCCATTTGGAATTTGGAAAAACGGAGTTCCACTAGGAATTACAGGATTGGATGCATACTCTACAATTTATTGTGATGCGATTGCATGGTTGCACAATCTATCTATCGATTATCTAACTCCACAACTTTATTGGCCCTTTGGTGGTGGACAGGATTACGCAAAGCTCCAACCATGGTGGGCAGATTCCGTAGCAGCTAATGGAAGGCATTTTTATCCAGGTCATGCTCTGTACCGTGTCGATCCAAGTAATGGTAATTGGGCAGCAAACGAAATTCCCCGTCAAATTAGGTTTGATCGAGCTAATTCTAAAGTGCAAGGTGGAGTATTTTTTAGAGCAAAAAGTTTCACAGCCAATTATAAAGGTGTGACCGATACATTAAAAAATGATCTTTACAGATTTATTTCTCTAAATCCAGGAATGAATTGGAAAGATATTGTACCTCCTAATCCAGTTCTAAATTTAAGATTTGAAAGATTGGCAAATGGGCAGGGAGGACTGAAATGGGACCTTCCGCAAACTGCACCGGACGGTGATTCCGCCTCTCGGTATGTCGTCTACAGATTCAACTATTCAAACATACAACCCAACGATCTGGAAAATCCAGCAAATATTTTCAACATTGAAGGACAGAAACAGAGCATCCCAGGTGAACCGCCTTCAACATCCGGGCCTTATTATTTTGTTGTTACTTCTCTTGATAGAAATAATAATGAAAGTGAAACTGGTAATGTTCTCACGGTTAATCCTCCATCAATTCCTGTTTTAGCTTATCCCATTAATGATGCAGTGAATATAGAAGATACAATTACTTTAAAGTGGGATTATCCAAACATTGCGTCTTCATACAGATTACAAATTTCCATTGATTCCACTTTTACTTCAGGAATATTTTTAGATCAAAATAATATTACAGATACATTTAGAGTGGTTACCGGATTGGAAGGACAATCACAATATTATTGGCGAGTGAATTCTACTAATGCCGGTGGAACAAGTGACTTCTCAAGTAATTTTAATTTTACAACAGGATTTCCAAGCACACCAGAATTATCTTATCCAGTTAATAATACAGGAAATATTCCGGTTGATACTGTTCTTTATTGGCATTCTGCACCTTCAGCTGTTTCTTATGATCTCATGCTGGCACGTGGAGCCGATTTTGCTCAAAATACAATTTTTACGGATACTACTGGTTTGATAGACACATCATTTTCAGTTACTGGTTTAAATAATAACACTTTTTATTTTTGGAAGGTAAAAGCAATTAATCAATATGGAACGAGTAATTGGAGTGTGATTTGGAGATTTAAAACGATTAATCCAACAGGTGTAGACGAAGAAGTTATAAATCCGGATATAAATTCTCTTGAACAAAACTATCCTAATCCATTTAACCCGGTAACACAAATTTGTTACACTCTGCCTCAGCTCTCAAATGTTCAGTTAAAGATATATGATATTTTGGGAAGGGAAGTGAAGACGTTAGTAAATAGTGAGCAGCCAGCCGGTGCTTATAGACTTGAATGGAATGGATCAAACAACTTCGGTTCTCAAGTTGCATCCGGAATGTATATCTACAGAATTATTGCCGGAAAATTTGTACAAACCAAGAAAATGATGTTCTTGAAATAATTTTGTTTACGAATTTTCCTTATTACCTTGCGTAACGTGAGTTACTTATTAAAGGCGGTCTTCAGGTCGCCTTTTTTATTGATTGATATTATCTTTTTTCTTGCAAATCATTTCTTTATTTTTGTTCAAAAATAAATTGAAAAAAAATTTAGAATCTAAATGTCTGTAATTCCAATTTCCGTTTATGGCGATAAAATATTGAGAAGAAAAGCTCAGTTAGTTAAAAACGTTGATTTCCTTACTATCGAGCTGATAAGAAATATGTTCGAAACTATGCGTAATGCAAATGGTATTGGTCTTGCAGCTACTCAAGTCGGTATAGATCAATCCGTTTTTGTGGTTGATTTATCTCCGGTTGAAGAGTATGAAAAGTCAAAACCAATGGTTCTTATCAATCCTAAGATTTTAGATTTTTCAGAGAAAAAAATTGCTATTGAAGAAGGCTGCCTAAGTATTCCCGAAGTTCGGTATGAAGTTGAAAGACCTGAAACAATTTATATCACTTATTATGATACTGATTTAAAGGAACAAACATTCGAAGCAACTAAGCTATTTGCGCGTGTTTTTCAGCATGAGCAAGATCATCTCAACGGAGTTTTGTTCACTGATCACTTGGATGAAGATGTAAAAAAGAAATTGAAAAAATCTTTAGATAAAATTAAAAAGAGGGAAATCGAAACAGAATATCCGATATTCCAAAAAAGAAACTATCAACTTAAATGAAAATCATCTTTTGGGGTACACCTGACTTTGCTGTCCCGTCTTTAAAAATTCTTCTCGAAAATAATCATCAAATTTTAGCGGTTGTAACTTCACCCGATAAAGAACGGGGCAGAGGTCAAAAAGTGACCTTCACTGCCGTAAAAGAATTCGCAATACAAAATCATATTCCAGTGCTTCAACCAGATAAACTAAAAGCAGAAGATTTTATAAACAATCTGAAAGCATTTGATTGCGATGTGTATGTTGTAGTGGCATTCAAAATTTTACCGAGAGAAATTTTCACAATTCCAAAATTTGGTTCATTCAATCTACATGCTTCGCTGCTTCCGAAGTTTAGGGGTGCGGCACCAATCCAATGGACTTTAATTAAAGGTGAAACTGAAACAGGTGTAACAACCTTTGCCCTTGAGGATAAAGTCGATACGGGAAATATTTATCTTCAAAAGAAAATCCAAATTCTTTCGGAAGATAACTTTGGCACACTTCACAATAAATTAAGTTTATTGGGTGCTGAGGTTGTTCTGGAAACAGTAAATTTAATTGAAAACGGCACTGCTCAAATGCAAAAACAATCCGATGAATTGGCATCCCCAGCACCAAAAATTACTAAGGAGAATATGCAGATAAATTGGAATGAATCCGCTGAAGAAATTCACAATTTAGTCAGAGCATTTTCTCCTTTTCCAGGAGCATTTTTTACCCACCAAGAGAAATTGATAAAAGTTTATAGAACTAGAATTGATAATTCTATGAATCTCGCTGCTGGAAAAATTCTTGAAAAGAGAGATCAACTATTTGTCGGTTGCAGTAAGGGTAGCATAGAAATTTTAGAGATTCAATCCGAAGGAAGAAAAAAAATGACCATAGCTGAATTTTTACGAGGTCACAGTTTTTCAATCCAATGAATTATTACTCACGTTAGTAAAAGTGAAGACTACAAACCCAGTTCCTAAAGCATAATATTAAAGTCAAAGGAACTGGGTTTGTTTGCGAATCTTCCTCAGCACCCTGCATAAGTGAATTATTAGTTGAAAAAATGTGTTATAGTTAAAAAAAAGAAAATAAGAATGAATGAAATATCATAAGACAATTTTAGATGCCGTGGGAAAAACTCCGCTGGTTAAGCTGAATCGAATAAATAAAAATCTTAAACCACAGATATTTGCGAAGCTAGAATCTCATAACCCTGGCGGAAGCGTGAAGGATCGCATTGGCATTTCAATGATCGAACATGCTGAAAAGCAAGGCTTACTTAAACCAGGTGGAACGGTAATTGAAGCCACAAGCGGAAACACAGGAATCGGTTTGGCTCTTGCGTGTGCAGTGAAAGGTTACAAGTCTATTTTTGTTGTTACAGATAAAGTCAGCACAGAAAAAATAAATTACCTGAAAGCTTTAGGCGGCGAGGTGATTGTTGTTTCAAATGCGGTCAAACAAGATTCACCTGAATATTACATTAACGTAGCCAAAAGAATAAATAAAGAAACACCGAATTCCTTATTCATGTATCAGTATTCAAATCCGGCAAATCCTGAAATCCATTATAGAACAACCGGACCTGAAATATGGGATCAAACTGAGGGTAAAATAACTCACTTTGTATCGGGGATTGGAACAGGCGGCACAATAAGCGGAGTTGGCAAGTATTTAAAAGAAAAAAATAAAAAAATTCAAATCATTGGCGCCGATCCAATTGGATCCATTTTTAAATCTTATAAAGAAAAAGGCGAGTTAACTTCAGGTGTTCCATATCTTGTTGAAGGAATTGGTCAAGACTGCCTTCCACAAAATGTTATGTTTGAATACATCGATAGAATAATCAACGTAAATGATCTTGACTCATTTAATTATGCACGAATTCTATCGCGTGAAGAAGGAATATTTTGCGGAGGAAGTACCGGAACTATTATCTCAGCTGCTCTACAGCTTGCCAAAGAGCTGGATAAAAATGATGTGATTGTTTTTATAGTTTGTGATACAGGCGAAAGATATCTCTCCAAATTCCATAGTGATGAGTGGCTTCGAGACATGCGGCTTATGCCGGCTGAAATTCGAACGCTTCAAGATATTGTTTCATCTAAACGAAATGAGGGCAGCAAAGCTTTGGCGTTTTTATATCCAACAGATAAAGTGATAAAAGCATTCGAATTGATTAATGAATCAGGCTTTTCGCAAATTCCCGTAATTGACCATGGTGAATCAATAGGGAGTGTTAAAGAAGCAAAATTGATGAGCCGTCTAGTGAAAGACCCAAAGCTTTTTGATTACACTGTGGACCAAGTTATGGAAGCAGGATTTCCGGCATTAGATCAAAGAACTGAAATTGAAGCCGTTCGAAAATATCTAGGCGATTTTCCTGCAGTTCTAGTTACGGAATATGGAAGAATTATAGATATAGTCACGAGATATGACATTCTGCGGCATGCAAAACTTTCTTAACATAAACTATTAGGAAATTATTTATGGGCTTTTCAACTAATGCAATTCATTGAGGAGAATTTGACTCGAGGGAAGAATATCGAATAAGGAATAACGAATTATGAAGTTTGACTTTCAGGCAATTTTCACCTTAACAGCTATTAAATAATTTTTTTAAAATTTAAGATTTACTTTTATGGACGAACAAAAAAATAAAATATTTGACCTTGAAGATAGATTGATTGTATTTGCAGTTCTCATAATTGAGATTACTGAGAGCTTATACAATACAAGAGCAGGGAATCACATTTCAGGACAATTAGTAAGATCAGGCACTTCACCCGCATTGCAGTACGGGGAAGCCCAAGGTGCTGAATCAAGAAATGATTTTATATACAAATTAATAATTTCATTAAAGGAACTAAGGGAATCTCTTGTTTCATTAAAAATAATAAGGAGAGTTCTTTTAACTAAGAAAATGGATTTGGTGGATAAAGCATTAATAGAATGCAATGAGCTTATTTCAATATTTGTTAAAAGTATTGAAACTGCAAAGAGGAATAATGAAAACCGTAAATAGTTCAATCGATTCTTTTTCACTTTTACATTCATTATTCCTTCCAACAGAGGCGGAGAACTGTTCGATATTCGATATTCAAATTCATGAGTTAATCATTAAATAAGGACGAATTAATAATGGGCTTTTCAACTGATGCAATTCATGCCGGACAAATTCCTGATCCCACAACCGGGGCAGTTATTACACCAATTTATCAAACATCTACTTATGCACAAGAAGCGCTCGGAAAAAATAAGGGATTTGAATATGGAAGAACCCATAATTTAACACGAAGTGCTTTGGAAGCTAATGTAGCAGCACTTGAAAAGGGAAAATATGGGATTGCATTTTCTTCAGGACTTGCAGCAACTCACGCTCTCATGAGTCTTATTAAAAGCGGAGATCATGTAATCGTTTCAAACAATGTTTACGGTGGAACTTATCGGTTGTATGAACTGAACATGAAGGATTACGGAATTGATTTTTCCTGGGTTAATACTTCGGACATTAAGAACATCGAGTTAGTAATTAAACCAAATACCAAAATGGTTTTTATAGAAACGCCGACTAATCCAATGCTTAACCTAACAGATCTTGACGGCACGGCAAAAATATGTAAGAAGAATAATCTGATTAGCATAGTCGATAATACTTTTATGAGCCCCTACTTTCAAAATCCGCTTACATTCGGCTGCGATATTGTGCTTCATAGTCAAACTAAATATATAAATGGCCACAGCGATGTTATCGGCGGAATCTTAGTCACAAGTGATGATAAAATTCATTCTCGATTAAGATATATTCAAAATGCTGTTGGTTCAGTTCCTTCACCATTTGATTGCTGGCTAATACTGCGATCGACTAAAACTCTTGCAGTAAGAATGGAAAGACACAACTACAATGCTCAGCAATTCACGAACTACCTTATGAATTCCGGAATTGCTAAAAAAGTTTATTACCCGGGATTAGTGAGTCATCCACAGCATGAGCTTGCAAAGAAGCAAATGCGAGGATTTGGCGGAATGATCTCTGCTGATTTTGGAGACATAGAAATCGCAAAAAAAATTCTTAATAATGTTAAATTATTTACTCTTGGAGAAAGTCTGGGTGGAGTTGAGAGTTTAATTAGTCATCCTGCAACGATGACTCATGCTTCTGTTCCAAAGCAAGAGCGTGAACAAATGGGGCTTACAGATAGCTTAGTTCGTTTTTCGGTTGGGTTGGAAGATATTGAAGACCTTATTCAAGATGTTGAAAATGCTCTAAAGTAATTTTCTGATCAATAATCACGCTACTAAAAGTAATAAGGAATATTCACACACAAACCCAGTTCCTTTGATTTTTAGGACCAGGTGTTATGAACCGGGTTTGTATTCTTTACTTTTGCATAAGGTGACTTATAACTAAATTTCAATTGAGTAATTACATTATTTAAGAACACGAAAAAGAATTTCCATGGAACAAATCAGATTAAGCTTAGCATTAGTCTTTGTGCTTGTAATAAATTTTTCAAGCTCATTGAGCGCACAACAAGACACAATTGAAATTTACATAATCGATAATTTTGTAACTCCCGAATTACCTAACAAGCTTATGCTTTCGTTTTTTACAAGTGAAGTTTGTAAGTCCAAGTTAAACATCAATGGAACAAATGAGATTGTAATATCAAGTTTATCGACGGACAATCACAAAATTCAGGTTGACTTGACGAGTTATACCTTAAAACCAAAAGCGAATTACTTTACAATTATTGTTGAGGATACACTAGGGAAGACTTACACAAGCGAAAAGGATGAGTTTGAAATTCCCAAAGAAGTTATAGTTGAAGGCGGGTCTAATTTCCTTATGTTCTGCTTATTTGGCGGGGTCGTATTTGCACTTCCATCGCCTGTTTATATTCTTACAAAAGAAAATCAATACTTCAGCTTAACAAAAGAAATTCCGCTTATATTTCTTAAATCAAGCGGGTATAATTATCCTAATGGCTATTTCTCAGTTGAGTATTCACATATAATAAATGCGCCAATAAAGAATTTTTTTAGAACCGGGTACAAACACATTGTTGAGATTCCCGGAGTGGAGTATGTTTCGCCCGGACTAAATTATGTAACAAACTTTAAAGGATTTAATGGAATAAGTCCGGAAATTTCACTTGGATTATTCAGGATATTCAATACGTTCACTGTCTATGCTCGTTATCGATTTAATGCCAAGCCCGGCGATCCTGGAAGCGAGTTTCATGAAATATCTATAGGATTATATTCCGGTTTCTTCGCAATTTATTTTTAACCAAATGATCGTTACACATTTCTCCCAGGAATACCTTAAGCCTGTTGCTAAACTATGCCGGCAAAATATGGATCGAGATATTATGCCGGATTTTTTGTTAAATGAAAAAACTTTTGGTGATCCCGATTATGACCCGGAATTGACTCTGGTTGGTAAAATTGAAAATAGGGAATTACCAATCGCATTTATTCAAGGGGTAGTAAGAAAAAGAGCAGACGGAAAAGTCGGTTACATTAAATTGCTGTGTGTTGATTCGAATGAGAGGAGAAAAGGTCATGCGAGAATGCTCTATGAAAATGTTGAACAAAAGATGAAGAAACAAAACGTTAAGCAAATCCGTGTTTATGAATCTTACCCAAATTATTTCATGCCCGGAATTGATCCTTTTTATACTGAAGCTGTTTGCTTTTTTGAACGGCTCGGTTACAAAAAAATAGGCGACACATCGAATTTAGTTGCCGATCTTTCATTACAAAGTTTTGACACCGAATCCGAAGAAAAAAAATTATTGGAAGAAAAGATAGTTTTTCGCAGAGCGAAATAAGTGATAAAGAAAATATCATGAAATGGCTTGAAGTAAAATTTTCTGCTTGGATTGGTGAAGTATCTTCAGCTTATCAGAATAATCCGTTCACAGTATTCATTTGTGAGATTGATGGACAGTTGAAAGCATTTTCTGCCCACGAAGGAAACAATAAAGGAACAGGTTGGTTTGGTCCAATGGGCACCGATACCGGACTCAGAGGAAAAGGTATTGGTAGCATTTTGCTTAAAAAATGCCTCACAGACATGAAAGAAATGGGATTTGTGAAAGCAATTATTCCATGGGTTAGTTCTATTCCTTTTTATATGCACAACGTTGAATCAAAAGTCGAACGAGTATTTTGGAGATATGAAAAAATTATGGAATAATTTTTTCCCCAAAATTGTTCTACTTTTATCTAAGCAATTATGCCTCAATATTCAACATGAAATACATATTCATCTTAATTCTTTTCACTGCCAGCTCAATTTTTGCACAAACCGGTTCGGTTAAAGGTAAAGTAACAGATGGCACAGCATCAATCCCATCAGTAAATATCTTGATCGTTGGTGAGAACATGGGTACAGTATCGAATATAAATGGACATTATTTGCTCAGTTCAATTCCTATTGGCGAATATGAATTGCGTTTCAGTATTGTGGGTTATGAAACACAATTTTTTAATGTTACTGTCCTGCCAAATAAAACAGTAGAACTTGATGTAAAGTTGAATTCAAAAATGATTGAGCTTGGTGAAGTTCAAGTTACAGGGTTAAAACAACAGGAATTAAGCGATACGCGAACAAGTTTGATTGACTTAAATCCCAGAAGTGCAAAGATACTTCCCGGCGCAAGTGAAGATGTTTTGAGAACCTTGCAGTCACTGCCAGGCGTTTTATCTGCAAATGATTTTTCTTCTCAATTAATTGTTAGAGGAAGCGGTCCCGATCAAAATTTAATTATAATGGACAATGTCGAAATATTTAATCCTTACAGATTATATGGTGTGATAAGCATGTTCAATCCCGACGCAGTCTCAGATATAAATCTTATTTCAGGAGGATTTCCCGCAAAGTATGGTGATCGTTTGTCGGCTGTTCTTGATGTAACTAATCGTGAAGGTGATTCAAAAAAATATTTATCGGGTAATATTAATGCTTCGATAATTGATGCAAATCTTGTTTTCGAGGGTAAAAATCCTTTTAACTTAAATGGAAGTTGGCTGGTAAATTCTCGAAGAACTTATTATGATTTAATAATCGAACCATTCGTTAAGAACGCCGGTCTTGTGGATGAGAATGTAACCTTCCCGAACTTTTATGATTTTCAAACTAAAATAGTCATTGGACCTTACAACAGCCATAAATTTTTATTTAACGGAATTTATTCACGCGATGGGGTTGATGTACTAAGCGCTGACAATCGAAAAACTCCAGATAGCATTGATGTTTATAACCTAACCAAAAATGATGTGCTTGGTTTATCGTGGCATTTTGCTCCTAGCAGAAACCTGCTAAATAAGTTTGTGGTTTCTTGGTATCGCAACAGCGGCGCAACAAATTTCGATTCACAAATTTTAGATCCATCATTGAACAGAGAGGATTTTAAGGAGATTATTCCCGATACTCTGTCACCTTATCTTTTAAATTTCAAATTTGATGCAGATTTCTCCTTTCGAAAATATTCCATAGATGATAAATTCACCTGCCTGTGGGGTGAAAATGTTTTTGAAGCAGGTGCCGGAGTTGATATCATGCGAACATTAATCAACTTCAAATTTAAGCTTGATCCTGAGCTTGAAGCAATACTGTTATCAAACCCTCTGTTTAGAACTGCTCTTAAAGATTTGAAAAATACTCGTGACTATAATCGTTATAGAATTTTTGTTCAGAATAATTTTAAGATCGTAGAAAATCTTTTCATTCAACCGAGCTTAAGATTTGATTACTACGATATTCTGGATAAAGTATATCTTGCTCCACGGGTTTCTCTTTCGTTTGGTATAGATGAAGTAACGATTTTGCGTGCAGTCTTCGGAGTCTATTTTCAATCACCGGGATATGAAAAAATTATCGATCAGAATGTTTTGTACGATTTGAGCGATCGGTACACAAAACAGCTTGATGCCGAAAATGCTCTGCACTATGTTTTAGGAATTGAAAGATGGCTGAGCAGCGAATGGAGTCTGCGATTAGAGGGCTACTACAAAAGTTTTGATAATTTAATCAAACAAAAAATAGTGCAAGGTACAAGATACTTTACAGAAGCCGTTCCGGGTAAAGATCCAAAATTTGTGAGCGGCTGGACAAGGCCACTGATAATTAGCGGTGATTCATTAACTCAAATTCCGATTAATGATTCCTACGGTGAATCCTATGGTTTGGAGTTCTTCCTATCAAAAAAGAATATCATGAATGAAAGCCGATTATCCGGTTGGATATCATACTCGCTTGCCTGGGCAAATAGATTTGAGAATTCGGAAAAATTACCATTTCGCTTTGATCAGAGGAACACAATCAATGTTGTGTTGAACTATCAAATTAATAGCTGGCTGGATATTGGTCTTCGATGGCAGTATGGCTCGGGATTTCCCTACTCAGAGGCTATCGGAATAAAACCTCGTATAATTCTTGCAGATAATGATTTAGATGGCAAACCTGAAACTCCGGTAATTGCAACAAGGAAAAATTTTGGTAATCCTACTGATCAAGAAGTAATTTACGATATTGATTTCGCAGATAATAAATTAAAGTCTCGCAAACCTGAGTACCATAGATTGGATGTTCGTTTCACAGCGCTTTCAGAATTTTGGGGTTTGAATTGGACCTTTTATCTTGATGTAATTAATGCTTATAATAAATCGAATATAATTGCATACAATTATTATGTTAATTCTGATTTAACATTAGGACGCGAAGCAAATACTATGTTCCCGATTATTCCAACTTTAGGATTTAGTGTTAAATTTTGATTAGGTTGTCTATAAAAATTAGTAAAACTTTTACCTGGACTTATTTAAATGCCCGAAAAGAAAAATACATACGTCGATTTTGGTGACAGAGGAAGATATAATACGAGGAACAAACTGAATGATCTTACCGGCAAAGAATGGATCAAGTTTTCCAAGTCATGGTTTGTGCACCGTCCTCCAAGAAGAAAGGAAGAGGAGCTTTTACATCCAGCAAAATTTCCGGAATCGCTTATTGAAGAATTCATTTCCTTCTTTACAAAAGAAGGGGAGTGGATCTTAGACCCATTTTTAGGGACTGGAAGTACAATGCTGGCTGCAGGTAAATTGAACAGAAATGCAGTTGGAATAGAACTTTCTAAAGATTATTATGATTCTGCCAGAAGACGAATTAAAAGAAATAATTTTTCTACTGAACTGGTTTCTATTTGCGGGGCATCTGAGAATTTAGGTGAACTGATAAACTCAAATCTTAAGAAAAATATCTTGTTTGATTATGTAATTACTTCTCCTCCTTACTGGAATCAGCTTGAACGAAATTCATTACGACAAAAAGTTAGGTTGGAAAAAGGACTATCAACAAAATATTCTGAAAATAAGAATGATTTAGGAAATGTAAAGGATTATCAGGATTTCATTCAAAGGCAAGCAGAGATTTTTGACAATGTTTTTGATTGCACAAAACCCAACGGTTATCTAACGATTATTACAAATAATGTTTATTTCAATGGAAGACTTTTTCCGCTTGCATTCGATACCGCAGTTTCATTATCTAATCGCGGTGAAAAGTCTTGGGTCCTTAAAGACGAAAAAATTTGGCTACAGGACGATAAGCCGTTAGTAGCTCTTGGAGTGAACAATGCATGGGTGGCAAATCGGCATCATCAATACTGCTTAATTTTTAGAAAAGAGAAAAAATAGATGCAAGATTTATTTACGAACATAAAAACTATTAGCGTTTCAGAGTTAACAAAGCAAATCAAGCTTACATTGGAGGAAAATTTCTCTGAGGTTTCCGTAATTGGGGAGATGTCAAATTTCAAAGCACATGTTTCCGGTCACTGGTATTTTAATTTGAAGGATGCTAATGCTGTAATTTCATGTGCAATGTGGAAAGGATTAAACAATTATGTTTTTTTCACACCGCAAGATGGAATGAAGATTATTGTATCGGGCAGAATTACTGTTTATCCTCCAAGAGGCAGCTACCAGATTGATGTGCGCTCAATGAAACCTGCAGGAGTCGGTGAATTGCAAGCCGCTTTTGAGATGTTGAAACGTAAACTTGCTGATGAAGGTTTGTTTGATGAAATTCATAAAAAGCCAATGCCTTCTTTCCCCCAGAAGATTGGGATTGTAACTGCTAAAGACGGTGCTGCATTTCAGGACATGATTAGTGTTGCTGAAAGAAGATTCCCGTTGGTTGAACTTGTAATTTCACCTGCAAGGGTTCAAGGAAGCGGTGCAGCAGAGAGTATTGTTGAGAGCATAAAGCTTCTCAACAAGCAAAAAGATATTGATTTAATTATCATTGCTCGCGGTGGGGGTAGCATTGAGGATCTTTGGGCTTTTAATGAAGAAATTGTTGCACGAGAAATTTTTGCATCTAAGATTCCAATCATTACCGGAATCGGACACGAGGTCGATTTTACTATCTCTGATTTTGTAGCTGATCTCAGAGCGCCAACTCCTTCTGCTGCAATGGAAATTGCTACTCCCGATAAAGATGATTTTTTTGTCTTTATTAATGAATTTTCATATAATTCATCGCAAAAACTTGAAGAGCTTTGCAGTGAAAATCGGAGAGAGGTTAATCAAATTTTGAGCAGCTACGGCTTTCGATATCCATTTGATTTGGTAAGAAAGAATTCTCAGTTAACCGATATCTTGATCTACAAAATTCTAAATGGAATAGATAAAAAGTTTGTTTATTATAATAACGTAATTTTACTTAATTATAAGATTATCCAGTCCCACAGTGTTCAAAAAACTCTTAAGAAAGGATATGTTTTAGTAAATCAAGATTCACATTTTGTGAAGAGGGCGGAAAAACTAAAGGCTGATAAACCGGCAATACTACAATTTATTGATGGTGATGTCGAAATAATGAAAAAAAGTAATTAAAATTTCACTTCTATTTGTAATTTCAAAAAATATTTATGAAGAAAAAGGAAACCGATAATTTCGAAAAAAAAATTTTAAGATTGGAAGAAATTTCCGATTTGTTAGAAGCTGAAGACACACAGCTTGAAGATGCAATAGCGCTTTTTGAAGAAGGGATTGAACTTTCTCAGGACTGCTTAACAACACTTAAAAATGCGGAATTAAAAATTACAGAACTAAAGAAAAAGATTGACTCGATTAGCCTCGAAGGCAAAGAGCCATCAAAAAAGAATAAGGGCAGAGACGACTAAAAATGAATGACAGCACTAAATACGAAATACTCTCAAAAGTAAATTTACCTTCCGATATAAAACAATTAGATCTTGCACAGCTAAAAACTCTTTGCTCCGATATCCGGGAATTTTTAATTGATACTATTTCTGAAGTTGGCGGACATTTTGGCGGCGGTTTAGGAACTGTTGAACTTACGGTTGCATTGCATAAAGTTTTCAACACACCTAATGATCTTATTGTGTGGGATACTGGTCATCAAGCTTATCCTCATAAAATTTTAACCGGCAGAAAGGATTTTCTTAAAACAATTAGGCAGTTAAACGGTATAAGCGGGTTTCTTAAAAGAACTGAAAGCGAATATGATGCATTCGGCGCAGGGCATGCTTCTACCTCTATATCGGCGGCTCTGGGAATGGCTGTCGCAAGAGATATTCGTAAAGAGAAGAAGAAGGTTGTTGCAATAATTGGCGATGGTGCGATGACCGGAGGTATGGCTTATGAGGCAATGAATAATTCAGGAATACTCAAATCAGATTTAATTGTAGTTCTTAACGATAATAATATGTCTATCGCACCTAATGTTTGGCAAATTTCGAACTACTTTACTGAAATGATTTCACATCCCGACTACAATAAATTCAAGGGTCAAATTTGGGATTTGACCGGTAAGCTTGATCAATTTGGAGATAGATTAAGAAGAATAGCTGTTCGGCTTGAAAGTGGAATTAAAGCTGTTATAACACCGGGAATGTTATTCGAAGCGTTGGGTTTTAGATATTTCGGTCCGATCAATGGACATAACCTTCACCAATTATTAAAAATATTTGAGCAGATAAAAGATCTTAAAGGACCAATTCTTGTTCATACCTTAACTGAAAAAGGCAGAGGATACAAACCGGCAGAAGAGCACACACAAAAGCTTCATGCATCAACACCGTTCGATAAACTGACGGGACAGGCGCATAAAAAAGCGGGAGCAGCGACCTCATACACAACTATTTTTGGAAATGCGCTCGCTCAAATAATCAAAGATAATCCTGCTGTCGTTGGTATTACTGGAGCAATGCCTGATGGAACAGGAATGGATATTGTGCAAAAACTATTCCCAGCAAATTATTTTGATGTAGGAATTGCTGAAGAACATGCCGTAACATTTGCTGCTGGGCTGGCAACCCAAAATGTGATTCCAGTGGTTGCTATATATTCCACTTTTCTTCAGCGGGCTATTGATCAAATAATTCATGATGTAAGCCTTCAAAAATTGCATGTTGTATTTGTTCTTGATCGTGCCGGCTTAGTTGGTGCTGATGGTCCAACACATCATGGTTCGTTTGATATTTCATACTTACGATTTATACCTGGAATTGTTATCATGGCTCCAAAAGATGAATCGGAATTGAGAGATATGCTTTACACAGCTATAATGTATAAAAAGGGTCCCATCGTGTTAAGATACCCACGGGGATCAGCTCTTGGTGTTCCAGTAAAAGAAAGATTCGATTTGATTGAAGTTGGAAAGAGCGAAAAATTAGAAGATGGAAATGATGTTGCATTGCTTGCTTTAGGTTCCATGGTTGATTATGCAAAAAAGGCGAGTAAACTTCTTGGTGAAAGTTCTGTCTCATGTGAATTGATCAACATGCGTTTTGCAAAACCACTCGATACGCAAAGATTGGATGATATTGCTAACAAGTTTAAGAAAATAGTTACGTTGGAAGAAAATTCGCTCGCAGGTGGATTTGGCAGTGCAGTTTCTGAATATTTTGCAGATAAAAAATATAAGAACGATTTGTTGAGAATTGGTTTACCAGATTATTTCATCGATCACGGTACACAGGAAGAGTTACACAAACTTATAGGAATTGATCCGCAATCCATCGCTGAAAAAGTTAAATTATATTGCAATACCAAAGATTTTACTGAAGAGGTTATTGTCAATGGATCAAACTAAAGTTGCGGTCATTGGTCTTGGGGGAGTTGCACAATTAATTCATCTTCCGAACTTATTAAGAATAGGTACTGTGTCAGTTACTGCTGTTGCCGAAATAAATAAAAACCGATTGAATACTATTGCAGATAAATTCAATATAAAAGAAAGATACACCGATTATAAAGAGCTGCTTGCAAAAAATGATTGTGATGCTGTTATAATTGCCACACCAACAAGTACACATAAAGATGTTGCAATCGAGTGTTTGAAGGCAAAGAAAAATGTTCTCGTTGAAAAGCCCTTAGCTCGTTCTTCTGATGAGGCAAAATTTATTCTTGCGGCGGCAAAAAAGTATAAAAAGAAATTAATGGTTGGCATGAATTTAAGATTTCGGCCTGATGCAATGCTTTTAAGAAGTCTATTAAACTCTGGTGAAATAGGGGACCCGTTTTATGTTAAATGCGGATGGATAAGGAGACAGAGCAGCACTCAGAAATGGTTCACGCGTAAAACAGAATCCGGTGGTGGAGTAATATTTGACTTGGGAATCTTGCTTCTTGATGTGTCTTTATGGCTGCTTGATTATCCATCCGTTCATTCAGTCTCAACAAAAAATTTTAGTCACAACACAAAAGATGTTGAAGATACTTCCATGAGTTTTATAAAGTTTAAAAATTCTTCGGTCATCTTATTGGAAACCAGTTGGTCGTTGGTTCTGGATAGAGATAAATTTTATGTGAATGTTTATGGAACAAAAGGTTATGCAACGCTTAATCCATTCCGAGTATATAGGAAGATAGACGATCAGTCCATGGATTTAACACCATCACATCTGGAAAGCCCATTAACGTTATTTAAGAAATCTTATCTGAACGAGCTTAAATCATTTATTGGAGCAGTTCGCGGGTTAAATCCGGTTTTTTCATCTGGTGAGGAAGCTCTCTTGCGAATGAAAATTATTGATTCTATGTACAAATCTGCTTTGTGGAATCGTGAGATAAAAATCTAATGTATGAAAACAAAAATACTGCTTGTTGATGACGAGAAAGATATAGTTGAGTTTCTTCAATACAATTTGATTCATGAGGGATTTGAGGTAATTACTGCTTACAATGGAATGGAGGCACTTAAAAAGCTTTCCGAAAAACCCGATTTGGTAATTCTTGATATAATGATGCCGCAGCTTAACGGATATGATGTTTGTAAAAAATTAAGATCCCTTCCGGAGTTTCGTCAAACACCGGTTATTTTTCTAACAGCAAAATCTAGTGAAGTTGATGAGATCCGAGGGTTGGAAATTGGTGCAAATGATTTCATTCAAAAACCAATCTCTCCAAAGAAGTTGATCGCACGAGTCAATTCCAACTTAAGAAAAGATATTAAAAAATCTGAAGAAAAATCCTTTCCTGCACATATCAAAATAGGTCTTCTTTATATTGATAGAAATAAATATTTGGTGAACATAGATGGCGCAGAAAAAATATTTCCACGAAAAGAATTTGAACTATTGTATTATCTAGCAAATAATCCGGGAAAAGTTTTTGATAGGGATACCTTGCTTAAAGATGTTTGGGGATTGGACGTTTATGTTGTCGATAGAACTGTGGACGTTCACATTAGAAAAATAAGAGAAAAATTACGAAAGCATGCTAATCTTATCGAAACTGTGAAAGGAGTTGGATATAAATTCAAGTCTGTGGAAAAAAGTAAAGCATAATCTTTATTCCTCTCGCGTTTACCTCAAAGAGTTTCTGCTTTTTAATCTCTTCATATTAATTTTCATAATTCTTCTTGAGAACAGAATAACTATTCTCGTTCCGCTTGTAATTATTATTTTGATTTTAAGCTTAATCTATTTCTTCCAAATCGGTAAGAAAAGAAATGCGGAAGTAGAGGATATTAAAAAGATAATTGGAGGTATAAGAAAAAATGAACTGAAGGACTCATCAGAGATAAAGCTCGGAAAATATTTGCAGAATCTTGAAGATGAAATAAAAGAAATGTTTATAAAGAACAAAACCGATATAGAGTATCTTAAAAAGCTTGAGAGAATCCGGACAGAATTTCTAGGAAACGTTTCGCATGAATTGAGAAATCCAATTTTTGCAATTCAAGGATATATTGAAACACTGCATGACGGAGCAATTGATGATCCAAAAGTGAATAAACATTTTCTTGAAAAAGCGAACGAACATACTATCAACCTAAGTAACCTTCTAAATGATTTGATTGACATCTCAATGATCGAATCTGGTGAGATGAGATTAAGCTATAGGTATTTCGAGGTCAATGAATTTCTCCAGGCGATTGTTAATCATTTAAAATCTTTATCTGACGAAAAACATTTAGAACTAATTTATCATCCATGCCGAGCTAATCTTAAGCTTTTCGGCGACAAATATAAATTGAAGCAGGCATTGGATAACTTAATTACTAATGCGATAAAATATACTGAAACCGGTAAAGTTGAAGTTCTTGTTGAAGAGGATAAAAAATTTGGAAGAATAATTGTTCGTGATACAGGCATAGGAATTCCGGATGAAGATTTAAGCCGAATTTTCGAACGGTTTTACCGGGTTGATAAAGCACGATCCAGAGAAGTTGGCGGTACAGGCTTAGGATTAGCTATTGTAAAGCACATCGTCGAAGCTCACGGTTCAAAAATATCCGTTAAAAGTAAGATAGGGGAGGGTTCTGAATTTTCATTTACATTAAAAAAGTGAGATTGTCCTTTAGATCTGCTAGATTTAAGAATGCTCGTTAGATATGCCAGATTTAACGTTCGCCATTATGTGACAAAATCTGGCATATCTAGCCGCATTATTTTTTATTCTTTCATTGACTTGATAGCACATAATAACTAAATTTGTGCTCTAAAATTTGAAAATTACGAGGTAAGAATGTTCGCAGTGGTTGATATAAAAGGTCATCAATTCAAAGTCTTAGAAAATGCACAGTACTATGTTCCTAAGCTAATGGCTGAAGTTGATGCAACATTAAAGTTTGATTCGGTGCTTCTTTTTAACGATGGGAAAGCAACCAAAGTTGGTTCTCCTTTTCTAAACGGTATGGCAGTTTCTGCTAAAGTTCTTGAGCATGTAAAAGATGATAAGGTGATCATCTTCAAAAAGAAACGCCGAACCGGTTACAAGAAAAAAAGAGGACACCGTCAGCAGTTAACGAAAATTGAAATTACAAAGATCGGATAGGAGAGATTAATAATGGCACATAAAAAAGGTCAAGGTTCAACTCGTAATGGAAGAGACAGCAATGCTCAGCGTTTGGGTGTTAAAAGATTTGGCGGAGAGCAAGTTTTAGCCGGGAATATTATTGTTCGTCAAAGAGGGACAAAATTTCATGCTGGCAGAAATGTAATGCGCGCTGGTGACGACACTCTGTTTGCTTTAATAGATGGTAAAGTTAAGTTTGAAGTTAAAAGAGGCGAAAGAAAATATATTAATATCGACCCCGCATAATCACAAAGAAAAATTTATAAAAGAACCCTCCACGCGGAGGGTTTTTTGTTGGCAAAATTAGAATTTAATTATGAACAATATTACTCCATTTACTAGCACTTAAATTATAGATGACTCTTACTCGATAGTAGTACCTGATTAGCGAACCAGGTTCAGTAAAACTTATTTCTGATCCACGGAATATTAACCATGATGATTCAAAACCTTCAGTATAACTTTTTTCAAGTTCATAAAAATCTACACTTTCAACATTTGTCCAATGGATAAAACTTTCACCCGTTTCAATACCAATACCGAAACTCAATGTAGGTGTCTGAAGTGTTTCAGAAATAGGATAATTGGGTCGATAATTTAAATCATCTGAAAAACCATTAGTTTGAATTAATTCACTACAATTACTTAGCAGCAATAAAAAAAATACTAGAAAAAAATATTTAAGGATTCTCATCAACTTCACCTAAGCAATCTGCTGGATAATAGCTCCTGCATATTTCTTCTTCCATCTACTACACAATGAACATATACAATGTTATCTATTATTTCATAGATTATTCGATTAGGTTTAAAATGAATTTCAAGAAATCTTTTTATACCAGTACCTCTTAATTCTTCTGGAATATGTCCTCTCAATGGAAGTTTTTCTAAGCTTAAATATGTTCTTTCCAAGTTCTTGAGCAATTTGTCGGCATTTTCGACGGAATCGTCTACAGCGACATAATTGTAAATCTCTATAATATCTTTTTTAGCTAAGGGATCAATCAGCAATTTGTAGTTCATTTTTATTTATGAATTTTTAATTCTTTTCTGATATCAGAAAAAGTTTCTTTTATTCCTTTAGCTTTTGAATTTTCTATGTTCTCGCTGCTCATTGACAATATTTTTAGAAGAGCTAAGGTTTCTTGAGTTTTTTCATAAGCTTTAATGTCCTGCACAATTACTTTTGCCTCTCCATTTTGAGTAATGACAAATGTTTTTTGATTTTTATTTGCATCCTCTATCAACTGTGCAGCATTAGCTTTTAGGTAACTTATTGATTTTACCGATTCGCTTAGTTTCATTATTTACTCCTTTATGTGGACTAAATATAGTCCTTATAAGGTTTTATTTCAAGACATCATAAAATTTATTTATTGCCATTTCTCAAAAATGTTTTGTTAGCCCAAGTGGAACAAAATTTCATGCTGGCAGAAATGTAATGCGTGCGGGCGATGACACTCTATTTGCTGTAAAAGATGGAAAGGTAAAGTTTGAAACTAAAAGAGGCGAGAGAAAATAAATCAATATCGACCCCGCATAATCACGAAACACAGTTTATAAAAGAACCCTCCGCTCGGAGGGTTTTTTGTTGGGCTGAATTCGAAAATTCTTTACAACCCTTGAGTCTATCTATAATTAATTGCATCGGTTTGTTGTTTAAGTCGGTCTAATAAAAACTCAATTTTATCAACCTAAGGTTGAAAACTTTTTGCAATCCGCCAAAGTGGAATTTTGCATGGTACTACTATTTCCTATTGCTTACCCGCCTTTAGAGGGGCTTTTTATTTATCAAAGGGGTTAAGCGGTTAAGTCAATTTATTTAAGAGTTCTCGTAACACAGCATCCAGAGATTTTTTATCATTGTACCAAGTAACACGGGAAGGTGTATCTTGGATTTGTTTTTGCCCATAAAGAGCGCAAAGAATTTTTTCGGATGTCTCCTTCCCATTCTTTGGCGTATTACCGCGGTGAAGAACGAGAAGTTTCAGCGGTATGGAATCAAAGTATAATCGAGTAGCTTCGCCTACTAGTTGAGTTGTATTCACATTTGAAATTTCGACAGCAACAAGATTTCTTTTTGTAGACTTGTTAGAAATTTGTAAATCGACTGGTTTTCCAATCGCTGAACTACCGACCGCTTGACGCGATTTACAAATGAAAGTTCCGTTCTCTATTTTTTTGAGAACCTTTTGAATGCCTTTTTGGGATCTCTTTTCGATCCTATTCAATGCCATAGTAATTCCATAGAAGGCTTAACCGCCTAACGGCATGTTATGTTAAAACACAACAGCCGATTGTTTTTGAAACTAGTGATTTCAAATCACTCTTAAATAGAACAAAGAACTTTTTTGCAAATATTATTTACTTTAGAATTAGTGCATCCTATTGACTTTTTACTTATTAAAGATGTTACGCCTATTTTATACTTAGTGTAATTATTATTTCTGTTGGAGAAGGTTTAAATTCCTCTGGAATATATTTATGCTTTTTGATATATATTTCTCTTGCTAAATCTGCATAATTAGATTCAAGCGTTTTCAACCACTCACTAAAAGTTTTATTCCCTTTTTTTATGTTGCAGTTTGTGCAACAATAAACTGTGTTATTATCAATATCTTCTCCACCAAGTGAAAGCGGATCCATATGATCTCTATGAAGATATGTTTTGGTTGATTTCCCATCTATTGTCCAATCATATGCTTTGGAAATTTTCTCGCCGCAATAGAGACAAAAATTCTTTCCTTCCATTAATGAAATAGCGTGATCTTGTTGAATTGACAGGAAGCAATCATGACAATATTTTCCACGAGGATTTTTAAAACCATAGATTGAAACAAAATCGGAAATAGGTTTAATAATTTTACACTTTCCACATTTTTTTTCTTCTAATAAAATTCTTGGCGTTCCTCTTCTTTTTATATTCCTATTTTCATTTAAAGTATATCGTCCTTTTTCCGAAATGATGTATCCATTACCTTTTGTGTTAATTGACTTAGTTTTATCTTTTCTTGTTACAAGATTATTGTCTGTAAGAAAGTAACGTGTATTCGGAGCAACATTTCTGTTTCCAATTGATGCCAGATTCATCCTATCAATTGTCATAATAGTTCCATCAAAAAGAAGTTCTAAAACCTCTTGTTGGATTTTTGTTAATCTTATAAAAATATTATTCATCATTATAGGCATAACGGCGTTGTTTTTAAACCGACGTCCAACACAGCAATGCAGCATTGAAAAGCTAACGCCAATAATTATTTATAAATTTGTTTTGTTAACTATCTTTAATGAGCAACTAACTTTTACACCACAATTTTTTAATTACACAAATGCCGAAACAGTTTAAAGCGGTCGGCCTTGAAGAACTTGTTATACGGTATATCAGAAGAAATCAATTCTTTTAGGATTCTTTAATTCTGGATCTGATTTTATCATATCTTTTACAAGATCAAAATTATTTGTGCAACTATAAATATATCTTGATGATTGATTGACTTGAAGAGAGTTATGATATTCGACATTTTCTCTTGTGAATTTGGCGCAGATGCAATCATCAAATAATGCTAAATACTCTTCTGCTACCCTCATGTCAACGGGGCATTCTTTATATGAATTTGCTTTCGCAATACTTAATCGAACTTCATTAACAACATCTGGACACATAAATACAATACATAATTTAGAAGATATTGGGAATTGGATTTCTATTCCCTTTAGCTTCAATCCCAAGTTCCCTCTGAAAGGACGAGGCAAATGATTATATAAAGTAATTGGATTGTCAGAAATATAGAAATATTCATCCGATAGGGATTCAGCTAAGGCAAACTCTTTCTCAACAAAATAAGGTGCTAATTTCCCAGCAGAACTATTAAGTTCAATAATGCTAATATCTCTAATCTCATCTTTGGAAAGATTCATTATTTTTTCAAAATCATCGATAAGGTTTCTCCTCTCCAGAACTTTATCAACGAGTCCTTTATTCATTTGTTCAATTAGTTCTCTTGACTTGTTCGTTCGTAAATATTGCACAGCACTGAATAAACAAATCATTAAATGTTCTACGTTAGTTAAGCTTTTTATACTTTTTTCTTCGATAATCTTTTTAAAGATCGATTTACAATCTGATTCTAGTCGTGACAATTTAAGCTCAGTATTAGTTTGATTTTCATCTTTACTAAATTCATAAAAATAATTTTCACTGGCAGAATCACGAATTGAAGATTTATATTCTTTTTCTTCCCACTTATCGTAAACCCATAATTGGTCTTTATTATCAATTGAGAAATTCCGAAGAATAAATTGCGATACAAAATGTTGCTTTTTGGGAGAACCCATTATATTACCGTATAATGTAGTTGCGTTTAGCCCGCCGCCCAAAACGACAATGCAGCAAAAGTCAACGCAACATTATTTTTATAAATCAGTTTTGTATTACAATCACACTTTTAAGAACAACTTACTTTGAAAAACCAAACCCGAAAAACTCACTACGACCGTTTTGAAAAAGCGGGCGGGCTGAGACGCGAGTTATATGGCTGTTTTGTTACATTGTATATCTAAAATTTCTTTTCTTAATTCTAAATCAGGTTGTTTAAGTGCGCACCTTATACATTCTGGAAACGAATTCTGTTTATACCACTTTTTTACAGCATATTTTCTGTGCCCGCAACAAGGCTTACCATTTCCATTATCTAAGTGTAGGACACCTTTCCCAAATGTTGTACTTGTATAAACACACGGATATATTTTACTTTTATCCAAGTGGAACTCCAATTTCATCTAGTTTCAAAAACATAAAACTAAAGAGGAAAAGTAAATGTCTAGTAAATCTGATCACAATCTTTTAAACACAAACAAACCCAATTTCTTGACATACGGAATTTTTATAGTGAAGAAATTGGGTTCGTAAATAAATACAATAGTCTTAAAATCCCAACCTCTCCATATCAACTACGAGAGATTTAACGGCATTCACCGAATTATTGAGCAGCGATTGTTCTTCTTCATTCAAAGCAAATTCAATGATCTTTTCAACTCCATTAGCTCCCAAGACAGCGGGAACACCAACGAAGTAACCTTTCACTCCATATTCGCCATTTAGGTAAGCACAGACAGGTAATACTCTTTTTTCATCATAAATAATAGCTTCAGTCATCGCAATTGCAGAGGAGGAGGGGGAGTAAAATGCTGATCCGGTTTTTAATAATTTCACAACTTCACCGCCGGCTTGTTTTGTTCTCTCAACGAGAGCAGTCATAACTTCTTTAGCTTTTGTTTTGTCATTATATTTTTTCTCAAGTAGTTCCATAACAGGAATTCCATTAACATTTGCATATCTTACAATTGGAACCATTGTATCTCCGTGTCCGCCTAAAACCAACGCATTGATATCTTTTACCGAAACTCCAAGTTCCCAGGCAATAAAAGTCGCAAAGCGTGAGGAATCGAGAATGCCCGCTTGTCCAACAACTCGGTTGGTTGGAAATCCTGTTACTTTAGTGAATAAGGTTACCATTGCATCAAGAGGATTAGAGATGATAATTGCGATTGAATTTGGAGCGAACTTCTTAATATTTTCTGCAACGGTTTTCATAATCTGAGCATTTGTGGTAAGCAAATCATCACGGCTCATACCGGGTTTTCTTGGCAAACCTGCAGTGATAATGATAATGTCAGCTCCGCTAATATCTTGATAATCGTTGGTTCCTTTAATATTTACATCAAAAAGATCAACACGTGCAGCTTCGGCAATATCAAGAGTTTTTCCTTGCGGCATATCCTGGACTATATCGAATAGAACGACATCTCCAAGTTGTTTTTGAGCAATTAGTTGAGTGAGGACGCCTCCGATTTGTCCCCCGCCGATGATAGCAATTTTTTTTCTAGACATGATAATTCTCCCTATGATTGTTTTGTGGTTAATTTTAAAACACTCATATTTAAAATAATTATGAATGAAACCAATTCAAAGTAAAGAAGTTGAGTTCAAATAGATATGCCAGATTTGGCTTCGCTTAGATCGTCTGCTAAAATCTGGCATATCTAAAAACTACTAACCCAGTTTCTTAGAATTGCATATTGCCATCGTGAGAAACTGGGTTAGTTAACTGAGGAGATTTATCAAATTATTTAACTTTAGTGACTCAGATTGCCATTAAGCGTTTCAACCTTATCAGCATAAATGTAATTTCTATTTCAATTAGTGTTTCATAAGAAGACAGTAAGGTTAAGGCATTAGAGGTGATTCTAGATTGCTAAGGTTAGGGAAGGAAGTGGAAGAAACTGCTAAGCTTGCTTATTCAAATTGAGCACTAAAATTGTTTCAGTACCGGTCGGAGTGACGTTATATTTTAAATCGTCCATGTAAAATTTCATTAGGTAAACTCCTCGTCCGGAATCTTTCAATAAATTTTCCGGTTCGGTAGGATCTGGAATTTTCAAAGGATCAAAACCAACTCCTTCATCTATTACCGATATAATAACCTTACCATCTTCAACTTTAACATTGATTTTTACACGCTTACTTTCGTCGCATTTATTGGCATGCTTGATAGCATTAGTTGTTGCCTCTGTAACCGATAACATTAACCCGTTCATTCTAGCTTCCGGAATGCCGATATTCTTTGCAAAATAATTTACAAACTCCTCAACAGTTATAAGATTATTAGGATTACTTTCGATTTCTAGAGAATAATTTTCTTCTGCCAATTTATATCCATTTTTGAGCCATCAAAATACTAAAAATCATCGAACCTAAAAACTCCAGGTCATCTCTACATTTAAGTTTGTTTGTTCTTTTTTAAAGCTGCTGTCTATTGTTATAAATTCATACCATCCGTAGATTTTAAGGAAGAGGCTGGCGCTATTAGCTATCAATATTTCGGTAATTGGTCCAACACTTCTGAATTCTGAATCTAAGAACTTATTATTCGATTTAAAATTAAATGTAGATAGCGAAAAATATCTTATTCCTAAAGAGTATTGAATTATGCTGTATGCAACCGTCAGCCGTGGTTCGCAATATATTTCTTGAAGATATCTCGTGGGACGGGATGTAAATTCATTCCATTGCAAATCGCCTTGTTCGGATAACTTAACATAACCATATAATGAAAGTTTTAATTTTTTATTAAACAGGTAATTAGTTGAGTCAGATGCGGTGAATTGTCTAAAGGAGTAGCTTTTGATGTTCGGATTCAAATCCTGGAAATCATATACCGTGTAATTTGCAGAGACCTCAAAGCTATTCACTGAAGTCAAATTAGCTCCTCTGTAAGAACCGCCGGCGGCAAGCTTTAATATCCTGTTGATGTTGTTGTTAGAACTTTTTTGTGAGAAGATATAAACCGTCTGATTATAGGTTCCTTCCGTATTTATAAATCCCTCAAAAAATGGGGTGAATTGCCTGGTATAACGTAACCTAACGATTGAGAGAAGTTCATCACGGTCATCAAAATTATCCTTACTTGGTGTATCGTATCTTAGCTTGTTATGCAGAACGCTGATATAAAATTGATCCGACTGAGATAACCTTAAATTTCCAAGGAATGAAAGTGAAGCCCGGATTGAGTTATTATTTTTTCTTCCTTCAAGCTGCAAGCGATCCTGGTAAAGATTTTCTGATACCAGAGGTAATCTTTTTGCTAGGTTTTTTTCATCACGTTCAGAATAAAGTAAGCGAAGCAATCCATTGAAATTTCTTGATTCATAACTTAGCATTGATTCAAAGTCTAATTTTAATTCATTTATTTCAGTGTCAAAAATTGATGATGTTGCATTTTGGATAGATTTGTATCTCGTATCTCTCTCGACTTTTCTCCAATTTACTATTCCAGCAACATCCAAGGAAAACATACTAAATAAATTATTGTAGTGCAGGCTATCTTGAATGAGGTAGCTTGTTTCAATCCGGCTTTGAATATTGTTGGCAACATTGAACTCTTGTGATGTGATAGAATCGGCTTCAAAATAAAAATCTTTTCGGTTTTGTGAATAACTAGCGCTTACGATATTCGATACATCGTTTGTGAATTCGCTGTTCAGCCGGAGATCGTAATGCCTGATTGTATTTTTTCTTGGTGAAATGTCCTCATTACGAAACTTGATATCGGAAGAAATAATTAAATCGGAAATTCTAGAATTATTTAACTGAGCTTCTGTACCGTATAGTAAACCATTATCGTCATTCAGCACTTGTTTATTATTCATGTAACCGAGAAAAGGCGCTAAGTAAAAATTATCGTTGGGTTCAATCCTTGAAAAGAGAAATACTTGGTTTGCCGATGCCTGGTTTATCCCAATTTTTCTGCTGTCGGAAAAAATGCTGCTGCTTAATCCAATTCCTAAATTTGTCTCCGGAATAATCCTATATTTAGTTTGTAATGTTAACTGTTGTTCGTCTCTAATACTTTTTTCAATTGATCTGACAAATGTTGAGTTGAAATTTTCGTTTAGACGAATATCGAAATCACCCCATGTTTTCGAAATATCAAACCGAGTATTAAGATTATGAGTGCTTAGCTGCTTAATAAACCTGGTGGTTAAAAAGTTTCCTAAATTTGTGCTTCGAATAAGCTCTAAGCTATCTGTTGTTTGTGAATAAGAAATTTGTGAGAAGAAAATAAGAATAAAAAGAATTTCGTAAGTTCTGTAAAAATAAGGTCGATTAGTGTTACTGATAAGATCAGTCAATATTTTTTTTTGATCACAACTCAAGGTTTAACCTTGAATTTGTAAAGAGGTGAAATGCTGTTTGGTAAAGATGAATTATTGGAGAACGTGATGACACGCCAATAATAGTAAACAAACGGGTACAAATATGGAGGATTAAATTTAACTTTGATGGTATCATCAACGATACTGGAAGAAAAATCTGTAGACCAAAATTCTCCGTAATATTCATTGGTTTGAGCAAGTATTCTATAATTTGCGGGTTTTTTTATTGTTTTAATTAAAAAATCGTCAAAATAATTAACAATTGAATCGTTAGATGGAAAGACCTGTTCAGCCATGTCGTAAACCTGATCTGTTAGCAAGTCACTTTCATCGCTCATTAATCCACCCTTATCAACAGCCCGAATTTTATAATAATAATCTTTATAGAATAAGATGCTGGAAGTGTCATCAAATTGAATATCACTGGTAAATCTAACAAGATTAGTGCTGTCAGCAATAAAAGAAGAACTCAAGCTTCGATAAATATTAAAACCTGCAACATCACTTTCATTATTTGGTTCCCAACTAAGAACTATAGAGATTCTTCCTTCCCAATTTCTTGCATTGATAGTTATATACCTTGGCTTTTTGGGATTAAAGCGATTGAGCGGAGTAGCAGATACTTCAGCGGATCTCTGACTTTCTTCACCCCAAATATCGACTGCCGATATCCTATATGAATATTCTTCATCATAGCTTAATGAATCATCAAACCAATAACTGTTTGGTGTGAATGTTAAAAATATATAATCGGTTTTATTGGTTTTACGATAAACGTTGTAACCTCTCAAATCAATCTCGGAATTAGGAAGCCACTCAACTAATATTTCTCCATCAGAAGTATAAGATATCTGAACTCCAATTGGAACTGCTGGTGGAATTCCATCATCTTTTTGATTGGCATCAGTTGGGCGTTCGCATCCAATGTAGATAATTGAAGATATCATCGAAAAAGAGATGAGTATAACCCACCAAGATTTTATTTTATCAAACAGGAATAAAGTCCTAAAACTGAAATTTTCCGGCATCGAATAGTTAACGAATTCTTTTTATCACAATGATATTTATTATTTAAACAAAAATCATCATTAAATTCGCAAAGATGCAAGGGGTTTAAATTGACAATCAGTCATTTTTTGGATAAGTTTTGAAATCAAAAATTGATCATAAAATAAATGTTAGAGCAGTATTTACCGGTTTTTATTGTGCTTGGAATCGCCATAGTGTTTGGGGTTGCAACCGTTCTTTCTTCGATAATATTTGGACCGCAAAGACCAACTACTGAAAAACTTTCCACCTATGAAAGTGGTATGAAACCCGTTGGCACCACAAAGGAACGAGTCTCCATAAAATATTATCTGATAGCAATGCTTTTTATCATTTTTGATTTGGAAGTAATCTTCGTTTATCCATGGGCAGTTCAGTTCAAAAAATTATTCCATGAGTTTGGAATTTCTGTCTTCATATCTATGTTTATTTTTTTAGTGATATTTGAAATAGGTTATCTTTACGTTTACAAAAAAGGTGGTTTCAAATGGGATTAGAAGCGAAATTAACTCAAGATGGATTTTTAACAACAAAAATAGATGCATTACTCGCATGGTCACGAAAAAGTTCTGTATGGCCAATGCCAATGGGAATTTCATGCTGTGCTATCGAAATGATGGCTGTTGGTGGTCCGAAGTATGACATAGCTCGTTTTGGATCTGAGGTAATGAGATTCACACCAAGGCAATGCGATTTGATGATTGTAGCGGGAACTGTGACTTATAAAATGTCTCATGTAGTGAAAAAAATATATGATCAAATGCCTGATCCAAAATGGGTAATAGCAATGGGGGCATGCACTTCTTCAGGCGGAATGTACAGATCATATCCGGTTGTGCAAGGAATAGACCAGTTCTTACCAGTCGATATTTATTTAGCCGGATGTCCTCCACGTCCCGATAATCTTTTAAATGCCTTGATTCAAATCCAGGAAAAAATTGGAAGAACAAAAGGAAGAGACTTCCAGAACAAACCTCTGTCTGAACTTAACGTAATTCAAAATAATTAAGATTATTATTGTGAAAGAAATAATCCTAAACCAACTCAATGCAAGTTTACCAAATATTCAGGTTGAGACTTCTGAATTCAAAGATGAATTAACTATTCAAGTTCAAAAAAAAGATATTGTTGAGGTTTGTAAAGTACTGAAGAATGACAGCGAATTAAAATTTATTCATTGTATAGATGTAACTGCGATTGACTGGGCAAGAAGAAAAGATAGATTTACTGTTGTGTATCATCTCTTTTCTCTAAAAAATAAATTCCAGTTGGTTGTTAAAGCAGATGTGGATGAATCAGATTGTAACATAGATACCGTGTCGTCAGTTTGGAGATCAGCAAATTGGCATGAGAGGGAAGTTTATGATATGTACGGTATCACATTCAATTTCCATCCCGATTTAAGAAGAATGTATATGCCTGAGGAATTTGAATATCATCCATTAAGAAAAGATTTTCCGGTGCTAGGCATTCCTGGTTCCTTACCATTACCAAAAAAATAATTTAATATGGAAATTGCAGACAGAGACGAGGTTCATCCTAAAATTATAGAAGCGTTACTTAAAACTGATGCCGGGCTGTCTAGTGATGATGCTCTTGAGAATGAAATGATTTTGAATATGGGTCCGCAGCATCCGGCAACTCACGGTGTTTTGCGGCTCGTTCTGCGTCTTGATGGTGAAACTGTTATTGCTTGTGTTCCTGAACTTGGCTATTTACATCGCGGATATGAGAAAATGGCTGAGAATATGTCTTACTATGAATTCATTCCGCATACAGATCGATTAGATTACTTAGCCCCATTATGTAATAATGTTGCATGGGTATTAGCCGTAGAGAAGCTGGCTGGTATACAAGCCCCTCCAAGAGCACAATATATTCGAATGCTCATATCTGAACTTTCGAGGATTGCTTCCCATTTAATTGCAGTTGGTTCAATGGCAATGGATGTTGGTGCGCTGACTGTTTTTTTGTGGACTATTAGAGAGCGAGAAAAAATTCTTGATATATGGGATATTATTTGCGGTGCACGATTCACAAATAGTTATACCCGGATTGGCGGTGTTGCAAATGATATGCAGCCTGAAGCTAAAGCAAAAGTTCAGTGGTTCATAAATCAGTTTGATGAAAATCTGGAAGAATGCGAAAAACTTTTAAATGCTAATCGGATTTTCATTGATAGATTGGAAGGTGTTGGAGTTATATCGGGAGAAGATGCTTTGGACTTAGGGTTGACTGGTCCAAGTTTGCGTGGCAGCGGTGTTGACTATGATATACGACGTTACCAACCGTATTTATTTTATAATGAAATGGATTTTAAGATCCCGACTTACACTGAAGGTGATTGCTTAGCTCGTTATTTTGTTAGGATAGATGAAATGAGGGAAAGTGCCAAGATCGTTAAACAAATTTTGGATAAAATTCCTCAAGGTGATGTTCAAGCAAATCAACCCAAAAAAGTTCTTCCGAAAAAACATGAAGTTTACTCCAAAATGGAAGAGCTGATCCATGATTTTATGATAGTTAACTTTGGAATAAATCCGCCCGACGGAGAAGTATATCATGCCGTTGAGAATCCAAAAGGTGAACTTGGATTTTATTTCGTAAGTAAAGGTGAAGGTCATCCGTGGAAATGTAAAATCAGATCACCTTCGTTCAATAATTTGCAGTCTGTTCCACATCTTGTGAAAGGATATATGGTTTCAGATGTTGTTGCTATCATCGGAAGCATCGATCCCGTAATGGGTGAAGCAGATAAATAATAATTTCAAGATATAATTTTAATCAAATGGATTTTAAGTTTACTCGAGAAAATTTAGATAAAATAAATGATGCCATCAAAAGGTATCCCGACAAACAAGCTGCCGTAATGCACGCTCTTTGGATCGCTCAAGCACAAAATGGCTGGATATCCAATGAAGTTATGCAAGAGATTGCTAAAGTTTTAGAGATAAATCCTGAAGATGTTTTAGGCGTTGTAACTTTTTACACAATGTACCATCAAGAACCAGTGGGGAAATATCATCTACAAGTTTGTACTAATGTGTCATGTATGTTACGCGGTGCTTATGACATTTACGAAACTGTTAAAAAAAGTCTAGGCATTGAAAACATGCAAGTTACTGCCGATAAAAAATTTTCTCTTGAAGAAGTTGAGTGTATGGGTTCTTGCGGCAGTGCTCCAATGATTGCCGTTAATGAAGATTATTATGAAAATTTAACAGTGGAGAAAATAGAGGAAATATTAAAAAGCCTCACGCTAACCCTCTCCAAAGAAGAGGGAGTATAAATGGTATGAAATCAAACACAATTATTCGTTTTCGTTTTCTGATGCTATACTTAATTAATAATGGTTTTTTTATTAAAGTCTCCCTTCGGGGGATTTAGGGGGTTTTTATCTATGGAAAAAATTGTTCTTCCCGAAATAAAACACCTTCACTTAATTGATGTCTACCTTGCAAACGGTGGATTTAATGCCGCCAGAAAAGCATTCAGTCAATCTCCCGATGACATTATTGATCAGGTAAAAAAATCCGGATTACGTGGCAGAGGCGGTGCTGCTTTTTCTGCGGGTTTGAAGTGGAGCTTCATGCCAAAGACAACCACTAAACCAAAATACTTGTGTGTTAATGGTGATGAAAGCGAACCGGGTTCTTTCAAAGACAGACAGATATTTGAATTCAACCCGCATCAATTAATTGAAGGCATATTGATTACATGTTATGCTATTGGTGCAAAGACATGCTACATTTACATTCGCGGCGAATATCATAAATGGATAAGGCTAATGGAGAATGCCCTTGCAGATGCATATCGGCATGGATTCGCTGGTGAACAGATGAAAGAAAAATTTAATACCGATTTTAGCTGTGAGATTTATGTTCATAAAGGAGCAGGAGCTTATATCTGCGGTGAAGAATCATCCCTCATGAATTCTATCGAAGGTAAAAGAGGATATCCGCGCGTTAAACCTCCGTTTCCAGCTCAGTATGGTTTGTGGGGGTGTCCAACTACAGTTAATAATGTTGAAACAATTGCAAATGTTCCTCCAATTATTTCTAATGGTTGGAATTGGTTTGCTAAAATAGGTGAACCGAAACATCCTGGTACTATTCTTTTTGGAATTAGCGGTCATGTTAACAAACCAGGTGTTTATGAACTCCCTTCAGGGACATTACTTACCGATTTGATTTACAACTATGCAGGTGGAGTACCAGGTAATAAAAAGATTTTATGTGTTATTCCAGGCGGCAGCTCAATGCCTCCGTTACGCGGTGATCAACTTGAAGGAATTAAAATGGATGCTGAATCACTTAAAGCTGCCGGATCTGCAATCGGTACAGGTGGAGTTATGGTCATGGATGAAGATACTGATCTAGTAAAAGTTCTCGCGAGGATTACTAAATTTTACTATCATGAAAGTTGTGGGCAATGTACTCCATGCAGAGAAGGAACTGGCTGGATGCTTAAAATCTTAAATAGAATTTTAAGAGGTGAAGGATCAGTGAATGATCTTGACCTTTTAATTTCCGTTGCTAACAATATTGAAGGGAATACAATTTGTGCTTTAGGCGATGCCGCGGCTTGGCCTGTAAAATTTATGATTGAAAGATTTAGAGATTATTTTGAAGAGAGAGTTAGTAAGGAAATAAAATTACCAGTCGCTAATAAAGTTCATTCAATGAGAAAGACCGAATTTCCTCTCGCTGAAATTAAGAATTAAATAGTCTAGGAGATATGCCAGATTTCCGATGTGATGGACAAATCCATAAATCTGGCATATCTAACGAGAATTACTGCCTTCGTCCTAGTTCACGATCGAGCATAAAAATCCCACTCTTGTTATCGCCAATCATTTTCATTTTTTCCACTATATTAATTGCATTTGCTTCTTCTTCAACTTGTTCACCAACAAACCATTGAAAAAATTGAGTTGTTGCATGGTCTTTTTCCTGAATTGCTAGGTTGACAATGTTATTCACACAGGCTGAGATATGCTGCTCATGTTTTAGTGTTTCCTGAAAAACTTCTAAGGGAGATTTCCAAACAGCTTTTGGTGTTTCAATTTTTATAAGTACAACTTTTCCATCTCTTTGAAGAATATAGTCATAAATTTTCATTCCATGTCCGTATTCTTCCTGCGATTGCATTCGCATCCATTTTGCAAATCCATCCAAATTCTGCGAGCTGAAAAAATTGGACATAGATAAGTACAAATAAGATGAAAATAATTCTTCATTTATTTGTTTGTTAAGAATATTTAGAATTTTTTCCTTGATCATTAGATGCCTAATTTATTTGTAAAAATTTGTTACTTGAATCTATATAATTAAAAAAAAGACTGCAAGATTATTCAAAAAAAAATTTTAATAATCAATCAAAATATGCGCAAGTCTGTCTAGTAAATTATTTATCTTTTCCGATTAAATTTTCAGACATACTGCAATTAAAGAAATAAACGCGCGATACACCAATTACTTACCTTTTTATTCGGTGAACATTTCAATATATTTGCACTCAAAAAATTAGTTATTCTCCACTTTGAAGGTAAAATTGTGAACCTTAAAGCACTGAATTCAGAACAAAGAAAAGCAGTAGAATATAATGATGGACCTGTAATGGTTGTTGCCGGTGCAGGTTCCGGAAAAACGAGAGTACTTACTTATAAAATCGCCTACTTAATTGACAACGGTTCTCCTCCTGAAAATATATTAGCGCTGACTTTTACGAATAAAGCAGCTAATGAAATGAAGGAAAGGATAAAGGAGCTAATTGGTAACAAATCCGATGCTCTCTGGATGGGCACTTTCCACTCAATTTTTGCGAGAATACTTAGGATTGAAGCAAAGCATTTAGATTATCGCCCCAATTTTTCAATCTATGATACTGATGATTCGCAATCGTTGGTTCAAAATGTCATGTCCAATCTTAACATTGAAATCGAATCATTATCTTCTAATGCTGTAAGGCATCGTATAAGTTATTTGAAGAATCATATGATCATGCCCAGGGAATTCAGAAAAAAACATGTGACTTCGTTCATCGACGAAAAAATTGCAGATATTTATGATGAATTTCAGAAACGTTTGTTTGCAAATAATTCAATGGATTTTGAAGATCTTCTGCTTAAACCTATCGAACTATTCAACAGAAATGAAAGGATACACCAAAAGTACCGTAAAACTTTTGACTACATACTGGTGGATGAATTTCAAGATACCAACAAAGCGCAGTACGAGTTGATTAAAATGTTAGTCTCCAGGAATGGAAAACTGTGTGTTGTTGGTGATGATGCACAAAGCATCTACAGCTGGCGAGGAGCTAATTTTAAAAATATATTAGACTTTGAAAAAGATTTTCCTAAGCACAAAATATTTAAGCTCGAACAAAACTACCGTTCGACAAAAGTTATTCTACAAGCTGCAGATTCGGTCATCCGGCACAACAAAGAACAAATTGTTAAGACATTGTGGACTGAAAACAACGATGGTGAACTTCTAACCTTAGTGCGATGTGCCGATGAGAAAGATGAAGCATTCCAGATTGCAAAGTACATTAAGAAAGAAATTTCTAAAAAGAAGCTTTCTTTAAATGATTTTGCAGTTTTATATCGAACAAATGCACAATCTCGTGCGCTTGAGGATGTCTTCAGAAAAGAAAAAATTCCTTACACGATATTAGGTGGGATTGAATTTCACAAACGCAAAGAAGTAAAAGACGTTATTGCATATCTAAGGGTTATCTCGAACCAAAATGATGAAGAGAGCCTGCTGAGAATAATGAATTTTCCTCAACGAGGCATTGGAAGCACAACATTAAATCGGATGATTTCCTTTGCAAGAAAACATGAGCTTAATCTTTTTGAAACAATGGCACGGGTATTTGAAGTAATAGACATCAAAGAAAGAATTCAAAAGAATGTAAAACAATTTCGTGTTCTTTTAGATAAGTACATTGGGTTAAAGGATAAATTATCCGTTGGCGAGCTCTCTCGTGCTCTAGTGGACGAGTTAGGAATTTTAAGAATGTTTAAAGAAGAAAATACTCCTGAATCCATTTCACGATGGGATAATATTAATGAACTATTATCGTCACTAAGCGAATTCTCAAACGAAAATAAAGATGCAAAACTTGAAACTTACCTTGAAGAAGTTTCACTTGTTGCGGATGTAGATAATTATGATGAGGAGAGGAACGCCGTTACACTATTAACTGTTCATAGCGCTAAAGGATTGGAATTCCCGATCATATTTATTTCTGGCTGCGAGGAGGACATTTTCCCTCTTTCAAACAAATTTAGCTCTGATACTCGTCTTGAAGAAGAAAGAAGATTATTTTATGTGGCAATAACACGCGCAAAGCATAAAATTTATCTTTCGCATGCACGATCACGTTATAGATTTGGAGAAGTCGCCTATCAAAGTCGTTCACGTTTTATTGATGAGGTAGATCCGGAAACAATTGCAGAAGTTAACGGTGGAATCGGACGCAAAAACCTAAACCGTAAATCCAAAAAAGAAATGTATTATGAATATTTCGAAACAGTTGATTATGAAGATTTTGATCAAGATTATAAAGGATTGAAACCTGGCAGCCGGGTAATGCATGAGAAATTTGGCCTTGGAAAAGTAACTCAGGTTTCAGGTAATGGCGACATGCTGAAAGCTACTGTAATTTTTGAAGGAAATAATTTAAAGCAGTTAATGCTTAGGTTTGCTAAGTTAAAAGTCCTCTAAGGGCTTTGAGTTATGGTTAGATCTCACATTTAAAATTACGGAATTTGAATTTTTTAATTGAAAAGCACCCGGAAATATTGAGTACCAATTACTTGGACATTAAGATGAATTCTGCACAATTAACTTCAGGAATTTATTTAGTAAATTTAGTGCAGGGAAATGTTTACGAATCAATTAAAATTATACTATAAAAATAGAAACGGTTATTAAGAACTAAGGAAGTAGGAGATAATAGAATGTCAGTTGCTCCAAAAAAATTGGCAATTCTGGTCGGTGGAGGTCCGGCACCTGGTGTAAACAGTGTAATAGGTGCGGCAACAATCAGGGCAGAACTTGAAGGTGTTGAAGTTATCGGAATTAAAGATGGCTTTAAATGGATAATGGAAGGCGATATTTCTCATGTTAGAGAACTTACAATTCAGAATGTTAGTCGGATACATTTTAGAGGAGGTTCTTACATTGGAATTGCAAGAAATAATCCGACTAAAGATAAAAGACATCTTGAAAATACGGTCACTTCACTTCTAAGATTAAATGTGGATAAGTTAATTACAATCGGTGGAGATGATACCGCATTCAGTGCTCTCAAGGTTGAAGAAATGGCTTCGGGGAGAATACATGTCGTTCACGTTCCCAAAACAATTGATAATGATCTCGATCTTCCACATGGAATTCCAACTTTTGGATTTCAGACAGCACGCCACATCGGAGTTGAAGTTGTAAAAAATTTAATGGTCGATGCACAAACTACTTCAAGATGGTATTTTGTTGTTACAATGGGGAGAAAAGCCGGGCATCTTGCATTAGGAATTGGAAAGGCAACAGGTGCAACATTAACTCTTATCCCGGAAGAATTTCCATCAAAGATCATAAGTATAAATCATATGGTAGATATTCTTGTCGGAGCGATAATTAAGCGTCTAAGTTATGGTCGCAATGATGGAGTTGCTATCTTAGCTGAAGGTTTAGTTGAGCATTTGGATCCTAAAGATCTTGAAATGTTGGTTAATGTTGAAAGAGATGCCCATGATAATATTAGAATTGCGGAAGTTAATTTTGGTGAAATATTAAAGTATAAAGTTCAGGAACGATTGCATAACTTTGGAATAAAAACTACCATTGTTGCAAAAAATATTGGATACGAGCTTCGCTGTGCTGATCCTATTCCATATGATATGGAATACACACGTGATTTAGGTTTTGCTGCAGCACAATTTATTCTGAATGGCGGAAATGCCGCAATGGTATCAATTCAAAATGGATATTTTGTACCATTATTTTTTAATGAAATTATCGATCCGGCTACTAAAAGAACAAGAGTTAGAATGGTTGATCCCTCATCAGAATCATTTTACATTGCACGCAGATATATGCTCCGATTAAACCAGGCTGATTTTGAAGATCCGCACGAGCTTGCGAAATACGCAGCAACGTGTGGAATTTCCTTGGAGGATTTTAGAAACCAATTTTATTATTTGATTGAAAATGATTTACTATATAAGAATCTTGAGAGTGGAAAAATAAAGCTTGCGGCAACTGAAACTAATACTGCATATAAACCCTCTCTTAGAAGCTTGAATAGTATGAATGAGGATACGAATGGATTTTCTAACTAAGTACTTCAGTACAAAACAAATTATTGCTCGTAAGAATCAGCTCAATTATTTCTTCTTTCGATTTTAAAAACTTTGTAAAAGCAAAAAATTGTTAGTGATAGAATGATTCCCCAAGCTAAAAACATGAAAATGTATCCTTCTGTGGTCATAATTTTATCCTTAAAATTATTGAATCATTGAAAAGTTCTGATGTAAAATATGAATTTTAATTGAAAACTTACATGGTTAATAAAACAAATTTTAGAACCTTCGCTGGGAACATTTATATTTATTTCCTAAGCTTGAGCATTGTAAACCTGATTTTAGTATGGTAGTATGAAATTATTATTTTCATTTTTCATTTATTTATTAATGGCACACGAATCAGCAGCACAAATAAATTTGGAAGATATTCCGAAAATCATTGAAGAGGTTCAATCAAAATATGCTCCTGATAAAAGAACAGCAATATTTAATGTAAGCTATACATTGGAAGAAAACTATATTCACCTTTTAGGCGAAACCAATCTGCCCGAAGCCAAGAAAGAACTTTTATGCTATCTGGAAAAATCAGATGTCGTAGACCAAATAAATCTGCTTCCGTCAAAAGAGATTGGAACTAAAATATATGGAATTGTAAATCTTTCAGTTGCAAATGTACGAACCAAACCAGAGCACTCTGCAGAACTGGCAACACAGGTTTTATTAGGATCGAGAGTAAAAATATTAAAATCATCGGGTGAGTGGTACCTGGTGCAATGTGAGGATGAATACATCGGATGGATGGATGATGATGGTGTTTATCTTATGGATCAACAGGGAGTTGACGAGTGGGACAAAGTAAACAATATTATTGTAACCACACCATTTACTTTTTCTTATTCGGAAGCAAATGTAAACTCTGCACCAGTCTCAGATGTTGTTCAGGGTAATATATTAAAATTCATTTCTCAGGAAGGCAGCTTTGCAAAAGTTGAATTTCCCGATGGACGAATTGCTTTTATTATGAATATGTATGTACAAGATTATAAAGAATGGTTAGATACTCGAATTCAGTCCTATGATGCTATTAATCCAACTGCTCACATGATGATGGGAATTCCTTATGTGTGGGGAGGAACTTCAATCAAAGGTTTGGATTGCAGTGGATTTACTAAAATTGTATTTCAGTTAAATGGTGTGCAGCTTCCTCGTGATGCTTCACAGCAGGTTCACATTGGTGAATTAGTTGATACTAAAAATGGATTTGATAATCTTTTACCCGGCGATCTGCTGTTTTTTGGGTCGAAAGATCAAAGTTCAGGTAAAGAAAGAATAACTCACGTTGCAATCTATTTGGGAAATTTAGAATTTATTCATGCCTCGGGAAGGGTAAGAATTAATAGTTTTGATAAAACAAAAAGTAATTTCGCCGAAGGCAGATTAAAAACTTTTATCAAAGCGAAAAGGATTTTAAGCTTGCTTGGAAGCAATGGGGTAAAACTCATGAAGGATTTAGACAAAAACTAAAAATGGTATGAAACAGAAAAGAAGAGATTTTCTAAAAACCACCGGCTTATTAGTTGGAACTGCCATTACGGCATCTTACCCGGCTAAATCACTTCTGCAAAAATCTAATGGATTAAAAATGAACGGTAAACTTAAGCTATCATATAAACCTTACACACTCGACCTTAAACACGTTTTTACAATTGCAACTAGTTCCAGAACAACCACACCTGTTGTATTAACTGAAGTTGAATACGAAGGTATCATTGGATACGGTGAAGCATCCTTGCCGCCATATCTCGGTGAATCTCATCAAACAGTTTCAGAATTTTTATCCAAAATTGATTTAAGTAAATATGAAAATGTTTTTAACTTGGAAAATATGTTAAATGATATTGATAAAATTGCTCCTGGTAACACTGCTGCAAAAGCTTCTGTTGATATTGCTTTGCACGACCTTGTTGGAAAACTATTGAATCAGCCGTGGTATAATATCTGGGGATTTGATAAAGAAAAAACGCCTTACACTTCCTTCACTATTGGTATTGATACACCTGACGTTGTACGAACTAAAGTAAAAGAAGCTGAAGAATATAAAATTCTAAAAGTAAAGTTGGGAAGAGAAACTGATAAAGAAATGATTGAAACGATACGATCGGTATCTGATACACCAATAACTGTTGATGTTAATCAAGGTTGGAAAGACAAAAACTTTGCTTTAGAAATGATTCATTGGCTTAAAGAGAGATACGTTTTATTTGTTGAACAACCCATGCCTAAAACACAAATCGATGATATGGCTTGGCTAACGGAAAGAAGCCCTCTTCCAACAATCGGCGATGAATCTGTTCAGAGGTTAGAAGATGTGATAAAAGCACACGGCGTGTTTTCAGGTATTAACATCAAACTAATGAAATGCACCGGAATGAGAGAAGCACATAAAATGATTTTGATGGCTCGTGCACTTGGTATGAAGGTAATGCTTGGATGTATGACAGAAACTTCATGCGCCATTTCAGCAGCTTCTCATCTATCACCAATGGTTGATTGGGCAGACCTGGATGGTGCTTTGCTGATTAAGAATGATGTTTTTGATGGAACTAAAGTTATTGATGGTAAAGTTACACTTACAGACCGACCGGGAATTGGGGTTGTTAAAACTTAATCAGCGATTTCAGTTTTTGATTTTTTAATAAATATTTTAATTTTATCATAAACATTTAGTGAGGTGAATATGCCTAAAAATTTTGTGTCGAATAAAGATAAAACAGTAAGAATGTTCAAGAGTGATCTCTTCGAAGCAATCTCTCGAGTTCATTTCACTGTTCCTCTTTATATCTTTTTACCGATAATATTTTATTTCCTTTATTGGTCAATTTGGATGTTCGAAGTTAAATTTTTAAGTATAATTTCATTAATCATTATTGGACTTTTTGTTTGGACTTTAACCGAATACACATTGCACCGGTTTATTTTTCATTTTCAACCTAAATCGAAATTGGGACAACGGTTACATTTCATTTTTCATGGTGTGCATCACGATTATCCTAGTGACTCCAAACGTTTAGTAATGCCGCCATCTGTGAGTTTACCGCTTGCGGCATTATTATATTTTTTATTCAGGACGATTTTAGGTGTATCGTTTGTTGCTCCGTTTTTTGTGGGATTTTTAATTGGTTATTTGTTTTATGATATGAGCCACTATGCAATTCATCATTTTAATATGCATGGCAGAATTTGGTTGGCTATTAAAAATCATCATATGAAACACCATTACCAGGATCCGTCAAAGGGATTTGGAGTTAGTACACCATTGTGGGATATAATCATTGGTACAAATTTCTTGCAAAACAGAAATAAAAAAGAGGTTAATCCACAAGAAAATTAATTATGAATTGATTGTCGAGTTGTTTTTTCGCAATACTTAATCGTTTTCAATTGAGTTGCTTGTTTTTTTATTATTCTATTTCCTACTCAATCTAAATTTTTGTGAGGGCAAATCACTGAAAATTTCTGCCATAAATGCTTAAAAATTAGTGTCGCATAATTACACAGTAGTTGATAATCTGTCTCATTTTATCCAGTTAAGTCTTTATAACTGAAGTATTTGAGGGCCTTTCTAAGGCATAGTTTTGGGAATAATAAAGTAAAATTATTGAGAGTATGAAACAGAAAATCCAAATTCTGCCGTCTGGTATTTCGCTGATTGATAAAGCTTGGGGTGGTTTATATCAGGGAGGCACATATTTACTTGTGGGTGCACACAAGTCCGGAAGAACCACACTTGGTTTAGAATTTGTTAAAGAATGTATTGAGCAAAAAGAAGTATGTCTTTACTTTACAACGCGGCGACCCAAAGATTTAATTTTACATGCTGCTTCAATAAATTTTGATTTACAAACTTATATTGCACAAAACAATGTCGTGATAGTAAGAGTTGAATCTTCAATCAGCTTAAGCGAGTCACGTGAGCCGGATTTTGTTTTAGCTGACTATATCAAGGGCATAGTAAGTCTTGTGGAACAATATCAACCAGCAAAAATTGTATTTGATGAATTAACTCCTTTTTTAGGATTCAAGGATATCAAGTTATTAGAGGAAACATTTGACAAAACATTTGAAGCTATTGAAGATTTTGGTGTTACTAGTTTGATTATTCTTGGTGATCCCATAACTTCTGCAGCAAAAAGAATTGTGGATATTTTAGCAAGTCATTCTACTGGAATTATTTATCTTCAAAAAGGAAATAATGGCGATGATAGAATACCCTCCGGAATAATGGCAATCACACCGAACATGGGTCACTCTGAAGGTAAATTTAAGTCTAATTACAGCATAATTCCCGGAAAAGGATTTAGCTTTGGTTCGAAGAATTTTACGTCTTCAAGATATTATTCAAATGGTCAGTCTACCGCGGTTGAATCGAAGTACAAATCGTTATCGGAAATTATCACACCCAAAGAGGAGTATTTAATTTCAAATTTGTATAATTATGAAGACTTCAATTTGATTGTGAATAATCAGATCGCATTTTATAAAAGTACCGGTCAAGTGTTCACATTAATTTCATTAAAGATCGATGAATCGGCTGAGAAGGATGGAATCATATCCATAAATCAATTAAGAAATGCAGTTAGATTATCGGTCGAGAAAAAAGATAAAATATGTGTAGTCTCAAATAAAATAATTGTTCTTCTGCCAAAAGAGGAACAAAAGGATATTACCGGTTTGATCGCACGAGTAAAAAGCAATCTTTTCGCAGAAGATAATTCGGAAATGATGAAACTATTATCTCACATTTCAGTTTATGCGTTACGTGTAGATGAGTCTGTTAATACCTCAGAAGATCTACTAAAAGAATTAAGAACTGATGAATTAAAAGGAAAAAGCAAATTTCGTTTATAATGATCCATTTGCAGCAATGAAAATAGTAATTATACTGTGCGTAATTATTTTATTTTCAGAGTCAGATCGTTCCCTCCATGCTCAGTCTCCTATAGATAAATTTAAACGCAATGCAACAGTACATATGAATGCAGGCCGTTATGGTGAAGCAATCGGTCTTATCAATAAATTTATTTCCGAATATCCACGAAATTCCGAAGGCTATTATTTACGCGGAATATGCTACGAAGCACGTGGGCAATATGAATTTGCTGTTTACGATCTTCGTTCTGCCTTTAAATTAAATCGAAATGATCAAAAAATAGCAAATGCGCTTGAGCGAATTACTGAAGTTTGGTATACCCAGCTATACAATAAAATTGAAGGGCATAAAAGAGAAATTGTCCTCTATCCGAGTAAACCCGTGAATTATTTGGAAATAGGAAAATGCTATAAAAATTTAGGTAACTGGAACGAAGCTGAAGAATGGTATGATAAGTATCTTTTGCTGGAAGAACCCTCTGCCGATGAAGTAATTCGTTATACTGAAATTCTTGCGAAAAATAATCACATTACCAAAGGCGAAGTCATTTTAAAGGAGTATGTAAAAAAATATCCGGAGGATCATAGGCTATTGTCGAGGTACGGTTACTTTACTTTATGGTTGGGCAAGAATAAAATTTCTATTGCGGCATTTACTGATGCTTTACAATTTCGTCCATTCTTTAAGGAAGCAATTGATGGGCTGAATCTGGCTCAGGGAAGAGGTTCAGTGTACACTGTAAATGATACTTCATATCGTTATAACAAATTAACTGGTACTTTTCAAAAGCGAAAAGGACATGAGTATCCAATCGATAGATATTTAAAAATATTGAAGCAAAATACTTCGAATGATTCAATTAGAATTTTACTCATTAATGAATTAGTAAAAGTAAATCGATTGGAAGAAGCTAAACAGCAAATAAACCTGATAAACAAAAATAAAGTTGATGATTTTACGTTTTCGGCTTTAGAGGAAGAAATTAGTGCGAAGCTGAAACAGTATCTAAGTAGAAGGATTGAAGACACCAAGTTAAAATTTAACTCAAACCAGGGTGATCGAAAATCTGTTAATGAACTTGCTAATTATTTTGTTTTAAATAGTAATATTGATTCTGCAGAGTATGTTTATTCAAGCTACTTAAATATTAATCCAGATGACGATGAGATAAGATTTGAACTTGCTAGAAAATTATCCTGGTTCAAAGAATTTGATAAAGCAAAAAATCATGCGGATGTTCTCTTAGAAATAAATCCAGGTAAAGCAGAATACCAGCTTTTACGTGGACAAATAGCAGTTTGGACGAACAAGGATCCCGATTTGGCTTACACACTACTTTATAAAGTTATAAATAAAGATTCGAAGAATTTGCAAGCACTCATAAGTTTAGCAATTTTAAGTTATCAAACACAAAAGTTTACAGAATCCGAAAGCTTTATTGCCCAAATTGAAAAAATTGATCCGGCAAATACTGATGCAAAAGAGCTTAAATACAATTTATTTCTTCAGCAAAAGCAATTTGAGGATGATCAATTATTTAATCTGCTGCAGAATGCTCGAAATTTACTAACTGAAAAAAAATGTGAAGAAGCTATTGCATCATTCAAAGATTATTTATTAAAAGCCCCAGATAACGAGAAGATATATTTTGAATTAGCAAACGCTTACGTTTGTGCGAGTGATTATTCAAATGCAATTAAGATTTACACATCCCTCATCGAAAAAAAATATGATTACGATTTAGTTAAGCAAAGAGCTAAATGGTATTTCTGGAAAGGTGATTCTGTAAATGCACTGAAGGAGTTCAAATCATTGTATGCTTTAAATAATGATGATGCTGAAGTAAAACTATTTTTAGGTGATTCCTATTTTAAGATGAAAGATTATTCGAACGCTAAAAAAATGTATTCTGAACTATTGACTGATTCTCCATCATCAATGCTTATTAAAACTAGGTTAAGCTGGCTACCCCAAGATTCCGAATTGGATGGATCGTTTTCTTCATTCATTTCAAGCTTCCCTTCGTATATTTTACTTACTCCCGAAGCATATTACTTCAAGGATAATTTAAGCTTTAAATATAATCTTCAAGGATTGCGGGCGGAACTTGGGCTTACGAAGTTTATTTCATTTGGAGGCTCAATTTACCGTGGAGATGTTTCTTCTGATTCGCTAAAGGAAAATTTTAATACGATAATTGCAAACTTGATTGTGATCCCAATAAAATCGATTACAGCGATGTTTTCTTTTGGTCAGACAAAATATCTGAATAATCAGAGCCAAAATGTTTCTGAAGTTTCTCTCAAATCAGAAATTAAAGATCGGTATTCTTTGGTTGGGCGATACCGCTCAAGCGATGCCCCTCAAACATTATATTCACCGTTTCTCATTGGTTCAGAATTAAGAGTCACCGACTACTCTGTTGAAGGTTCATATAACACCCCAACACAAATGGTTTTATCCGGAGAATATTCTTTCAAGAAAATAACCGATGATAATAAAAGTAATCTGCTTGTTTTAAGAATTGGCAGAAAGTTCAGCAGCGATTTTATTGCGGGTTATGAATACTATAATTTGAGTTACGATTTTGAAACCCCGCTTTATTATTCACCAGATAAATTTGAATCTCACGGCTTATGGGGAGATTTTAATATTATTCGTGATGAAGTGATAGATTTTTATATTGGCGGAAAAATTGGAATAGTACCCAACAATGATGTATTGATTAAAGAATTCAACTCGAAATTAGCGTTAAAACTTTTTGAATCGTTTACTTTACAAGGCCACTTAGTCTTCAGTGAGAATGCACGAGAGCAAGTAAATTATCGTTCAACCTCTATTTCATTAACGGCTTTTTGGGTGTTTTAAATTATTTCAGTTGAAAAATTATTGAATGTACTTGGCTCAGAATCGTATCTATTTTGCTTTATAGTTTCATTTTACTCTGCATTAATTCAAAACGTGACAGAGGATTTGTTTCAAGTTAGACACTTATTAGGGTTATTTCTTTTCATTGTATCTTTTATTAAGCTGGCACTATAATTGGTTTTTTAGCACTGAGGGAACGTTATCTATTTTATGGAAAAACTACGCCAAATTCAGAAAATTCCTTTCTTGATTGATGAGGAACATGAAAATGGTTCTGTAAAGGACACGGGAAAGCTATATTTGCAAAGAATGATAGTTAGCGGATTGTTGTCTGTTTTCTTGCTATTTATAATAATTTATACTCTTCCTAAAACAATTTTATCAGTAACCTCATTACTGGAATACTCCATAATTGTAAGCTTGGTGCTTTTTCTTATCATTCTTTTGGTAAGGTACTTTGTGATTTTATTTTTGGCTTACCTTTATGTGAATGAATACACATTTCTTGAAGAAAATAATTTTTCTCCGTTTGTATCAATAATAGTTCCGGTTTTTAATGAAGCAAAAGTACTTAAGCTATCGCTTCAATCATTGCTGGACTTAAATTATCGAGACTATGAAATTATTATTGTAAACGATGGTTCGACTGATAATACAAAAGAAATTGCTGAAAGTTTTGTCGGATACATGGAAGGGAAATTCAACCCAATAAAAATTTCTTTAATCAATAAAGAAAATGGCGGGAAAGCTACTGCATTAAATGTGGGGATACAATATTCAACTGCCGATTTTGTTTTGTGTATGGATGGCGATTCACAACTGTCGCCTGACTCACTTAAAAGAGCAGTTCGTCATTTTAAAGATCACGAAATTGGTGCAGTTGCCGGAAATGTAAAAGTATTTAATAGAAAAAGATTTCTGACGGATCTTCAGGCGCTTGAATACATTGAAGGATTGAATATGGCAAGAAGCGCCCAAAGTTTTATTCGGGCTGTTAATATTATTCCCGGACCAATCGGATTGTTTAGAAAAAATGTAATCATTCAAGCAGGATATTATTCAAGCGATACTTTTGCTGAAGATGCAGATTTAACGTTAAAAATCCTTGCGAAAGGATGGAAGATATACTACGAACCGAGAGCGATTTCATTTACAGAGGCACCATCAAGTTTTCAACAGTTGTTAAAACAAAGATATCGATGGACGAGGGGAATTATCCAATCAATTAGAAAACACAAAAGGTTGCTTGTAAATCCAACAATAAATTTTCGAAATACAGTCATTCTTTGGTCAATGTTTTATGAAGCATTGATTTGGCCTCCAATGAATATCGCTGCTCATTTGTTTTTCATAATTGCAGCGTTGGTATTTGGATTTTCATCTTTAATAATTTTTTGGTGGATCGGTTTAGCTCTGCTTGATTTTTTATCGGCTCTTTACTGCATTGTTGTTGAAAAGGAAGAAGTAAGATTGCTTCCTTACACTATAATCTACAGAATGTTCTTCATTTTAGTCATTGATATTTGTAAAGCCATGTCAACTACGGAAGAGTTTTTAGGGATTAAAATGACATGGGGAAAATTGGAAAGAACGGGCGCATAAATTTTTAAATAGCATCTGAGAGGTGAATCATGGAACTTATAACAATTTTGTCAACCATTATTTTAATTGCCACCATAAGCACTTTTATTTTATCTATTGGTGCCTATATCCTTTATAAAATAAGAAGTAGGAGAGAGCAAAAACCACTTTTGAAAAATGTGGGTACAACTAAAGCCGAACTGGTAACCGTTCGTGAACAAGAGGATTTTAATGAGGTTCGTCAACCGGCTGGAAGTTCAAATCGCCCTCGAGTTTTTTTCAACGATTTTGAAATGGAAATAGACGAAAAAGATATGAGAACTAACGATACAACAAGAAAAGTAAAAATTGAAAAAAAAGGTATATCAAAGTATAGAAAATACACTTCGGAGGGTTATTCATCATTTAATAAAGACCGCTCATCTGGAGATTTGCAGTGGAAGTAACTAAAAAGAAAGTAAGTTTGCTCAGGCAGAGCTTTCCTCTTTTTCTAGGTTTCATTATCGTTTTATTAGCGGTTGCAAATTTTTACTTAATTCTTCAAGGAGTTTATGGAATATTTACATCTGACGAATTAATACCAAACATTAATACTCTTCATACTTTTTTTACATCTCAAAAACAGAAGGTAGCAATATTAAATTCCATTTATACGAAAAATCTTTTACCAGAAGGCAGCACATGGCTCGAAGATAATTTGAAAACATGGGAAAAGTTCACAAACAATTTTGGCTATGAATATGAAATTATTTCTGATGATTTAATAGAGACAAATGGGCTTTCAGAATTTGATTTACTAATTCTGCCGGGATCAAAATCATTAAGTGATAAAGAAATAATCCGGATTAAAAAATATTTAGAACAGGGTGGAAATGTTTTAGCAACCAGCGGTACAGCATCTTACTCGAATGACGGGAAATGGAGAGGATGGAACTTCTTTTCTGAGGTTTTTGGAATTCGATTCGCTAAAGAAATTAAAAGCGATGAGATCTCAAAAGTGCATACAATTAGGGGTGGTCTGCCGTTAACAGCAAATATTCCAGCAGGTTATTCACTAAGAGTAGCAACTTGGGATCGTCCAATAGCTGCTGAGGTTTTAGAACCAAGATCAATTCAAGTGAGTTACTGGTACAATTATAAATACGAGGAAGGTTTAGTAAGAGAAGAAATTAAAAAGAGTGCAGGAATTGTTTATGGCGAGTATGGGAAAGGCAGATTCATTTGGATGGGATTTGAAATTAATTCTATCATCGGTTCGATAGATAATCATGTATATCTCGAACGTCTTCTTGGAAATTCGTTAAACTGGCTCTGCAGAAATCCAATTGCTTATGTGAGAGACTGGCCAAATGATTTTAATGCTGCTGCAATTTTTCTGCCTTACTTTGGAACTGATTTTTCCTCAACTTATGCTTTACTTGATATTGTGAAGAAAAAAAAGATCAGCCCAACTTTTGTGATAGATCAGGATCAAATTAGAAATGATAACAAGCACCAATTGAAACTTCTCTCACAATATGGAGAAATAATTCCAGCAATAGCTTTTGGATTTCCTTTTACTCTCTACGACACTACAAGAAATTTATTTGATTATCAAACACAATTTCAAAGCATAACAAGATGTAAATCTTTAATTGAAGAAATAGCAGCTAAAAAAGTTACTGGAGTTTTACCAATGTTTGGTCTTTATGACAAAAGCACATTAAAAGCTTTAACAAGTGCCGATTGTAATTACTTAATTTCAGATTCAATAAATGGTAATTCACTTCCTAAAACTTTGTCCTGGAAGAACCAAAGAATTATAGGAATGTATAAATCCTCCCGTGATGACAATGATATAATAGGAAATTTCGGTTTAACTGATTCCGTTTATCAATTTTACACATACCAGGAAGATATTGATAGACTATTATTTGAAGGCGGATTATATATGCTCAAGTCTATTTCTTCATATCAACTTCAGCCCCAAAATATTAATGTGATTAATAACGTAATTGACGATTTAAGAAAAAAGAATTATTGGATAGCAACTGCCTCCGAAATCAGCAGTTGGTTCAATACAAAAACTCAAATAGAAGTTGGTGTTAAGAGAATGGGAAGCAGGCGAGTAAGATTAACAGTTTCAAATTCGGGTGAAAGCATAGCTGAAAAAATTGAAGTTGATGCTGATCTATCCGAAATTATAAACAATATATTGCTATCCACAGAAATTATTGGAACGAAACTCCCAAAGTTTAAAAAACTAAATGGAGGCAGTCTAATTCGTTTAACGATTGACGAACTTAAACCTCACGAATCCCGAATATATTATATTGATTATGACAATACAAAAAATATTTAAGTATAATAACATCGAAACGATGAAGATAAATCTTGGTTATATATTAATATTCATTACAATCTTCTGCACCAATTTATCGGCCCAACAAAAAAAGATTGCCCTGCTTTATCCTCAAAACACAATAGCATTGCCAAGCGAGAATACATTATGGTTAACTGATAATTTTTATCGTTGGGAATTGTTCCTAATTCAGAATAAGTACAAGTACGAAATAATAATAGATGATGATCTAGAAGATGGTTTATCGGATGAATACACTTTACTTATTTTGCCCGCCGCAAAATGTCTAACCGAAAATGAAATTCGTTCAATAAAAGAATTCATGAATGAAGGAAATTCTATTTTATCAACTTTAGGGATAGGGGTTTTCGATCCTGTTGGAAAGTGGAAAGGTTGGGGTGATTTAGAACAAATATTTGGAGTGAGCTTTGTTTCCGAAATCACACAGAAGGAAGGAAGCAGAATTCATACATTATTTGGCGCAACTCCAATTTCCTCAAATATTCCTCCGGGTTTTCGTTTGCAAATCACTACTTACGATAAACCGGTTGAAGTTAGAATAATGTCAGAAAATACTTTCCCGTTAGGATACTGGCAAAATTCTATAATACCTTTTGAAGGAAAGAATAAGATTGATAACACCACTTCTGCTGTTTTTGGCAATTATGGAAAAGGAAATTTTGTTTGGCTCGGGTTTGAGTTCTCTGCCGTTGTTGGAGCAAAAGAACATCAGAAAACCTCCAACCAATTGTTCAAGAATATTATTCATTGGCTAACTGATGAACTTGTTGTTCAATTGGAAACTTGGCCAAACGGAAAACAAAGTGCTGCAGTCCTTTCATGCGATGTCGAATTCAAATTCAATTATATTAACAATGCATTAGATTTACTTGAGCAAGAAAATCTGCCGTCGCAATTTTACATTCTCACTGAAGCAATTGATTATCCAAGTTTTGAAAGATTAAAGAAAGTTGGCGATGTTGGTCTTCACGGAGATGATCATCTTTTATTCAAATGGCAAGATCACAATTCTCAGTTAAGCAGGCTTTCGAATGGGATCATTACTTTAGAAAAAGGAATGGGAAGAAAACCAATTGCATTTCGTCCGCCGGAAACCTTTTACGACAAAGTAACATTAGATGCTATGGATGCTTTGAGTCTAAATATCTTAGCTTCGGATAATATTGAAGATCGAGCTGTTCCTCAGTTCTTAGAAAGTCATCCTAAATTACTGGTTATTCCCAAAACCGGGTTTGACGATTATGATATCTTTCAAAGATTAAAAATTGAAAGCATCAATGAGCAAGCCAATAGATATATTTTGGACTTCAACAGAACTCATGAAGAGGGTGGCTTGTACAGCTTGAACTTCCATACACAAATGCAATGTCTTAAGGAATTTGTGGATGCTTTAATACAGCCAATTCAGGAAATTAAATCAAAAGATGTTTGGATAACTACACACAATCATGTTTATGATTGGTGGTTAAAAAAAAATAAACTTGAATTGAAGACAAAACTTATAGGAGATAAAAACTATATTGTTGAAATTGAAAATGGAGGCGAAGCAGATATTGATGATGTTGTGCTAAGCCTTTCTAAAAAGAATTTTTCCGATTTGAGTACAATTGAAATCATGCTGGATGGTAGAAGTCTTGATTATGCATCAGATTTTGTCACACAAAAAATTAAAGTAGCTGTTCCGGTCATTCGCTCCAAAGAAACAAAGCTAGTGAGCATCAGCTTTTAAAAATTCCTATCAAAAAAATCATTCTTATATCTCAATCACTGCTGAAACAAAATGAAATTTCCTGGAATTCTTTGTCAAAATACAACTTATACTTTGCTTAACAACGATTATATTCGAGAATTAATTTCTGAAGGATTAAGTGGAGAGATAATTAAAATCCTATCTCAAATAGAAGTCAACTATCCGTTTACTTTTCTCGAACAGGAAGGTATAAGACAAAAAATTGATAAACTTGATAATTTTTTCTGGATTAAAAATAAATTCGGCTTTATTGAAATAGTTAATCGAAAGCTGACTGAATATTTTAATACAGATTTTGCTCAGCTAGAGGGAAATCACGAAGAATTATTTTTTTCGGTTGAAACTCATCGAATAATAAAATCCTTTAATAATATTACATGTGAAACAAAGGAAGCGGTACGTATAGAAGGAATCAAATTTGTTGATAAAGAAAAAGAAGAAAAATTTAATCTGATCGACATTCCCATAATTGATGGAGAAGATACCGTTATTGCATTAATTTGCTTTTCGATTCAACCTAATGAGGAAAAAAAGAGTGAGATAGTGGAAAATTATCAGCAAAAAAGAATAAACCTAAAGCAATTCCCCTTTGTTGCAGCCATTCTATCAAATACCGGTTCTATAATTAAGATAAACTCAAAATTTCAGGAATTATATGGTGTCAAAAGTAATGAATTTGAAAATTCATTGATAAACGAAGTTTTCTTACCTAATTTTATTCGGATTTATAAGGATTTTATCGCTTCTAAGGAAACCGAGTTTGCAATCAAATCCTTAGAATTATTTCCAAATCAACCATATCCATTGTCTATTTTATTAGGCAAGATATTTGATGAAAATAATAAGACTGCTGCAATTATGCTCGGTGTCAAAAATGAAATAACCGAAGAACTTGTAGCAGAACAACAGAGCAATTTAGGTATGATAGAAAATTTAATTAGAAATAATCCGGATGCAGTTCTTATTTGTGATAAAGAGAACCTGAAATTCCTTGAAGTAAATGAGATAGCAATAAATCTCTATGGGTACAGAAGAGACGAATTCTTACAAATGGATCTCACTGATCTCTATTCTACTGAAGATATCCAGCTTTTACTGGATTCATCGAGCGCAAATGTAAGAGAAGGATCCTTCCAGGGACCGTATAAACACAAGAAAAAAGATGGAGCGATAATCTTGGTTGAAATGAGTCGATACAGTGTGAAATTTCAAGATCGTGAAGCTCATTTTAATTTAATTAGAAATATCACTGACAGGCTGGAAGTTGAAAAAAGAAATCAATCTTTTAAAACTGCATTTGATAACACAGATGACTTAATTTTCATTACAGATTCATCGGGTTTCATACAATCCATCAACCAACAGGTTACGAAAGTACTCGGTTTTACAAAAAATGAGTTGATAAATTCCTCATTTGCTTCACTTTCTTCTGATGAAGACAGAAGCCGCATTAATCTTTCAATTTTTCACTCAAACAAAAAGGGTGAATCTTCCATATCAATTAATCTCAAAACAGTTGATGGAAGATTGCTTACTGTTAATGTTATTGCTTCTCCAATTCTAGATTTCAGTAAAAAGATAGAATCATTTACACTGATTGGAAAAGTGAAACAGAATATTGTTTCTGCCGAATCGGAAGCAATAAATAAAACAGCGGAAGATTCTCCGTTAAAAGGAACAATAGGCTCAAAATATTTAGCAGATCTTTTCCATGAACTATTAACGCCTATAAATGTGATTTTAGGTTTTGCTCAAGATATAACCGATAGTATAGACAAGCCAACAGCTGAACAGAAAGAAGCATCAGAAATTATCAGGCAAAATAGGACCAATTTGCTTCAATCGATGAATGCAGCAATTGAATATGCTTCGCTTTCAGAAACACGATTGAATTTGTTGCCGGCTGAGACAAAAATCACAGATGTAATCGATCAATTACTAAAAGATGTTGTTGAATTAAAGGGTACTTTAGATGTTGAATTTGCTTATGGTAAAATTTCATCATCATTAAAATTTGAAACTGATCGACAAAGATTTAAATATTTCCTTTTGCTCCTATTGAAAATTACAGCCAAGCTTTCAGACCAGAGAAAGATTTATTTTTCTGCCTATGCACTAGATAAAGATTACTTTCTTGTAACCTTTAGAGATTTACAAACACATTGTTCAAAATCACTAGTAAACCAACTTAATAATATCTTCCACAGTAAAGAGATTATTCCTAATAAGGAGTTTGAAGTATTAAAAATCTCTCTCCTTGTGGCTCAAAAACTTCTAAAAATCTTAAAAGGAAAATTCCTAATCATCAGCGAAGAAAAAGATAAAAATGATTATGGTATTGTATTCCCGATTAATTATAGCAAAACGATAATTGAGGAAATTAATCAAGCAGATGGTTTTGAAAATTTTGAAAAAAAAGATGATATAAAAACCGCGACTTTACAACCAGAATCGGATAAAAAACTAAAAGTTAAATTAAATGAAGCTGATGAGTTAGCGGCGAAACTCCAGAATGAATTAAAAATCGAGGCTCTTCGTGAAAAGATTCGAAAGAGAGAGGCGCAGAAGAAACATAGAAGAATTAAAGATGATAATGATGATATTTTTAAAGAATCTGCTGACGATGAATTAATTGAGGATGCAGTTGAATATTTTGATGTGGACTTACAAGAAAATTTGGATGATCAAATAGAAGAGGAAGAAATTGAGGTCATCGAAACTTCCGCCCAAAAAGAAAAAGCTCCTCAACCTGCTGTAGTAAAACAAACGGACGAGAAGGTGGACATATCCAATCTCAGTTGTCTATACTTTGAAGATCAAATTGATTCCCAAGTTTTATTCCGTGTCCAAATGAAAGGATTAAAGAACCTGAATTTTGCAGTTAGTTTTGAGGAAAGTTTACCGCTACTTGACTCAGGAAATTATGATTTTATTGTTATCGATATAAATCTCCAAGGTTCGTACAATGGTTTGGACATACTCAGAATACTCCGTACCATGCCACGTTATGAAAATATCCCGGTATTTGCGGTTACTGCTTACGTTCTGCCAGGTGATCAGCAGAAATTTGTACTTGCCGGATTCAACGGATTCATCTCCAAGCCAATTTTCCGCGATCAGATGATTGATCATTTAGCCGAAGTATTTAACGAACCTAAACAATCTTAAATTTTCCGCACATCATTTTCTCTCTGACCAAATTCTTCTATTGACATATTCATTTATACTTTTTATTTTACCATACAAATGTATGGCATTTTAGATTAGGATAAAGATTAAGAAAAACACATTTTAATTTTTCTCTTCATCTTCATCTTCATCTTAATCTTTATCTTCATCCTAACCTGTAACCCACAAACCGAAGGTGTGTCATGGCTAAAGAATTAACAAAAATTCAGAGACAACTTCTCGATCATTTGATAGAACAAAAAGTATCGCGGGGAATTCAACCGACATTAGCTGAAATTGCTGCTCATTTTGGTTATAAGAATCGTTCAACTGTTCAGCAGCATTTACAGGCTTTGGAGAAGAAAGGATTTATTAAAAAGAATCCCAAGCTTTCGAGAGCAATAGAGCTTACTTTGGAAGATAAATTCTTCATTCCTCGTCCGATTCTTGGTGAAGTTGCTGCGGGTAATCCGCTAACAATTTATCCCGATGCAATTGATACGATAGAGCTTCCAACAATTGTAAGAATGCCGAAGGATTCCTTTTTGCTTAGGGTAAAAGGTGACAGCTTGAAAGACGCTTACATTTTCAGCGGCGATATTGTAATTGTTAATCCTAATCTTGAACCGAAGAACGGACAAATAGTTGTTGCCGTTTTAGACGATGCCGCAGTTGTAAAAAGATTTTACAAAAAGAAAAATGAAATTGAGCTTGTCTCTGAGAACCCTGAGTTCAAACCGATTGTGATAGATAAAAAATATCCTTCCTTTAAGTTAGTTGGAATTGTGGTTGGTGTTTATAGAAGTATGACAAAGAAGGCAGGGTGAAATTTTATGATTGAAAAATGCAGAGCACACTACTATTCTATTCTTGTATAAAAAAAATAAAAGTTAATTAAAGGCGAGATATGAAAAACAACAGTGTAAATATTCCGGTTTTGTTTCTTTTTATTTTATTAATCAACTACTGTGTTTTAGCCCAGTGCTCCGATGCCGGAGTTTGCCGATTGAGTGATCATTCATTCGATATTGAAAACAACACTTCGCTTGATGTTTCAGTGGCGTACAAATTTGGAAGCAGCGGTAAAGAAGATGATGTTCAATTCCATTCATTACAGTTGAATGGCAATTATAATTTATTTACTAATAGTTCAATCAAGTTTTTGATTCCTTACAATATTCAATCCGGTCCAGGAGGCAATGTAAGCGGACTTGGTGATTTAATTATAAGCTGGAATCAAAATTTACTTTCGTATGAAAGTTCTTCACTCAATGCTTCACTTGGTATTAAGCTTGCAACGGGTAGTGATAATAAAAATAGTTTGCCTCAACTTTATCAAAGCGGACTCGGTTCTAATGATTTACTGTTCACTTAAGTTATTCTTACAACTCCATTAGTTTCAGTGCCGGTTATCAATTAGCCGGCGGAAGAAATGATAATGTTTTGAAGTTAAAAAGAGGGGATGATTTGCTATTGAGAGGCGCTTACAGTTTAGCTTTTGGAGAAGTAAGTATAACTCCTCAGCTTTTATTCATAAAACGACTTTCAAAATCCAGCATTGTTGACTTCAACTCGCCTGCAGAAAAATTTATTGAGGTTGATAAAAGCGATCAAACTCAGTTGAATTTGTTAACTGTATTGGAATATGATTTCGACGGAATATATTCTCTAGTGGGAGAATTTGCGATTCCCTTCATAAAAAGGGAGGTTAATGTTGATGGATTAAAGCGTGTGTTTAGTGCTTCGGTCGGAGTTAAGTTTTCGATTAATTAGATGGAGATTATCCAAAATTATTGATTGTATATCATTTTAACTCAAGCGATTGATATTCTTTGCTAATTCTTCCTTTAAAAACTTAAACCTATTTTCTAAATAGAACTTGCGATCCTTCTCTTCTAAAATAGAGCCAAGAGTTACTTTATATTCTTGTTCTTTAAAGTTGTTAATTATTTGTAAGGTAGATTCGAGTTTATTTTTATCACTTGGCAGTTCAACGCCGCGCATTATTAAAAATTCAATGTCAAATGCATCACGAATTATCTTCCGTGAAAGAAGCGCATCAATTTTGTTCTTCATCATTTGATTGAGAGTTAAACCTTTAATCATGACTTGCTTGTGTGCATATTTTGAGAAAGCAATTTTTCGTTCCCATTCAAAGTCAATTTGCTCTTTTCTAATTTCAATTTTCAAGCTACGGTTAACCGATGGGGTTTTAATTTCGAACAGTAAAGTGAATTTTTTATTAGCGGCATCAATCAATTTATAGTTATCGGCAATAGTATTTTTTATGGTGAGAAAAATTGATTTAGAATCTTCTAAAGAATTGAGCCAAAAATCCAGATCGGTGGAATACCGATTAAGATTGTGACAAAGCCGGAGCATAGTTCCGCCGCCAAAATAAAGCTTATCAAGCACTTTTATGCTGTTAAGTAATTCAAGTACTTCAATTTCAAAAATTTCTAAATCTTGTAACGCTTGCATAGACTTTGCCAAAATAATTTTGTTTTGTTGTTTGTACGCTTAATAATCTCATTTACTTTTTGCTTGTCGATTTTTTCAAAGCTGATTGCTTCGAAATCACAGTTATATCTTCCTAATGAGGTTAAATAAATTGAATCGGCTAATGCTTTTTCGGGAACGGCAATAAAGAATTTATTTTCTAAAATAAAATTAGAGTATAAATCTTTCTTGATAAGTAAATACTTAAACTCAAAGTTTTTAATTTTTATGTTGGCTGTTCTTTTTAATGCAATTGATTCGATAATTCCTTGTGTTTGCTGTGTAGTGATGTTGTAATAGCTTAAAGCTGTTGTTAACGAAATATAGGAAGGAACTTGCATCATGTTGGCTAAACTGAAGTATTCTTCTTCTTTTAGTTTTTCGAATTTAGCCGACGTTATATAAAAATTTCTTTTTAGTCGTATCAACTGTTTGCTTTGAATATAACGGTTGGCAGTAACCTTTGCAGATTCTTTATTGATAGAAAGAAGCTTAGAAATATCTTCAACGCTTAATATAATTTTTTCTGATTTATTTAGTTCAAAGGTTCTCATTTTATCAAATATAGATAATTAACACTACTGCTAACTTAGTATATTTGATTAAAAATAGCAATTTAGCAATCCGTTAACCAACGGACAATTTAACAATTAAACAATGTCGCCTAAATACCACATCGGAACAGCGGGATGGTCCTACAAGGACTGGGTTCCTTCGTTTTATCCTAAAAATCAATCAGCCGGATTTGATTGGCTGCAATTTTATTCGCATTACTTCAATTGTGTTGAAGTGAACTCTACTTATTACACCTACATAAGTCCTAAAATTGTTGAGGGATGGATTAGGAAAGTAACCGACTCAGATGATTTCCTGTTTACGATTAAGCTGCATCAGGATTTCACTCACAAGAAGGATTTTGACCAGCAAAAAATAAAGACGGTTAATTCCAATCTTGATTTGCTGAAACAAGCTGAACGGCTCGGCGGTTTGTTAATTCAATTTCCATATTCATTTTCGTTTGATAACACGACAGCAGACTACGTGAGAGTGCTTAAGGATATTTTTCAAAGCTATAATTGTTTTGTTGAGGTGAGACATAAGTCCTGGTTAAAGAAAGAAGCTTTAGAAATGTTTAAGAAACTCAACTTAACTTATTGCACAATTGATCAGCCGCAAATTGACGAAGCAATTCCATTTGAGCCAATCATAACTAACGATAAAGCATATCTGCGTTTTCATGGAAGAAATGTGAAAGCATGGCTTAAATCAATTAACAATTTTGGTAAGCAGCAATCCTATGAAGAACAGAGTGAGCGTTACAAGTATCTTTATTCTCCCGGTGAATTGGTTGAGATTGATCAGAAGATAAAATCTATTCAAGAAAAAGTTAAAGAAGTTTATGTTATCATGAATAATCATCCCCAGGGTGATGCCATTGCAAATGCTTTCGAGCTGATTCATCTGCTTGAGGAGAAGGACAAAGTCCAAATGCCAAGCACGATAGTTAAAGCATATCCAAGGTTGGAAACGTTGCTCGCTGCGATGAATCAATAGCACCACATAGTGGCAGGCACGGATGACGCTGATTTAACAGATAGTCACAGATTTTAAATTACAAATTAGAAAGGTATTTAAATGGAAGAGTACTTATACCAGGATTTAACCTCACAAATCATCTCTTGTTTTTATAAGGTTTATAATAAGCTTGGTTTTGGATTTTTAGAAAAGGTTTATGAGAATGCTCTTTTGATTGAATTGACAAAGAATGAATTGAAGATTGGTAGACAAAAACCAATTAATGTTTATTATGATAATAAATTAGTCGGCGAATATTTTGCAGATTTGATAGTTGAAGATAAAGTAATAATTGAATTGAAAGCAGCAGAAACTTTGATTGAAGAACACGAACTTCAATTAATAAATTATTTAAAAGCAACCAATATTGAAGTTGGACTGCTATTAAACTTTGGTAGGAAACCAGAAATCAAAAGGAAAATATTTACAAATGATAAACGGATATAGTTTTATCTGTGTTAATCAGTCTAATCTGTGTCATCAGTGTGCCATTGACTTATGCGTTTAATCCTTCACCTAGATCTAGATGCATTTTTTGTTTCAGTTGAGCGGATACTCAATCCGAAACTGAAGGGCAAGCCCGTGATTGTTGGCGGCGATCCGAAATACGGAAGGGGAGTAGTAGCAGCTTGTTCATACGAAGCACGACAATACGGATTACACTCAGCAATGCCAATAAGAACAGCGTATCGTTTGTGTCCGAATGGAATTTATATTCATGGAAGCCATGGAGAGTATAGCCGATTTTCAGATGCTGTAGAAAATATCTTATTGAAATATGCTCCCTTAGTTGAACAAGCATCAATTGATGAATTTTATTTGGACATGACCGGCTGCCAGAAGATTTACGGATCAATATTTTCCTTTGCTTCATTTATTCAAAAAGAAATATGGACAAAGCTATCGCTTCCATGCTCAATTGGAATTGGCAGCAACAAAACTATTGCGAAGATTGCTTCCGACTGCATGAAGCCGACAGGAATTACTTATGTTTTGCCTGGAATGGAGAAAGAATTTTTAAGTCCAATGCCGATTGAAACAATTCCCGGAGTCGGCAATGTAATGCTGAAAGATTTGAACAGCAAAGGTATTTATAAGATTAGCGATATTACTTCACTTCCTCAAGAATATTTTGCTGCTGCTTATGGCAAATACGGAATTGATTTATGGCGTAAAGCAAGTGGAGAAGGAACTGAGTATCTGACTATCCAGCGGGAACGAAAAAGTATCTCAAAGGAAACAACCTTTGGTGAGGATGTTACGAGCAATGAGGTCCTTAAAAAAACATTGTTTGAACTTACCGGAAAAATTTGCCAAACAATGCGAAACCACGGATGGATTGCCTCAACAGTCAATGTAAAATTGCGATATTCCGATTTTCAAACTCTAACTCGCTCACGAACCATTAAACCAACAGATGATGATAAAATAGTTTTTGACACTGCATGGCAATTGTTAAGCAAAGCTCACATAAGAAGAGTTGCAGTAAGATTAGTTGGTGTGGGATTGTCAAACTTTTCAGAATATTCTGAACAGGAATTTTTATTCGAAGACGAAGAAATAAAAAGAAAAAAAATGTTTAGAGCAGTTACACGAATTAGAGATAAGTTTGGATATAACGCAATAAGTTTGCCTGCCCCTTAATCGGGGGTGACCAAAAAGTAATTATTCAATAAAAAAATCTGCGAAAATCGTTTAAAATCAGCGTCGTCTGCGTTCCATTCAAAGATAAATGTTACTTTTTGGTCAACCTCAAAAATACAAAACTCCCTTCCCCTTTGGCCTGCCACCATTCGAGGCGTTCGCCACAGATGAGGAATGGCAAGGCCTGATCACCTCTGGCGGTGATGGGGCTTATCCTGGAGGCCATTTCATCTGTCTGCCGCCTAACAAATGCATGTGGAGATGATAAACATCCTGCCCGCCATTTGCACCGCAATTGAAAACTAATCTGAAACCATCCTCAGATATTCCTGTATCCCTAGCAATTTTATTCGCTGCATCAATCATCTCACCTAATAGCTGCGCATGCTCTTTACCTTTTATGTCGCTTACTTTTGGAATTTCAATTTTAGGAATGATGAGGGCATGAACAGGTGCTTGAGGTCGGATATCTTTAAATGCTAGAATAGTATCACTTTCATAAACTATGTCGGCTGGAATTTCTTTATTAATAATTTTTGAAAAGATAGTGTTACCCATTTCTAATCCTCCTTTTCAATTTCATACTTCTTCATTTTATTGTAGAGATGACTGCGTTGGATATCAAGTATTTCTGCAGTCTTACTGATATTCCAATCATTTGCTATTAGCTGCTTAAGAATAAATGCCCTCTCAGCTTTTTCCTTAAACTCCTGGAATGAATTGCTTTGATCAATAAGATCGTTGAAATTAGCTTTACCAATTACAAATAACGACTCGACATCTCTCTTTGTGATTTGTCTTTTATCCATAATGATTATGATTCGCTCAACCGCATTGCGAAGCTCTCTAACATTTCCTGTCCATGGCATACTTTGTAAAAACTTGATGGATTCTTCATCAAAGCTAACAGGAAGCTTTTTGTGTTTGGATGTAATTTCTGCGGTAAATTGATTTATTAAAATTGGAATATCCTCGGCACGCTCACGAAGCGCAGGAATATTTAATGGAATAACATTTAACCTATGAAATAAATCTTCTCTGAATTTTTCTTTGCCAATTTCTTCGATTAAATTTTTATTAGTTGCAGAGATTATCCTAACATCAACTTCGATCTTTTTTGTACCACCGACTCTTTCCAACTTTCCGTCTTCAATTACGCGTAAGACTTTTGCCTGTGCTTGAGGACTCATATCTCCAACCTCATCAAGAAAAATTGTTCCCCTATTCGCAAGCTCAAATTTTCCTATCTTTTGCTGCACTGCACCTGTGAATGATCCTTTTTCATGTCCGAATAATTCTGACTCTATCAGCTCATTAGGAATTGCCGCACAATTTACCTCGATGAAAGGTTTATCTTTTCTTGAACTCTTATTGTGAATTGCCCTTGCAACAAGCTCCTTGCCTGTGCCATTTTCACCAGTGATTAAAACTCTTGTATCAAGCGGTGCAACTTTTTCAATCAGCTGAAGAATGTTTTGAATTGCTTTACTTCTGCCTAAAATTTTTCCTTCGCCAAAAATTGTTCGCTTCATCTCTTCATTAGCAAGCAAAAGCTTGTATTGATCAACTGCATTTCTAACGCTAATCAATAACTTATCACGATCAATCGGCTTTTCAATAAAATCAAAGGCTCCAAGCTTAGTTGCCTTAATTGCATTCTCAATGCTTCCGTGAGCTGTAATTATAATGACAGGAAGCTGTGCATATTTTTCTTTAACGCGTTTTATAACTTCAAAGCCATTCATTTCAGGCATTTGAATATCAAGCAAGAGTGCTGAGAAAACAGTTGACTCAATCTTATTTAATCCCTCTGAAGGAAGCAGTGAGTAATCAGTTTGATATCCTTCATAATCAAGGATCATTTTTAAGCTTTCGCATATTTCCTTTTCATCATCGATGATTAGTATTGTATTCATAAGCTGTAACTAAAATTTGATAATGTTCGTAGAATAATTATTTGTGATGGCAATATGTTTTTGTTTTGCTTCAACACAGTTCCGAACAAATTCCCTAATTTGTTTGTGATTAAATCTCTCTCATCAATTGATGACTGGACTTTAAAAGACTCTTCAAAAACTTCTACAAGATAACCAATTGCATTTCCTAAATCAAAATAATTTGAGGAGTACGATAGGAATGCGCTTCCAAAAAAATGTGCCAATTTATCTTTGTCGCCATAATTATTCATCGGGCTATCGAAGAATATATATCCCGGTAGATTTGCATTCTTCAGCTTGAAAATTGAATCCGATGCAGCAATTAAGGGAAAATTGAGAATGGATTTGATAATTGGAATTTGGACTGGCACTTCATTATAAGGAACGGTTGCAAATATCAGAGAAAGTAGTGCTTCCGAATGATCATTATCATTAACCTTGAGCGCTTGTGAATAAATCGAATCAACAATTGAAAGTCCACCGACTTGTTCTTTTAAAATTAAAAATTCACCTGAGGCGATGAATTCAGAAATATTATTGACTGATTTTGAGAGCTTGCTTTGCTGAGGGAATAGATATTCTGCTAGAAAGCATAAGGCGAAAATCAAAATGTAGATTGAGCGGTTTTTCAAAAATGGAATCAATGAAGTTTATTAGGTTTGAATTACGCCAGGATTAAACTTCGGCATATCGGGATTATTATTAGCAACCTCAATGCATATTGAAATGTAATCTCGTGTTAATGCCGGATCAATTATCTCGTCAATCCATAATCTCGCGGCAGCATACATGGGATTATTTTTTTCTTCATAACTTTTGATGATTTCATCCAAGAGTTTTTTCCTATCATCATCGCTGAAACGTTTTCCTTCCTTCTCAACTTGCTTGAGCTTAATATCCAGCAGGACGCTACTTGCTTGCGAAGAACCCATCACAGCTATTTTAGCATTTGGATAAGCGAAAATAAATCGTGGATCGTAAGCTTTGCCGCACATTGCATAATTGCCGGCACCAAAACTGTTCCCAACTATTATAGTGATTTTAGGAACAACCGAATTAGCGACAGCATTAACCATCTTCGCGCCGTCTTTTATTATTCCGCCTTGTTCGGCACGTGAGCCAACCATAAAGCCTGTAACATCCTGTAAAAATACCAGTGGAATTTTTCTTTGATTACAATTCATAATAAATCGGGCAGCTTTGTCAGCACTATCAGAATATATAACTCCACCAACTTGCATCTCATGCATTTCAGTTTTTACAACCGATCTTTGGTTAGCAATAATCCCCACTGCCCAGCCATCAATACGGGCGTAACAAGTTATAACCGTTTTGCCATATCCAGCTTTGTATTCATCTATAGATGATTCATCGACTATTCTAGCAATTACCTCATACATATCATACGGTTTGATAGTGTCCTCGGGTAGTAGTCCATAAATTTCTTTAGGAGAATAAATCGGAGGTTTACTTTTTTCACGATTAAATCCTGCAGTTGCTCTATCTCCGAATTTTCCAGTTAAGCTTCTTATTTGATCAAGACATTCCTCATCATTTTTCATAATGTAATCGGTAACACCGGAAATATTCGATTGTACTTTTGCTCCGCCAAGGCTTTCATTATCTATAACTTCGCCAATGGCAGCTTTAACCAAATGAGCACCAGCTAAAAAAACAGAACCTTCACCTTCAACAATTAATGCTTCATCAGACATGATCGGTAGATAAGCTCCGCCCGCAACGCATGGACCCATAATTGCAGCAATCTGCGGAATTCCCATTGAGGATATGACCGCATTATTCCTGAAGATTCTTCCAAAATGTTCTTTGTCAGGAAAAATTTCATCTTGAAGCGGGAGAAAAACTCCAGCACTATCAACGAGGTAAATTATTGGGAGCTTATTTTCTATTGCTATTTCTTGAGCGCGTAGATTTTTCTTTGCAGTAATAGGAAACCAAGCTCCGGCTTTCACTGTGGCATCATTCGCAACGATAACATGATTTTTTCCATTTATTTTACCAATTCCATAAATTGTTCCTGAAGATGGGGCACCACCGTATTCTTCATACATTCCATGAGCGGAGAATAATCCAAGCTCAAAGAAACTTTTTTCATCATCAATTAATCTTGCAATTCTTTCACGAGCTGTAAGCTTTCCTTTAGCTTTGTGCTTTTCAATAGCTTTCTGTCCGCCGCCAAGTTTAATCTTATTTCTAAGCGCTTCAAGTTTTCTTAAAAGTTCTTTTTGATAATCATCTCGTTTGAGATAAGTTTCATTTTCTTGAATGGGGCTGCCGATTTTTTTCATAATATGTAATAAATTAAAAATAATTTTCTTTTTGTAACTCTTCGAGACTTTGTGTCTTAGTGGCGGAATAATTTTTATTTTAAGGTATCTTTTATGCCACGAAGGTACAAAGACACAAAGGTTAACGATCAAGAAAGATTACTTGAGATAATCTCGTGCTATGACAATTCTCTGAATCTCCGAAGTTCCTTCGCCAATTGTAAGCAGCTTAACATCGCGGTAAAATTTTTCTACCGGATAATCCTTCATATATCCATATCCGCCAAAAATCTGTACAGCATCATTCGCACATTTTTCAGCAATTTCACTTGCAAATAATTTTGCCATTGCTGCTTCTTTTGTATTAGGTTTTCCTTGATCTTTCATAGCGGCAGCTCTGTAAGTCAGTAATCTTGCTGCTTCGATGTTAGTAGCCATTTGCGATAACTTGAATTGAGTTGCCTGAAATTCGCTTAAGCTTTTACCGAATTGTTTCCTTTCTTTAGAATATTTTGTACACGCATCGAGGCAGCCCTGGGCTAAACCTACACTTAAGGCTGCAATAGAAATTCTTCCACCTTCTAGTATAATCATTGCTTGCGAGAATCCTTCTCCTTCATTTCCTAAAAGATTTTCATCAGGAATTTCGCAGTTATCAAATATAAGCTGAGTCGTATCACTTGCTCTCATTCCAAGTTTATTTTCCTTCTTACCGGCAATAAATCCTTTCATTCCTTTTTCTAAAATAAAAGCAGATATTCCTTTTTTATCTTTTTCCTTATCAGTGATAGCCATAACAACTGCAATTTCACCAACAGTTCCATGAGTGATGAAAGTTTTGCTTCCGTTTAAAATATATTTACCGCCGGACTTTACTGCAATTGATTTTAAACTCGCGGCATCACTTCCTGATGAAGATTCAGTTAAACCCCAAGCACCGATTTTTTTGCCTGTAGCTAAATCTGGAAGATATTTTTTCTTCTGCTCATTATTAGCATACTGATAAATATGATTCGTGCAAAGCCCATTATGCGCTGCAACGGAAAGGGAAATGGACGGATCGACTTTGGCTAACTCTTCAACAATGAGTGCATACTCCACATAACCTAAACCAGCACCATCGTATTCTTCAGGGAATAAAATTCCCATAAATCCTAATTCACCAAGCTGCCGCATTATTTCCATTGGAAATTCCTGCGACTCGTCAAACTGCATTATGTATGGCTTAATATTTTTTTCAGCGAATTCTTTTATAGTGTTTTTGATTAAAGTTTGGTTCTCGGTGAAATCCATCGTGAATGAGTTTGAGGTTGTTTCCATTTATCTTCCCTAAAGTGTATAAATTTTTTAGTGAATGTGTTTCTTAAATTTTTCCAGGATATTTTCTGCAATATGGTACGGAGATAAATTGCCCAACACAACTTTTTCTAAAGAGGAATCCAATGATTCTTCAATGGAAGAATTCCATAATTTTTTCTTCAGCTTATCTTCAACAATTTCTTTTATTCTAACTTTTGCCTGTCTCTGTCTTTTAAGATAAAATAATTCGGAGTTAATCATAAAATCCCGATGCCTATTTATCTCTTCAAAAATATCCTTTATACCTTTTCCTTCTGCCGCAACTGTTTTAATAATATTTGGCAGCCAGGAAGTTTCAGTGTGTTCTCTCATCATCAAGATAGTTTTGAGTGCTGTAAATGCTTGTTGCGCACCGGGGCGATCACTTTTATTGAGAACAAAGAAGTCAGCGATCTCCATCAATCCGGCTTTCATTGCTTGAACTGAATCACCGGATTCGGGAACTAAAACAACAATTGTTGTATCTGCATTTTGAGCAATATCAAGTTCTGATTGACCGACACCAACCGTTTCCATAATAATAAAATCAAAACCCGATGCATCTAAAATATCCGCAGCATCAACAGCTTTCTTACTTAAGCCGCCCAAGCTTCCGCGAGTTGCCATGCTTCGGATAAAAACACCTTCATCGTTTCCTATTTCAGTCATACGTACCCGATCACCGAGCAGCGCTCCGCCTGTAAATGGACTTGTTGGATCGACGGCTATTATACCGACTTTAAATTTTTTGGTTCGTAGTAATTTTGTAAGCTGATTTGTTATTGTACTTTTTCCGGCGCCGGGTGGTCCTGTAATTCCAATGCGATATGCTTTGCCGATTTTTTTATAAATTTTTTTTAGAATTTCCGATGCTTCCGAATCATCATTTTCACTTATTGAAATCGATCTTGATATTGATCTGCGATCGTTTATCAATAAACCATCAATTAATTTTTCGATAACCATCAAATTAGAAATCAACTAAGAAATGTTTAATTCGTTCCTGAAATAGTTTACAGTCTGAATTAAACCATCGTTAATATTAGTGGTAGGACGCCAGTTAAACTTGTTAAATATTTTATCTGAAGTGATGACGCTCCGCATTTGTTCTCCAGGAGCTGCCGGCCCATGTTTTTCCTGCTGTCCATTCCCAATGATTTTGTTTAATGTTTTATATAGATCATTGACGTTAGTTTCGATGCCTGTTCCGATATTGTAAGTGTTGCAAGAATTTTCGTTCAAAGTTAATAGATTTGCTTTAACAACATCACCGACAAAAACATAATCCCGAGTTTGTTCACCGTTTCCGTTAATTACCGGTTGTTCACCCTTAAGAAGCTTTGTTGAAAAGATTGCGACAACACCTGCTTCTCCCATTGCATTTTGTCTTGGTCCGTAAATATTTGCATACCGAAGAATTGTATATTTTAACTTGTGCTGAGCATAATAAAAAAATAAATACTTCTCCACAGCCAGCTTTGAAATACCATAAGGTGATAGCGGAGATGTTGGATGATTTTCATCCGCTGGGAAGTAAGTTTGTTCACCATAAACTGCGCCTCCGGTAGATGCAAACATGAATTTTTTTACACCAGTTTTCACACAATTCTGAAGCAGATTTATTGTACCGAGAATATTTGTAGCTGCATCGAATGATGGATCGGCGACTGATTTTCGCACATCCATTTGTGCTGCATGATGATTAACCACATCAAACTTTTCTTTTTCAAATAATTTCGAAAGAGACGGATCAATAATATCTTTTTTAATAAATACTGCTTTTGTGTTTACATTTTTTTCAAAACCGGTTGACAAATCATCAAGAATAAAAACTTTATGACCTTCAGCAATATATGCATCTGCAATTTGCGATGCGATGAATCCAGCTCCGCCGGTCACTAGTATTTTCATTAAGCTTTTTCCTTATATAAATTATGTTTGTAAATATATGCCTTCACTTTTTGAGGAACAAGGAAGTTGATGCTTTTGCCGCTTCGCACTCTTTGCCTGATATCTGTTCCGCGAACATCTATCAAAGGAGTCTCGACAAAGATGGCTTTTTTGAAATATTTATTTTGCTGAGATTTTTCTTCTTTAGCTTTTCGTCTTAATACAACAAGCTGAACAAGCTTTAACAATTCATCCGGATTTTTCCATTTATCAAATACAATCAGATTATCATAACCAATTATCAATTCAATATTTTTGTAAGAAGATTTAAATGCTTGAATTGTATCGATTGAGTAAGAGATATTTTTTTTCTTGATCTCGATATCAGAATAATCAAAATAAGGTATTCCTTTTACAGCAAGCTTTAACATGTTAATTCTATGCTTCGGCGATGAGGAAATTCTATCTGTTTTGTGAGGTGATATGAAACTAGGGATGAAGATAATCTTATCCAATTTTCTTATTTCACATACGGATTGTGCTGTAATTAAATGCCCGGTGTGAATAGGATCGAATGTTCCGCCGTAAATACCGATTGTTTTCATTTTAAGTTTTTCCAAGTAAAATTGCTATCGTTTTTCGGAGCTTATCAACCTCAGCTTCATAATAATATTTATTTATTCCAAGGGAATTTTTATGCTGCATTTTTCTAAAAGCTAACCCAATGGCTGATGAAATATATATTTTGCGTATGCCTTCATCAATCCACCCAAACTTATGTCTTTTTGAGGAATTGAGAATGCCTAAATGCTCGGCAGGTATTAAACCATCCTGAGATTCCTCGAGCAATTCAGAGAAAATAATTTTTCTCTCACTTGAAATTGATAAATTAAATACAATTATAAAAATGCAAATTGTTATTATCATGAAGATAAATCCTAACCAAGCTGTGGATTCAAAGCTGATAAAAGAATTCCATGCGGAATGGATAATGATTGCGATTATCAAACCTACTAGGGCAAAAAATCTTTTCCAAACTTTTTTATTGAACTTGGCATAGCCGAGAAAAGCGCCCAGGGTTCCGGTTGCTACGCAATGCATTACTGCAGAAAATAATGTTCGCACGATTACTACAAATATCCATGTATTCACAGAACTGCTATTCGCTATGAAATACATGAAGTTTTCAGTCATACCAAAACCAAGTCCAATTGCACCGCCATAAACAACTCCGTCAGTAATATTGTCAAATTTTTTATTTTGAACCATCAAAAAGAGAAAGAAACCCTTCGTAATCTCTTCAATAATCGGGGCAGAGATGATTAGCTGTAGAAATTCTATATGACTTTCCTCCGAAAACAGAAGAGATATGGATAAATCCATGATGCTTCCGAATATCAAAGTTAAAACGATTGCTCCAACGGCGCCCCAGAAATAATTAATCAGAATTAAAAGTGCAGGTTCTCGATCATACCTATCAAAACGCCAAATTACGAACAAATAAGTCATCATTGGGATGAGTGCAGCAATTGCAGACAAGACTACCATCATTTTAAGAGATTTTTATTTTGGAGAGAAAAACGGTTATGTTAATCACAACAAATTCTTGAATATTGTTATCATATTGTGTAAGCAAATTAAAATTGTCATGCGGGAACTTACAATTTTTACACAAACTATTGATTTATTGGAAGGTTGATTCTCAGAGACAGAAACTCTATATTTCGCAACGTTTTTTGGAATTTTTGATGTTAATTAAGATAAATAACCTCAAAGAGGGAACTCATCTCTATAAATTAGATGAACCGATTGAAAGTGTTGGTTTAGAGGAACCATTCTTTGACAGAGTACACATTAATTTAAGTCTTCAAAAATTACATAATCAAATTGTTTTAGAGACGGAACTACAGTTAAATGCTCACTTTGAATGCGATAGATGTATTTCTGATTTCGATACAAACTTAAAAGCTAAGTACCAGACAGTCTATTTATTCGGCAGTAATCCCGATGAAGATAATGAATCTCTTAATGTGACTTATTTACCTGCAGATGCATCAGAAATAGTTTTAGATGATGATATTCATGATTATGCTTTGCTTGCTGTACCAATGAAAAAATTATGTAAAGATGATTGTAAGGGATTGTGTCCCGAATGCGGAAAAAATTTAAATGAAGGCAGCTGCGACTGTAAAAACCATGAGGTTGACCCGCGATGGCTGCCGTTACAAGATTTGAAAAACAAAATTGATACTAATTAAATAATAGGAATAAAATGCCAAATCCAAAACGACGAATGTCAAAGAGCAGAACAGCTAAGCGAAGAACTCACTATAAAGCTCATTCACCAGCCCTGGGAGTATGTGCAAACTGTGGCGAAGTTAAAATGACTCATCGTGCTTGCCCTTCCTGCGGTTACTATAACGAAAAATCGATGTTTATACCAAAAAGCTAAATCCTTTCTCCCCATAAATGGATAATTCTGATCGTTGTAAAATTATTGTTGATGCAATGGGAGGTGATTATGCACCTCAAAATGCAATTGTTGGTGCTATTGATGCCGAAAGGAAGAATCCGGGATTCGATCTTTTTTTAGTTGGAAAAGAAAAAGAAATAATGAAAGTATTGGTGGATAAGAATCTTAGTTTCGATAATTCCAGGATCATTAGTGCAGAAGAAATTATAGAGATGGGCGATACTCCAACCGAGGCAATAAAGAAAAAACTAAATTCCTCGATTGTGGTAGGTGCGAGATATGTTAAGGAGAAGAAAGCCCATGCTTTTGTGAGTGCAGGAAATACCGGAGCAATGATGGCAGCTTCAACCTTAATAATGGGAAGATTGCCAAATGTAGGGCGACCAACCATTGGAGCTGAGATTCCAAATGTGCATGGAACTTGTTTTTTGTTTGATGTTGGTGCAGGTAAAGATGCAAAGCCCAATCACCTTTTTGAGTATGCTGTGATGGGAACTATTTATGCAAGAGAGTTGGGCGGTGTTTCAAATCCTCAAGTCGGAATTTTAAGTATGGGCGAAGAGGAAAGTAAAGGAAATGAAGTAACCACTGCCGCATATAAGTTACTAAAGGAATCTAAGCTGAATTTTGTTGGAAACGTGGAGGGAAGAGATATACTAACGGGAAAAGTTGATGTGGTAGTTTGTGATGGATTTATCGGAAATATTTTGTTGAAATTTGGCGAATCAGTTCCAAAACTGTTAAAACATTTACTTAAAAAAACTGCAGAGAAAAATTTTATTGATAAAATTAAAATCGGATTATTCAAAGGAACTTTAAAAAGAGCTCTTAAAGATTTGGATTACCAGGAACATGGCGGCGTTCCTTTATTAGGAATAAATGGAATAAGCATTATCGGGCATGGCTCAAGCACTCCTAAGGCAATTAAGAATATGGTTTTTCGCGCATACGACATGTATAAGAAAAACTTAAATCAAAAGATTGAAGAATCACTTAAAGAATACGCAAACATAATAGCTTAAAAAGAAATTAAATGACAAAGCATAAAAAATATAATGCTATCATTACCGGATTAGGAATGTACTTCCCCGATAAGGTACTTGATAATGCCTACTTTGAAAAAATTGTAGATACAACAGATGAATGGATAAGAACCAGAACAGGGATCGTAGAACGACGAATGCTTGAAAATGGTGCAACAAGCGATCTTGCAACCAAGGCGGCAGAGGATTTGCTAAGATCTAAAAATTTATCACCAGAAGAAATTGACGTTATAATTGTTGCAACAGTTACTCCCGATATGTTTTTCCCAGCAACTGCCTGTTTAGTTCAAGAGAATATCGGAGCAAAAAATGCGTGGGGATTTGATTATTCCGCAGCGTGTTCCGGATTTCTTTTTGCTTATCATACTGGTTGTGCGTTGATAGAAAGCGGTCGAGCAAAAAAAGTTTTGGTAATTGGTGCTGATAAAATGACAGCAATAACTGATTATAAAAATAGGAACAATTGTATTTTATTTGGTGATGGTGCAGCAGTAGTGTTACTAGAACCAACTGAAGATTTGAATTACGGACTTCAAGATTCTATTTTGCGCGTGGATGGTTCCGGCAGAGAAGCTTTGTACATGAAAGGCGGCGGCAGTCTCTATCCCTCGACACATAAAACAGTTGATAATAATATGCACGTAATTTACCAAGATGGAAAAGCAGTGTTTAAAGTTGCTGTAAAAGGTATGGCAGATGTTTCGTATGAGATTATGCAAAAAAATAATCTTAATCCTGAGGATATCGCATACTTGGTTCCGCATCAAGCCAACTTGAGAATAATCGATGCGACTGCCGAGAGAATGGGTATTTCAAAAGACAAGGTGATGATAAATATTCAAAAATATGGTAATACAACCGCAGCTACGATTCCTTCATGCTTAGTAGAATATTATCGTGAGGGAAAAATTAAAAAGGGCGATAAAATAATTTTATCGGCTTTCGGGGCAGGATACACATGGGGTGCTTCATATCTTGTTTGGGCTATAGATTAATTCAATAAAACTGAAATCATAGATTAATTAAGTTTTATGACAAAGATAGCATTTTTATTTCCCGGACAGGGTTCACAGTATGTTGGCATGGCAAAAGACCTGTACGATAATTCTGCCGAGGCAAAAGAAATGATAAAAACTGCTGACGATGCGTTAGGAATTAATCTGTCATACATTTTATTTAGTGGTCCTTTAGATCAGCTAAAACAAACTGAATTCACGCAACCGGCAATATTTCTTCATTCAGTAATTCTCGCTTTACTGATTAGAACCATAGCACCTTCAGCGGCAGCAGGCCATTCTTTAGGTGAATATTCTGCATTAGTTACTGCAGGTTCAATTCAATTTTATGATGCTATTAAACTCGTAAGAGAGCGGGGTAAGGCGATGCAGCACGCAGGAATTGTTAATCAAGGAACCATGGCTGCAATTATCGGTTTATCTAAAGAGATCGTTTCGGAATCATGCTCTGAAGCTTCTGCAGAAGGAATAGTTCAGCCAGCGAATTTTAATTCAACCGATCAAATTGTAATTTCCGGTTCAGTTAACGGTGTTAGAAAAGCAATGGAACTTTGTAAAGCAAAAGGTGCTAAATTAGTTAAGGAACTTGTTGTCAGCGGTGCTTTTCATTCACCGCTTATGCAGACAGCAAAAGATAAGCTTAAAGAAGCATTGGATAAAACTCCGATTTACGATGCTCGTTTTCCTGTTTACGCAAATGTAACAGCAAAACCGGTCACCAAAAAAGAAGAAGTTAAAAATTTACTGTTCGAGCAAGTTACAGCACCGGTAAAGTGGGAAGAAACAATTCAAAACCTGATTGCTGATGGCATTGAAGAATTCTTTGAAATTGGTCCAGGAAAAGTATTGCAAGGATTAGTTAAACGAATAAATCCTCAAGTTAAATGTGTATGTATTGATAAATATTCAGATGTGGAGAAGTACCTTTAATTATGGAAAATTTCAAAACGATTAATGGAATAAAGATAGATCCGTTGATTTTCACTTTCAAGTTTACCTGCAGGTGTATCGGTGGTGAATGCTGCAACTATGGTGTGTATGCAGATTATAAAGAGCATGAGAAAATTTTATCTGTTAAAGATGAAATAATTGGAATGATGGATGACAGCCAAACCAAAAACGTGGACGAATGGTTTGAAGCTCCTGAAAAGGATGATGATTTTGAATCAGGAATTGCCATTGGAACAAATATCATTAACGATAAATGTACTTTCCTTGATAAACATGGACTTTGTACTTTGCAAAGATTAGGATTGTCAAAAGGAATGCATAAATGGGGTTATAAACCAATGTATTGTGTGCTTTTCCCATTGACAATTTATCAAGGCGTATTGACTGTAGATGAGGAACACATTGATAGATTGGCTTCATGTAATAGAAACCCCGATGAAAATAACACCATATTCGATTCGTGCAAGGAAGAGCTAAAGTATTTTTTAGGTGAAGAAGGTTTTACTGAGCTGGAAGAATTTCGGGATGAGTATTTGAATTGTTTACAATCTAAAGAATTGGTTTAAAATCAGTTCATTTTGTTTAATTTTTAATTTTATATTAAATCTAAAATAAAGTGGAAAAATAAACCAAGCAGTTGTATATTATTCATTGAAAATTTGAATAGACTTTAGATCAGCTGCGAAGAGGGACAAATTCGGTTTTAGGAAATTTTGTACGATCTAGGTCATCGATAATTAATTTATTATTAACATAATCCTTGAAAATAAATGGTAAATAAAAGTAAAAGAGCTATAGTTACAGGTGGAAGTAGAGGAATTGGTCGAGCAATAGTTAAAGAATTAGCAGCTCGCAACTGTTCCGGGATTTTATTTTCAGATATAGTATTTGTTGATAATAGCTGTGATGAATGTGTCGAAGAAATCCAGAAGGAAGTTGATAATTTAGGTACGAAGATTTATGGATTTAAAGCTGATGCATCTTCATTTGCAGATGCTCAAGCAACAATTGACGAGGCCATAAAAAATATGGGTGGTGTTGATATTTTAGTCAATAATGCAGGTATAACTCGTGATAATTTATTACTCCGAATGTCTGAAAAAGAATTCGATGATGTAATTAACATTAACCTTAAAAGCGTATTTAATTACACCAAAGCTGTACTCAGACCAATGATTCAGCAAAAATATGGACGGATAATCAACATTGCTTCAGTAGTAGGAATTATTGGAAATGCCGGACAAGCCAATTATTCCGCATCGAAAGCCGGAGTGATTGGTTTTACGAAATCAACAGCAAGAGAAGTTGCCTCCAGGGGCATAACTGTAAATGCAGTTGCACCTGGATTCATTGAAACACATATGACAGCAAAGCTGAATGATAAACAGCGAGAAGCTTTGCTAAATAATATTCCATTAAATAGACTTGGAACCCCCGAAGATGTTGCTAAGGTAGTTGGGTTTTTATCCAGCGATGAAGCTGCTTATATTACCGGACAAGTAATCGCCGTTGACGGCGGAATGACTATGTAATTTTGTAATTCTATTAAATCATTATTCACAAACACAAAAGGAGCAAAAATGGATGTTGAAGCAAAAGTAAAGGAAATAATTATGGATAAGTTAGGAGTCGAGGACTCTCAAATTACTCCAGAAGCATCGTTTACAAATGACCTTGGCGCCGATTCTTTGGATATAGTAGAACTTGTAATGGGTTTTGAAAGCTCATTCAATGTTTCAATCCCCGATGAAGATGCTGAGAAAATCACTACAGTTGGTGATGCAATTAAATATCTTAAAGAAAAATTAGGATAATAAATCCCTTCAACTTTAGTTTAACTTCATGTCTTCAATTTATCGAAGAAGATAAAGTTTACATAGTGAACTGAAAAGTTGTACCTGGTTTAGACCATCAACATATGGAAAGAAGAAGAGCAGTTGTAACCGGTTTGGGAGTATTAACTTCTATTGGTATTGGTGTGGACGATTTCTGGAATGGTCTTCAACAGGGGAGAAATGGTGTTGGACTAATCACCCGTTTCGATACAACTAACTTCGATACAAAATTTGCCGCAGAAATAAAAAATTTCAATTCCGATAACTATATGGATCGAAAAGCTGCAAAGCGTATGGATCTTTTTACCCAGTATGCTATGGCGACATCCGAAATGGCTATGAATGATTCTCGATTAAATTTGGACAAGATCGATAAGGAAAAATTTGGAGTAATTTTCGGAAGCGGAATTGGAGGCATGACAACCCTCGAACAGCAGCATTGGATTTACTTTGAGTCAAAAACTCCCCGAAAGCTTAGTCCTTTCTTCGTTACTATGATGATTTCAGATATAGCTGCCGGGCAAATATCTATTCGGTTTGGGCTAAAAGGTCCTAACTACGCCACAACTTCAGCGTGTGCTACATCTTCTCACGCAATAGCTGATGCATATATGTTGATTCAGCGAGGAAGTGCTGATATAATGATCTGTGGAGGTTCAGAGGCATCTATAACAGAAATGGCGATTGGTGGATTTAATGCAATGAGAGCTTTATCAACTTGGAATGATAGGTACTTAGAAGCATGTCGTCCTTTTGATAAAGATAGAAGCGGTTTTGTCATGGGTGAAGGTGCCGGAACAATTGTACTTGAAGAATATCAGCATGCGATTAATCGTGGTGCGAAAATCTATGCGGAGGTTGGTGGAATCGGTTTGACAGCCGATGCTTTTCATATCACTGTCCCTGCACCTAACGGTGAGGGTGCTTATAGATCAATGAAAGAAGCTATGCGAGATGCCGGAGTAATACCTGAAGATGTTGATCATATAAATGCTCATGGTACTTCTACTCCGTATAATGATGTTAATGAAACTAATGCTATCAAATCTGCTTTTGGAGAACATGCTTATAAGTTGGTCATAAATTCAACAAAGTCAATGACAGGTCATCTCCTTGGTGCTGCAGGCGGCGTTGAAGCAATTGCTACGATTCTGAGTCTTGTTAACAATAAAGTTCCACCAACAATCAATCTTACAAATCCTGATCCTGAATGCGATCTGAATTACAGCGCAAATAAGCTGACCGAGAAAAAAATCAATTGTGCTATCAGCAATACATTTGGATTCGGCGGGCACAATGCATCTCTTCTTTTCAAAAAAATTGAGGAATGAGTGAGCAATTTACTTAGTTGGATCTTTGAAAAGCTCAAACAGCGAGAAATAAAGAAAAAGTCCGAAATAATCTCACAAATTTTCAGTTCAAAAAAGCTTGCAGAACTTGAAAAAGTAATCGGATGTTCAATCAAAAATAAATCTTACTACATTCAGGCATTAACTCACCGGTCATTTCTTGAAGAAAATAATGATTATGATATATCAAACGAACGCTTAGAGTTTTTAGGTGATTCTGTTTTAAGCTTATCTGTAGCTGAATATCTTTTTGATGAATTTCCCGATAAGGATGAAGGATTTCTCACAAAGGTCAGAGCAAAGCTTGTAAACAAAATGACCCTTGCCGAAGCTGCTGAAAAAATAAAGTTGGTGAGGTTTATTCTCATCAGTAATAATGTTAAAAATACTTTTCTTCCCGGTGCAAAGACTATTTTGTCTGATGGCTTAGAAGCTCTAATTGGAGCAATTTATCTTGATAACGGATTAAAAGAAGCAAGGGAATTTATTGAGCGCATTTTGATAGAACCGAACACTAAGGAAGGTGTCTATTTAATTGATGAGAACTTCAAGAGTCAGCTTTTGGAATATGCACAAGCAAACCGGTTAGATAATCCCTCTTACATAGTTGTCAGTGAAGAAGGTCCGCAGCATAATCGAACTTTCACCATCAAAGTTATGATTGGCGATGTCGAATACGGCATCGGCAAAGGCAAAAATAAAAAAAGCGCCGAACAGAATGCGGCACACTCAGCGCTGGTTAAGATTGACTCCCTTAATAATTAATCTCAAATATCTCGTCAATACAACTTTCCCTTATAGATCGCTGAAGTGGAAATTTTATAGATTGAAATAATAGTCTCGAATTTTCATTGAGATAAGCTTCCTTCTTTCATTCAAAAATTGCTCATAATTATTGAAATCCATTTCAAAGATTGACTTTGGTATACAATTCTCTTTAAGGTTTTTTTCTAACATTTCTAATTTATCTATAGAACCGTATTTTAATTTTGAACCGTTACATTGTTTGAGTAACTCAGCAAAATAATCTTTAGGGGATTTGCTACCAATCTTAATATTTATTTCGGATTGCATATAGACGTAGTTTGCAATCTGATTGTAATTAGATCTTTTTAAACCATTTCGTTTGAGATATTCTTTGGGAAAAACATGATGAATATCCCCCATATGAGTTATAAGATCATCAATAGAAATATCACGAGATAAAAACCCCTTATCATTTGATCGAACTTGTGAAGCAAGATAAACATTGAAAAATGGACTGCTTGAAACGGAAGTGTCGAGACTTTGGACTAACGAAAAATCCCAAAAAGCTTCTGAAAGTTCTGCTGATTCCACATTCTGTAGAAACTCTTTGAATGGTTTGGAGGAAATATTTTTAATATCGAAATCAAATACGGATTCAGGTGAACCGGAATAGCGTCCTGTTAGGACTGACATAACAAACCATCTTCGCACGTAGCTTCCAATTTCAGCTTGATTGTAGTTTAGTGCTCTGAGTTTGAGGTAAACTATGTAAGCGAAATTTAGTGCGTTTTGAGAACGAATAAGAGAAGAAGATACAAATCCAGCAGCACGAATGATCATCACAAATCGTTTAAAATTTGTTTCATTAATAAAATTTAGGATGCCATTTTCTAGTTTTTCAAAAGATTGTTTTGCAATTACATCTTCAAAACTTCTTGTTTCAAAATTTCTACCTGAGAGGAGACTTACTAAATCAGAAAGACGACCGCGATTAAACTCAGAGGTAAATGCAACTCGCAGAAGGTCAGTATAATCGGGATCATAGATATCATCATTCTCTTCTTTAAGCCAAGACATTTTTTTAAAATACTCGCTTACAGAAAATTCAGTATCAATTTCCGAAATTATATTATAGAACTCCGGTGCAACTGCAAGGTGGCAAAAATAATCTATACTTTTCCGAATTATCGAACCATTATAAAGTTCATTGGAAGCGATCTTAGACATAGCAAAATCGGCCTGACTTAGTACTACACCTTGAGAATTTATACGAATAAAAATTTCAGTTACTACTTCAATATCAAGATCGGAATCAAGATCAATTAGACCGATTTGTTTCGTAATTAATTTTTTGAGCAGATCGAAGCGATTAAAAATGAGTTCTTGAGATACTTCTGGATTTTTAGAGCAGTAATCATTTACTACCGTAAAAAGATTTGTTTCTGGTTGGAATAAAATTGAAATATCGGGAAACCAGTGACTATCTTTTTCGATTGCAGTATTAAAAACCTCGAAACGTTCCTCAATAGGCTGAAAAGAAATTTTAATTCTGGTTCTTTTATACTCTTTGTTAATAATCTTTTGACCGAGAATAGCAGCAGTTAAAGCTGTAACACGCTGCTGTCCATCGATAAGAATTTTTTTACCTTCAGCACTATGACCATCTTTTAATCTAACGTTTGGATTTTTCCATGCAATAAGGTACCCGATAGGATAACCTTGGTAGAGGGAATCCATAAGATCACGAACTTTGGAAGTATCCCAAACAAAAGGCCGCTGAATTTCAGGAATGGCAATTTCACCGGATTTAACCCAGGCAAGGATTGTTTCAATTAAATGCTGATTAACAGAATATTTTTGTGTTTTCATAAACACCCATTTCTTTTTTGATTTTACGGCTATCGCTTTATTAGTGGTGAGTTTTTTAATACAATTTTAAGTTGTGTTTATTATTTCTCTTTTTCCATTTCATTAATTATCCTCATTGTTTCTACGCTAATGGTTGTGATTTTCTTTAACAGGTAAATCACATCTTCCTTATAATCTGTAAAGCGATAGGTGTTAAAATTTTCTGCGATAGTTGAATCTTTTGGTTTCTTTTCTTTGTACTGGTCTAGTATCCATTCGATAGCACTGCGGTTACCGAGTTTGTATTCCCACGCTTGTTTGGGGATTCCTTTCAATAAAGTTAGTTCATCAATTTCTATTACCCCGGCAAGCTTATCGGCCTTGAGTTTGACTTTTATTATTGGTTTGTGTGCGTAAAGCGTTTCAGGTTCTTCGACTTTGCTGAACATTTCTTTTTGTTTAGTATGAGCTTGCTTTGTTTCACTTTTGATGAGTTTTAGGTTAAATGGTTTTGCTTTTTCGTAATTTATGTGTAATTCCATTAATTGTTTGCCCCATTTTGCCCATTGCCAAAAATCTTTATAGAAAGGAATACGAGGAAACTCCCGCTTTAGATTTAATTCGTATTTCTTTCTGTAAGCCGGATTGTGAAGTACTGCGTAAACATAATGGAAGATGTCCTCTTTCTTAATCTTTTTGTCTTTGTAGTGATTAACAAATTGTTCTAATCCCCAATCGGTTATGTTGTCTATTCGATTTCCGTTTGAATCATAACGGTATAGTGGAAGACATTGTGTCTTTTCAAGTAAATCGAAACTTGCAACTTTTGTTGATGCTAATGTTTGAAATGCTTTTGAACCTGCGATCCCTGAAAACCAAATCACTTTATTCTTAAACTCATCTTCGATACCAAATATTATTTCATTTTGATAAACACGATGAGTTATGATCCTATCAAAATAAGTGAACTGAGATATAAAAGGTCTGTAAAGTGAATTTCTAATTTTACTTTCTGCAAATTCTAATTTAGAACCTTTTTGTAGATGAGATTCTAATTCTTCAGTCCATTTGATAGTTCTATCAACAAAATCATTAATTGGTTTTTGTTTATCAGATTTTAACCATCTTGATTTTTCTTTTTTATAAAAATCACAAAAATATTTGGCTTTTTGATGAAGTGATTCTTTATTTAAATCAAATGTCCATTCATCTCTTGCTGTAACAATTCCATTTGAAAATAATTTAAAGACAGCTTCAGATTTATTTCCACGCTTCACATCATTATCTGCAAGAGCTACTAATCTTTCAAAATCATTATCAGCAAGATTTATCCAATTATTATTTTTATCTGGAGTAATCTTTTGAAACGGAAGTGTTTTAAGTTTATTAGCGTGAAGATATTCTTTCTTCTCTTCAGCTTTTGCGTAATCTTTTATCTCATTATAAAAAATATTACAGCCTGATTCATTTTCTTTTTTAACTAAGAAATAGACAGCGACACCAACTCTGATTAAATCTGAAAATACATTACCACCTTCGGCTCTGCGTCTTTCACCACTTGTTCTGGCATTTCCTTTAAGATCAATAATCCATATTTCATTAAACTCTTCAGCAACGATTTTTCTAAATCCATCATAAGTACGAGAATTTATAAATGAATTATTACTTACAAATGCGACAATGCCATTTTTATCAACCCTATCAAAAGCCCATCTTAAAAATCTTGCATACATATCATATACTTTTGTCTTTTGTGCAGTGCTGTACTTTATATAAGTATCTTTAATACGCTTATCGATGTATGGATATTCTCTGTTCTTATTATTCTCATTTTCATTTTGTTGATTTGCATTGTACGGAGGATTACCAATAACTACAGAAATCTTTTTACTGTTCTGCTGTTTGATACGTTCTGAGTTTTCAGAACTTAAACCAAACATTGTTTCCTGTTTTCCGCTGTAAAGAAGTGCATTGGTGTTATCAAGTGTATCAACAAAGCAAAGGTTCTTAAACTCTTCGTAATAACCCATCTTTTGCTTAAATGTAAATTCAATATTTAGATTAGCAATGTAGTATGGAAGTATTGCAACTTCGTTTGCGTGGATTTCATTCTTGTACTTGTAAAGTAAATCCTGATTTGGAATGTGATCAATAATAGAAGTAACAAAAGTAGCTGTTCCTGTTGCAGGATCGAGTATATCTACATTTTTATCAGAAAGCGTTTTACCAAAATGTTTGTGTAGTAAATACTCGATGCCTTCAATCATAAAGTTTACAATTTCGTTAGGCGTGTAAATTACACCAAGACGATCAGCAGCTTTGGGATTATATACTTTGTAAAAGTTTTCGTAAAGAACTTTCAAGAACTTTTGTTTTTCGTGATGATCGACAATACCGGCAGCGGTGCTATTGATAGCATCGTAATAATGCTCGATATTGCCCATCAGGTTTTTACGTTCACTGTAAGTAAAAAGAATCTCAATAAGTTTTTCGAGTTCACGAGCAATATTATTGTGTCGGTGAAATTCGGGGTCATCAAATATTTTGTTAAAAATGTCGCTTGTGAGAATATGCTGAATCATCATTTCGCGAATATCAGCTTCGGTTATATCTGGATTTATTTCGATCTTACACAGTTCAAGGAAAGTTGCGCTAACAGCAATAAAGTTTTTATTCCTTACACGGGTTTGATCAATACGTTTACGGAGCGTTTCTACAATTGCAGGAATATCAGCCTTAAATTTTTCTAATGCATCTTCAAACTTGTAAACAGTATCGCTCTTGAAAGAAATAAACTCTGTAATGATTTTATGCAGTTCATCAGGATTAAGAACAAAACCGCGCATAACTTCTTCACCGCGTTGAAAAAGAACTGCTTCTTTTGAATCTTCAAACAGAATATTATAGAACGGATAACCTTTTTTTTGCTTGGTATCTATCTCATCGTTAATTGTATCTTTTTCATCTTTGCTTTCCCAAAGACCAATGTCCAATCCAAATAAATTTTTGACAATTCCATCGGGACGAACCTTACTTCCTTTAGTGCCCTGGCATGAAACTTCAGTAACTACTTCATAGTTTTGTTTATGAGCGTATTCATTAAGCAAGTTCCAGAAGTGATTGCGTATAGATTGTTCGTTTGTGGATTTGCCGAAGTGCTTGGCACGTTCAAGATTGGTGTAATACTGATTTATTAAAATTCTAGACATTAAGTCCTATTTTAAGTGTTGTACAAAACCTCATAAACACATGCATCAAAATAAATAATTATGCTCATTAAGACTAAATTTTTCTGACACATATTCATATCCTTCAATTCAGACAACTATACTTCCCTAAGTAAAAAACAGAAAATGTCCTTCCTTGTCCAACAGAAATAATCGATAAAAATTCTTTTGAATAAAATAATAAAAGGGAGCCGAAGCTCCCTGATATTATTTCATGGTATAAATCAATTACAAAAATTCATTTGTTCAAATTAAAATACGCAGTTTTAGTTTGGGCTGCTTGTCTTGGCCAATCCAGATGAGTTCTAATTTGGGTTTGTGGTTCATAAGCAATTTCTAATTTACTTTTTCTTTTTTGTTTTCTTCACTTCTATCAGAATTTTCTTCTCATCACCTTTAAGCCGTCTCTCAATTTTTTTAACATCTTCGGCGGGAGGAAGATTTTCCGGCTGCACCCCGCGTTCTTTAAGAATTTTTCTAACTGCAAGATTATTATCAACGTGTTCTTCAGAAATCTTTTCGTGTCCGTGAAGATCTTTTTCAATTACATTATGGCTCGTAAGCTCGGATGCAAAGTCTTTCGTTTTAATAGTAAGTGTAGGTAAAAAGTCAGCAAGAGGTCGTCCATCCGCAACATCTAATTTACTTTTCATCATTTGGGTATTTAGTCCACCAAAAAGCGCTTGATCTCCTTTAGAACGGATAATAGCAAAACCTTTTTCGTCAACACCTCTTTCATAGATAATTCCGGAAAGTTTCTTTTCAGAGTGAGAAAGTTTTTCTCTTGCAGTTACGCGTGCAACATCGAGCAGTCTTTTTTCAATTATTTCTTGTTTACGGGTCTGAACAGCAAAATAGGTTTGTGCAAAAGCAACTTCAGGTTTTGCTGGATCACCATTTTGAGCAACAAGATAGCAGGCGTATCTTGTTAGGGCGATATCATCAATTTTTCTTTCTGCACCACTGCCCAACACTACCATTTTGTTGATATCAACAAAATGGTCTGGAACTGATTCACCACTATTTTTACAAGAGTCTTTTGCTTTGTCAATAACCTTTAGAAAGTTACGCCATTCAGAATAATCAAATATTTCTTGCAACTCTCTCGCACTCCAACATTCCACTCCTTCCAAGAGATAACAAGCGTTTTCAAATTTTTGAAAAAGTTCAGCAATTAATTCTTTTTTCATATCAAACTCCATCTAATCAAGAATAATTGAACTAAAATAGTGTTTTGTTTAATCTTTTTCTATTTCTCTGATTAAATTTTCTTTTGCATTATCTATTTCATCTTTATCTCCCAGAAATAAGCGCTAAAAATTCTTTTGAGTAAGTAACACCCAAAATATTTTGATTCAAATAATGAAATAGATGCCTCTACTGGAATTATTCTCCTACACCGTTTTGATTCTCGCTTTCCTCAAAGTATAGATAATCGGTTTTGGGTGAATAATTTTAACAAAATTTCCATTCAAACTTAATCAAAAGAAAAAGAATTGAATCTCTTAATCAGAATCTTCTCCTGATCTATAGCTTATTAAACCATTTTTAGAGAATAATTGTTTAATTTTCCGAAGCAAATTTTAGAATATTTACTCAAGAGTTTACCTTCACTTAAAAACAGAAACTGGGAAAAACATGAATTCAATGGAACATCCTGATAAATTTGTTAATAGACATTTAGGACCACGCGAAGAAGATATTACTGAAATGTTGAAAGCGATAGGAGTTGAGAGTGTTGAAAAACTTATCCAAGAAACTATACCTCAAAGTATCCGGCTTACTGAAAAATTAGAAATTGATCCCCCAATAAGTGAATATAAATTCATAGAACATCTGAAAGATTTAGCCAACCGAAACAAAGTTTATAAATCTTATATTGGTTTAGGTTATCATCAGACCCATACACCTGCGGTAATCCAAAGAAGTATTTTAGAAAATCCCGGATGGTACACACAATACACTCCGTATCAAGCTGAAATTGCACAGGGCAGATTGGAAGCTCTTATAAATTTTCAAACTGCAGTAATTGATTTGACCGAACTTCCAATTGCAAACGCCTCTTTGTTGGATGAAGGCACTGCCGCTGCGGAGGCAATGGCTATGCTTCACTCGGTTTCTAAGAATAAAAATGCTAACGTCTTCTTTGTTTCTGAAGAATGTTTTTCTCAAACAATTGATGTTCTAAAGACGAGATCAAAACCATTGGGAATTGAATTGTTAATTGGAGATCACAAAACCGTAGAATTAAATGATAAAATATTTGGAGTGTTCGTTCAGTATCCTTCTTGCGATGGAGAAATTTATGATTACAAGGAATTCTTTAGCAAAGCCGATAAGCTCGGAATATTAAAAGTGGTCGCTGCTGATTTGTTAAGCTTAACTTTACTTACACCTCCGGGAGAGTTTGGTGCCGATGTTGCTGTTGGAAATTCACAAAGATTTGGTATTCCAATGGGCTTTGGTGGTCCTCACGCAGCTTATTTTGCAACCAAAGATGAATATAAGAGAAATATTCCCGGAAGAATTATTGGTGCATCTGTTGATTCACACGGGAACTTAGCATACAGAATGGCATTGCAAACTCGTGAACAGCACATACGGCGAGAAAAAGCTACCAGTAATATATGTACTGCTCAAGTTCTTCTTGCAGTGATGGCTGGTATGTATGCTATATATCATGGTCCAAAAGGATTACAAGCAATTGCCGAGAGAATTCATCATTTCACAAAAATGCTTGATGAAGCTTTGAGATTTTTGGGATACACTCAAGTAAACAAAAACTATTTTGATACTCTTAAAATTGTTTTCACAGATAGTTCAAAGAAAGAAATTGATGCGATCAGAAACATTGCATTAAGTAAAAAAATTAATCTCAGATACATTGACGATAATGCAATTGGAATCTCGATAAATGAAATAACTGATTTTGATGAGATGAAAGAAATCATCTCCGTTTTTGAAGAGACAAGTGGGAAGAAAATTGATAATAAGAAGTTTGCAGAGTTAGGAAGTTCAAATAAAAATAAATTTTTACCAGACTTTAAAAGAATAAGCAAGTACTTAAAACATCCGGTATTCAATTCTTATCACTCAGAAACTGAGATGATGCGATACATTAAAAGTTTGGAAAGTAAGGATCTTTCATTAGTTCATTCCATGATATCTCTTGGATCATGCACGATGAAATTGAATGCTGCAACTGAAATGCTTGGAGTTACCTGGCCTGAGTTTGCAAATATTCATCCTTTCGCTCCGCTTGATCAAGCCGAAGGTTATTTGGAATTATTCAAACAACTTGAAAAAGATTTATGTGAGATCACTGGTTTTTTCGCAGTATCGCTTCAGCCAAATTCCGGAGCGCAGGGCGAATATTCGGGATTGATGGTTATTCGAGCTTATCATCATGCCCGCGGCGATGATCACCGAAATGTTGTTCTAATTCCTTCATCTGCACATGGTACTAATCCTGCAAGCGCTGTCATGGCTGGAATGAAAGTGGTTGTAGTAAGTTCAACTGAGATTGGTAATGTTGATTTGGATGATTTAAAAAATAAAATAGAACAGCACAAAAACAATCTTGCCGGTCTGATGATTACTTATCCATCAACTCATGGTGTGTTTGAAGAAGCAATAAAGCAGATTTGTAAATTAATTCATGACAGCGGTGGACTTGTTTACATGGATGGCGCAAATATGAATGCTCAAGTTGGATTAACAAGTCCCGCAATGATTGGTGCGGATGTTTGCCATTTAAATCTTCATAAAACTTTTTGCATTCCTCACGGCGGCGGCGGACCTGGGGTTGGACCAATTGCAGTTACAAAAGAACTCGCACAATTTTTACCAAATCATCCGCTTGTAAATTTAAATCATCAAAAAGGAATTACACCGGTTTCATCTGCTCCATGGGGAAGTGCAAATATCCTCATTATTTCTTATGCATATATCAAAATGATGGGCGCAGAGGGATTAACAAAAGCTTCCGAAGTCGCGATTCTAAATGCCAATTACATCAAAGCGAGATTGGAAAAATCATTTCCTGTTCTGTATTCGGGTGAAAAGGGGAGAGTTGCTCACGAATTAATTTTTGATACACGTATCTTTAAAGAATCTGCAAATGTTGAAGTTGAAGATATAGCAAAAAGACTTATGGATTATGGCTATCATGCACCAACTGTGTCATTTCCTGTTCCAGGAACATTAATGGTTGAGCCTACTGAAAGTGAATCAAAAGCTGAACTCGATCGTTTCTGTGATACAATGTTGATGATCGCCGGGGAAATTAAGGAGATTCAACTTGGAATTGCCGATCAGAAGGATAATGTGCTTAAAAATTCTCCTCACACTATTCTGGATATTGCTTCGGATGAATGGAATCATCCCTACTCAAGAGAAAAAGCTGCTTTTCCGACAAAATGGTTGAAACATAAAAAATTTTGGCCGAGCGTTGGAAGAGTTAACAACGCCTATGGCGACAGAAATTTGGTATGCAGTTGTAATCCAATAACTGATTATGTTGAAGAAGTTTCCAAATAGGATCTCATCGAGCTTACATTTGGATTGTTCATTTTTTTTAAACTTATCCAGTACATTTGATTTTCAATCGGCAATTTTCAGTTAAAAATAAAAAATAACCGCCACGAATTACACGAATTTTTAATAAGCTTTTACTTTATTAGTGTGTATTCGTGAAATTCGTGGCATAAATTTTATTCTAATAACGCAATAACATTAAGCATTATCGAAAAGAAATATTGATCAAAAAAATAATCTTCATATCATTTTTACTTTTCTTTTTTTCTGAACTTAGTTTATCACAAGTTGATTCGCTTTCCAAATCTGTTGGTAAAAGTTTCATTGTTGATACTATTGTTGTCCAAGGGAATGATATAACCGAAGAAGAAATTATTCTTCGCGAATTAACTTTTAACATTAGGGATACAGTTTCTCAAGGAATTCTCGCATACAACAAAGAGAGAATATACAGCTTAGGGTTATTCACAAAGGTTGATTTGTTTATTTATCCTGAAAATGAGAAAAACATTTTGGTTATTAACGTTGAGGAAAGCTGGTATATCTATCCGATTCCGGTTGCAAGTCTTCGCGATAATGATTGGAAAAAATTATCTTATGGCGTTTATTTAGTTGTAAAAAACTTTCGCGGACGAAATGAAACTCTAATGGGTACAGTTGAGTTAGGTTATGATCCCACCTTTCAATTGGCTTATTATAAACCGAACATCGTTCCCCAAAGCGACTTTTTCTGGGGTGCTGATTTTATTTACAAAAGAAAAAATAACAGAAGTTTGGCTGCAGCTAATTTATTCGGAGAAGATTTCAATCAGAAATTCATAATTGGTAGCTATGAGCTGGGTAAACGATTTGGTGTGTACCAAAGATTAAATTTAAAGTTCAGCTACAACTATGTTGAGTCTCCAAGATTTATCAGAGGTATTAACGCATCCGACCAAAGGGTAGATCGTTATCCTTCCATTGGAGTTGGTTATTCTTATGATACGAGAGATCTTATTCAATTTCCGAAAGCAGGAATTTACGGAGCCGCTTATCTTGAATTTAAAGGTTTAGGAATTAATGATATAAGTTATCAGGTGCTTGGTATAGATTTTCGCGAATACAGAAATGTTTTCAATGACTTAACTGCAAAGTGGCGGTTTGCTGCAAGGTTTACTTCTGGACAATCAATTCCTTATTACGATTATTCACTAATTGGCTACGATGAGAAAATAAGAGGGAATTATAATTTGTACCAGGAGGGAAATAACTATTACATCGGTTCGTTAGAACTTTATTACCCGCTAATAAAAGATTTTAACATTTCTTTGGATTTTATTCCTATCGTTCCCAAAGAATTAATCTCGTACCGGGTCGCTTTATACTTAGAATTATTTGGAGATGCCGGGGCTACCAAAATTTTGGGGAAACCATTGAGCTTCAAAGATTTTCGAAGCGGCTATGGAGTTGGTTTGAATTTGTTAGTGCTTCCGTATAACATTTTAAGATTTGAACTGGCGTTTGATGAATATAGAAATTCTGAGTTTATACTCGGATTGGGATTATCTTTTTAGAATGATATTTATTTCTAAATAATTCGAATGGAAAATTTAATTTTATCGAATATAGAACTTTATTACTCCAGCTCATATAATTTGAAATCGCAGATCATCACAATCGATAGTGATGAAAGCAGTCATATTCTAAATGTGATGAGACATCGTATGAACGATGAGATTTATATAACAAATGGTACAGGGAAGATATTCAAAAGTCAGATTGTCCAGATCAATAAAAAAAATATTGATGCGAAAATCCTAAATGAATTTAAGTTTGAAGAAAGATTCCCAAACATTACATTCTGCATTCCCATGCTTCGTAATAATGAACGACTTGAGTATGCTCTTGAAAAGTGCACTGAACTGGGTGTTACTAATTTCATTATTTATAAGGCGAAAAGATCTGTCCCTAAAAAAGTAAATCTGGTGAGAGTTGAGAAAATATTGCTCGCAGCTATGAAACAATCACTGTTAAGCTGGCTGCCCAAAATTCGTTATGTCGGTTCAATGGATGAACTTACCCAATTCGATGGGGAGAAAATTATTTTTGAACAAAGTTCAAATAATTATTTCAGTCGAGATAAAATAAACTCTAAAATGAATTATCTATTCATTTTCGGTCCAGAAGGAGATTTTACAGCTGATGAATTGGATTCATTAAAATCATCTGTAAAATATAAGCTTGCAGAAAATAGACTACGAACGGAGACGGCAATTATTAAAGTGGCTGCATTGCTGTAACACAAATAAACTCAAAAATATTACCCAAAATAATTTGTGACTATCTTTTATAAATCACCTTCCCATCAAAAACAGTCATATCAACTTTAACATCCTTTATCTTCACCGGATCAATCGTTAAAATATCTTCATTGAGTATAACTAAGTCAGCAAGTTTACCAACATCAATACTTCCTTTAACATTCTCTTCGAATGCAGCGTAAGCATTATTAATTGTGTAAGCTTTAATTGCCTCTTCAACTGTTATTTTCTGTTCGGGAATCCATCCATTTGGATTTTTATCATCTAAAGTCCTGCGGGTAACAGCGGCATAAATTCCAAGCAGGGGATTGATTGGTGCGACAGTCCAATCGCTGCCAAAACAGAGCATAACTTTATTATCTAGAAAAGTTCTGAATGGATAAGTGTACTTAATTCGGTCAGGTCCAATTCTCTTTTCTGCCCAGACTCCATCATCAATTGCATGATACGGCTGTACTGAAGCAATCACACCAAGTTCTGCAAAACGGGGAATGTCTTCAAAGCGGACATGTTGTGCATGTTCTATTCTAAATCGTCTCTCCCATTTAGGATTTTTATCAATAATTTCTTGATATAGATTGAGCATGTAGTTGTTTGCTTTATCACCGATTGCGTGAACGCAAAGCTGCAATCCATTCTTATCTGCATCAATTGACCAATCACGCAAATTTCCATCCGTTACAATATCCATTGCTAAACCTGAAGTAGTTGTGTCTTGATTGTATGACTCAAAGAACCAAGCTGTGCTTGATCCCAATGAACCATCTGCAAATCCCTTCAGTGAACCAAGTTTAAGTTTTTCACTTCCATATCCGACATGAATTTTATCCTTCACGAGGTTTTTATAATTAGCAATTGCCATACGCGTGTAAATTCGGCAATTCAGCTTTCCTTCTTTCTCTAATCTTTTATAGGTCGCAAGGTCTTGTGAGTAGGTAATATCCTGAACGCTTGTCACTCCAAATTCTTTTGCATGATTCAATGCTGTCAATGCTGCTTTGTATGTTTCTTCTTTCGTTGATGAAGGAATGATGGAATAGATTAATTGCATCGCATTGTCTTTAAGAATTCCTGTTGGTTCACCTGTTTTGGGATCTTTAACAATTAATCCACCTTCAGGACTTGGAGTTTCCTTTGTGATCTTTGCAAGCTTTAATGCATAGGAATTTGCAAGCGCCATGTGACCATCAAAACGGTCAACAAAGACGAGGGTTTTCTGAGTGAACTCATCAATCATTTCTTTAATGGGAAGATCTTTAACTTCCCATGCTTCATGATCCCAATTACCGCCGGTAATCCATTTGCCTTTATTTTTCTCAGCATATTTTTTTAATATTTCCTTGAACTCAGATGTTGATTTTGCGGGACGCAGGTCAATTCCTTGTAGGTAGAATCCACCGCTTGTGAAATGAACATGATCGTCAATGAATCCTGGCAGCATTAGTTTTCCGTTAAGGTCAATTAATTCTGTTGATGCATCAATCATCTTTTTTACTTCATCTGTTGAACCGACAAAGATGATTTTATTTCCTTCAACTAAAACCGCTTCTGCTAACGACTGTTTATCATTAACGGTGTAAACCTTTCCGTTAATGAATGCCTTTTTATTTGATGGCGGATTTGAATTCATGACGAATGCAAATGAAATGATGATTGAAATGATAAATGTGATACGCATTTGGACTCCATTTCTAAAAATTAAATTATTTATGATACCTAATCTATTTATTAACGGCGTTGTGCTTAAGCCGTAGCCCAAAACGACAATGCCACATTTATTAAATAACAAAATTTCATTTACAAACTATGCTGGACAAAAAACTGTAACGGAAGAACAAACTTTTAAACTGCACAAATGCAAAATGCGAAAGAAGCATTCCGTTTGAGACACTTGTCATATTCACTTTTAAATTAATTCCCAAATAATCTTGGGGAAATATCTATCTTTTAGCTGAAACATCAATAAAAGAGCCTCTTGTTTTTGCAGAGTGATATTAAATTTAGCATCACGATATTTTACATATTCTGCAAAATCAGTTTTTAATTCTAATGAAAAATCATGATCAGTTTGAGTAACTATTTTATCATAATCAAACAATTGGTCAATCTCATTGACGTGAAAATATTCTGGGATAATTTCTACTGCACGAAAATCATTAGCGATATCTGAATACAATTTATCGTCGCCTAAATAAAAACAAATATCTAAAATAATTGATGCTATAAAACTAGTTTTACGTTCGTGAAAGGTGAGTCCACTTAGATATTCGGATATTATCTGTTCATATTCCTCATCTGGTTTGTATCCAATAGGAGCTATACCATTTTGTTCGTATCGATCACACAACCATACGGTAATATTTATAAGATATTTCTTTAACAAGTCTTCTTTATTCAGTTTTATCAGCACTAAAGAAATAAATATTATCGCATTACCAAAATTATCACTTATTGGACGGTACGCTCCTTTTTCCTTAAGTAGTTCAAAAAAAGTACTTATTATTGGATCGTGATTTTCTTCTGTCAATAATATATAAAGTGCAAATAGTTCTAATGATTTAAGGCAGACGCTGGGGTAGACTAAAATAGAAAAAATCCCTTTGCTAATAAAATAATTTTTCTTCTCTGTATCATTTTTTGATGAATAATCAACATAAAAAGAAGTTATTGAATCAAGAATAGAACTGGTAAGAAACTCACTAAACTCCTCAAACAATTTATTTTTAATTAGAACACGAGCTAAAGAAGCCAAAAATAATACAGAGTTATAATAATCCTTTATATCTAGAAATAATTTGGAAAAGAAATAACCTTCAAATAATACTTGTAATTTATTTTCATGTATAGAAAGATCGAGAGAAAGCCAATAATCTGTGTAGCTTACAATATCAAATGTTGTAAATTCATATTGTTTTTTAACCTTTGCGAATAAATCAAAAAATCTACTCACAAACTCTGGGGAATTGTGAAGTTCAAAAAATGGTTCAATCCCAATTTGAGTGAAATCTCTCAGAAGTTTATCCTTTTCCCAAGTTAAAATGGGATTGATATTAAATGTTTTTTGAGCATAAGAGTTGAACTTTTGAAAAGAAATTGTTGCAGGGGGTTTAAGTGTTCCAGTTGTAACGAAAATTATTTCTTGAGTTAATTTAGGATCAAAATTCGGATGAGATATTTTATTCGTAATGATTTCTAGCAACTGGGGTTTAATTTCATTCATAAATTTAGCTAGATTTATATCACCAACTTTTATCTGAAAGCAATATTGAATAATGTGATCATCAATATTTTTCTTTGCTATGAAATCTTTGCCAAATTCAGTTGGACCATGAATTAAATGAATATCAAAAAAATCCATATTTTCCAGAAGAACTTTGAAAGGAGCGAAAAATTGGACTTCTTTAATCGAGATAAGATAATTTTCTATAACGTTTTTTAGCATACCATTTTTTTCTTTTATTATCTATAATCTCTTGCTGTCTCTTTTCTTGCTCAGGTGTAAATTTCATATCTTTAATTTTGTTGAATTGCTGTGGAGCTAAATGTAATTGAGGTAGTATAGGTTCATCATCTTCATTAAATCTGATTTCTATTTTTTCTAACATATCTAAAATTAGATCAGGATTCATTTTTGCACCTTTTGCATCGACTTTATTCCCAGTTAATTCAGTTGCGCTTATAATTTCACTATACATCATTTTCTGAATTTGACCTAGTCTGTTAATAACCATCTCATTGAGTTTTTGACAGAATGATTCTAATTCAAAATCTCTTACTTCTTCATATTTATAAAATATTTCCATAGATAATTCTTTTATTGGGCTAACTGACTCCTTTCCTTTACTTTCGTATCTAAAGCCGCCCCCATGCAAAATTTTAAAAGAACGTATTTGATGCAAAATATTATCTTGGTTATACAAATGATGATAGTACTTCTCAACAATTTTTATTTCATTTTCAAATTTTTGATTCATTTTTATACGTGCATATAACTATTAGTTGCCCGCCAAATTGCTTGATATCATTCCAACCAAAGAAGAGCAAGTGGGCTGTTGCCTGGTATATGTTGTTTGACATTTTTTCATTGATTATTCAAACACCCAACTCCTAACTTCTCACCTCACCAACACCATCTTCTTTGTTCATTTGTAGCATCCTGCTTCAAAATACTCTAAAGAAATGGTTTATCTCCTCAGTTAAAATTGTGATTTCCTTTGTGGAAATCAACAAGAAAAATAGATAAGTTAAAAGTAGTGTTTTAACAATTTGAAGAGAATGCATAAAATGACACTAGATATACTTGTTTTTGCAGCTCATCCAGATGATGCTGAACTTTCAATGGGTGGAAGCATTGCTAAATTAACAAAGCAAAATTATAAAGTCGGAATTGTTGACTTGACAAAAGGGGAGTTGGGGACACGCGGAGATGTGAAAACGCGCGAAAAGGAAGCTGTAGCGGCCGATAAGATTTTGAACGTTTCAGTCAGGGTTAATCTTGGTATTCCCGATGGAAATATTCAAAGAACGAAAGAAAATCTTATGATGTTGATAAGAGAGATTAGAAAATACAAACCTAAAATTATTTTTGCGCCATACTTTAGAGATCGTCATCCCGATCATCAGGATGCAAGTGCATTAGTAAAGGAAGCGATGTTTTCCACAGGGCTGCTAAAAGTTAAAACATTTGATAAACAAGTTGAACAAAAAGCTTATCGTCCAAAGAAACTTTTTTATTACATGCAGACGTACACCTTCGAACCCAGTTTTATTGTTGATGTTTCGGATTCTTTTGAGCAGAAGATGAAAGCAGTTAAAGCATTCAAAACGCAATTCTTCGATTCCAACAGTAAAGAACCGGAGACGTTCATCAGCCGTCCGGAGTTTTTTAGTTATTTAATTTCACGTGCACAGTTTTACGGTTTTCAAATCGGAAAACATTACGGCGAACCGTTTTATTGCGAGGAGAAGATTGAGTATAATATGTCATGGCTTTTGTAGGGAATTACCTCCTGGTAATTCCGCAGTTAGGGGTAGAAAATGATTGGGTCTAGGAAATTACCTTCTGCTAATTCCAAAAACAGGTACGTAAACGGCGGAACATCCAGGAGGATGTTCCCTACGAAATTATTATTTTTTAATTATGGCAGCCAACTTAACACAACGAAAAAGATTAAGATTAAAAGAATTCGATTATTCCAATAGTTTTTATTATTTCGTTACCCTTTGCATGGAGAATCGAAAAGAATTCTTTTCAGAAATAATTAACGAGAAGTCTATACTAACTGAAAAGGGTAGAATTGTAGAAGAAATTTGGAAGAATCTACCAAAATATTATCCATGTGAATTAGATGAATTCATAATTATGCCCGATCATATTCATGGCATAGTTATACTTGATAATAAGCCGGGTAATGTTCAAAAGAAAAGTCTATCGACTATCATACAACGATTTAAAACTTTTACAACAAAAAAAATTAATGAGTCATTAGCTGGGAGCGAAAAATTTCATTGGCAAAAATCTTTTTACGATAGAATAATTAGAGATGAAAGAGAGTTATTTCTGATTAGAAATTATATGCAGTTGAACCCGCTGAATTGGGAATTAGAAAAGGATTTGCCTGAGAATTTAAATCTGTAGGGAATGACCTCCTGGTCATTCCGCCGTTATGGGCATAAACCGACTGAGTCCGGAGGATCATCTTATGAAAATTCCTAAGACAGGTACGCAAACGGCGGAACAGCCAGGAGGCTGTTCCCTACTAAAATCCATCTGCTGTGATTTCTTTCTCTGTTATCTCACCATATTTTTTTACAACATCTTTTATCTCCGATGCCTTTCCGATAATAACAAATTGTAAATTATCACCTGGGAAATATTTTTTAGCAATTTCATTGGCCTTGGCAATAGTCATCTCATCAATCTTCTTTTCAAAATTGTTGATGTAAGTATCGTCGAATCCATAGTAATCCATATCTGTTAGCAAATTTACCAAGGCACCAGATGTTTCATAATTGGGAGGGAACTGTCCCTTGATATAACTCTTAGCCGAAAGTAAAACTTTATCTGTTATCCCGGTCGTATGCAATCTGTTGAGAACTTGAAGAGCAAGGTCTATTGCTTTTTCTGTATTCTCACTTCCAGTGAAAGTGGAAATGAAAAAGGTGCCGATATTTTTATAAGGAACAAAAACGCTTCGAACACCATAAGTTAAACCTGAGTTGATTCTTAATTCCTCATTCAGCCACGAAGTAAAGCGGTCGCCTAAAATTGTGTTGATAACCTGGATTTCAGTAAAGTCTGTATTATTTCTGCTAATTCCTTTTCCGCCAATTAGAAAAGTTGTTTCCTGTGAATCATTTTTATTTACAAGCAAAACACGTTTCTTGTTAAAATCTAAACTCGGAATCAAAATCGGATTCGTAGGAGTTCGATTCTCCATATTCCAGGAATTGAATAAATCAGAAATTTTTCCGCGCATCTCTGAAATGTTAAAGTCTCCAACTATTGCTATCGAAGAATTTTTAGGATTGAAGTAGGATGAGTAATAATTCTTCAGATCATCAGAACTGATTTCAGCAACGGTACCTTTTGAACCTTGAACCGGATTTCCGAATTCGTTGTCGGTAAATAAGAATTTGTTAAAATAAGCTCTGATCACTTGTCTCGGACTTTCCTTGGCTTGATCAAGTTCTACTAATAATCTTTGTCTTCTTTTTTGAACTTCGTCTTCAGGGAAAGTTGGATGTAGTATAATGTCCTGAAAAATTGGCAAGAGTTTTTCTTGATCGTGTATTGCAAATGATGCATTGACTTTGATGAACTCTGCACCTGCCGAGGTTGAAATGCTTGCGCCGTAAAATTCGAAAGTTTCTTCAATCTGCTTTTTAGTAAAGTTTTTAGTGCCGAAAAGCAGAGATTCTGAAGTTAAGAAAGTCAATCCGTTTTTATTTCCGTCATAAATTGCTCCGCAAGGAATTAATGCTGAAACATAAATAAGAGGAACTTCGTGCTGTTCCATCAAATAGACTGTTAGGCCATTGTCCAACTTTACTTTTTCATATGGAGGAAGCTTAAAATTGCCAGCGAAAGATGTTGCTGAAAGTATAATTATTAGAGTGATCAAATTGATTCTTAGCTTATTCATTTTGTTTCTCCTTCTGCACGAAGAATTCCGACAGTTCTATTTAATTTATTGAAATATTTTTTAACAACATTTTTAATATCCTCCGCAGTCACTTCTTGATATTCACCCGGAGCATCAAACAGCTTTTTGTAATCACCAAAGAAAAGCTGATACGTTCCTATTTGGTTTGCTTTGCCGTTAATTGTTTCCATCACATGGTAAAACTCTATGAGCTTTTGGTTTTTCACCTTCTGCAATTCATTTTCATTAATTCCTTCGTTAGCGATTTTATCAAGCTCTTCATAAACAACGTCTTCAATTTGTGAAGGAGTTACGTTTTCGTTACAGATAGAATAAATCATAAAAACATAAGGATCGAATGATTCGCCATAATGTGTCCAAACTTCTGTTGCCAATTGTTTTTCATCTACTAAGCTGCTGTAAAGTCGTGATGTATTTCCAGAAGATAAAATGGAATTGAGGAGACGTAATGAATAATAATCAGTTGAACTTGCCTCCGGAACATGATAAACTGCAAGCACATGCGGAGTTGATACTTCCTTTTTTACAAACAATCTTCTTTCGCCAAGCTGCTCCGGCTCTACAGTATGAACTTTCCTTGGAGCGCTTCGCCAGGGGATTGGTTCAAAATATTTTTTGCTGAGCTTTTTTACTTCATCAAGAGTAAGATCACCAGTAAGAACCACAACACAATTGTTCGGCGAATAGTAAGTCTTAAAATAATTCTGAAGATCATTCTTCGTCCAATTTTTTATATCCGATTCCCAGCCGATCACTGGCCAACCGTATGGGTGAGCCTGAAACGCAGCAGCAAAAACTTCCTGCATAAGATAAGATTCGTTACTGTTTTCCAGCATTGTGCTTCGCTCAGAAAGAATTACTCCTCTTTCGCTTTCGATCATTTTATCATCAAAGTTTAGATGGGCAATTCTGTCAGCTTCCAAATCAAATATTAGTTCCATAGCACTTCTTGGAAACCAGTTGGAATAAACAGTAATGTCGTTGGAAGTATAAGCATTATTGGCTCCTCCATTTGCTTCCATTGTAATATCGAATTGTTTAGGACCATATTTCTTTGCTCCGTTAAACATCATATGCTCAAAGAAATGTGAAATGCCTGTAATTCCGGGATATTCGTTTCGCGAACCGACTTTATAAAACAGATACATTGCAACATTCGGAATCGAGTGATCTTCGAGCAGAATTATTTGCATCCCATTTTTTAGTGTGAATGTTTTTACGTCATTCGCTTTACTTTGTGCAAGCAGGGAAGAGAGCATTAAAGTAAAAATAAGTATGAGCCTCATTAATATCTCCTATATTTTTCTAATTCAACATGCACAAACATAAAGAGTTGAGGTGAATATTAGTAAAGAAAAATGATGGCTGGTTTCAATCCCCAAGACAATAGAATGCTGATTCCGCAGATCATTATGATTTTCGCAGATAGGTAAGAAATTTATTTATGGACGAATAAATAAAATTTAGTTATCGGTGTGTTGTAATTTTGAAAACTAAATAGCTGCATAAAATTCTTTACGATACTTTGCTATTCCTGAAATACCTCTCATCTTTTCTTCATCAAGTATTAGAATCATAAATGCTTCGTCGGGTACACCTTCGTATTCAGATTTAATTTGATACTTCGAAGCTTTCTCAAAGCCAGATCTTGGATAATAATTCGGATGTCCTAAAACTATAACGAATGGAGTTTTGTTTGCTTTGACAATTTCTAAACCTTCTCTAACCAGCTTTGAGCCAATTCCTTTGTTTTGATAAGCCGGCAATACAGACATTGGAGCTAATCCCATACCTCTAATTATATTTTTATCACTTTCAATAACTGCAGGTGTAAAAAGTATGTGCCCGACAATTTCAGTATTCATTTTTGCAACAAGTGAAATTCTTTCCGGACATTTTTCTCGAAGTGCATCTACAATATTTGCTTCGTCATCTTGACCGAAAGCAAGTGCATTCACTTTGCGAATCTGTTTCTCATCGCCAATTAGTTCGCTTCTTATGATAGAATTCAAAGTCAATTTATTTTTGGACATTTAGAAATATTAGAACTGAATCTGCATTTAATCTTGCTTTGAACCAATTATCAATTTTTGTTTTATCTGAACTTGATAGCCGCTTACTTGAGGATAGGCTGACTATTGATACTTTTGTTGATCCATTTTTCTCATCTCTATAAATAGTCGTTTCCGAATATGAAGAGGAATTTATTTGTGGATATAATGTCTTGATCTCGGATAACAGTTGCTTCCCAAGTTGTCTTAGGTTATTTAAACTATCTTGCTTCTGCTGCAATTCGATAATTAATTGTGTGAGTCGATTTATTTCACCTTTTAGTTTTTCTTTTTCAGATATTTCGGATTTCATATCGATGAATGATAATCCTTGTTTGATAATCACTTCCGCATCATCAAGATTAAAATCTTTGGCTTTAGCTTGGATCAGCTCTTTCTGCGCCTCTGTAAGCGAACTTCCCCCATAAATAAGTGAAATACTTCTTTCAGATGGTTTTATATCGTATCTGAGAAGGTAATTGCCCTGAAATAAGCTGACATTGCTTGTAAATTTGGCTGCGTTTTCAATAAACCTTTCCTTTTGAACGAGTCCATATCCAAAATAAAAGCTCGGAATAACAGTGATAATAATAATTGCGGATATCCATGTATTAACTCTTTTCTTTTGAGCTGCATCAACAAGTGTTCTTATTGGGAATTTCAAAATTTGGGAAATGATTACTGATGAAAATGCAATGAACACAGTGTTAATGGTGAAAAGGAAAATAGCTCCGAAGAAAAATGAAAGCTGTGCGGTTGCAAGACCATACCCGGCTGTACAAAGGGGCGGCATTAGGGCAGTTGCAATTGCCACACCTGGAATAACGTTCCCTTTCTGCTTGCTGCTGATAGCTAAGATTCCGGCTAAACCACCGAACAGTGCAATCATTACATCATAAATTGATGGACTTGTTCTTGCTAGAAGTTCGGAATGTGCCGTTGAAATAGGACTGATTCCAAAATATGCAGTTGAAGCAAGCAAACTTGCAATGACAGCAAACGAGAAATTTTTAACAGCTTTACCTAAAAGTGGAAAATTATAAGTGGCAATGCTATAGCCCATTCCGTTTATTGGACCCATTAGAGGTGAAATAAGCATCGCACCAATTATAACTGCAGTTGAGTTCATGTTTAATCCAACAGAAGCAACGATGATTGCAAAGATTAAAATCCAAAGGTTTGTTCCTTTGAAAATAATCTCCTTCTCTATTGCTGCATGGATTTTATCATATTTTTCAGTTTCACTATCAAGATTTAGATAATGTAAAATTTTACGAAGCATTTAATTAATCCTTAATTTTTTATTTGCAAATAATGTGACTTAAGTACATCCAATGTATTACCTCAATTATTAAAAGAGCATTGCCGCGATAAATGAAAGGTAAGTAAATGCGCTGAGCAGAAGCATCTTTATTCATGATGAATGATTGCTGATAATTGGTAGATCAAAATTAGAAAAGCTTAATTTCAACCGCAACAATATTTACAAAGTAAGATGGCTTTAAGTGAAAGTAAAGTTTAAAAAGAAAAAATGAGACGGCTATTTAGTCTAAAATAATGTATTTCAAATGTCTCATTATGGTGGCAAGCATTTTGTTTACTTGATTGATAATAAATCTTGTTAGATATTTCGTAAGTAAAATTTTAAGTAAAACAATAGGAACTCGGATTAATTAACAGATAAAGGAAAAAAGATGAGAACCAAATCACTGTCAGCAATTCTTATTCTTGGAATTTGTATTTCAATATTTCCTCAAGAAAATCAATTTCCAAATGTGAATGTTCCGCTGGAAAAAATTAAGGGTATTCCAATTGGCTGGACTTTAGCCGGAAGTAATCCCCGCGATTATGAAATTAGGCAGGATGACTTTGATCCCTATTCAGGTTATTTCTCGTCTTCACTAAAATCGGTCGTCAATCGTCCGCTAGGTTATGTGACTTTGATGCAAGTTATCAAGTCTGATAAATACAAAGGTGAGCGTATCAGCTTTTCAGGTTATGTGAAAGCAAAGTTTGTTGCAGATTGGGCAGGATTGTGGATGCGTGTTGATGATGTAATCGGAAGACCGCTCAGCTTTGATAACATGAACGATAGACCGATTGTCGGCAATTCCGATTGGGTGAAATATGAAGTTGTGCTTGATGTTCCAATGAACAGCTCTGAAATATCTTTTGGCGTTTTACTTGATGGCAAAGGGCAAATTTGGTTTGATAAATTCGAAATAAAAGTTGTTGGAATGGAAATTCCGGTTACCGATCGTCTTAAAAATAAATTTGAAGAAACTGAACCACGCAATTTAGATTTTGAACAATAAACTTTCTCCTAAACAACTGGTTCGTAAAATAAAAATCTTGAGGGTTATAAAATGAAGAAGCAAATTCTGTTAGTGCTAATCGGTAACAGAAAGGAATCTGCTGTAACAGTTCAGAAAATACTCACGGGTTGGGGATGTTTAATTAAAACTCGACTAGGCATTCACGACGGAGTGTTGGATGAATGTTCTGATGCTGGTCTGCTAATTCTAGAAATTGTTGGCGATAAGAAGAAGCATAAAGAAATGGCGCGAAAACTCGGTTTAGTAAAGAGAGTTTCTACAAAGTTTGTTGAATTGAGTGTTTAATTTTTTAAGTGAGCCCCACTTAAAAGTAGGGAAGTTAAATAGCTCAGGATCATACCTGTAATTCAACAATGCTGTTGACGAAAGAGGTGCATAAGAATTTATTAATCCACCAATAGATTTTTTTCATCATCATCAATCACTGCACGAGATACTACCTGCACATTCATTTTTGTTTCTGAAAAAGAATTACGGTTTTCTTCCAAAACCATTGAGTTGATCATCATTTCATTTGGATTTAGTAATGTGATCTCGCGATCAATTATTTTTTCTAATGTGGAGTAAAAGAGTTGAGAGGAAAATCCATAATGAGTGCAGCAAAGGGCTGCTATGACCGGTTCATTTCTATCATGTAGTTTTTCAACTCCCTCATTTAAATAAAATTCGATTCTGCCTTTCACAGTTTCACTTCCAGGTGAATCTTGGATTTCACTTTCTAAACCTGGAAATGCCTGAGAAATAATTCTGTCTCCTTTGATTCCTTTTTCAACAAGTCTGTTTTTATGCGTTTCAGAATTTATTGTTGTTTCGGTACCAAGAATCATCACCTTGCTTTTATCATCCTTTTCCATTTCTGTTAATATCATTGCAACTCCAAATTCTACAATACCAAGTACAGGTGTTTTCGAATCTTTTGCGAAGTGTGTAAATGGATACACAATTGAAAGTGTATTGCAGGCAATAAGAATCAAATCCGGGGAGAATTTATCTTCCATGCTCAGCAGCGCCTGGTTGAAAACCTCAGCTTTAATATCGGTTGAAGGCATGGAATTATATCCAGTTCCTTTTTCGGGAAGTGAATTAAAAAATATCAGGTTTACTTCTTCAAGTGATTTTGTTTCTTTTAATTTTTCTTCTATACCAGCTAAGACAGATATTCCTCCCAAACCCGAGTCGGTAATGACAATGGTAATCTTTTGCCTGTTTAAAATTTCTTTGAGATTGTATCCTGGCATTTCAGAATTAACTGGATAATTTTAGGACTGCAATCAATTATTGTCTCTTAGCTTTGCACGATACCCCACATCTTCGAAAAACCGGGGAACGAGAATGCCATTGAGATTGATATGATCCAAAGGTTGCATTGGCAAACCTTTGTATAAAATTATTACTCCATCAATAAAAGGATATTCATATGAGGGTTGCAACAAGTTTGCTCCTAGTCTATTATAAGTCTGCATACCACCGGCAGATCCTTGAAAGTGATAAGACATGCAAACTTCTTCAGGATCATCAATGTCTATGGTAGCAATTATAAAATTTCTTTGTTCTGTTTTAATCATGTCGAATTTTATCAACCCAATTTTAATATTTTTAATACCTTTGATATCAGCATATACATAGCTCTTTTGAAAATGAATGGTTAAGCGATTTGTGATGGAATCCATAACCTCTTCAATTTTGCTTGCGTCAGATAAATTCAATCTAAGTTTACTCAATGTGAGTGGATTTTCTGGACTTTCGTTTACTACATCTTCCGCATCATAGTAATAATAAAAATATTCTCTTGTTACATTTTTTTGATTATCAACTAATTGACTCGAACCACATCCTGTTATAATAATGGCTTTAAGACAAAGGGTAATAAGAAAGTATTTTTTGAAAACCATAACTTTTCCACAAAATTATAAATAGTTCCTTTATAAGTGTCTAAATTCGAATATAAAACTCTATTTCACCCTTTCGGTTCAAACCTATCCAAAAATGGTTTTAACAGGTCAATTGGAAGTGGAAAGATTATCGTGGAATTCTTCTCTGATGCAATTTCAGTTAAAGTTTGTAAATATCTTAACTGTAAAGCCTGAGGTTGTCTACTCATAATTTCTGCTGCATCGGCTAATTTTTGGCTTGCCTGGAATTCACCTTCAGCATGAATTACTTTTGCTCGTCTTTCTCTTTCTGCCTCAGCTTGCTTTGCCATTGCCCTTTGCATTTCAATTGGAAGATCAACGTGCTTTACTTCCACATTGGAAACTTTAATTCCCCACGGTTCTGTTTGATTATCAATAATTTTTTGTAGCTCGTGGTTTATTTTTTCTCTTTCAGAAAGAAGTTCATCTAAGTGAGACTGTCCTAAAATGCTTCTTAACGTTGTTTGTGAAAGCTGCGATGTTGCTAAAAGAAAATCCTCAACTTCTACGATTGCTTTTTCTGCATGAATCACTCTGAAATAAACTACTGCATTTACTTTTAATGATACGTTATCCTTAGTAATTACATCCTGAGGCGGAACATCCATTACTATTGTTCGAAGACTAACTTTTACCATTCGATCTACAAGGGGAATGAGAAGGATAAGTCCGGGTCCTTTTGTTGCTATAAGCCTTCCGAGACGGAATATAACACCTCTTTCATATTCTCTTAATATTTTTACTGCATTTGAAATAATAAATAGTAAAAAGAGAATTATTACTGCGATTAAAGTTGCGAAAAATTGCATAGCTGCCTCCTATATAATTTAAGTTTTGTATTACTCTTTATTTTTAACTTTAAGTTTCAAGTTTTGAATTTCCACTACTTCAACCTTACTCTTGGCCTCAATTTTACCCTCGATGCTTTCGGCGTTCCAGATTTCACCATGGATTCTAACCTCACCATCAGGATTAAGATCTGTAATTGCCTCGCCAAATGATTTTAGTAATCCTTGAGTACCGGTTGTTGGTTTGCTTTTCTGTGCTTTTATTCCAAGAGTAATAGCAAAAGCAAAGAATAAAACTGTTAGAATTACAAAAAGTGCAACTACTTCCCATGATATCTTAACTACCTCAAGTCCGGATTCAACATTGATGAGCATAATAGAACCGATTATCAAAGAAATCACTCCGCCGATTGATAATATTCCGTGACTGACAACCTTAATTTCCAGGATAAATAAAATTATTGCAAATATTATTAATGCTAAACCTGCATAATTGATGGGAAGAGTATGCATTGAATAAAATGCAAGTATGATACAAATCCCACCGATCACACCAGGGAAAATTACTCCAGGGTTAAATATCTCAAATAATAATCCGTACAACCCAATCATAAATAATATGTAAGCAATATTAGGGTCGCTTAGGATGGTGAGGAGTTTGAGGGAAAAAGTCATTTCTACTTCGTTAATTTTTGCGTTAACTGTATTCAAAATTTTTTTCCCGGTAACTGTTTCAATTTTTCTTTCATTAATTTTTTTAAGGAGTTCTTCGATGTTTGGAGAAATCAAATCAATCACGTTTTTTTTGAGAGCTTCAGTTTCCGATAGTGATAAACTTTTTCTGACAGCATCTTCAGCCCATTTAATATTTCGATTTCTTTTTTCACTTATTGACCTGATGAAGGCGGCGGCATCATTTGTTGCTTTTTCCGACATGATAGAGTCTCGTTCACCTTGCATTGAAACTGGATGAGCTGCGCCAATATTTGTTCCCGGTGACATAGCTGCAATATGAGCAGCCATTGTAATGAATACTCCTGCAGATGCTGCTTGTGCTCCTCCTGGAGATACATAAACTACAATCGGAATTTTCGATTCGAGAATATCCGACACAATCACTCTTGTTGATTTTAATAATCCGCCAGGAGTATTTAGCTTGATGATTAGACATTCAGATTTGTTTTGTTCTGCCGATTCAAGTCCAAGCTTTATAAAATCCGAACAGGCAGGTGTTATAGCGCCGTCATAAGTTATTAAAGTTACATTACTTTTTTGACCGGTGTTATCGGTGAGTATTATTCCAAGAAGCAATAAGATGAAGGAAATTTTTATCATTGCTGAACTCCGAGTTCAAACTACTGAAAAAAGAAGTAATCTTCAATTAGTTTTTCATTCCTTAGGCTTAAAAATATCAGCAACCAATTTATTGCTTTTGAATTCTCGACAACTTAACTTCCAACCCAAATGAAAATCCATTTTAATTAGCATTTTACAACTTCAACTAAAAATTATTTAGGAGCAACAAAATGCCAGAGAAACAACTTTCCGGTGAAGTTTATTACCCTAAACAACAGATCATAGATCATGCAAATGCGAAGTGTCAAGATCTTTATGAATTTGCAAAAAAGGATTATGTGGGTTTTTGGGAGAAAGAAGCTAATGACCTTAAATGGTTCAAGAAGTGGGATAGAGTTTTAGATGATTCGAAAAAGCCGTTTTATAAATGGTTTGTGGGTGGAAAAACTAACATCGCGTACAACTGCCTTGATGTTCATACAGAAACTTATCGAAGAAATAAATTAGCACTTATCTGGGAAGGTGAAAAAGGAGAGTCTCAATCTTACTCTTACTTTGCATTGCGCAGGGATACTTGTCGGTTTTCAAATATTCTTAGAAGTTTAGGTGTGAAAAAAGGTGATAGAGTTACTCTTTACATGGGAAGAATTCCTGAATTGATGATTGGAATGCTTGCCTGTGCAAGAATTGGGGCTATACATTCTGTTGTTTACGGCGGCTTTTCTGTTGAAGCTTTGCATGAGAGACTGGAAGACAGCCAATCAAAAGTACTTATTGTTTCTGATGGTGCGTATCAACGGGGAAAGATTGTTCCTTTAAAGCAAATTGCTGATGAGGCGCTTATACGTGCTGCAACAGTTGAAAGTGTTTTGGTTGTGAAAAGAACTGGTGAATCAATCAATATGGAAGCGGGAAGAGACATGTGGTATCATGAATTGATGGCGTTACCAATTGCCGGAAACTCATGCACGATCGAAGAAATGGATGCTGAAGATCCGCTCTTTATGCTCTACACTTCTGGAACGACCGGAAAACCAAAAGCTATTCTTCACACTCATGGCGGATACATGGTGGGTATTTATGCAACATTAAAATATGTTTTTGATATTCATGAAGATGATAGATATTGGTGCGCTGCCGATCCGGGTTGGATAACCGGACACAGTTACATAGTTTATGGTCCATTGTTAAATGGTACTACTTCATTCATGTATGAAGGAGCTCCGACTCATCCTTACCCCAATCGCTGGTGGCAGATGATTGATAAGTACGGTATTAATATTTTGTACACCGCTCCAACGGCTATTCGCGGTTTAATGCGGTTTGGTGATGCTTGGCCTAACCGCCACGATTTATCTTCGCTTCGGCTTCTTGGAAGTGTTGGCGAACCAATAAATCCGGAAGCCTGGCGTTGGTATTATAAAACTATTGGAAAAGAAAAATGTCCGATAATGGATACATGGTGGCAAACAGAAACGGGAATGTTCATGATAACTCCTATGCCATGCGTGCCATTAAAACCGGGATCGGGAACAAAACCATTTCCCGGACTAGAAATGGATATTGTTGATGAAGAAGGAAAAAGCGTTAAACCAAATGAAGAAGGTTATCTTGTTATTAAAACTCCTTGGCCTTCGATGCTTAGAAGTATTTGGAATGATCCAGATCGTTACGTAAACCAGTATTGGAGTAAATTTCCCGGTATGTACTTGACCGGCGATTCTGCAAGAAGAGATGAAGATGGATATTACTGGATTATTGGTAGAGTAGATGATGTTATCAAAGTCTCGGGCTATAGACTTGGCACTGCGGAAATTGAAAGTGCATTGGTAAGCCATTCATCAGTTGCGGAAGCTGCTGCTATTGGCTTACCTCATGAGCTTAAGGGGAATGCAATTCATTGTTTTGTAATCTTAAAGGCAGGCTTTTCTAAAAGCGATAAGCTGATTGAAGAATTGCGGCAACACGTTGGACATGAAGTTGGACCAATTGCCAAACCCGAGCAAATTGATGTTGTGGATTCGCTGCCAAAAACAAGGAGCGGAAAAATTATGAGGCGGGTACTTAAAGCAAGAGCTTTAGGTTTGGATCCAGGGAATATATCAACTTTGGAAGAATAGAAAGTCTTACAGCCGGTCACATTGATATTGCTGAATCCTTTTCTGAAAGATTTAAGTAGTTAACTCGAACATTAAGTGGATCACAACTTTTGGTAGAGGTTTGAATAAGCTCAATCTTTGAGTTTTTCATCACGTTCAAACTCTATTCATCATTAAAAATTTAATCTTTATCCTACTTTCTTTTATATTTCGCCAATTCCTTTTCATTTTTTCGCAAGAATTTTTTATTAGGACTGATCGTGGAAACAAAGAACATAGATTTAAGCTCTTTACGAATTAATAGAACTGAAGAAAAGCGACCACCTGATAGAACTAAAAAAATCGTTACCAGAATTGTCGGTTCTGTTCTATTGCTTGTGTTAGCTTTTATTGTCTACAGTTATGTTAACAGCCTATTAGATAAAAAAGAAGAGGTTAAGCTGACAACAGTAACATTGCAAACAGGTGCTTATTCAAGTGCCGTGCTTAATTCGAGCGGATATGTTGTTGCTCAGCGTAAAGCTGCCGTTGCTTCCAAAGGTACCGGACGATTAGTTTTTCTCGGAGTAGTTGAAGGCGACCAAGTTAGAAAGGACCAGATAATTGCCCGGCTTGAAGACAATGATATCAAAGCTCAACTAGACCAAGCTAAAGCCAATTTGAAGTTAGCGGAAGCGGATTTGAAGGATGCTGAGAATTTTTATAAGAGACAAAAGGAATTGACAGCTAAAGGTTTGATATCGCAGCAAGAGTTTGAAACGGCCGAAGCTCGTTATAACAGAACACTTGCAATTATCGATCTTGCGAGTGCTCAAGTTACAGCCGCTGAAGTGGCAATGGAAAATACATTGATTAGAGCTCCATTTGATGGAACTGTGCTAACTAAAAATGCTGACGTAGGTGAAATAGTTTCTCCATTCGGAGCGAGTATAAATTCAAGAGCAGCGGTTGTTACAATGGCTGATATGACATCTCTTCAGGTTGAAGCGGACGTTTCAGAATCTAATATTGAAAAAATAACTTTAAACCAGGAGTGTGAAATTGTACTTGATGCCTATCCAGAGAAAAGTTATCCTGGTTTTGTAGCCAAAATAGTTCCTACTGCCGATAGGTCTAAAGCTACAGTTTTAGTGAAAGTCGGCTTCAAAGAGTATGATAGCCGCGTGCTTCCCGAAATGAGTGCTAAAGTTACATTTTTAACACGGAGGACAGATAAAGATGAAGATAAAGACAAAGAAAAACCTATTCTATTAGCTCCATCTTCGGCTACAGGTAAAAGGAATGGAAGGGATGTTGTATTTGTTGTTAAAGATGATAAAGCAGTTGAGGTTCAAGTTCAATTGGGAAGAAAATTTGGAGATAATATTGAAATTATATCCGGTGTTAGTTCAGGTGAAAGCATAATTGATAAATTAACCGAGAAAATAAAAGACGGTATTGCAGTAAAAGTTTTATAGTAATCATTTATTTTTTAGGAGTTTAAATGTCGGAACTTATCCAAGTACAAAATGTTTCTAAATCTTATTGGCGAGACAGTTTTGAAATTCCCGTTCTCAGTAACTTATCCTTAAATGTAAAACAGGGTGAATTCATGGCTTTGATGGGACCATCGGGTTCAGGAAAAACTACTCTGTTAAATTTAATTGCCGGAATTGATAAACCAAGCTCGGGAAGAGTTGTAGTCGCAGATACGGAGATTTCAAATCTTGGCGAATCTGCTCTTGCAAAGTGGAGAGCGAACAATGTTGGGTTCGTTTTTCAATTTTACAATTTAATACCTGTTCTCACAGCATTTGAAAATGTTGAACTTCCTCTTCTTCTTACAAAACTTTCCAAAGCAGAGAGAAAGAAGCATGTGGAGACAGTACTGGGCATTGTCGGTTTAGGAAGTCATATTCAGCATTATCCAAAACAATTATCTGGCGGACAAGAGCAAAGAGTTGCAATTGCAAGGGCAGTTGTTACAGATCCCGTTCTGCTTGTAGCAGATGAGCCGACCGGTGATCTTGATAAAAATTCCGCTGCCGAAATTTTAACTTTGCTTGAACGGCTAAACAAGGAATTCAATAAAACAATTTTAATGGTTACACACGATCCTCATGCTGCCGAAAGAGCCAGAATCGTTCGTCATCTTGAAAAAGGTGATTTAGTAGGAGTTTAAGATGAAAGTATTGAAATTAATTTTGAAGAATGCACTTAGGCATAAGCTCCGAACAGTTCTTACTATAGTGGGAATTACAATTGCTGTCATAGCATTTGGACTTCTAAGGACAGTAGTAACTGTTTGGGATTCAAGTGTAGATGCTGCCTCTGCAAATCGTTTAATAACCAGGCAGGCGGTTTCGTTTATTTTTCCGTTACCTTATTCCTATAAAGAAAAAATTAAAAGCGTTTCGGGAGTTCAGACTGTAAGCTTTGCTAACTGGTTTGGAGGAGTATATAAGGATAAGAATAATTTCTTTGCAAGGATGGCTGTGGATGCAGAAACAATTTTTGATGTTATGCCTGAGTTTTTAATTGCTCCTGAAGAACTTGCAACGTTTAAAAAGGAAAGAAACGCATGTGTGTTAGGAGCTGATATTGCTAAGCAATACAATATCAAAATTGGTGATGTTATGACATTGGAGGGAGATATTTATCCCGGCAGATGGGATTTTGTTGTTCGGGGTATATATCACCCGCAAAATAAGAATACCGATGATTCTCAAATGCTTTTTCACTGGCAGTATGTAGATGAAAGAATGAAAATTGAAACACCGGTTAGAGCTGGAGATGTAGGATGGTATATAGTAGCAATAGAAGATCCAAATAAAGCAGCAGTTATTTCAGATCAGATAGATGCTTTGTTTAATAATTCTTCCGCTGAAACTAAAACAGAAACAGAAAAAGCATTTGCCCAAGGATTTGTTGCTGCTTCAAGTGCCATTATCACTGCAATGAATCTAATGTCTTTTTTTATAATTGGAATTATAATGCTGGTGCTTGCTAATACAATGATTATGGCGGCAAGGGAAAGAACAAGAGAATATGCTGTGTTTAAAACATTGGGATTTTCGACTTTCCATTTAACCGGCCTTATCCTTGGTGAATCGATGTTGATTTCAATATTAGGCGGAGGAATTGGAATCGCTTTCACTTATCCCATTGTTGCTGGATTCGAGCAAGCAATTCCTAAAGGATTTTTCCCATTCTTTTTCATTGAACCAGTAACAACCATCATGGCATTGGGTGCGGCAATTCTTATTGGAATTATAGCTGCTGTATTTCCAATTCAACGTACACTAAAAACAAAAATCGTGGAAGGGTTCAGGTTTGTAGGATGAAAATACCTTTCAAGTACACATTTAGAAATTTCAAATCTCGAAAGCTTACAGCCATAATTACAGTAACTGGCATTGCGTTGGTGGTATTCGTTTTTACTGCTGCTTTAATGATGGCTTATGGAGTTGAAAAAACTTTAGTTGCTACGGGATCGAATGATAATGTTATGATTCTTAGGAAATCATCGCAAGGTGAAATTACCAGCATTGTTGATGGCGATACTCAAAATTTAATACGCACACTTCTTCATGTTGCAAAATCACCGGATGGAAATCTTTTAGTTTCACCTGAACCAGTAGTAATAATCAATTTGGAAATTAAAAAGGGTGGAATGAGTAATATTACTGTGAGAGGTGTTTCGCAAATGGTTTATCAGCTTAGGCCTCAAGTGAAAATTATTAACGGTAGGCTATTTAATCCTTCTTTAAGAGAATTGATTGTTGGTAAATCCATCAACAAAAAATTTGAAGGCACTAACATTGGAGATAAAATAAAATTTGCTGGTGACATGTGGACAATTGTAGGTATTTTTGAAGCAAATGGAAGCGGATTTGAATCTGAATTTTGGGGTGATACGCATCAGCTGCTAAGTGCATTCAATAGAGGAACAAGTGTTTCCACTTTAACTCTTAAGCTGGATAATATAAGTAACTATGAAAAATTTAAGAAAGCTTTTGACTCCGATAAAAGATTGCTTCCGTTTGAACCAAAAATTGAGCAAAAATATTTTGCCGAACAATCGGAATTTCTCGCCGGCTTTATCAGAGTGCTTGGGATTTTTATTACTGTCATTTTCAGTTTTGGTGCAACTATTGGCGCAATGATTACCATGTATGCGGCAGTTGCTAACAGAACAGTTGAAATCGGGACGCTGCGTTCTTTAGGTTTTAAACGAAGAAGCATTCTCACAGCGTTTTTATTTGAATCATTGCTTATTGCGTCTATAGGCGGAGCAATTGGAATTTTCTTAGCATCGTTTTTACAGTTTTTCTCCATCTCAACATTAAACTGGAATTCTTTCGCTGAGTTAGCGTTTTCATTCTCACTAAATCCGACAATTATAATTTCCTCCATAGTTTTTGCACTCTTTATGGGAATTTTAGGAGGGTTCTTGCCTTCAGTTCGTGCCTCAAGATTGAACATTGTGAGCGCTTTACGAGGCGGTTAGCTCAGCAGCCTGGTAGGGGATGACTTCCTAGCCATTCCGTTGCAGTTCGTAGGGAATGACCTCCCGGTCATTCCGCCACAGCTTTGAAGTTGGATCGAGCAGGAGCTCGATCCCTACATCATGACCGATTTCAATCACACGAAATAATTCGTACCAACCTTGAAATAAAATTAATACTTTGCAGAGCGTATTATTTATGCAATAAAAGTTTTTCCAATTGCCGTTTCAACTCCTTTTTAGCTGGCTTTGCTTGTTCAAAGATTGAATCGGCTTTTGCAAAATCAAAAACCCTCACATCTGAGATCTTAGGTTTTATATAGATATCCGGTTTCACAAATTTCAACTTCTCCTGAATTATAGAATTCTGCATGATCTGATAAGTAGTGAATACTATATCGAATGTTGAAGGCATCTCTTGAGCATTCATAGTATGAAATGATGTTATGTCAATTGCAATCGTTATATCGCATTGTCTCTTGATCAAGTCAAACGGGAGAGGATTAACAGCACCCCCGTCGACTAAAATTTTATTTTTAATTTTGATCGGTGTAAATAAACCGGGAATCGAGTAACTTGCTCTGATCGCTAACGGCAGATTACCTTTCTCAAACACAACTTCCTCTTTTTTCCAGTAATCTGTAGTTGATATTTTTAATGGGACCTCCAGTTCCTCGAAAGTTGAAGTCTTAAGATGTGATTTCATGAATTGCTGGAACTTATCACCTTTTATGAATCCTGATTTAATGAACTGCGGATCGAACATCGAGAATAGTTTTATGAAATCTGATTTGAGGGGAAAATCGAATACGCTGTTACTTTTTGGATTGAGAAGTTGATCGAGGATTTTTCGCATTTCTTTGGAAGTGAATCCAGCAGCATAGAAAGCGCCAACAACTGCTCCGATGCTGCTGCCCGAAATGGCTGAAGGCTTTAATCCCAGTTCCTCCAATGCTTCAATCATTAGAAGATGAGTGATACCGCGGGCGCCGCCGCTGCCAAATGCAATTCCAATTTTTTTCATTAGCAAATTACTTCGGTTGATTACAGATTTTTATGTGATCCAAATTACTAACACACCCCTCGCCCCTCTCCAGAGGGGATGCGTCGTAGACCAATTAAATATTTAAAGCCGACAGGAGGTTGACCAAAAAGTAACATTTATCTTTGAATGGAACCACATAGTGGCAGGCACTGATGACGCTGATTTTAAACGATTTTCGAAGATTTTTTTATTGAATAATTAATTTTTGGTCACCCCCGAAAGGGGTGTGTATTACTCTCCACCGCCTTTTTGAAGAATAACATTTTTTCTTGGATACACCTGAAAAACTGAATCGAGTATACTTCCATCAACCCATTTTACAACAGCTACGACTTTTTTCCTATTCACACTTGGTTTTGCAGGGGCGCCGCCGCAGATTTCATCAATTTCTTTTTTAAGATCATGAATTGATTTGATAGGTAAAGTAGAATTTTTAACCGCAACTAATAAATCTTTTCTTCTTGGATTAATGGCTATGCCTCTCTCTGTGACTATAACATCAATCAATTCTCCAGGACCAACAAGAGTTGTTACTTCATCGACTATCACCGGAATCCTATCACGGAAAGAAGGAATTGCAAGTATAGTACATTTCGAGTAAAGACAATTTTGCCAGCCGCCAATTCCATGCAGTAAATAACCATCAGAGTGAGTAACAACATTCGCATTAAAGTTCACATCAACCTCGGTTGCACCAAGAACAGCAACATCCACAATTGATGCAAAATTTCCTTTACCATGAAAGTTGTAGCTTGTGAACGGACTTGTGTTTACATGTCGTGGGTTTTCTCGCATACTTCTCACACCTTCAAGGTCGAATGTTTGACCATCCAAAATGTAATCTGTTAATCCTTCTTCAAGCATCTGAACCAGATATTTTGTACTGCCGCCGCGCATAAATCTGGATTTGATTCCTTTTGCTTTCATTTTTTCTTTTAGGAAAAGAACAAAAGCTAGATTTGTTCCGCCTGCACCAGCTTGAAGCGAAAAACCATCTTTCATAATTCCTGCTGCTTCAATAAAATCGGCTACGTACTCAGCAATTAAAAGTCTATCGGGAGATTTGGTAACCTCTGTTGTTCCCGAAACAATTTTAGTTGGATCACCAAGGCTCTCAACTTTGACTACATAATCAACATTGTTTCCTTGAATCTGCCAGGGAATGCAAGGGAAGGGAACAAGGTTATCGGTTACAACAATCACGTTGTCTGCATATTCTGAATCTGCTAAAGCAAAACCTATGAGCCCACAAGCAGATTTGCCTGTCATTCCATTTGCATTTCCAAAAGGATCAGCCGTTGGCGAGGCAATCACAGCAATATCAATATGAACTTCACCATCCTGAACAGCTTGATATCTTCCTCCATGAGATCGTAAAACTCCAATTCCTTTCATGTTTCCTTCGGAGGCAAATTTTCCTAGAGGACCGTTCATGCTTCCCTCAATATGATGAATCGTACCGTCCTCTAAATACTTAATTAGGTGTTCATGACAAGGAAACGAAGCGCTTGGAAACCAACGAATATTTTTAACTCCCATCGATTTAACCGTATCAAATAAGAGATTTGTGAGAACATCTCCGTTTCTTAAATGATGGTGAGTCGATATCGTCATTCCATCTTTTAATCCAGCTTTTTTCAACGCTTCCTTCAAATTTTTTACAATTTTATTCCCGTCTTCAGGAAAATCTATGCAAGTTCGAATTGGCGGCTTCGCTTTGCTGCCGGTTGGTCTGAATTTATCCACACCTTTGAATGGGATTTGTTTTTGGTTATTAATTTTTGTGGGAACCATTCGTCCCGCCGCATTTTTTACTAACTTCATTTTTTACCTTTTAATTAGCTACCTAATGGAACACGGATCTAACGGATCAAACCGATTATAACGGATTTAAATCTGTTTTTATCCGTTTAATCAGTCCAATCCGTGTGCTATTCTATTTTCCAGTTTTTAGAAATGATGTTGTTCATTATTGCCAAATCAATTGTTCTCTGTGCGCGTTTTACAACTGGAGCATCAATCATCTTGGTACCAATTGAAACGACACCCAATCCCTTGCTTTCCGCTTCTTCAAAAGCCAGAACAATCTTCTTAGCTTTCTCGATTTCTTCCAAAGTTGGCGCAAACGCTTCGTGCACAACTTGTACTTGCCGTGGATGAATACATCCTTTACCTTCAAATCCTAAAGATTTTGCTTCGATTACACTTTCCCGCAACCCTTCCATGTCTGCAACATCAGAGAAAACAGTATCGATAGCTTGAATGCCTGCGGCTTTTGCAGCATTAATTACCATTGAGCGGGCGAAGAAACTCTCGCGACCTTCGTTTGTTCTTTGAGTTCCTAAATCTGCAGTATAATCTTCAAGTCCGATTGCCAGCGCACAATTGTGTCGTGATGCTGTTGCTATTTCATAAGCTTTCATGATTCCTAACGCGCTTTCAAGAATCGGCATGAAGTAGATATCTCCGCTAGAGGCGGATTTCATTTTGTGTAATCTTTTCAAGCGATGTACTTCCTGTTCAATCTCAGTTATTTGAACGGCAGATTCGCATTTAGGAATTAGAATGACATTAACAAAGTGGGGAACGATAAATTTTAGATCATTCAAACCTAACGGCATTTGATTAATGCGAACCATTCTTTCAGCACCGTAAAAATCAACAGAGCGCAATGCATTTCGTACAAGGAGCTGCGCAGCATCCTTTTCAGAATGTGCAACACTGTCTTCAAGATCAAGAATAATCCCATCGGGAGAATGTAAACCAGCGTTCACAAAAAACTTTGGCTCATTTCCAGGAAGATATAATCTGCTTCTACGCAATCTTTCCTTAGTTGTAGAAGAATAATTTTTATCGATCATTGGAAGAAGAAATTCCTTATCCAAGTCTGGGAGCAATCTTTTAACTGCAAGTTCAAATCTTGCTGCCAGCGTAAACGGCAGGGCACCAGCATCCTCGACAAGAATCTCAACATGGTTGATGTTGAAAAACCTGCACATCTCGGTAAGCTGCGCTATAATCGAATCACCATACATTGATTCGACTTTGCTTTTCATCTCTATTTTTATACCGCCGGAACGTTTAAGTTCTAATTCGATATAGCAGTCCGAGCGAATTTGATCGCCTCGTTTGCCGGCGCAGGATATGTTATTTTTTTGATTCATGTTTCGCATAAGAAATTATTATGATAATTTGATTATTGGAAGTCATTTATGATCATTTATTGTAGTGTTCAAGGATGGAAATTATTTGTATTTCGTTTTTCGAAATACGGTAAATCAAACGATCTTCTAAATTTATTCTTCGTGACCAGCATGGAGGAATTCTGTGTTTAAGTGGTTCCGGTTTACCAATTCCGGTAAAAGGGAAGTCTTGTATATTTTCTATCAATTCTTTGATTCGAGCAAAATACAAGTCAACTTCAGCCTGGGATTCAGATTTCTTAATCTTCTTAATTTGTTTTAATGATTCGGGTGAACAAGTAATCTTAAAAGATTTAGATTTCATTTAAGAACTTCTGCAACAGATTTTTTAACTCCCTTTTTCACATCAAGTTCTCTAACACCTTTTTTAATGCTTTTAACCCATTCTGGATTGTTAAGAATGTGCAGATGTTCCAGGAGGTTGTCATAGTCCTCTTTTGCTAAAAGAACTGCATCTTTTCTACCCTTACTTCCCACAATTACAATTGGTTCTTTCTCCTTGCTCACGCTATTAATTAGTGAGTTTAAAGCATTTCTAGCTTCCGTAAAAATTATTGTTCTCATTCCTAAATTCCTAAAAATGTCATTATTCTGACAGAAAATTACGATAAGCAATTCTATCTATCAAGGGTATTTCATTGTTAAATTGCTAAATTGTCTAGGTGTCTCTCAACAATCCTCCAGAGGCGGACATGTTTAACAATCGCTATTCTATGACCAATCTTTCCATAAAATCGGTCGCTTTATATTTCTCAACTTTGAATATCATATCCCTAACGCTTTTCTGTTTCCGTTTTGATAATAGTCCATCTGACAGAGCATTAAATTTGTTTTCAAGGTCTTCAATTGTCATTGGTTCACGTGGATCGCCTTTTGGAAATTCGAGATATTCTAAAAATTCTCTGCCGTCTTTTGTTTTTACTACAACTTTAGATGGCTGCTTTGCGGGAAACATTTTTTCAAATTCTTCGGACGCTTCACCTTTTATTTTGTCAATCACTTCCCAAATTCTTTGGTCTTTTAATTTTTCCTCTGAGAAAGATGATGTCGTGATTTTATGATCAACCAGAGCTGCTGCAATGCAGTAGGGTAGTGAGTGATCTGCTGTTTCACGTGATTCCGGTCTATACTTGTGAGGATCGAATAAAATATCGCATGCTCTCGCGATTGTTGTAACGGTAACTGATTCTATTTGATCATAACTAATGTCATTGCTGGTTACAGCTTTAAGAGTCGCAGAAATGTGAGTATGAGTTAATGCTTCAGTCGGAAATGCTTTCATGCTGCACTCGAGGATTTTATAATTCTGTCCTAAATTTCCTAAAAGCTTATCGAGATCCCATTTCCATTCACCCAAACCCTCGCGCCCTTTCATTGGAAGAGGTTCAACTTTTTGATCTTTCACATTCCATCCAAGGAAACAATCCATGAACCCTTCTTTGCCTTCAAATATAGCTTCAGTTCCTGTATAACCTTCTTTTGCCATCAGTGCTGCAAGAACTCCAGCTTGAACAGCCATCGGATCTACGGTATTTTTCATCATAGTTAACTTACCTGCAGTTGGGCAGCCAATCGTGTGACTGTGACTTCCGCTAATTCCAATTGCGTTTACCATTTGATCTACGGATAATCCCAATAAATATCCAGCAACAATTGGAGAAACAAACTGTGTTAGTGTTGCATGGTGCCATCGTCTCTCACGAATTCCCGGAACGGCAAATTCACAAAGCCGCTGTTCAAATTCGTAAGCAAGAACAATCGCGGTTATTACATCTTTCATTGATGCACCAACTAATTCACCGACAGACAATGCTGCTGGAATTATATCAGATGGATGTGATGGATCTTCTTTCCAAAAGATGTCGTTAAAATCCAATGCACGAATCATCAAGGAATTGATTAGTGTTGTATTAACTGCAGGAAGTTTATCCCCGAATCCTATTACCGTAGATTCTTTTGCGCCTTTCATTTTTTTGTAGATGTTACGAATGATGTTCACATCTTTTGTTTGATAAGCGCCGTAGGCACATCCTATCGAATCGTAAAGATATCGCTTTACTTCGTGAACTACATTTTCCGGTAAGTCTTTGTATTTAAGATTAACCGCAAATTCTGATATTTGTCGTGAAATAGATTTATGCATGGTATCCCTTTGTTAAATTTTTAATAGAACACGGATTCAACTGATCGAACGGATTTGAACAGATTTTTTGTATTCATTTTCGAAAATTTGTCTTTTGAATTGTGGTTGCTTGCCAAAATTGAATAACAATCCAACTTCTATATCAGTGGCTTTTAAATAATTCAATAACTGCGCTTCATGTTCCTCAATTATTCCTTCTGCCGCTTTTAATTCAATAATAACTTTGTTCTCAACAATTATATCTGCAAAGTATTCACCGACGTTCAAATTTTTATAAAAAACAGATATCGGTTTCTGCTTTTCACAATTTAATCCTAAAGATTTCAATTCAATCAACATTGAATTCTCATAAACCTTCTCTAAAAATCCATATCCCAATGAATTATAAACATTATAAAAAGCTTTAATAATAAGTTCAGTCAATTCCTGATGTTTAAATTGCATTAAAATCCGTTCTTATCTGTTTAATCTGTTCAATCCATGTTCTATTTGCGATTATAAATTTTTCCTCACCCACTCTTCTAATCCGCCATCAACGATTAGCTCTTGTGCGGCTTCACCGACCGGATCAATTACATATTTTTGATTAGCGAAATGAATTATGGAGTTAACAAAATCTATTGTTGCTTGGCTTCCGGTTGCAACTGTTAATTTTTCTGTCCCATATTTTTTCTTCAGATCATTAACAAGCTGTGGGCACTCGATTATTAAAAATCCGTTGTTCAAAGCATTTCGCTTGTAAGTTTCATTCAATGAACCGGCAATCACGCATCGTATCCCTTTATACTTAAGTGCTGTTGCTGCTTGTTCGCGCGAGCTGCCCGTTCCAAAGTTAAATCCGCCGACAAGAATATCACCTTCCTTGGCGATCTTAACAAATTCGGGATCATAATTTTCCATAACTACTTGGGCTTGCTGCTGCGGAGTGAAATCATCAATGTAGGTGTATTTACTAGGATAAATTCCATCGGTATTCAGATTATCTTGATAGCAGAAAATAATTTGCCCTTCGAATTTTTCTGGAAAGTTGTTGATAATTCTAACTTTTGATGTTTTGGAATCTTTTTTCTGGTTTGTGACGATTCTAGTTGAAACCGGATTGCCCTCGTAGTTTTGAATGTAATCTATTTGTCCTGAAATTGCAGAAGCAGCTACGACAGCCGGCGAAGCAAGATATGCCTGGGCTTTCGATGATCCCATTCTTCCCTTAAAATTTCTGTTCGTTGCAGAAATTCCAACTTCGTCATCTTCAAGCAAACCGGTTCCGAGTCCGATACAAGGACCGCATCCCGGAGGAAGTGGAATTGCTCCGGCTTCGATGAGAGCTTGCCAATCCCCTCGTTTTTCACTTTCAGCTTGAACTTCACTTGATGCAGCGGCTATGTAAAACTTAACGCGGTTGGCTACTTTTTTTCCTTTAACAATTGCCGCGGCTTCTGCAATATCATCGACACGGCTATTCACACATGAGACTAGGTATGCTTTATTAATTTTTATGGCTTTGGATTTTAATTCTTGTACTGAAGTGACAACCTTAACAGTGTTTGGTCCCGAGACAAATGGTTGAATTGTTCCTAAATCCACTGACAAAGTTTTAGCATAAAAAGCATCTTCATCGGCAGTAAGAATTTCTTGTTCGAGTTGTGCGATTCGTTTTTCATTTATTCGAGGATGTTTTTTGCCAAAGGCATCCATTCGGACATTTCCATCAGCATCCGAGGAAACATTTTCCAATCCACGCTTTGAGATAAATTCATGTCTATTACAAAGCCAGTTGAGAGTAATTTCATCGATTGGAAAAACACCTGCTAATGCTCCCCATTCGGTTGTCATGTTGGCAATTGTTAGGCGATCATCAATTGGAATATTTCTTATTCCATCACCGAAAAATTCAATTGCGTGATTTAACACTTCATCATGATTAAAGAATCCGCACAATGCAATGATGACATCTTTTCCTGTTACACCCGGTTTGAGTTTTCCAGTTAGTTCAACTTTTGCGATTGGAGGTACTTGCCACCACGTTCTTCCGGTTGCCCAGATAGCGGCTGCATCGGTTCGAACTATTGGAGTACCGAGACAACCTAATCCACCGTACATGTTTGAGTGACTGTCGGATGCAACCGCCATTGTTCCTGGCCACGCATAACCTTCTTCACACATTATTTGGTGACCAATTCCTCTGCCGGCAGGATAAAAATCTGCTCCCATTTGTTTTGCAAACTCTTCAATTGCTCGATACTTCTCAAGATTTTTTTCGCTTGTATCCTGAACATTATGATCAAGAGTCACAACTACTTGTTGTGGGTTGGAAAGCTTCTTCGCACCAATGGATTTAAATTTGGGAATGACAGCGCCGGTGTTGTCGTGTGTCATCACATAAGCCGGTTTGATGGACAAATAATCACCTGCATGAACTTCATAATCGGGTGATAGTCCTACAGCATATTTTTGTGCGATTTTTTCGATTAATGTCTGGCTCATTGTAGCTCCTTGTTTCTGAACGATGTCAAATGTCAAACGTGAAATGTCAGATGTCAAAAGTCAATTGTAAAAAGTCAAATGGAAATCACTATCTGGCTTTTTCAATTAAATTTGACAGCTTAGCAAATAATTCGTTTAAATCTTTGTCTAATTCAGGTAGAATATTTTTATTTAGGTAATCTAATTCGTTTGCAATTTCTAAGTGCGTATCAAGTTCAACTAAAGATGATCTTGAAATTTCAAAAAATCTTTTTCTTTCGGTTAGACTTTTCCTTGAAGCTCCTTCAGCAATGTTAGCAGGAATTGATGTTGCAGCTCTTCTTGTCTGACTAGTCAAGCTAAATAATTCTTCTTTAGGATAAATTGAAGTTATCTTATAAATCTTCGAAACGAATTTTATGGATAACTGCCAAACATCTAATTTTTTGTGATTCAATTGTAACATAATGTACCTTTATAATTTGTTCGTAATGGTAATATAAAACCCTACTCATTTGACGTTTGACATTTCACGTTTCACATTTTAAACGGATCGAACGAAACAAAATCCGCATGATGAACAATGATTGCTTCAGTACTCCGCTTTGCGAGGTCACCTTCTTTTGCATGATATGCAATTATGTGAAGTACTTCAGGTGGTAAACCGAAACGGTCGGCAATTGCAACTCCGCTGAAGGGATGACGAAGTAATTTCCCGGCTTTGCTCGTTGTAAGCTGTCCGTTGACTTTATCATACTCAATCAATTTACCAACATCAATCAGAATTGCACCGGCGATTAACATATCCATATCAATTTGGATTTCACTTCCAAAATTCTGTTTCATTCTTTTTGCAATGTCAACTGATAATTGCACTGCTGTTCGCTTATGATTCATAAATGAAATCTTGCAATCTTTAATGAGCAATGAGAATGGAATAGTTTCCAAATCTTCAATTGTAAGAACACTGTTCTCAATTGCATAAACCCAGCAATCGAGAACTTTTTCTCTTAATTCTTTATTTTCAATCCAATTTATTTCCGGCCAAATTTTTAGAACTTTATCTTTCATAACTTTCTTAATTTTATTTGTCATGCTGAACTTGTTTCAGCATCTGTTGGATTTTATTAAAAGATCCCGAAACAAGTTCGGGATGACTTGTTACAATTTACTTATTATCTCATCCGTCATTTGCTGAGTTGTGCATGCGCCATGATTAAACACATCTGGACCGCCTTTAAGTTTCAGCATATCATAAGTTTTTACTTCTCCTTCTTCCACAACATTGGCTATAGCGGTGCGTATTTTTTTTGCTTTTTCTGTTTCACCAATGTAATCCAGCATCATGCAAGCGCTTAAAATCATTGCGATGGGATTCACAATGGAAGGATTAAGCTCTTGATACTTTGGGGCTGAACCATGGGTTGGTTCAAATACTGCATATTCTTTTCCAATATTTGCACTGCATGCAAAACCAAGTCCGCCGACTAAACCAGCAAAGGCATCGCTGATAATATCTCCAAACATATTTTCTGCAACAATAACTCCATAGATTTCCGGGTTTTTAGTCAGCCACATCATTTGGGCATCTATGTTAGTATCCCACAAATCAATACCGGGATAGTCTTTAGCGATTATTTTTGCTTCACTCCACATCATACCGGAAGTTTCCCGAAGCACGTTTGGTTTTTCACAAACAGTAACATTTTTATAGCCATATTTTTTTGCATACTCAAATGCTTCACGGATTAATCTCTGCGTAACTTTTCTTGTTACAATTCTTGTTGAAATTGCTAAGTCTTCGCTTGCTACATTTTTAAATGTTTTCATCTTTGGATGAGTTTCAAATGCATCACGTACAACTTTTGGAGGATTTGTCCATTCAACACCTGAGTAAAGCCCTTCCGTTCCTTGTCGGAAGATAACCGTATCTACAACAGGTTCTTCAAACTTTTCATTAGAAACTTTTCGAATAAAATTCAGAGGATTTCCTTTGAATGATTTGCATGGTCTAACGCACAGATCTAAATCGAAATGCTGTCTTAATCCAACTATTGGACTGAAGTATTGAAGACCCTTACTTTTTAATGAAGGATCGAGTTCCTTTTCTGCAGCATCTTTCGGTTTGCTGGTGATTGCACCAAATAATCCAATCTTATGCTTTTTTATAAGATCAATTGTTCTTTGCGGAAGAGCATTTCCTTCTTTACACCAAAAATCCCAGCCAATATCTGCATAAACATAATCTGTGTTAAATCCAGCAGCATCCAGAACTTTAATAGCTTCAGGGAGGACAGTTTTACCAATGCCATCGCCGGGCATTGCTACTATAGTTTTAGTCATAATAACAGCCTTAAATTTTAATAAAAAGATGTTTCAAAATTAGAGAATAAACCCTCTGCAATCAAGGAAAGTTTTGATTTGATTTTAGATTTGTAATAACTCCATAGAAATGTCATAGATACGACTCAATAGAAATGTCAGTAAACTAGGCAATAAATTTAGGGTTCTCAAAGCAAGGAGAATC
>Ga0156791_1098_pt1 | contig 201116 bp, 157 predicted proteins | sample RifOxyD3_FD_110740 | JGI IMG/M metagenome (GOLD analysis project Ga0156791, IMG submission 110740) | Ignavibacteria bacterium RIFOXYD12_FULL_36_8 | reverse complement strand
TAACAAAAATACGATATTATATTTTCACTTTGTTTAATTTATATCCTTTTTTACTTTTAGATGAGTTTTTAGAGATGCCCTACCGTTAAAGTTATTAAAATGAATTCGAGGTTTTAATTTAACAAAATTAGTGTGATCCAAGCTTATCATTTTTAGCTACTACTTCCTTCTCAAGAATTGCTTTGTATTCTAAAACTTTCGTTTGTATCGATGGATTACCAACACCTAAAATTTGTGCAGCTAGGATTCCGGCATTTTTCGCTCCGTTTATCGCAACAGTAGCTACCGGTACTCCTGATGGCATTTGAACCATTGATAAAAGTGAATCGAGTCCTTCTAAAGATTTAGATTTTATCGGGACACCAATAATCGGAAGCGGCGATAAAGCTGCAATAACTCCTGCCAAATGTGCGGCGCTTCCGGCTCCGGCAATTATAACTTTAATTCCTTTTGTGTGCGCAGTTTCAGCATAATCAGCGGCAAGTTTCGGTGTCCGATGCGCTGAAAGAATTTTCATTTCATGTTCAATCTCAAATTGTTTAAGAATATCAGACGCTTCTTTCATTATTTCAAGATCGGAATCGCTTCCCATCAATATTCCAACAAGAGGTTTGTTTGCCATTTTCATTCCTTCCTTATAAAATAATTTATTTCCATCTGGCTTTTCTTATCTTAACACCATCCGATTGAAGAAGAACTGCTCCTTCTTGATCAGTTCGATAGATTTGAGAGTTCATTTTTTTCAAGCGTTCTAAGATAAATGGAGATGTCTTAACAAATTTATTCTGATTCGCAACACTTATCAAACTCATTTTTGGCTGAACGGTCTGCAAAAACTCTAATGATGTGCTGTTTATGCTTCCATTATTTGCGATTTTTAGAACATCTGACTTCAGAAAATTTTTATATTCATCACAATAAAAATATTCCGCTTCGTTTTCGATATTCCCAGGAAATAAAAAGCTGGTATTTCCATAAACGAGCTTAAATACACCCGTTTGGTTATTTTTTGTTCGAATAAAAGATGTTGAATTCTCATCATTCAATAAATAAATTTTTACTTCGTGAATTTCCAAAACATCTTTCCTAAAATATTTAATAGAGATATTGTTTTCATGTATTAACTCTTCAAACTTAATATCTACCATGGAACTTGAATCCGGCATTGGCTTAATAATATTTCTAATGATGCCGCTCCGAATCAAGGGAATAAACCCACCATAGCTTTCTTGTGTTATGCTCGACACAAATGCATAATCGATTTTATAAATATCAAGATGGTTTAGCAAAGGTCGAATTATTCTTTTACCATTATCAAAATAAAATGAAGCGTAACCGCCGTCTATCAAAGCCGATTGTCCATTTGGAAATTTGATCAAAGTGGCATCGCCTTGGCTCACATCAATCATCATCACGTTTAAATTATTATCTTCTAGTAAGTTCCTGTTATCAAATGAACTGAGCAGAACTGCATTTGTAATCACAAGAATCATAAATATTATTTTACCTGCCACACTTTTAAATTGTGTTAAACCTAATATGATAAGCACAATCGCTGCGTAAAATATTGCTGAATCATATAGTGTGAAGTTCTTGATTGGGATGAATGAATACTGGTTGCTGCCTGCAAACGAAATGATTTTGTACAATGTATAGATTATTATCTCATTTGCTGATGAATAAAAAATAGCAATAGAAGAAATGAATAGACTTAACGTGAGTGTGAAGATGGCAATTCCGACAATTACACCTGCAAGCGGTATTACAATTAAATTTGTGAGCAAAGAGACTGATGAAAGTTTACCGAAGTAAATCAGTGTCAGTGGAAGAGTACCAAGTTGAGCGCTGAGTGAAACCCCCATGAAAAGTAAAATATAATTTACGACTTTCGATTTGAGTTTGAGAGAATAAATATATTTCTGCATGATTGGGTAAATAACGGCAATTGAGAGAACTGCCAAAAAAGAAAGTTGAAATCCGGCTCCAAATAATTCTTCAGGATTTAATGAAAGAACAATGAATGCTGCAATTGCCAGCGAGTTAAAAATGTTTGTAGATCGATTAGCCATGTAAGCCATAATTATAACAACTGCCATTACAACTGCTCTAAACACTGATGGGGGCATTCCTGTTAATAATAAGAATGCTATCAAACCAACAATTGTCAAGATTGATCTGATGAAAATATTGAATCTTCCTAGTACAACCACGAATATTAAAACAATGTAACCGACATGAAGCCCTGAAACAGCGAGTATGTGCATTACTCCTGAGTTAACAAACTCAGTTTTTGTTTCATAATCAATATTGCTTCTATCTGCAAGCAGCAGTCCGCGCAAGAGTCCGGCAGTTTGTGCATTATGTAAAGATTTTATTTGGGAATCGACAAACTTTCGTGCGTTGAATATTGCTGTCTGGAATGCACTCGAATTCCAATTGATTATTTTCACATCGTAGTCGTCATTAACATAAAGTAATCCGCTGATACCTTGTGAATGCAGGTAGTTGTCATAATTAAATTCGCCGGGATTTCTATCTTCCCTGCCCTTCTGAAACGTTCCTTCAATTCTAACTATATTGCCAGGAACCAATTTATTGTAAAGCTTATTCAAGCTTTCGTCATTATCTCTCACCCGGCAAATAAGAAATATCTCTCTTGTTTGGTAAACATTATCAATTCTTATCGAATCGGATTTGAGATTGAATGAAATTTCTTTTTCTTTCCGTAAATCAATCGATTGAACAGAACCTATCACAACTAATTTCTCAATTGTTTTCATTTCATCCGGAAGAAAAAATTTGCTTTCAACTTCTATTGCATGAAGATAATTTCCAAGAGTAAAAAAGAATAAGTAGAAACTGATAGTAGAAACTAGTTCTGCCATCCTTTTATGTTTAATGAAATAGCCCAAAATAGAAATTAATAAGAAGATGATGAGAGGAAGAACAAGAAGCTCATAACCTATTGTAAAGAAATTATTTATTACTATCCCGCTGATGAATATTAAACTGTATCGGATAAAAGGATAATTCTTCATTTGAAGAGATTTATTATGGCACCTTTAATTTTTGTCAGATCATCAACCTGCTTGGATATTTGTTGAGCATTTTTTCCTGCCGCGATCATCAATGCAGGATTGAGAGTATGCGTTTTAATCGATGTATCTTCTAGATTCCCGTGGTCGGAGCAAATTATTAAAGTAGAATTATTATAATACATTTTTTCAAATATTTTATATAAAAATCTATCAAGATTATTTATAATCTGTTCATATTCATCTTCATATCTGCCATGACCGATGTGATCGGTCAGAAAATACTCATAAAGAGTAAAGGAATTTTGCGATGCTATTCGCAGTAATCTTCGTGCTGCGGTTTCCGGAGAAATAATTGGCAATGTGTAACCAAGCTTTTTATTCCAACGTTCATTTGTGATTTCAGCAGTTAATGCTTTACCATGCCGGACATCCGTAACCTTATTCAACCTCATTCCGTTTAGCTGGCACATCAACGATGTGGCGCTTAGTCTCTTCTTACCGGAATTGATATAATCAAAAAATATTTTGGGATAAGCATTTGCAAATGTTACTTTTTGTTTTTTATCAAGAAAATATTTGAAAATATTTTTTTCTTTGATGATTGGCACTAATGTAGAGTAAGGATAAGGACCGAAATGCTGCCCAATTATCCTAGGGGCATTTATTCCGCAAAAAATTGATGTTTGTCCCGTACCGCTTTGAGGTAATCCCTCAACTCCAAGACACGCATCAACGGGAAATAAAAAACGATTGTCAGTTTCCAGTTTAGAATTTTGTAATGAAGGTATTCCTCCGAAGAATTTTTCAAATGTTTTAAAGCCATATTTAAAGAAAGGATTAGATGAATAATCTTTGTTTCCTATTCCAACGCCATCAATAAAGATCATCAGGATATTATTCACAAGAAAACTCTAAAGTATGGTTCGAATTAATTTTGTGTTTGCGTCTGCTCACTTTGAATCAATAATTATTGTAACCGGGCCATCGTTAATTATTTTTACCTCCATCATTGCCCCAAAAATACCTTCTTTTACTTTTTCATCACCTAAATTAACTTTCATTTTTTGAATAAATTTCTCATAAAGCGGAATTGCAATATCGGGTTTAGCTGCTTCAATAAAGCTTGGGCGATTTCCACGCTGTGCATCGCCATAAAGAGTGAACTGCGAAATAACAAGCACCTCACCATCAACATCTTTCAAAGATAAATTCATCCTTTCCTCTTTATCTTCAAATACTCTAAGATTAGAACATTTATCTGCCAGGAAGATTGAATCGTTTTCACTATCGCCATTTCGAATGCCGAGCAAAATAACAAATCCTTTTTTTATTTCTCGTTCATAATTTTCAGATTTAATTAAAACACTGCCAGATGAAACTCTTTGAATAACTGCTTTCAAGTCTTCTCTCCAATTATTATTCGATCAATGTCAGAGAAATCTTTTTTTATTACAATGTTGTTATAGTCATCATCCATTAATATTTTCTTTACTGCTTCTGATTGACCAGCACCGATTTCAAAAAATATTTTGCCATTATTTTTTAGTAATGATCCTGATAAAGAAGAAATTTTTCTGTAAAAGCTTAATCCATCATTCTCATCAGTCAGAGCGATTTTCGGTTCATAAAGACGAAGCTCAGGATCAAGATTAGCAAAATCGTTAACCGAAACATACGGTGGATTTGAAACAACAACATCAAACCGGCTCTCCCCTATCTCAAATCCATTCAAAATATTTTTATTTACAAATATCAATTGATTCTCCACTTCATTTAGCTTTGCATTTTTTTTAGAAATCTCGATTGCTTTTTCACTGATATCTATTCCAATAACTTTACAGCTTGGAATATTTTTGGCTAATGCAATTGAAATATTTCCGCTTCCGGATCCGATATCCAAAATATTTATCGCTGAATCTTTCCCAACCAATTCGATGATCGCTTCGACTAGCAGTTCTGTTTCTGGCCTCGGGATAAGTACCGAACGATTGACTTCAATCTCGAGTCCGTAAAATTCGACTTTGCCAATGATGTATTGCAGAGGTTCAAATCCACTTCGTCTTTTAAGAAGTTCCCGGTAAGAATCGGTTTCTGCTTTTTGAAGGGGACGGTCAAATGACAGGTACATTTCTAATCTTTTACAGTTTAAGATGTGAGCAAGCAATAGTTCAGCGTTCAATCGTGCAGATTTGATCCCTTTATTCTTAAGATAATCTGAGGCACTATTTAGTGCTTCTAAAACTGTTAACATCATTCGCTCAGGAAATAATAAAGCAACAATCCGAAGTTTATTTGCAAAGCTCCGAAAGTAATCCCGCTGATAAGATCATATTTTCTTGTTTCATCAAGTAATTTGCTGTTACCCGAGAATTCATACTCCTCAAATTTATTATCAGCTTTAATCTTAAAGTAGGCAGTTGCTCCACCCAGCACAACAATTCCGGCAGTTAGAATTTTGAAAATGTCTTTTTCGAAAAAGCTCTTTTCTTTTTCTTGGCCACTATAATTCATTGGAACCACTTTACCCGGAATAATATCATCGAATAAAATATGAGTATCATCATAACCGCTTTTTCTTAATGTTAATTTTGTAAAACTGTTTTGGACAAATAATGGAGTATTCCCAATTAAGCTGTCGTTGTAAAAAACATAAGCGTCCTGCGGGCTTGAGTTCAATAAGACTTCTTTTATCGGCACCTGAGGATCTGATTTTAAAGAATCCAAATTGCCGGAGAGTATTAAAGTCGAATTAATTTCTTGAGCAAAAGTATTCACCGAAAGAGCGTTCAAGATTAAGATGAAGATTAAGATAAAGAAAGCCTCATTGGGTGATTTCATATGCTCTTAGATTTCCATTTTCAAAACCGATGAATAATAAATTTTTATTTATTACAGGACTAAGTTTCACTCTTCCTTCCAATGTTAATGAATTGACAATCTCACCATTGTCCCGGGATACAATATAAACCTTCTTGTTTGTATCAGGCAAAATCAAGTAATCATTCGTTAAGATTGGAGTCATGTTCATCAAACCTTTAGTATCCAACCTCCATATCTGTTTTCCATCTTTTGCGAGCTTGTAAAGTTCACCGTTAAGATTTCCGATAAAAATTTCATCTTCAGTCACAACGGCTTCCATTTTAATCTTTGCCCCGGTTTGAAATGACCAATTAACATTACCACTATTTAAATCAATTGAGTAGATATTTCCATCATCATTTCCGATGTAAATTTCGTTGGTAAAGATAATTGCTCCACTAAAAAAAGGATGACCAATTTTTTCACGGAAAATAAGTTTGCTGTTAGGATCGTTGTTACGTAATACATCCCTTTGATCAATACTTATTATTTCTCCGTTATCATTTCCAAAAACAATAACTTTATTATTTGATGCAGGGTTGCTATGGCAAAAAGATTTTGCTTCATAATACCAAATTAAATTTCCAGTGAAATCAAATTTATATAGATGTCCTGTTTCCGATAATAATATTATTCCATCATCTATTTTCAATAATTGATTTATAACCCTCCCCTCAATTTCAACTGATGAAAGTTCTTTACCTTCTTTAAAATCATAAAAGTAGAGAGTAGATATATTTCCCTTATGATTTACAACAGCAAAAATTATTAAGGATTTTTGGATTATAGGAGTTGTAAAAATTGATCCTTTATACCTTAATTGTCCGAGAGTTTTTCCAGTTGCAAGTGAAAAGCAATAAATTCTGCCTGATAAGTCATTCACAAAAACAGCGCTGTCATAAACTGTAACAGATGAATTTGAAAACCCTCCATTAATTTGTGATTCCCATTTTTCAGTAAAGTCTATACTAATCGGCTGCTCATGGTAAAATTTGCGTTGAGAGGAATTTCCATATTGCGAGTAAGGATTATCATCCTTGTAGGTATCTAATTTTATAAGTGATGGCGCGCAGCCACCAATAAAAATTATAAATGACAGATATGTAAATATTTTTCTCAGAAATCCCATCCAAAAAAGAATTGATAAAATAATCCGTCTTGAAAATTCGATAAATTATTTTCTATCTTCTTACCAACATCATATCTGAGTACAAGTACACCGAAAAGATTAAAACGAATTCCTCCTCCCATGCTTCCTAAAGTAGTTCTATAATCCGTGTCCCAAGCGCCGCCGGCATCGGCAAAGAGAGCACCGCGAATTCCAAAAAATCCTAAACCAAGAAATGGAAATCTAATTCTAATTTCATCAATTAACGGGAAGCGCAGTTCGAGTGATGAGAGCCATAGCTTTTCGCCACGAATAGACCAGCGAGGCCATCCCCTCAAATCCCAGCTTCCTCCCATAAAATATCTTCTTGCTTCTTTGCCTTCATTATAGAAAAGAGCGCTTCTAAATGCTAGTGCGGATCTGAAGCTTAATCGGAAGTATTGTCTAAAATCTGCAATAAAAGTGAAGTAATTTACGTTGCTGAATTTTACATCACCAGTGTAACCCAGCAGCAGACGAGCACGTATTCCATCCAAAGGTCCAGACGGGCCCCAAAGCGAGTTGTCCATTACCCATGACAGCGTATTGCTGAGCAGTAAAGCTTTACGCTCAATTACTCCACTGATAACTTCTTTATCTGAGTTAACTAACGAAACACTTGTTTCCAATCTTTGAAATTTGGAGATAGGAAAATTTAAAAGAAAAAATCCGCCAAAGCTTCTTTCAAAGTAAAATTCATCCGAGTCACGAATATCATATCTATTTCCGCTGAAATGGAAAACTCCGTATCCATAATTGGAACGATCGGATAAATTTATTCTTTGCAATGCAACATTAAAACTTTTCAGAAAATCGCTTTGAACATTTGCAGTGTTATAGATAAGGAAAAAGTAATTATCATCCCCCAAAAGATCGCTTAAAGATAAAACTGCACCACCCCGAGTACCAAATATGGGATCGGTTGAAACCTGGCTTTGTGCATAATCTAAAGTGTATTCTTTATCGTAATTATAATTCTTCCGTTCAATTTCAGACATAATTTTTTCCGCATGCCATTTAGTGTCTTTATTATGAAAATCTTCAGTTATCGTGAGGAATGAATCTTTCACTGTTTTATTCAAATCAAACTTATATAGGTTGAAGCTGAATTTTTCAAAACCAGAAAAAATTATAGTTGAATCGTCATAAAATCTTGGGTTAAATGCACCGGTTATAAAATTGGATATTCTTTTTATTTTTTTTGCATTGTTGTTTTCGTTTATTTCCACGGAATAGATATTTCTTACACCATCTTCATCGCAAGTAAATAGTAATATTTTTCTATCAGGTGAAATTATCGGCGAGTGAAAATCAGCGCTTAAATAAGTAAGATACTTTATCTGAAAAGATTGTAAATCTAAAGTGAAAAGATTGTACCTCTTTTCGAACGTTCCGGACGTTCTGTCGGAACTGAAAATTATTTGACTCTCTTCAGCGGAAAAAATGGGTTCCTTATCATCATAATAATCATTTGTCAAACGAAGCAGAGAATCAGTCGAAACATCGTACACAAACAAATCACTAAATCCTTTTTGATCAACAGCCTGAAACACTACTTTTTTACCATCACGGGAATATTTGGGCGAGACAATGTTAACAAGATTATCACCTTTAAAAGTTTTTATAATTTTATTTTCACTTATAGAAAAGAAATGAAGAACATCGGTTCCCCCGGCTTTCGTGACGAAGGCAATTTGTCCATCGCTCGAGATATCAATTGATGTTTGGAAAAGATGAAATGTTTCAAGTTCTTCGGTTTTTTCACCGCGAATTACTAATTCGGGATCCTCGTATTCATTTTCATCATCGAAGGTTCTTTCTGCTAGTTTCATCTTGTATAACGAAGAATATCCATCTCGGTTTCCAACAAAGTAAATAAATTTCTCCTTTTCTTTTTGATAAGCGACAGGAGAAAAGTTATACCCAAAATTGGTAATCTTCTTCGCAGCATTCTCAATCGGTACTTTGTCTTCTATAAGCGGAAAATATTTTTTCTTAAGATGAAGCAGCCATTCCGAATCTAAGTCTTCAATAGATTTTCCTACAGTGTACGATATTACTTTATTAAAATTGGTGTACATCCAAAAATTATCAAGCATTAATGGAATTTTTTCTGGGCCGTATTTCTCTTCCACAAATTCTAAAAAGCTCTGCCCTTCTTTATACATTAAAAAGGAACCGTAAATTTGTGATATGTTTTCTAAGGGAACAAAATAGTTGTTAAGAACTGCATCGCGCATTACCATTTCAGCCTGATCATCGACATCGGTTGAAAAATATTCTGCAATTCCTTCAACAAACCACAACGGGGGCAGCACATCACTTGGGATCCGGTGATCAGTCAGCACGCGATAAATTTTATTCGTCATAAACACATGCACTAGTTCATGACGAATAACATGCCGGAAATCATTTAATGAACCGGTTGATGGAATAACCACCCTCCCTTTTATGAACTCAAAGAAGCCACCAACTCCTTCAGGAATAAATCCTGGAGTTATGTTAGTCTGTTGAAAATGAATATGTGTGTTATAAAAAATGAGCGGAACACGTCGGGTCAGAACATGATTAAGCCTGACTTTAAGTTCATTGTAAACTTCCTCAGCAAAATGTCCACCGATTTCGGCAAGCTGTTCGGTTTCGTTGTAATAATAAATATCAAAATGCTCGGTTTTGAGAACCTTCCAATCAAATTTTTCGTATTGAACTTTATTTCTTCCAAAAAAATAGAATTGAGCGTCGGCAGGTTGCTGAAAAACTAGAAAAAGTAATACCAGATAAAGTTTTAGACTGAGAGTAAAATATTTAGAGACGAACAAATGTTTTTCCAATTAAATAAGAAGATAAGATTTTACTAATGGAAAGTTATTTGAAGAAATAAATAAAGCAACTACAATATATTTACCTTAATGATAAATCGTTAAATAATTTGTCTGGTCCTAATAATTGAATGCTCTTTGAAAAATTTTTCAATTCTGTCACTGATTTCTTTTTCGGAACCCAGTTCAATACATTCGTCTGCCATTTCTTTTGCTTTATGGTATGACATTGACCTAATAATCCTTTTTGCATATGGCAGGGTCGCAGGAGACATACTTAGAGAATCGAGTCCTAATCCTACTAAAAGAGGCATAGCCAAAGTATCAGCAGCCATTTCACCGCAAATGCTTACTTCACGATGAGCTTTTTTTGCTTCACGGACTATATGTGCAATGGTCCGGATAACTGCAGGATTAAATTCCTGATAAAGCTCTGCGACCAAGTCATTTCCACGATCAACCGCCATTAAAAATTGTATGAGATCATTTGTGCCGATGCTTATAAAATCTATCTCTTGTGCAAATTCTTTTGCCAACACTGCTGCTGAAGGAACTTCGATCATAATTCCGATTTTCATTCTAGAGTCAAAAACTATTTTTTCTTTTTTAAGCTCTTTCTTACACTCTTCAATAATTTCTTTTGCATGCTTAATCTCTTTCAATGTTGTAATCATTGGAAGCATAAATTGAATGTTTTTATTTTGACTTGCTCGAAGCACAGCCCTGATTTGAGTTTTAAACAAAGTAATATTCTCAAGAAGAATTCTAATCCCTCTAAGTCCTAAAAATGGATTCGGTTCGGTGTAATCTAAAAACTTGAACTTATCTCCTCCGATATCGAATGCACGGATTGTGATATGTTCCGGATAAATTCTTGAGGCAAGTCTTGTATAAATAGTGGTTTGTTCATCTTCATTAGGAAATTCCCCGAGTTCCTCTAGTATTTGTTCCGTTCTATACAAACCGATACCTTTTGCACCACTTGTAACCACGATATCTATTTCACCTGTAACATCAACATTTGCCTTGAGATGAATTTCCTTACCATCTTTTGTTTTTGCCGGCAAATCTTTTAGTTCTTCAAGTCCTTTTTGAAGTTCAATTAATTTTTCTTGCTTTAAAGTATAGAATTTAATTTGGTCTTCAGCCGGAGTGGTGAAAACATAGCCATGAAACCCATCTATGATTATCGTCTCACCATCTTTAATTAGCTTGCTTCCATTGTGAGTTCCAACTACTGCAGGAATGTTCAGCGATCTCGAAATGATTGCCGCATGTGATGTAACTCCTCCATGATCAGTTACAAATCCTTTTACATTGCAGCGGGAGAGTAAAATAGTATCTGCAGGGGTTAATGAATCGCTTACAACAATTGCATCATTGGGAATCTTAGATTGCCACCTTTTTTTCTGAAGATTTCTGATAATTCTATTCTTAATATCTTCAATATCGTGAGCACGTTCTTTCATGTAAGGTTCGTGCGAAAGTATCATCAATTGCTGATATTTAGAGATTTCATCATTCACGATAAATTCGGGAAGCTTCCTCTCCTTCTCAATTCGCTTTTTAATTGCCGAGATCAGCACAGGATCATCCAGGATCATCATTTGCGCTTCAAAAATTGCTGCCCTTGTTCCGCTCATTTTTTCTCGTGCAATATTGAGGACTTTATTCAATTCTTTTTTTGACTTTCTCAGAGCTTCATCAAGGTTTGCTTTGGCTACCTCAACTTCAAATATCTCACCTTCACTTATTTCAATTGCTTCTTTAGTGAATAAATAAGTTTTAGCAATTACAATCCCCGGAGCGGCTGCAATACCAGGAATTTTATTTTCGGCTTCTCTGAATATTTGTCTGAAAGTTTTCACAATTCGTCAAATCCTCTTCTAAAATAATCTACTATTTCTGCAGCGGCTTCCTTTTCATCTTCACCTTCAAAAGTGAGAGTAACCTCCGAACCCATTTCTGCAGCAAGTGTCATCACGCCGATTATACTTTTACCATTAATGTTCATTCCATCCTTATAAATGAAAAACTCGCATTTGAATTTGGAAGCTAATTTTACAATCGTAGCTGCGGGTCTAGTGTGCATTCCCGCTTTATTTATTATTGTAACTTTTTCCTCTATCATTCTTATCTAATTCTATCAACCAAAGAGTATGCGATCCACTTAAGAATTTCTCTATCTTCATTTTTAGATAATCTTTTAAGGGAATTCACTGCAATATCTGAATAATGAAAAATAGATTTTTTTGCTTCGTCTAAAATACCAAGTCTCGTGTAAATTTCTTTGTATTGATCAACCTGATGCCTCTTTATTCCTTTGTTTAGAATCATTTCAAACAAAACTTTTTTATCTTCGCCTTTTGCTTGTTCAAACGCTTTAATAAAAAGGAATGTCTTTTTACCTTCAATTAAATCGCCACCGACGACTTTCCCAAATTCTGCTTCATCAGCAATAATATCTAAGAGATCATCCTGAATCTGGAAAGCGATTCCGATATTTCGCCCGTAGGTTTCAAGAGCATTTATCTCGGCTTTAGTTCCACCGCCGATTTGTGCACCTATCGAACAGCACATTTCGGCCATAACGGCGGTTTTCTTTCGAATCATGTCCAAGTATTTGTTCAATGAAACATTGTTTCGCAATTCAAATTCTTTATCTAAACTTTGACCTTCGCAAACTTCTACTAATCCATTTGTGAAGGATGCAAGAATATTCTTCGCATTTCCATTGCAATCTTTCAGTAAATATTCATAAGCGATTGAAAGCAAGCTATCCCCGGCGAGAATTGCAGTATTAACATCATATTTTTTATGCAACGTTGATCTTCCTCTCCTTTTATCTGCGTTATCCATAATATCATCATGCACGAGTGTAAAATTATGAAGAAGTTCAACGGCAACTGCCGCATTATATGCTGTGGAGAATTTTGCTCCAACGGCTTTTGCAGATAAAAGTACGAGCAGTGGTCGTAATCTTTTACCACCGCTTTCTAACAAATATGCTGACGGTTCATACAATGACCGCGGCTTCCGTTTGGCAAATACTTTTCTTATTCTCTGCTCAACGATTTTTCTTTGCTTACTAATGAGAGAACGATAACTTTTTATTACTGTCGGATTCAATACAGTTTTTCTTTCAAGATAATTTTATTGTTCCGTAATTCTGAAATTGATTTTGAGCCGGTTAGGAACATAACTGATTTCACAAAGTCAAACCAGTTTGTGATTAATTTTTTCACACCTTCAATTCCACTTTTATTAAGAGTCTGTAAAATTATTCTTGCTGATGCAACAATGTCGGCTCCTAATGCTAAAGCTTTTGCAGCATCAACATGAGAGTTAATTCCTCCCGACCCAATCAAAACAAATTTATGTGATTTTTTCAACTTCCGCACTTCCTTTAAACAGTAAGACGTTGGGATTCCCCAATCCCACAAATCAATTTCTTTTTGACTTTTATTTCGAAGCATTTCCACTCCAGCCCAACTTGTTCCTCCGGCGCCGGCAACATCAATTCCTTTAACTCCGGCTTCAAGTAATTTTTTGGCAGCTAAACCGGAAATTCCTGAACCAACTTCCTTTATGATAATCGGAACATTTAATTTTTTTACTAGTTTTTCGATTTTGCCAAGCAATCCTTTGAAATTGGGTTCACCCTCTTTTTGCAACAATTCTTGAAGAGGGTTTAGATGAACAACCATTGCATCCGCTTCAATTTGATCAACAAGGGATTGAACTACTCCAAGTTTTTTTAATTGAACAATTTGTGCCGCACCAATATTTCCAAAGATAGGAACAGACGGTGCGTTTTTTCTAATGGCTTTGTACGAATTAATATATTTCTGATTTTCTAAAGTTTGTCTCTGGCTTCCAACTCCAATTGGAATGTTTAAGTCTTGAGCTGCAACGGCAAGTCTTGCATTAATATTTTCAGATTCGGTTGTGCCTCCGGTCATACAAGAAATTAAGAATGGGTAGCTGATTTTCTCTTTGAATAGCTTGGTTTCGAAGTTAATCTCATCAATCTCAACTTCTGTAATTGCGTTATGAATAAAATCGTATTTCTCAAATCCATTTGTCTTGAATTTGAAATTAACATCATCTGTCGAACACAATTCTAGATGCTCTTTTTTTCGTTGAGCTGTTTTATCTTCTTTCATGCCTTTTGAAACTATTTTACAAAATCATTAAACATTGTTTTTTGTGCTAAGGAAGGACAATTAATGTGATTTCCTTAGTGAATCTTTGAGTCTTTGAGTCTTGGTGGCAAAAGTACTTTTATAATTAATCAGGATCATTTATTCAGCCACAAAAGCTCTAAGACACAAAGTTTTACCAATTCTTTCCAGTCAATCGCTCAAAGTGTTGGAATATTTAAAAATAAATGAATCCCTTAACTAAACTAATGATGAGGAGTTTTTCATCGATTTACTTTATCTTTACCAAAAATTTTTACAACTCTATTTTAAAATAGGAAATTCCTCATGCAAAAACCTCGTTTATCGTTCTGGCAAATTTGGAATATGAGCTTTGGATTTCTTGGTATTCAATTCGGTTTTGCCCTACAAAACGCCAACGTAAGCCGAATATTCGAAACACTCGGAGCAAAAATAGAGGATATTCCGATTCTATGGATCGCTGCTCCTGTTACGGGTTTAATCGTTCAGCCAATCATCGGCCATATGAGCGACAAAACCTGGAACCGACTTGGACGAAGAAGACCGTTCTTTTTAGTGGGGGCTCTGCTTGCTTCTACGGCAATTATTTTCATGCCGAATTCACCGGTACTATGGATTGCAGCCGGAATGCTCTGGATAATGGATGCATCAATAAATATTTCAATGGAACCATTTCGTGCTTTTGTTGGCGATATGCTTCCGTCAGAACAGCGCACAATAGGATTTTCGATGCAAAGCTTTTTTATTGGAATTGGTGCAATCGTCGCCTCCGCTTTGCCTTACATGATGACAAATTGGTTTGGAATTTCCAATATTGCAGATGCTGGAGAGATTCCCGATTCAGTTAAGTTTTCATTTTATATCGGCGGAGCGGTGTTTCTTCTTTCAGTTCTTTACACAGTTTTTTCCACAAAAGAATATTCTCCCGAAGAGTTAAAAAAATTTTCAGAGTCAGATAAAAATTCGGTTCATTCAATATCATCAGTAAGATCGTCTGAGAATGTGTCTGCTTCTATGTTTAATAGAAATGGCGTTATTGGGATTTTAGTTGGCGTAGCCGGCTCATTAATCCTTCATTTTATTCTTCACGAAAATGATTACGGACTTTATGTCCTGTTTGTCGGATCAATCATTTTTGGGTTGCTTCAACTTATAGCTGGTTTATTCACAAATCAAAATAAAACTTCCAGTGGATTAGTTTCTATCTTAAACGATCTTTACAAAATGCCTAAGACGATGAGACAGCTTGCTGTTGTTCAGTTTTTTTCATGGTTTGCATTGTTTGCAATGTGGATTTACACAACTCCAGCAGTTACGCATCACATTTACGGAGCAACTGATCCTTCCTCTGAACTTTACAATGAGGGCGCAAATTGGGTCGGCGTTCTGATGGCTGTTTACAATGGTTTTGCAGCTGTAATGGCTTTCGCATTGGTTGCTATGGCAAAGAAAACAAATAGAAAAACCGTCCACATGATTTCGCTTATAGTTGGCGGATTAGCTTTTGCTTCTTTCTATGCGATTAAAAATCCAAATTTACTTTTGGTTTCCGAACTCGGAATTGGATTAGCGTGGGCTTCAATTTTAGCAATGCCTTATGCAATACTTGCTGGTTCGCTTCCACCAGAAAAAATGGGAGTGTACATGGGAATTTTTAATTTCTTTATTGTCATTCCACAAATAACTGCTGCTGCTATTCTCGGATTTTTCGTGAAGAACATTGTTGGCGGTGAAGCAATTTATGCCCTGTTGCTTGGCGGTGCATCAATGATTATCGCAGGACTGATGGTTTATTTTGTGGAGGATGTGGATGAAGAAAAGTGAAGTGCAAAAAGCGTACAGCATCCCCTCTCTGAGAGGGGAACGGAAGGGGTGTGTCTGAAACTTCGATTACCAGTATAATCAATGCCTCATACACATCCCTTCCGCCTTGGCTTGACTGCTCGCCTCGTGTTCGACCTCTCGAAGCGGGCCAAGTCGAGACAGGTCGTCCCTTCTCAAGAAGGGAAACGCACCGTCCCCTCTCCAGAGGGGCGAGGGGTGTGTCTATCGCGGATTATATCTTACATTTTATTTTTTCTTGTCTCATACTCATCAATCCACTTTTCAATTCTCTTTATCACTAAGTCAAGCTTATGCACAATATCTAAATCATCGAATCTCAGAAACTCGATGCCGTAGCTCTCAATTTTCTTCTGTCGTCTCTCATCTCGCTTTTCATTTCTATAATGACTCTCACCATCAACCTCTATTGCGAGCATAAGTTCGTTGCAAAAGAAATCCACAATATAATTGTCAATAGGTTTTTGACGATGGAAATCATATCCTTTCATTTGCTTGCATTTGAGGTAGTTCCAGAGCATTATTTCTGGGTACGTGCTGTTGTTTTTTAATTGTCTTGCTTTTTCTTTAAGAGCAGGATTGTAGGGAATGATTGGGCGTTTCATGGTTCTGGTTTGTTTAGCTTACTCGTTCAATCTATTTACCTACACACCCCTCGCCCCCCTGGGGCAAGGAAGCTACTTTGGGGGCAAGCCCTCTCAAGAGGGGACGACACGCTTTAAATTCAGTGCCCAGCTTTACCTTATGTTGTAACCTCAGCTCCATGAATTTTTTCTTCCTTCACAAGCATCCATAATAATTTGGAGAGTAGGGATCTAGCTCCTGCTCGATCCGCAGTTTACGGTAGCTACCCTGTATTCGGAACAAGCAGGAGCTTGTTCCCTACAAGGATAAACATCAGTGCCCAGCTTTACCCCGCGTTGTAACTTCAACGCCATGTATTTTCTCTTCCTTAACAAGCATCCATAAGAATGCTGAGATTGCAAGTGTGACCGTGCTGATTATGAAGATCAAACTCTTATTTTCTGCTTGACTAATCGCTAATCCAATTCCGAAGCTTGCAACAAGTTGAGGCAGAACTACTGAAAGATTGAACAAGCCCATGAACAATCCCATCTTAGCTTGATCGACTTGCTGCGACATGATTGCAAACGGTAAACTGATTGTTGATGCCCAGCCGATTCCAAGAATCGCCATAATAATGTAAATGATAAATGGTGAGAAACCTAAAAACAACATTGCAGCATAACCAACTGCCATTGTTGCAATGCAGATGAAATGTGTTTTTACCCTCCCAATTTTTCTGGTGATTGGTTCCAACACAAATGCCGGTAAAACAGCTGCAATTGCATTGAAAATCAAGAAGCTAATTGTCACAACTTTCCCCATTTGAATTGATACCTCATCGGGAATTACACTTCCATCTCCATACCCATAAACTTTGTACTGAACATAAGCAAACATGTAAACGAACATTGTTTGAATACCAACCCAAGTAAAGGAATGAGCAGCAAGAACTTTCTTAAATCCAATCAATCCTTTTTCTGCAGCAGATTTTCCTTCACTCTTTTGCATAAGAACTTTGAAGATGAAAAATAAAGTCACAACGAAGCAGATAATCTCTGCGTAATAATTGTCGAACTTAATATTTATTATTCTCATGGTAATTGCGTAAATAGCGTAAAGTAAGAATCCCCATAATGGCTGGATGTAGTTTAATATCTCTCCAAACGAAGTTTTTGATTTTGTCTTTGAATCAGCTTCAGTTTGTCCTGCGAGATACCTGGGCTCTTCAATAAAAAAAGTAGGGAAGAGAGATAAGAAAAGTACAAGAAAAACTCCGAAGTAAATCAAAACGTAATTATCCCAAATGGCTCCAATTACATAAGCAAGCACACCAAATGTTCCGGAGATAGTCTGCATCCAGGTGTAACCTTTTGTGCGTTCAACTCCTTCAGGAGTTACATCAGCAATAACTGATCGAGTAGGATTAAAACTGACATTTATTGCTAGATCAAGCGTGAGTGCGACGACAATTGCAACTCCGAGAATTCCGCCAATTCCCAGTGATGAAGAAATAACATCTATGTTGGGCAGAGCAAGAAGCATCATTGCAGCTAAGAACCCACCGATGAGAATGAATGGTCTGCGCCGTCCATTCCACATCCAAACCTTATCGCTGATAATTCCGATTATTACTTGCCCAAGAATCCCAGCTATTGGTCCGGCAGCCCATACAAGCCCGACGTCATGAATATCCAATTTATATTTTGTACTTAGTATCCAACTTAGTGCTGATATTTGAATTGACAATGCAAATCCCATTGCCGTTGCCGGCAATGCAAGCATTGCATAAAAAGTGTTCGTAAGTTTTTTTTGGATTTCTAACATAAGATGCCTTTGTTTTTCTGAATTAATTATTTCCTAATGTCAGTCTGAGCCCGCCTGTCGGCGGACAGGCTTGTCGAAGACTGATTTTCTTAACTAATGTCACACTTCGACAGGCTCAGTGTGACAAAGACTTATGTCTGTTACGATCAAAGTTTAACGCAAGTTAAATTAATTATTAACTATTAATCTTTATCAATTTGAATTTCTGATTATTCTCTAGAACCTTCCAATAAAAATATTTCTGCTGATTTACTTTTAATTGTGATTTTTTTACTTTGATTTAAATCGAATAGCTCTTCGGTTTTAATGTTTTTCACTTTTTGAGTTTTTCCTATAGTCTCAGAATACTTAGTCAAATCTACTTCAACATCATCTTCGTTTCCATTCACAACTATCATTGTTTTTTCATCTTTTGTTTCTTTGAAAAAAGTATATGTATTTTCAAATGGATAAAAGTGAATTAGTTTTCCTTTCGTAAGGGATTTATAATTTTTCCTAATCTCTAATAGCTTTTTCGTGAATTCAAAAATATCATTTTCATTATCGCTTCGATCTGAACCTTCAAAAGCATTTCGGGAATCATCCTCAAAGCCGCCCGGAAAAGGTGAACGAATGTTTCCGTGTTTTTCATCTCCCACAATTCCAATTTCAGAACCGTAAAATATTTTTGGAATACCTCGCGTTGTTAAAAGAATCGTTAATGCTATTTTATACTTTTCAACATCTTCATCTGCTTCGAATAGTCCGCGAGTAATATCATGATTATCAAAAAATGTTAAAAGATTATTTGGATCGAAATAAAGGTAATCCTTGCTTAGAGTATTGAATATCCCTTCAATTCCTTTCTTCCCGCTCAGATAATCTCGAAATGCATCGGACAAAGCAAAATCGGTTACACAAGGAAGATGAGTGTCTAAGTGAACTCCAAATTTATTTTTCTGCTGATATGCTGCAAGATAAGACGGTTCGCCGGTCCATATTTCACCAACTATATTGAATTTAGGATACTCAGTTAGAATTGCCTTATTCCATTCAGCCATAGCATATTGATTGCAATATGGATAAGTATCTTCTCTTATTCCGTCTATGCCTAAGGACTCTGTCCACCAAATTGCATTTTGAATAAGATATTTTTTTAAAAAAGGATTAGCTTGGTTTAAGTCAGCCATATAATTTGTAAACCATCCATTCCATGTTAGGTCTATAGATTCACCAGGACTATATGGATCAGGGAAAGTCATTTTATTGTGATTTGGTGGAAGATGATTTTCAACTGTTCCATTTATCCAGTCGTTAAAAGGAATATTCTTCATCCACCCGTGATTAATTCCAATATGATTGCTGACATGATCCATTATAACTTTTAGCCCGCGTTTATGAGCTTCATCTACCAAAGTTTTGTATAATTCGTTATTTCCGAATCGCGGATCAATTCTGTAAAGATTTGTGGCTGCATAACCATGATAGCTCATGTACATATTGTTTTCGAGCATCGGTGTTATCCAAACAGAAGTTACTCCCAGTGCTTTAAGATAATCTAACTTCGAAAAAATTCCCTCAATATCTCCGCCCTTTCTTCCATCTAAATCATCAGCAGTAAATTGATCTAAACTATCATCAATTTTATTATTATTTGGATTACCATCGCAAAAACGATCCGCCATAATTAAATAGACAACATCTTCATTTGAAAAGCCTTGATGCCTCGAAGGAGCAAATTCTCTTTTACGGATTACGTAATCAAGATTAATTTTTTCTTTGTTCTTGGTAAAAGTTAACTCATAATTACCGGCGGGAGTATTTTTTAACGAGATATCTACGAAAAGATAAGATGAGTTTTGGGTTTGAGTAATTTTTTTAATTTTAAATTGTTTATCCTTGCTTGCTACTTGGATGTCCTTCAAATTCTCCCCATAAATCATGAGTTGCAGTTCATTGTTCTTCATTCCGCTCCACCAATTTGGCGGTTCAATTTTGGTAATCTTAAATGATTGGGCAGCAAGCGATGAAATGAGAATAACAGAAATGAAGTAAATTCTTAAAATCATATTTATAAAGTTGATTTATTTGCTTCAAAGATAGATAATTATTTAGTTTATTTACACTCATTCTAGATATGCCAGATTTGGGGCAGCGGTATTTGCGCTACGAAATCTGGCATATCTAATGTAATAAATAAGTTTTCACTTTCTTGCATTTTATTACATTTAGAATGATTTTTGTTTTCGCAATTGAAAAAAATGGAAATCCAAGACCAAGAAAAAAATATAACCGTAAATCGTAAAGCAAGACATGAATATTCTATACTTCAGACTTTTGAAGCAGGAATTGTTTTAACTGGAACTGAAGTAAAAGCATTACGACAAGGCAAAGCAAATTTAGTGGATAGTTACGCAAACATTGAAAAGGGAGAAGTCTGGCTTTTGAGTGCAAATATAAGTGCGTATGAACAAGGTAACATAAATAATCACGAACCGACTCGAACGAGAAAACTTTTACTTAACAAAAGCGAGATAAGAAAGCTCATCGGAAAAGTAAAAGAAAAAGGCCTAACTCTAATTCCACTAAGGATGTACTTCAAAAATGGAAAAGTAAAAGTTGAGCTTGCTGTCGCTAAAGGAAAAAAAGTTTATGATAAGCGAGAATCAATTGCGAGGAGAGATTTTCAACGAGAACAAGAAAGAAGATTTAAGTACTAATATTATTTTTTAACACAAACTGTGGCTAAAGCCCCAACATCTTTGATATGCTATCAACCCCAGCCTTAAGGCTGGGGTTAAAAAATACTAAGAGTAAAAGTGACTTTAGTCATGAAATAAAAAAAATCATGACAAAAATTAATTTTCCACCAATCAATGAACAAATGGATCTCATCAAGCGAGGAACATTTGAGATTATTCCCGAAGATGAACTAATTAAAAAATTAGAGAGATCGCTAAAAGAAGGTAAGCCGCTCAACATCAAATTGGGATGCGATCCGAGTCGCCCTGATCTCCATATTGGTCACTCAGTTGTACTAAGAAAGCTCGCCCACTTCCAATCGCTCGGCCATCTCGCAATTTTAATTATTGGTGATTTCACAGGAATGATTGGTGATCCATCGGGAAGAAATGTTACTCGCCCAGCGCTATCTTTAGAAGAAACTCGTGAACATGGAAAGTCCTACTTTGAACAAGCTTCAAAAATTTTAGACAAAGACAAAACCAGAATTGTATACAACTCAGAATGGCTTAACAAAATGACCTTTGAGGATGTCATTAAACTATCCTCAAAATACACAGTTGCAAGAATGCTTGAACGAGATGATTTTACCAAGCGATATAAATCCGGTGAACCAATCAGCATGCATGAGATTCTATATCCGCTTGCACAAGCAATGGATTCGGTCGCAATAAAAAGTGATGTGGAGCTTGGCGGAACAGATCAGAAATTTAATTTGCTTGTCGGAAGAGATATTCAGCGAGAATTTGGATTAGAAGCTCAGGTAATTATCACAATGCCATTGATAGTAGGAACTGATGGTATTGAGAAGATGAGTAAATCTTTCAATAACTATATTGGAATTTCAGAATCACCCAAAGAAATATTCGGTAAAACTCTATCTATCCCCGATTCGCTTATATATAATTATTTCGAGCTTGCTACCAATCTTTCCAATGCTCAGTTAAATGAAATCAAACAAAAGCTTGATGATCCTACAATAAATCCGCGGGATATTAAAAGACAGCTTGCCAAAACTTTAGTGACAATGTATCATTCGGAGGAGGCAGCTAAAGATGCCAAGGAAGAATTCGATAGAATTTTTGTGAACAAAGGAACCCCTAATGAAGTGCCTCAATTTAAATTTGGTGATGGAACAGAAATCAATATTTTAGATTTAATAATTTTAGTAAATTTCGCACCGTCAAAAGGAGAAGCAAAACGGCTTGTCACTCAAGGAGGCGTTACTCTCGATGGCGAAAAGATAACCGACTTTCAAAAAGTAGTTACACCCAAAAATGGAACAATACTGAAAGTCGGAAAACGTAAATTCATAAAACTTATAAACTAACTTCAACGAAAGGATCCTAAATTGTACCTACCTACCAAAATCTTTTTTACTAAAGGTGTTGGAAGACACAAAGAATACCTTAGCTCTTTTGAACTAGCATTACGCAGTGCACGTATAGAAATTTGTAATCTAGTGAGCGTAAGCAGCATATTTCCGGTTGGCTGCAAACGTGTATCAATTGAGGAAGGTGTTAAATTAATTACACCCGGGCAAATTACACATTGCGTAATGGCGCGAAATGCTACAAATGAACCAAATAGACTAATAGCTTCTTCAATCGGTGTTGCTCTGCCTGCAGAAAATACTGCATATGGTTATTTATCCGAACATCATCCATACGGGCAAACTGAAAAAGTCAGTGGGGAATATGCAGAGGATCTGGCTGCTACAATGCTTGCAACTACTTTGGGAGTTGAATTTGATCCTGAAAAAGACTGGAGCGAGAGAGAAGATCAATACAAAATGTCTGGGAAAATAGTTAAATCATTTAATATTACTCAATCAGCCGAAGGTGATAAAAATGGTCTTTGGACAACTGTAATTGCAGTTGGCATCTTTCTTCCTTAGATAAATAGATGAACTTTGGTTAGTGAAACAATATTCTGGATTATATTTTCTGCTGTAATTGCTGTGATGCTGTTTATAGATCTCTATGTAACAGATCACCGGCGCGGAAAAATCACACTTAAAGCAAGTCTTATTTGGAGCGGTGTTTGGATTTTCACCGCTCTTCTTTTTAATCTTTTCCTTTATTTTTACCTAGAATACGGCCAGCAAAAAGCTCTTGAATTTTTAACAGGTTACATCATCGAAAAGTCCCTTTCGGTTGATAATCTTTTTGTATTTTTAATGATCTTTAGCGTGATGAATATCCAGCCGGAAAACCAGCCGCACGTTCTTAAATGGGGAATTCTGAGCGCAATAGTTTTCAGAATCATTTTCATTTTTGCCGGAGTTGCATTACTCAATCTTTTTCATCCGATCATTTATGTTTTTGCTTTTATACTTCTTTACGCAGCATACAAAATGGCATTTGGAAAAGAACAAAAGCTCGATGTTGAAAATAATTGGCTGATAAAATTTTTCACTAAGAATTTTAAGCTGGATGCAAATTATGAGGGCAGGAAATTTTTTATTAAATCCAACGGTAAAACTTTTATTACGACAACATTTTTAACTTTATTGTTGATTGAATCTTCCGACATTGTTTTTGCAGTGGATTCTATTCCAGCTATCATTGCAATTACAAAAGACACGTTCATCATCATTTCTTCTAATATCTTTGCAATATTAGGATTAAGAGCATTGTATTTTGCCCTGGCAGGATTGGTTGATCTTTTTATTTATTTGAAATTCGGCGTGGCTATTATATTGTTTTACGTTGGAATTAAAATGCTGATTTCAGAATACTATAAGATCCCTACCGAGGTTTCACTTTTAATTATACTTTTTTTTCTTGGCGGTTCAATTTTACTTTCACTTTTTAAGCGTAATAAATTTCGGCAATAAACCAGTTGCGTGAGTTATAATTGAAAATGTCAATCCCACAAGCATTGGTTCGATTTCTGCTAAAAAAGAATTTGTAAAATCATCTCGAACAAAAAACCAGATTAAACCAGCCAGAACAGAGATCATCATTTCTGACAAGACTAACTTATCATCGATTTTAAGTTTAATATAGTAAGAACTCACAACTGGAAGAATTATTCCGGGAATACAAATAGAACCGATTGTGTACCAAATCTCTATTACCGATGGGATGAAGTACGCCAATAAAACCGACATCACTCCTGAGAGCATCAACCCATAAATCGCAAATGTCTTTAATTTTTTCTCATCAGACTTTTTGCATAATTTAAAAAGAAAATCCCTACTAATTGTGGTAGCGCTTAAAAATAAAAAGCTATTCAGCGTTGACATTATTGTCGCAAATAATGCAGCGTAAAAAATCCCTTTAATTCCTGAAGGTAAAATTGCTTCTGCAAGCAAGGGATAAGATAATGTAGGATTTGAAATATTAGGAAGATAAGCACGGGCATACAATCCAGTTAGAGTTGTAAGTGAATCAAATAAAAACCATAAAAAAATTGAAATAATTATTCCTTTAACTGCTGTGCTGCCACTCTTTGCAGCGTAACACCGTTGATGAAATCCCGGGTCAGCGAATGTCCACAGTGCAATTAAAAACCAGACTAAAATAAAAGTAGGAGAAGCATTTCCTGTTAAGTTAAGATGTTCTTTAGGCAAGTTGGCTTGAAGAAATGCAAAGTCTCCGAGTGAGGTGTATGAAAATATGATTATGATAATGAACCCGATAAACATTACAAAAAATTGTATCACATCAGTATAAATGTCTGACCTAAATCCACCCTTAAATAAATATACTGCAGATAGAATTAAACCTAAAATCAATCCAACTAAAATATTGGTACCGAAGATAAGTGAAATGAGACTGCCTGTCATAAGCAAATAAGGAGCAGGTGAAACTAAAGCAAAAACCAACACGGCTGAAGTCAATCCTACTTTTTCACCATAAACTAGACTTAGCTTGTCTGGAATTGTAAAGAGTGAAGCTTCTCTAATTTTTTTCGCAAAGAAGATCGCAAAAAGAAAAGCGAAAATGTAATAGGGAAAACCTTGTGTAAACCAGGAAACTACTCCGTAGCGATAAACAAATTCTCCCACACCTAAAATTCCGCCATACCATGTTGCAACATTTGTGAGTATGAAAATTAACAGCCCAACTTTTCGTCCGGAGAGCAGATAATCTTCAGCATCATCCTTTGAGCTTCGACCAAAAATAAATCCGATTGAAATAACAGAAGCAAAAAAAAGAATTATGATTATAAGATCAGCGGTGCTAAAGGATACCATGTTCTCTTAGCTTCTGAAAATCGCGAATCAAAAAGATTATCCCGCCTTTTATTTTCAACTCAATTTTATTGTGAAGGGAAACGTTGCTTGTGCTTTCTCTATGACCGAAAGGTAAAGCAATTTTATTCAGCGGATATTTCAAACCCTTTGAAGAAATCTTTGTTCGGTTATCTATTCCATAAATAGAAATTGTTTCTCCCCGAAATGTTGGTATGATGTGATTTCCTGTTAAGGCAGTCAATAGAGAATTTTCGGCTATGATTTTTATTCCAATTTCATTAAAGAATTTCAATACGATCCCCAAGTTGCAAAAGGTATGATCGAGTCTGTCGCCTGTAACACCAGTCAGAACCGCTTCCTCAAATTTGTGCTTGATTGCGTGCTTAAGACATTTCTCAACATCAGTATCATTCTGTCGACTAATTTTTATGATCCTCGCTTTGTCTTTAAAATATTTTAATGTTTCTTCATGAATTGAATCCAAATCACCAATTATATAATCAGGAATTAGCCCCATTTTCATTGCTGAGTTTGCACCACCATCTGCGCAAAATAAAGTGGAATAACTATTTCGCATTAGGAAGGTTATTATATTTTTTGCAGGAGGTTTTCCATTTGCAAGTATTAGACATTTTTTCAACTTAGTATGCTTTCAATTTTAGAAGACCTATAAACCGACTTGAACACCGATTAAAAAATTTCTCTCTGCTGCTGGAAAAAATTCTTTCCCAATTGCATAAGCTGAGTATAATTTATCAAAAACATTATTCACCTGAAGAAATATTTTTGATGGAGCGAGTGATTCAATGAAGTTAAACTCATAACTGCAAAAAAAGTCTGTTGCAAAATAAGCGTTGTTCACATTATCTAAATAATCAACAAACCCGGGACTTAAGCTTAGGTACTCTGCTAACTTCTCATCATAATTGTCTGAATAGAATTTACCAACATATTTTCCATTTAATTTCACTAATAAACCATACTTTTTATAGCTAATAATAAAATTTGTGAGGAAGTCTGGAAATCCACTGAGCCGGTTACCAAATAGATCAAGCGATGTTTGAGAATTAACAAAATATTTTCCACGTTTGATAATGTTTTTACTCAACGTAATATTTGAATGGACTTCCAATCCATCAATCAGCTTAAGTGATGCACTCAATTCAATCCCCTGATGAATCGTGCTTTCCATGTTACCAGTAATCGGCTGACCGAACCGATCTAACTTTCCATTTTTAACTATTTCATTCTGGAAAAGCATGAAGAAAAGATTGGCTGATAACGAGTAGTAATCTGATTGCATGAAAGCACCAAGCTCAAAATCGTTCATTGTTTCAGGATGAACATAGGGTTTGTTGAAATCAAATGGACCATTATCTCCTTTTTCAAATTCCGGAACAGCCCCGCCGCTTGATTCAGCAGCATCATAATAATTTTTTAATCTCGGTTCTCGAGTGACTCTGGCAAAAGAAAAATGAATCAGTTGTCCATCAGAAAATTTGTAATTGACTGAAAACTTTGGATTAAAAAATAGCTTCGCAATTGAGAAATCATTGGAAACATATCGTTCATTAAACAACTTATATTTATGATATGCAAATTGTAATTCTCCTGTTAATTTTATTTGCTCATTCAGTGTAAGAGTTTCATTAATAAACACGTTAAGAATATCCTTGCCACCATTATAATAGTAATAGCGATAATCCTTCGTAAGCCCTGCCGGAAGATTTTCAGCATAAATAATACTGCCCCAATGCGTTGATTTATGATTGCGGTACTCCGCTCCCAGAATTAAATTTTCGTTTTCATGCGAAAGGTTTAATCTTGCAATCCATCCAATTTGAGCGTTTTCTACTTGTGCGCGTATTAAAGCATTTGTTGGAGGAATTCTAATATCAAATCCATTTTGTATTAATCTAAAATAGTCATCGTAATAAATTGACCAGGAGCCGTCGTAATCAAAAAACCCTTCACCTAAAACTAAAAACAAAGCGGAGTTCAAACTAAAGTTTTCGTTAAACTTATAATCGTTCAATAATTCAAAATGAGGTTGTGAAAAGTTCTCAATTTCATCTGATCTTCTTTCGGATTTATAAGTAATTAGTTTGTTTTTTTCATCGGCTTCCCAGTAAGAATAATTCTTTTTTCTTAGCTCTTTATCATTTATCACAAACTTTGGAAGCCCGTTGTAAGCCAAACCATCTGATATTGGCCCACCGTAGAAATTAACTTGCGTTGTAAGTTTATCATCATACCTAACTGCTGAAATATGATAAGAATTAAATTTTACCCAGGATTTATCTCTGTAACCGCTGCTTAAAATTTGAGATAACTTTGCGTAAAAGGAATATTTCTTATCGATAATTCCGCTTGAAAATGAAGCGGAGTATTTTCGTGTATTATAACTTCCAAGAGATGATTGCAAATCTAATTTAGGTTCATTAGCAAATGATGATGTGATGATATTTATCGATCCGCCAATTGCAGGATATCCAATAATTCCCGAACTTGCTCCACGCTGAACTTGAATTAATTCAGCACTTGAGATAAGGTCAGGAAAATCCAACCAATAGACATTGTGGTCCTCAGGATCGTTTTGCGGAATACCATTAATTGACACCGATATTCGCCGCTGGTCGAATCCGCGTATGCTTAAATAATTATATCCGATTCCATTCCCGGATTCTGAATAGGAAGTAACTGATGGAAGCGAACTTAAAAATTGAGGTATGTCTTGTAATGTATAAGTTGAACTTATTTCATCTCTTTTTATCGTAGAATAACTTATTGGAGCTGCTTCCTCTTTTTGTCTGAAAGCTTCAACAAGAATAGATTGCGAAGAAATAATTGCAGGAATCAGTTTTACTATATTGATCTCGGGCGCTTTAAGAAAGCTTGAAACCGTTTGTGAAAATTTTTCATACCCCAAGTAACTTATCTCAATTAAATAGTCAGCTTTTATAACCCCTGAGAGTGTAAAAAATCCTTCTGAATCTGAAATTGTTCCAATAGCGTTATCACCCTTAATGATGATATTGGCATTTTCAAGTGGGTAATCGGTTTTTGAATCGACTACTTTTCCCTTAATTGTTATAACCTGTGCAAAAGATGTTATGCAAAAAATAACTAAAAGAATAATTAATGACTTCATATCACACCCTCACAATAAAAAAGCCGTTTTGGAAACGGCTTTAAATGAATTTTAATTACTCTTTCATCCGTTTCCCTACGCTAGTATTATCCAGATCAGGTTTAAGGGTTTTTTCTCAGCTTCCACTTTCGGAATGCACCCCTAACGGCTATAAAATTTTTTAAGAACTATTTGTTAATATAATATCGATTGAAACTTATTCTTCTTCAAAGAGTTATTCAAGTCGAATTTTCTGACCTACCATTATTTTGTTATCAGAAATTCTATTTACTGATTTAAGCTTGTCTACAGATAAATTATAATTTGTCGCTATAGAAAAGAGGGTCTCTCCTTTTCTAACAGTATGAATTTTAGCGGTTTTCTTAGTTGTATTTCTGCTTGTCTTGGTTTGTAAATCGTTAACACTATAGTCAGAATAGATTTTCAGCTTTTGACCGGCAAGAATTTTATTATTCTGAATGTTGTTCCAGTTAATAATACTGGCTGAAGATACCTTGTAAAGTTTTGCTATTTTGCCAATTGTGTCACCGCTTTTGACTTTATAGTAATTAACGGTTGCCGGAGTTTTTGTTGTTACATCGCCTAAGGAAGACGAATTATTACCGGAATAAATCTTTAAGGTTTTTCCGGCCAATAAATTATTTGAAGATAACCCATTCCATTTCCTGATTTGGGTGGAAGTCACGCCAAACTTTTGAGCAAGCTCACCGATGGTATCACCACTTTTAACTTTATATTTAAATAAAGTAGATTTGTTCTGAGTTTTAACATTATCATTAGAAACAAGATAGTCTGAGGTCTTATCTGAAAAAATCTTTAATCTGCTTCCTAATAAGATTTTATTACTACGCAAGTTGTTCCATTCTTTAATTTCAGAAATTGAAACTCCATATTTTGCCGCAATAGAATTTAAGTTTTCGCCTCTTTTTATTCGATGGTATACCCATGTATTAGTTGGTTTTTTCGAAAAAGTGTTTTTAATAATTGTTTTTTCAACGGGTGTTTGACTATCCAAACTTGCGTAAAATTCCTTTTTTTCTTCTGGAACATAGAGAGTCAGACTTTGCCCGACTGTAATTGAAGTTGTGTAAGGTATGTTGTTCCAATTTCTAATATCAGTAACCCTAGTATTGAATAATTCTGCAATTCCAAGCAAACTATCATTTTTCTTCACTCTATAATTCACCGCAACTTTTCCGGCGGGAGCCACTGGAGTATTAAGCAAAGACAGCTCGCTATCTAGTTCATTAGTGTTTTCTTCGGCAATGTTAGTTTCACCGATTTCAGAAACATCGGTGGTATTTTGATTATTGTTTAGAGCAACATAGGGCGAGACATATTCCCCACCCTCATTTAGATTGTCATCTTCTGCAGTTTCAACATTGGAATTGTAAGCATAACCATCAGTTGAGAGATTATTTACAGGAATTCTGAGCTTAACACCGCGAGATAATTTAGTTTTTGTGGAAATATTATTTGCATCGGCCAAATCATTTTTAGAGACACCATAACGCGAAGCTATTTTTAAAAGTGTTTCACCTTTTTTAACTGTATGAACAAGATAATTTCTTTTAGCATATTCGGGAATGTTTTTCATATTCTCAGCAAAAGCATTGTAGCTGTTCCTGGGGATTTTAAGAGGATATCCACCCTGAAAACTAATGGGAGTGGAGAACTGGGTAAGTTCAGGATTCATATCTTGTAATGTTTCGACAGAAATACCAGCATATTGAGCTAAATAATTAAGATCGATAGCGCCATCAACATTGTAAATTTCATAATCGTAGGGTTTATCATAATTAGCGATTGAAATACCATATTTTTCGGGGTTCATAGCTATCAAGCACACGGCAATATATTGGGGAACATAGTTCCTTGTTTCCTTTGGGATATAATTCATTATATCCCAAAAATTAGTATTTCCGGATCTTCTGATCGCTCTTGTAATTCTTCCTTCACCAGCATTATACGACGCTAGAGCTAAATACCAGTCGCCAAGATTAGTGTACAGATCTTTTAAATGCCTCGCAGCTGCTCTCGTGGATTTTACAGGATCACGTCTTTCATCAAAATAGAAATCCGACTCCAATCCATACATTCTGCCAGTAGACTTAATAAACTGCCATAAACCAACGGCGCTTGCCCAAGATCTTGCAGTAGGATTTAATCCGCTTTCTATCATGCTGAGATAAACTAACTGCTGAGGAAGTTTTTCTTCCGCAAATATTTTAGCCATCATTGGGAAATACTTCCCCGAACGGGAAAGCCACAAACTCATGTACTTACTTCCCCTTCCAGAATAGTATTCAATCCACTGCTCTACTATTGGATTAATTTCCAGAGGTATGTCTGCAGGAATTACAATAGGAGCGCGATTTCTGCTTTCAGTCCAATTTGTCTGAATTTCGGGAAACGTTTTACCCAACCACTCCTCTAATGCTGAGAATGAAACTTCTTCGGGTAAGTCCGTTAGCCCATCAACGTAACGCCGATAGTCATCAATTATTGATTTTTCCAGCTCGACATAAGCTTCGTTATCATCTATTCCAGGGTAATAGCTAAGGTTATTAACAATTCTTAGGGCTGATTCATAATTGTTTACTGCTTCAGAAGGATTATTTTGATTTTGGAAGGAAATTGCAGTTACATAGTACTCCCTAGCCTGCTCTAACATCTCAGAAACGATTCCACCATGGTGCAGGGTCTTCCTAGATTCGTCAGCATTTTCATACCTTGTTATTTCTTTGTTTGCCCCGCATGAAGTAACTATCAAGGAAAGCAAAGAAATAACAATGAATTTTAGTACGGTTTCTTTCATTATACCACCATTATTATTTTGATCGAGAATATAAGTTATATTATTAGAAATTTCAAGTAAATAATTAAATAAATTATCTATTTATAATTAAATCAATCAGTTATGATATGAATAGTCATCATCCAATAAAATTAAAGTGGAATGTTACCATGTTTCTTTTTAGGGTTTTTATCAACTTTATTTCTTAAAAGGTTGAACGCACTAATCAATTTAATCTTTGTCTCATTTGGTACAATTACGTCGTCAATAAATCCTCTTTCGGCTGCAGTATAAGGATTAGCGAATTTCGCAATATATTCACTCAACTTGTTTGATAATTCCTCTACCGGATTAATAGCTTTCGAAATCTCCTTTTTGAAGATTATCTCAACTGCTCCCTTTGGTCCCATAACGGCAATCTCCGCTGAAGGCCATGCAAAATTGAAGTCGCCTCTAATATGCTTCGAATTCATAACATCGTAAGCACCGCCATAAGCTTTCCGTGTAATCACCGTAACCTTAGGAACAGTGGCTTCACAGAAAGCATAAAGCAATTTGGAACCATGTCGGATAATCCCATTCCACTCTTGTTCTGTTCCCGGAAGAAACCCTGGAACATCAACCAAAACCAACAACGGAATATTGAACGCATCACAAAATCTTACAAATCTCGCCCCTTTAACAGAAGCATTGATATCAAGAACACCAGCCAACACCTGAGGTTGATTAGCTATGATTCCAACCGACATTCCACCTATTCTACCAAACCCGGTAATGATATTCTCTGCATATTCACTATGAATTTCCATAAAGTCTTCATCATCAACTAACAAATTGACGACCATTTTCATATTATATGGCTTATTTGGATTATCGGGAATAATCTGATCCAACCTAACATCCGGTTTAAGTGACTCAAGGTCAAATTCCTTTTCAACAGCGTGGTCCATGAAGTTCAAAGGAAAATAATTGAATAAACGGCGCACATTATTCAAAGTTTCAATTTCATTATCATAAATAAAATGAGCAACTCCGCTTTTTGTTGCATGAGTTTCTGCACCGCCCAAATCTTCAAACGAAACATCTTCGTGTGTAACAGTTTTAACCACATTTGGCCCCGTAACGAACATATAACTTGAATTTCTTACCATAAAAATAAAATCTGTAATTGCCGGAGAATAAACGGCTCCACCTGCGCATGGACCCATTACAACTGAAATCTGGGGGATTACTCCCGAAGCTAAAGTATTAAGAAGGAAAATATCAGCATATCCGCCTAGACTCACTACCCCTTCCTGAATTCTAGCGCCACCAGAATCATTTAATCCGATAACCGGAATTCCTATCTTCATTGCCATATTCATAATTTTAACAATTTTTTCTGCATGCGTCTCTGATAATGAACCACCAAACACTGTAAAATCTTGACTAAAAAGAGCGACAGACCTTCCGTCAATTTTGGCAAAACCGGTTACTACTCCATCGCCTAAATATTGCTCTTTATCTAAACCAAAATCTTTAGAGCGATGTTTTACGAACATATCAACTTCCTCGAAACTACCTTCATCGGCCAACAATTCAATTCTTTCGCGGGCAGTCAACTTACCTTTTTCATGTTGAAGCTGAATTCTTTTAGCACCGCCGCCAAGCTTAGCGGTTTCCTTTATTTTTAATAATTCTTCGAACCTTTGATCTGTCATCTCTTTATCTTTCAATATTTTACAATTATTATACCACTTAAGTGTTTCAAACTTATACTAAGGAGAAACTAAAACGGAGTGAAACATACCGTGAGATTTCAATTCAATCTCAATCTCATTTTTATACTTCGTAATAATTTCCGAATTGTGGATTTGAGAATATTCAGTAATCTCTATTTCTTTGAGGATTTGACCGGGATTTTTTCTCATCAAAAATATTTTGTGAGATAGTAAAATTGCGTCGGATATGTTTGTGGTTGCCAAAAGGAATGATATGTTTTTTTCGGCAGTTAAAACTCTAAGCAGTTCGATAAGTTCCGAGCGTGTTTCACCATCTAAATTTTTTAGAACATCATCAAGTAAAATGAATTTAGGATCAAAAGATAATGCCCTGGCAATAGCAATTCTGAGCCGAAATCCCGATGTTGAAGATGAGGTATAGAAATTCTCATAACCGCTCAAACCAACCAAATTAATGAGTTCGTTTACGTTGAAGGTGAACTTTTTGCCTCCTCGTTTATAAAGTTTCGATGGCAGTTCGATATTTTCTTTAACATTCAACCATGGAAACGATGACGATTGTTCGGGAATGTAAATGATTTCACCAGTAGGTTCTGTAATTCTTTTTCCGTTTAGACAAACTTTACCCTCAGAGTTTTCTAGACCCGCAAATATTTTCAGCAAAGTTGTTTTACCTGAACCAAATGGTGCAAGTATGGAAACAAATGAACCAGCATTTTCGTCTGACTTTATTTGGAAATTCATACCCTCAAGAACGATCTGTCTTGTACCAGAATCGTTGTAGTACGATTTACTTAAGTTCTTTATCTCTAAGATATTTTCTCTCAAAGTTTATGCTTTCCAGAAATGAAATTTATTCTTGATTAATTTGAGTAACTGCATACTTATGAAAATAGATATTCCGATTATTATAAATATCATAACAAGTGCAGATAAGTCTCTGAATTGTAGAATTTTCCTCAACAAGGTTCCTATTCCGAAGCCAAGGTTAACATATTCAAAAATGATAACAGAAGCCCACAAATAAATATTTTGTCGAATGATGTGAGCCATTAAGTTCGGTTGAATCGCTTTCCAAATCACTTCCCGAGAAATTGAATTTGTCCCAATTCCAAACGACTGCAAAGAAAGAGAATATTCCGAGCCGATCCGCCCAAGGTTGATTTCAGCCATGTATTTGGATTTAAACATGAAAGAAGTAAATGAAATTAAAAATGCAAAGATGAACTTGGTAACTTCTGATCTTGGGAACCAATAAATAAGAATCATCGCTAAAATTATTCCTGGAATATTTCTTGAAAACCATTGCAATGACAAAACAATATCTGAGAAAACATTTTTCTGTAAAATTACCGGGAAAAGGAATTTGCAGATGTAGTGAGCTACGAGCATTGGTAAATAAATAGCTGAAAGCGTTGACAAATAATTCCAGCCTAATTGATATTTCTGCAACAGATCATCAAAGGATTGTAAAACGATACTGGGCTTCGGGAGGATGTTATTCACCGGCAGGATAATCTCAAACAGCAAAATCCACATTAGCAGATACAAAAGCACCAAATAATGTATAGAATATTTTTCGGATTTAAGCAAACTATTAAAATTCTATTTTGATGACACGAAATGAATATTTGTGAGTGCTAATATATGGATTGAGGATTAGCATTTCAATAAGATTCTTATGAACAACCATACAAAACCAGTTCCTAAATGAAAGCATTTCGTGGGCAAGGAACCGTGTTTGTTTAACAAGATATGCCAGATTTTGACTTCACTAAACACAACGTGAAATCTGGCATATCTAATAGGTACATGTGCGACTCAATTAGGTGTAAAAAAATATGATTTTTAACAAATCCTGTTTCTCTATGTAGTTTGTTTTACGAAGAAATTTTTTTTGGTTGTTGGATCGATCACCTCAAAGGGCGGTCAGGACCTAATCGATCCGCCGTTGGCGTCCTAAATAATTCTGGAAAACCAGGAGGTCGTGCCCTAGGAATTTAGAAATGGATTGTTCTCTTTCTCATAGCCAATCGTGGTTTCTTCTCCATGACCTGGATAGACTTTCACATCATTCGGGAGAACTAACAATTTTGTATTTATCGAGTTGATCAATGTGTTGTAATTCCCACCCCAGAGATCGGTTCTGCCAATGCTTGCCTTGAAAAGAACATCTCCTGAGATTAGGATTTTCTCATTTTCAAGATAGAGGCAGAACTCACCGGGCGTGTGCCCCGGCGTGAAGATAGACTTAATTTCAGACTGGTTTAGAGTTAAGGCTAACTCTTCATAGAGAAGCTGATCCGGTTGAGGTGGGTTTCTAATTTCAACTCCGAGCATTTCGGCTTGTTTTGCAGCATTCTGTAATAATGGTAAATCCTTTTCAGGAACCAGAAAGGTTGGATTGTATTTTTCTTTGATGAATTTGCATCCAAAAATATGATCAATGTGACAATGCGTGTTAATGAGATATTTTAACTTTAATTCATTTGTAGAGATAAATTCAATCAAGATATTTTCTTCACCTTCATCTGAACAACCCGGATCAACTATTATTGCTTCTTTTGATTCATCATCCCAAAGAATGAAGGTGTTTTCTGAAAATGGGTTAAAAACAAATTTTTCGACTTTAATCATCGGCTAATTCCTCTATAATAATCGAGTCAATAGAACCACATAGTGGTGCCATTGATTTGCTTTCAGGCCAAATAGATTAATCAAAAATCTTTGTACCATCCACTAAAATTTTTGGCAATACGCTTCTGCAATTTTTTAGTGTAGTTGCTAAAATTATCCTTTGTTTCTTCAATTGAATCGCCGCCGAACTTTTCGATAAAAAATTCAGCTAATATCCAAGCAAGCATGGACTCGCTGATTACTGCACAAGCTGGAACAGCAACAAAATCACTTCGCTCGCGTCTTGCTTCTACTTTTTTCATTGTTTTGAGATCAATGGTTTGCAAAGGTTTCATCAACGTTGATATCGGTTTCATAGATGCTCGAACTATAATTGGTAATCCAGTTGAGACTCCCCCTTCAATTCCGCCAGACCGATTTGTTTTGCGTGTAAAAATATTGTCCTTTATAAATATCTCATCATGAACTTGAGAACCAAATTTTTCTGCTGCATCAAAGCCATTTCCGATTTCAACTCCTTTAACTGCATTAATTGACATGATTGAGTGACCTATTGCCGCATCAAGTCTTCGATCATAGTGCATAAAGCTTCCTAAACCAACTGGAACTCCCGTGGCAATAGTCACAAATGTTCCTCCAAGAGTATCCCCATTTTTTTTTGCATACTTAATTTTTCGGATTATGCGTTCTTCCTGATTATTATCTAAAACCCTCACATCACTCTTATCTGCACTTTCTGCAATTCGCCAGGCTGAAAAATTCCTCGAAGTTTTATTCATCAGAAGATTTTGTAAATAATTTTTTTTAGAATAAATGCCACTTATGCTTTCCACATAGCTTCCAATTGTAATTCCAAATTCCTCTAAAAATTTTCGAGCAACAGTTCCTGCAGCAACTCGCGATGCTGTTTCTCTCGCACTTGATCTTTCAATTGAATTGCGAATATCATCATAATTGTATTTTGAGATTCCTACCAGATCAGCATGACCAGGACGAGGAATGCTAATCTTATCATAAACAAAACTGGATGACGGAATTTCGCTGGACATAATCGCTATCCAATTTTCCCAATCATTATTTTTGATGAGCAAACATATTGGCGAACCGAGTGATTTCCCGAAACGGATTCCCGATATTATTTCTACCGAATCCGATTCAATTTTCATTCTTTGACCACGACCGTAGCCTGCTTGTCTTCTCTTCAAATGAAAATCGATATAATCTTTTCGCAGTTTTATATTGGAAGGAAATCCCTCGACGATTGTTGCAAGTGATTTACCGTGAGACTCGCCTGATGTAAGAAATCTTACCATAATATTACTTTATTGTTTGGGCAAATATAAAAAAAAGCCCGATGATTAGTCGGGCGTCTGAAAATATTTGCTATGTTCTTAATTATTAAAAGCAAAAATCAATGGGATGTCAAGTGCCTAATTCTTTCTGTAATTTATAATATTGTGGCCCTTTTAATGAACATTCTACTAACTCATTAAACTTATCATGTTCTAGTCTTAAACTTTTGGCAATGAAGCTTGACTTTTTTTCTTTCATAACTCTTATATGTTCATTTGGAATTTTTACTTTTGAAATGAAAATATTGTCCAAATAAATTGAACCTTTCCAATGCTTAGCTTTATGAGTTATTTTAGGATTTACTTTATTAAGAATCGCCTTTCTAATTTCCTTTTCTGTAAAATCTCTTATCATTCATCCTCTTTTTCTACATATTCCAATAACGTTTCTTTCCATTTCCTAGGTAACTTGCCTAACTGATTTTCACTTATATTGAATAATTCCTCGAATAACTCGGTAACATCTTTATTAATTTCCCTCAACACCTCAAACTGGGAGTTCCCAAAAGCATATATTCCCAATTCATTTATTTCGCCAATAGTATCGAGTTCATCTCTTATGATCTTCACTTGAATTGGCTTTTTTAATTTAAATCTATGATCAATTAAGTCGTATAGATCAATTAACTCTGGAGAGTATAAATCCTTACTCTCATTATGAACAAAATATTCTTGGATAGTTCCCGATGATGTATTTGGAATTCTGATAACTCCAGCTGAACCCGCCTTTGTAAAAACAGGGAATAATGCCCAGTAATAATTAAAATTACAAGCAACTTCCATATTAATTACCTTTCTCAGTCTTTAATTTTTTAAATTCATCAACCCTTGCATGTAACCAATCAGCGATAGCTACAGCAGTCGCTATATCTAAATAGATTCCACACTCTATTTCTCTTACAATTCCCTCAAAACCTTTTTTCTCAATCTCTTTTCCTAAAGTTTTATCTTCCGAAATTTCGTGAATGACTGAATCAGGAATCGGGAATTTTTCACTAAAAAATTCAATGAAAATTTTGTTTTTGGGAGCTAATCCACCAAATACTCCATCCACATTATATGTACGATAATTGGAGGTTTTATTATAACTAAATTTAAGAGTTTTTGGTTTTCCGTTATTCATTGGACAATTCCATTTTTTTAATGCAATAATATAGCACTTATAAATTCAAAATATACACTTATTTGACTTGCTTATGCTCACAAGTTCTCAATAAATCTGTAAAGTCTAGGAACCTAAATAGTCTATATGGATTATTCCATTATTCCGGAATTTCAATCCCTCTGAAGAAATTGTTTCCACGGCCATCCTGAAGTTTCAATAAAAGCGCAGAACCTTTTTTATCCTTTATGATGTTACGAAGATCGCTGACTGAATTAATTTTCTTCTTATCAGCTTCAAGAATAATAAACCCTTTTGCCAATTGTCTGTCTTCAGCTTTACTAAAAGGTTTTACTTCAGTGATAATCACACCGTGGTCAACTTTCAAATCGGATTTTTCTTTTGAAGAAAGATTCTTTACTGAGAAACCGACACCATCGAATTGTGCGGTTGAAGATTTTGATTCGCTGTTTACTTCGTTATCTTTTTCCTTATTGGCAACGAGTTCACTCTTCGAATTTTCATCTCTTGCCTTCAAAGTAACTTCGCGCTCTATTTCTCTTCCATCTCGAAATAAAGTCATCTTAACTGTGGTACCCGCTGATTTCGATGCAATGTATCCCTGCAATTGATTTGGTTGATTTACTTCTCTCCCATCAACTTTAAGAATAACGTCGCCTTCTTTGATGTCGGCTTTAGAAGCTGCTCCACCTTCAACAAGACCTTGAACAATAATTCCTTTCGGTTTATCAAGTCCTAATGATTTTGCCATCGCATCGTCAACTTCACCAATATTCACACCAATATAACCGCGGCTAATTTTACCATGCGCAATTAAATCTTTCGCAACAGACTTAACTAGATTGATTGGAATAGCAAATCCATAACCAATATAAGTTCCGGTATTGCCGGCAGCAATTGCGGAATTTACTCCTATAACTGAACCTGATAAATCAACAAGAGCACCGCCGCTGTTACCGGGATTTATTGCAGCATCAGTTTGAATAAAATTCTCAACACCATAACTATCCTTAATCAAGCCTAATTGTCCTCGACCAATTGCACTGACAATTCCTGCAGTAACGGTGGATGATAAAGCTAATGGATTTCCGATTGCCATGACCCACTGCCCAACTTTCAAATCATCTGAATTACCAAGGTATGCAGTAGGAAGATTCTTTGCTTCAATTTTAATTACAGCTAAATCAGTTAGAGGATCGGTACCGACAACTTGGGCTTCAAAAGTTCTTTTATCGAACATTCCAATAGTAACTTTTGTAGCTTTTTCAACAACGTGGTTATTTGTCACGATGTAACCATCTTCAGAAATGATTATTCCACTTCCGGAACCCCTTTGTCCTTTAGGTAAATCTCTGAATGGAAAGAAAAAGAAATCTGAATGTGGATTTTCTTTTTCAGATACTACTGAAACCTGCACAATTGTTGGTGTAACTTTTTCTGCTACTTCGATGAAAGCTTTGCTGAAGCTTGTAGCATTAGCATCAAGATTTACAGGTGGTTTTGCCGCTCCAAGATTAATATCTGCTAAACCTGGTCGCACAACTCCAAAACCCGATACCAAGATTGCACCGAAAATAATTCCAACGAAGATTAATACCACAGCTCCTAATATACCTTTGTAATTCATTTCATGAACCTCTTTTATTTTATAAAAATTTATTTGCTATTTAAGTTATTAAACAAGCTTAGGGATTGTATTCCTTTGAAATCCGGTACGTGATGTTTTAGATGTTTTTCCATAAACGAAATTGCTTTTTCAATCAGACTATTGTTCACTTGTTCCATTCTTTTATTGAATTTTAGACAGATCAAAACTGCGAAAAGTTCCATATTTATATGAAAAGATTCAACTACATTTGCCTGACAATCACTACAAAAAATACCTAATTCATAGTTGTATGACAATTCACTTTTTGATAGCTCTTTTTTACCACAACTAGAGCACTGCTCTAATTGCAGCTGATATCCAAGCTCTGATAAAAAGAACATAAAAAAACGGGCGAACAGAATCACTGCCGGTTCTTTAGATTCATTCATTAATGAAAAGATTCTTATCAAGCCGTTGAATAATTTACGGTTTACTTCATGTTCAACATTTAAATTTTTCACTAATTCCAAAATGGCTTGTGCATACCTCTGGCACTCTAAATCTTTTTTAATATTCGGGAAATGAGAAATGATATCGGCACTTGAAATCAATTGTATTTCTCTCGAATCCTTTTTATAAAAAACGATTTGGAGATAATTAAAAGTATCAACAATCAGACCTAACCTGGATTTAGGATTTCTTCCGCCTTTAACTATAGCAGTGAGCTTCCCATAATCTTTTGTGAATAAAGTAACGATGATGCTTGTATCTCCATATTTTATCTTGTGGAGAACTACTGCCTCAGTTTTAAGTATATCACTCATTTAATAAAATTATATGGGAAAAGATACACCTGATCTTCTGTGATTATACCAGAAACGAGATGAGAAGGAGTGACATCAAAAGCGGGGTTAAATACTTCAACCGAGTCAGAAGCTATACTCATGGATCGATGACTTAATACTTCAGACTTTTTTCTATACTCAATTATTATTTCTTCGCCCGAAGGTATAGTGCGATCAATTGTTGTTGTTGGAGCAGCAACAAAAAAAGGTATGTCATGAAAATTGCACAGCACGGCAAGGTTATAAGTTCCAATTTTATTTGCTGTATCACCGTTTAATGCAATTCTATCGGCACCGACAATAACCAAATCAACTTTTTTCTCTTTCATTAGAACTGCCGCCATAGAATCTGTATGAACGCTAAACGGGATTTCATTCTGCTCAAGCTCAAAAGCTGTTAATCTCAGCCCTTGGTACAATGGTCGGGTTTCGTCAACATAAACAAAAGAAACTAATCCTTTTTCAAATGCCATCTTGAGGATATTAAAAGCTGTGCCATCTCCGGCAGTTGCTAATTTGCCGGTGTTGCAATGTGTAAGAACGTTAGATTTTTTTTTGAAAATAGCTAAACCATTTTTTCCAATCCGATGGCACTTATCGATATCATCATTATGCAAAGCGATAGCTTTATTCTTTAATACCCCGTATAGATTATCAGTGTTTTTATTTTGGATATAAGTTTTTTCCATTTCTTCTAATGCAGAAAAAAGATTCACTGCTGTAGGCCTTGTGTTCGACAATCTTCGATAAGCAAGTTCAAAGGTGGAATTAATTTTTTCTTTAATAGAATTTTTAATGGATAATGCAAGAGCATAAGCAGCAGCAACTCCGATTGCCGGAGCGCCTCTTATCTCAAGCTTTTCAATTGCTTTGGCAATGCGTTCACAATCATCTGTCTCGATATATGATTTCTCGAATGGTAGTTTAGTCTGGTCGAGGAAAGTTAGCTTATCATCAATTAATTGAAATGAAAAGTAATTATTCTTTTTCATCAAATCTCGAAAGTTTACGAAACTCTCTAAATCTATCTTGCACGCGGAGATATTCTAAATCTTCCAATCCTTTTATACTGAATTTTTCAACGCAGAAAGAAGCCATAGCGCTTCCATAAATTACGGCACATTTCATGTTATCCGGACCTAGGTCCTGTGTTCTATGAAGATAGCCTGTAAAACCTCCTGCAAAGGAATCTCCAGCACCTGTAGGATCAAATATCATTTCGAGCGGATAGGCGGGTGCAGAAAATATTTGATCTTCAACAAAAAGAAGCGCACCATGCTCGCCTTTTTTTATAATTAATATTTCAGGACCTAATTCCCGAATCATCTTCGCTGATTTGATAAGATTTGGTTCTTGTGCGAGGAGTCTTGCTTCTGAATCGTTAATTATTAAAACGTTAACTTTTTTTATCAGCTCCAGTAATTCTTTTTTCTTCCCCTCAATCCAGTAATTCATTGTATCGCAAACAACAAATCTTGGATTTTCAAGCTGAGCCAAAACTCTTAACTGCAAGGTAGGATCGATATTACCTAAACAAACAAATTGTGCCTTTTGAAATTTTTTAGGAATTACAGGATTAAACGATTGGAAAACGTTTAGCTCAGTTAACAGTGTATCACGAACATTAAGATCGTAATGATATTTTGCTGCCCAGCGAAAAGTTTTCCCGCCTTTAATAACTTGTAAACCCTCTAAATCTATGTTATGATTCTCAAGAAGTTTTATGTAAACATTTGGGAAGTCTTCTCCAACAACACCGACAAAATGAATAGGGCCAGTAAAATAGCTCGACGCTAATGAAATATAAGTTGCGGAACCTCCCAGTGCATCTTCCATTTTATCGAATGGGGTATAAACTGTATCAAGACCAACGGAACCAACAACTAATAAGCTCAAATTATCACCATTATTTTTTTACTGATGAAAAATAGTCAAATAGCTAAAGAAATGTAAATTGATGAAACTCAAATTTTTATTTCTACAAAATTAAGATGGCTTTTTTGCTTAGTTAGATATTCATAGATAATATCTATAGATCGTCTTTGTCCGATCCATGCCAGCATTTTCTTAGCTTTATTTTTACTTGCCCATTTACACTCGGTATGCTCATGAGATATTTTGACTCTGGAACCAGCATTAACTTGAACGGCAAAAACTGGTAAAACAGATATATGATTTTTCTCCGGCGAATAGAATGAATTAATGTTTGGAACAACCCACATTTTTTTCGGTCTAAGATCCGTCTCTTCAATAATTTCTCTCAAAGCGGTTTGGGAAGCCGTTTCACCTTTGTGAATTGTACCTGAAACCATTTGCCATAAACCGGGATAGATTTCATTTTCAGATCGCTTGAGTAATAAAAACTCAATCTTCCCCTTTTTCATTCTGAAGATATGGGCTTCAATCATGTTAGATATTATTGTTAACATTTTTACGTCTCATATAATTTTTAATTCATATTTTTTTCGAAAAGTTTTTTTATGTCAGTCTGAGCATCTCGAAGACCGACAGCCACACTTCAACTGGCTCAGTGTGACACTACAACTAAAAATACGCTCGCACTTCTGCACGAGCTGTATGAACTGCTTTGCCTCCACTCAGCAGTCTTCCATCATAATTTACCGTTGATTGTAAATTAGCAGTAAGACGGTAATCGAAATTCAGACGCCAAAAATAATTTTTTCCAATTACATTGCCGCGGGTTAATTCAAATGGAATAAAATTCTGATTTGATTTTCCAATCAGTTCCGATCTTTCCACTTCCATTCTCAGTCTGCCGCTTCCTGCAAAAGACATATTGAATCTTATTGACTGGGAATTATTATCTATAATTGTTGGAACATTCGGGTAATCATCTTCGCTCCGGCTTACTTGAATCTTAAATCCAACCTCAATGTTTCTTTCCGGTCTGTAAGAAAAATCCGATATTACTTTATTCGAGTTAATCAATCGTTTTCTATTCGATGTAACGGGCGCATAAACATTATCCTGTTCATTTATAATGTCGGTTTGATTGCTGAACTCTTTGATCAACCTAAAACGAATTCTCAAGCTCCTCTCCCGATTGTAAGCTCTCTCAACTCCACCGGAAAATTGGTTAAGACTTTTCCTTTGTGAATATCTAAATCTAAAAGATAGTTCTTGATTATTTTCATTTACGAAAAAATCCTGTTGAATTAAATTGAATCCGCGAATGGTCGTTTGTTCATTCTGAAATGACGAAAAATTCAAAAGATATATTTTTTTAAAATCGGTTTCCTTGCTGTTCTCTTCAACACGCCAGTAAGTCTCACTCGAAAGCACTTCAAGAACTTGTAGAAATCCATTTCGCTCGGAGAAAAATTTTCCAAATTCAATTTTCCAGCGGGTGCTTGTCTTTAAGTCAATTACAGGAAATAATTCTTCAGTCGGTAAAGTGATCTGAATAAACTCACCATCAAATATTGCCGGCTCAAATTCATTCTCATCGGCTATTCCGTTGTTATTTAAATCGCCCACATAAATGTAGTTGCCTGTCCCCTTCTCAACTTTAATAAAAACTTTTTCTAAACGTGCCGACTTTTGGGTGGATACTTCATAGTACAAATCTCCTGACAGTGGAGACCAAAAATTAAATCTTGATTGTGACCGCATCAGAATTGTCTCATTGTCCAAAAATCCTTTTTGCTTAAAATCGTTTGAATATTTTTTCTGCCTAAAGATTAAACTTAAGTTCGAATTAATCTCACTAAGACCTGTGTAAGCCAAATCATAAAATTGCGCTGTTGATCTTGATTCACGCAGCATTATTCCCGAGACCGGGAAATAATCATTTCGTAAAGAGAATTTTGCCGAAGCATTAAATCCCTCAAACTCTTTCAACTCAATGAATGGGATTAATTCATAATATCTTAAACTGTTGGAAAGCAGTGAATCAAAATTTTGCCTGTAGTCTTTTCTATCCTCGGCTAAAAAATCTATTCCAGGTTTAAGATTCCAAATCAAATAGTTAGCCGATCCTTTTTGTCTTAACCAACTGCTTTTCAAATTCACATTTTTATTCGAAACATAATCAAGGTTATAAAAAGCATTGTAAGATTTCTGATCTGAAAATTGGATAGTATTATTGTAGCGATCAGTCTTGAAATTATCACCACGGCGCAGAAAGGAAAACGAGCTTTGAATTTTCAGTTCATCTATAGGGAAAAGTTTAAGAGTTAATTCTCTCAGCTTCTCATCAACCTGTTCAGTAATTTGAGAAATGTTATAGTTTCTGTTGTACTCCACTTCATTGAACCTGTCAGGCGAAGTGAATTTTGATTGCACAAATCTATCTTTGTACGATAAACCAACTTTTCCCAGGTTCAAATCTCCAACATGAATTGCTTTGGGATTCATCTGAAGAAATATATTTGTAGCATAGCCATAATTTTCGTCGTCATCAATACCTGATAATTTATTTTTATCCCACAAGCTTCCTGCGTACTCAAAATTAAAAATGAAATCTTCAAATGGTTTTAATTCCACCGCGACATTACCCAATTGCTTAAGCTCAGGCAATGGCAGAAGAATAACCGGTGCATAATTTCCTTTCCCAATTCCGGCAAAACTAAAGTTGCCTAAACTCTCTCTAACATAGTCTCCTTGAAACTCACCGATGTAACTGAAAGAAACATTAAAGATTGCAAGTGTATCGCCAGGCGCATAGCGATAATAAAAATATTGGCTGCTGTTGATGAGGGTATCGAGTCTGATGTATGTTCCCTTTAAAACTCCAAATGAATCCGGCGCAGCCAGCGACACACCGGATTTGGCAGCTTTTAATCTATCATCGCCTGCAAACGAAAGTATTCTTCTGTCATCATCTGATAAAGAAATATCAATTGGTGAATCCTCATTGTCACCTTCTCTTAAATATTGAACTTTAAGTCCAACTTTGCCATCAAATAATTTTGATGTTACACCTGTACCGAAAAAATTGCGTGAATATCTTCTGTCCGTATATTCAAAATCAACTGTGATTCTGCTGACTGAAGTTATCAATCGCTTTGGTGTGAATGTTAACTGTGCATTCGAATATTCAATTACATAATCGTTATTCTCGCCTCTTTTCAATTCGATACCATCTAAAAAAACTTTTTCCGTTCCAGCAATTGCAATAATTTCACGTTCACCATTTAAACCGGTCAGGCGATAAGGACCCTGAACTCCATCCACTCCAATTAAGGAGTTGGAAACAAATTTTCCCCGCGAGCTTGCAACTGAGAAATATGCAGAATTATCTTCATAATTAAATTCTCCAATTAGTCCTTGCAATTTTCGATTTATAACTCCGAACTCACCTTGCCGTTTTTGAACCTGATAATCGCCAAAAGTTCCAACGGCATTTGGATGTTTTATCTGAATAAAAACTTTATCAAGCTCTTCAAGCCGTTCAGTATTACCTGAAGGTTGAATTGGAGTATTTTCATCAGTGAGCGCAGCAACAATTTCAATATCTTGAGATAATCTGCCGGCAAGCTGTAAACGTAATCCGCTGTTGAGTGTGAAATCTTTTGTTGTACCTACAGTAAATCCGCGAACCAACGTTCCGCTTTTTTCAATGTTGGATCCAAAAATTGATTCGGGACTGAAACTGCTCAAAACAGATTGAGGCACTCTTATAGTATCGCTTCGCTGCGGATCATACCGAGTGACTAAGCTTCGCTTCCGATATTCTTTGAGAATAGGAATTTTGATTGCCTGATAAGTAACTATCAGCGTATCAAAAATTGAATACTGAAGTGTATCGGATAAAAAGAACACTGCTCTCTCATAATTAAAAAAATAATTTGCCTTATGGAGTATTGAATTTCTAAGTTGAATCGTTTCCGTGAATGGAATGATATTGATTTGACTTATTTCATACTTGTTGGAGAAATTTATCAGAATCGTATCTTGAACTATCGTTGAATAATACTTCGGCTGAGCCGAGATGTATTCTTGATAAGAAAAAAGAATAGATAAACAGAAAATTAACTTTAGATTGAATTTCAATTAAGAATAGTATTTGTGTATTTCCAATCTAAATTTACGAAGTTGTGAAATCAAGTCTATATTAAATGGAAACCTTCGAGGTTACCTCTCGCAAAAGTTACATAAACCTCGAAGGTTTCGTTGAACACTCTTTATGTTTTTATTTTAGTAAGGACACGATGCATCGTCTCCCTACTATTTCCTTACTTCAGCAGAATCATCTTCTTCGTATCAATAAAATTTCCAGCTTGGATTCTGTAGAAATATACTCCACTCGGCAGGTTAGATGCATTAAATTCAACTTTATTATACCCAGGTTCTGTTTCTTCATTCAAGACAACAGCAACTTCTTCACCAATTGTATTAAGAACAGCGATCCTTACTCTGGATTTTTCTCTTACTCCAAATCCTATTGTCGTCGCTGGGTTGAATGGATTTGGGTAATTCTGTTGTAATGAAAAGTCAAGCTGTGTATTTACATATACTTCAATCTCGTTGGAATACTCAAATCTTCCGTCAAAATCGATTTGTTTTAGTCGGTACATATAATTTCCTGGCTCAACGTTGGAATCCAAATACGAATAAAATTTCTTATGCGTTGAAGTACCGGAACCATTAACCTGCGCTACTGTTGTATATTTCAAATTATTAGATTTTCTCTGTACTTCAAACATTTTATTATTAGTTTCTGAAGCAGTAGCCCATGTTAACAAAACTCCTCCTTTATTTGCTTGAGCAAAAAAACCAACTAATTCAACAGGTATCGGTGCCAGCGACCAAGAAGTAGCAACCCGGATTCCATCCAGCTGAACAGAATAATCTCTCGAGCCCTGCCGTATTGAAACTGCATTAACAATGATATCAGTATTTGTATCTGGAACTGTTGCATCAGGAGTACTAGGTTCAATTCCTGTCAATGGAGGATTAACAAATAAATGAATAAGGTCATTATCTGTTCCTACTATATATTCATATTTTAATACAATTAAATATGTCTCATTGAAAGTACGAGCTGTCGTATCCCAATCAATGACTGTTGTACTTCCTTTACTAATTCCAAAGTTAAATCCTCCGCTGCCGTTATTTTGCAACATCACTCTACCTCGTAAAATAGCTGCAACAGGATCTTCTCTGAAATGAAAGAAATAATCCACCTGAGCCCCAATTGAAACAACTTTAACAAGAAAAGAACAATAAACGTTTGAGACACTATCTATATTGAAAGTTGCGGTTAAGTCCTCACGTGATGGCACTGCAGTTGAACCGATAACATCAACCGAATTTCCGATATCGGAGGAAGAATAACCAGGATAGGATAAACTTCCTGCAATAATCATTACAGGGTTTACCCCAGGTTGGCTGTGTGCAACCCAACCATGAGTATTTAAACTATCGCCGGCAGGATAATCGAAGTTCTCTTCGAAATTAAGCTGCGGGAATGACATACTGCCTAGTAAAAATAAGCAGGAAAGGAAAAATAATGTGTACATTATTTTTTTCATGGAACCTCCTATTAATTTGGTTATTTATTTGGCCTTAAACGAATTATTTAGCCACTATCATTTTACTTGAGATTACAATTCCCTCAACAGTCAATGAAATAAAATAAACTCCACTAGTAAGATTTTGCCCATCAAAAATATATGAGTGATTGCCCTCTGGCTGTACATCACTAACAAGACTTGCTATCTCTCGACCTAAAATATCAAAGACTTTTAAAGAAACAAAACCCGAATGCTTAATTGAATATTTTATTGTAGTTATCGGATTAAATGGATTCGGATAATTTTGAAATAAGAAATAATCATATTCTGAGGAAATATCATCCTTAACATCTACAAGAGGGTCTTCAGGAAATGTCATGGTAACGGCATTTGCAAATTTTATCCAATTTGTTTTAGAATCTCTCAACTTTGCGAATGCCTGCTCTAAATGTAAAAATCTTCCAGATGTTGATGGAGAATTAAGATTACACGGATTAATACTTCCATTTATTAACCTCCCCTGGGTGTTTGTTGTTGCTATTAGTCTTGTCCAAGCTAGATCAATATGAGCAATTTTAAACGTCAGCGAATTATCAAGATTCAGGAGATTAGTTTTTAGCAAAGATAAATAATCAATGCCTGAAGGAGTCAATTGTGTGCCATTGCTCATTATTAAATCAGGATCACTGCTTTGTTTAGCAAAGCCATGGGGTTGGATGACAATCAGATTTTCAATCAATGGTAATAGAACTTCGGTGGTTTTTTGAAAAGTACCGTTAACAACATGCGCCTGATCCGATATCCGATAGCTTTGGGATGTACTGCTGCAGACTGTAGTCGTACCTGAACAAGTAGTAAAAACGGAACTGTTACATCTGTGTGTACCGCTTATAAATAAAGCTCTCGCTCCCGAAGTTTTAAAGATGATTAGAGATTCTTTACCTGTATTACTATCATGTAATGGATGAGGAGCTTGAATAATTAGTTTTTGTCTTATTGCCACAGGATTAAAAATAAAAATACCCCAGAAATTTGTAGAGGCAGCTTTCTTTTCAAGAATTATATATTCTGTGTTTTCAGTATCGGATGTATCAGTAAATCTCACTATTTGATAATCAAAAGAAGACGCCTTCAGATCTGCTGAGTTGTAGTTCTTTAAGATAATATTTTCTATAGTGTTAGCCCATTCATTTAAATTTGAATCAGCCGGTGGCTGATATTCATCTGAAGAACTTGAATTTGGAATATTGCTTAAATAATTATTGACATAATTTTCCAAATTACCTGAAATAATTGTTTGAGCGTAACTGCCAACTGTAAACAATAAGAACAAAATTAGAAATTTCTTCATTATATGCACTTCTTTCTAATGAGTAATAATAATCCTGATAATATAAATAAAGAAAAAGCAACAGGAATTTTTTTTATTTTTCTTTCCCAATAAATTGAACTGGACGAAACCACCGACGGATTTAGCGATAAATCATTATCAATTGCAAGACTTCTAATGTTCAATAGGTTAATGAATGGGATGCCTTTTTCTGAGAGACGCATAATGATTCCTCGATCCTCATCTCCGCAGCTTTCTATTTTACTATGCAAACCGTTTGGAATATTTGAAGAATGAACACAAACCCCAAGACCCGTCTGATTTCCCCCAACGTTAATCAGCAAATCAATTTTGTTTTTTAAAAGAATATCAACTTTCTTCCCGACACTTTCTTTAAAGGAATTAGGAATATAAAAATCAACATTATAATTTGAAGCTGTCGCCTTAAGTATTCTAATTCCCTCTCCACTTAATCCTCCGCCATTATCATTTTCTCCACCAAGTGTAGTTAGGGAAGATCTGTATTTTAAATTACTCTTTTCTCTTAAATAACATTCCATGTCTATCCATGTTGCACCAAATTGATTTGCCCCGAACATCGATGCACCTAGTGAACTAAATAATATGGCTTTTACCTTCATAGCCTGAGCTGCGGCTAGACTTGATATTGCTAATGAGGGAAAAGAACCCGACAAAATTATTCCCACGGTTTTAGCTGAATCGATGCCAGAATCTGTCATATATTTTAAGATTAGTGCTGCAAAATTCGGATTAGTAGAAATTTCTTTAGTACCTAATGAACTCAGAGTGGTTGTAATATCAGTAAATTCATTTCCGATTAAATTGCTGTATTTTATGTTAGTCTTAACATCACTTGAAATATTCCTTTCTTTCTTCATTTGATCGATAGCACCGAACCATTTTTCAGCTAAGCTAACTGCCTCACTCATTTTGTTATAGTCAATTCGCTCTTCATATTTAGTAAAGAAAATTTCAATAATTACTAGTGAGATCAAAGCGAAAGAAAAAATTAGAACAAGTTTTAATTCATATTTTAATTTTGAATGGTACATCAGTTGAATAACACTAATATTAAGTAAATTATAATTGTTACTATTCCCAAAGCAGCAAGAGTTGGAAACACCTTTTGACGAACCATTTCATTGGCGATTAAACCCGGAATTATGTAACCTATCGATTGAAGATCGATTTGAAATCCTGCTACCGGCTGTAATTTATATTCAAATAAAAGTTTAAAAAGAAATCCAAGAATCAAAGCAATTAATAATTTTCTCCTGCCGTATATTATCAACCATCTCGATAAGAAAAGAATTGCCAACCATACAATTATTGCGATGGTGATTGTTACAGCAATTTTTCCCGGTTGATGAATGAATAAGGCAAAGTATGCCGGAGCAATAACGCCGCCAGGAGAAATCCCAACTGTTTCATAGAATAAAAATCCGACAATGAGTCCGACAAAAAATGATTCAATTAGCATTATCGATTCTTACCAGTGCATTTTCTTTCAAAGAATTTATCAACAGCAATCCATCGCCAGCAATATTACCCAAGCCAATAAATACTAAGTCTGTTCCAGCAATTTTCCCAAGATTTTCTTGTACACTTTTTATCTTGCTTTTTCCCCATACAGTTATTTTTTGAGATTTAATTCCATTACGAATTAACTCTAATCTGAATCTGGGAATATGACTGCCTATGAGGATTACTCCGTTCAAATTTTTAATTGTACCTATCCATTTTGCAAACACGAGAGATCGGAGTGGACGATCGGATCTTGAATTAAAGATAATATTCAAATGCCTGAATCCACCTAACTTCTTCTCCCAGTAATCGATAAATTCCTGAGAAGATGGTACATCGTTGACTGCAAAGCCGTTTATAAACCTTATTTTTTTATCTACAAAAGGAAATTCAAAAAGCAATTCCTCGAAATTCTTTATCATCTCCAACACAGGCTTTCCCGATTTCTCTTTTTCAATTTTTGCGAGTTTACAGACTGCCAAAGCGATTTTAATATTTGATTCTAACACATTGGTAGGAATATCGATATTTTTAAAATTGATGGAATCTTCAACATAAATTAAGGATGAATTTTTCGACTTTGCCGATGCCTCGATTTCACTTAAATATTTTTTTTCATCAGTCACCACAATTGAATTTGAAGGAATTGCTTCACACAAGGAAATTACCTGCTCTTGCTCATTCCCGATTTGCTCGCGGTGATCATCTCGAATATTAGTAATTACAAAAATGTTGGGTCTGAAGATTGTGGTCTCTAATTTTTGCAAAGCGGGAGTTATAGACATGCATTCAAGTACCAGACAATCAGCAGAAAGCTTAGATGCTAATCTTATGACTTTAAATTGCTCCTGTATGCGTGCAGGAGCAATTCTTTTGATAATTTTCTCAGAACCATCCGGATAAATTATCGTGGGAATTATTCCAGTTATTTTGCCGATTGTTCTTTTGTCAGCTATTCTTAATCCGGCTGCAATATATTTAGTCACACTCGATTTACCTCGGGTGCCATTAACAAGAATTCTTAAAGGAATTTTATTAACGCAACGTCGTATATTCCAATATTCTGCTATTAAGAGAATAAATGAGAAGATTACAAGCACAAAGAAAAGAGTCATTGCTCCCTATTATCCCTCAACGTTTTTTACTTAGCTATTAATATGCTTCTAATAAGTGTATATCATGGTATTTATTAGTAACCAAGCGCAATTCCACCGCGCCTTGGATCAGCCGAACCATAAAAAATTCCGGTAACTGAATCAACTGTAATTAGTTGTGCCCCGCCGAAAAATAAATCGTAATCACCTAAAACCTGGACGTTATGCCCTTTTAGTTTCAATGTATCAATAATATTTTGAGGTATTCTACTCTCTACATATAGATAATCATCGAATTTTTGACAGAAAAATCTTGGAGCAAAGTTTGCTTCTTCCGCAGTCATTTTAAAATCAATAAGATTTACTATCATTTGTACAACCGTTGCAATGATACGTGAAGCACCGGGCGAGCCAATTGCAATAATTGGTTTATTGTCCTGCAAAATTATTGTCGGAGCTATAGAACTCCTTGGTTGTTTGTTAGGTTCAACATCATTTATTTTGGATGAAAATGAAAAATTCATTAGAGCATTATTCATCAAAACTCCGGCTGCTGTAAATCCTGATCCGAAGAAGGTACCAAGGGTTTGAGTAAGAGAAACTACATTTCCGTCCTTGTCAATTACTGATAAATGAGTTGTATGCCCGTCTTGTTCAAGCACCTTTTCAATTTCTTCTTTCACAGTATCAAGCGGTTCAATAAAATTTAAAGGATTACCAGGTTTTGTTTTCCGATATTCTTTTGGCACTGATTTCTCGTTCTTAATATCTTCATAGCGAGAGTTTGCATATTCTTTTGAAGTAAGTTCATCAACCGGCACATATCCGAAACGCGGATCCTCAATGAAGGCGCTCCTGTCAGCATAAACCCTTCTGAACGTTTCCGCCATTAAATATAATGTTTCACTATTTGTTGTGTAATGACCTAAAGTACTAATGTCTTCATTCTCAAGAATATTTAAAGCCTCAACAATTGATGCACCGGATTGAGGTTCGTGAGCAGAAACAATCTGATAACCTCTGTATGTTCCAAAAGTTGGATCGGTAATTATAGCTTCATAATTATTAAAATCAGCAAGAGTAATTATTCCCCCTTCAGATCTGATTCCATTTGTTATTTTTTCGGCAACCTCTCCTGAATAAAATCCATCCTTTCCCTTTTCAGAGATGATTTTCAGAGTTCTCGCTAAATCTTTTTGAATTAGAATATCACCTTCCATAATTGGAAAACCATCAGGCAAATAAATAGAGCTTGTCACCGAATATTTCTGCAGAACTTCAACATTATCAAGAATAATTCCAGCAAGAGTTGCATCAACCGGAAAACCTTCTTCTGCATGTCTTATAGCAGGTGCAATAACTTTGGAAAGTGGAAGAGTTCCATAATTTTCCAAAGCTGTGATCAATCCGGCTACTGTACCGGGCACTAATATAGCTTTTACTGTTTTATTTTCAGTTTTATTGTTAAAATCTAATTTATCTACCTGAGAAGAGGTACGCTGATAATAATTTATATAGACTGGTTTCTTTTCTTTGCTTAAATAAATTAATATTCCTCCGCCGCCTCCAAGTCCTGATCCATCGGGTTCAACCACTCCAATTACAAATGCCGCTGCAACTGCAGCATCAACAGCATTACCTCCCAATTTCAATATCTCCAAAGCTGCATTTGAGGCAAGAGGATGTGCTGTGGCAATCATTCCATTTTTGCCACTAACGATTTCCGGCTGCCTTTTTTGGCTAAAGACAGAACCTGAAAGTGTAAGGAATACTGTAAAGAGGATTATTAATTTGTTATTAGTGTTTTTCATTTATCCGTTGAAGGAGATTGATTAAATAACTGATTTATCGGTTCGGAAGCCTGGGCAATTTTATAAACAAGCTTTATAGGAATTTTTGTTTTTTTAGAGATACTGCTGAAAAATTTATCTTCATCGGCTTGACTTACAACAATCATGTAGCGTGAAGATTCCGCAGCAAGCTTGTTGAAATCATCCGATTGATTTCCTCTTCTTGCATTACCGCCGATATGAAGCATGAGTATTTTAATTTTCTTCTTTTTTGCAGAATTAATCAACTCTTTAATGCGTTTCATTTCATCTTCTCTGCTAATACCTGCGGCACCTAACCCTTTGGAACTGAATCCTGGAACAATTACTAATGTGTTAATACCTTCAAGATCAGTTTCTTTTGCTAAGTTTATTACTTTGTAATGCAGTTTTAATTTTTTGAATAACATTCCCGCTAATGTTACATCAGCACTTTGCCCAGCCGATGAAATTAAAACGGGCTGCTGATATTTAGGTGTTTGGGCATTTGTCGTAGGAACACAAACTAAGGGTAAGAAATATACAATTAGTAATTTAAACATTAGTTTCATTTTTACTCCTCGAATTATAAGAATTATTGCTTTACCTTAAGTACGATCCGACTCCGTTCTCTACTAAATCATCATAGGAAGGAATATTCTCATATACTATTTTCTTATCATTTGAATATTCATTATAAGAATCTAAGATCGCTTTGATGCCTTGAATATGCCTTCCGACCCGCAATGATAATGGTTCACCGGCAAGCTCATAAGATATCCTGAAAGATTTTGTTCTTACTGCCCTTTCGTACTGGTCATCTAATCCGTCAGTTATTAAAATAGAATTTGTTTTCCCCCTCAATCTCCCCTGTATAGGATTACTTGTCTCCATTAAAAATGGGTAGACATCAGTTGCATCTCCCCATTCTCTGTGACTTAATCCTCTAAATTTTTTAGGAGATATTTCCAAAGCATATTGGAGATCTTCAAACTCTAAATTCAGAACTGCAGATGCACCAATTTCTCTGCATTTCTCATGAACAATAATTGCATTAATAATTGGCGCTTCAGGTGAAGCTTCGTGTAGATCTATTGCAACATCAACTTTTTCTAGTCTTATCAATTCCATAATAGCAAATCCAACTGTTTCTGTAAATGATCCGTTGCTTCTGCCCGGATATGATCTATTTAAATTTCTCGTTTCAAAACCTGATAATTGCTGACCGGATGGATAATGTGAGTAAACAAGAGGATCAGGCCATTGATCTAATGGATTAGAAACCCTAGACCCAAACCGGAATTTCCTTGGACCAGAATTAGTCTCTATCGTAAATGATTGAGGTGTTCCTTCCATCGGATCGGTGCATGTAAAACCGCTGCTGCAGGCCTGCGGAATTATTATAAATCTTCCTTGCTTAATGTCCATGTTCTCAATTAAAACTAAAGCTGAAATAAACCCTGCAGTTTCATTTGGATGAGTACCACCCAAAACTAAAACTGTAGCTCCAAGATTTCCACTGTCGAAGAAATATATTTTTGCATCGCCAGACTTTCCTTGTAAATTGGTACAGTATTCAGAGAGACTACTTTCTTTAGTTAAGGTTTTTGTAGGATGAATTTTTTCCTGAATTTTCATTTCCCTAAATTCAATTCCAGCAATCGAATCCAATATTAACACGACAGCAATTATTAATAATGCTATGATATGATTTTTTTTCATCGGTTATTTTACCTGAAGAATTCTTAATAAAAAGGGGATTAAAAGCATTGCTAATGCAATCTGCTTTTTCCAGTCTCTCTCGGAAAATAATTCCACCAAAATAATCCAGGTTATTACGGCAACAATAAATATGTATATCCAGTAGAGCACAATTTCACCTTAAAAAATTTTTGATAAAAAAATTCCTATTTCTTTTGAAAAAATTATAATCATCACCCCAATTGCTAGAGTCATTATTATAGGTATAATACTTTCTTTGAGAATTAGGAAATGATTTTTAACTTTAACCAGTTGTCCGGCGTATGCACATAAAAGTGAAGGCGGCGGCATCAAATCTCCCATTGCCGCTAATAGAGCTAACGCCGATGCAACAACAATTTCGCTTCTGCCTATAAAAACAAAAACAAGAGGAATCCCCACAACCGAAGCCGAAGCGTAGGCAGAACCGAAGAAAGGCATAATTAACCCAGCTAAATATTTTACACTCTCAGGCATTTCTAAGGCAGTTACGGCAATAAAACCTCTCACACCGGTTAAGGTCATAATTTGAATGAACATTCCTATACCAACTAAAATGCTCATAACAGGTAGTGCATTACGAATAGCACTACGCATTAGCTGAAACAAATTAAATTTTTCACCTGTACCAAATCCAATTAAGGTTCCGATCAAAAATATTAATGGAATACCTAAATGCGGCATCAATTCAGGAAAAGTCCTTTCAGCAATCAGAAGAGTAATCACTGCAATTAATGGAATAAATAATTTAATTCCATGGTTTGAATAAACAGGTTTTTCCATTTTGGCAAGAACTTCTTTTATATCGAACTTCTTTAAAAATCTATATCGAAAATAAATTGCAGTTAAAATAGCCGGGGGAAATGAAGCCACAAAAAGCGGCCCGCCAAAACCGATATAGGGCATATCAACTCCACCTCCAATGATCATTGCAGGTATGCTAATCGGCGGAGCAATCTCGCCAAAAACAGCCGCCATGGCAATTAAGGCACCAGCAGGTTTAGGAGGAATACCCATTGCCAAAAGCGCAGGAACAACCAGGGCTCCGGTTGTTAGAATACACGCAGAGGAGAGTCCGGTTAACATTCCGGGAAACATAATAAACAAAGTAATTATTACCATTAATAATAGAGGTAACCGATAGAGCGACCTTATCAATCCATAACTTATTGTTCTTAGCGCACCGGTTGCATCTACTACTTTCATAAAAATCATTGCAGTTGAGATAATTAAAATTGCTTCTAAAAACCCAAAACTACCCTCGACCAAATGACGAACTGGCAGCCCTTCACCGTCTACCAAAGCACCGGTAATGGCTGCAAGCATGAGTGAAACACCCGCGGGAAGCTTTAAAAAGAAGACACTTATAGCGAATGCTGCCAGCATTGCTATAAGTATCAGAAGTTCAATGCTCATTTAGAATCCGACTTTAAGAGAGATGGAATGTACTGATCCTAATCGATCCAATTCGGCGAAAGCATAATCTACACCAACTGCAAAGGATTGAGGTACATCCCAGTTTAGTCCAAAACCTACGGCAAGTTTTCTCACATCGTCATTAAAATAATAACCGGAGCGAAGGGCTATTAAATTCTGCCACTTATATTCAATTCCTATGGAAGCATTTTCAGGTCCATCATTTTGATGATTAGCATCTATTCCGATTTTGATACTATGTATTGGATCGTAAATCATCACATCTCCTTTACCAATAAAATCCCAGCCGATGCCCACACGAAAATTTAAAGGAAGTTCCCAAGCCTCGGTTTTTAGATTACTGGCAATGCCAACATTAGTCGCATTATTTGGGAGAGGATCATAAGATTTTTGCAAGTCTCTTCCGGCAAGGGTCATCGTGGTTCCGAAATTTGTAAGTGCCATTCCAACTTTAATTCCCTTGTAGCCAGTGATAAGATTAGTCCCGATATCAACAGCTAACGCAGATGCGGTTTCGTTATAAATATTTTGTGTTATGTATTTAACCGAAATCCCAAAAGTAAAGAAATCAACTAATCGGGCAGAATAAGTAAGACCTACCATAACATCGGAAGCATCAAAAAAATCACCTGTGCCTTTTGGCTGCTGTTCAGTTGTAATTTCCATTTCCCCCATTGTAAGTATCATTGCACCTACACCAATTTTATGATCTTCATTTATAGGAAGTACAATCCCGAAATATTGATGCTTTAAATCCACAAACCAGTCAGTATATGAAGCAATAACGGAGATTGAATTCACTCCTATAAGTCCGGCAGGATTCCAATACATCGAACTTGCATCATTCACTAAACCTGCACTTGTACCAGCCATTCCAAGAGAAGCAGCCCCAACACCGATTTTTAAGAATTGTGCTGCCGTAGTTCCGGCTTTATTTGCCTCCTGACCGTAGTTCGGAATTAAGTAAAGGATAAAAATAATTATTGTTAAGAATCTCATTTATTTTTTCCTTATTTAATTAATGCGAATTTACTGCGATGAGTATTTCCAAATGGATCCTCAACCACATATATGTACACACCGAATGCGAGTGCTTGATTCCAATCAGTTAATAAATTCCAGCTTAAAGAACCCTCACCGCTTTTATGCTCAATTACTTTAACAAGGGTTCCGGATACAGTATAAATATAAATATTACACTCTGGAGGTAAATACATAAATTGTATTTCACGTACATTTTGAAGTGCTTCATATTTTGAAGTAACAATGTAGGGATTAGGAACAACCCGTATCTGGCTTAAGTCTGCATTCTTAGAATCAAATTGTGCTTTATTGAATTCAAAAGTATATTCATCTTCAGCCCTTAATGCATTGTAACTGGTAATATTAATAATTGTGCCCTGACTTGGAGGCCTTTTTAATGTATCTAATGGTGTATTTTGTATAGAAACCTGGTATGCAAATTCTTTTGCGATTGTTGCAGGATTCGGACTTCCAATAACGGGTACGGGATCAGGATAGGGAACTCGTGTGATAAAAATATTTTCGCCTTCATCCCATTGGTTATTATTATTTGCATCCAAAATTTCAAAACAAATTTTATTATTTGTGTTTGTATTCCATATTGAAAATGGAACATTATATTTTGCTGTCGAACCTGCTAATCCCCATGAATAGGCTACACTACCATCATCCGAAAATCTGATAGAATAGCTTGAAGATTTTGAAGCCGTGTCTGCTTGGGGAAATAATGAAGCAGACACATACCACGAAGTATCACTGCTAATATTTGTCGGACCTTCAACATTTCGTCCGTTAGCATCAGTTATTGATTTTATACCGCCAATTCTATTATCCGTGGAGACTTTAACTCTAAAACCATCTTCTACCGGGTGATCGAGATCGGATATTTTTCTGGAGTCATAAATCAAGGTATTAATTTCATCAAGTCTTGTAATTGTAAATAAAGTAGCTGGAGTACCTTCAAATGTAATTTTATAGGGAAAAGTTTGTAACGATTTCTCATCAATTATTTCAATATCAATTTGCCCTGTGCCGGTTCCATTTGTATGTATAAAACTTTTAACATTAGAGGGAATTTTACCAGTGGCTTCGGGTTTTGGTGTTACAGTGACAAAATAGTCCACCTGTGGTCCATCACCTTTTGTCCCTTCAAGCGAAAAGAGTGTCGGAGTTCCTCTATCATAAGAAACAATTGTATAAGAATAAGCAATCCCATTAACAACATTTGAATCGACCCAACTATGTTTCAGTCCGTTGTCCGACCCAAGCCAAATTAAAGGATTTCTAGTATCGGGCCCTTTAATATTATTTTTCAGATCATATTGGGCTATCGGTACATACCCAAAAGTTCTTCCTTGGGAATCGGTAATTTTTGTTCCCCAAGTAATCCCGCCATCCTCACTTCTATAAATTTTATAACCTTCAAAATCAGATTCATTAGTTGAAGGATCAACAAAATTTTCAGGGGAATCGTCCCAATAGAGGATAACTCTTCCATCCTCTGCTATTGCTGAAAGCGCCGGTGAAGGAGGGGCTATTGGTCCATTGAACTTAGCATCAAATAACTCTTTGGCAGCCCATAAATTATTATAGTAATCAGCATCGTCATCACCTGCAACAACCGCAATAATCATTTTAACAGTATCACCAGCATTCATATTAAATGGTCCAGTCGCAGCAATCCAAACTAAATCTTGTCTCACCGTGATTAAAGAAACATCATCAATTCTTGGATCCGTACCATGAAAAAAGTTACCAGCTTCCGCCAAAATGTTTGGATTGGAGGGATTGCTGCTAATAATAGCCCATAGCCGTTTATCATCGGTCGGACCAGGGTCGGTGAAATAATGGAAATCTGTAATTCCCATATTGTAAGGTGTCTCTAGAAATGCAGTACCGAAAGTATAGTCTTCAGTTATACCTCGTGCATTTGGACGAGTTGCCCCTCCAATATCACCGTCAAAATCTCTATCTGCAATTGAAAAGAGATTCGTACCATCACTATAGGTTGAATCCAGAACCGGTAAAGTTTCTTCACCATGATCACTGCAATCAGGATCTTGATAGATTCCTGTATAACATCCGGTTAAATTTTTCCCGCTTTTATTAATTATCCAGAATTCATAAAACAAAGCATCTTCAGCGTACACTCTTCCGTAAGTATAAGCCATTTCATGAATCTCAATACCAAGAACATCGCCTTGCTGGTTGTTGGCATCAGTAAATTCCATGTAAATATCTCTATCCGAGGCAAACTCTCCTGGGACTTGCTCACCGGTTTGTGGATTTCTTCTAAAAATTCCCGGCCAGAAAGGATTGCCTTCTGCATCTACAGGCCATGTATTCTTTAAGTCACTATGAGCTAAGTAAGGAGTCTGCCCGTTATACAATATAATTTCATGGGGATTAGGGTCAAGAGCTGGATTGTAATGTGTTTTACCAAAGGAACCATCCTTTGCAGTAAAGTCTTCATTATCATTATCTGTCCAAGAATCAATAACATTACCTTGATCGCCGTTTTTTGAATTATCTTTAATCGCAAAGAAAATTGAAAAATCATCAACCAATCCAGTAAAATTTTCGCGCGGATAACGTATATCAAAAAAAACTTCAGTGGGTGCATTACCTACATCTTCAAATCTCGTATCACTTATCTGTCCATAATTCATAGTTAAATTCTGCAGCTGCCCTTTAGTTTGAACTCCTACAGCCTCATCTGCAAATCCTGTTGGCTTTAGTGTTTTTCCAGCTATTCCTTCGGGTGCATCGGTATCTTGAGCAAATAAATGATTTAATGAACACATCATCAAAATCAAGAATAGAAATAGTTTATAAAAAGTTTTTTTCATAAAAGAAAACTCCAATTAAAATTCCAAGTAAAAACCGGCACGTATCGATCTTCTAGGTTCTAAATTAGCCGGATTAGCTTGCCTGTCTTTAGGTAAAACCGATGTTGGGCCTTGATCCAGAGCTTCACCGGTTCTCGTCCAGATCAGTCTGGTATTCATTGCATCAAATACGTTCTCAATATCAAGAAAAATTGTAGCATCGAAAATATTTGTTGGTATTCGTCTAGATAACTTGAGATCAAGATTAAATGTCCACGGTCTTCTTGCACTATTAACTTCGGGAACAATATTCGATTCCTCAGCTGCCCTTGACGTAGGTGTATAAGGTAACCCACTGCCGGCTGTAAAAACACCAGTTAAAGAAAACAATTCAAATGGGTAAAATCCTAAGAACTGTGGACCAAATTTTTCGGGCATTCGAAAATTTAAAAATGCATTAATTTTATGGCGCTGATCGAAATCAAGATAATAATTTCTGTTAGGTCTTAGATGAGCGCTTTCTTCTCTATATGAATTAAATCCCTCACTCGGATCAGATTCATTTCCCTGTGCATACATCAGTGAGTAAGTAATTCTGAAACTGTAATAGTTACTCATTCTTTTATCTAGAGTAACATCTATACCTTGCACTCTTCCAAAATCAGCATTTGTAAAAATCGTATAATCTCTTCCTACGAAATAGTAATAGCTAGAAATGAGATTTGAAATGTCCTTTGAGTAGGCTGTTAAATTTAATCCCCAGTCAGATGAAATTTCCTGCTGCAAACCAACTTCAAGTGAAACAGTTTTTTCAGGCTTAAGACCTGGATTACCAACCAAGGCATCATTTGCAAGAATATCTCGAAGGGCATCATTTCTGTAAATATCATAAAATCTTGGTATCTGGAAAAAATGCCCATAAGCAAAATAGACTGAAGTTTTATCCGAAATCGGATGAGCAATTCCGATACGTGGACTAACCTGTACATGCGGCGAAACCGGTACTTTGTCAACAGTTTTATATTCAGCCGAACCGGAAGGTGTTGTATAAACCTCCAGCACATTTGCCGGATCAGGATAGGCAGTTGCACGAGGATCAAAATAATCCAAGCGCATCCCAACCTTTAATATCATGAAGCTGTATTCAACTTTATCCTGAATGTAGGCAGCTAATTCAATAGGAGTGAAATTAAAAAATTCAATATTTGTTCTTGGCGCCATGCCGATGCGGTGTCTAAAGATTTCATGATTCTTAAATTCAAAACCGGTTCTGATTTGATGATTATTAGTAATTTGGCTTTCTAAATTCCCCTTCACTAAATATTGTGTACTTTCTGTTTTCCTCCAATAGCGTACATCACCGTAACGGAAACTCCCCTCAACACCACCCACATATAACCTTGTGTAATAATCGCTTGAAAGTAAATCGCCTGTAGCCTGATCATAAACTACAATACGATTTGAAACAATATCACTCTCAAAATCTTTAATTCTACCAATAGTAAAATCGTAAAAGGTTTTTGGGGAAAGTACATGCTTTAAATTTATTGTCTGTCTGTTCGATAATACTTTATTTACAGGATATGAACCCAATCGATTTAAAGTATCAAGCCCCGAATCGAACCAGCGCCAATATTTGTAAGCATGATCATAATCCTGGTTAAAATTCTGAGACCAATCGTATGAACCGCGGATAGTAAAAGTCGAGAGAATCGGATAGGTTAACTTAAATGTTAAAGATCGATACAAAGAATATCCAAATGGTAAGGGACTGTTTTCATTTCTAAAACGACCAGCAATAAAAAATTTAAGGTCAGGAATATAGGGAACCGGACCTGATAAATTACCTGAAATTGTTCCGAGCATCTTGATTCCTAAGTAATCCTCTACATAGGGATCATCCAGAACGGAGACAAAATCATACGCTGAACTTCCGTCAGGTTTTCTTACTACGTCTTTGTAAATTGCTTTCTCTACTTCGGAAAGCGATTGCACTTCTTCACGATTTAAATTCCAGTCTTTCTCATGGTAAGGAGAGGAATTAATCATGGGAGATTCGTATGAAATTTTTCCCGAGTATTGATTACCACCATCTTTAGTACTAACCGTTATAATTCCATCGGAAGCATTCCCATATTCAGCATCAAAGGTCCCCAAATGTGCCTGAAGTTCTTGAACATTTTCAACTTCAATATCGCCGGCTAAGCTTCTTAAAAAAGGATTAGTAAGAGGAACACCGTCTACCTGGTAAATTGTGCCTCCAGAACGCCCGCCTCGAACATGGAATTGTCCGTCGGTTCCGACTGTGACACCTGCCTGAAGTTTTAAGATTTCATTTACGTTTTGAGCACGGAGATCTTCAACTATAGTTGAACCATCAACCACAATTCTAGTAGAGGTTAAATCCTTCTGAACGACAGATCTTTCTGCGATTACAACTACCTCGGATTTCATTTCAATAGTTACACTCTCTAAATCTACATTCAGCTCAGTTGTAAAATCAGCACTGATTTTAACATCTTCGAAAATGATAGTTTGATAGCCGATCATTGAGATTTGAACACGATAGCTGCCAGGAGGTATGTTATTAATGAAGTAAAATCCTGATAAATCCGAAGAGGCACCAAAAGTTGTTCCTAGTATAACAACATTGGCTCGTATCAGGGGTTCATTTGATTCCTTTTCTATTATGAAACCATTTAGTTTGCCGGTTTCACCTGCATAGACTGCAGAAATGCTCACCAATGCGATTAGAATTATTCTTATGAATAATGGCACAGTATACCTCAAAATTAAATTTGAAACTTTTGTTCCAATTATTATAAAGCGTCATTTTAGCAGCATCATTTTAATTACCCTAAATTCTTTGGAAGTAATTAATTTAGCAAAATAAATTCCACTCGTTACTTTTATACTACTACTATTTAAGCCGTTCCAAACAAGTGAATAATCACCGGCATCAACTTCTTCGTTTAGCAAGGTTACTACTTTATTTCCCAGGGCATCATAAACAGTAAGCTTAACTTTATCACTCTGAGGTATACTATAAAAAATGTTTGTTAACGGATTAAACGGATTAGGGAAATTTTTCAACAATAAATAGGAAGAGGGCTGGGAAGCATCACTTATACCTACCGGAATCAAGTTATATGGGAAATTAGCATGGACGACGGCTGTTGTATCTTGATCATTGATATTTGGATCTTTTGATTCCCGCCATAGCATGTCTACTCCATAGGCTGTTCTAACTCGATTACCCAGCGAAACATAGCCTCCATCATGATTCAATCTGCTCACAACAGTTCTTGGCGCCCATGTTTCGCCATTATTGGTTGAATAAGTATATACTATTTCAGATAGTGAGTAAATAGTGTCTGCAAGTATATCTCTTCTATAGGCAACATGAATAACATCGTTACTATCAATAACTGCAGAAACGCTTTGATAATTTGCAGCCGATGAATCTATGATTACATTAAAATCAGTTACCCACTGATCAGTCCATCCTTTCTTAGCCATAACTAAATAACTTAATCGAGGATCTGCACCGGAAACAATAGCTAATCCATAAAACGCATAAATGTTTCCCTGTTTATCGATTGCAGAAGCACAATATCTGTTATGATCTCTATCAACAGTCGTAGTATCGGAAATTCTAACTTCACCCTGCCACGAATTGCCATCATATTGATTTGCAAAGACTTCCCTTCTAGCTGAGAAACCATCGATACTGTTATCCCAGACAGCAACCATTTTTCCATCAGACCCAGAAGCTAGTGCAGTTCGACCAACCTCAATTGAAGTTCCAAAAGTACCGACGAAGGAAAGAGTATCGGCGTTTGAACTCCACGTTGAACCTCCATCAGCACTTTTTGTAACGAAGAGATATTCGGCACCATTACCTTCACCATCATTATTGTACACAACCCATAAAGTTCCGTCTGAGGCTACTTCAATAGTAGCTTCTTCCCCTCTGACGGATGCTGCCACAGATATTTGAACGGGTGTTGACCACGAAAGCCCGTCAAATTTCGAATAAAATATTTGATACTTCTCCGCTGATGTATTTCTCTGCTGCCATGTTGCATAAATGTTACCTAATTCATCCGATGCTAGAGCAACTTGTATAGCCCTATCTGCGGCGCTCGTAACAGCGGCAGGAGGCGACCAAATACCAAAAGACTCATCATAAATTGAATAGACTATCTGACCACCAGCAGCATTTTTATCATTCCATGCTGCCAGTAGTAGTCCGCTTGGAGTCCTAGCAACTTTTCTTTGATGGAAATAATAAACTGGGGCATTGTTTGGCAGGTTATCCTGTACTACAGTTGTTGTTTGTGGAACTAAATCGGCAGTAAAGATTAGTACAAAGAAGGTAAGCAATTTTTTCATTTTGCCTCCATTTTTTGATTAGTGATTAGTAAACTCATATAAATAAATTTACTTATATGAAATATTATTTAAACCTTAATATGTAAATAGTAATAAAAATACATTTAATCAATAGTTAAGTCACGAATCAAATTTTTATTTCTAAAAATCCCTCCCCTCCAAAATATTTTTACTTCTATCACGTGAGAAGAAATTGTCATATAGATTTTAATTTATATGATTTAAGAAGATTCTATACTATATAGGATAACTAATATCGTGTTATGGTATTTGGAGAGGAACTTGTTAATGGTAAGAGTGAAAGAAATAAATATGAGGTCGGAATATTTAAGAAAAAAGATCATCGAGAAATGATGAGTAAAAAGCTTTAGCAACCGAAAATTGTAACGCTAAGATATTAAGAACAGAAACCTTCGAGGTTGCCTTGCACTTGAGGTTCATAAACCTCGAAGGTTTTGCTGAACACTTAAATTTTCTTACTATTTCCTCTGTACCGTGATTTTATAGGGAACAATCACCACCAGATTCATCAGCCTCCTCCAAAGGCGGACAGGTCTGGCTGAGGCAGTCAGGTCCTGACTGTTCCGCTGATGGCATACCTCATTACAGAATGACCGGAGGTCATTCCCTACTTTTGTACGGACATGATACTTCATGCCCCTACAATTTCTTCCTATAATTATTTCGAAGTCTTACCGCCATGATCACCAACCATTACCCATTTATTTCCTTTCTTCATTAGAATATCTGTCCAACGCCCACTCTCAGGCATTGGTTTACCATCAGCACCTTCGTTAACTTGTGAGTAAAAGTAATGAACATATGCGAAGTTTCCATTTACCCAAATCCTTGCCGGTGTAATGGTATAAAAAACCATTTTACCCTTGGTTGTCCAATAGTTGAATGATTTTTGTACATCAGCTTTAGTATGTGGGACTTCGTTCTCATATTCCCAGCCATAATAAGAATCATCAAAGTAATTTAGAAAATCCATTGGATTTTCTGACAGCCCTATGGCCCAGTAAGCTTCAACTCCCGTCCAAACTTCCTTTTGCTCTGCAGACCATTGCTGAGCTTGAACATTGAATGACAGCAATAAAAGTACAACTATTGCTGAAAGACCAATAAATTTTTTCATGGCACACCTCTTTTGTTTAAATAATGATTATTAATTAGCTGATAATAGTTTTATCAGCATTTTTTCTTAGCATTAAAAATTTCTTAACATAAAAAAAAATTCTTACAATTTAGCTAACTCTTGTTTTGCTTTATGCCAAACAACAGCGAGATACATTGTGTTCTCATTGAAATTTAGTATTTCATTTAAAAGTTTTTTAGCTAAATCTTTATCGCCTTTCTTCAAATAAGCCTGAGCCATGTAATATTTACCATGTACGTCAGTACCTGATTGCTTTTTGAATTTTTCAATCATTAAATCGTATTTGCCTTCCTTAAAATCAATAAAGCCGAGCAGCCAATCCAAATTTTCCTTTTCTGTGGGATCATTTTTACTCTCAATAGCTTTCTTATAAAGCGATGCATTCTCCTTAGCTTTGTTCAACTGATTGTTCATTGCGAAAGCATAAGTCAAATACATATTTGAATTTCTCTTTAAAGTTTCCTTATCCTCTTTTGTTAGATCGACTTTACCAATCATATTAGCAGCTTCTTGATATTTCTTTAATCCTTCCGCTGTTTTGCCATTGTCTGAAAGTACAAATCCTTCATAGGTAGAAGCCATAACTACCTCTTTTGGCTTATTCTCTTTCTCAGCAAAAGTTCGATAATCTGAAAAACCTTTTAATGCTTCACCCGGTTTATTCTCATACAAGAAAGATCGAGCTTTCATTCTCAGCGCGCTCAGCTTTGAATCAATACTCTCTGCCTTATCAAAGTACTTCTGATAGTTTTCTCTTGCCTTAGTATAATCACCTTTGAAGAGATAGCCATCACCTATTCTGTAAAGACTGCTGGTGAAAGATTTATCAATCTCAAACGATTTGGTGTAGTTTGTTATTGATTCATCATATCTTCCGACTTTAAGAAGGAATTCGCCATAAGAGTCATAAGGATTTGGTCTTTCCGGAGCTAAGCGGATATACTCCTTGAATTCTTTCTCTGCTTCTACATTATCTCCCTTAGTCATGTAAGCATAACCAAGAATATTATGAGCTGGTGCAAACTCTGCATCAAGTTCAATTACTTTTTTCAGATAAGTGATTGTCGAATCGTTTTCCCCCTGGTTAAAGAAAGACACAGCATAAGTAAAATATGCAAGTTTATCTTCGGGAAACATTGTAAGCAGTTTTTTCAAATATTCTCTGCCAAGTTTCCTATCATTATCTAGATTAGATGCTTTGTTAGCTTTAATGAGAAGCTGCTCACCTTCAGTTACTTTATCGGAGAGCAAGACGGCTTTTTCGAGATTACTATTAAGAACTTCTAAACCACCTCCACTAAAAGCCCGAAGGAGATAAGCTAAAGCAAAAGTGCTGTCTTTTTTTATCGCATCCTCAAATAACTTAGCTGCTTTTTCAATTTCTGCATTAAATAAATCTTCTCTGCTCTGTATGAAAAGCTGCTTTGCTTCATCCGACGAAGTTGTAATTGGCATTTCCTTTTCCTTCGTTGAGCATGAAGACAGGAAAATAGTTACTAGCACAGCACAAAATAAACCGTACAACAAAATAATTTGTCGTTTCATAACGAACCTCCTATTATGTTAATGATTATTTAACAGGGTGTTCAGTCGCCAATGTTTTCATTATGATTGAACACTCTAAATGTTTATTTCTGTAGGGAACAATCTCCCGATTGTTCCGCTGTTAGCGTACCTTTTTGCGGAATGATCGGAGGTCATTCCCTACTATTGAATGGTAACCTACTTCTTTTTCATCATTGGTTTTTCTTCTGCAAGTACAACTTTATAACCTAACTGTTTATATAACGGTAGCTGATTATAATAGACCCATTCTTCGGTAATCTTGCCATTTTCCATTTTTGTTATGCTAACACCATTAAATGACATTTCCTTATTTGTTGGTGGCATATTTTCACCTAATGGTCCGTTGTTTGTCCCTGTAGCTCTAAAGGTATGTACTGTTCTATCTTTCAACATCATAGGTTCATCTAATGTTATTGCAAAATCCGGATATGCAGTATAGACCCATTTAATAAACTTCTTAATTTCTTCTGGACCTTTTGCATCCATAAAATCTGCATTATGGTACACGCAGTCTTCAGAGTAGAGACTATCTACGAGTGCAATATCGCCGCCATTCCATAGCTTCGTTGCATTATCATGATTTCTCTGAGCATCAGCATCTGTATAAGTCCTTTCCTCCTGCTGCTGACAACCACTATAGAGGAAAATTGTGAATAAAAGAAGCGATGAAAGAGCAAGTAACTTTTTCATTAGAACCTCCATATAAATTGTTAATGATGATTAATTAATAGGGTGTTCAGTCGCGAGTGTTGTCAGAATGAATGAACACTCTAAATGCCTTATAACACTTTAAAAAATATTAATAGATAAGCTTGCCCCGCCTAAAAGTATAGTTATGCGCTGGAAAATTTAAGTGGAAATTAAATTGGCGATCACAAACATTCTATTCTCCAATTGTTAAAGAATAAATTTGCTGTCACGCCTTGCGGGGAAAATTGTAGTTCCGTAATTCAAGAGTTTAGCTGCAATTCAATATTGTGCAACCTTCCTCTCAAGGTGGAAAAGTTCCTAAAGAACTTAATGTAAATTCATCATTGTATTTATAATTGTCAAGAAAAATTATTACTTGAACGAAGAAAAATTTGGAGTTGTGATATAGAATACATTACTCACATCCAACAAACCCAGTTCCTCTCGTTCGCTATTCTCTAGCAGAAGGAACTGGGTTTGTGAACGTACTATGTTATGAAATGGTTTTAGGCTAAGGCGGGACAAGCTGCGACTGCTAAGTTCATGTTAGCATGGCTGTCACTAACCACTTAGTGACAGAAGGAAATTAGTTTCGGTCATGAAGTGGTTCATGACCGCCGTGAATAACTTACAACCAACCATCATTCAGAATGCTAATCCAAATATTCTTCAGCACAGATCAATGTGAACTCCAATCATTTTTTTCTAATACAACAAAATGATTTTTACTTTTTCTTTTCAATCTCCACAACTTTATTTTTTCTGTGATCCCTAACTCCAATCATCAAACCTGCAGTAACTACAATGGCACCTGTTATTTGATAATCTGTAACATTTTTCCCAAACAAAAGCATAATAAATGGAAGCAGTGCCAGGTAAACATTCGTGTACGGCACCCAAAAATGCGCCGAAAATTTTGAAAGCTTAAAGAATCCAAAACTGTAAATGTATCCTGTTAATCCTGCAGCAATAACAAAAAGTATCGGCAGCCAGTTATTCGGAATTATGTTGCCATCGAAGAGTGAAAAAAATCTATGATACTCTGCAGACTTCAATATTTGTTTAATTTTCTGCTGGTTATTTTCAGAAACATTATTTTTTAGGATATACCAATTATCTGTAGGAGTATATTGCGTAAGCAGAAAATCCTTTTTGTTTTGATCAATCTTATCTAAAACTCTTTCTTCAAAATTTTTAGTTGTCACACGGTCAGGAAGATTAGCGTTCATCCACCCGCCTATAATTGGCACAATAAATAATGCGGCAGTTATAAAAATCAATTTCCATATCTCACGCCATAAAACAAGTGCATTTGGTCCAACGCCATGCAAGGCAGTTTGAACAGTTTTGTTGTTTAAAACTTGCTGAGAAAGTAAACATCCATTAATTACAATTATCCAGATAATAGCACTCGCATCAAGTGCATTCACATTTTCCTCTGCAAAACCCAAAAGCCAAGGAATATGCGGTACCGCAAGTCCGGTTACTACAAGTGATATTCCGATCCAATGTTCTTTCCGGATTGGAGCATTGAACATGAATTTTCCAAAGAAAGGAAGTAAAGCAAGATAAATATTTACGTAAGGGGCAAATATATGAGGTGAATAATTTCTTGGCAGATAAAAGAAACCTATGTTTTCAATAACTCCGGTAAAAGCGCAGACAATAATTGTAGATAGAGAAATAAAACCGGGCCATAAATATCTAACCTTCTTACCGCGAATGACTTCGATGATAACTGCTACCACAGCCCATGCAAGTTTTGAAATTTCTCGCCACCATGTCATTACACCGGGAGAAACATCAATCTTTTTGCCGCCCGTAAAATCAGGCTGATTAGCCATCCAATTTAAAACGTACTGCCCGCCAAGTCCGCCATTAATTATCGAAAGCCAAATAATAAGTAGAATCCACTCCACAGAAGTTTTCTTTCAATAGTGTAAAATATTTTTCTCGATCTCGACCCGACAAAGTTAAATAATTTATTTTTATAAATCAGTTGGTGATAAATAATTTTTGAAGAATCATTAATTCAGTTTCGTGAGCGGAAACCTTCGAAGTTTGGCAATAGTATTTTGCAACCTTAACCTCGACGGATTAGTTGAATTGTAGGGAGCTGCCTCCTGGCAGTTCCGCCTATTACATCTATCCTATGGAACGACCAGGACCTGACCACCGCTTCGGCTAGACCCATCCACCTTTGGTGGAGGCTGATGAATCTGGAGGTGGTTGTTCCCTACTCGTATCTTAAAGCTTCAATAGGATCAAGATTTGCAGCTTTATAAGCGGGATATGTACCAAATAGAACACCAACAAAAACGCATAGCGAAATACCGAGTACCACCCAATCATAAGGAATTGCAGATTGTGCATTGATCGCATTTCCAGCTAAATTTCCAATGCCAACACCGATAAAGATTCCAATGATGCCGCCAATTAGACACAGCACTACAGCTTCTATCAAAAACTGCAGCAGAATATTTTTCTTTCGTGCACCTAATGCTTTACGGATTCCAATTTCCTTTGTTCTTTCAGTTACAGAAACTAACATGATATTCATGATGCCAACACCTGCAGCTATTAATGCAATGATAGACACTACTAAAGCTCCGATCTTAACGCCGCTGGTTATATCGTTAATCATTCCAATAATTGATTCATTACTGAAGATATCGAAATCATTTTCTTCACCGGGTTTTACTTTTCTTATTGCTCTCATATAACCGATGGCAGCTTCAATGGTTTCGTTATAATCTTCTTTAGAGTAAGACATAACCGTTATGTTAACGCTTCGTTTTCTTTTACCGTACATGCTCTGCCAGGTTGTTATAGGAAGCACCATATAATTATCCTGGCTTTGTCCAAAAAGCTGCGGCTGCTTCTCTAGAACGCCCACAACAAGCTTTGGTTTTCCGTTGACACGAATAACCTGTCCCACCGGATTAATCGAGCCAAATAATTTGTCAACAATTTCATTGCCGAGCAGACAAATATCGTTTGAGTATTGAACATCATTTTCTCGAAACCCCCTGCCGTAAGCAACTTTCCAATCGTTAGTACGCATCGCACCTAAAGTAATTCCTGCAACCATAATGTTTGGATTCGTTTCCTTGTTGCCGTATTTAACTATACTTCCGAAATTCCACATCTCGGCACCAATATGCTTTGCTTGAGTTAGTTTTTTCGATAATTCTTCGTAATCCTCTAAAGTTAAATCTTTCCTATTTCTGAATTTATCGCGGGAACCAGGCCCACCGCCCATTATTACCGGAAATTTTTGAATTTGAAAAGTATTTTTAGCAAGCTGACTTACTCCATCTTCAATGCTGTTTTGAAGCATCGTAATTACTGTCATTACAACAATAATTGAAAAAATTCCTACCACAACGCCGAGGATAGTGAGCAACGTTCTTAATTTATTCGTCCTTAGGGATTGAAGCGCAACGGCTATTGTTTGTTTGATTTTCATAATTATTCATACCTCAACGCTTCAACAGGATCCAATTTTGCTGCAGTATAAGCCGGAGCTAATCCCGCAACCAATCCTGTTATTACTGAAACGAGGATTGCAATAACTACTGCATCCCATTGAACTGATGTGGGCAAAAATTGATTTACCATTTTACTAAGCAGCACTGCTGCTAACAATCCTACCAGACCTCCAACCAGACAAATAAAGGAGGATTCAAAAAGGAACTGTCCGAGAATTGTTCTACGTTTTGCACCTATTGCTTTTCTTATACCAATTTCTTTTGTTCTTTCTTTAACCGATACAAACATTATGTTCATTATTCCAACAGCTCCAACAAAAAGTGAAAGACCTGTTATGAAAAATCCCACGAATTGAATTACACTTACGGTTTGATCGATTTGAGCTGCTAAACCTTCTTGCTGGTTTATAGAAAAATCATTCTCTTCATTATAAGCTAAGCCCCGAATTTTTCTCATAATTCCCTCAGCTTCAATTTTTGTTTCTTCGAGCACCATAGGATTTGCAGCCCGAACATTAATGGTAATTGTTCCAAATGATTGGTTTTGAAAATTCTTAAAAATAGTTCCTATAGGGATGAATACCTGCTTGTCGGGATTGAAGCTGCCGAGAATCCAGCTACCCTGCTCATCCAGAACACCAACCACTTTAAAATTAACTCCGCCTATTTTTATCTCTTTATCTAACGCATCACCGCGAGGGAATAAAGTATTTGAAACATCGCTTCCGATCACTGCAACATTTCTTGCAGCATTGCTTTCAATTTCAGAATAAAACCTTCCCATTGAAAAAGTAAAATTTGTCGTCTGCACATAATCCGCAGATGAACCATTTAAAAATACATTTTCAATTCTGTTATCTCCGAATTTTACTGTTTGTCTTGAGTTTATTACCGGAGCAGTGGCCAAAGGAAGCTTTGCTTGCTCTTTAAATGCATAATAATCGTTCATATCAATTCTTCTTCGGTTGCGATACTTCCACCACTCTTCATGTGAAAACCACGACCATTTGTCGATATATAAGACATCAGAACCAAGAGCACTCATACCGGTTTGAAATGAATTATCAATTCCTTTTATTGCTGTTGACATCAGAACAACAACAGTTACACCAATGAAAATGCCAAGCATCGTGAGAATCGATCTCATTTTATTTGCACGAATTGCACGCAAGGCAATCAGCAAGCTTTCACGAATTTCAAATAATATCGTATACATAACTATCTCGCTTCATCAATATGGATAATTAATTTTACTTAGCAGTTATTGAATTTAATTTCGGTATATATCTTTTCTCTACTATTTCATCACTTTCAACAAGACCATCTTTTAATCGAACAATTCTTGCTGCATGTTCTGCAATATACTCTTCATGCGTAACCAATATTATTGTATTCCCTTTACTATGAATTTCATTAAATAAAAGCATTATTTCTTCCCCTGTTTTCGAATCCAAATTTCCTGTTGGCTCATCTGCAAGAATTATCGATGGACTTGTAACAAGGGCTCTTGCAATTGCCACTCTTTGTCTTTGTCCGCCCGAAAGTTCGTTTGGTTTATGATGCATTCGATTATCAAGTCCAACATCTGCAAGAGATTGCTTTGCTCTAGAACGGCGTTCTGCCGTTGGAACACCAGCATAAATTAAAGGAAGTTCAACATTATGGAGCGCATCTGACCTTGGCAGTAAGTTAAATGTCTGAAATACAAATCCTATTTCTTTATTTCTGATTTTCGCCAGCTGATTATCATTCATTTCACTTACATTCTGATTGTTAAAATCATATTTGCCTGAGGTTGGAGTATCAAGACAGCCAAGCACATTCATCAATGTCGATTTTCCGGAACCCGAGGGACCCATGATTGCGACATATTCGTTTTTATCAATGCTGATTGATATATCGCTTAAAGCGTGAACCTCTTCAGTTCCAACCTGGTATATTTTAGAAATATGTTCAATATTTATTATGTTCATTCTAAATCCATTTTATCATTTTTTATCTTTAGAGAATTTTTTCTTTTCTTCAACTCTTACTGTTGAGCCATCATTTAGCTCACGTGAGATTGCCTTATAGCTTCCCGACACAACTTGTTCGCCGCCGGATAGTCCGGTCTTAACATGAATATAATTATCATCGCTAATACCGGTTTCAACCTCCAGAGTTTTTGCTTTTCCATCTTTAACAATAAATACTATTTCCTTTGGTTTCTTATTACTGTTCTCTTTTTTAACTGGGGCAGGATTGTCTTCTTCACCTTCTTCTTTCTTAGCAAAATCGCTTGTTCGAGCAGTTACGCTTTGAATGGGAACGCTAAGTACATTTTGAATTGTTTCAGTTTCGATATCTGCATTACAAGACATTCCCGGTCGAAGTCCTTTATCGAGATCAATAAGTTTCAATTTAACATTAAAATTAACCACTTGGTCTTGAGTTCCAATTCCGGAACTAATGGCACTATTACCTATTTCAGAGACAATACCTTTAAATATTTTATCTCCAAAAGCATCAACTTTTATTCGTGCTGTATCTCCTATTGTTATAAGCACAACGTCGTTTTCATCAACTTCCACACTTGCCTCCATATTATTTAAATCGGAAACAGTCATAATGTTTGTTCCTTGACTGAACCCGCTGCCGAGAACTCTTTCGCCAAGCTCAACATTCAACTGTGTTACTGTTCCATCCATTGGAGAATAAATAGAGGTTTTATATAACTGTTCAGATGCTCTTCTTAATGATGCTTCAGTTCTCATTACATCGGCACTCGCTCCATCATACGCCGCTTTAATCGATTCAAAATTACTTTTAGCTGTTTCAATTTCAGAATCACTTGCCAAACCCTTTCTATGCAAGCCTTTCACACGTTCATAGTCCAATGTTATTCTATCAAGTTCGGCTTTTCGCATAGCTAATGAAGATTTTGAAGACATCAGGGTTGCTTCTGCACTTTCTTTATCAGCAAGATATTGCTTTGCATTAATTTTTATCAGCAAGTCGCCTTTTTTAACTTTATCGCCCTCTTTTACAGGAAGTGCAACAATTTCCCCGGTCACTTCAGGCGTAATTACTACCTTAAATTCAGGTTCAATTTTTCCTGTTGTTGTTACTTTTTGAGTTATATCTCTCTTCTCAACTTTTTCAGTTTGAACCTGGATAATTTCCTCTTTGCTTCCTCCAAGTAATGCAAAAAGAACAAGAGCAACAAGAAGAATTCCAATTCCTCCAAAGATGAAGATCTTTTTCTTCGATTTTTTTTGTTTTCCATTAGCCATTATAATTAACTCCTAAGATTTTTACTCTTTAATAAATAATACCGCTTAATTTCTAATTTTAGATTATTCATAACTCTTATACTCGATTACCCCTAAGTAGTACTTGAGCTGTTCACTCAATGTTATGTATGCAAATTGAGCATTGATAAAATTTGTTTGTGCATTTGTAAATTCTGAATTGGCAACAAGCACATTCAGCAAAGTGCCGGCACCGAGTGAGTATTTTTCAGATTCGATTTTAAGATTTTCCTGTGCAGCTACTATATTTCTTTTACCGACTTCCAAAGCTTTCTCAGCAGCCTGCAAATCAAGAAAGGTTCTTTTTAAATTCTTTTTTATTTGTCTTTCAAGATCAGTTACCACGATTTCCTTATTCATTACATTCACTCTTGCAAGTTGCACCTGGTTTTCAGTACTAAAATTTGAAAAAATTGGAATGCTTAAAGTTAAGCCCAGCGAATAGTTTCGTGATTTAAATAATTTACTAACATCATTAGAATAAGTGCTGAAATTAGCGCTTCCGGTCAATCTTGGCAAATAACCGGACCAGGCTTTTGTGATTCCATTATTGGCACTTTCAAGATCTAATTTAACACTTTGATAATCCGGTCTTTTATTTAATGCTTCTTCAACAATTTTAGAAACATTTTCATCTTCCTTAGATAAGTCTTTTTGTAATATGGAAAGTTCTTGAGGTGATAATGAATCTGATAATTGATATTGATCTAACACATCTAAGCCCAAATAATCAAGTAAATCCGCCTTTGAGCTTTCAAGAATATTTTTTGTTCTAACTAATTCCAGTTCAGCATTCCCAAACCTTACTTGCTGGGCATAAACATCTGCAAGAGTAACAGCACCAAGTCTATTTCTTTCGGTTATGGTTTCCAAATTTTTTTGGTTCCATTTCACATCTTCTTCTTTTACTTTTAATAGCTGCTGATTATTGACCACATCGTAATAAAGATTTATTGTGTTGAAAACTATATCCTGTTTTACTCTCTCAAAAAAAAGTTCAGCAGATTCAAGATCGTTTTTTGTTTGAGAAAGATTAGCAATGTTTGAAAGCCCGTCAAATAAATCTACACTTGCCCCAGCTCCAACAGAATAGTTCCTAGTTTCGGTTGTCACAGGTTCGGAAGTAAAAGTTGTACCTTGATAAACAAATGTTTCTCCGCCTGCTGCTTCATTGCGATTCCAGCTTAATGAACCGCTTGCCCCCAGCGAAGGTAGAAAAGCACCATAAGCTGATTTAACATTTGAGTGATAAGTAGCCAGGTTATTTTCTGTCTTTTTCAGGGTCGAATTTTTCTGAAGCGCTATTTTTATTGCGTCATCCAGCGTTAATTGCTTTTGTGCTGATAACAACATTGTATTACCAATAATCAACAACAATGAAAGAAATGTTCGCATATTTTGCTCCAACTAATTAAGATTTTGTGAGAAATTGTTTTCTAAATATGACACTCTTAGTGAAACCACAATTATTTTAAAAAAATTTCAAATGGAAAATAATTGTTTTGGCTAAAACAAAGAGTTTTTAATTATGAATGGTAATATAATTATTTGATTGGTAGTTAAAGCGATACGAGTCGGATAAAAATTGAGCATAAAATTTGGATTTATGGTGATCATCCCAAAATAACTTAAGACTCACCTTATCCAAAGGTGAAGAATACAAATCCAGTTCCTAACGCATAGTACTGAAGATCAAAGGAACTGGGTTTGTTTGCGAATTTTCATCCATACGTTACGTATCATGTTAAGGGTCAAATGTTATTTGAAAGATATTTTTCCTTAATGGAAAAAAGATATTCATAAGCTTCTTCGTAATTGTTACCGATCTTTCCATCAAGAATTGCCTCTTCAATTGCCTTCTTAATTTCCCCCACTTTTTTAGAAGGTTTTAGATTGCAAATCTGCATAATCTCCTCGCCACGCACAGGCGATTGAAATGCTCTAAGCTTATCTTTTTCCAACACTTCAAAAACTTTTTTCATCACTCTTTCATAATTATAAAGATATTTTGTAACCCGGTTAGGATCTTTACTCGTGATATCCGCTCTGCACAGATTTATAAGATCATTCAAGTCATCGCCGGTATCAACAATCAATCGCCGTATCGCCGAATCAGTTACTTCATCTTTTGCAAGGGCAATTGGTCGAAGATGAAGACGAATTAATTTCTCAACATATTCTAACTTGTTCATCGGCAGCTTCAATCTTTTGAAGATTCCTTTCATCATGCGTGCACCAATTTCATCATGCCCGTGAAATGTCCAGCCAATCTCTTCAACAAATTTTTTGGTTTGAGGTTTTGCAATGTCGTGGAGTAAAGCAACAAGTCTCAGCCAAATATCATCACTAATCTTTGCAACGTTATCAACGACCATGCATGTATGAAGAAAAACATCTTTGTGATGATAATCATTCCGTTGATCTACACCCGACAGATTCGAAATTTCCGGAAATATGATTTCCATAACTCCCGAGTTATGAAGAAGCTTTATCCCAATTGAAGGTTGTGGAGATGCCATTATCTTCATTAGTTCATCGGTGATTCTTTCCTGAGATACAATTTTCAGTCGTTCTCTTAATTTGTTTGCTGCATATAAAATTGAATTGTGTACTTTAAAATCCAATTGAGAAGCAAATCTGAATGCACGCATAATTCTCAGAGGATCATCATCGAACGTGATGAGTGGGTCAATAGGAGTTCTTATTAACTTATTTCTGATGTCGTTCATTCCATCGTAACGATCTATCAATTCTCCAAAATCTTTTTCATTCAAGGAAATTGCAAAAGTATTAATCGTAAAATCACGTCTGCTTATATCATCGGTAAAAGAACCTAAGACTACCTCGGGTTTGCGGCTATCTTTACTGTAGGATTCCTTTCTTGCTCCCACAAACTCTAAATTAAAATCTTCATATTTAAAATGAGCTGTTCCAAAATTTTTATAAACAGTAACTGATTTGATTCCTAGTTCTTTAGCGTACTCATTTGCAAATTCAATTCCATCCCCTAATACTAAAAGATCCATCTCAAGACTTTCCCTTTTTAAAATTAAGTCACGAACGTATCCACCGACCAAAAATACTTTATAATTCATTCGCTTAGCGATTTGCATGGCTGAATCTAGAAATGAGTATTGTTTTATTTTTTCTTTGAAGTTCACGTTATTTTATTTTTATCGTAAGTATTAGAGTTCTTAAAAATATTTCATTTTAGACAAAGCTTCACCGGAATTTTTATACAGCCAATTCATCTTATTAAAATTACTTTGCAACACAGAATTGAAGCTCACATCTTCAGAGTATCTTAATGAAAGTGCCGCCATTTTTCTGGCTCTGTTAAAGTCCAATTTTTCACACATATACGAAGATAATCTATAAATAGCATAACTGCTCTTTTGGTCAGTAACTTCAAGCACTTTAGCAAAATTCTTTAAGAAATTTTCATGCTCAACTTTAGCCGATTTCGCTAATGATGATAAGTATGGAAATGAATTATAATTGTAGCTTGTTGAGTTAAGAGATTTCAGAATCCCATATTTCGCTTCATCCTCACCATTTAAATATTTTACAATTAATGAATCAGCATCTATTAAATCAGCGCGTAAAGTAGATAAACTATACAATGTTCTGCTGGGATTTTGTAAAATCAGTAATTTATAAATCGAATGGGCTTCCGATATTCGATTATTCTTTGCCAGCAAATCTGCTAATAAAAATTGTATTTCATACTGATATGCTGTCTTTTCAAACTTATGGATGTTTTCTTGTAATAAGTAAATTGCTTTCTGGTTTTCATTCAATTCAACATAGCAATACGATAGACCAATTAGCGGCGAATAATTATCGCTGATAGTTAGCAGTTTCTTAAATATTTTTTTTGCATCCTCAATCTTTTTCTGATCATACAATTTCCAAGCCTCATTTATTTTCTTTGCAACATAACGAGGACACACTTTATAAAATATCGATTTACGTCCATAGTAATATTTAGCACGGTCAATTGCAATTGCATGAATACCATACTTATCATTCAAATAAATTTCATGCTCGCGAGCAAGCATAGGCAATTCTTTTCCATAATGTTCCACAAAATCCAAATCCGTATACAATTTTTTAAACTGGTTGATTCCGTATTTATCAATTAAAAACTTGATAAATGAACCTGCAATAATATATCCTAAAGACGACGGCTGCTTAAAAAAATTAAAAAATGTAAATAATGCATTTACATTTAACTTAAAATCATTATTAAAAGCTAATGCTGCCATGTAATCAAGATCAAATCCATCGTAAACCGGGTCAGCAGCCATCGCTACACCTTCAATCAATGAAGGATTAAAATTGTCGGCGATTTTAAAAATGTACGAACCAAATTCCCTAGTAAAACAATGAGCTATTTCATGCTTCAAAGTTTTGTCATAGTTATCAACTGAAATGTAAATTTCCGGGATCCAAGGTTTTGCAACATCAGCATTGGCAGTTCCGAACAGTCGCTTTTTTTGTCCCCTATTATTAAAAATTAATGAAACAATTTTTTTCTTCGGCTTTACATTAAAATATTTCTCCAATTCCGAATAATAAAACTCGTGATGAAGTGCTATTACAGAGATCAATGTATCATTCAATGCAGATGAATAATGAATTTCATAATGCTCTGACGATATCGTTTTATCTAACTCAGCTTTAATGCGCGATGGCGTTGTTGAGTAACCGAAATCTGAGGATAAAATAATGAACGCCAGCGGAACTATTATTGAGTAAACCCATGTAATTTTAAGCGAATAGCGCGAAGAAGAAACCAATGCTCGAAGAACCAGAAAGATTATTGAAAGAAAAAATAGAAGGTTAAGTATTCTATAGATCATTAACTTCAAATCAACTTCAATACCCTCATCATAAATAGTTCCAGGGAAAAAACCGACTATGGGATTGTAAAAATAAACTTGCGGATTGAAATAAATCTCAAATACCGGAATGAGTGCAATTATGAAAAACGCTAGTAAAAAAAGTAATAAGCTGATCCTTTTTGATAGGCTATAACTTAGAATGCCTAATGCAATCCCAATTATCGGTGCGGGTATGGTTAAAAAAGTATAAAAGATAATTCCTTCTATAATTGGACATGTAACCGTTTTAAATAAACTCACAAACGAAATCAAAAACGGTAAGAGTAAAAATATGAAGGAAACCCATGCTAGCGTTTTATATATTTTATTCTTTGTGTTCTCGCCAACGGCAATTTTTTTAAGATAGAAAATGGAAAAAATTCCGGCTAAAAGAATTATTACAACGGAATTAAAGATCGAAAATTCATAGCCAAGGTAATTTGTTAGAGGCAGGTTTAATAATATTAGATTAAAAACTATAAGGATAAGAAGGTAGATTGATAAATAATTATAAGCTGATAATATTCTTTTGAAAATACTAATACTCTTTTCCCTCCACTCTTTCGATGCTTGCACCCAAGCTCATTAATTTCTCCTCAATTCGCTGGTAACCACGGTCCAAATGATAAACACGCAGTACTTCTGTATTTCCTTCTGCAGCTAATCCAGCAAGAACAAGACAAGCACTCGCACGTAAATCAGTTGACATAACTTTTGCGCCTTTTAATTTCGAAACACCTTTAATCACAGCACTATTTTCCTTTACAACTATGTCAGCTCCCAATCTAACCAACTCAGAAACATGCATAAACCTATCAAGATAAACTGTATCAGTAACGGTTGAAACTCCATTGGCTAAGGACATGTAAGCGGTCCATTGTGCTTGCACATCTGTAGGAAATCCTGGAAAAGGAGCAGTAGAAATATTTGTGGGATTGATCATGATTTCTTGAGCATCAACCTCGATTGCGTGATCATACAATTTCACTTTGCATCCGCTGTCTTCTAATTTCAAAATGACAGCATTTAAATATTTTGGATCGATCTTTTCAATTACAACTTTTCCTTTAGTAATTGCCGCTGCAATTAAAATCGTACCCGCTTCAATTCTATCGGATATTGTTTCTGCATTTGCGGCTTGTAATGAATCAACTCCTTCGATAGTTAAAGTTGTTGTATTAATTCCCTCGATCTTCGCTCCCATTTTCACAAGAAATTCTGCAAGGTTAATAATTTCGGGCTCCAATGCTGCATTACTGATAACAGTAGTTCCTTTAGCTAGAACTGCAGCCATTAATAAATTTCCTGTCGCTCCAACTGATGATACATCAAAAATGATTTTTGCTCCATTAAGCTTTTTTGCTTTGGCAACTATATAACCTTCGGTAAGTTCAATATCGGCTCCCATCTTTTTTAATCCTTCAAGATGAAGATTAATTGGACGAGGTCCCCACGCACAACCGCCGGGCAATGATACTTTTGCATAGCCAAATCTGGTTAACAGTGGTCCAAGAACATAAACCGATGCTCTCATTTTCTTAACGTGTTCATAAGGTGCAACGTAATTGTTGATGTTGGTTGTATTCAATTCAAGGACAGAGTTGGAGAAGGTCGATTCAACACCAAGATGCTTAAGCAATTTAATCATGGTGAAAACATCATTCAATTCCGGTGTATTAAATAATGTTGATTTGCCATACGATAGAAGAGTAGCGGGCATTAAAGCAAGCGAAGCATTTTTTGCACCGCTTACTTGAGTTTTTCCTTCTAATTTTTTCCCACCAGTTATTATGAATTTATCCAAAGTATTCCAACGATTTATTCTGAAAGAAATGTTTTTTAACTTTAGGAAAATTAAAGATAAGAGAAGGTAAAATCAATTTTGAAGCAAGTACAAACTAAAATTAGTTGGATACTATCACATATGAATAATTGTCGGGTGCACCGCGTTTGTTGATAAGCTTCTTAAGTTTATTGGAAATTTCACTTAAATCTTTATGCTCCAACAGAATCTCCAATTCGTTATCATTCACTACACAAGTAACCCCATCCGTACAAACAAAAAATTTCAATTGAGATTGATTAGGTAAAAGCATCTTACTTGTATCAATTTCGGGGATTTGATCATCACCGATAGCTTTTGTGATTACACTTTTTTTAGGATGATTTTTAAAATCCTTTACTGCCAATTCTCCCTCATCAATCAATTTTTGAATTAGTGAGTGATCTTTTGTAAGCTGGTTAAGCTTTTTGTTTTTATGAAAATAAATTCTCGAATCACCTATATGACCCCAAAAGGCACTAACACCGTTAAGCAGCAATACTTCACATGTAGTTGCCATTCCTTTAAAGTTTAAGTTGCCATTGGATTTTTCGTAAACAAACTTATTTGCTTTTTCGATTGACTTTCGGATACGTTTAAGCAAATCTAATTCATGAGATTCAACAAAACTTTTGTGAATTGTTTCTACGCTTAACATAGAGGCAAATTCACCAGATAAACCTCCACCCAAGCCATCGCAAATAACTATGAGCAGCCCAAAATCTGTATGAAAAATTCCAACGGAATCCTCATTTTGCTCTCTTATTTTACCGTGTTCGGAAATGGACAAATAGGCGTAATTCATACGGGATTCTACTGATTTGAGCCGAAATATTTTACTAACTTGCATTTAGATTGCTTAAACTAAATCTTATAACTCATTTAATTCTTATTATCGCCAATTTCGTGCCAATTGATGTTCATGATTATATTAATATCTAAAAGATACATAATTCAAATATTTGCGATACAATATCATCGCATTTATATTTGTTATTCAATTATTAAAACAATCCGTATTGCGAGAATGGCGGAATTGGCAGACGCGCTAGACTTAGGATCTAGTACTTAACGGTGTCGGGGTTCGAGTCCCCGTTCTCGCACATTTTTTCTTAATAATTTTACAAATATTGAGGTAGTTTTGAAGTTTACTATTAATGATTTAAGCCAATCTGAACAGGAAATTGGCATTGAACTTTCTTATGAAGAGATTAAATCTGAGTTAGATGCTGAAGTAAAAAAAGAAGCAAAAAAAATTCAATTACCGGGATTTAGAAAGGGAAAAGTTCCGGCTAATATTTTGAAAAGCAGATTTGGTGATGCTTTGGAATATGAAGCATCAGAGAAAGTAGCAACACAGCAATTTTGGAAAGTTGCTAAAGATAACGAACTAAAACCAATCGGAACTCCTGTTCTTACTGATATTCAATTCAATCCGGGAAAAGATTTAAACTTTAAAGTGAAGTTTGAAATAATTCCGATCATTGATCCCAAAGACTATACCGATTTGGAAATAAAAATACCCGACTATGTTGTGTCCGAGCATGAAGTTGAGCATGAGCTGGAGCATATTCTAAAATCCAACAGCACAACTGAGGATGTTGATGTTGTTGGCGATGGCGAATTCTTCATCATCAAAGTCGATCTGCAAAGAATTACAGAGAACGGCGAACCTTTCGCAGGAAGTAAACCGGAAACATTGGACATCGATCTATCTAATTACCGGATTCAACCGGAAATCAGAGACAATGCAAAAGGTAAAAAAGTTGGTGAGAGCTTTACATTTGCGTTTAATGATGAACGTATAAATAAAAATGGAGAAGGTTCTGATGAAAAAGTTTCCGAATCATTTCTTTACAAAGCAGAGCTTAAAGATATAAAGAAAATAGTGCTGCCTGAACTTAATGAGGAACTAGTTAAAAAAATTTCTAAAGATAAAGTAACTTCTCCCCAAGAATTTAAAGAAGAAATTAGAAAAGACTTTACTAATTATTATAATCAGCGAACAGAAGAATTTATTCATAGAAAATTGATGAGTTCAATTGTCAGCAATAATGAATTTAAACCTCCCTCTTCATTAGTTCAAAATGTTCTTCAAGAACTTATTAAACAGGAAGAAGAGAATGGTAAGCGAATGGGAATGAAGAATACGGATAAAAATATTCTCAAGGAAAGACTTTTACCATCTGCCGAATTTGAAGTTAAGTGGTATCTTTTGAAAAATTTAATTCAGAAAAAGGAAAATCTAAAATTCTCAGAAGAGGAGCTTAATGATCTTGCCGCAAAAGATGCGGAAAAAACAGGTTTAGCTATTGATAAACTTATCAATTATTACAAATCGTCAAACGTGACGGACAAATTAGTAGACAAAAAGCTTTTCGATTTCTTAAAAGAAAAAAATAACATTGTAAAAGTTGCACCAGAAAATCTTTCATAATAACCTAAAAGGAATATAAATGACAAAAACAAAATTTGAAATATTTAATCAGTTAGTACCTTACGTAATTGAGCAGACAGGCCGAGGCGAAAGAGGAATGGACATCTACTCACGGCTTTTGCGTGAGAGAATTATCTTTCTTGGAACCGCAATAGATGATCATGTGGCGAGCTTAACAGTTGCCCAATTAATTTTCTTAGAGGCGGAAGATCCTGATAAAGATATATTTCTGTATATCAATTCTCCCGGTGGAAGTGTAACCGCAGGCCTCGCTATTTATGATACCATGAAATATATAAAGCCCGCGGTTGCTACAATTTGTGTGGGAATGGCAGCAAGTATGGGCGCAGTACTATTAGCTGGCGGTGCAAAAGGAAAGCGAAATTCATTACCTAATGCAAAAATATTGATTCATCAACCTTGGGTTGGCGGGTTGCAAGGGCAGACTTCTGATATCGAAATCCATGCTAAGGAAATGGTAAAAACCCGCGATACGCTGTACAATATTTTAGCTGAACACACTGGAAAAACAATTGGACAGCTTACAAAAGATTGTGATCGCGATTATTTTCTCACGGCTGAGGAAGCAAAGGAATATAATTTAGTAGATAATATTTTTGTAAAACGAGCAAGCTTAGATAAAAGCTAATTATGTACCGGAAGGAAGACTTTAATTGGTCTTCCTTCCTTTAATTTAATTTTCCCGCTCCATTCACTTTATTCAAGCTTAACATGATAAAACCATTCTTATTCGAAAAGACAATCTCAAGAATCACCTTTCTTTTCACAGCTTTTTTGAGCCTCAATGCTTGGCAAACTTTATACTCACAAAACCTTAAGAATGACTTAAACAAATTTCTGAATGAATATAGAACTAATAAAGATATTCCATCCATTTCCGGTGGAGTGAGCATAAATGGAAATATTTTCTGGCTTGGAGCCGCTGGTTTAGCAGATATCGAAAATAATGTCCTTGCTAAAACTAATACTGTTTACAGAATCGCCTCAATCTCTAAAGCTATTACATCAGTTGCAATAATGCAGCTTGTCGAGCAGAATAGAATAAACTTGGATGAAGATGCTAGAACATATCTGCCCTACTTTCCAAAAAAGAAATGGAAATTTACAATTCGTCAACTTCTTAATCATACTTCGGGAATTAGAAATTATCGATACGGAGAATTCAATAGCACTGATTCTTTTAAATCTATAAAAGATGCTATTCGTACTGTAATGGATGATTCGCTGCAATTTGAACCAGGAACAAAACGCCAATACACAACATTGAGTTATAATTTGCTTGCCGGCATTATTGAAAATGTTTCCGGAATCAGCTTCGAAGAATATTTAAACAAAAATATTTTTCAACCGGCTGAGATGACATCAACATATTTAGAATATCAGCCCAAAATAATTTTTAACAAAGCGCGGGGTTACATTAAAAATAGTTTTAGAAAATTTGAAAACGCTGCATTGGCTGATTTAAGCATTAAATTTGCGGGTGGTGGTATGATCTCAACTCCTGAAGACTTACTAAAGTTTGCGCAAAAGCTTATCTCATTTAAGTTGATTAAGCCATCAACACTTGATACAATTTTAACTCCCACGATTATAAAAAATAAAGATACAGTGTATTATGGCCTGGGTTTTAGCTATGGCACCGATCAAAAAGGAAGAAAGTATTTTGGCCATACTGGAGGATGGAATGGATTTACTTCCGAACTTTTAATTTATCCTGAAAAATCATTGGCTGCAGTTTATGTGACAAATATTGTCGATAGGAACCAAGAAAATCCCGCAAGATCATTCATCTCAATTTTTCTAGATAACAGCTATGAAAATCCAAAGAAATCTCTAGCCGATAGATTGCTAGGTATCTATTTCGAAAATTCAATTGATTCTTCAATTGTTAAGTTAGAGCAGCTTATTCGCGATTCTTCTAATACATTCAAACATGATGACGATGAAATAGTTTTATTCGGTTACGATTTAATCGCTACAGATAATTATTCTGATGCAATTTATTATTTCAAACATCTAATTTCAAAAAAAGATAATTTTTCTAAATATTATGTCGGCTTAGCTGATGCTTATTACAAAGATGGAAATAAAGGTTTAGCTTTAAGAAATTTTAGACATGCATTTAACCTTAATTCTAAGAATAAGTACACAAATGATATGATAAGAAAAATTGAAAATGAATAGCTAAGCTCGACCTTTGTTTCCATTTGGTATTGATTAATTTTCTATGCTTAGAAAGCACCAGCTTGAGACTTCAATTCTATGCAAAGATTTGCTCGGCTCGACGCTTATTATAAACTCAGATTAAGATTAAGATGAAGATGAAGCCTGCCCACAGTATCATTCGCGTGCCAGGGATGAAGATTTGAATTGTTAGGCCAGCAACTGAGTAAAATGAATCCAGAATAATGAAAATTTGTGATTCAAATCATTTTGGGGAAACGACTTAGACTGTGCTTAAGCTTCAATTTTGTCTCTTAATAGAAATCACTCAAAGAAAAAAACTCAACTTTTAATAAATCACTAAATAAAATTCATTCCTAATATTTTTTTAACTTTGGATAACTGTTTATTTTTTTACAACCAATTTATAATTAACATGGAAAAACTTAAAAAACGATCGTGGGCAGAGCCTTTTAAAATTAAAACTGTTGAACTTTTAAAAATGACTTCTCCCGAAGATCGCAAGAAGGCGTTGGAAGAAGCAGGATATAATACATTCCTGCTAAAATCTGAAGACGTATATATTGACTTGCTCACCGATAGCGGAACTAATGCGATGAGCGATGTTCAATGGGCTGGGCTTATGGTGGGCGATGAAGCTTATGCAGGAAGCAAAAACTATTATCACCTGGAAGAAAAAATACAGAAGTATTACGGATATAAATACCTTGTTCCAACGCATCAGGGAAGGGGTGCGGAACATATTCTTTCACAGATTTTAATAAAGCAAGGAGATTACATCCCGGGAAATATGTACTTCACTACTACACGCTTGCATCAAGAGCTTGCAGGTGGAAAGTTCATGGACGTTATCATTGATGAAGCACATGATCCTGAGAATCTCCATCCATTCAAGGGAAATATTGATTTACAAAAGTTAGAGTCGCTCGTTAATAAAGTCGGAGCAAAGAAGATTCCTTATGTTAGTGTTGCCGCGACTGTGAACATGGCGGGCGGTCAACCAATTTCGATGGAGAATTTAAGGCAAGTACATTCGCTTTGTTCTAAGCAAGGAATAAAAATTTTTCTTGATGCAACACGAGCAATGGAGAATGCATACTTTATCAAGATGCGTGAACAAGGTTATCAAAACAAATCTATGGCAGATATATTGCGCGAGATGTGCAGCTACACAAACGGCTGTACGATGAGCGCCAAGAAAGATTTATTGGTTAACATTGGTGGTTTTCTTGCATTGAATGATTATGAAATATTTGAAGAAGCCCGCAACATGGTAGTTGTTTACGAAGGCTTACATACGTACGGCGGACTAGCAGGACGCGATATGGAAGCGATGGCAATTGGAATTGAAGAAGCAATTCAGGAAGATCACATGAGAGCCCGCATCGGTCAAGTTGAATATGTTGGTGAAAAATTAAAGAGCATTGATATTCCGTTCGTTCAACCCATTGGCGGACATGCAATTTTTCTTGATGCAAAGAAGTTCCTCCCTCACCTCAAGCAATTGGAATTCCCCGCTCAAACATTAGCAGCAGAACTATATCTTGAATCAGGAATTCGCTCGATGGAACGCGGTATTGTTTCAGCCGGTAGAAATAAAGAAACCGGAGACCACTATTACCCGAAACTTGAACTTGTGCGATTAACATTTCCCCGCCGTGTTTATACACAGGCACATTGCGATGTAACTGCTGAAGCCGTCGAAGCAGTTTACGAAAATCGTAATTCTATCAAAGGATTAGAAATGATCTACGAACCGAAGTACCTCAGGTTCTTTCAGGCAAGATTTAAGAGATTGTAAATTAGGGTACGATTATCTCATTAATTAGGATAAAGATAAAGATTAAGATGACGCCTGCCCACTTGTGGCAGACACATTGTATAGTGGCAGGCAATCGTACTACATGAGTGCAAGGAATAAAGATTCGGAAGGTGATACTAATCTTAATAAAAAGAAATATGCTTTGAATACTTTTAGAATTTGTTCAAAGCTATCGTCATATTTCGGCCCATACCTGCCTGCAGCAGGCCGGCGGGACTTGAAATCATTATTGATTCCTATTTTCTATAAATATTCCGTCCTTAAAAGGACTTATACAATAAACAATGTGAATAGCTGCCTTATGTCCCGATTGGGACAAAATATTTGTGGCATGGCCATGCCTTTGGCGTAGAACATTTTTTTCTCCGTATTAAAAAGTCCCATCGGGACGAAATATAAATATTTTATTTTGGGTAAATATGAGACCGATAGGTCTTTATCTTACTCTCCGCTTGACCTTCTCAGCAAGATTACATAATTTTTTATGAGCAGATAAAAGGGATTGCTTACTATTGCTGCCAACTGACTAAATGCCTTACATAATTAAATAATTTAACTGTGAGTAACATGCCGAAAGTGTAAATATTAAACTCGCTCGATGGCGCATTCATGACAAAAGAGAATAGATGGATTTTTTACTTTATAAATTATGGCGTATATCCACCCAATTTAGACATGATATATGCACATATACGGAATTACACTAATTATGCGAATTAGCATTAAGATTTTCTCGTTATTATGACACCAACACAATTACACTTGCCGATTGCGAAAAGACTTCTATTCGTCGGTTCAGGTCTATCGATCTCAATGGGAATGCCCTCATGGACTATACTCCTCAAGACGGTCGTTGAGGAATGCACAAACAGTCCGGAGAAAGCACATCTTCTCGAATTGTTAGAATTACCTGGACATGAGTATGACGCAGCAGAGTACCTGCAAGGCATAATCGGACGAGAATCACTGGAGAATCGAATCATCATCTTATTAAACCGGTTTCAAGAAAAGATATCAAAAAAATTGAACCTTGCAGAGTGGATGGCACTTATAGCCAAGATGGGCCTAAGTGGAATTATTACAACAAACTGGGATACCTTGCTATCAAAGATAACTGGTTTTAAGCAGATTCACTGGCCAGAACAACGGGGCGATTTCTTAGCTGCCCTTAAGAATAATGAACCCTTTGTGTTGTATCTACATGGAAGTGTAGACAGAAAACCACTCGTAATCACTCACCAAGATAAAGTTGCTGCACAGAAAAAATTTGAAGAATACAAATCCTTGCTGGCTGTTATTCTGTCCATACATTACTTAATCATTCTTGGCTATAGCTTCCCAGACGAACACATTAATGAAGTATTCACATTTGCATCAAACCTTGCAGGACCACATTCGCAATTGCGAATCATTCTTACAAAACAAGCAGATAAGGATAAGTACTATCGTGATGTTCCAAAAGTTCATGCAGGTTCGACAACGATTGAATACAAAGAATATAGAGCCTTCAAAGAAGCGTTTATAGATCTTACAGCTCAGTGCGATCCCAGCAGTAGACTAATCCTTATTCCTAAAGTAACTTCCATTGATTCACTTTATGATATCGTAGCATTGCAATCTTTTGAGTACAATACGACCTCATTGATGAGGACTCTCTATACTAATAAAAGTAGTAATAAGAGGCTCCTGCTCAATATGAGTGCCGAGTTCATTATAGAAAATAACCTTAAAGATGCACGCTCGTGTGGCTTATTTGCAACCGTTCTCAACACGATTAGTGAACACTGGGAAGCAAACCGACATCTACTTACGAAACTCAACCAAATCTGTAACAAAGCACTTGCTCAGGAAGACAGCACACTTTCAGGAATAATTGAACCACTTTCCTTTGCTCTAGCATTGAAAGGCTTACCTTCTGCTCACAAGAAGTATCTTCGAACAGTAGTGTATGATAATACTTGGCGCGCAGCTCAGATCAAGCAATCCCATCATTATTACGGCTCGATTAAAACGCAAATAGACGCTATAATGAGACACTTGAACGACACCCGTAGAAAAGGAAAATTGGTCGAAGCAAATGATATTGTCCGCCTTCTGACTCTTTTTGCAACAGAACCAAAGGACGTTGCATTTGTAGTTCAAGGACTGCTACTATCTTCACTAAATGCACTATATGCAGCAGGAGAAAAATCATATGCAACAAGAATAAAAAATGAGGTCCGCAAGATTGCCCAGAAACGCGATTTAACAGCAGGAACCTAATTCAATGCAATTTCACATACTAAATGCAACCACGACGTTCACTTTTTTGAAGAGTATCATTGAGATCATTCCATCGTTTTTGCCGCGAAAGAAAATAAGTTGTTGATAGGTGGCAAATCGCACGACGTTAAAAACACCAGATTTTATAAGCCTCGATACAGACCGCTATTTAAACTGTCTGTGGTTTATAGAAGGCACATTTTGTAAGTTTAACACATATTTAATTAAATTATTGTATTGATCCCGCACTAATCAAACCTATTGAGGACACTATGAAAATATTAACAGCAGCTTCAAATAAAAAATGGATCGATACATCTGCTGCTTCCGGAGCAGTTCAATCAGATGAACAAAAAAAGCTTGAAACCGAATTTCGTCAGCATCTCGTCGATGTTTTAATGGCAAATAATTTGATCGTATTTACAGGTTTAGGAAGCTCGCTCAGTATAAATAAGAAGACTCCTAAAGCCGCTCCTTCAATGAGCGATTTATGGGATGCCGTAAAGGGGAAAGTCACTGATGTTCATCTCAAATTGATCATTGGGAAAGTTAAGTACCAAACCGCTGCAACTGGAGACAACATCGAGATGTTACTATCCAGATGCCAAGCCGCGGAAAAATATTCGACTGACAAAGACGTAAAAAAATTTATTGAAGATACAGAAAAGACCATCGTTGACAAATGCAATTTCGTTACCAATACTCTCAATTTAGATTACCATGAATCTTTCCTGAGAAAAATTGCGCGGCGATCTGTAAACAAGCCGAGATTAAAATTATTTACAACAAATTATGATTTGTTGTTTGAAGAGGCTGCCAGAAGAAACAAAGTAACAATTATCGACGGATTCTCAAATACAGAACCAAGAGAGTTTGACGGTGGTTATTTCAATTACGATCTGGTAAAAAGAGAAAAATCAACAGACAATCTTGAATTAATTTCGAATTTATTTCATCTATACAAGGTGCATGGCTCAATGGATTGGGAACAAAACGGTTCTACAATCATTAAGACAAAAAATCCCTCAAAGCCTCTAATAATATATCCTCGTGATACAAAATATGAACTTTCCTATGATCAACCATTCTTAGAAATGATGGCCCGTTTTCAATCAAGCCTAAGAGAACCAAATTCTTCTCTTCTAATTATTGGTTTTGGATTTAATGATATACATCTTTCGGAGCCAGTCTTATCCGCAATTAAGTCCAATATATCTCTGAAAGTCTTGATTGTTGACCCAAGACTTGAAGTATCGAACAATTCTTATCTTGTGTAAATCAAGAACCTGATAACCGAGGGCGATTGGCGTATGGCAATGATAGAAACATCCTTTGATGATTTTGTGGAATTAGTGCCCGATTTACAAAAAGATTCAGAACAAGAGGTGTTTATGAAGAAATTGAAGAGCGCCGGGGTAATATGAAACTCGAGTATAATCCATTTGATGTTCAACGCTTAATTGGATCTGTTGCAGAGGTCCATCCTACATTCATCAAAGTTAATTTCCCATCATCGGAACTTGCTAAACAAAAATCTATCTACGGATTCGAACTAAACGAAGGTTACGTAGGAGAATTTGCTGTAATTGAAGAAAACAACTTTGCAATATTCGGTAAAATTACATCAGTTCAATTGCCAGACAGCGAAAAGCCAATTGTAGAAAAATCATTCAATTTATCAAAACAAGTTCACCCTATAGGAATGATACAATTATTGTCTTGCATCGACACCTCTAATGATGAGGTCGTAAAGGGAATAAGTATATATCCTAAAATAGGTGCAAAAGTTTACGCTGCCCATCCTACCCATCTCAAGCATTTGGTTGAATGGTCTTCTGCTTCAAAAAACGCGATTGCTCCAATTTCTCTTGAGATGGCTTCATTGTCCAATTCGAAGATTACTAATATAAAAATCCCCGCCGAGGATTTGTTTGGACGGCACTGTGCCATATTGGGTTCTACTGGTAGCGGTAAGAGTTGGACTATTGCAAAATTGATTGAAGAAAGTTCCAAGTTTAATTCTAGATTAATTCTTGTAGATGCTACTGGTGAATTTCATACTCTAAAAAACAAAGTTCAAAAGGTTTATTTGGGTAGAGCGCTAGCACCTCCAACAGGTTTTACAGAAGTAGTGATTCCCCATACATCTTTGTATGAATCTGATCTATTTGCTATGCTTCGTCCAAGCGGATTAGTTCAGGGACCAAAACTTCGGGCTGCTATAAAAACTCTAAAGTTGCTTAAACTAGTACCGGTGCTTGCAAACAATGGGATTTTCAGAAAGGCAGGGGTAAATAAAACCCAATACGAAGCAAGTATGAAAACCAATATTAGAAGCATTGAAAGCCCCATTGCTGATTTTGACATTAAGAAATTGGTTTCTCAAATCGATGAAGAGTGCGTGTACTTGAACGATTTTAACAACACAAACCTCTGGGGAAAAGAAGACCCAAACGCAAAAAGTAATTGTGTCTCTCTATTAACAAGAATAGACGATATAATAAATTCACCTGATCTTGATTGCATTTTCAATCCAGTTGGGAAGATATCTCTTTATGATATATTAAATTCGTTCTTGGCTCAAAATATAAATACAATATTACTTATCTCATTAAAACATTTATCCTTTGCTCATTACACTCGTGAGTTAATTGCGAATGCAATAGGAAGGTTTATTCTTGGAAAAGCAAGAACTAATTCCTTCTCTAACAAGCCTCTTGTTTTATTTGTTGATGAAGCACATCAATTCCTGAATAAAGTACTGGGTGATGAAAACAACAGATACCCATTAGACCAGTTTGAGCTCATTGCAAAAGAAGGTCGCAAGCATTCACTTAACATTTGTATCTCTACCCAAAGACCACGAGACATCCCAGAAGGAATTTTAAGCCAAATGGGTACGCTAATTGTACATCGATTGATAAATGACAAAGATCGCGAGGTAGTCGAAAGAGCTGCAGGAGAAATCGACAGATCAGCGGCCGCTTTTCTTCCTAATCTTACTCCCGGACAAGCAATTATTATCGGTGTGAATTTTCCGTTACCTGTTACGCTCAAAATCAACGAACCTTCTGAAAAACCTGAATCAGAAGGCGCTGATTACCAAAAATATTGGAGTTAGTAGCATCTCCTTGAGCCACAATTCCAAACATAACTGTTCTTTATAATAAGCAACCGAATTAGAATTATCCGCATGCAGGTTACAAATTCGCCTAAGCTGTCGGAGTAGAAACAGATGCACATCTTAGTGCAGCAAAAAATTGCAAAATGAACCATTGCTTTGCTCACAAGAAATTTATCGTTTGATTGTTCGTTAAAGTAATTCATTGTTTGCACCACGTTACTCACCAAATAAATACTCGTTTCCTTTTTCATCAAATCCATTTTCTTTATATTTCGTTAAATATTTATCGAATATTCGATTTTCGCATCAACACACGGCGTTTTAATATTTAATGAATTCTCCCAAGAAAAAGATCATCATAATAGGTCCGGCATATCCTTACCGCGGGGGCAAAAAAGACGGAAGAGTTTGTACTTACATTATGTGAAATGGTTGCCGATATTTTGTATATTTTATTAGCATATAATCAAAGCAATTTATGTTATCACCAGAAATTGATAAAGTAACAAAACAGATTGTCTCTAAGCTGCGAGCACAATATGATCCCGAAAAAGTAATTCTTTTTGGTTCATATGCTCGTGGAAATGCAACATCCGATAGTGACATTGATTTACTTATCATTAAAGATACTAATCTTCGATTCATTGATCGCTGGGTGGCTGTTCAAAAAATCCTTTCGGATTCATCTAGAAAATTTGCTATTGAAACGCTTGTACTGACTCCGCACGAAATAGAAGAACGGCTTTCACACGACGACCAATTTATTGAAGAAATCCTCCAACATGGAAAAGTGCTCTATGCTGCATAGTGAATCCCTCTATCCTAAGGATTGGCTTCGCATTGCTGAAAAAGATTTAAATCGTTCACAACAACTGGTAAAAATTGATGACCCTGAAGCTGCTGGATTTTATCTTCAACAATCCATTGAAAAATTTCTGAAAGCTTTTCTTCTGAAAAACGGCTGGCGTCTCAAGCGGATTCATAATTTAGAACCGCTTCTCAATGAAGCACTAACTTATGATAGTTCATTTGAAAAGTATCGCTCGGTTCTTCAAAAAATAACAGGTTTCTATTTTATAGAGCGTTATCCTTTTACCCTTAATGCTGGACTCACCATAGAAGATATTCAAGTTGCGTTAGGCGAGGTTAAACCATTTATTGATTCTCTTCGCGCTTATCTAGTTACTTGATTTTCTTTTTCACCTTTACTTCGCACAACAAACGAAACAAATACTCTTCATTAAAACGAATTATTGCGGCTCATTCCTTCTTGCAACAAGAAAATTAACAATTAATTTCTGCAAGCGAGACTGAGTTGCTGCGCTAACTCTTACTTGCTAAATAACATCTCCTTCCCTTTCTCATCAAACCCATTTTATTTATATTTCATTAAATATTTATAGAGTTAAAGCTAATTTACCTTAACACACTGCACTTCAATATTTAATGCAAGCTCCTAAGAAAAAGATTATTCTCATTGGTCCGGCTCATCCTTACCGCGGCGGTAATTCGCTTTTCGTTTCGCATGTTTATGATGAGCTCAAGGAAGACTTTGAAGTTAAAATTTTTAACTATTCCCTGCTCTACCCTTCAATTTTATTCCCTGGCAAAACTCAATACGATGAGAGCACAACGCTGATTAAAAAAGCTCCTAACGAACGTTTGGTGAACTCTATCTCACCGATTAACTGGTTTCAAGTTGCTAACAGAATTATCAAAGAAAATCCTGACTTAATAGTGTTCGACTGGTGGCATCCTTTTTTTGCATTCTGTCATTTCACTATCAGCGAATTGATCAAAAAGAAGTTCAGAAAGAATATTTTATTCGTAACTGAGAACTTTATCTCACATGAAGGAAATTTTATTGACAAGACTCTTACCAACCTTGGACTAAAAAACGCATCAGCATTTATGGTGTTATCAAACATAGTAGAAAAGGAAGTCGGCAGAATTTCAAACAATCGGAAAATTTATAAATCCGAATTACCTATTTATGATTGCTATGACACGCCGGCAGCAAAATCTGCTTCTGAGTTTCGAAAAGAACTGGAATTTTCTGAACAGGATAAAATTTTATTGTTCTTTGGTTATGTGAGAAAATACAAGGGACTCGATTTGCTGATAGAGGCATTCCCGGAGATCCAGTCATCAATTCCAAATGCAAAGCTGCTGATTGTCGGTGAGTTTTACAATTCACCAGCTTTCTACACAGATACAATAAAAAACCTTAGTATCGAGAAAGATACAGTTATTGTTAATAAATTTGTTCCGAATGAAGATGTTGCGAAGTATTACACAGCATGTGATTTAGTTATACTTCCCTATCGAAGCGCCACACAAAGCGGAATCTTGAATGTTGCCTACGGATTCTTAAAACCAGTTTTAGTTACAAATGTCGGCGGTTTATCCGAATTTGTAGATGATCGCAAAACTGGAATTATAATCAAACCTGATTCTCCCAAAGAAATTGTAAATGGCGTTCAAGAATTTTTTAGCTTGAAAGGCAGAGTTGATTTCGAGAAGAACATCAAAGAATTCATCAGCAAAAATAAGTTTGGTAATTTAGTTGAACTCTTTAACCAGATAATTTTGGATTCTCAATCATGATACTCAAAACCGACTGCAAACATTTTCCTGGTGATAAACCATGCAAACCAAATAAGCTTGAAAATAAAAAATGTGACGACTGCGAATATTACTTACCGATTAATTTTAAAATCCTAATCATCAAACTTGATGCAGTTGGTGATGTTCTGCGTACTACTTCAATTCTCCATGCATTAAAATTAAAATACTCGGAATCACATGTCACATGGTTGACGAAAAAGAGTGCAAAAGATATTTTTTTAAATAACACCTTTGTAGATAATGTATTAACTTTTGAAAGTTATGATCTCATCTCGCGGTTAAGTATTGAGACATTTGATTTACTTATTCACCCTGATGCTTCGCCGGTTAGTGCCTCGCTTGCTTCTTTAGCAAAAGCCAAAGTAAAAAAAGGATTTGGTATGAACCATCTTGGCCAAGTTACTTCCTTCGATAACAATGCAATTGAGTGGCTTGAAATGGGAGCTTTTGATGAATTAAAAAAGAAGAATAAAAAAACTTATCAGCAGATTATTCATGAACTTGCCGGACTCAACTTTAATAAAGGTGACATAATAATAAATCTAACCGATGATGAACTCGCATTCAAAAATCAATTTTATGCCACGCATAATCTTCAGAAGTATAAAACGATTATCGGACTGAATACAGGCGCAAGTAAACGATGGCAGCTCAAACAGTGGCGATTCGACGGATTCAAAGAACTCATTTCAAAGCTTCAAAAAAATAAAGAAGTAGGAATATTATTATTTGGCGGTGAGGACGAAGAAGACCGCAACTCCGAACTAAAAAATCTCTTCCCTTCTTTAGTTGATACCGGCTCGAAGAATTCTTTGAGACAATTCTTCGCTTTGATGGACATACCGGATATTATTTTAACCGGCGATACTTTAGCGCTTCACACGGCCACAGCACTCAAGAAAAAAATAATATGTTTTTTTGGTCCAACCTCAAGTGCAGAGATTGAAGATTACGGAAGGATAAAAAAGATATCTCCAGAAATGGATTGTTTAGTTTGCTATAAACCGGAATGTGATTTTAATCCTAACTGCATGGAGCTTATCTCTTCTGATATGATTTACGAAGCAATTATCAGCGAAATTAATAACTCACCTTACACAAAATGTGGCTAAAGCCCTATGGCCTTTCATGATTTATTAACCCCAGCCTTAAGGCTGGGGTTAGAAAAATATCATAAATGATATGGACTTTAGTCCAAAAAGTTACCAATTCTCCAATGCATGTATAAGGTGAATTAATAAATAGAAATTAATATCGTAGCAATATTTAACTTGCCCAGTAGACGACACCAAGCTCGAATGGACTTATTAATAAGAAATTCTTCGGCAGAATTCTAATTGTAAATCCTTGCTGCCCGCTTCTCTCAGATTTAATGTTTCCACTAAAAGTATAAAATCCTTCTTCATTTTTTTCTGAAACTGAATTCATAACAATCGTTGAATTATACTGTGGATTATCTTGATCTTCTAGCGGACCGTAATAAATCTGAACTTCAACATCTTGCGGTTTTAGTTCACCCAGCAATATCTCGGCTTTAACAGGATATTCTTCACCAACAAAAATTTGCTTAGATCCGTTTAAAGTTTCAACGTTCACAACTCTTATTTGACTCCACGATTCTTTTATGAAACTTTTCCATGCGGTAAGCTCTTTAACATTTTTTGCACTCTCTTCCAATAATGCAATTCTTTTTTCGTTAGCTGGAGCATAATAGTTCTCAAAATATTGCTGAACCATTCGTTGTGAGTTATAGATAGGCCCGAGCTTTTTCATTGAGTTTTTGATCATGGCGATCCAAGCTCTTGGAAGGTGATTCTGCCCCCGGGCATAGAACAATGGAGTAATTTTTGTTTCAATTGTATTATAGATTTGCCTTGACTCCAGATTGTCCTGGTAGATTGAATCAGCAGATTCTTCGCCATTTCCAATTTCCCAGCCGACTTCAGGATTGAAAGCTTCATCCCACCAGCCATCCAGTACGCTAAAGTTCAATCCCCCGTTAGCAATCACTTTCATTCCCGATGTACCGCTTGCTTCTAATGGTCTTCTTGGATTGTTAAGCCAAACATCACAGCCCTGAACCAGATAACTCGCAACATCAAGATCGTAGTTTTCAACAAATACTATTTTTCTTTTGAACCTATCTTCTTTTGCAATTTGAAAAATTTCCTGAATGAATCTTTTTCCTTCATCATCTTTCGGATGAGCCTTGCCTGCAATTACTATCTGGACGGGTTTTGATTTATCGTTCAATAATTTTGATAATCTATCTAAATCTTGAAAAATAAGAGTTGCTCGCTTGTAAGTTGCAAATCTTCGCGCAAAACCAATTGTCAAGGCATTTGGATCAAGCACTTCACCGGCAGACTCAATCTCAGTTTGACTTCCGCCCTTTGATGTAATTTGCTTAACTAATCTTTTACGCACAAATGCAACCAATCTTGAACGTCTTCTTTCATGAAGCCGCCAAATTTCTTCATCAGGAATTGTATCAACTCTTTCCCACAAAGTAGTTGATGCCGGATTTTGAATCCACTTTTCGCCCACGTACTGAATAAAAAGATCATCAAATTCTCTTGAGATGTGCGATCTTGCATGAACTCCATTAGTAATATATCCGATTGGAATTTCATTGAACGGAACATTAGGATAACCTGAGACCCACATTTTGCGGGATACTTCACTGTGAAGTTTACTGACACCATTAATGAATCCCGATGTGTTCATTGCAAGATGCGCCATGTTGAAAAGACTTGATTCTCGGTGCCGGTAAATTGAACCCAAAGAGTAAAATACTGAATCGCTTACCTTTAACTCATTTCTATAATATGAGCCGAGATATTTTTCAACTAACTCATTAGGAAATACATCTATTCCGGCAGGGACCGGCGTATGTGTTGTAAATACATTTGAGTAAAATCCAACTTCCTTTGCCTCGTTAAAATTTAGTTCGTGATTCTGTATGAGAAGACGAATTCTTTCTAAAGATAGAAATGATGAATGTCCTTCGTTCATGTGACAGACTGTTGGATTAATTCCAATGGTCTTAAGCGCTTTAATTCCGCCAATACCAAGCACAATTTCTTGCTGTATTCTTGTTTCGACACTTCCGCCATAAAGTGATTCAGTAATTTTTCTATCATACTCGGAATTTGCTGGAACGTTCGTATCAAGTAAATATAGCGGAACTCTTCCGATTTGAATTTTCCAAATCTGAAAATAGACTTCTCTTTCTGCCATAGAAACTGATATAACAAGAGGTTCTTTCTTCTCATCAAGCACCAGCATCATAGGAAGGTTATCGAAATCATTTATCTCGTATCTTTCGTGCTGCCAGCCCTCTGAGTTAAGATATTGCTGAAAGTATCCAACTTTATAAAGCAGACCAATACCTATAAGCGGAATTCCTAAATCACTTGCAGCTTTTAGATGATCACCTGCAAGCACACCTAAACCACCTGAATAAGTTTGCAGGCACTCCGTCAACCCAAATTCTGCAGAGAAATATACTATGTTGAACTCTTTCGAATAATTATAATTTTTCTGAAACCACGTTTTTTCTGTGAGATATTGTTTTAGATTATTATATGCTCTATCTAAATGTGCTTTAAAGCCATCATCCTGAGAAACTTCTATTAATCTCTCCTGACTAATCAGCCCCAGCATCATAACTGGATTATGATTTGTCTCCACCCAAAGGTCACGGTCGAGTCGTTTAAGTAATTCCCTTATATCTGGATTCCATGTCCAAAATAAATTATAAGTTATCTCACGCAATTTTTCCAATTCCTTAGGGAGATAAGGAATTACATGGTATGTACCTAAAAACTTATTCATTAACACCTCGCACTTAAATAATAAAAAGCCGGAGAATTTCCGGCTTTAAAGATAAAATATTTTCCCGATGTTTACTTAATTAAAATCATCTTCTTCATTTGAGTAAATTCGCTTCCGTCTATACCGGCTGCACTTAGTTCATAAAAATAAATGCCGCTGCTGACTGAGTTTCCATTAACATCATCAGAATTCCAATTCAATTTATGATAGCCAACATCTTTCCCTCCATCATAAATCACCTTTACGGTCTGACCCAATAGATTATACACTTTTACTTTTACCTTGGCTGAGACAGGCAAAGCAAACTCAATAGTTGTCGATGGATTAAATGGATTCGGATAATTTTGCTTCAGAGAATATTGAGATGGAACAGTAGATTGATCACTTTTAACCGAAGTTGGTTTTATAGCTAAATAAGCAATATCGGTTAAATGCTTCAGTCCAGTTGCTCCAATCAGAGTACCCACACCTGTGGATGTATTAATAGAAATTAAATTGTTGATTTGACTGGCTAAGCCTGTTACTCCAAACAAATTTCCATTTTCGTCAAAAGCAATTCCGTTTGTTACAATATTGAATCCTGTCTGGCCAATACGAATTGTATCGCCTGTTAATTTGTCCAGTTTGTAAATCCTATCTTTGCCTGTACTAGTTGTATAAATTGATGTCCATAATTCATTATCTATTGGGTTAAATGCAATAGATGAAATAGAGATTGGAGCGGTCATTATAGAATCGATCTGTCCATTATCAAGATTAATTTGATAAATTTTACCATTTCTTGCTGCTGCAAACAAAACACCAGTAGTATCGAATGCGAGACTTGTTAAAAAGACTGAAGGAAATTCATAAAGTAAATAAGCATCTCCCTTCTGGGAATTGATTCTTAATAATTTAGATGGGACGCTACCGGAAGGAATAACTCCATAAATAACTTTATTCTTTGGATTTATAGAAATTGATCTTATTTCCGGAAATAACGAAGGACCAATATTACTGGCGATTCCTGAACTTATATCAATTGTACCTATCTTACCTCCATTACCGCTTCCTGAGGTAGAATACAATTGATTCTGAACTGCAGGATTGATAACATAAGCATAACCAGTTAAAGTAAAACCTGTGAACAGTGGATCATTGCATGCAATTGAATAATTAGTGTTATAGTTTCCCGTATCAACAGGAGAGAAAACAAATTTAATCACAGCAGAATCATAAGAAGCTAAATTAAGAGGAAACGATAAATTAGAAACCATGCGGAATGGTCCTATTGAGTTTGGTATACTTGTAATAACTAAAGTTTCTGCACCGATATTCTTTATTTTTGAAAAAAGAGTATCACTTACAGCATTAATTTCTAAATCTCCAAATTCTAATGAAGGAATCTCAGTAAACAAAGTTGCCGTTGGGAAAGGAATCATTCTAATTTTACCAACCCAAGTTCCCCATTTATTGTTTACATCTGCATATTCAGTAAACAACCACACATTATTCTCGTCAAAAGGATCAAGGAAAATACCCATATAATCACCCCAGCGATTTCTTGTACCACCAAAAGTCACAACATAGTTACCTTTCCCTTCTTGTAACACGTTGCTTCCACTTAACCCTGGAGGATCATTTTTTAATCTTGTTGTAAAATAAGCCCCGCAATATTCATCATTACCACTTCGTGAATAAGTTATAGCAAGATTCTCATCCTTATCAATAGTTAAAGCTGGGAAAAGATACCAATATCCGGAATTTCCTAAGGTTGCAGTCTCAACTACAGTCGAATTACCTACGTCTATTTTATAATACCTGACAGATGAATATCCTGCCGAGGTCGGATTTTCTATAGACTGCACTCCCCACAAATAACCGTTTCGATAAATCGGAGAAGTTGTCATCCCGCTTTCATTTGAAGAAATTAAAGTAGAGCTTCCACCTTTTTGATTAGCATTTGGAGCCGCATTAAAAGGTTCGACAAGGATATTCACCCTAGTTAAAACTGGATTGCTAGTCGGATTTGTAATTGAATATAAACTTACAAAATTACCTCCATATCTCGGAGAATGCAGAAAATAATTTGGATCATCAGAATCGTAAGTGATAGCCGGCATTATTACATCTGGTTTATACGTAACACTAACATCAGTGTCTGTTATATCCCAAATGTCCGTCCAACTTATTGCACCGCCCAGATTGTTATAAATATCGGATTTAGCAATAATTCTAATTTTATTGTATTGGTATTGCGCAGGCGTAGTAGTAGTGGCAAAAGTCCATGACCTTGAGTTGATATAGATTGCTTCCTTATCAAATCCGATATGCGGGTAATCACCCCAATTATTCACTACTGTGCCTCCATTTTGATTTGCCGGTAAGGCCCATATATACCAGTTTCCTAATGGAATTGAATCATCTGAAACAGCCACCAAGAAATGAGCTCTCTTTAAGGCATCATCTTGACTATCCCAGGTCATTATCCACTTTTTCTCATAGTGATCGTACATAATCTGCGGATCGAAACAGCCTGGATCTGAAACCAAACCTTGAAACCATGTGTCGGGATTAATTGTTTGGATTAAGTTTCCTTCCTTATCCCATATACCAAAAGAAGTATTCACCGTGGCAATAATATGTGTTGGTCCAGCAGCAACATGAGGATCGGGGGGAATTGAGTTACCCATACTCAATCCTTTGAAGTTTTTCAATAAAATTGTGTTCGAATTACCCTGTGTATTCTTTCCTAAATAGCCTCTGTCTTCAGAATAAATGGATTGGTAAACATTACTTCTATTCCCAAAATCAATAAATCTTGGAGTATTTTCTATACCGCCAACATTTCTTGTTCCTTTTTCTCGAGGGGGACCAATCTCAACTGATTTTAGAAAACTTCCCGTGGTTACTGAACTTCCACTCGCGACAGAACCAACAGCGGGTCCTTGATATGTTTGACCGTGTGAATATTGCAACGTGATTAGAAAAAAGAACGGTAACCCCAATCTAAAAGATGTTTTCATTTTTTTACTTTAATAGTTAATGTTTATTTTATTAGTGGTTAAAATTATTATTAATAGATAATATAATCAATTTTATTAATAACCGAATGACTCATTCTAATTTAGATAATCCCTTCTTTACTCTCACATCCGAAATTTTTAATGTCATTCCAATCGGAGGAAATAGTGAAAAAATTCAATCTTAAAAAAGTACAAGAAATCCTAACAAACATGAATATCGATGCCTGGCTTTTATACGATTTCAGGTTTTCCAATGAATTAGCTTTGACAATGCTTGGCATTACCAAAAAATCCCACTTAACAAGAAGATTTTATTATCTAATTCCCAAGCATGGAGAGCCAAAAAAAATAGCTAATGCAATCGAAACATTTCACTTTGACCATCTGCCCGGTAAAAAACTTCCTTATGCAAGTTATGACTCTTTAATTGATAATTTAAGATCGAGCCTGCTAGGGATTAAAAAAGTTGCAATGGAATATTCTCCTCTAAATGCAATACCTTATGTCTCTCGTGTAGATGCAGGAACAATCGAACAAATAAGATCGCTCGGAGTAGAGATCGTAAGCAGCGCCGATCTCATTTCAATGTACAATGCACTATGGACAAAGGAACAATTCAACGAGAACAAACCTGTTGCAAATGCTTTAAACGATATCGTCTATAAAGCTTTTGATTTTATAAAAAAGAAGATAGAAAACAGTAAAAGTATAACTGAGTATGATGTTCAACAATTTATGATGGATGAATTCAAACGAAGAGAATTATTCACCGATGATCCACCTATTGTTGGAGTTAATGAAAATAGCGCCAATCCTCACTATACACCAAGTAGAGAAGTAAATAAGAAAATTAAAACGGGTGATTTTATTTTGATTGATCTTTGGGCAAAAGTAAATAGTGAAGATGCAGTGTGGGCTGATATCACGTGGGTTGGATTCGTAGGCAACTCCGTTCCGGATGAATACACCGAAATATTTAATATAGTCGCTGAGGCTCGTGATACAGCTTTTGATTTGGTTTGTTCAAGATTCAAACAGGGAAATGAAATAAGAGGTTACGAAGTTGATGCATCGGCGAGAAATGTGATAGAACAAGCTGGCTATGGAAAGTACTTTATTCATCGCACAGGACATTCAATAACTACGGATCTTCATGGAAGCGGAGCACATATGGATAACTTTGAAACTAAGGATGAACGTTTACTGCTTCCGTCAACATCATTTTCAATTGAACCGGGTATTTATCTTCCAGGAAAGTTTGGAGTAAGAAGTGAGATAGATGTCTTTATCACAAATACTGGGAAAGTAATGTTCACTGGAAAGGAAAAGCAGAAAGAGGTCGTTGCAATTCTCGGCTAGATTACAAAAGACAATTTACTTTGGTGCAGCACTTTTAGAATGCATATCCATCAGATATTGGGCAATATTTTTTGCTTCGTCCAGTTTTAGTGCGAGATTTGGCATTGGAGGATAAGCTGGATCTACTTTCACTGGATTTCTAATAAACGCAACCAACTGATCCAACTTTCCTTCGTATTTAGTCAGCACTTTGTTGTATGGAGGTCCAACTAATTTTTCATCAAACTTATGGCAAGATGAGCAAACGATTGTAAATATTTCTTCTCCGCTTCTTGCTTTAACTGCCAGTGTTCCTTCACCTTTCAATTCACTTAAATATTTATCAAAATCCGAACTAAGAACCGCTGAATGAAGCTTTGTTGAATTGCTCATAGCCATCTGATCTTTGATTACAAGAGCGAGAAAAGCAAAGATCACTGCAAAGAAAAGCTGACCACTCATTTTTAAATTTGAAGTTTTGGAAATTGCGTATAAGAAATGATACGATAAAAATATAAGCACAACTGCAATTACAGTGTAAGTGAATACCGAACCGGATAGCGATGATTTAGGTAAAAGCAAAACGTTAATCAACAGTATTAGAGGAAGCAAAATTAATGCAGTGAAAGTAATAGTCAATGAAGTCTTCTTGACAAAATTTTTATAATCATCAGTTATATTTTCTCTTCCGCCTTCCCAATAGAAAAATGCAAACAGAATTGTACTTCCGGTTATTGCAAATGCCAAAAGTAAAAACTGAATGAAATTTAAGATTGCCGGCATTGAGAACAATATTATCAATCGATTGCTGCTCCCCCAAAATTCAGAAAATGCGGCAAACGAAATTGCTGAAATATAATACCAGGATCCAACAGCCAGTAACGCAAGTCCGCTGATTCCTGATCTTCTTGCTAAATTATTGCTGTCGAATTCAAATTTTGCGACCTTATCTTTTAATTTCTGTTCTAATGATGAATCATTTTTCAAAAAATTAAAAAGATCATTGAAAGTTAATGAATATCTAAACGTGTAAACTAAGATAAGTCCAAGCGCAATTAGTGGAAACGCAATCATCAAAATAATCATTGCAGGGGAATTGCTTTTATGCAAAAGCTGAGCATAAATAAGTATTGAAGTAACAATGGGAAGAATTCCGAGAACTACTCCAAAGCTTTTATTAACTGTGAGAATGTCGATTACATCCTTTGAGAATTGGATGTAGAGATGGTTTTTTTCTTTTAATCCCTTTTTCCAATATCTCAAGGAGAGAAAAGTACCAACAAGTACAATACTTATAAATGATAGAAACAGAAACTGAAGCAGCACCATCAAATAATGAAGAAGCTGAATATGTTCAGCAGACTGAGGTAGAACTACACTATCAAAAAAATTCATTAATTACATTTCTCCGGCTAAATAAAAAATAAAATTTGATCAAGCGAAATAATTAACATTACAAGCAGAACGAAGATGTTAATCTCTTTAAACGCAAATCTAAAGTTCATTTTTTGATCTTTGTCTTTGAGAAACTTAGACGCATTCCAGGTTAACCACAATCCTGCTGCGAGAAGTGCAAAATAAAAACTGGGATTCTTCACAATTCCAAAAAGAGGAATTAACAAACTGGTTACTACAGTTGCGATTATCCACACAAATGTAATTCTTGAAAGCTGTTTTGTATTGAATACCCGGGTCAAAGTCGGGAATCCTGCTTTTTCATAATCATTTCCAAGCACAAGCAGAAGTAACCAAAAATGAGGTATCTGCCAGATAAAAAAGAAAAATGAAATCACTAAAATCTGTGAATCAAAAATACTTCCTCCAGCAGAAGCCCATCCAATGGCAGGTGGAATTGCTCCCACTAACGAACCTGGAATAATAGCTATTGGGCTTATTCTTTTTAGTGGTGTATAAACTACATTGTACCAAAATAGATTAAGCAATCCCAAAAGTAATGGAATGATTCCATTGAATGACAATAAAACCGAACCCGTTAAAACTAGTAAAAGAGAAATGATAGCTGCATTCTTAATACTAATTTTGTTTGAGGGAATTGGACGATGCTTTGTTCTTTCCATCAGCGCATCAGTTTTGTGCTCCTGAATGTGATTTAATACAGCAGAACCGCAGGCAAGCAATAGAATTCCAAAGACAGCTGAGAGAATATTTGATGGGAATTCCTTTGAATTACAAATATATCCGAATACCGTTGTTAATGTAACGAATGATGTTATTCGAATCTTAGTCAGCTCTGATAATATTTTTAATTTTTCTTTCAACCTAAAACTAAATTTTTTTATTTCTGATTAGTAAAGTTATTTACTTGTCCAACATCGGTAGTCAGCCAGGTAATAAAATTATTTTCAGGCATAACAACAACTTCATTATACATGTAAGAATGATTCAAACCGCAATACTCGGCACAAAATATTGGATATGAACCAACTTCGGTTGCTTTGAACCAAGAGGTATTTTGTTTCCCAGGAATTACATCCTTTTTAACTCTGAAAGCAGGAATGTAAAATGAATGATTAACATCTAAAGAATTAAGAATTACCTTTACAGGACGATTTACCGGAACATATAGTGTATCTGAAATTCTGCCATTTTCATATTTAAAGCTCCATTTCCACATTTGCGCAGTAACAGTTACAACCATAGAATCTTCAGGAATTTTTGACATTTCCTTATACCCCATCCAGCCAAAGTAAAACATAAATAAAACCAATATGGTTGGAATTACCGTCCAAAGAATTTCAAGCGGTACATTACCGTGAATATTTTCTGCTTTAGGATGTTTCTTCCTGCTGTACTTAAAAACAAAATAAATCATCAACCCGGTTATTAGAACAAGGAAGAAAACTGAGATCGCAATTATAAAGAAGAAAGCAAAATCAACTGACTTAACAAATTCTGACTGGGCTATTAACATAAACAACCTAAATAAAAGAATAATCGGAGAACAGTAGAATAAATGAAATTATTATAAAGAATAGAGCTACCAATACGAATACTTTAAAAGCTTTCTGTTCAGCACCAAGATGCATAAATATTTTTAGAACCAAATATGATTTTACGGATGCCACTAGTAATGCTGTAGTGACAGTAATCCCGCCAAAGTTAATTCCTGCTACGGTTACAGTTACCGCGGTTAAAGCTAAGAGAGCTAACCACACCAAAATGTATATTCCATATCCATGCTGTTTATGTTCTGCTAATGAGTTGTGCTTTTCCATCAAACGTCCTAAGTGATAAGATAAAATAATGGGAATAAAAATATCCAAATTATATCTACAAGATGCCAGTAAAGTCCTGCTGATTCGAGCTTAACGTAGCTGTCTTTATTTATTACATTTTTCATGGTAAGCCTGGTCATAAAACCTATTAGAAAAATTCCAATCACCACGTGCAAACCGTGCAATCCTGTCATTACGTAATACAACCCGAAGAATAGAATCTCACCCTTTGGTTTATTTAACAGTATTTCGGAACCAGGAAAAATTCCATGATGAAATTTAATTGACCACTCAAAGTATTTATTGATTAGAAATCCGAAAGCAAGAAGTATAGTTAATGTCTGAAAAAAAACCGATAAACTCTTGTTATTTCGTTGGATAGCTCCAATAGCTAAAGCCATTGTTAGACTGCTTGTTAAGAGAATTATCGTGTTAAATGTTCCAACAAGAGTATTTAACTCTTTGGCTGCAATGTTAAATTGCTCTTGATTGATAAACCTGTAAACCGAGTAGAGGAAGAACATGCCTCCAAAAAGCAAAAGCTCGGTGAACAGAAACAACCACATTCCCATTCGAGCACCGACATCATCTCGATGAACATGTGCAGCAGCGTGCTCCTGAGTGATCACTTTACCTCCTCTTTCTCAGCCAGTTCATCATTCATTTTATATTCATAGGGTCCATGAGTTATCTTAGGAATATCATGAAAATTCTCATGAGTTGGAGGAGTTTCGATCTGCCATTCCAATGTTTCTCCGCCCCAAATATTTCTTGCGGTAATTTTTTCACCGCTTCTAAGGGATTTAATCAAATTGTAATAAATAATGATCAAGCCTGTTATTAAAATCCAGGATCCAACAGTAGAAATTTGATGATAAATTGCATACTCAGGAAGATAATCATAATATCTTCTTGGCATTCCTAACCATCCCATAACGAATAGCGGAAAGTAAAGAGTGTTAAATCCAACAAACAGAAACCAAAAACCAACTTTAGCAGTTTTTAAATTGTACATTCTCCCAAACATTTTGGGCAGCCAGTAATGAAGTGCCGCAAAAATTCCAAAGCCTGTTCCACCAAACATCACGTAATGAAAATGTGCAACAATAAAAGATGTATCAGTAAGATGGATATCAACCGACAATGCGCCTTGAACAACTCCTGTTAATCCACCAATTGAAAATAGGAATATAAATGCTAATGCATAAAGCATCGGGGGATCAAGCTGAATTGATCCTTTATAGAGAGTTGCTGTCCAATTAAATACTTTAATAGCACTTGGGATTGCCACAAGAAAAGTTAAAAGCGAAAAAACAAATTGCGCTGTTGAACTCATTCCTGCAGAAAACATGTGATGCGCCCAAACTAATGAGCCAAGCAGTGCAATTGCAATGCTGGAGAAGGCTATGAACTTATATCCAAAAATTGTTCTTCTTGCAAATACAGGAATGATTTCCGAAACAACTCCCATTGCAGGAACAATCATTATATAAACTGCAGGGTGAGAATAAATCCAAAACAAATGCTGATATAAAATTGGGTCTCCGCCAAGTGCGGGATCAAATAATCCAACGCCAAGAACTCTTTCAACGACTATGAGTAGTAACGTGATGCCAATAATTGGTGTAGCTAAAACTTGAATCCATGCTGTTGCATATAAAGCCCAGGAGAATAACGGCATTTTAAACCAATCCATTCCGGGTGCGCGCAATCTATGAATTGTAGTAACAAAATTAATTCCAGTAAGTATAGATGAGAATCCGAGTATAAATGCCGCTAATCCTGTGAAGATAACGTTTGTACTCGTTCTAACACTGTAAGGAATGTAAAATGTCCATCCCGTATCTGCTGGTCCGCCTGGAAGAAGTATTGATACAATCACTAAAACTCCACCGATAATGTAAAGCCACCATGACAATAAATTTATTCGTGGAAATGCAACGTCCTTTGCACCAATTAAAATTGGCAGGAAGAAGTTTCCGAATACTGCAGGTAAACCGGGAATTACAAAAAGAAAAATCATTATCACGCCATGCAGTGTAAAGAACGCATTGTAGGTTTGTGGATCTACAATTGTTTTACCTTGAGTAAATAGCTCAAGTCTTATCAGAAAGCCAAAAGTAACACCGACAGCGAAAAATGACAAAAGCGCAATTAGATAAAGAATTCCAATGCGTTTATGATCAGTCGAGAAAATCCACGATCGGATTCCCTTATATTTTCCCTGGTAATCCAGAAAACTAGTATGGCCGTTTGTTGAAATAATTGTTGTGTCTTTTAACATAATTTTCTACCTGTTTTCTGCTTTCTCTTTTCTTGGTTTCACCGAAAGATAAACAACAAGAATTACTGTTAATAATAAAATTCCGCCTCCAAAAACTTTTAATAAATTAAACACATAAGTTTTTCCTTCAGGGTCATAGCTGAAACAAAACTTCATTACCTTAGCAATAGTCGGTGTAGGTGTTCCTTCAGAAGCTTCAAGCACTGCCATCTTAAAATCGAATGGTAAAATGCTGAATTCATCCCTCCTGGTAAAATCCGGGTATAGATATCGGCATATTTTCCCATTTGATGCTATAAACATTAAAGCAGCTGAATGAATAAACTCATCACCTTCTTTTTTATAATAGAATCCGATTGCATCAGAAAGTCTTCTGACAGATAAGCTGTCACCTGTTAAAAATCGCCAGCTATTGGGATCAATTTGCTTTTTCATCATCTTCAGGTAATTCTGCTTTTTAGATGTAGCGAGATTATAATCTTCTGAAGCATCCATACTTATTGTGAACACATTGTAATCAACACCTGCAACCAAATCGGCCTTACCAATAACACTTGCAAGTTCAGTCAATAAAGGCGAACAAATTCCCGGACATTCGTAATAAACAAAATTTATAACAACCGGTTTATCTAAATTATTTTTTAGGAGAAATTTATTCCCGTTTTCATCAATTAGTTCGGTGTCAAGAGGAACATATGAACCTAAATTCTCCACCACGCCAATCTCAACTTTTTTCTGATCCGCAGAAAAAATCTGAAACAATGGAACTAATAAAAAGACGATAAGAATTACTACACTTTTCATTTCAAACCTCACATATCAAATAAGTTTTACCAGATAGTTGTACAACGCATTCCAATCTTCTTTACCAAGGTTATTGACTTTGCTTGAAAATCCGCCATTGTTAATGCTTCCCGATACAATAACAACAAACTTCTGCTGATTTTGGTGCCACTCAGTTGAAGAAGTCAAAACTGTTAATGCTTTCATTTTATTATTAGATATTCTCCTGAAAATCTCAGCACCTTTTTCAACTTTGTCGCTATCAATGATTTGCATCGTAGCAAAAATTTTTTGAAGCCTTTGATCGGTGCCTTTGGATAACAATTCAATTGCCGCACCAACAGGAATCTGAGGAGAAATCTGCAGCCCTTTGGAAAGATTATAAGTCTGGTCAAGAACAGTCAGTTCATCTTTTGAATCTTGTGGAGCATCAGGAATAAATGTGCTTCTGATATAATGAATAATTGATAATCTATCTTCTGGTAAAATGAAATCGTAAGCAACCATTCCACCGCTGGCAATTCCCTCCTGCAGAGTTTGATAGATCTGCGATATCTTTGAACCATTCTTCCAGCCATCCTTAACTAAAAAATTTCTGGGCGGAGGATTCAATCTGGCTGAAGCTGCTCCAATTCCATTACCATCTTCACCATGACATGAAACGCAATTAGTAGTGTACAGCGTCTTTCCTTTGCTAATCACCTGATCGGTAGGTTGGCTCAATGCATATATATCAATCGGAGGAACTGTTTTTGCATTGATAATTTTTAACTCTTCAACTTTTGATGTATCCGGTAAAACCGTTGGAATATTTTGTCTTGTTATCAAATTCAAATTGCTTAGATAGAAGCGACCAAATCCAATTCCTATAACCAAAATGTAAGGATACAAAAGGGCAAATGCCCTTACAGGTTCTTCCGTTATGACAGATAATTGTTTCTTTAATAATTCGTTTAATTTATTCATAAAACTCCTTAAAGTACCGGATCATGGAACCCGGAAATCCAATCCCTTCTGCAGCTTAGGATCTCCGATTGGAACAAGATTAGATTTTTTCGCTCGATAATTGAAAACAAGTATTATCAAACCAACAGCGATTAATGGAACTACGATATCAATCAAGCTAAAGTAATATCCATTTACGTTCGGCATAACGAGCCAATACAAATCAATGAAATGAGCAAAGAGGATCCAAACTGAAATAAATTTTAAACGTTTCGGATCCATTTTAGCCGGCTGAGAAAGCAGCGCAGCATAGGGAACAATAAAATGAGCAATAATTAATAAAATTGATAAGTACTGCCAACCATTTTCCCATCTTTGCAAAAACCAAAAATTTTCCTCCGGTAAATTTGCATACCAAATAAGCATATATTGTGAGAAAGCTATGTACGCCCAAAAATTAACAAACGCAAATTGAAGAGCACCTAAGCTGAAAAGATGATCGTCAATTAATTTAGGATGCATGAATCCTTTTTCTTTTAAGAAGACTACGAATAAAGTTATTGCTGCAAGAGAAGCTATAACTGAACCTGAAAAGAAATAAACTCCGAATATGGTTGAGAACCAATGCGGCTCAAGACTCATCAGCCAATCAACAGCCGTAATAGTTATGGTGATAGCAAAAACAGGAATGAAGATTGCAGATAAGATTATATTCTTCTTCGTAAGAAGCTGATCTTTGGTTATATCCTGTGCATTTGAGTTTCTGATTAACAGGTAATAAAACAATCCCCAAACTGCAAGAACAGCAAATACGCGAATGATAAAAAATGCTTCGTTCAAGTAAGAAGATTTTGCCTTTAGAATTTCGTCTTTAGCTACCACATCTGTATGAGCCCAATGAAAAATGTCATGGATGCTGAACACCAATGGCAATACTAATATTGGCAGGAAAATAATTGTGGATGATAAAAATTCCACAACTCGTCGAATCGGAACACTCCAATCCGCACCGCCAACATATTCAAGTGCGATGAGAAGCAGAGAACCGATCCCAATGCTTAGAATAAACATGTACGCTATCAGGTAATTTAGCAGTGCCCTGTGCTGATCAGTGAAAAATCCGATTACACCAAGAATCAGTCCTGCACCAAATAAAATCCAGCCAAGTTGACTTAGATTTTTAGGAAGATCTTTTTTCTGATATTCAATATTATTTTGATGCATCTAATAATCCCATTTGTAATTCTTTAATATCAGATTCCTTTGCATTTTTAGCTCTCTGCAAAGCTCTAATGTAATTCACAATTGCCCATCTTTCCTCACGTGTAACCTGTGATTCATAGGCCGGCATAACATTCTGCCCGTACGTCACGATGTGATAGATCATTCCATCACTAAATTCTCTTGCACGAGTTGAATGAAGAGTAGGTGGATTTGGGAATTGCCCCCTTAATCTGCTGTCGCCATCAGCATAATTACCGTGACATGGACTGCAGAATGATAAATATTTATTCTCGCCCAACTTTAAAACTTCTTTTGTTGGAAGCAAAGGATTAACTAGAGTTTCAGTTGGAATGTTTTGACCCGCAAACGGATAAGGCAGAAATCCTCTTGCAACTGTGCCTTCAACTTTCGGTCTCGCTCCATAATTATCTGAGAAAAATTCACTCTTCTCCTGTGCTGATAACCTATCCTGATAAACCATCCAGTTAAATGGTGTCATAAATAAAAGTTTATTCAAGACAAAATAAGTTGTTCCGGAAGTGACGACTGCAACAGCAAGTAAAAGCATTAAAAATTTTGGTTGAAAGATAGGGTATGATTCTTTTTCAAAATAGTAAATTAATTCAACGCTGCTTGCATTAAGCGAGCTGAACAGTTCTTTTACTTTTAATTCGCTGAATTGCTGGTCATCTGCATAGATAACTGCACCAAATTTATCGGCAGAAACTTTTTTCATATAATTGGTGTCATGCAGAGATTGCTTGTTGTTCGGGAATCCGAAGACAAATGTTAATAGACCGATAACAGTTGAAAGTGTTGCAAGTAAAACAGTCACTTCAAATGCTACTGGTATGAATGCAGGGAATGCGAAAAATGGTTTACCGCCGATTACCTGTGGATAATCAATGGACATTGCCCAAAACATAAACAGAATTGCAAACAAAGCACCGCTAAGTCCGAATGCTAAAGTAATGTAACCCAATTTGGACGGCTTCAACTTCATCGCCTTATCCATACCATGAAGCGGGTATGGAGTATTTATATCAAAATTTTTATAACCATAATCAGCAATAACTTTTGCTGCATGGATAATTTCATTCGGCGAATTGAAGATTGCACTAATTCCAAAAAGCTTATTACTTCGTTTCATTAGTGATGACCTCCATTGTGTGAAGGTTGTGCACCCTCTGAAACGGCTTTAACTTCAGAAATTGAAACTACAGGTAAAGTCTTAGTGAATAATATTACCAGTGTGAAGAACAATCCAAAACTTCCAAGCAAGATTCCAATATCATACAGAGTTGGGACATAATATCCCCAGCTTGACGGGAGAAAATCTCTGTGGAGGGAAGTAACAGTAATTACAAATCTTTCAAACCACATTCCAACATTCACAAAAATTGCGATTGCAAGCATTATGGAAATCGATCTTCTGATTTTCTTAATCCAGAATAATTGCGGAAAGATCACATTACAGCTAACCATAATCCAATAAGCCCAGGCATAAGGACCAAATGCTCTGTTAATGAACACGAAGCTCTCAAATTGATTTCCGCTGTACCATGCAATAAAAAATTCCATTGCATAAGCATAGCCAACCATCATTCCGGTAGCTAAAATCACTTTATTCATTTTTTCCAGATGATTTATCGTAATGATGTGCTCGAGGTTGAATATCTTTCTTACAAAAATTAAAACAGTAACCACCATTGCAAATCCGGAGAAAATTGCACCGGCAACAAAGTATGGCGGAAAAATTGTTGTGTGCCAGCCGGGAATTATCGAAACAGCAAAATCAAAACTTACAATTGTGTGAACCGAAAGAACTAATGGAGTTGCGAATCCGGCAAGAAGCATGTAAGCTTTTTCATAGTGCTGCCAATTTCTATGTGAGTGCCGCCATCCCAAACTAAAGATTGAGTAGATAGTTTTTTTAATTTTTGATGTCGTACGATCACGCAGCGTTGCAAAATCCGGAATCAAACCAACGAACCAAAAGACAAAAGAAACAATAAAATAAGTGGATACCGCAAAAACATCCCAAATTAATGGTGAAGTAAAATTAATCCATAATTGGTGCTGATTCGGATAAGGCATAAGATAACCATCTAACCAAGGACGACCAGTGTGAATTGCAGGGAAAAGTCCTGCACACATAACTGCAAAAATAGTCATCGCCTCTGCAAATCGAGCGATACCTGTACGCCATCTCTGACGGAGCAAGAAAAGAATTGCTGAAATTAGAGTACCAGCATGACCGATACCAACCCAAAAAACGAAGTTAACAATATCAAATCCCCACCCAACCGGTTGATTATTTCCCCAAAGACCAATTCCATAATAAAATGTTAAGCCCAAACAAATTGCGCCTATCAGAAGCAAGCTTCCGCTTATGCTTATAGCTATTAAAAACTTTTTATCAGGTTTCGTATCAAGAGGTTTTGCAACAAGCTCTTCAATCTGAGCCTGCTTTAATCCTCCTTCAACTACCGGCAGTTCCTGTGAATAATCAATATTCAATTAAGCTTCCTCCGAATGGGTATTTCTTAATTTAGCGATGTATGTAACGTTTGGCTTAATATTCAATTCTTCAAGCACATAATAACCTAAATCATGATTTCGGTATTTATGAAATTCTGATTCTTTATCATTTATATCACCAAATTGAATTGCATTTGTAGGACATGCATCCTGACAAGCTGTCCTTACATCTGATCCTTTAAGATTTTTATTTTGACGAACTGCTTCCTCTCTTGCATCCATTATCCTTTGAATGCAGAATGTACATTTTTCCATCACGCCGCGTGAGCGTACAGTAACTTCCGGATTGTAAATTAAATTGAAGCTTTCATTTTGCTGATACGAATCTTTAAAGAAATCTCTATAATTGAAATAATTAAATCTTCGAACTTTATAAGGACAGTTGTTCGAACAATATCTTGTACCAACGCAGCGGTTATACGCCATTTGATTTAATCCATCAGGACTATGAGAAGTTGCGACTACCGGACAAACATTTTCGCAAGGTGCATGATCACAGTGCTGGCAAAGCATTGGCTGCAAACTGGTATTTGGATCATCAACTGAGCCTGAATAGTAACGATCTATTCTTATCCATTGCATCTCACGACCTTTTGCTACTTGATCTTTTCCTACAATAGGAACATTGTTTTCTGCGGTACAAGCGACAACACAATCTCCGCATCCCAAACATTTATTCAGATCGATTGACATTCCCCACTTAACACCGGGATACTCGATGAAAGGATAAACTGTGTGAAGCTCCACTTCCGAACCATCATGCAAGAACTTTGGATTTTTTAAATATTGAGCTACAGTTCCTTCACGAACCACTTTTCTTTTTATTGCAGCATCTTTGGTTAGTTCATTATCAAACATATGATGCTCTTGAGCAGTTGCCAATTCATGAGTACCACCAACCTTTGAAACATCACCATTTAATAAGAAAGGAGACGATGAATTAGTTCTCGACAAAAGTGAACTTGCATCAAAACCTACGTCAGTTCCAACAATTCCAGTTTTTCTTCTACCATAGCCAAGTTCGATTGTAAAAGTATTATCCGCCGAACCTGGCTGCAAGAAAACTGGAATTTTTAATTTCCTCGAGCCAACTTTTATTTCAACTAAATCATTGTTTTTCAGAGTTAATTCTTTAGCGGTCTTAAAGGAAACAGCCGCATAGTTATCCCACGTAATTTTTGAAACAGGATGGGGCAATTCTTGAAGCCAACCGTTATCTGCAAATCTTCCATCGCCAATTGAATAATTATTTTTAAGTACTATCGAATATTTTGATGAGTCTGCTTTGTAGGAATTTAACACTGCCAACGCTGAGGAATTGAAGCTGCCAATTGAGATTGGGGCATCCTTCACATTAATAACTCCATCATGCAATAATGCAAACCAAAATCTATCAAAAGGTAACGTTGCATCTAATTTTGGATAGACTTCATCTTTCCATCGCTTCATTAAATATTCATGATAAAGCTTTTCGCTGTAGCTGTCTGATCTGCCATCAATCCATGAAAGTAAAATTGATTCCTTCTGTCGTGAATTGTAAAGTGGCGCAATAACCGGCTGCTGTAATGAGTAAAATCCTGTTCGAGTTTTGTAATCTCCCCACGATTCAAAATCATGATTGATGGGCAGAACATAATTTGCTAAGTGGGATGATTCGTTTTCCTTCTCCGACAAACTGATAACTGTTGAAACCTTGCTGAGAGCTTGTTCGTAATCGTAATCATCCGCAAGATGAAATACAGGATTAGAATTGAAATGGATTATGGTATCAACTTCTCCGGCGTTCATTTTTGAAATAAGATTATCCCAATCACTCTTTTGTGTAAATGGGAATAATGAAACTTCTGCAGTGTCAGTTCTAAACAGCGAATTATTGCCCAGCATATTATTTAAATAATTTACCGCAATGTGAACTTCTTCAGTCAATGTTGTTCCTGAATGAACAATAGATTTGCCGGCATTCTTAACTAAATCGCTGACTAAAGAATTTAACTTCTTTAGCGGCACATTATATTTGTTAGAGAAATCAGCAAGAGATAATGAATTACTTAAGCTGCTTCCCTTCCCTATTTTTTTACTCACTTCAGAAATTAAGCTGAAGACTAATTCGAGTTGAGCATGAGGACGAAGAGGAATTCGGTAATCAGAATTAATTCCGGTTAATGAAAGATTTCCTTCAATTACATACAATCTATTAAAGTTTTTTATTTTATCTACATCTCTTCCTTCAACGAAAAGCGCAGAATTCTCAACTCTGTTTCCCTCACTCCCTAAAAAGTCGGATTCAAGAGCAACAATAATTTTTGCTTCATTCCATTTTATTAACGGAAACGAACCTGTACCATAACACTTTTTCCATGCTGTGTTCTTTACTTCATCATTAAATAATTCGTAAGAATATATTTTTGTTGTAGGAAACTTTATGGCAAAATCATCCAGCACTTTAAGAGTTGAAGGAGAATTAATATTCTGTGCTACAATTGCGATTTCTTTATCACCGGCAAAAGTTAGGGAAGCCAAGATTGCTTCATCAACTTTTTTCCAACTGATCTTTTCGAAACTGCCAACACCAACTTTTTGAAGCGGATCAGTTAATCTTTCCGGATCATAAAGATTAAGAATTTCAGCTTGGCATTTCAGACAAACCTTTCCTTTACTTACAGGATGATCTGGATTACCATCAACTTTAATCGGGCGCCCTTCACGAGTTTTTATCAATACTCCGCAAGTGTGCGAACAAGCCGTAGATGTTGAGGCGTAATGATTGGCTTTTCCGATAGTCACTTCTTCCGGTTTCTTGTTGTAAGGAATGATCTCGCCTTTGTCGGGATAATCAGCACAACCAGCACCGGCTAATGCTGCAGAAGCACCAACTAACGCTAAAAATTTTCTTCTGGAAATGTTGGATAAATTTGAAGGATTAAATTCTTCTGTTACACCTTCCTTAAACTCATGATGACTAGCTTCGATTGTCTTAGGGTTATTGTAAAGATCCTCAAAACTTCTCCAATAATTCTTATCCATCATTTCCGGGTTTTCCTGCTTGGACAACTTCTCATCTTTCTTAAGCATGTCCACCTTCTTTCCTGCTTCGGCTAACTGCTGATGGATTTATCTTAACTTGTATTTTGCCGCTTTCCGATCTGCTATTTTTTCGGAACACATTAAATGGAAATTTCCTTAGCAAGGTTATACCTAAAAAACCTGTTGCGGCTGATAAGAAGAATTTTTTCCTGTCTATTCTCATAATTGAATTTTAATTTTTTACCTGTGACAAGCGAAACAATTTGTCGGACCATTATTTATCTCAGTTACATTCGGAATATTTGTGTGCGGGCTTCGATGACAATCTAAACATGCTCCCATCGTAAATGAGTTTACCTGCAGAACCTTATCCATTCTTCCTACATCACCATGACAAACCGTGCAGTCGATTCCCCGATTTACATGAACGCTGTGATTGAAGTAAGCAAAGTCTGCAACTCTGTGAATTCTTTTCCAAGGAAGCGCTTTGCCTTCGTTATAATATTCTGTGAGCTTAATAATTTCGGGTCTATCTTTTCTGGCAATTGAGTGACAATTCATACAAGTGCTTACCTGCGGAACCATTGCATGACGTGATTTTTCAACTCCGATATGACAATATTTACAATCAATTTTCATATCACCGGAATGCAGCTTATGTGAAAAAGTTATCGGTTGATCAGGTGCATAACCAATTCCATCGCGTTCGGGTCTGCTGATAAAATATGTTAATGCGAATGAGGCAACGGCAACGAATAGCACTATGGGTAGTTTAATTCGAAGTATGTAATCCAGAAAGGAACTATTCATAAATGGAAATTATAGTTACGAAATTGGCTGTAAAAATAGAAATAATATCTTTTAAAAAGCTAAAATTTTAATGAAATTATGATTTTGGAAAATGAAGTGATAAAAATCTTCGCTTAGAAATTAACAACCGAGTATTGCTCATTTTTTGACGGACAAATCTATAAAATTCGGTCATAAAACAAAAATTTGGGTGTGAGATACCTAAAATATTTTGCCAATGCAGGAAAGAAGAGGGTTACATGGTTTGTTCATGGGCAATCACGAACCACTTCGTGACTGAAGATGATTGCTGTCATGAAATGGTTCATGACAGCCCAGCAATGTTGTGCTAGTTTTGAATAATTTTTATGAAGTTTTTATAAACCCAACGACTTTTTTATAAGACTTATCGGATGCATTACTTCTACTTCAACATTAAATTTCTTCGCTCCATAGCGGAGTTGGGTTAAGCAGCCGGGATTTCCTGTTAAAACAACTTTTGCATTTGCCTTTCTAATTTTCGCCATTTTTCTCTCAAGAATTACCATAGATTCTTCATAATGAACAATGTTATAAATTCCCGCACTTCCACAGCACCATGATGCTTCTTCTAATTCAGTGTAATTTGTCCCGGGAATGGATATAAGAATTTTTCTCGGCTGCTCTGTTATTGTCTGGAAGCCATGATCGCCGTCATTAAATGGTTCATGACAGCCCATAACGGAAATCTTTTCTATAGTATTAACAAAATTATATTAAGCTGAAAGAAATTCATCAGGTGTGATACCTCCCTGCTTCAAGATTGCTCGCAGTGTCCCTTCAGGCATATCGCCGGTATGATTGGGAATTGTTGTGTAGCGACGAGTTTCGGGGTTATACCAAATTTCATGACTTCCGGCAGCTTAGCGATGAAATCTAAAGCCAAACTTACGAAGCCGTTTTGTTATTTCGCGGTATTTGAATCCGGCAAGCCGTGTCATATCAGGATGCAACAATCAATGGATAATCAAACGATTCAGCAATCGGTTCAAGCCGTATTGCATCATTGTTTTCTGCCCGGGCTTCAAGAAGCTTGCGGCAAACGTCTCTCGCAATCTCAAGCGTTTCAGTAACTGTTCTCCCTTGCGCAACTAATCCCTGAATATCCTCAGAAGTTGCGAGATATAAGTTCTCAGGAAGCTTTTCTATATGAACTCTTATAATTCGTTCCATCTTTTTTCCAAATTTTTAATATGTTGACAAGTATTCCTCTATGAAAAAATATACAATGATCAGCAGATATTCAAACTATAATTAAATGCTGTCATGAACTGGTTCATGACAGCCCAGATTAAAAATTCCTAAAGTGCACGCCGAATAAAACTCACTGGATGCATTACTTCAACATTCACATTAAACTTTTTTGCACCGTAACAAAGTTGCGCTAAACATCCAGGATTTCCGGTAAGTACGATTTTAGCATTTGTCTTTCTGATATTCTCTATTTTACGTTCAAGGATCACCATCGACTCTTTGTAATGAACAATGTTATAAATTCCCGCACTACCGCAGCACCAGGATGCTTCTTCCAATTCAGTGTACTTTGTACCAGGAATTGCTTTGAGAATATTTCGCGGCTGCTCTGTTATTTTTTGAGTGTGTGCAAGATGACATGCATCGTGATAGGTTATGCTTTCTGCTAATGATTTCATGTTTTGAGGAATATTCGTTTCGATTAGGAATTCGGAAATATCTTTCACTCTCTTCGAAAAATTTTTTGCTCGTTCTGCATACTGAACATCATCACTAAGAATATGTGCGTATTCTTTCATAAAAGCACCGCAGCCTGCAGAGTTTGAAATCATGAAATCAAACTGGTAATTGGAAAACACATCAATCGTGTGTTTGGCCAATTTTTTTGTTGTATCAAAATCTCCGTTGTGAGCCTGAAGTGAACCGCAGCATATTTGATCCTTGGGAGTAAACACCTCACAACTGCAAGATTGAAGAACGTCTACGGTATCTTTATTTATCTCTGCAAACATTACATTCATCAAGCAGCCGGAGAGAAAGGCGGTTTTGTATTTTACTTCTCCTTTTGCCATAGTTATTTCTGGAATAATATCATCGCTAAATTGCTTTGAAACTGTGGGAGAAAGTTTATCAATTTCTTCAAGATCAGCAGATATAATTTTCATCACTCCAGATTTATGAAGTAGTTTTCTGATAAATGAATTCTGATAAATTCGGAGTAATCTTGAAACGAATTTCAGGTTAAATTTTGATCCGACAATTACTTTCAGAGAAAGTTTTTTAATTAATCTGTAAAGAGAAGATCTGTAGCCTGTGTTATTAACTTCGACTCTTGCGGCTTCAACCATTGAACCATATTTTACTCCCGCTGGGCAGGCAGTCTCGCACGCTTGGCAATCCAAACAAAAGTTCATCTCATCAGCAAATAAGTTTGTTATCTCCATTTCACCACGAGCCACCGATTTTATCATCTTTATTCTTCCTCTCGGTGATGATCTTTCATTCTTAGTCATGTCGTAAGTTGGGCAAACAGCAAGGCACATCCCGCAATGTATGCACTGCTGGAGTACATCATCACTTGGTAAGACGCCTAAGAGTCGGGTGTTGGGTTGATAGTTTTTATTCATCGAAGATCGTAGTATCGTTCCCGTGTTTTATTTTTACAAACAAACCCAGTTCCTCTCGATCCTAATCCGATATTAAGGAACTGGGTTTGTAATTTTGGTTTTAATAGCTATAATCCTTTATTGCTTCCCTTTTTCTTGGCATCGTTCCTTCGCACCTTGGAGAGATGGAGAAGATTTTCCCCGGATTCATTATGTTATTCTCATCAATTACAGATTTTATCTTCATCATCATATCAACTCCCGGTGCACCGGCAACTAATTCGAGAAATTGTTTTTTGGATAAGCCTGTTCCATGTTCGCCGGTGATTGTTCCACCAAGCTTTATCGCTTCATTAAAAATAAATTCAAATGCTTTGTGTGCGCGGTTAATTTCCTGATTGTCTCTTTCGTCAGTCAGACAAGTAGGATGAAGGTTTCCATCACCAGCATGCCCAAAATTTCCAAACGTAAGATTAAACTTTTTAGCAGCTTCAGCCACTTTCTCTATCATTATTGGTAATTCACTGCGAGGAACGGTTGCATCTTCAAGAATTGTTGTAGGGCGTCTTCTAGCCAACGCACTAAAAGCACTTCGTCGTGCAGTTTTTAATTTTAATGCTTCTTCTGCATTGTCTGCCACTTTAACTAAAGATGCATTATTTTTCTTTAGAATATTCTTAACGGTTTCAGCATCTTCATGAACAATGCTGCCTCTTCCATCAACTTCTATTAAAAGAATTGCTTCGCTTTGTCTCGGCAATCCGATATGCGTATAATCTTCAATACAATTTAAAGTTGTGTTATCGAGAAACTCCATCATCGATGGAGTTACGTGTGCGGCAATTATTTCTGAAACCGAGTTCGCACTGTCGCCTAATTTATCAAAGTAAGCGAGAAGAGTAATAGCCGATGAAGGATATGGGATCAGTTTTAACAAAATTTTAGTTATGATTCCGAGCGTCCCTTCGCTGCCGACAATAAAATCCCTTAAGTTATAGCCCGCAACGTCTTTCATATTTTTCCCACCGGTTTTAAGAAGCTCTCCATTTGGAAGGATCATCTCAGTTCCAAGAACATAATTCTTGGTTACGCCATACTTTAAACCACGCAAACCTCCAGCGTTGTTTGCTACATTTCCCCCAATTGTGCAAACATTCTGACTTCCAGGATCCGGAGGATAAAACAATCCTATTTTTTCAACCTCCTTTTGAAGCTGTGAGGTTATTACTCCAGGTTGTACAGTTGCTGTAAGATTTTTTGAATCAATTTCTAATATCTTATTCCAGCGGGTCATCACAATTACCAATGAATTCTCAACAGGAATTGATCCACCGCTTAAGCCTGTACCGGCTCCACGGGGAACAATATTAAATCTTTCTTGATTGGCGAACTTAACTATTTCACAGATTTGCTCTTCATTATCAGGAAAAACTACTGCTTCAGGAAGCTGCTGAAAAATGGGTGTACCATCATAGGAGTAGCATAATTTATCTTCAGGTGAATCAAGAAAATTATTTGCACCAACTATCTTTCTGATATTTTCCTTAATAGACGAGTTCATGTAAAGCTCGGTTTAATTATTTTTAGACCCCAATAATTTTTGATAATTAGAGGTACTGATCAGATCCAATGCAGCTTTTAATTGTTTATCATTATTTAAAAATTCTCGAGCTCTTCCTTCACTTCCAAGATATCTTGAAGCAACTTCTTCTCTAATCTCACGAATAACTTCTGCTTTAAAAGTCGATAACTCATTTATTCCTAACATCTCGAATTGAGTTTTAATCTTTTTCAAGTCGGAAGATAAATTATCACCAAGCTTTTTCTTATCAACTTCTTTAATCAACTTATCAAGTTCATGTTCCGATTCAGAATGATAAGTGTATTTTTGCTGCACAAGATAATTTTTAAATTCGTTGTATAGTTTTTCATCATTTAGATCGTTGAATTTGATTGCTGAGTTAGCATAGTAAAAATGATCGGCAAACTGAAAAAATAAACCCTTAGCTAATAAATCTCTTGTTATTTCACCTTCAATTTCAAAGTTAACAATTGAATCGGGAGTAATTCCTCCACCGCTGAAAACTGTTCTCTCATTATCTGTGAGAAACTTACTTGTGGTAATGGAATCACCCCCGGTAAAGACTTTATTCTTTTTTGAATAATCAATTTTTTGAATGCTTCTACCGCTGGGGGTGTAATATTTTGCCGTTGTAATCTTTAGTGATGTGTTAAAATTAAGCGGAGTTATTGTCTGGACCAATCCTTTACCAAAAGTTTTTGTCCCAAGTATTATTCCCCTATCATGATCTTGAATTGCACCGGCTAAAATTTCGGATGCAGATGCTGAACCCTCATTAACGAGAACCACGAGTTTCCCATCACCAAACATCGGTTCCTGCACCGAGTAGTATTTTTTTTCACTCGCATCATCTCGTCCTCTAGTTGTAACTATTAAAAGTTCCTTATTTAAAAACTTATCGCAAATATCAACAGCAACATCAAGCAATCCTCCCGGGTTTCCTCTTAAATCGAGTATAATAGACTTTATTTCTTTCTGTGAGCGTAATTCTTTTAATGCTTTTTTCAACTCGTCACCAGCAGAACGGCTGAAGTTTGAAAGCTTGATATATACATTGCTGGTATTCTCAGGGTAAAAACCATAAAATGTCAGGTTCTTAATTATCACTTCCTCGCGTACAAGGTTAAAATCAATCGTGTCTTTATTCTCATTTCTTACAATTTTTAGTTTAACCATTGTTCCAGGTTCACCTTTAACAAGTGATGAAACATCGTCGACGTTCTGACTGCTGACTTTTTTTCCACCCGCCTCAATCAGAACATCGCCAATTCTCAATCCTTGCCTTTGTGCAGAGTAACCATCAAGAATTTCTATGATCGTAACATTATCACCTCTTACACCAATTGAAATTCCGACTCCGCCATATTTTCCATTTGTAATTAGATCGATCTCATCTTTTCTGTTTTCATCAATAAAAATTGTATACGGATCCAAAGTTTTTAACATACCTGTTATTCCTGCCTGTATAAATTCTTTAGGATCAATTTCATCTACGTAATTAAAGGAGATTTCTTTGTACACTTTTCCAAATAGATCGATATTGCGTGATATTTCAAAATAAATATCATCGTTCCCCGGGAAGAATCCGCAGAAAAAAATCAGAACTAAAAATGAAAATAAAATCCGCTGCCACTTAAGATATTTCATGTCAATTACCTTTTTTCTAATAATTCAATTTCTCTAATAATATGGTTGTGAATTGCTTCGATTGATTGCATACCATCTATTTTTCTAAACCGTTTATCTTTTGAAAGATATAAATAACCATTCCTGACTTTTTCAAAAAAATCTCTCTCAGATACCTCGATTCTGTCTAATTCATGATGCAGCTTTTGCCGCTTTCTATTTTCGGCTTCTCCAACCGGAATATCGATAAAAAAAGTTATGTCCGGAATCGTTTCACCAATTGCTAAGTTATGAATGTTGATTATGGCATCAACAGAAAGTCCTCTTCCAAAACCTTGATAAGCCGTAGATGAATCATGAAACCGATCAGAAATTACATAATATCCTTTCATTAGATATGGCCGAATTTTTTCTCTAACCAACTGCGCTCTGCTTGCAGAGAAGAGAAATATTTCGGTTTCGCTGCACATATTTTCGTGAACCTTATCCAGTAAAACAGAGCGAACCATTTCAGATATTGTTGTTCCGCCGGGCTCACGTATAATTTCTACTATCTTCTTCCTATCTGTTAAATATTTTCTCAGAAGTTCAACTTGGGTTGATTTCCCGCAAAAATCTATTCCCTCAAAAGTAATGAACATTAATTTTCACTTTTTATTTATTGAATTTTTTTATGACGTATTTCAAATTTTCGGGTTTGATGTAAACCAATTTGGTATTATCAGGAATGATCAACCTCGGGGTGACATTACCAATCGTATCGAGTACAACATCACGGTAATTAACCACTGCCGCAATTTTAGTTTTATCTAGCTTCCCGAGAACATCAATACCACCTCTCAGCAAAATATTTATTTTATTTGGCAGTAAGATAACATCTCTATCAGCAGGAATATCAATAACTCTAACATTTATTTCATCAAAGGATTTCTCAACAATTCTCTGAACATTTAAAATTACAGTGGCTGATTGGTCTTCATAATTCAGCCCGGGTATATTTTTAAGTTCAACTATCTTTTCAATTTTGTCACTCAAATCTTTGATATGAAGAAGCTCAGTAGGAATATCAACCAAAGCACTAACTTTTTGAATTGGACCTGATACAACGGTTGATTCAGGCATAACAATAACATCGGATACTAAGCTATAACCTGTTTTAAACTCCAATTGAAGATGGGGAACTATCTTCAGTTTATTATAACCAATTTTTTCAAATGAAAATGAAATCGTGTCCGGAGTAATTTCCAATATTTGGAGTTTAGAAGTCAACCAGGTGTTATCCGCCGCAAAAGATTGGAGGTTTAATATTTGTTTTTTCTTAAGTTCATTCCCGGCGTCAACATTATAATCATTTTGGGAAGTAATCTTAGTTGTGAGGAGATTCCATCCTTTGCCTCTCACCTTAACGTTGATTTTATCTGAAGAAGGTGAAACCGGTACATATCCCTCGGGCAAATTGATAAACTTAATTGGTAATTGCAGATTTGTGCTATAATCATTTGAGAGTGAAACTGAAACCCAAAGAATTACTGAAAATGTAATGCTTAGAAATATTACGTAAAGATTCTTTTTCATATTATAATATTATCCAAAGTAAAAATAAATAAACTGCATGATAAATTGGGTCCTAAAAGAAACGTTTACTATCTAACCCATTATGCCAAGTCCTTGAAATATTTCACTAATTCTTTACGATTTGATTTAGAGATTTCTCTGCCTTGAATCGGGAAGTCATTAGTGCTTCGAGCCAACCTTCTAAGCTCGTGAACATTTAAATTCTCAATCTTGTTTATATTGATTTCTGATGTAGCTTTTCCTCCTCGATCTTTTGATACTCCTTCTTTCGCTTTAGCAAAATTTTCAGACGATAGAGCTTCGCGTCTTAAGCGTTGAATTGTTGAAGTTGTTCCTAAAAACTTAGAAGTTTTAATTTTTTTTTCTGCTGCGGACAGTTTCTTCAAAACTTTGACTGGTTTTTGCACTTGTGTTTTTTCAACTTCCGTCTCAGCTTTTTCTGCAATGATTTTTTCTTGAACTGTCTCTCTCTTCACTGAAGTCAATTCGGCTGCTTTATCGCTTGTAAATAAAAATTTTTCTAATTTCTTATTGTATTTATTATTAATGTAAAGAGCCACAATCTCGCCGACTAATCTTGCTTGCTGAATAGCTTTCTCAAATGAGGTTTTCAATCGTTCATTATTGCCTTTGAAAAAAAGTGAAATAATTCCGCCGCCGGTTTTCTCGATCTTGACAAGATCAATACTATTATCTTCTAAAATTTTTTCCGCCGCAGAAATTGCAGCAGCAAATCCCTTTGTTTCTAAAATTCCAAGTGATGTTTCCATGTTAAAAAATATATTAAATGAATTATGATTTTATTTATCTTCTAAGCTTTTAAGATACTCTTCCAAAATAATTGCAGCCGATTGAGCATCAATTAACGATTTATTCCGTCTTTTAGATTTTTTGGTTACCGAACTGATAATTCGTGACACAGCCATTTTTGATGTTAGCTGTTCATCCCAAAGATCAATTGATAATTTTGACTTTAGCTCGAGCTGGTTTTTAAACTTCAATATTTCTTTTGCTAACTGTGTGGTTGCCCTACTATCATCATACGGATAACCGAGAATAATTTTATCGATATTCTTTTCCGAAATAATTTTCAATAATTCGGAAAATATATTTTTATCATTTTTAAGAGTTATAGTTATAGAGGGAAACAAACGAAAAGGATCACTGATTGCAACACCAATTCTTTTAGAACCATAATCAATAGCTAACGCTCTTTTCATTGTATCGGTCAGCATTCTATTCAAAAGCTTTCGAATCTTTCAACAGAAATAACGCCCTTTATCTTTTTTAATCTTTCAATAATTCTTTCAAGATGACCGATGTTGTGAACATACAATGTTACACTTCCATCAAAAGATGAATCTGCGGTGCTGATGTTTACCGATTTGATATTCGTGTTCTGATACGAAACAATTGCATGAGAAATATCATTTAAAATTCCAGGAGAATCTTTACCGACTATTTTCAAACCGGCAACAAAAAGTGAACTTTCATTCTCCGGCCACTGCACGGTAATAAATTTTGATTCATTTTTTTCCTGAATCATCGAAAGATTATTGCAAGATTTACGGTGGACTTTTACTCCTTCACCAATTGTAACAAACCCGATTACAGGATCACCCGGAATAGGGTTGCAGCACTTTGCATATGAATATAAAATTCCATCAATCTTACCGTCAACTAGAATTCCTCCGGCAGTATTTCGTGCTGAAGATGCAAAGCTATCGAATTCCAGAACCGAAACTTTTTCCTTTTTTTCTTTTTCTTTTGTGGTTGCAAGTACGTCATCAAGATCGAGCTTGCCCTGCGCAATTGATTTAAAGAAATGTTTTGTACCCTCAAATTTCAAGCTAACTGCTAATCGTATGATGTCCTCCATATTAAAAGATAATTTGAGCTTTTTTAATTTCTTTTCCCATAGCTCTTTCCCGGCATTAACTATTTCCTCTTCTTCCTTGTTTATATACTTTCTAATAGCATTTTTGGCTTTGTGTGTTACTGCAAACTTTAACCAGTTTTTGTTAGGATGCTGATTTTTAGAAATGATTATCTCTAATTGATCCCCGCTATGAAGCCGGGTATCAAGCGGTACAATTTTACCGTTGACCTTTGCACCGATACAGTGATGTCCAACCTTGCTATGAATTTCAAATGCAAAATCAACAGGGGTTGAATTAATAGGAAGCCGTTTCAGATCGCCCTTGGGTGTGAAAACATAAATTTCATCCTGGTAAAGGTTGAGCTTAAAGTTTTCAATTAAATCTTTCTTCTCTTCATCCTTTGTGGCAGATTCAAATATATCTCTCACCCAGTTAACCCAATTCTCCAAATCTTTATCCGAAGTAGTTTTACTTTCTTTATATCTCCAATGAGCGGCAAAACCGCGCTCGGCAATTTCATGCATATTACGTGTTCGGATCTGAACCTCAACCAATTTTCCATCAGGGCCAACAACTGTAGTATGAATAGATTGATAGTTATTTGTTTTGGGAATAGACACATAGTCCTTAAATCTGTCCGCAACGGGAGGATACATCTGATTAACAATTCCTAAAGTAGTATAGCAGTCATTTTTATCACTTGTATCTAAGATAATCCTGATTGCAAACAAATCATATATTTCTTCAAATGGTTTGTTGCGCCTAACCATTTTACGGTAAATGCTGTAAAGATGTTTTGCTCTACCGCTGATTTCATATTTCAGTTTATACTCATCTAACTTTTTAGAAATAGGGTCTGCAAATTTCTTTATGAATGATTCCCTCTCATTTCGTTTAGCGCTTATTTTGTTAGAGATTTCATCATAAGCAACTTTGTTGAGGTACTTAAATGCGAGATCTTCCAATTCCCATTTGAATTGAGCCAATCCGAAACGATGTGAGAAGGGAGCATAAATCTCCAAAGTCTCCTGGGCAATTCTCCTTTGCTTTTCAGGGTGCAGATGCTCTAATGTTCTCATGTTGTGAAGTCTATCAGCAAATTTTACTAGAATTACACGAACATCTTTAACCATCGAAAGCAAAAGCTTTCGAAAATTTTCTGCCTGAGTAATCTCATGCCCCTTGAATATTCCGCTTATCTTTGTAACGCCATCAACAATTTCTGCTACTTCTTTCCCAAACTCTTTCTGCAGCAATTCAACACTGATCTCGGTATCTTCAATGGTATCATGCAGCAATGCACTAACAACTGTCACGTCATCAAGAGGTATTTCCTGAGCAACAATCAAAGCAACCTCAAAAGGATGAGTAATATATTCATCACCCGATGCACGCCGGTCATTCTTATGAGCTTCAATAGCAAATTCAAAACCTTTTGCTAGCAGTTTTTCATCAATGCTAGGAAAATTTTGATGGCATGCTCCCAAAAGCCGGTCAAACATTTTTTTATATTTTGGATTGCTAAAGTTCATTCTTTGAAGATAATTGTAAAATTATTTCGATTTCTTGAATAATTTACTTTTTTTATTTGAATAGCGAAAGTCACTACTATGGATTAAACCAAAAGTTAATCTATAAGTTCCTTCTGTAGTTTTTTGACTCTCTTAAATCGGTCAGCAAGTTTTTCCCGCACATATTCAGTTAAGTTTTGAAATGAGAGAATTTCGTCGCATAACCTTAAAGCATCCCTTTTCTCACCAATCTTTGCATACTGCTGCGCAATTATGTGTTTCAATGCTATCTCATGATAGTGATTTTGATCCGGGATTTTTTGGTAGGATGTGATGAGTTCCTTGTAGACCTGAATCGCTATTTTCGGATTGACATCTTCATAAGCTCTAGCTAACGCCCACTTATAGGTCCGGTTTATCGGATTCTTCTTTAACTCCTTTTCAGCAATTTGTATGGCGCGGTAAAAGTTTTTGTTCTCAATGTAAACCCAGATTAAAGAGATGGCAGCAAGATTTTTATTATATGAGGTTTTATCCAGTGCAAGCTCTAAGAAACGGATGCCATTTTCTGATTCATCATCAAAAAAAGGAAGCCATTCTAAAAATTCCAGCTTTCGGCTTTTCCAAAATTTAAATGTACCAAGAGCAACGTATGATTCATAAAAGCTTGAATCCAGTTCCAGGCAATCCGCAAAATAATTAACCGAACTAAGTCCACTTGAAATTGCTGAAAGCCAATCCCCATTTAAAACTCTGAGATAAGATTTGTACCCTTTCGAAAGTGCCACAAAGTAATGATTCCAAATATCAGTGGGGTTATTTTCAAGTAGATTTTCTGAAAGCTCAAGAGCTTCATCTAGATTTTTAGCTATCGCTTCTGAATTAATTTCTTCACCATAATCGAAAGCCTTAGTAATATCAACTACAGCAAGGTAAATTTTCCCAAACGGTAATTCAGGATATTTCTTTTCAAGCATGCTGAATTTGGATTTCGCTAAATCATAATTTTGATTAAGCACGTACTCAATTCCCACATCAAGCAGTCTATTTATTTCCTGATTCGGAAACCTTTGCGAGTATGCAAAATAGTTTAGTAAGAGAACGAGAAAAGTTATAGTGATTGATCTACAAAGTACCAAATGTTCTGTCCCCCGCATCTCCTAAACCTGGTACAATGTAACCCCACTCGTTAAGCCCTCTATCCAAAGCTGCACCAAATATTTTCACATCGGGATGATCTTTTTTTATTTTATATAATCCTTCGGGTGATGCCACTATACATGCAAACATACATTCTTTTGAACCGCGCTTTTTCAAATTATTTATTGCTTGAGATGAACTTCCGCCTGTTGCAAGCATTGGATCGAGAAGAATTACTTTTGATAATCTCAAATTCTTTGGAGTTTTGTAATAATACTGTTTCGGTTTTAAGGTTTCCTCATTCCGCTGAAGCCCGATATGTCCAACTTTAGCATCCGGAATAATATCGAGAAAACCTCCAACCATTCCCAATCCTGCTCTGAGTACAGGAACTAAAACTACTTGTTGAACTAACTCAAATCCTATAGTCAACTCTAAAGGCGTTCTAACTTCAAGTTTTGTCACTTTCATGTTTTTACTTATCTCAACTGCTAAAAGTGAAGATATTCTTCTGACTGCAGAACGGAAAGACTCACTTGGAGTGTTTACATTACGAAGTACAGTTACATCTTTTTTCACCAAAGGATGATTCAGTAAAATGAAATTTGAGAATTTCGTATTGCTCATAAATTTTATTGTTTAAATATGTTTAAGTCAAATTTATTATTTCACTTATCTTTAAATACCAGCGTCAGGGGAACGCCGATAAATCCAAAGTGCTTTCGAATTATTTTTTCCAAAAACTTTTTATAATTATCATGAACATCTTTTGGGTAATTGCAAAAGAAAAGAAATTTGGGATAGTCCCCATCGGCTTTTGTTATGTATTTAATTTTAACCTCTTTACCGGTATGAGTTGATGGCGGTGGAGTTTTTTCAATCTCGGGCAATAACACCTCATTCAGTTTACTCGTTGTGATTTTTTTTGCTCTTTCTTCCTGAATATTCTGACACATTTCAACCAGCTTATAAATTCTTTGCTTGGTAAGTGCTGAGATAAAGATCAACGGTGCAAAATCTACCGATCCTAACTTCTGTTTTATTTCATCCTCAAATTTTTTGGAAGTGTTGGTTTCTTTCTCGATCAAATCCCACTTATTAATTGCGATGATAATTCCTTTCCTCCAACGAAATGCCTCATCAATAATTTTTTGATCTTGCTTTTCTAAACCGAATTTAGAATCCAGCATAATGACAGCAACATCGCAATCACCGATTGCTTTAAGAGTTCGTATGGTAGAATAAAATTCAATGCTTTCTTCTACCTTACTTTTTTTACGCAGACCAGCGGTATCAACGAGAATTATTTCCTGGCCATAATATTTCAGAATTGAATCAATGCTGTCTCTTGTAGTTCCGGGAATTTCAGTAACAATGCTCCTATCGTAACCAAGTAGCGAATTTACTAAAGAGGATTTCCCAACATTCGGTCTTCCAACGATGGCAATCTTCAATCGCTTATCTGTTGATTTTTCTTCAACAGTTTCAAAATCCATAGTAACTGCATCTAAAAGATCGCCGACTTTCCGCCCGCCAATTGCAGAAATATCGTACAAGTTTTTTACTCCGAGCTTGTAAAACTCTCCGACTAAAGCTTCATGCTTTTCTGAATCAACCTTATTGATGACGAGAAAAAAATCTTTGTTAGCGGTTCTGAGCATTTTTACAATTTCAACATCAAAAGGATTTACACCTGTTCTCGAATCAACCATGAATAAAATTGAATCGGATTCTTCAATAGCTATTTCAACTTGTTCACGAATCGCAGCTTCAAATCGATCGGCTGAATTTGGAACGTAACCACCAGTATCAATCAATGTAAAGTACTTTCCAGCCCATTCAACGTCACCATAATTTCTATCACGAGTTACGCCGCTGATGTTATCAACAATAGCATCACGACTGCCAATAAGTCTATTAAATAGGGTTGATTTACCAACGTTTGGCCGGCCAACAATTACAACAATTGGAGTTTTCATATTGTTAATTTAAGAATAAATGGAGAGAAATGGAGATGTTCTAAATATGCAAGATTTACGCTGCTATTCCAGATATGCCAGATTTAACATCGCTAAATGCGCCGTGAAAATCTGGCATATCTTTAGACGAGATTTAAAAACTTAAAGAAAAGTTTAGTGTAGGAACAAGTTCTATTCGTCCGGTTAAGTTCATTTGCTCAATCCGCATTTTCATAGCAAGCTCGCTGTTGTAATTTGCTACTGACCATGCGGCATCGAGCGCACTTAAAAAATGATTAACATAAATCCCAATGACTGCAGTTGATGCAACATTATACAAATCGTTTGCTTTACCACGCATTGTCGAATAGGATTTGAAGTTTGGAGATAAAATGTGATAATCAGTATCTTTAAAGATGCTATCATTCCAACCGTGGCTAAATTGAGGATACTTCCCTATCATCTCGTAGTATTGTTGATCACCAAAAGGCGCAAGGGTGTGGGAATACCCAACATTTTGGTACTTACCTAATTTCCTTTCAAGTTCATTCAATCCACTCCAATTTACGCTACCATCCGAATTGAATACGATACCTCTGTAATATTCAATATCTACACTTGGATCAATATTTTCCTTAAGATACTTTAAAGACCAATCCGCATAGTTTTTTGCACTCCAGTTTTGATTAGCATAGTTTTCAAACTCAGCAGTTTTGTCATCGCCTTTTTTGTCGTAAATTATTGCGGTTGTAATCATTGCAGCTTCAATCGCAATAAAAATTCCGGCTTTCCAATATTCCCCGGCATAAATCTCTCCAGCTCCCGGAACAACTAAAGACATTATTCCGCCTAAGAATGGAGACTTTCTCTCATTCGTCTGAAAATTATATTCAACGGCCCGATTCTCTACATAATTATTTTGAATTACTTTGGAATCGTTTGCCAAATTACCTGTAAGCAATAATTTTTCATCAGCAGATTGACTAAATGATGCAGTTAAAAACAATATCGAACAAATAAGAATTTTCATAATAACCTTAAAATATTTTGAGAACACAAAAGAAAATTTATAGAATGACTCAACTAAAAATCAAATCCGAATAAAATACCGCCGTAAAATCTCCACTCTTTACCGTAGGTGATAGTTTCATCTCTTACCTTTCTATCAAACTTATCAAAACCATATGATGCGTTGAAAAAAACACTCGTTGGAAAAAGATAAAATGAATTCATCTGAATTCTAAGTTCTGCTCCTGCACCCTTTTTAAATTTATTTAACTGCGGTATTTTTCCATCCCAGGCATTTCCTAAATCACCATAAACAGAAAAGAAAATTTTATCAAAATAAAGATGACCGACTTTTGTGTCTATGTTTGTAAATAGCGGCAGCCGGTAAGTAAGATTTAACCAGCCGACTTCATTACCACTTATAGCATAAAACGGATAAGCTTTCATACCTATTAAACCGCCAAGATAGAAATCAAAAAAGTCAGGTACTTTAGGGCCGAATATTGTCCCGGCTCTTATCTGAGCGGATAATGTGTGTTTAGCCCAGAGCGGAAAGTGCAGCTTACTGTTCAGTTCAAGCTTATGAAAATTGTAATTGTTGTATTGTGGTTTCAGAAGCCCATCTTCTGCAACATAATTTCCCTCGTTGTTAAATTTATTCGATTCAAAATTATACCTAAGTTCGGCTTTCGCACCAATCGGATTAATATCTGCATCTTTGTATGGCAGCATCAAATCAAGTGCGTAAGTGATTTGGAAATTTCTTCCAATCAAATAAACATCGTTGGTTGTTGGATACAATATATTATTCTGAGGAATAACAAAAGCGGCAAGCTCAGCGGAATACCTACTAAAAATAAATCTAAACTCAAGGCTTTGAGCTCTAGAAATGAAACGATGCTTTGCTGCTACATCTACTTCAAATAAATTGTAAGTAACATCAGTTGCAGTGTTAAATCGCGAATCAAGTTCATCAAATATTATCTGGGTGTCTGCTTTCCTGCTAATATTGTAAAGCTCAAGCGACATTTCCGGTTTTATGCCCAGATTAAACAACAGAGGGAGCTTATTCTTGTAATCAAATATTAAGAACAGATCACGCTCCCATCTTGTATTCAAAGATGCTCCTGCAAATATTGAATAACGATTCAACATATCATTTGAAGAAACGTATAATCCCGGTTTGAGCTTTTCGGTAAACTTATTTGAGGTATTGTAGTTATCGTATCGAAGAAACGGGAAAAAAGTTAACCGAGTAAATACGCCGGAGTATTTTTCTTTGCTGAAATTTGGAACTTCATAATCATTAAAGTTTGTTAGCCGCGCTAAATTAAGAGATGCTGCGTCGCCATTTGGTCTATCGATTGAAAGCGGAGGATTGTCTTTCCGTTCGTACTTATTTCCCTCAATTATTTTTCCTTGCTCCGTTAAAGGCAGACTAAATAATTTATACCCCGTTGAAGTGTAACCCGAATAAACGATATTTCCATCTTCGGCTGCTGCCGGCATAAATGCGCCGCCAAGAACATTAGTAAGCTGCTTCTTTTCTTGTGAAGATAAATTATACGAATACAAATTAAAAATTCCGGTTTCATCTGATGCGTATATCAGGTTTCCATTCTTATCAAAACATGGGTTTCGTTCATCATGATCAGTTGCAATAACTTGTGTTGGAGCTACGATCCCCCCTACATCAATCTTGTAAATGTCTCTGGTTTTATGATAAGAATAATCAAAGATTATAAAAGTTCCATCATTAGAAAATTTTGGATTATAAATCTGCTCACCATTGTTGTAAGTTGTTAACGGCTTAAAATTTTTTCCGTCGATATCAACCATTCCCAAATTTGTTGTACCGTCTTTTTGGAATATGAATGCAATTTTCTTTTCATCCGGTGAAAGTGCCGGCTGATTCGCCCTGAGATTGTAGGTTAATCTTTCTTCATTCTCTTCTTTGATATTGTAAACATATAGATCGTGAACATTGTACATGTTCGGGTTATCGTCATCCAATTTAGAGTAAATAATTTGATTGCCGTCTTTAAGCCAAGCTAAAGTTGAACGAACTCCAGATGCGATTTTTTTTTCTTCTTTAGTTGAAGGATCATAAAGATAAATTGATGAAGGACTGAAATAATCGGAGGATTTATTCGAAGTATAAAGAATTTTCTTTCCGTCTGATGAAAATGTTGGATAGAAATTTCCAAATCCATCTTTGGCCACCATTTCACCGGTTACAGGATTAGAACTTATTTGCCCGGTTCTTTTCTTGTAATCTTCAGTTAAATAATTTTTCCATTCTTCATAAAGCTCATTTCCATCTTTACCAATAACGTCCTTGAATGCAGCATCGATTGTAAAATTACCAAGCTTGCCAAGTGCTTTGGTTACTTCTCTAAGCTTATCTTCTCCGTACTTTTGAGCAATGTATTTCGTTAAAGCAAAACCTGAGTTATAAACCGATTCATTGCCGAGACTTGTTTTACCAAACACTCCCATTTCATTCCACGACAGCATATTTCCGTCGAGAGCATAGGATCGCAAAATCATATCGCGATGTGTATCCCAATTATCGTAGTCAAATTCTTTCCGCATGTACTGAGCAGTTCCTTCCGCAAACCATGCAGGTATGTTTATCGTTGCAAGCGGATAGGACACAATAAAGTTTGGAAAGCCGTAAAGAATATCCGGTCGTCGTTCATCTTCATAATTTAAAATTTGAAGAAAAACAGCGGGCAGAGAACGAGTTGATTTCATTGAAGCTTGTAATTGAACAAGATGTGTAAACTCATGTGAGATCACATTACGCAGCCAATTGTGCGTTCCTCGAAGATCAAAATCCAATGCACTTGTCCATATCTCAATTTTATTATCAAAGAAATATGTGGCACCGTTGGAGTAATCATCAATGTCTTTAATTACAAAGTGAGTTATATCTGGTTCGTACTTGTAAAGAGAAGTTACCGGTTCCCAAATTTCATCGGCAATTTTAGCAACTACTTTAGCAGTTCTCTCAGCACCTTCATGAAAGTGAACTTCGCAATGCTTTCCCTTTATTGTGTACCAATCCAGTTCGGGATGGAATTCTGTGAATTGCGGTAAAACATTTGTATATGGTAGTAAGAAGAAAATAAATATTATGGAGATAAATTTCATTTGAGTTATTAATTTTGAAAAAATATGATGGGCACGCAGATCCGCCATCTAACGGATTAAGATCGATTATGATTTTTGAACATAGAATTTATTAATTAATCATCTTAGGTAGAATGTGCCTAAAGCCCCAAGTCACTTAATGATTTATTAACACAATTGAGATGGACTTTAGTCCAAAAAGTTACCCATTAGCCAATTCATGTATAAGGTTAATTAATCACTATTAAAACTAATCATTATCCGTTAGCCACCGGATCAGCATTCTATTTTTGTTATTTAACTACCGCAATTTTAATTACTTTACTCTCAGTTTTGCCTGATGAACCGTTTGCTTCAACTCTGGCAAGATAAACACCGCTTTGAATATTTCCCACATTCCATTCAGTTTCGTTATCAAATCCTCCGCGGGCATTATCATTCAGTTCAGCAACAAAATCACCGGCAAGATCAAAAATCTTTATACTAATCTTCGAATCTTCAGTGACAAAATATCTTATGAACGTAACTCCATCATAAACAGGATTTGGATAATTATAAGCTTTGCTTGTTGGGAAAAATTCATTTACTAACTGGCTTCGTGAAGCTGCATCAACAAAAGATTGATTAAATCCATTTCCATTTTCCTGCGACCAACTTTGTTTTCCTTCATCAGCTCCAATTTGCCAAGCAGAAAAATTATTTTTCTTGTTGATTGCTGCAAGCGAAAGTTTTCCGTCGCTGGTGAAAAGAACAGGGGTACAACTTAATACGCTGCCTGTTGAAATTGGAAAACCATCTACTATTTTTCCCGTTCCGCCATCAATCGCGAATATTCTTCCATCTTTTGTTGCGGCAATGATTTCAGATTTTGAGTCACCAATAAAATTCGCAATTAAAGGAGTTCCTGTAAAGCCAATACCTAATGGATCAACAAATGGAAAATTGTCCGCTGATACCCCAACCAAGTTTATGGCCTCGATGCCTGTTCCATTTGTAAATACGATATAATTTTCACCGTCATTTCTTAAGTCACCAATGCTTAACGAATGAATTGTACCTTGTGAAGAAAAAGTTACATCAGCTAATTTACCTTTGTTACTATTGTGAATGTAAATACGATTAGCTCCAATTAGAATTGCAGAAACAAAATCTCCGGAAGAATTTTTCGTTAAAACTAAATCCTTAAGATCATTAGCTGAAAAAACCTCATTGCCATTTTCATACAGTTTGGAATTGGTTATAAACGAATAGTAAGTTCCGGAATTATCATATGCTACTTTGATGATTGGTTCATATGCTTGGGAACTTAAAGTTTTAACATACTTTGCCGTATCACCAATGGAGTACTGAAGCAGTTTCCCCAACTTTGTCGGAATTATTAGAGAACCGCCGGCAAATACAGGTGCTGAAGAGATTTCATCATTATTCAAAATATCTGTTGTAATTACAGGAAATTCAGTGTCAGATAAGGTTTTGTAAAGATTAATCTTTGAGCCGAAAGCTCCTATAACGTAGTTTAAATTCTGCTCGCTGATTACTAATGGATTGAAACTTGAGAACTGTAAAAATAATTTGAAAAAATTTACATTCTGATCAAATAAATATAAATCATTTCCTGAAAGTGTATAAAAATTATTACTTTCTTGAAGATGAGTCAGTTTTAATGAGTTACTGTCGAGAAATGATAATTGCCTTGAGAATATCGGTTTAATGAGTGAATCACCAAAACTTAATCGAAAAGTCATTCTATTTGAGATAGTAGAAAAATCTAAGAATGTAATTAAACTATTTGCATTTCCGTTTGAGTTAGTATTGGGTCTAGTATCTTTTGAAAATTTGTTTTCATAAAGTATTGATGGATTATCTGCATACCAAAAATCATCTGATGAACCTTCACCAATAACAACATCGCCAAAAATTGTAGTGAATTGCTCGCCAATATCTTGAATTCCATCGGCTTCTTCAACATCAACACCGCGATGATTTTTATCGTTGTTGATTTTATTATCAGCAATATTATCATTGATGATATTTTCATCTATATGCCAAATCACAATGCCATTTCCGGGCATAGCCCAATCAAATTCATCAACATTGGTTACAACACCGTCAATTGAATCAACAGCGTAACTTTGAAATCCTGCAGTATCATTGGGAAAAGTCTTTGTACCAGTCTGCCCGTTTATTATGTATGTTATTTTTGCGCCGTCAGAGTTTACATCGCGAATCCGATTCTCAACTAAATAATATTCTGAAGAGTTAATAGGAATTTTGATTATTGATGCATCTGAAAGATTTGCTATGGCATTCGCTGCAAGTGTAATTATTTTAGAAATTCCGGGCAATTGTTCAACAACTACTGGCTGCTGCCATCCCAAATAAATTTTTTCCCACGCAGATGGTTCAGGCGGAAAAATTCCGTTGTATCCAAATATCGATTGTCCATCCATTAAACCAAAACGGCCGATAGCACTTAATCCTGTTTCAGTATCAAATAAATCAGGCAGCCCCAAATAACTTGCAACGCTTGCAGCTATCAACCCGTTGATTGTAATCTCAAAAAGAAAAGTGCTTCCGAAAGAAGTTAATTCTCTGCTTTCAGTTTCGGGCAATATCATCGAATTATTTATTCTAAAATTTCCGCCTGAAACAGGAAATCCTTGAAAGCTGCTGCCGTAAATATTCTGAAGAGCTTTGGGACTAAGATACAGTGAGGGAAGATCGCGTTCATTTCCCAGGCTTCCAGGTAAAGTTATATCTCTTCCTACTCCCGCATGAAAAATTGCGAATAAGTTATAATCACTAAAATTAAAACCCGGATAAAGCTGATCTACAATTGTCCAAACTTCTGAAGTAAAATCTGCAAGTGGCAAAAAATCATTTGAATTACTTGGCGGTGAATAGTTCCTCATAGTTTTTGAAACAGAGAAAATATCCGGCAAAACTGTGAAAGTAACTGCCTGTTTACCTTTAGAAATTTTATCAAAATAATTTTTTACAAAAAGCAGATGTGATTCAAAATATTCTTTATTGTGAGGAAGCGGGTCCAAAATCTTCGTTCCGTAATCTTTTGAATAAATAGTTCCAAACTTACCATTGCCAAATGTTGCCGCATCGTTATCTTCCTGAAAGTCAACCATGACAGCAAGAATTTTTACCGTATCCTGTGAATCCGGGGTGTGAGGAAAAGGATTAATTTTTGTTAAAAACGATTGGGCAGATAAACTGCCCAATACAAATAATGTGAAAACTATAAAACCAAGAATTTTAGACATGATTTATTTTAAATGCCTCGTGGAAGCCCTCTTGTATTATCAGGAACACCACCCCAGCCGATTATTACACTGAATCTTAACGTATCTGAAAGTGGATGATTCTCCTCTGCAGCGGAGATGTAGCTGAAATCAAATCCATAAATATCATACCTGATACCAGCACCAAAAGTCATGAATTTCCTGTTTCCGTAAGAAGGATCTTCATAAAAATAGCCAGCTCGTAAGGCGAATAAGAAATCGCCGGGGCTTCCATACCAATACTCCAATCCACCAGATGTAACGATATCCCTAAGCTCTTCACGGAATGGTTTGTCTCCCCAAGCTGTAAAAATTGCTTTATAAAATTCGTCAGATTCTGAAATAGTTATTGTAGAATCCTTTCCCTTGATATTAACAACCTTAGTTCTAGTTCCTGTTCTACTAACAAGCAGTTTGCTAAAATCAAGTGTTCCAATTAATGAGTTGTATTCATCCTTGAAAATGTTGAAAGCAAAACCTAGCCTGAAATTAGTTGGTATTGGATCAGCTTGATCTCGATCTATGTAAAAGATTTTAGGGCCTAAGTTACTAAGATTAACGCCTACACTAAATTTATCGCCAATATCCTCATCCAATAATGGAATCACGAAAGAAGTGGGTCTCCACATTGCAGCAATATCGAAGCTCACAGAAGTTGCAACACCTTTGCCTTGCTCTTCGGCTGTCGGCTGGTCGGATAATCGACTGTGAATTAATCTGGCATTTAAACCTAAACCCCAGTCTTCCGATAATTTGGAAGCAAACCCTAATGTAAGCGCTGCGTCAAAAGATCTAAAGCGTCCTAATTCTTCAGGTGAATCGGGACCGGTTCGAACAAACTCGCCAAAATTCATGTAAGTGATGCTTGCAGTAACACTTCCGCTTAAATCCTCTACGTATTGACGATAAGTCAAATAATCATAAAAAAGATCAAGTTGAAATTGCGGTAGCCAATTACTGTGAGTTATGCTTAGCTCGGTACCGGTTTGAAAAGCAATTCCTGCAGGATTCCAGAATATTGCGGCTGAATTATCGGCTAATCCTGTACCGGATTCACCGATTCCTCCAGCCCTTGAATCGGGGGCAAGCAGCAAGAATGGAACAGCAGCCTCACCTTGAGCATAAGACGATCGACCAACAACTATAACCATAATGCTGACCATCATAATCCTAAATAATATGTTCATTTTGTAACCTCCAAATTTGAATTTGTTCTTTTATTAATCTATTTCAAATGACTATTAATTATTTCTACCGAATTTAAATATATAAAATAAACCAAAGAAATCTATATAATTATTGTCCACATAAGTCTATCGCACAATTGCCAGCTTACCTAAAACACTTTTATTAAAAGCACCATCAGTGCTTTTAACTATCAGTTTATAAAGATATGCACCATTGGCAATTTGATTACCATCTTGATCCCGCCCATCCCAGTCAACTTTAATAAAATTATCCGATTGATTTTTTACTTCCAGATTACGAATCAATCTTCCGGCTACGCTGTAAATTTTTATATCTACATCTACGAGAGAGTTCACACTGTTCTTCTGGAAAGTGAATGTAGTGTTTGAAGAGAATGGATTCGGATAATTGTACACATCTGTAATAAATAGATCGTTTCCGGCAACGACAGTAAAATAAATTAGTTCTGATGATGGATTGTTGAATACATCCCAAGCTTTAATTTGCATCTGATAATCGCCTGTCTCCAATTTATTAAACTGATAGCGGATAGATCCCGTTTTTCCACCAGCATCAAGATCACCCGTGAAGAAATTAGTAAAATCAATTGGCTCGCTGAACTTCTCATTAAGTATTCCTTCGAGCTTATGCCCAACTCCTGTTCCGGTTGTGTTGATTCCAGTTTCATCACTCAGTTTTATAATTAGTAATGAATTCGGGTTTAACAAAGCTGTATTTTCAAGTGTTGCATCATCAAAATAAACTTCAATCTCAGGACCTTTACCATCATTTTCTGTAGAAGAATCTGTGCCGCCTATTTTTACTTTTGTGGTATAACCTAAACCATCTGCCTGATCGGATGAAAAGTAGATGAGCACTTTACCATTTGTATTTTCATAAGAAATATCTTTAGGCACTACAAAACCGGATTCAAATCGACCATTTGCAATTGAAATTCTGCCTCTGAAAATTATTCCACCCTGAACAGAAATATTATAAGGACTGTTTGCAGTGCTTAGCGGATCCAACTTAACTTGCCTTTTTGAATCAAAAACTGTTAAAGTTCCTTCGCCATTAAAGTCATCCCAGTTAATTAAACTGGATTTTTTAACTACTCCTTCAATTTTTGTATTGCTTAGTGCTTTAATCTGAACATCAACAGATAAATTCTGCCCATTGATTGAATCTATGCTTGCAGGATATTGGGGAATGTTCAATCTTAATGATGGATCGCAGAATAGATGAAATTTATTATCATTAGCTTGATTACCGCTGCCAATCAGTTTAGCTTTCATATAAGCTTTACCAACTGCAATTGGCAAATTCATTGTATCCCTTGGTGTTCTTAACAAGCTTGAGTAAAAGGCTTCATTCAGTTCGGCATTCTCAAATGAATAAACCGGTCTTGCAGATGTGAAAACACCAATGGAACCACTCGATTCTTTTGTAATTAAAACTTCAGTTGAACTTTGAAGCCCGGGAATATCGTAGTAGCCAAAATCGCATGTTGCCGCCGTTAAGAAAAAGTACTTATCATTTTTCATCAAAGGAATTGTAGAACTTTTAACGAATACTCTCTCATGTGCCCATAGCTCTGGACTTCCGTGACCAACATAATTCATGATAAGTGTTCCTCGATTTGCCGAATTTATAATTTCGTCATAAACCCCGGGCTTTGTTCTTCCCAAAGCCGTTAATACAGTTGGATATGCTGCTAAGTAAATTTTATGAATATCAAATGATTCAGGAATAATGTTGTTCGCTAACGCTTCTGATTGAGGTGTATGCCAATTTCCTTCTGGTCCTGCAGTTGTCATGTTATCATCAGCAACAAGAGCTATTAGGTTTCTCCAAATTCCTTTTTCGTGAGTTGTTTCATAATCAATAATTTTATCAACAGCTATTCTCGCTTCTGATGAGGACTGAACATTTAATCTGCCAAGGGCGATATCTACACGCGAATCATTTCCATCAACTCGGGCAAAGAAATCATCCATTGGGTAAGAATAAATTTCATTTAAACTTTCTATAGTTTCGAATACAGCAATTAGATTGTCGCCACTTTTCTCGGTGTTTTTATAATCATAAGTACCATCACCGAAAAGAAGTACATACTCAGGTTTTATTGTCCAATTTTCGTATGCAAATTTAATGTAATCCCTAATAGCAACTACATCGAGCAATCCACCTGAAAACTCGTTGTAAATTTCGTTAACGTCGATTGCTACAGTTGATATATTAAGCTTTACATTATTTTCGCGATAGCTTTTTAATCTCAGGGCTTGATCTTTCAAATTTCTATGATAAATAATTATGAGCTTTCCACCGTCCGAATAACCGTGAAGATTTTGATTTGGAATTTCAAAAGGATTAACCGGAGTTTTAAACTTATCGCTGCCAACTGCAAAATATTTAGAAACCTTACCCGTAAATTCGGTACTTTGAAATCGAAACTCACTACCGCTTTGCATTAACGGATTAGTAATAATCTTTACGTTTGAATAATCGGAAACGTCAAAGACACGAATATTTGTCGAGCTAAATCCGTAAAGATCATATTCAATTGTTGAGGAAGTATCTTTTGAGAAGAACAGCAAATTATCATCATATGCTTTAAGTTCCTTCTCGTATTTTATTTCAAAGTAATCGAGATAGCCGATTGAAGTAGTAGCGGTTGGAGTAAATTTTAATTTAAGAACACTTCGTGAATCAGGTAACACACCAGCAAAAGATGTACTTTTGATATGAGCGGCACCAACATCATAATCTGAACTTCCATATCCGGAGAAAGACTGAGAAAAAAGCTGAGTATTGTTTTCTTCAACGCCGAAAATTACTGAGCCAGAAGAGGCATTAACCAAGCGAAAATTATAGTTGATAGTAGAATTCTCAATTCGTCCATCAAGCTTATTAATATAAGTTCTAGAGTTTATGGATTGTGTGAAATCATCTCCGAGATAAATTCGTCCAGTTTTTCCGATGTTGATTTTATCCTCTTCGAAACTCGCAAAAGCAATGGTTGATGTTTGATCAAACTTTATCGTGGTATTTATACTGGACTTATCCTGAATTCGCTTTCCATTAGAGCCGCCGTAAGTGATCCAATAATAATTTGCTATCGAATACGGATGGAAATATCTTTTAATTGCCCGTGCAACGGTATCGTAATCCCAGAAATTTGTACCTCTTCCGTAAAATAAAATGTAGTCGTCAGTATCAAACTTACCATCAGCTTCACCGGAAACAATAATTGCATTCTCAACCAAATCACTTGGTCTTTGTGCACTGACAATTTCCGAAACAGCTTTTCCACCATTATTATAAATTTTTATTGTCCTTGGATCAACAACATTTGGATCTATTCCAAATGATGCTAGGATTGATCTGCTGATCTTATAAATTCCTTCTTCTTTGGTTTCAAACCTAATCCACTTCCCTGATGAAAGGACACTTTTATCCAAAAGCACCTTATTTAGACCGTCGTTCTTTTTTTCTTTTATCCAATTCTTAGCAAAATCAAAATTGGGTATTATGTCTGACAGGAAATCATCTTTTGAAGCAGTAACAATGTTTTGACTGGAACTGTAATTAATCCTAAAAATAATTTTTGTATAAAGTTTTATTTTATTTTCATTCGGAGAAAACGAAACGGGATTGATTAAAAAATATTGTACGGGCATTCCGCGAACAATTGCATATTCTCCAAAACCGATAACTTGATCAACCGGTAGAGATGAGTAGTACTTTTCACCCACTTCGTATTTGTAAGAAACAAGTCCTCCATTCTTAACCATTGCCGGAATTGGAATAATTTTCCCTTCAATTTCTTTTATTGATGTGGATAAAATTTCAACCGTATTCCCAAATTCTGAGGGAACGCCGATAGGAATTTGTCTTGTTTGGAGTGCAGGAGATCCAACTGCATCAAAATTAAGAATTGAACCAAATGTTAACGAAACTCTCACAAAAGATTCGTTATTAATCTCCTCATTCGAAATGGAAAAAATGGGAGAATATTCCATCGTGACTGAGTTTCGGTCTGATGATAATACTTTGAGGTCTTCCTGTGGGAAAATTACAGAGGTAATTATCAGAAAAAGTATAAAAGAGATTTTGCTTTTCATTAATAGAAAACAGAAAAATAAAATATTTACGAACTTTATCTATTATTTATTATTTGTAGCAAAGATCTCTTACAATTTCTCCAATTTTTCGACCGAAATTAGCAAAGAAAAATCAATATTGTCAAGGCAATAATCTGAATTTTAGCCATTTTAATGCTTCGTTAATTAAAGCTATAACCAATACTAAAAATTGATAGAGGCATAAAAAGATAATTCAAAGGAGTTGATCAACCATCACAATCCCAATTCCGCTCTATTTTCTTTCATCGCATTAATGCAGAACTGAATATGTTCCTCCAAAGGAATATTCATAAGCTCAGCACCTTTGGTTATATCTTCTCTGCTGACATTTTTTGCAAACGCTTTGTCTTTCATTTTCTTCTTAACTGAATTCACTTCAACTTCATCAATTGATTTACTGGGACGGACATATGTTACTGCTGTGATAAATCCGACAAGTTCATCGCAGGCAAAAAGAACTTTTTGAAGTAAAGTTTCTCTAGGAACATTTGTATAATCTGCATGGGATAGAATTGCTTTTCTAAATTCTTCACTAAATCCTTTCTCATTTAAAATTTTCGAACCTTTGAATGGATGTTCCGCGGCAGTTGGAAACATTTCATAATCAAAATCGTGCAGTAATGCGACATTCCCCCAAAACAATTCATCTTCACTAAACTTTTTAGCATAAGCTTTGACACATGTTTCAACTGCATAAGCATGTTTCAATAAGCTTTCGCTCTTTGTGTATTCCTTTAGAATAGAAAGACACACTTCCCTATCTCGTTCTATACTTTCCATAATGAATTCTACTTTTTAACTTTAATTGATTCTGTATCTGCATCAAAACTTGGGCAGAGATCACCCAAAACACATTTTTTACATTTTGGTTTTCGGGCAATACATATTTTTCTTCCATGAGACATGAGCAGATGTCCAGAGATAATCCAATCTTTTTCGGGTAGTAGTTCTTTCAAGCGTGCTTCGATTTTTTCAGGGTCTTCACTTTTAATAAACCCAAGTAAGTTCGATAATCTTTTTACATGAGTATCGACCGCTATTGCCGGAATTCCAAAGCCATTTCCTGCAACTACTGAAGCAGTTTTTCTTCCAACTCCCGGAAGCTTGATTAATGATTCAAAATCAGATGGTACATTTCCATCGAAAATTGAAACTAATTCTTTACAGCAGGCCTTAATACTTTTTGCTTTTTGACGATAAAATCCCGTTGAAAAAATATCTTTTTTTAACTCTTCATCACTTGCATTAATAAAATCTTTTGGGGATTTATATTTCTTGAATAGAGCTTTCGTCACTATGTTAACTCGTGCATCTGTGCACTGTGCCGAAAGAATTGTAGCAATCAATAGCTGAAAAGGATTGACAAATTCAAGCGCAATTTCTGCTTCGGGATATTCCTTTTTTAGGAGTGATAAAATTTTTATCGCTCGCTCTTTTTCAGCTTTTAACATCTTTATTATAATTGGGATGATTTATCAATAATCTTTGCACAGGTTTATTGCCGATTAGATGGCTTTGAATTATCTCTTCAACATTCTCAAGCTTAACACCTCCGTACCAAATTTGTTCGGGATAAACCACAATTGTCGGTCCAAATTCACATGCATCTAGGCAACCTGAAGAGTTCGCTCTAATTTTGGATTTTATACCAAGTTCATGTAACCGCTTTTTAAATAATTCTCGAATTTCAGAACTTCCTTTATCAGAGCAGCATCCTTTAGGGTTTTCGGGCGGTCTTTTGTTTTCACAAATAAAAATATGTTTTTCGAAACACTTCATAACAATTTCTTTTTTTATCAATAAATATAAGAAGAAATTTGCCTTTCTTGCTTCTAATCAATTTTATATTTTTGATTATTATAAAAAGAGAATGTCATGCCGAAAATTCTTTTTCTTTTATCAGCTCTTATGCTTTTCAGCAGTTGCGAGCAACTTGTTAATATTGGAGACGTGACATCATCTCAAAAATATCCTGCTAAAACAGGCCATGAGTGGGAATATTACACTGAGTGGAAACTTGAATATTATGACACGACAGGACACATTAACAGAACTTCTAATGGTTCCTCAGGAAATACTATTGTTAGAATTATCAAAGAAGACTATACTCTTGGATTATACAAGGATTTAGTTCTGTTCGAAAGTTTTGATTTAAGTACCCCTCAAAATATTAATAGAATCTGGTATCTAAATGCAGATTCAGGATTATTTGCAATAGCTTATTCCAACGCCGGTTCTTCACAATTTGTCTGGCCAAAACAAAGAAATACATCTCTTGAACAATTGCACAACTTTGTAAGAACAATAGGAATTTTCCCAAGTTTTGCGGATGCCAACACAGCGCTTTATCCGCAAACAGATACTATTCGATATTACTCACCATCAAGAAAAGTTCTGACATATCCATTAAGGATTGGTTCACGGTGGATCGAATTAACAATACCTTTCTTCAGGGAAAGATTTATTGAAAAGCAACAAAGCATTAATACAAATGGGCAGGATTACTATTGTTATAAAGTCGAATCTAATTGGACTTGGGTACCGAACCTTGAATTTACCGACTACGTTGATCTAAACTCCGGTTTAGTGATGCGAGAAATAATAGCTGATAGCGTTGCACAGGTATTGCCTGATTCACCAGATATCGCAGGCTACTTCAAATCAACTACAATTTCAAAATTGGTAAGAGAAAAAAAAAGATAATTCTTAATATCAGATAAGTAAAACTGTATCATATCGTATTCAAAGAAGAATATTATACCAAGAAACAATTAGCAAACAATTTAAACAAGCAGTAAGGAAAACATACCCAATGAAAAAATCCACTTTCATTCTGTACGTTATTGTTTTGCATATTTGATCGTTGAAAAATTCTAATCATGCAATTTTTAGTGAAAAAATTACAAGTCTACTACCAGATGTTAAAGACTAATTGCTTTTAACGCTTCTTGACTGGCTCTTATTGTTTTATCTAAATCTGCTTTAGTGTGTGCAATGGAAACAAACATCGCTTCAAACTGAGCTGGCGGTAAATAAATTCCACGGTTCAACATCTCATGAAAATATTTGCCGTAAAGCTTAGTATCAGATTTTACAGCTGTACTGAAATCAGTTACTTTCTCTTCAGTAAAGAAGAATGTCATCATAGAACCGATGCGGTTGAATTGGAAATTTTTGCCAACCGATTTTATTCCGTCTTTAATTCCGTTTTCTAAATAAGCGGATTTCTCTTCGAGTGTCTGATAAACTTCAGGATGTTCTTTGATGTATATAAGCGCAGCGTATCCCGCATTCATAGCTAAAGGATTTCCGCTTAATGTCCCCGCTTGATAAACCGGTCCGCTCGGTGAAACCATTTCCATAATTTCTTTATTGCCGCCGTAAGCACCAACAGGCAGCCCGCCGCCGATAATTTTTCCAAATGTTGAAAGATCAGGTTTTACACCAAGAATTTCTTGAGCGCCGCCTTGTGCCAGACGGAAGCCGGTCATTACCTCATCAAATATCAAAACAATTTTTTCTTCATCGCAAATTGTGCGAAGCTCTTGTGTGAAAGAATCTTTCGCACGAACGGTTCCCATGTTTCCAACAACAGCTTCTATGATAATAGTTGCAATCTCATTCTTGTTTTGCTTAACTAATTTTTTTACTGATTCGATGTTGTTAAAATCGGCGACCAATGTATCGGCGGCATTTCCTTTTGTAACGCCGGGACTGGTTGGCACACCAAAAGTTAACGCACCGGAACCGGCTTTAATCAAAAAGAAATCACCATGACCGTGATAGCAACCTTCGAACTTGATAATCTTATCTTTACCAGTATAACCGCGAGCTGCTCTTACAGCACTCATTGTTGCTTCGGTTCCGCTATTAACCATACGTACCATTTCAATTGATGGAACGAGTTCCAAGATTAGTTTTGCCATTTTGATTTCAATTTCTGTCGGTGCGCCAAAGCTTGTACCTTTCTCCACTGCTTTAAGTAATGCTTCTTTGATAAAGTGAGGATTATGCCCGAAGAGATGCGGACCCCAGCCTCCGATGTAATCAATATATTCATTGTCATCAACATCATACATTTTAGAGCCACTTCCTTTTGACATAAATAGCGGCGTTCCGCCAACAGATTTGAAAGCTCGAACAGGAGAATTAACTCCGCCCGGAATATATTTTTTTGCCTCTTCGAAAAGTTGTTGGCTTTTTTTGATATTCATCAATGTCTCGGTTAAAAGTTACTTATACTTATCCAAATATTTTGCGATATCTTTTGCGAAGTACGTTAATATCATATCGGCACCTGCTCGTTTAATTGCAGTTAACGATTCAATCATTACGCTTTCTTCATCAATCCAATTATTTCTACCGGCTGCTTTTATCATTGCGTATTCACCGCTGACTTGATAAGCCGCAGTTGGCATTCCGAATTTCTCTTTAACGCGCCATATGATATCGAGATAAGCGCCTGCCGGTTTTACCATTATAATATCGGCACCTTCTTCAATATCGCTTTCTGCCTCACGTAATGCTTCAGAACCGTTTGCAATATCCATCTGATGAGAGCGACGGTCACCAAACGCCGGGGCTGATTCAACAGCATCTCTAAATGGACCGTAAAAACTAGATGAATATTTTACAGCGTAACTTAAGATGGGAATTTCAATAAATCCTTTCTCATCAAGCGCTTTACGGATTGCACCTATTCGTCCGTCCATCATGTCCGATGGCGCAATTATATCCGCACCGGCTTCGGCATGAGAAATGGACTCTTTCACAAGAAGTTCAACCGTCTCATCGTTCAAAATTTTTTCGCCGTTCAAAACTCCGCAGTGACCGTGTGATGTATATTCACAAAGACAAACATCCGTGATGACTAATAATTTTTTGACTGCTTTCTTTATTGCGCGGACAGCTTGTTGAATAATACCATTCGGGTCGTATGCACCCGAACCGACTTCATCTTTATGATCCGGAATTCCAAAAAGAATGATTGCCGGAATGCTGAGTTTTTCAACTTCCTTACACTCTTCGACTAAAATATCTATCGACATTTGAAATACTCCCGGCATAGAGCGAATTTCATTTTTAATTTTTTCACCGGGCACAACGAAGAGCGGGTAGATCAAATCATTCTTTGTTAGAATTGTTTCGCGAACCAAATCGCGGACAGTAGGATTGTATCTTAATCTTCGTAAACGTTTTGTTGGAAAATTTGCCATAATAACCTCCTCTTAATTCTCAATTATTTTTTTAAAAACTTCGTAAGAATTTTTTACACAATCACCTACGGAAATTCCCCCGCGGTAGTTACCGCTAAGAAAGATTCCTGGATGATCATATTCAAATTTACTGAAATAATTATCGTGTTCGATGTAACCGATGTTATATTGAGGAATAGCTTTCAGCCATAATTTTTCTCTTAAGAAAATTGGATCAGCGTCTATATGCATTATCTGCTTAAACTCATGCAGCACCTTATCAATTAATTCTTGTGTATCATTTTCGAAAAGATGTGCAGAACGAGCTCCGCCAATAAAAAGTGTGAACGCTGCTCTATCATTATCGCAACGATTTGGAAAGATTACGGAACTCCAGATAGCTCCAAGAAAATTTTTCTTTTCTTTCGATGGAATTAAATAACCAAATCCATTAAGCGGAATTCCAATATCTTTTTTATCGAAGCCCAAATACAAAACCATTACAGGCGGGTAAAAAATATTATCTGCATGTTTTGTAAAATCGTTATCCAAAGACGAAAAAATTTTTGAAGCCGAATGAACCGGAACAGTAGATAGAACATAATCGGAAATTATTTCATGTGTATGTCCGCTATTTTCATAAATTATTTTCCACCGACTGGTTTTAAATTCTGCACTCTGCGTTCTGCGTTCTATACTTTGCACTTTGCACTCATAAGAAATATTATCTTTCAATTTCCGAGCAATTGCTATGGGGAAAGATTGCATTCCATTTATGAATGAAAACATTTTTGCACTTTGTTTAGATTCCTCGGCACGTTTCTTTCGTTCGCGTGCGCCTTTAATCATGCCTTTAACTAATCCGCCATAAACTTCTTCTAATCGGTACAATTTCGGAAATGCCGACTTTACGCTTAATTTATTAGGGTCTCCGGCGAACACACCGCTAACAAAAGGATCAATTGCGTAATCCAAAAATTCACGTCCCAATCGTCTGGAGACAAATTGAGCGATACTCTGGTAATAACCGTCATCAGATTTACCAACAAATGGTTCACCCAATAATCGAAATTTTCCTTTAGCTGAAAATAATTTTGACTTGATTAATGAAAGAGGATTCATTGGTAAGGGATGCAGTTTATTATCGCGAAGAATATATCTCTTATTAGATATTTGACTCGCGTAAATCATTTCATTTGATAAACCAACTTCATCAACAAGTTGACGAATCAATGGAGTTGTCTCAAGTCCACTATTTGGACCATAATCAATTAGAAATCCTTTTTCGTATGAAGTTTCCATTGTACCGCCGGCTTCACATTTAGCTTCGAGTATCTTTACATCGAAGCCATCTTTGTCAAGCCAATATGCGGCTACTAAACCGGAAATACCGGCACCTAAAACTGTGATCCTTTTTTTATTCATAAATTATTTTTTACCAGATCGGAAAGTGCATCAATAAACAATTTCGAATCATTCAATCCTTTCATAACAATGTAATTCTCTATACCAGCTTTTTCTGCAACGTGCCGATATTCAATATCAAGTTCAAATAAAGTTTCAACATGATCGGAAACAAAACTTATAGGCACTATCAGTAAATGTTTTTTATTTAAAGTAGCGAGCTCTTTAATCTTTTTGTCTGTTGCCGGTTCCAGCCATTTCATCGGACCAACTTTACTTTGGAAACATAAGTGATGATTGTGTGAATATTGTCTGCTCTTCATTACAGTTTCAATGGTTTGTCGGATATGTCCGCCATATGGATCGCCTTTCTTTACTAAACTAACCGGGGTTCCGTGCGCGCTGAAAACAATTTGTATTTCATTTCGAACTTTCTTTGGAAATTGTAGTATTGACTCATCAATTCTTTGATTAATTGCCACGATATATTTTTCGTTAGTTGGATAGCTGTTAACATAAATTAGTTTGGAACTATCATTTTTATAATGTCTATTCCATTCATTAAAAGAAGAACCTGTTGTTGTTTTTGAGTAATGAGGATAGAGCGGAAGCAAAACGATTTTGTCATAGTTCTTACTTTCAATATTAGAAACGGTTTCAATTGTAAGAGGTTTCCAGTATCGCATAGCTTTATAAACATCAAGAGATGGAAAATCTTTTCGTAAATTTTCTTCAAGCATTGCTCTTTGTTTCTCAGTCCACTCGTTTATAGGAGATTTACCACCGATAAGTTTATATTGAACTGCAACTTTAGGTGCACGGCGCTTCGAAATTAATCGCGCAAAAAGTTTTTGTCCGAACGGTAAATTGAAAATATCCTGGTCACAGAACAAATTAAATAAAAATGGTTCTATTGCATCTAATGAATCTGGCCCGCCAAGATTGAAAAGCACTACAGCGATTTTTTGCAAATTAAATTCCTTAAATAAGACTATACTGTTCTAGAATACCTAGCTGTATCTTCTTTGCGCTCAATATAACCGTCAAAGTTCATGGCAATATTGCGGATTAATAATCTGCCCATTTCCGTGACTTTAATTCCGTTGTCATTTAAGGTAAGCAAATCGTCAGTTTCCATTTCCCTAAGGTTGTTCAGTCCCCATACAAAATATTTTTTAAAATCTATTTTGAATTTTTCTTCAACTGTTTTGAAGTTTAGTCCAAAGTCGCACATAATTTTCATAATTATAAAACGTCTTAGCTCATCATCTTCAGTTAACTGGTAACCTTTTACAGTTGGCAGAGTTTCACGATCAAGTGCGTTGTAATATTCCTTTTCAGCCTTATAATTCTGCGCATAAATTTTTTGAAGCTGACTGATCGCAGTAATTCCCATGGCGTACAAATCTGCATTTGCATTTGTGCTGTAACCCTGGAAGTTTCGGTAAAGTTTTTTCTCTTTTAAAGCAATTGCCAAGTCATCATTTGGTTTCGCAAAGTGATCCATTCCAATAAAAACATATCCAGCAGATGTTAACTTCTCTATCGTCATTTTAAGAATATTTAATTTTTCCTCGGGTACAGGGAGATCTTCAGCGTGAATTAATGCCATGTGTTTCTTCATCCATGGAACGTGCGCGTAATTGAAAACCGCAATTCGGTCGGGAGAGATATCAATTATCTTGTTAACTGTTTCTGCAAATGTTTCAGTTGATTGATAAGGAAGTCCGTAAATCAGATCAAGATTCAAGCTCTGAAATCCTAATTCACGAATCCAATTTACTGTTTGTCTTGTTATATCTTCGGGCTGGATTCTATTAGTAGCTTTCTGGACTTTCTCATTAAAATCCTGAACTCCCATACTGATTCTGTTAAAGCCATTTTTTCTTAAAACTTCGAGATGTGCTTTGGTTAATCCCCGGGGATCAATTTCACATCCATTTTCTGAACTATCTTTAAAGTTGAAAGAAGACTGAATATACGACGCAAGATCATCAATCTCATCGGGATTCAGGTGAGTTGGGGTTCCTCCTCCCCAATGAAGCTGAGTTACTTTTCTATCTGGCAGCAAGCAGCTTCTTAACAAATCCATTTCCTTTTTAATATAACGAATATATTCCTTTACGCGATCTCTGTTGCGTGTTATTATCATGTTGCATCCACAGAAGTAACAAAGTGTATCACAGTAAGGAAGATGATAATAAAGAGAAAGATCATGAAGATTTTCTCCGTAATTGGTTTTGATTATTTCATCAAGATAATGCGCTGCCTTAAAGCTCTCGTTAAACTGCGGAGCCGTCGGATAGCTTGTGTAGCGAGGTCCTGGCTTATCGTACTTTTTTATTTTTTCTAAATCTATTTTGAACATACTAATTCCTTTTGCTCAACTTCATTATGACTTTGTGCCTCTGTGGTGAAATATTTTGCTTTCTTCTTTAAGATAAGCTACCAGCGCTTTAGCATTTTCAGGATTGACATCGGGAGGGATGCCGTGACCCAAATTAAATATGTGGCCATTACCCTTCCCAAAAGATTGCAATACTCTCACGGTCTCTTTTCTGATCTTTTCTTTGGGCGCATAAAGCACGGTCGGATCAAGATTGCCCTGAAGCGCAACTTTATTCCCGATTTTTTTTCTTACTTCTCCAAGATTCATTGTCCAATCCAATCCTATTACATCGGCACCGGAATTTGCCAACTGTTCCATTCCAAAGTGAACGCCTTTACAAAAAACGATAACCGGTTCATCTTTTCGTTTTATTTGTGAAATGATTTTTGAAATATAGGTAAGAGAGAATTCTTGAAAATCATTTTGTGAAAGAATTCCCCCCCATGTATCAAATATTTGAACTGCATCAGCACCGGCGCGGATTTTTGCTGTAAGATAATCCGCAACTGCATCGGCAATTTTATTAAGCAGTATATGTGCAGCTTTCGGCTGATTGTAGATGAATTTTTTTATTTCAGAAAAATTTTTCGATCCGCCGCCTTCAACCATGTAGGTCATCAAAGTCCAAGGAGAGCCGGCAAAGCCGATTAACGGAATTCGTCCGTTTAATTCTTTTTTTGTTAGTGAAACGGCATCAAGAATGTACTTTAATTCTTTGGCAGGATCCACCTCTTTTAATCTTTTAATATCGTTAATAGTTCGAATAGGATTATAAAGTACTGGTCCTTTACTTTCAATTATTTTCAGGTTCATTCCCATCGCTTCTGGAATTACAAGTATATCTGAAAATATTATTGCAGCATCAACACCTATAAGATCTACCGGTTGTAATGTTACTTCCGTTGCAAGCTCGGGAGTTTTACACATAGTCAAAAAATCATATTTTTTTCGTATATATCGATATTCAGGTAAATATCGTCCTGCTTGACGCATTATCCAAATTGGAGTTCTAACGACAGGTTGTCGCTTACAGGCTTTTAGAAACAAATCATTCTTTAGATTACTCAAAAATATTTCCCCTTTTTTTATTTCTTTTTTAAAAGCTTGGTTTGATAAAAATTCACCAATGATTTAGCCATGGCATCCATCGAGTATTCTTCAGGCATGATATCCACTACGACATCTCTTTTCTCAATTGCGGATTTAGTAGTCGGACCTATTGCGGCAATGTGACTATCAAGAAAATATTCAGCCGGTTTGGTTAAGCCGAGTATCTTTGAAAAATTTTCAAATGTTGATGGACTTGTGAAAATGTATACATCGGGTTTATGTTTTGATAATTCTTCTATGTTCTCTTTAATTTCTTCTTTCTCAAATATTGCAACATCATATACATCAGCAGCATGCACAATTCCTCCAACTTTTTCGATTCCCAGCTTAAGTTCATTACGAGCAATTGCTGACTTTGGGATGAAAAATCGTTTCCCACCGAAGTCTATCTCTTTTAGTTTTTTAATTATTCCTTTGCTGGTAAACTTATATGGAGTAATATGAACAGGAATATTATTTTCGCCACACAAAGATTCGGTTTTTTTTCCTACAGCTACCACTTTAATCAAATGAAAATCTGCTTCAACACTAATTTCCTGACATCTTCTGCAGAACATCTTAACAGCATTAGGTGAAGTAAAAATAATGTAATCAAATTCTCTCAATCGTTTTACAGATTTGTCGAATTCTTCCCAGCTTTTCGGCGGAATAATCTTGATGGTAGGAAAAAGTAAGACTTTCGCACCCAACTTTTCAAATATTGCACTTGATTGACGCGCCTGTTCCGGGCTTCTGGTTAGAACAATAATTTTATTTTTTAGCGGTTGTTCAGAATTAATATTCAACACTTTCTTCTAACTCTTATTTTTTCTTTCGGTGTAATAAATTTCGTCAAGAATTTCACTTGCACCAGCTTTTAACAAACTCTTGGCAAGTTGTATTCCCAATTTTTCCGGATATTTTTTTGATCCGCGAACTTTTTTTCTGAAGGTTAACTTTCCATCTAAAGAACCGACTAAGGCATCAAGATAAAGTCCTGTTGATTTAATTTCTGCAAATGCGCCGATTGGAACCTGGCAGCCGCCTTCAAGAGTTCTTAGTAAAGCTCTTTCAGCTAGAACTGCAATGTAAGTATCTTCATGATGAATTGATCGAACTATTTCATTCACAATTTTATTGTTTTCTCCAATCTCAATTCCGAGAGCACCTTGACCAACAGCCGGAAGCATAATATCGCTGGATATAACTGAGGAAATAAATTTGCTGAGTTTAAGCCGTTCAACTCCTGCGCGTGCTAAAATTATTGCATCCCAATTCGAATTAAGAAAGGTTTTTATTCTCGACGGAACATTTCCTCTAAGTTCTTCAATCTTTATATCAGGGCGAAGATGAAGAAGCTGACTTTTTCTGCGGAGCGATCCTGTTCCTACAACTGCATTTTCTTTAAACGAAAATATGGTCGTTCCTTTTTTTCGAGCGATAAGCACATCTTCAACATTGTGCCTTTTAGAAACAGCCGCAAGTTTCAAACCGTTCGGAATTATTGTTTGCAAGTCCTTTAAGCTATGAACAGCAATATCAATTTCCTTGTTCAGTAGAGCTACTTCAAGCTCTTTGGTAAATAAACTTTTGTCACCAATTTTTGAAAGAGCAACACCAAGAATTTTATCACCTTTGGTTTTGATGATTTTAATCTCTACGCGAAGATTTTTATTGCGCTTCTCCAACTCCCTTTTTACAAAGTCGGCTTGCCAGAGAGCCAGCTTACTTCCGCGTGAACCAATTATAATCTTTGTCTTCAATTATTTTTCTTCCTTAGAGCTGGCGTTGTCTATTCCGAATATTTCGCGAATAATTCCTACTTTTGCAGCAGTTTCATCATGGTTGTTCTCGCCTTCGGTAAGTTTCTTAAGCTCAACAGTGGGCTGATGCAGGATTTTATTAACTATTCGCTTAGTAACTATCTCAAGCTTTTCCTGATCCTCGCTTGAAAATTTATTTTTATTCTTTTCAACTTCCGCAAGACGAATATTTTCAAAATGATCTCGTATGCTTTTAATAGTTGGCGCAACCTCAAGCGAGTGATACCAATCGAAGAAGCTTTTCAATTCCTCATCAATTATTTTTTCTACTCTGGGAATTTGAGCACGACGCTTTGTTAGGTTTTGCTCGACAATAATGTTCAGTGAATCAATATCATGATAAAATACATAATCTATTTCTTTTGATTCCGGATCAATGTTTCTTGGAATGGCAATGTCGGTTATAACAAGATCTGCAAAATTACGCTTCTTCATTATAGCGCGAATTTCATCTTTAGTTAAAAGTAAATTTTCCGAGCTTGTTGCACTGATGATTATGTCGAATTCATGAAGCGAAGATTTGAAATTTTCGAAAGGAATTATTCTTGCTTGAAGAGATTCAGCCAGGAGCTGTCCTTTTTCAAAAGTTCTATTTGTTATGGTGAGTCTACCAATTAATTTTTCTCTTAAATGTTTAGCTGCTATTTCGCCTGTTTCGCCAGCGCCAATTACCAGTGCAGATTTTTTTGACAAGTTGGAAAATATTTTTTCAATTAATTGTACTGCTGCATAGCTTACCGTTACGGCGCCTTCACTTATCTCAGTTTCGTTGATTGCTCTTTTCCCGGTTTTGATAGCGGCATCAAATAATTTTTGGGTTAAGAATCCAGTGAACTTAAGCTCTTCTACGTAACGCATAGAGTCTTTTACCTGATGATAAATTTGATTATCGCCGATAAGCAAAGAATCTATTCCGGTAATAACTCCAAATAAATGTTTTACCGCATCGAATGAAAAATAATTTTTGAAAATTTCTGATTTTATTTCCGGTACAGGTTTTAATCCTAGTATAAAACTTTGAACGACAGAATGATTTATGTTCGGATCGGATGGAATACCGTAAATTTCTGTTCTATTGCAGGTGGAAAGTATCAAACCCTCGTTGAAGAGTTTTCCCTTAGCCTGTTCAATAAAAGTTTTTATTTCTTCATTGTTAAGATGAAGAGCTTCCCTTAATTCAACAGGTGCTGTATGATGGCTGATTGAAAGTGAAAGTAAATTCATATTTTAATAAAACGAGTGAAAGCTTTGAGCTAAAAAATTACTTAGCAGAGTTGATAGGATGGCAAGAATATAACCTATAATCGAAAATAAAATTACTTTTCGACCGCGCCAATTCCCGAAAAGTTTGCTCGCAATTCCCAATCCATACAATATCCAAACGATTGATGTTCCAATTAATTTTGGATCAGCATAAGAAAAATCCGGAAAAGCCGTCGGCAGCCAAATAACGCCTACAACAATTGCAATTGTAAGCATAAAAAAACCGATAACTGCAGAATAAAAGCTTAGCGTTTCTAAAACTTCTAGGCTTGGAAGCTGGTTGAATACAATTCCGAATTTATTAAGCTTAATTTCTTTGTAAAGAATCAGGTAAAGCAATCCGTAAACAGCCGAAATAGTTATTCCGGCATAACCAATTAGAGCACTAAAAACATGTGAGCCCAAAAGATTGCTTCTCAAAATTTCTTTTACTTCCACCAAGTCTTCTATAAAAAGAGAAGAAATGGCTTGAAAAATAATTGATATGATAATGATGAATGGACCCGTATTTCGAATGTCGGTCAATAATTCAAGTATGAAGTAAGCGAAACTCACAGAAAACGCGAGGACGGTAAAAATTTCGAAAACATTTGTTATTGGTGGATGATTGAATGCAATGATTCTAATAACTAAATAAATGCTATGAAGAATTAATGTTAGAAAAAGGAATAATCTTTTTGAGTTTGTGAGCTTCTTCCCGCCTTTCATGAAATCATAAAAATAAATGGAGAAGGTTGCCGTGTAAGCAAATGGAAGTAGAATATTTAGAAAATCAATTACAGACTTCATTAAATGTCCATTAAATTTTAGGTAAAAAAATTAACCAAAAGATGTTAGCTGAACAAGGTAAAATAGTTCGGAAAGTGTGAAAGATTTTAGGATAAAAACAATACTTATTGTCATTGCCAGTATGATCCCACATCGTAGTTGGTGTATTACTGCTGTCATGGAAAGCTAAATAAATTAACTAAGGCAGATTGAAGACTAAGATTTTAGATAAGTATTGCGTACAGGATTACTCCGAAGTTCCGTAGGAATGCCTTTGGTAAAATATCTTCGGGAGAACCCGTGATCCCCGTCCCGATTTTATCGCATTAGCGTCAACCTAACGACAAGAAAAAATATTGTGAAACAAAGATATTATTGCTAAATAAATTAAATATTGAAGAAAATATATACAATGACAGAATTAAAAAATGTAAAGTCGTTATTGAAAATAAGTCTCTCCCTTCTCAAGGGAGAGATTAGAGAGGGTTCTGGGATATCTGTTAAATTAGCAAACTCATCCCAACCCTTCTGGCTTGCCATGGCTTTGCCATCTTGCCAAGAGAAGGGCTTATTGGTAAATACACTTTAATTTATCATTCTGACATAACATTATTATATAAAGGCTTATGCTAATATTTTATAAAATTAAGTTGACGCCTATGCGATTTTATCGGGAGCGGTGCTTTAAGCCATCTTTGTAGCGCGTACGGGATTCGAACCCGTGATCCCCGCCTTGAGAGGGCGGTGTCCTAAGCCACTAGACGAACGCGCCTAGAATGAAGCCCCACTTTATCTCCCCAAAGGGGAGACTTTAAGAAATGAAAAAAAAATCTAAGTGCCGTTTTATCATTATCAATTATCCAGCAACCAGAATCCATCATCAATACATCCGCTACCCATCAGAGGTCGAACCTTCCAGACTTTGTGCTTGATCCAGAGAAAAACCTGGTTACAGTGAACTAATGTCGAACCAAATAATAAAATAAAAAATAATTGTACAGTAACTGTATAATTCTATGTCAAATTTATAAAATATTTTTTATTTATTCAGTTTTTAATACTTGAGGCAATTCGATATAAAATGCTGCTTAAATAATTCCCCGCAGAATTTCTTTATAATCTATTTTATTCTCACCAAAGATAATTTATTTTCTTTTTGTACGTGGAAGGTGTTTAATACATGGACAGCCTGATAAAATGTCCGTAAAAATATACTTCAACCCATAACGGATCCTGTGTTTAATATTTCTTCATCAGATTCAAGATATATGTAATCGATCCATTCTTTATGTTTCTGATCCCATTCAAGAGTTCTGTTTAGGCAACTAAATATGATACACATGTTTTTCTTTTTCGATTTTGAAAAGCTTATAATTTATGCTATCGCATAGAGCTTGCCAGCTTGCTTCAATTATATTTTCTGAAACACCGACGGTTGACCACGTTTCGATCCCATCGCCGGATTGAATTAACACTCTAACTTTAGCCGATGTGCCGTGTTTCTCATTCAGCACGCGTACTTTATAGTCTATCAATTTTATTTTTGATATTTCCGGATAGAATCTTGTAAGTGCTTTTCGCAATGCATTATCAAGTGCGTTCACAGGACCATCTCCGTTTGCGGCCGTGTGTTCTATTTCGCCATTTACCTCAATCTTTAACACCGCTTCAGCAGAAGTGTGCCTTTGATTATCAAATGTAACGTGAACTTTTGAATCCAGTGTTTTGAAAAAGGGTATGAACTCGTTTGTTTCGGAACGCAAGATCAATTCAAAAGAAGCTTCAGCACCGTCAAATTGATAACCATCGTATTCAAGCGATTTAATGTGCTCGACTAACCTCTTGCTTAATTCATTATCTGCCGATATATCTATCCCGAATTCTTTTGCTTTGTACTTGATGTTGCTTTGACCCGACAGATCTGAAACCAAAACACGCTGCTTATTCCCTACCTTGTCAGGTTCAATATGTTCATACATTTTATTATCCTTCATTACAGCACTTACATGTATTCCACCCTTATGTGCAAATGCAGATGCGCCCACGTAAGCCGCTCGCGTATTCGGAACTAAGTTCATTACTTCAAAAACAAAATTTGAGAGTGATGTTAATTCATTTATTTGAATTTCATTTTTCGTATCCAAATTCATTTTCAAAAATAAATTAGGGATTATGCTTACAAGATTTGCATTGCCGCATCTTTCGCCGACCCCGTTTATAGTTCCCTGAACATGCACTGCGCCGGTTTCAATAGCTGTTAATGAATTTGCAACCGCAAGCTCACAGTCATTATGAGCATGAATTCCTATCGGTTTTTTAATTATATCTTTTACCGCGAGTACTGCATTCATTACTTCAGGCGGAAGGGATCCTCCGTTTGTATCGCATAAAGTTATGACATCTGCTCCGGCTTCATCTGCAGCTTTAATCATGCGCAAAGCAAATTGCCTGTCGTCCTTAAATCCGTCAAAGAAATGTTCGGCATCATAAATAACTCTTCTCCCGTGTTCGCGAAGAAATTGAACAGATTTAAAAATTAATTCCTCGTTTTCATCTTCAGTTAAACCGAGTCCTTTCTCAGCATGGAATTTCCATGTTTTACCGAAGATCGAAACAGTTGATGTTTCGGCTTTAAGAAGAGCATTCAAATTTATATCAGAAGAAATTTTATTAGGAAATCTTGCTGTAGAACCGAATGCACAAATTTGTGACCGCTTTAGATTTAACTTTTTTACTTTTTGAAAAAACTCTTCATCGCGCGGATTGCTGCCAGGCCAACCACCTTCGATAATATCAATTCCGAACTCATCAAGCCTTTGAGCAATTGCAAGTTTATCAATAATTGACAGATTAATTCCTTCGCCCTGAGTTCCATCGCGTAAAGTTGTATCAAATAGTTCTATTAGCTTCTTTTCCATTTGGTTCTCTCTTGTATAATTTTATATCATATTATTTTCACGCGCGTAATTAAATAGTCCACCGCTCTTTACAATGTCATACACACTTCCAAGCGGACGGAGGCGATATGTTTCTCCACTTGAATGATTTGTGATTTTGCTGCTCTCTAAATCTACTTCTACATCATCACCCGTTTTAATTTTATCATTCAGCTTTGAGCTGCTTTCAAAGGGAATAACAAAACCTCCATCTACAGAATTGCGATAGAAAATTCTTGCGTAAGATTCTGCAACAACGGCTTTAACTCCGGCAACTTGAAGCGAAAGGGGTGCGTGTTCACGCGATGAACCACATCCGAAGTTTGAGCCGCCGACGATTATGTTAAATTTTGACTTGTGATTATCACCGTCAATAAAAGGTTTACCGCCGAATGGCAATCCAGCTTGCTCGATCGGCACACTTGATAATGCAAAGTGTCCATACTTTTTTAATTCTTCCGGATCGCTTGTGCTGTATACCAGGTGTTCAGCTGGAATGATTTGATCTGTATCAATGTTATCACCAAGAACATATGCTTTACCAATTATTTTCTTTTCCATTATTTATTCCTTTTTTGCCTTTAAAAGTGAGGCTGATTAAAAAGTAACAATTATTTTAAAATAGCACACTGATGATGCAGATTTTAACTGATTTTCGCAGATCATTTAATTGCAGAGTTACTTTTTGGCCACCCTCATTTAGGAGGGGGCAATTATAAAAATTTTCTCGGATCAGTTATTTCTCCGGATATTGCTGAAGCGGCAACTGTGAGCGGAGAGGCCAAATATACCTGCGATAATTTACTTCCCATTCTACCCGGGAAATTTCTGTTAGTAGTTGATATAACCACATCACCTTCTACACTTCTACCGATTGTATCCGAAGGACCGCCTAAACAAGCAGCGCAAGACGATTCTGCAATAATACATCCCGCATTTGTAAAAATATCTTTAAGAGAAACACCGCTTATTGCCTCTGCCTCCAACTGCTTGGCAATTTGAGTACTTGCCGGAACAATAAAGGTTGTTACCTTCACTTTTTGCCCGAGCAGCAATTTAGCTGCAAACTGAAAATCAGTCAGCTTTCCGCCGGTGCAAGAGCCAATGTAACATTTGGTAAGGTTGGTACCTTCAACATTTTTTACTTTGTCCATGTTATCCGGACTATGCGGTTTGGCAACAAGGGGTTCCATTAATTCAACATCGTATTTGTATTGAGAATGATAAAACGCATCTTCATCACTATTAAACTCTTCATATTGCGTAACATCAATTTCATTGAGATAGTGTCTTGTAACATCATCAACGGCAATTATTCCATTCATACCACCAGCTTCGATTGTCATGTTTGTCAAAGTCATCCTTTCCATCATATTCATTGATCCAATTGCTTCACCTCCAAATTCCATAGCCCGGTAGGTTGCACCATCCGTTGTTATGTCTCCAAGAATTTGAAGGATCAAATCCTTAGCAGTAATGTATTCGGGCATTTTTCCGTTGAATGTAAACTTGATGGACTCAGGCACTTTCTCCCATATTTTCCCGGTTCCCATTATGAAAGCGGCATCTGTGTTGCCAACTCCGGTTGCAAACATTCCAAAGGCGCCGGATGTACATGTATGTGAATCTGTTCCGAACAAAACTGTCCCCGGTACATTGTAACCCTCTTCTGCAAGGGCGATATGACAAACACCTTTGTAACGTTCGGTTCCAACATCGTAATAGTTTGGCAAATCATATTCTCTTGCGAACTCACGAAGTAAATCAACATTTCTATTTGCGTTCGTGTTTTTTGTAAAAATGTAATGATCCGGAAAGATCACCAATTTTTCTTTATCCCAAATTTTTGCTTTCTCACCGAATTCTTTTTTCCAGATTGCAATTGTTGGCGGTCCGCACACATCATGTGTCATCAGCACATCTACATCTAACCAAACACTTTCACCTGGAGCTACTCTTGTTTTCTTAGATGCTTTCGCAAATATTTTTTCTGTGATTGTCATTCCCATTTTTATTTCTTAAACATTTCTGATGATCAACTCATCCTCATGAAACTCTAAATTTGTTTTTGTAAAAAGCAGATATTGATTAATTGCCTGCAGATATGCTTTTGCGCTTGCTTCAATAATGTCTGTTGATGTTCCTCTGCCTGTGAAAGAATTTTCACCGTTTCTAATCCTGACAATTGCTTCGCCGAGTGCCTGTCTTCCCGAAGTAACAGAACGAACATTGTAAGATTCAACTGTAGGTCTGATTTCGAGAGCTCTTTCTATTGCATTAAAGCATGCATCAACAGGTCCATCTCCGGTACAAGATTCTTGTATAACTTTTTCGTTTGATCTGATCTTAATTGTCGCTGTTGGAATAGTATCAGTTCCTGCAGTGACATGTAAGTATTGAAGTTCGTACAATTCTTCTTTTTTATAAATCTCATCACCCATTAATACTCTCAGGTCGTCATCGAACACTTCTTTCTTTTTATCCGCCAGTTCAAGAAATGCTTCATATACTTTTTGCATGTCTTCTTCAGAAGGATGATAACCCAATTCACCTAAGCGTGATTTCAAACCATGCCTGCCGGAATGCCTGCCAAGGATAATTTTTGTTTTGTTAACTCCAACAGATTCAGGAGTCATGATCTCATAGGTCTGTTTATTCTTCAGCATGCCATCCTGATGAATGCCGGATTCATGTGCGAACGCATTTTCGCCGACAATAGCTTTATTCGGCTGCACAACAATTCCAGTAAATCCCGAAACCATTCTGCTTGTGTTATAAATTTCTGTTATGTCGATGTCTGTGTAATAATTACAAATGTCGTTACGAACTTTGAGAGCCATAACAATCTCTTCAAGCGAAGCATTACCAGCTCTTTCACCAATTCCGTTTATAGTGCATTCAACTTGTCGGGCGCCATTTTGAATTGCAATGATTGAATTAGCAACTGCCAGCCCAAGATCGTTATGACAATGAACGCTAATGATAACTTTATCTATGTTCCTAACTCTTCTTTTCAATTCCGCAATCTTAAAACCGAATTCAGATGGAAATGTATATCCGGTTGTATCGGGAATATTGACAGTTGTTGCACCTGCTTCGATTGCAGTTTCAATTATATCGCATAGATAACCGATATCGGTTCTTCCTGCATCCTCAGCCGAAAATTCTACATCGTTACAAAACGTTTTTGCGTAAGCAATTGAATCGTAAGACATTTTTAAAATAGTTTTTCTTTTTTCCTCGAGTGAAGCGCCGTACTTGCTATCACCGAATTTCCCGAGTATATGAATATCAGACGTGCTCGAAAAAGTATGAATCCTCGGCTTCTTAGCATTTCGTAATGCATTGTACACAGCTTTGATATCAATTTCTTTTGCACGTGCTAATCCTGCAATTATCACTTCCGATTCATCTGCAATTCTTTTTACGGCTTCAAATTGAGCCGGAGATGAGACCGGAAAGCCGGCTTCGATTACGTCGACTTTTAATTTTGCGAGCTGCCGGGCAATCTCTAATTTTTCATAAACATTTAATGATGCGCCGGGAGATTGTTCTCCATCTCTTAAGGTTGTGTCGAATATTATAATTCGTTCGTTCATATTCTTGCCTATGACTTTTAAAAAGTTAAATTTTTCATCCTTCTCTTTTTGAGCGAGTGCTTAACTGTTTATAAGCTAAACACCCCAAGAGCCTGGTTGTGATAAATTTCATTTATGTTTTCAATTACAGCATTGGTCATTTCTTGTGTTGATACCAATTTGCAGCCCTCAGATAAAATATCTTGGGTACGTAATCCTTTCGCAAGCGCCAGTTCGATTGCTTTCTCAATTACATCTGCCGCTTTTTGTATTCCGAAAGTATAATTGAACATTAATGCTACAGATGAAATTGCCGCAAGCGGATTTGCGCTGCCTTGTCCTGCAATATCAGGTGCACTTCCATGAACCGGTTCATACAAAGAATATTTACTTCCGATACTCGCCGAGGGCAGCATTCCTAAACTTCCGGTAATCATGCCCGCTATATCGCTGAGAATATCACCGAACAAATTTGAAGTAAGAACAACATCAAACTGTTTTGGATTTCGCACAATTTGCATCGCTGCGTTATCAACATACATATCGTTTAGCTCAACATCAGTAAATTCTTTATGAACTTCGTGAATTGTGTTTCTCCAGAACTGAGAGACTTCAAGAACATTAGCTTTGTCTACTGATGTAACTTTTCTTCTTCTTTCACGTGCCATCTTAAATGCCATTCTACCAATGCGTTCAACTTCTTCACGAGAATATTCCATCGTATTCCATCCCCTTTCATTATCAAATCCTCGCGGTTCACCAAAATAAATTCCTCCGGTCAATTCGCGCAGAACAATAAAATCAGTTCCATGCAAAACTTCTTTCTTCATGGTGGATGAATCAATCAAAGCATCATAAACTTTTGCCGGACGAATGTTTGTAAATAGTCCAAGTGCTTTTCTAAGTTTGAGAAGAGCTGCTTCCGGTTTAAGTTGATGCGGAAGCGATTCCCATTTAGGACCTCCGACCGCACCGAGGAATACTGCGTCTGAATCGTAACATGCTTGGAGTGTTTCGTCGGTTAAGGGAACCTGATATTTTTCATAAGAACAACCGCCAATTAATTGTTCGTTGAATTCAAGCGCCACATTAAAAACTTCTGCAGCAGTTTTCATCACTTGAACTGCGGCGTTTGTTACCTCCGGGCCTATGCCATCGCCGGGAAGTAAAACAACCTGGTAACTCATACACCAACCTCTTCCTTTTTATTCTTCTTAAAGAGCCAGCTCATCATTCCTCTTAACTTTGCACCTACTTCTTCAATAATATGTTCTCTGTTTTCTTTTCTAAGCTGATTCATCTTTGGCATACCCGCATTGTATTCATCAAGCCATTCTTTTGCAAACTGTCCGCTCTGAACTTCGGAAAGAATTCTCTTCATTTCCTTTTTTGTATCGGCAGTTATCAATCTGCTTCCTCTAGTCATTCCGCCGTACTCGGCAGTATCACTCACCGAGTAGTTCATTCTAGAAAGACCTCCTTCATAGTAGAGATCTACAATTAATTTCATTTCGTGCATACATTCAAAATAGGCCAGTTCAGGTGGATAACCTGCTTCCACCAAAGTCTCAAACCCCGCTTTGATGAGTTCTGCAGAGCCGCCGCACAATACTGCTTGTTCACCGAATAAGTCTGTTTCCGTTTCATCCTTAAAATTTGTCTCGATAACACCTGCTCTTGTGCCGCCAATTCCTTTCGCCCATGCAAGCGCAAGATCTTTTGTTCGTCCTGATGGATCCTGATGAATAGCTATCAGACAGGGAACACCGGATCCTTCTAAAAATGTTCTTCGAACTAAATGTCCCGGACCCTTCGGTGCAATCATCATAACATTAACATCTGGTGGTGGAACAATTTGTTTGTAATGAATATTGAATCCATGACCAAATGCAATCGTGTTACCCGGATTTAAATTCGGAGCAATTTGCTTATCATAAACTTCTTTCTGATTCTGGTCCGGAAGAAGAATCATTATTACATTCGCCCATTTAACTGCGTCGGCAATGGTTTTAACTTCAACACCGGCATTCTTGGCTTTTTCCCAACTAGCAGATGTGTTTCGAAGACCGACACAAACATTCATACCGCTTTCTTTCAAGTTCAGGCAATGAGCGTGACCTTGACTCCCAAAGCCGAGCACAGCAATATTTTTTGATTTAAGCAGTTCAATGTTCGCATCTTGTTCATAATAAACTTTCATTTTATTTCCTTAATTAAGTTGTAATGTTATCTTTTTTTTGAATTTTTAATTGCTCACCTCGTTTTAATGCCACGATTCCAGAACGAGCCATCTCTTTGATTCCGAACGGGGCAAGAACATTTACGGCGGCGTCAATTTTGTCGGGTGGTCCTGTAACCTCAATCATCATCGATTTATTAGTGATATCAACAACGTTTCCCCGGAAGATGTCGCAAATATTTTTTATTTGTTCCATTGACCCTTTGTGAAGGCTTAGACTGATTAAAGCAAGCTCGCGTTCAACATGGTACGTATTTGCAAGATCAACTACCTTGATTGTATCAATCAGCCTGTTCAATTGTTTTACCACTTGATCAATAATTTGATCGTCACCTTCAGTAACAATCGTCATCCGTGAGATATCTACAATTTCGGTTTCACCAATTGAAATGCTTCTAATGTTGAATCCTTTACCGCTGAACATAGTGGCAACACGATCGAATGCGCCAAAATGATTTTCTACCAATACAGAAATTGTGTGTTTCATATTAAATCATCCTCTTTGGATTTAGTCGTTTGACAATCATCTCGGAAATTGATCCTCCCGATGGAACCATTGGAAAAACCATATCGGCTTTTACAACTTTGAATTCTAACAGAATAGGCCGATCATTAACCGAAAATGCTTTATCTAAAAGTGAATCAACTTCTTTTGGATTATCGGTTGAGTAAGATTCAATTCCAAAGGCTTCACCTACTTTTACAAAATCTGGATTACTTGCACTTAAATCAGTAAAGCTATATTTCTCTGCGTGAAATAGTTCTTGCCATTGTCTAACCATTCCAAGAAAACTATTATTGATGATTATGAATTTCACCGGAACTTTGTTTGCAGCGGCGGTAATTAATTCCTGAATGTTCATTTGAAATCCACCATCGCCGCTTATTGAAATAATAGGTCTGTTTTTAACGGCAAATGAAGCCCCGATTGCTGCAGGAAGCGAAAATCCCATTGTACCTAATCCACCGCTTGTTAGATTTGAGCGCGGATGATTGTATCTGTAAAATTGTGCTGTCCACATCTGATGCTGACCGACATCGGTGACAATGACAGCTTCACCTTTTGTTTTTTCATATATCTTCTCTATTACAAATTCAGTTCTTAACCTGCCGTCATTATCTTCGTAAACGAGCGGACATTCTTCGCGCCACTCATTTATTTGGGATAACCATTCTTCAGTGTCAGGCGGATTTGGCATCTCCGAAGCAATTTCAGCAATTATATGTTTTACATCGCCAACTATAGGCAGGTCTACAACAACGTTTTTATCGATGCATGTAGGATCAATATCAACGTGAATTTTATATGCATTCTTAGCAAACGTTTCAACTTTTCCGGTAACTCTATCATCGAACCTTGCACCTAAAGAAACAAGCACATCGCAAGTGTCAACTGCTCTGTTTGCCCAATAGGTTCCATGCATTCCAAGCATACCGACCGATAGACTGTCTGTTCCGGGAAATGCACCAAGCCCTTGAAGTGTCATTGCTACCGGCAATTTATTTTCGCGCGCAAAAAAAGCAAGCTCTTGGGAACCGCCCGACATAATTACTCCCCCACCCACATAAAGTAATGGTCTCTTTGCAGCAGCGATAACTTCCACAACTTTTTTAATCTGATTGACATGCCCTTTGTATGTTGGTTTGTATCCGCGTATCTCTACATCTTCCGGGTAAATGAATTCACATTTAGATGCAATCACATCTTTAGGTAAATCTACAAGAACAGGTCCGGGTCTTCCGGTTGAGGCTATATAAAAAGCTTTTCTGATTGTGGCTGCAAGGTCATTAACATCACGAACAAGAAAACTATGTTTAGTAATAGGACGGGTGATTCCAACAATATCTGCTTCTTGAAAAGCGTCATTACCGATTAAGTGAGAAGGAACCTGACCGGTAAAAATAACGATGGGAACAGAATCCATATAAGCATCTGCAATACCTGTGACAGTATTGGTTGCGCCAGGCCCGGATGTTACTAATACAACTCCGACTTTTCCGGATGCCTTGGCATAACCTTCGGCTGCATGAACTGCGCCTTGTTCATGGCGAACAAGAATATGCTGAAGGAAATTGACATCATGGAGGTGTTCATAGATTTTAAGGACAGCTCCGCCGGGGTAACCGAAAATGTGTTCAACTTTTTCCCGCCTTAAACATTCAAAGAATATTTCTGCCCCACCTAAAATGTTTTCTGATTTTTTCATAATGTATTCTTTCTATCTAATTAGAAATTATTTTTTAAAATAGCACCGGTATTTGCAGAGGAGACCATTCTTGCGTAACGTGCAAGATAGCCGCTTTTTATTTTTGGTACGAATTCGGGAAGAGCATTCAACCTTTGCTGAATCTCTTCATCCGCCAATTCCACATTCAGAGTTCTTTTTGGAATATCAATATTTATGACATCACCATTTTGAAGAGCCGCTATCGGACCACGTTCAGCCGCCTCGGGAGAAATATGACCGATGCAGGCTCCGCGTGTCCCTCCGGAAAATCTTCCGTCGGTGATAAGAGCAACTTTATCTCCAAATCCTAAACCCACAATTGCACTTGTCGGCGAAAGCATTTCAGGCATTCCCGGTCCTCCCTTCGGTCCTTCATATCTTATAACAACAACGTCACCGGTTTTAACTTGGCCAGCTAATATTTTTTCTACCGCTTCTTCCTGCGATTCAAATATTCTTGCCGGTCCAGAAAAAATTTGCATGTTTAATTCTACGGCACCTGTTTTTACAACAGATCCATATGGCGCCAAATTTCCGAATAATACGGCAAGTCCTCCTGTTTTTGAATATGGTTCTTCAACGGTTTTGATAATTGTGCTGTCAAGAATTTTCACATCGGCAATATTTTCGCCAAGGGTTTTTCCGGTTACAGTTGGTCTTGATAAATCGAGGACATTCACTTTGGAAATTTCATTTAGTATTGCAGAAATTCCTCCCGCTCTATCAACATCTTCCATGTGAACGTTTTTAGTAGCAGGACTTACTTTGCAGATATATGGAACTCTTTCGGAAAGTTCATTAAGCATCTTCAATTGGAAATTAATTTTTGCTTCATTTGCAATTGCAAGTGCGTGTAGAACAGTATTCGTGCTGCCGCCCATTGCCATATCGAGTGCAAACGCATTCATAAACGATTCGCGGGAAAGTATTTTACTCGGTTTCAGATCTTTCTCTATGAGAGTTAGAATTTGCTTTGCTGCTTTCTTTGCTAAATCTTTTCTAAGCGGGTCTATTGCAAGAATGGACCCGTTTCCGGGTAGAGCGAGTCCAAGGGCTTCCATCAAACAGTTCATAGAATTCGCAGTAAACATTCCCGAGCATGAACCGCAAGTCGGACAACTGAAGTCTTCGTATTCTTTTAATTTTTTCTCATCAATTGTTCCTGCCTGAAATTTTCCGACTCCTTCAAACACGGAAATTAAATCAACTTTCTCTCCATCGGGTGTACGACCTGCTTTCATCGGTCCTCCCGATATAAAAATTGTCGGAATATCAACTCGAACTGCCGCCATCAACATACCGGGAACAATTTTATCGCAGTTCGGAATACAGACCATGCCATCCAAACGATGAGCTTCCACAACTGTCTCAACACAGTCTGCAATCAACTCCCGACTCGGTAATGAGTATCGCATACCAAGATGCCCCATTGCAATTCCGTCGTCAACACCAATCGTGTTGAATTCAAAAGGAACACCTCCCGCTTCCCTTACGGCTTCCTTAATGACTTTACCAAACTCTTGCAAATGGACATGCCCGGGTATTAAATCGATATAGGAATTACAAATACCAATGAATGGTTTATCAAAATCATCATCGCTTTTAATTACGCCGGTGGCTTTAAGTAAGCTGCGGTGGGGCGCCTTATCAAAGCCTTTTTTTATTAAGTCAGATCGCAACAGACCTCCTAAAAAAATCTTCAAAAAGCATCTCCGGGTTTTGTCAACCCTTCGATCTTACTTTTTTCTTTTTATGTTTTTAGCTTGATTTAGGATTGACTTTTTTATCTTAGCCTAGAATGGTAATAATAATACCAAGTAGAGCTAAAATAATAGTAATCCCTAGAATGATGTTGATTGAAGACAGGTTATTTGACACAACACTGCTATTGCCAAATTCGGCATCCACGAAAACTGAATCGATATTTTGTGTTGTGTTTTTCATTGTTGATTTATTGTTGGACAAAGATAGGATTTGAAAATTAGTATGTCAAGTGAAATGTTACATTATTTTAAAAAAATCACACAGGCAGTGTATCCTTTTCTAAAAAAATCATTGGTGTCCAAAATAATCTTATAGATAGACTTAAATACAGAATCTGTAATGTTTTCAAAATAATTTGTAATTACTTGTACTCAATCCTCATATTTCGTCCCATACGGGACTTGGAATTATTATGGGTTTTACTTTCTGGCTGGAGGCATAGCTGTGCCAAAAATATTTAGTCCTTAACAGGATTAGCAATAAAAAACTCTTCAGAATAAACGGTTTATGTCCCGATAGGGACAAAATATTTGTAGATCATTTTCCCGTTATTCATTTAAAAGTCCCATCGGGACGAAATATTATAACTTAATTTGGAAAGATATGATAAAAATGTAATTTAATAATTGTTTCCGTTCGTGAAAAATATCGAATAAAGAGAAGATGCATCAGATGTATTATCTGTGCTTAGGAATTTTCGTCTGGTCTTTTGAGACTAAATTCGATAATGTAAACACTATTTGAATGTTGAGCTAAAAATATGTGACCCCCAAGCATTTTAGAGTTAATGTTCAGTCAGTGTAAAGTAGAGATTAGCTTTAGTATGAAGTGAGTTAGACGAGCTATTTCGAATTGATTCGAAATTTGCTGCCCCGTCAGGGGTCGAACCTTCCCGACTTTGTCGGGATGATCCAGAGTCAGCTGCCCCGTCAGGTCTCGAACCTGAACTTTCCTGATCCAGAGTCAGGCGTGTTGCCAGTTACACCACGGGGCAAAAAACTTATTGAAAAATTAAGGGAAATGAGAGTGAGATGCAATTTGATTTAAGGTAATATATAAAAGTTTTATTTTTTTGAGATTACTGTTTTGATTTTTTAATTTCTTTGTCCTTTTACATTTTGTAATTTTAAGAATCCTGATTCTTCTCATAGTTTTCTAGTTGTCTAAATGCCTACTATTATTGAATCAATTAAATAATTCTTACAAAACTATCTGCATTCCGGTAAATAATTTCTTATTTTTTATTTTTTCAACCAAGCCCCTTAAATCAAAAGTTTGTTCTGCAACTGCTTCACGCCATAGTGCTTCCGGAAGTAGTTTGCTAAACTTGGAAACCTTAGTTGTTCTGACCTCTTCTAATAATTTGGTTGCAAAATATTTAAATGATTCTTCATTAATTGATTTCAATTTATTTAGGAATTCTGAAATTACTATATCCAGTTTTGTTTCATCATTTTTCCTTCGGCGGACTTCAACTCTTTGATAACTGGATGTAGCCATTCCAACACCGGATAAAGTTATAAGTTTTGCTAAGGTTTTATTAATACGGTCTCCGGTGAATGTCCAGATTTCAGCTTTGTTATCATTCAATAAAACAATTCGCCAAATATTTTCAGACCAGTTTATAAATTTTAACTTTTCTCTTTTTGAACTAATGCATTCTCCTGCTTCATTGGTTAAGAAATTAATTCTTTCGTTCCCAAATAATATTTCCCCGGCTTCCTTTGCAGTTTCATAAGGAATCTCCTGACCCCCATAAACAATCCATTTAGGGGCATCGCCTATTTCTGTTTTTCTTACAAATAATTCTCTGGATTCATATTTTACTTTTACCGCCTCCCATTCGATTCCACCTAATACAAAAAAGAAGGGTATATCTAAAGCTTCCACAAAAGATGCATCTAAAGTTCCAATATGTTTTTTTTCACTCCAAACATCGTACATAAAGCTGCTATCAAATACCGCAAATAACTTCCTCCAATTGGCACCTAAAAAATTCTTTTCACATACTCTGCCAACTATTAATAATTCATCGACGTTTCTTAAATATTCACGCTCTATCATATAATCAATCAATGTTTTAAATTTTTCAAAAGTAATATTAGAATAGCAATATGCGGCTGAAAGAATATCCCAGGCCTTTTGTACAGTTATGCCATTATTTTGAAGACTTAAACAAATAATTTGGTGAGCCATTATATGATAAGCTTTTGTAGGAAAATTTATTTTGTCAGATATACCTTTTAATCCCAGACTAACAACAGCGGTGAGTAGAATTAGATCATCTTCCCTTAAACACAATCCTTCAAAGACCTGAGGCTTATTTGGTCTTCTTCCGGTTCTTCCAACTCTCTGAAGAAACGAACTTGAACTTGAAAGAGCACCAGCCTGAATGACCTGGTCCAATTCTCCTACATCAATACCTAATTCAAGTGTAGAAGTACTAATAATAGCTTCTAATCCGCTTCCAAAAGAAGACTTCATCTTTATTAAGCTCTCAGCTTCCTCACGATAAAATTTACTTACTGCAGAATGATGAGTGCGTACCCTGACGGGGTTTCTTGTTCCTGAATGAGTATTCATTCGATTGATTGCAGACGCTAACTTTTCAGTATAAGTTCTTGAACCGCCGAAAATAATAGATTTTTTATTAGGAAGTGATTTATACAAATTAAGGAAATAACGATTCAAAGCAGAAGAAGCTGTATTATCTTCTGTGTCATTATCTTCATTAAAGAATGAGATTTTAAATTCTTTTTGCTTCTCTACCTTTGCAATAACCTTAACTCGCTGACCTATTTTTCTTTTTCGTCCCGCTAACCAATTTAACATTTCTTCCGGGTTACCAATAGTAGCTGATATTGCTATTCTTTGAGGCTGTTTATCAATTGCTGTTTCCAATCTCTCTAATAACGTAATTAAATGGCTGCCTCTGTCACTCGAAGCGAAGTTATGTGCTTCATCAATTATTATTACTTCAAGACCATCAAAGAATTTATTCCATCCTGCTTTTCTTAACATTATTGCTTCTAAAGATTCAGGCGTAGTTAAGAGTAGCTGTGAAGGATTTTTGAATTCTTCAATTTTATCATTTTGTCCAACATCCCCATGCCATTTAAAGCAATGTAAACTACAAGCCTCTGCATAAGATTCGGCACGTAACTCAATATCATTAAGTAAAGCACGCAACGGTGCTAAGTATAAAATTTGGACAGAAGATTTTTTGTCTTTTGATGAACGAGTTAAAACGGGAAAAAATACAGCTTCAGTTTTTCCCCCGGCTGTTGGCGCCTCAACTATACAATCTTTATTATTTAAGATTACCGGAATCGCTGCTTTTTGTATGTCAGAAAGATCTTTCCATCCTTTTTCAATAACAATCTTTTGTAATCCCTCGTGAATACTGTCCAGTTCTGAAGATTTGTTATAAATATCAGTGCCCATCAGTTTAATATTGATGTTATCTGTGAGGCAATATTATTTTTGTTATTATTGACCTTCATCAAATCAGTATATGAAAGACCTGGATTTTCTTCACACAGATCAAGAATAATTATTAATTCTCTTAAAACAGGACGAGGTTTTCTTTTAATTTGTTCTTCCCCGAATGCAGTCCATTCCCGGACTAAATTTTCCAACATTTCATCTGTTAATTTTTCTTTACTATTCCAATTATAAGCAACACCATGAATATCTCTTATCTTCTTTGCCACATCTAATAGTTTTTGATAGTTCAACCCTTCTAAAGTTATGACCGGTTGTCTCATGCTACTTATTGTTTCAGAAACATTGGGGACTATTACTCTGTCAGCTAAAGCTTCATAACTTTTAAGCCCGGCACGATCATCCTCAAAAAAAGCATCTGTACCAGTGAAAATTAAAAGACATCCTGGGAAACCGTTTTTACCTGATTCATCAATTAATAAACGAAGTATTTCTAATGCTTGTTCGCGTTGTCTTGTATGAGGAAATCTTCTTATTAATTCCAATTCATCCACCAATAACAATAAACCCTGATAACGAGCACCTTTAATGACTTCTAAGAGTGCTCTTATTCTTGGGAATACTTCATTGGGTTCTAAATAACCTTTAATGCCGATCTCTCTAAGATTACTTGTGGACATTGATCTGCTTCCACTTAACCATGCAACGGCTGTAGATGCTGTAACTTGATCACCATTGCTTCTTGCTATATAAAATGCCCGCAACGCAGGAGCAAAACCCGGATCTAAATCCGCTAAGTAGGCAAGTTCTGATTCGACTCTTCTTTCAACAATAGTTCTTAATTGCTTTTGAATTGAAGGTTCCAAAGAAGTCATTCCTTCAATTTGAGCAGTCTTTCTATGAATGTTAAGCAGCCACAATTCTAAAATATCTACCAAAGAACTTGAGTCTCTCTTTTCCAGAGTTCTTAAACCATTAATTAAACCTGAAAAGAAAATCGGTAAATCAGATAAAGGTTGGTCAGGTCCAATGTTTACTGTTGAAACAGCAAATTCATTATTTAATGCATATTCTCTAAACCACGAACACAAAAATGTTTTACCTGCTCCATAAGGGCCTCTAATAAATTTAAAGAATGATTCATTAATTTTTGTTTCATCCAATAAATTTTTTAAATACTGATGAGTTTTTGATTGACCAATAAGTAATACATCAAGATTCTTTTCGGGAACTACTCCTTGTCTCAGTGCATCAATTATATCTTTGGATATTTTAGATTCATTTAAATTATTTTCTATTAATTTTTCACCGATCCATTCATAAATATTTATGCTTCTCACACTTTTAACCCGAATTGGCATCTTATGTGATTTTCGCAATTTATATATCATTTCCGACAAGCGTGCTTTAATTAAAAACCACCCAAGCCCGTGTCTTTTACTCGCGCGTTCTATATCCTGTTCTGTTAAAGATTTTGTTTCTTTTAAAAGAGCAAGAATAATTTGTTCATCTTTTTCAAGTTCGGGAAACTGCGCGGCTATTTCTTCAAAAGCTTTTGGCAATTCGATTTGTTTTTTTAAATCTTCAATTTCACCAACATCGGAAGTCTTTTCTTCTATATCTGGTTGTTTGGCTTCTATACTGCCCTCTTGATCTTCTTCAGCAGCCTTTTGATAGGATTCACTAAATCTAACTGAAGCACCTTCAATTACTCTTTCAATTATTTCACTTTTAATCCCTGATATTGGTATTCCTAATCTCCAACACAAATTTGAAAGTTCTATTTTCCTGAGATTATTCAATAAACTTTTTTCAGACCAGGGACTTTCAACTAACCTATTAATTTTCTCCTCTTTAGTTCCGCTTGTTTTTAAATACCCTTTAGAAAGCATATCATAGAGTTGATCATTATTAAGATTCTCTAAAAGTCTTGAAAAGGATTCATTGTTTAATTCTCTTTCTTCGGGTTCCAAAGGAAGCAGTGGTTCGCCTTTTGCTTCTTCAGTTGTTTTCAAATCATTTCGCTGCTCAAAATGATTTATAATATTTGAAATTACGTCTGACTTCTTTCCTGAAACCTGAATATTATTTTGCCTGCAATATTCTCTTAATTCATCAATTGAAATCGTATCTAAAAATTCAAATGGCGGGACTAGAGCATTAATAATTCTTTCTATTTTTTCTTCTTTTGTACCGCTAACCATTAACACAACTTTTTCCAAGGCATTATAAAGCTGTTCATTCTTCACACCGTTTAACATTCGTTCATAGCAGTCTTTTTCTAAATCTATTCCCCAAACCCTGCGAATTTGTAAAGCAACTTCTTCAGCAATCACAAAGTTGTTTTCAAAAGTCAAAACTAATCCTGTTAGTAAAAGACGATTTCTCGCGGCAACGTAAGAGTCAGAGACATCCCATAATTTTTTTATTTCCGTATGGTGTTCAAGCAGCAAATGTTCCCTCGTCCAGATCCCGAGTTCATTTCTCAGGGCTTCTAAAAGCTGAGCTTCACTTCTATCAATTTCGTTACCACTTTCCCAGGCATTTTTCAAAACGTTTATATATAGCTTATAATTCTTTATAGTTAAAAGACCTTCACCGCTCTGGGCTTTTGTTGTCATTTCAAATGTAGCTTGCATTACTTTTTCCTGAAATCCTTCAACAGGCAGCATATGATCTTGTGCTTCGAGCAATAATTTGATGAAAGCATAGTTCGGTGGTTTGGATGGTGCTAAAGCTTCTGCAACATAAGTCAGTGAACTCAGAGCAGATATAATTTCCTGAACAATAATATTTCTTGGCAGTCGTAAATTTGCAGATTCATCAACTTTATCAGCAGCTAATTGATCTATTGCGACATCAGAATACTTTTCTAAAATTTTAAAAATTTTCACAACTTTATTTCTCCTTTTTTAAAAAAGTAATTTTGTAAAAAAGCAAATACGTAATTATTTTTGAATTGTAATTTGTCCGGATATAGCTTTGCCATCTTTTACTAAAAATAAAGTATACGTTCTCTACCTACTCTTCACAAACTTAAATATTTACCTCAACTAACACAATTAAAATCGTCCTTCTACGTTTATTTCCTCATCAATATTTTCTATCTTAACTTATCAATATGAAGACTTTTTTAGCAATAATTTTCTTTTCCACTACAATTTTTTGTCAGACTTATATTTTCAATTATTCATTTGGAAAATTCACATCTGCCTCTGCATTTTCAATTACTTCTTCAGGATTCATTTACATTGCTGATGATGGCGATGATTCTCTAATTAAGCTTGATACTCTCGGAAATGTAATCAAAGAAATCGGAGGTTATGGCTGGGGCGAATCGGCATTTGATACACCTACCGATGTTTTCGCAAATCCTTTAAATGTTTACATCTGTGATAAGCAAAACCATCGAGTACAAGCATTCGACAAGGATCTAAATTTCATTTCAGAATTATCTACCCGCGAAAGAGATAATCCGGAAGAACGATTTGGTTATCCGCTCAGTTGCGCTCTTTCTTCTATGGGTGATCTTTATGTTTTAGATTCTGAAAATATACGCGTTCTAAAATTTGATCTGTTCGGTAATTTCATTCAAAACTTCGGCGGATTCGATTGGGGAACATTTTCGCTGAAAAATCCTCAAAAGCTGGCAATAAATTTTGATAATTCCATTCTCATCCTTGATGATTCCCTTCTTGTTCTTTACGATCAATTCGGAAATGGAAAAGAAAAAATTAATTTGGGCAATTCATTCACAAATTTGAATACTACATTTGTAAACCTAATCCTAAATAATGAAAATGAAATTTACATGAGCTTAATAGGAGTTGGTGAGAATATTCTAAATAAGATAGCTTTAATCGGATTTAACAATGACTTAAAAATTTTGAGCTGTTCTGTTCTGAATAATAAACTTTATGTGCTGACACCCAAAGAAATTTTTGTATTTAATAAATCAAAAGAATGATTTTTTCGCAGATGTATTCCAAAAAATATCTCATAATTTTCTTCATCTTTATTTGCTTACTGTGTTTTGGAATAATCTCACCGGTAATTTTCCAGCATGAAAAGGTTTATCAATTTGCAAAACCATTCCTAAACTTAACATACTCACAAGTTTGCCATCAATCGCATGAAAAAACAATTAGTTTTTGGGGAGAAAATATTTTGGTCTGCTCGAGATGTACTGGAATTTATTTGGGAGCTTTCTTAACAGGTCTGTTTTCACTAATCCTTACAAAAATTCCCAAAAGAGCTTTTTACTTTTTACTTTCTTCTTTTATCTTAATGTTAATTGATGTTTCATTTACTACTCTTGGCATTTACACTTACTCAAAATTATTTGCATTAGTAACCGGATTACTTTTGGGTTCAACTCTTTTGCTATTCGTTTTAGAACAACTAAACTACTTAAAAACACAAAGCAATTATGAAAAGTAAATTCATCTCACCTCTTGTCTGCGGTTTTGGAGCATCGGTATTAACTATTGTCCCGGGTTTAAAGGAAATTAGCTGCTGCCTTATAATACCATTTGCAGCAGGATTGTCATTATACCTTTATCAAAAATCTAATAAAAGCGTAGAGAAAATTTCAGGTAAACAAGCCGTAATATTTGGTTTAATGACAGGTATTTTTTCTGCTGTCTTCGCAACCTTATTCGAAATTACGTTCACGGCGATATTTCAAACAAACGATTTTGTAAAATCACTTCCGCAAGTTGAGATTGCTTTCAGATCATTTGCACCGCAAAATTTATTGGATGAGGTTTTTAAGATATACAAAAAGATGACAGATGATATTCAGACAAAAGGATTTTCACTTAGCTACTCTATCTACTTTTTTATGGCTACATCAATCACTTCATCAATCTTTGGTTTGATTGGCGGTTTACTCGGTATGGCGTTTATAAATAGAAGAAATAAGCGTATATGAATTAAAAATTTATACTATGATAATTTCATTAATATTTTTCATCCACTTAATTTTTTCGTTAGTCATATTCACAACTAAATGGCAGGAAGAGAAATTATCTGCTGCTTTTTTAAATATTGGATTGATAGCAGTCTTGTTTACCGTCGGTTGGTCAATAGCGAGCATAATTGCAAAAGCGGTAATGGAACCGAAGGGATTAGGGATTCATTTTGATAGAGATACTTTTGCTTTGACTCTTCTAACCATCGGTGAGTATTTATTCTACCGGCTTTACTACAAACCTATCCATACTATTGAAGGCGATACGGGAAAACAATAATAGCAGTTTGTTCTATCTGTTTGTAAGAAGATGACAATGGTTCGAATCTCCATTGCCTAAGCGAGTTTAATGCAGCATTTTCAAGCTTAGTATCAGCTTTTGTCAGCAATCTTGCTGAACCAACAGAACCATCGGGCTTGATCGTGAAAATAATTTTGATATCAATTTCCTTGTAAACTCCTGCAGGATATTTCGGAAGCGGGTAGCTCCAAATTTGTCGCTTACCTTTTCCGCCCCAATCAATATCAAAACCAAAGCTTCCCTCCCCTTGCAATTGATTGCCTTGTGCTTCTGTTGAAACATTCGAGTTAGGTTCTTGTTCACTTTTAGAATTGCTGACTGATGCAACTTCCTTATTCTTATCCGCAGGTTTTATAACGTTTTCTTCCTCTGTATTTTTTGCTTTAGGAAGTTCAACTTCTTTTACATCTTCACTTTTGTCTAAAGTCTGATTTTTTTCTTGCGGACTTGATAGCTGTTCAACTTCTTCAATTTGATTTCCTTGAGCGCCAGAAGACCCAATATCTCCGGATCGACCGAAAGACAATTCCACATACTCTCGAGGCGGGTAATCAAGCGTTATAGTTATCAGCAAAAAAATTAATAGCAAAAAAACATGGAATAGAAATGAAAAAGAGAAGGACATATTTCTGATTGCATTATATGTCATGTTAATTTTCTTAAAGTTTTTCTCTTTCTGTTTCGATAGTAAATTTATCAATATCAACTGATTTAGCCGCATCAATGACTTTAATTACCATATCGATAGCTACAGATTTATCAGCCCTGATTATAAGATTATCTTCCAACTTTCCGAGCTTAATTGATTCAAGCTTTCCGGGAAGGTCATTAATTCCAATTTCTTCATCGCCAACAAATATTCCTCCACCCGTAGTTAAAGTAACTATCAGTCTTGAAGGAATTGACTGTTCATTTGTTTTTGAACCCGGAAGCTTAACCTTAACACCGGTTTGCATTACAAATTGTGAAGTAAGCAAGAAAAATACCAGCAGCAGCATTACAATGTCTGTTAATGATGAATAAGCAAAAATACTTAACGGTTCACTCGATGTTTTAAATTTCATTTTTCAATCCTAAAGATCTATTTCAATTTCTTCATCAAGTTCTGCTTGCGCTGTTGATGTATCCTGAACAACATCAACAACATCATTTGCTACCATTTCAATTTCACCGACTAATTTTTTAACTGCGCTGACAAAATAATTATAAAGCGCAAGAGCAGGAATTCCTACGATCAGACCAAATGCAGTTGTTATCAATGCTTCCCAAATACCGCCTGCAAGATCACTTGGATTTGCAGAACCTTGCAAATCTTCAATTCGCATAAAAGCCGAGATCATTCCGGTTACTGTACCGAGGAATCCTAACAGTGGAGCAATACCGGAAATTGTTGCAAGTATGGGCAATCCTTTTTCCAATTTGCTTACCTCTTGACTTCCAGCATTCTCAATTGATTCTTTAACCCGTTCATGCCCGAGTTTATATTTTTTCAATCCTTTTCTTACCACATTTGCAACGGGGGATTTTTCCTCCATACAATGACTCACAGCACCGGAAATATCTTTCTTCTTAATGAATCCTCTAATTCTAACCATAAATGCCGGCACATTTATTTTTGCTTTTCTGATTACAACATACCTATCGATAACTACCGCTAAACCTATAATTGAGCAGAGAAGAATCGGCCACATTAAAATGCCGCCCTTAAGAAAGATCGAAAATAAATTCATAACAACACTATTCCTTTATTTATTCTTATTTAAAAAAATATTTGCATCAACAATCGAGTTGAAACCACCAATCATAACTCTGTGATATTTTCCAAGATCGTTTGAAGATTCTTCAATTAAGTCTGCACGAAAACCATTCTCAATATACTTTCTTAATTCTCTTTCAGCTTTTGATTTTGATTTCCACGAAGAAACTTGAACTATAAATTGTGAACCCCTTTGATAAATATTTTCCTTCACCCTAACTAATTCATTACTGATTCCATTTCCGGAACTGGGAATCAATTCGCTGCTACTTAAATCATCAGCTTGCAAAGTATGCTTCCTAATAAAAACTGCGGGGTTTATTATTAATGAATCCGGGATTTGATCTACATTCTCTTTTTCTAATTTGTATGGATAAGTCACTGGAATTTCAAAAGTCCTGTCAATTACAACTGGTTCAATTCGCTTTTTAGCTACAACAGTTTGGGAAATATTGCTGCCATCCCTAAAAACCATACTCTTTATTTTATCGTAGTTAAGATACACACCGGCTGCTGCTGCGCCGATAATTATCAATCCAACTAATGCCGGAACTAACTTCCTCATTATGTTCTTCTTCGGTTTCAGCCCTAAGCTAACATCTAATGGCTTTTTAAAATTATTATTTTGATTTCTAGAATCCGTGATGGTAGTTTTTTTCGAGAACGGATCTTTTACTTCAGAATAACCATTTATTGTAACATCGGATTTTAGTTCATTATTTGTTCCCATATCATCTTCAATGGTAAGGTCATCAAAAATCCATTTTGCATTTTTTTCATCTTCGCTCACTGATTCTTCCAGGGATGTCACATTGCCCGGTTCAACTAATTCATAATCATCAAATGTTTCGCTTAATTTTTTCTCATCACCAATTATTGGTTCATCAGGTTCAAACTCAGTCTCTGCCTTTTCAATTTCTTCGATAGGCTCTCCCCGTGATCCCGTATCAAATAAGACTTCTTCGTCTTTTGGAGCAACAATAAATTCTTGCTGCGCTATTTCAGTGTTACGGTAAATTATGGCTTCAGAAAATAATTTTTCCGCTTTAGATTCAATCAAACTGATCATTTCATTATTTGAGGTAGAAAGAATAAATTCACTCTCAGCAATCTTCTCGGAAGTGATTAAAGGTTTTCCAAAACTTAGATTTAAATACGAATCAATATGCGGAAACTCTTTCTTTGAATCATCAGGCAAAAAGAACAGCAAGAAATTTTTATTTTGTCCTGATATTTTTTCTTCAGAAAAAAGTATGATTTTTTGATATTCATCGCTTTCTGAATGAACCGGTTTAACTTTTTTATATGCAAAATATCCCAATGAATCAATCTCAACTTCATCACCAAATCCAAGCTTTTGTGAAATGAGTTTTGCAAAAATTTCAAGACTTAATTTTCCTTCTGATTCAGGTATTCCTAATCGCCGGGAAAATTTTTGCAGTAGTTCTTTAGAGTTTATCATTTCTTACTATGTTTTATTTTTGGGTCTACCATCTGTAAATCAAACCAAATACAAGATCAAGAGGCATTTCCTCGTACTCAAACCAACGATAATTCTTCCTGTTAAGCAAATTGTTGAGTTCCAATGTCAAATTGAATTCTGGTGAAATTTTATATGTAAAATCTAATGCTAAATTTACAAAAGGATTAATAAAATTGTCGTTTGAAATATCCATGTACTGCTTGGAAAGATAATCTAAAGTCAACTCTGAATTCAATCCAAAATTAAAATTGTAACCGTAAGACAAGTACGAAGATAATGCCGGATGATAAGGCAAAATTTTTCCATCGCTCATTTTTGTCTGATTCAGCTCGATGCTGCCATAAAAATATCCATAAGGACCAAGATGAAAAAGCAGATTAACATATCCCGTATAACTTTTTGCGGACGATACTGCCACATTAAATCTTCCTTTAAGAGCTGAGCTATAAAAATATGGGAGTGAAGGTGATGAGAAATATTTTAGCCCGCCATTTATTTCATAAAACTTATCATAATCATATTTTGCAGAAACATGGAATGCATTATTCTTTTCATAAGTAACATTGACAAAATTTTGAATGAAAAAATATGGATTCATATCTAAGAAATATCCATTCCCTAAAAAAACCGTTTGCGGAGAATACTCAGCTAGGATTGAAAACCAGTCGTTAACTTTTGAGCCGAAAAATAAATAAGGATAAGTTTTAGCCTGATCATTAAAATTAGAATAATTTAATCCAATCGATGCTTTAAGATTATTTTGATATGAATAGCCAACAAATGGTAGTACTGAAATAAAATCCTTAGTGCTTTCATTCACAATATCGTTTTTCAGAAATTGAACTTTGTATAATGACCTGACTCCGAAACTAAATTCCGAGATGTTCGCCCGGAAATTTGCACCAATGTTCAAGAGGTTTTCAGAATAAATATTATCCTGAAGCGAATGAATGTCGTCTGAAAAATTAATGGCATAATTGAATTTCTCTTCCAATAAATTTTCAATATTTAATGAAACATTGCCCTTGTTCAAATTTCTTTTGATGAACGGATCATTTGCAGCATAAAGTTGATATGAAGTTCTACCATAGTCGCCGTGAAATTGAAACTTAGTACCGTTGAGGAGCATCGATTCATTCTCTAACTGATAAAAAACATTTACACCGCCATTGATATAATATTGCTCGCTGTTATCTATAAATGCTCTTCTGTTCTTTCCGCTTGCAGTAATTTGAAAGAGACCATTCTCAAAAGGACTGGATAAAGAAAAATTAACTATTGGTAAAGTGTAAATGCCGGCACCGGCTTCTAACTTACCCGTGAAATAATTTAAGGAGTCAGTTAAGCTGAATTGATTCCTGACCGGATCGGACAATTCCCGCAATGCTAAATCCTCCGGAGAATAATTGGGTTTAAGAAATTGTTCATCCAAGATAGGAATTGTGCCCGGATCAATCTTTTTTCCTTTTTGAAGCGCTACAACATCGCTGCCTGTGATAACGAAATCGGGAAGTTCAACATTTGGATTCTTTCCTTTATCATCCTGCCCAAAGACAGAAGAGGAAAAGGTAAAAATGAAAATGAATGTTAAAAAATTTTTCATTCGATTTCTCTCAATTTCTTCTGTGCGCTTCTGCCGATCTCATCACCGCGATGTTTAGCAATTACATCGCGATAAAATTGCCTGGCTTTTTCAAAATCTTTCAGTTTTATGTAACAATCACCCAGCATTAGAGTTGAGCGCGAAAGCCATTCGCCATAGGATGAATACACAGTTCTAACTCTAACAAATGCTGAAATTGCCTCGCCGGTTTTTCCTTGTTCGAATAGCGACATTCCTAAATAAAATTGTGCTTTTGCTCCAAGCTCATCGGTTCGTGAATCACCTAAGCTTCTCAAATAAACCACAGCATTGTCATATCTCCGTGCAGAATATTCGATCAAACCAATTTCAAATTTCGATCTATCTGCAAAAACAGTTTCCCTATGATATTGAACTATCTCATCAAACACTTGATATGCATTGATTATATCGCCGCTGTTGGCATATGTAGTTGCCCGCATAAAAAGTATTTCGGCAATTTGCGGCGAATTCGAAAGTTTTTCACTTCCCTTATCATAAACAGCTAAAGCTAAGTCGTATTTTTTCTGCTGATTATAAATATTTCCCATCTCAATTACAGATGCTGCGGCTAATTCACTGTTAGGGTAAGAATCAAAAACTCTATTGAAATTGAATATTGCTTCGTCGAACTGATTAAGGTTTTGCGCAGATTTACCAATCCAGTAATATGCATCTGCAATCAGCTCGCTTTTAGGATAACCCGATGCAAATTCCTTATAGCTCGTCTTGGCTTTTTCATAAGAAGCTTGACTGTAATAAATCTCTCCTTTCTTAAAAAATATTTGATCCGAAAAGCTAAGTCCCGGATTTTTACTCACGAATTCATCTATCAATTTAATTGCTTTATCATCCTGGTTCTGCGCAACATAGCAATATTGAATTCCATTTACCGCATCGAATACATAATTTGAGTACGGATATTGATTTATAACTTTTTGGTAATTGACTATCGCCGAGTCATATTTATTCAAGTTGAAGAAAGCATCACCGATAGAATAATACACTATGGGATTAAGTGAAGAATTGGGATATGTATTCAGCAAAACTCTGTAGCTATTAATTGCATCGTTATAACTATTCTTTTGAAAGAATATCCATCCAACAATGTACAATGATTTATCAGCGTATTCGGACTCGGGAAATGTGCTTTGCAATATTCTGAATTCGCTAATTGCCTCTGAAGTGTTTCCTCCCTTGAAAAGGGCTTGTGCATACTGATAGTGAACATACGGATCTCTAGCTTTTTCTTCATTCGACAAAAATATTTCTTTATAAATCCTTCCAGCAGAAATATAATTTTTATTACCATAATAACTGTCCGCAAGTCGTAAACGAGCATCTAGATTTCTTATATCGGTTGGATTTTTCTTTATGAAATTGGAAAAAGATAATATCGCATTTTCATAATCTTTCAAATTGAAATAGGAATATCCTTTTCCATACTGACTTAAGCCGTTCAATCCTCTATCGTCTTTATCAATTTTATTATATCGCTTCACAGCTTCGGCATAATTGCCTTTTGCAAAGTAACTTTCAGCTAAATAAAAACTAACTTTATTGTGATTGAAGCTCGCATCTTTTGTTTCAAGATCGATTAAGCTTCTGGCTGCTTCATTATATTGCTTTAAATAAAATGAACTTATTCCTAAACCTAACAAAGCGTTGGAATAAATATCGGAGAGTGTGTCAGCAATGCTAAGTGTTGTTTTGAAATTCTTTCTTGCTGCTGAATAATTTTGATTGTTCAAGTTCATTTCACCGAGCAGTATATATGCTTTTGATTTAACGATTGCATTATCTGAATCAACAGATTCTAAAAGATATTTTTCCGAGTCCTTGAATTTATCTCCGGTAAAGAAAATTCCTCCGACTTGATATTTTGCATTGTTTACCAAAACCGAGCCCGGATATTTTTGAACAAATTCTTTAAAGATCGTCAATGCTTCGCTCTCTTTGCCGGCATAACGTTTTGATTCAGCTTTCCAATAAAAAGAATTCCCACCAATACTATCATCAACTAAGGATAAAGTGTTAAAAACTTCGAAGGCATCATTGTATTTTTCTTGTTGAAAATATGACCATGCAAGTCCGTACTTTGTATTTCTCAATAAATTAGAACCGGGATGATCAACAATAAATTTCAGAAAAACATCTTCCGCATTTGAGAACTCTGAAAGCCTGTAGTGTGAATTAGCGAGCAAGTATAAAGCTTCGGAATGAATGTCGGTTGGTAAAGATTCAATGGTTGGATTGTTAAGTTCAAGAATTGCTGATTGATATTCTTTCAATTGGAAGTAGCAATAACCAATTCTGAATTGTGCTATTGGCGCAAACTTACTTTCTTTATGGAAAGAAAGAAGCTGATCGTAATATTCAACGGCTTTTTGATATTCACCTTTTCTTTCATATACATTTGCCAAGGTGTAGATCGAATAATCAATATATTTGTTACTTTTTCTTTTAGCTACAGCATCTTCTAAATATTTTATAGCTACATCAATTCCTCCCTCTTCAACATACGATTCGCCAATCCAATACAACGCAGGTCCAAAATATTGGCTTGTTGGATAATTATTGATCAGAATATTTAATCGATCTCTTGATTGTTCGAACTTTTTTGTATCGAAATAAATCAATCCCAATTTATATAGCGCAGCATCTCTGAAAGTTGACCATTTATAATTATTAACCAGAAACTCGAATCGTTCTTTTGCTGCGTGCTTTTCACCTAAATTTAAAAGTGATTCACCGGAATAATACTTTGCAGTGGAGTACATTTCATCAATCTCATTATGCTCATTGAAGAAACTCTCAAAGTAGTTGTACGCTTCTACATAATCTTTAGTAACAAATGCCTTCGTCCCAAGATTAAATTTTTCAGCAGCCGATTGCGGGAGAATCTGAGAAGAAAGAAGCATCAAAAAGATGAGAGATAAGATTATTTTATTCATATGATTAATTTCACTAGTGCAATAGAAAAAAATCCTCCAAAAAAGCTTGCTGCTAAGTTGACAGCATCGTTGTTCAACCACGTAACTCCATTTATATGAACTGAATTTTTCCCGCAGTGAATTTTATTTTCAACAGTTTTGTCACAAATGATGCAATTAAATTTTCCTTGCAAAGTAGAACCCAAAACACTATCCAAGGTGCTTCCAAGTAATCCCGAAATAAAAATGATCGTCATGAGTTCACTTATATTATTTAACCACGGTAACGCTGAAGTTGAAATTATGATAGCTCCCAATGCCGCACCGGTAAAACCTAGTAACGAAACTCCACCGGAAATTCCTTGTTCAACCTGATGAAAATTAATAATGTTAAAAGTTTTTGCTTTAATTAGTGTCCCAATTTCTGTTGCCCAAGTATCCGAACAAACTGCGGCTATTGCTGAGACGTAAGCAATATAAAAAAGTTCCGAACTGTGAATCTGATTTATTAAAACTAATATTCCAGGAAATCCTCCATTAGCCAAAACTTGAACATGGTCTCGTACATTACCCTTTTGAAAAACAGAATTAATTTTGGGATTTATTTTTTTTTGAAGTTTTGATAGCAAACTCGATAAAATGAAAAAGATCAAAATGGGAACTGTCCATTTAACATGCCCGAAACCGAAAATGATCCATGCCAAAAAGAAAGTTGCAATTGCACCATTTAGTTTAAGCAATTTTAGCTTGTAAGAAATTATCGAAATAATTAATCCAAAGATTACACCAGAAAATACGTTCAATATCATCTAAATTAGATTCATGATTAAGAAATTGATAGTGAGCCTAAATGAACTTTGACACCAAATCTAAAAACTCTTTTTAATTCGTGACAAATATAGGTTTTTAATAATTTTAAAAGCAAGCTATTTAATGGAATATGCAAACTCACTTAAAGCAAAGTCTTAAGTAAGCCCTTTTTCTTGAATGATCGCTGTAAGGAAAATTCAATCAAAAGAATGAAGAATATTGCCAGATAAAAAAAATCCCTCCAGCTATTAAGAGGGATTATAAATCAAACATAAAACGGAATTACTGCAAAAGTGTAAGTTCGTACTCAGCAGTTTTTTTGTATTGAGGATCTGCCTTTGCATTATTGAACATTTCTTTCGCTTTCTGTGTATCACCTTTAAACTTGTAAGCGATGCCCATGTAATAATAAGGTCCGCCTTTGCTGATTGATGATCTATATTTCATAGCACTTTCACTAGCTGTAAGAGATTTGTCATAATTTCCAGTCTCGGAATAAAGTTTAGCAAGCGAGAGATAAGCTGCATCGTAATTATCGTACTCAATTGATTTTGTTAGGTACTCAATGGCTTTCGAAGAATTTCCACCGGAAATTTCGTTAGTGCCAAGTTTAGCATAAGCCTTAGCTAAATTCTTCTTTACAGTATTCTTTGTATTATTGTTTGTTGATATTTGTAATACTTTCTCAAAATTTGAAACTGCTTCATTAAGGTTCCCCATAGAAAAGAGCACACCACCAAGAGCGTTATAAGCTCCATCAAAATCGGATTTTAATTTTATACATTCCTCAAAAGTTACCTTAGCGTCTTGAAGCTTGCCTGCTTTTCGTTGAGAAATTCCCTTCTGATAAAAAATTCGATAATCTTGTTGAATTTTCAAAGCATCCTCATAGTGCGTAATAGCAGCACCATAATTGCCGGCTTTAAGTTTTTCATTACCCGCGTTATAAAGCTTAGCAGCCTCAGGATTCATTTCTTGTGCATAAACAGAAAGAACTGATACCAGAAATAAAATTACTGCGAATGCAGAGAAAGTGACTTTTTTCATGTTCATCCTTTATTGTTGATAAATGTGTGTGCGGAAGGCGGGACTCGAACCCGCAAGCCAGTTACGGCACTACCCCCTCAAAGTAGCGTGTATACCAGTTTCACCACTTCCGCAATAATTAACGCCAAAAATATAGCGGAAGGGTTAGAAAATCAACAGAGTGGAGATTTTTACACTGTTTTATTTGCAAAGTTAATTTAATTGTCTCGCTGCTTCTTGAACCTCTCTCTGAATAGCAGGCCGCTGACCTCATTGCGAAATTTTTCTTCAAATACAACTAGTTTGCCCATTTGCTCAATGGTCAAGATCTCAGTAGCAGACTTTAAGAAATTTTGACGTTCTCGCATTATATTCTCTTGTATTTGCAGATATTCATCAATCGCTTTTTTAAGAACCTGGTCACTATTTTCTTTTTGTCCAGTTAACAGTTCATCAATCTGATCCATTTTTTCTTTGCCTGTCTGGTTAAGATTTTCAATCCTTTTCATATGTTCATAACGTCGGGTGAAGAACTTTACGCTCGTTTCTTCATTCATTTGAAGAATTTCAATCAACTTAATCTTTCTCAATTCTTCCATTTTCTGCATTGGTTTCATTCGTTCATGTCTTTGCGCCAACACCGATGTCAGAAGCATAAAAACTGATAAAATCGTTAATAAATTTTTGTGTAACATTTTTTCTCCTAAAAATATTTTTTATTTATAATTTCGTTGTAGATAAAATCTGCTTCTTCCGATTTAATTTCTGAATATACGCTCTCGATACTAATTTCATCAGTAAAAACTAAGCTGTTCAAATCTGCTTCTTGAAGATTCAGTTCAGAAGAAATTAGTTCAGTAAGAAGTGAATCAGAAGTTCCATTTAGCTGTTCGGTGTTCATGGTCGATAAATCATCTGAATAATAATCCAATATCTCAGTTACTTCGTTTTCACTTAATGTCGAAAGCAGTTTATCTACAGAATTGTTTTCAGATGCCCTGAAAATATTGAAGATTAACAGAACAACTACTAATACTGATGCAAATGCTGTTAGTGCATAGGCAGTTTTAAATTTGGATGGCTTTTTCTCTGCTGATAGGATTTTTCTAATATTCGGAACGAGATTCACAAAATAATCTTGATCAGAATAATTCTGTTCATCAATTTTCAAGCTTTGCATGACATTATTATAATGTTTGAGTTGATTTGAAAGTTCGGGAGATTTGTCCAATTCAGCTTCAAAAACCCGTTTCTCCTCTTCCTTCATTTGATTATCCAGGTAAAGAATTATTCGTTTATTAATTTTCATAATTTTTCAATAGCTCCAAAATTTTATTTACTCCATGGAAGTAGTTTGCTTTTAAACCACCAATACTTTTACCGGTTAATTTAGATATCTCCTCGTATGAAAGTTCATTATAATTTCTCATAATAAAAATTTCCCTTTGCTTCACTGTAAGCCTCTGAAGAAGTTTATCAATTTTTTGAAGTTTTTCTCTCATTTCTAAATTATTGACTACATCTTCATTACTGCTAATTAAACCTGTTGAGGGATCATCAAAAGAAAATATTTTCCTCAAAGATCTCTTTCTTAAATAATTCAAACTCCTAGTTGAGACAATTCGAAAGATCCAAGTGTAGAGTGAAGACTTAAATTGAAAATCTTTAAGCTTCTTATACATTACTAAAAGAACTTCTTGAACCACTTCATCGGCATCGAGGTGATTTCCCGTCATTCTCCTTGCATGCCAGTAAATCTTATGCTTATACTTATTAATGATTTTATTGAATGAAGCTTCGTCTCCATTTATAAAACTCTTAACCAATTCAAAATCTGAAGTATCTTCGGACATTAACAGTATTTATCTTTAATAATTCGACAATATTTACTAAGAGCAGGTTTAATATACTATGTTTTAAACCAAAGGAATTTTTTTATTGTCAAATTTGTGAAAAGTTAAAATCTAAAACCAATAGGAGGTACAAAATGCAAAACATAGTAAAAAAAGCAATGCTAGTCGTTCTCTCGATAGCTTTTCTTTCGCCATTAACCTTTTCACAACCTGGAGAGGGCTGGAACCTGAAAAGACTCGAAAGCCAGCTCAATCTAACCGATGGACAGAAAGACCAAGTTGAAAAATTACGCATCGAACATCAAAAATCCATGGTTGATCTAAAAGCAAAGTTAGAAAAAGCGAGGATAGAATTGAGAGAAGTTATGAGTAAAGATGACTTCACCAGAAGTGAATATCTCGCAGCACATAATAAAATGACAAAGCTTCGAGAGGATATCAAATTAGCTGCTGCAAACCATAGAATGGATATTCTTGATTTAATGAATAAAGATCAGAGAAAGATATTAGCAAAGGAAAAGCAATTTGAAAAAAGACAGAAATATTTTAACAGAAAAGGATGGGGCGGCTGCGACTTTGATTGTCCCCAATACCGTGAAAGAAAAAGAATTCACTGGTAATAATTACCAAACAAATTATATCCATTTCATAGCCGGCTAAACACCGGCTTTTTTGTTTCATTCTATATTAAAAATATATTTAAAAGTAAAATTTTACTAATTGATAATAAGCAAATAAGGTTGATAAAGAACGCATTTGTCTCTGCTGCTAAGATTTTATTCTTAGATAATATTTCTAGAATTATTGTCGATGAATATTCAAAGCGATTTTTACAAGTGAAGAACTATACTTTGATTGGGATGACTAAAAAACCTTACTCCTATTTTATTAATCCTCAGTAATATTCCAAAATGGGTATGTAAAACCTTATTGCTTTATTCGATAAATATAAAAATTCAGAATTTAGGTTACTTGCAACTTTGGAGCGTATCGGGGAACCTTCTACTTTGCTCAGCGTCTTAATATTAAAAATTAACAGGAGCTTTTATGTTCAAAACAAAACTTCATTTACTGTTCTTTCTCAGCGTTTTAGTACTATGTTCATCATTTTCATTAGCTCAAGAGGAAAAGGTTTTCAAATTCAAGAAAGAGAGCCCATTCAAATGGGAGATGAAAAATGACTTAAAACTTTCTGAACACCAAGAGAAGCAATTTGAAGACCTTGATTTGCAATTTGAGAAAAAAATGATTGACCTTCGTGCGGAACTCGAAAAAAGCAAATTGATGAAGCGTGAGCTTATCAGAAAAGGGAACTTCAGTAAAAATGATTACCTATCTGCAGAAGAAGAAATTATACAGGCAGAGAATAAAATTCAAATGGAAAAAGCTAAATTGAAAATGGACAAATACTCCTTGCTTGATGAAAAACAGAAAAAATTATTTATGGAAAAGCGGGAACGTGATTTCAGGTTCAAATTTGATATGGATGGTTTTAGGGATGGAATGCGTATGTTTCGAGAGAAGATGCATAATATATTACCCTGCCCACCGGATATGGATGAAATTGAAAAAGATGTTGAAGTTGAAATTGAGAGTGATGAGATTTAAACTTATTAGATATGCCAGATTTCGGTCCGCCAGTAGTTAATAAAAATCTGGCATATCTCTAATTAAAGAAAGAAAATGGAGCTTATTTTGGATTTGTTGGTCTTATATCAATTTCACTTATTAAAGCACGAATTGGTAAATTTATAATTGTTACAACTGCTTCTGCGACATCTTCAGGACGAAGAATTCTATCTAAATCAGGTTTAATATCTTTATCAATAAAAAAGTCGGTGTTTACCGAACCGGGGCAAATTGCTGCAACTCTAATATTATATTCTCTCACTTCCAGCATTAAAGATTTTGTGAAGCCCATCAATGCATGCTTAGTTGCGCCGTATATTGTCCCTCCAACAAAAGCGTTTTTTCCTGCAAGAGAAGAAATATTGATGATTGATCCTTTACGATTTGCTATCATATTATCAATCACTGCCTTTGTAAAGTTGTACACTCCATAAAGATTTACGTCAATCTGCTTTTTAAACTCATCCAAATTTGAATCAACAAATTTCTTCAGAATTCCCATTCCTGCATTGTTGATCAAGTGATCAACTCTGCCATAAGTTTTAATAATGTCGCTTACTGATTCATTAACAAATTTTGGATCCACTGCATCGCCTAAAAACATTTCCGTCTTAACACCTAATACTCGAACTTCTTTATTAACCTTTTCAAGAGCAGTTTTATCTCTTCCAAAAAGCATTAGTTCATGCCCTTCTTTTGCTAATCTGAGAGCAATTCCTTTGCCAATTCCTCTGCTTGCACCGGTAACAATCGTAACATATTTTTGCACCATTTATAAATCTCCTAATATTGGTCTTAGAACAATTTCCTCGGTAACAAGATTCCCCTTTTGCAAGTAAAGCCAAACAATTACTTGAGCAATTTCTTCGGGTGTCATCATTCTATCACCGTATTTTTCTCTTACTTCAGAATTCCACATTGGAGTTTGTGTCGCTCCAGGAATAACATTGATTATTCTAACATTATGTTTCCTAACTTCTTCACGAAGAGAATTTGTATAACCGATCAATCCATGTTTAGATGCTGAGTAAGCACTGCTTTGGGAAAACACTTTTTTGGTTACTACGGAAAGAATATTAATAATTGTTCCTCCGCCTTGTTTTATCATAGAAGGAAGAACACTTTTTATTGAATAGATAGGACCTAAAAGATTTGTGCTAATTATGTCATCAATTTCATTTATTGAATTTTCTTCAGCCAGCTTGAATGAAGTGATACCTGCATTGTTGATAAGGCAATCTATGTTATTTATCGCTAAAATTTTCTTAGTAGTTTGATTGACATTTGAAGAAGAAGCAATGTTGCAAGGAAAAATTTCCACGGAAAGATTTTCATTATTCAGTTCAGTGTTCAAACGCTCGAGTTCGGATTTTCTTCTAGATGAAACAAAAACTTTAGAACCTGTTCTCGCAAATTCCTTAGCTGCAGCTTTGCCTATTCCGGAACTTGCACCGGTGATCCAAATTCCGTTTGGTTGATTTTTCATTGTAAATTTTTGTGAGCTATTAATTCAAGAAATTCTGTGCGCGTACGTGCATCATCCTTAAAAACTCCGTGGACAGCGCTTGTGGTAGCAGATGAATTTTGTTTTTCAACACCTCGCATCATCATGCACATGTGAAAAGCTTCCGAAACAACAGCTACACCTTTCGGTTGCAAAAATTTATCGATTGTATCTGCAATCTGCTGCGTCATTCTCTCCTGAACTTGCAACCTGCGAGAAAACATATCTACAATTCTAGGAATTTTACTTAATCCGACAATCTTTCCATCAGGAATATATGCCACATGAACTTTCCCATAAAACGGAAGCAGATGATGTTCGCAAAGACTGTAGAAGTCAATGTTTTTTACTAATACCATTTCATCATACTTTTCATTGAAGATTGCATCATTCAAAAGCTTTTTAATATTTACTTTGTAACCAGTCGTTAAGAATTCGTATGCTTTAGTAACACGCTTTGGTGTGTTTCTCAATCCTTCTCTCTTAGTATCTTCACCTAATTCTGTCAGCAAGTCAATAATGAATTTTTGAACTTTTACTTTATTCATTTTCATTCTCCTCGGTATTCAAAAAAATTATTTTCTGTTTCTGATAACTTAACCGCGTATAATTTTCCGTTGGGAATTTTATCAACCAGAACTTTCCAAATTGCAATTGTAAGATTCTCCGTTGACGGAATTATTCCGCTCATAAAATCAGTCTCCGTATTCAAATTTTTATGATCAACCTGTGATAACACGTTATACTCTATTATTTCTTTTAGGTCAGCGATATTTAGAACAAATCCTGTTTCAGGATTTGGTTCACCCGCAATCACAACTTCAAGTACGTAATTATGTCCATGCCAATTGGGATTACTGCACTTCCCAAAATTTTTTTCGTTTTCTTCATTTGAAAATATTGGATTGAAAAGTCTATGCGCTGCGGAGAAAGTTTCGCGTCTCGTAATATATACCATAATTTATGCTTTCAATGCTTCTATTACTTCTTTGTTGTGATCATCAACTTTCACTTTCGGAAAAATCTTTTTAATCATTCCTTTTTCATTGATAACGAAAGTAGTTCTAACTACTCCCATATATTTTTTACCATACATGCTTTTTTCCTGCCAAACACCATATTTTTTTAACACTTCTTTTTTCTCATCACTTAGCAAGCTGAAAGTTAATTTATATTTTTCCGCAAACTTTTTATGTGATTCAACTGAATCCGGACTGACACCAAGTATTACCGCATTAAACTTGGAGAACTTGGGTAATTCATCACGAAAATTGCAAGACTCTTTAGTGCATCCCGATGTATCGTCTTTTGGATAAAAATAAAGTACAACATTTTTTCCTTTTAAAGAATCAAGTGATATAACCTCCCCATGTTGATCTTTAAGTTTAAAACTTGGAGCTTCTTTACCTTCTACTAACATAATTAAACCTTTCTGAATTAAGACTAAAAATTATTTTTTAATATTTCAGAATTGATTTATCAACTTTTTTAACCATGCATCAATTCTGCCTTCCCAATTATAAATTTCTTTAAATCCTTGTTGAAGCAAATATGTACAAGCATAAAAACTCCGTGAACCATGATGGCAATAAATTAAGAATGAATTGTTTGGTTTAAACTTCTTCAAATGATTTGTTAAACCTCTCAAAGAAATTAATTGGGAGTTCTCCAGTTTTACAAGCTAACATTCCCGCAGCTCATTAACGTCAATTAATTTTAATGAGGATTCATTTTCGAAATATTGCTTAGCTTCTCACCGTGGGATGGGTTTGATCACTTTAGTATCTCCGACATTTGGATAGTAAAACTCCTAAATAATTACTGGTTGAATGATACAGTGAAAACTTAATGAATTGCCTCGGTACATTCAAGAAACACTAGATTGTTAAACAAATGAAATGCTTTAAAGTTCAATAATTAACTGGAGATTTCTGAAATGTTTATAACTACAAATGATTGCTGCTATATCAATCCTTGCTTCTTTGTCCAAGTTCTAAAACCATCCTCAAGTTGTTGAAAAGAATCAATGGCAAAGAGAATCGGCTGCAGATGCCAAACATCATATTCTTGCTTAACAACACGATCGGGATCGAAGGGGTAAACTTTAACATTATCAGAAAGTGCATGTTTTATTTCTTCCTTTGAAGAAATAATTCCAGCACCATAAATCCGCATACCTTCCGATTTTTTGATGAGGCCAAATTCAACTGTGAACCAATGTAGAGTTTCAAGCTCTTTTCGAGTCTCTCCTTTTGCGCTTAGGGCTGCCTCACCAACCATTTGATAAAATGAAGCAAAGTTTTGGTCGGTCAGTAATGGCATGTGACCAAACATATCGTGGAAAAGATCGGGTGCAGGAGTGTAGTCTAATTCCTCTTTCCCTCTTATGTAGTCTGTTGAAGGAAAAACTTTTCGGTGCAGCAATCCAAAAAAATCCTGTTCATGAATTAATCCCGGTACACGTGCAACTTTCCATCCGGTAGTTAAATTAAAAATATGACTGAGTTCTTTTAGGGAAGGAATTCTATCAGGAGAAAAATTTAATCTGTCAACTCCATTTACGTATTCTTCACAAACTCTGTTTGGTAAAGCCGCCATTTGCCTTTGATATAATGTCTTCCAGGTCTCGTGATCAGATTGATGATAAGCCGGATAAACGATATCGTCATGTTCGGGAACAGTCCCAGCTAATTTCTGTGGAATGCATCTTGAATCAATTCCCTCTTGAGCAGCTTTTTCATATGCAGATAAAATTTTCTGGTCTTTATTCTGATTCATTTGTAAAATCCTTTTGCGGTTTGTAAAGATTTCTGAATTAATTTTGGTGGGAATATAAAAACAGGTTTAGTTAAATCAAATGCAAGAATAAAAAAAGCGGCAGTTGTGGGTTGCCGCTTTATTTAAATCAAGTTACTATTAATCGCAGTGTCCGGAACCTATTTTGCCCTCATTATATTTTTCGAGTAGTTCTGCAAGCTTAAGGAATTTTTCTTTTTTACTTGATGAAAGATATTTAACTTGGTTAGGTGTATAAGTATTAAATAATGTTTCGGCTTCAGTGATAGCACTGGCAACATCTATCGGAGCATAAGCACCAGCTAATACATTTAGCTTAGCAGCCATGTATTGATGGGCGAGGTTATAATAAACATTACCACTCGGACTTGTCCAAAATACTTTATACCAAGTTTTTCCGGATTTGAAGAAATCAGTATCTTCCTTTTTTGCACCGACTAGATCCCAAGTTGAGTTGCGTGGATTAGCAGGACCATACTTAGAATGTGTTTTCCAATAACCCAGAGTGTATGTGCAAACTGTTGAGGACTTATAAAGACCAGCATCTCATTTTAGATCCGTGACACCGGAACCTAATGTAATACATTTGGTAAAACCGGTTGCTGGATCTGCATCAGAGTCTTTTTCATCATTAGAACCCTGATCTTGCTTTGTGAAAACATAACCCGTTGGAGCAAAGAATTTCACTTTGTAATCTCCAGGAGTCAAATTGCTGAAGTAGTATTTTCCATAGTAGTCTGTGGTTGTCGATTTAATATAGTTCCCGTTGCAATCGTATAATTTAACCACAACATTTTTAATTCCATCTTCACCATAGTCTTGTATCCCATCTTTATCTTTATCTAACCATACTCTATCACCTAACTTAGCTGGCTTCGTGCAATCAATTTTAACGGTTACGGAAGCACTAAACTCAACATTTGCAGAGCCATCAATTGGATGACCAACAGCTTTTACAGTGTTAACTAAATCTCCACAGTCGTTGGATTTTACACAATAAGTTTTTGTTATAGATTTTGAAGTTCCAGGATAAACTGGGGTAATATTAGCAATTTTATGTGGTGCAGTAGGATTGAGCAGTTTATCATATAAGTCAACACCACCGCTTAAAGTAATATCTCCGCAGTTTTCAACTATGAATGTATATTTTATATATTCACCTGGTTTTGCTGTTTGTTTATCCGCTAACTTAGTAATACTTACACATGTTTTGTAGAATCCAAAATCGAGTGTAAGATCATCGTTATTGTTCAAATCAACACAAACGGATTCATTTTTTAAAGCATCACTATCTTTAGCATCGTTGGATCCTTGATTCTTCTTGGTTGCATACCACTTAGTTTGTGCAGTATTGAAGAATACGCCACCGCTTTCATAGTTTGATGCTGCTACTCGAACACAATAATTACCATTTGCGAGATCATTAAATTCATATTTATCATTAGCATCAGTTGTAGTTGAATTTATGACTGTACTTCCGCTTAACAATTCAACTTTTACGCCGGCAATTCCTGGCTCACCAGTATCTTGTATTCCATTAACATTTTTATCATGCCAAACAAAGTCACCAATTTTGTTTAATTGAGTGATTGATTTTAGATATATGCCAGCATCCCAGGTTAAGTCACTTTCTCCAGGACTTAACTCAAAGCAATCTGTATAACTTGGATTAATGTCAGTCGAACCGAAATCGGAATCTTTTGCATCATCATCACCTTCATTTTGCGGTGATAATGACCAGCTATCTGGAATATTCATTGCCACTTTATAACTACCTGGCGGAAGGTCCTTAAATAAATAATTTCCATTAGCATCTGTCTGCATGCACATATTTAGCCAAGTTCCATCACACTTAAATAGACAAACGGTGATTCCTTCAAATCCTGATTCCCCATCATCTTGGATTCCGTTTTTATTAATATCTTTCCATATTCTGTCTCCTACTTCGGCTAATAGAGAAGTTACAGGAGCTGATAATGAGGCAGTAACCCAACAAATTGAAGCTGGTGAAGCACTTGGACCACCAGGTCCGGAAAATATTTGTACTTCCAATTGATTAGCTCCAGCTGGGATATCTATGTTTAGGGCATCTCTAAAAACAGCATTTAGCAAATCCATCGTATAACTTCCGTTGACTAGTTTAGCAAATGGAGGAGGCAGATGCTTCC